>JADHEF010000109.1_pt1 | contig 95556 bp, 68 predicted proteins | sample 8952391 | NCBI WGS metagenome assembly JADHEF01 (sample SAMN16124439, study PRJNA663245) | bioreactor sludge metagenome | isolation source: sludge (nitrite) | place: India:Bengaluru | collected 2019-02-28
GGACGAGGATCATCCCGAGGACCAGCGTCGCGTAGCCGGCGAAGACGACGAGCTGCCCCGGGTCCTTAGAGACGGAGAGGACGGTCGCCTCCCGCCCCGCTTGCTGCTGGTAGCTCGACTGGAAGAGCGACCAGCCCCGGTGGTGGAGCGGGCTGTTCATGTAGATGCGTGACGGGAAGCTCTTCCCCGTGTCGAGGTCGGTGACGACGATCTGGCTCGCGAATCCCGAGGGGCGCATCGTCCCCGGGTAGGTGTCGAGGACGAAGTCCTCGAGCTTCACCGAGAAGGGGAGCTCGTGCTTCGCGAGGACCGTCCCCTTCTCGTCGACGCGCTCGACCGTCGACGACGCCTGGCCTTCCCAGACCCCGAGCTGCCCTTCCGTCTTCCCGAAGTAGGTCAGGGCCGCGCCGACGAAGATGAGGAGGAGCGAGGCGTGCGTCACGACGAAGCCGATCCGCTTGTTCCCCCAGGGGAAGTGGCTCGCGAGCGAGCAGGCGACGTTGACGCAGAGGAGCCCCTGGAGCCCCAGGAACCACCACGAGTAGTAGACGAGCCGTCCCGCGGTCGCCGCGTCCGTGCGGGACTCGAGGATCGTCCCGGCCGAGAGGCCGATGAGGAGTACCACGAGGAGGACGACGGCTAGCTTGAGGGATGCGAGGGTGTCGACGAACCTCTTCACGATGACCTTTCTCTTCGGGGCGGTCCCGGTTTCAGGGCGGGGACGTGCCGGTGCTGGGAGCCCGCGAAAGGCAGTCGGCCAGGCGCAGGGACGCCGGCTCCGAAGCTGCGCTGCGTGGCGGAGCCGGCCCCGCGTCCGATGTGTCGGCCGATCGAGTGGATCCGGTGTTGCATGCAGGCGTGGCATTGCTGCGCCGTCTCTCGAATGCAGGCCTTCGCGGGGTAGATCTCGTAGTGCACCCGATACCGGAGTGGCGTGAGGTTCGGCATCAGGACGTTGGCGCCTCTCATCAGGCCGAGCTCCCGCCCCTCTCGGAGGTTCAGCGTCGCCAGTGCCGAGGTGCTCGGGATGTTCGCCCGCGGGCAGCAAACGCGGGCAAGGGCGAGAACCTTGTAGGTCATCAGCTCGGTGGCCGGGGCCTGTCCTTCGCCGGATACGGCGAGCGCGCCCCCGAGCGGCGTCGCCGGATGTGGAATGAAAGGTCCGACTCCGATCATGTCGAGGTCGAGCTCTCGGTACAGAAGGATGTCCTCTGCGATGTCGGCGATCGACTGGCCGGGGATGCCGACCATCGACCCGCTGCCCACCTCGTAGCCGAGGTCCTTTAGCTCGCGGAGCATGCCGATTCGGTCCCTCACGGCGCTGTCGGTTCCCGGAGGGTGGATCCGGGCGAAGAGGGCGGCGTTCGAGGTCTCGAAGCGCAGGAGATACCGGTCCGCTCCCGCCCGACGCCAGGTGGCCAGCTCACGGGTGCTTCGTTCCCCGAGGCTGAGAGCGACGGACAGGGGCAGGTCGGCCTTGATGCGCGCGACGACGTCCGACACCCACTCCCGAGTGAGTCCGGGATCCTCACCGCCCTGCAGGACGACCGTGCCATATCCGAGGCTCGCGGCGGCTTGGGCGCCCTCGATGACCTCGTCCGCGGTCATGCGGTATCGGGTCAGCGCGGCATTCCCGGCGCGGATCCCGCAGTACCAGCACTGGCGGACGCAGCGGTTCGAGATCTCGATCAGGCCACGGAGATGGACCTCGTCGCCGACCGTGTCGCGGCGGACGGTATCCGCCCGGAGCCACAGCTCGCGCAGGGCCTCGTCCCGGTCCTCCGTCAGCGATCGGAGCAGCTCACCGCGCTCCATGCTCGGCGACCTCCCCGGTCTTCCCGATGGCGGCGGCGCTCGGGACGTGGCGGCGGCCCGTCCGCAATGCCCGTAGCCCGTTCGCAACCGCAAGCAGCTCGGCCACCTCGTGGGCGACGACCGTCATCGTGATGGTGATGACCCCGGTGAGCGCGACGGGGATGAGGACGGCGAGGACGACGATGGAGAAGACGACGTTCTGAAGGACGATCGTCCGCACGTTCCGCCCGATCAGGAACGCCTCGTCGAGATGCTCGAGGCTGTCCGCCATGAGCGCCACGTCGGCGGCCTCGATCGAGGCGTCGCTGCCGAGCGCCCCCATCGCGATGCCGACGTCGGCGGCGGCGAGGGCGGGAGCGTCGTTGATCCCGTCGCCGACCATGGCGACGGGACCGGCTTCGGCCGAAAGCGCTCGAACGGCGACGACCTTCTCCTCGGGTCGCAGCCCCCCGCGTGCGTCGTCGACTCCGAGAGTGCGCGCGACGTTCTCCGCCACCAGGGGCCGGTCGCCGGAGAGGACGACGAGCCTGGAGACGCCCGCCTCCCGGATGCGGCGGATCGCCGTCGAGGCCTCCGGGCGGGGCTCGTCCCGGAATCCCAGGACGCCGAGCGGTACGTCATCCGAAAAGACCAGGGCTGGCGTGATGCCGGCACGGCCGAGCTCCTCGAGCCGGCGGCCGGTGTCGCCGAACGGAGCCCCGCCGGCATCGGGCTGGAGGATCCGGATGCGGGCGCCGTCGACGACGCCCTCGACGCCGGCGCCGGGAAGCGCCCGGAAGGAAGTGGCGGGGCGAAGGTCCGTGATGCCCTTCCCGGCCGCGGCCCGAACGACCGCCGCCGCGAGCGGGTGCTCGGAGAGCGCCTCGAGCGAAGCGGCCGTGCGAAGGAGGTCCGCCTCGGTGGCGCCGTCGAGCGGCTCGACGACGACGACGTCCGGCCTCCCGCGCGTCAGGGTCCCCGTCTTGTCGAACGCGACCGTGCGGACGCGCGCGAGGACCTCGAGGTATCGGCCGCCTTTGATCAGAATGCCGTGCCGGCCGGCCGCCGAGATACCGGCCGCGAAGGCGACCGGGGTGGACATTGCGAGGGCGCACGGGGCCGCGGCGACGAGGAGGACGACGGCGTACCGCGCCCACGTGGAGAAGTCGCCGCCGAAGATCAGAGGCACGAGGAGAAGCAGGACGGCCGCGCCCAGGACGAGCGGGGAGTAGACGTTCGTGAACTTCTCGACGAGCTGCTGACTTCGCCCCTTTGATTTCTGCGCCGTCTCCACGAGCTTCACGAGACGGCTCACGGAGTTCTCGCTCGCCGTCGCCGTGGCCCGGAAGACGAGGCTCCCCGTCCGATTGAGGGTGCCGGCGAAGAGCCGTGCACCGGGACTCTTCTCGACCGGGATGGACTCGCCGGTCAGGCTCGACTCGTCGATGGCCGACTCGCCCTCCTCGACGACTCCATCCGTCGGGACCGACTCTCCCGGGCGAACCCGGATCCGGTCCCCGCGCTCTATGAGCGACGCCCGGACGACCACCTCGCCTCCGTCGCGGAGGACGGTGGCCTCGGCGGGGACGAGGTCGAGGAGACGCTCGATCGCGCGCTTCGCCCGGTCGTACGTGAGGTGCTCGACCGACTCGGCCAGGCCGTAGAGGAAGAAGAGAGCCGCGGCCTCGTCCCAGAGGCCGAGGGCCGCGGCGCCGACGGCGGCGGCGGCCATGAGCGCCTCGATCCCGATCTCGCGGCAATGGACGACCTCCTCCCAGCCGTGCCGGAGCCAGTCCAGTCCCGAGAGGAGCATGGAGACGACGTAGAGCGGGATGGTCCACGCGTCCCCGGCGCCGAGGCGCTCCGCGAGGAGCCCCGCGCCGAGGAGAATGCCACCCGCGAGGACGCGGCGGGCCACGGGCGAGCGCCAGTACGAGACCGGCGCGGAAGCGGAAGCGTCAGTCATGGGGATTCCCGTCGTCGCATCCGGAGAGGAGGGCCTCGGAGCCCTCCTCGCGGGTCCGGATTCGGATGGCGCGCTCGAGCGGGAGGACGAAGATCATCCCGTCGCCGGCGTTGCCGGTGTGAGCCGACGCCGACAGCGCGTCGAGGATCGGCTTCAGCTCCGAGCCGCGGCAGCAGATCTCGATCCGGGAGCGTTCCTCGAACGGCTCCACCTCGGTCGCCTCCCCGCGGCGGGGCGCGTGCGCGAAGCGGCGGCCGAAGCCGCGGACTTCGCTCACGCTCATCCCCGGGAAGCGCGGGACGAGGCGGAGGGAGTCGACGACGTTCTCGAGGAGGAAAGGCTGGACGAACGCCACGACGACGTGCACTGAATCAGGGCTCATGCGCCACCTCGGGTTCGGCGCCTCGGCCGGGACGGCCGAGGAGGCTGTAGACGGTGGGGAGGACGAAGAGCGTCAGGAGCGTCGACGTGACGAGGCCGCCGATGACGACGGTGGCTAGCGGCCGCTGGACTTCCGCGCCGGAGCCCGTCGCGAGAGCCATCGGGACGAACCCGAGCGACGCGACGAAGGCCGTCATGAGCACGGGCCGCAGCCTCAGGCCGCAGGAGCGGCGGAGGACGTCGAGGATGCCGGCATCGGAACGCGCCTCTAGGTCGCGGATCTGGGTCATCAGGACGACGCCGTTCAGGACGGCGACGCCGAAGAGGGCGATGAAGCCGACGGCCGCGGCGATCGAGAACGGGAGGCCCCGGAGCGCGAGGGCGAAGACGCCGCCCGTGGCCGCGAGGGGGACGTTGAGGTAGATGAGGGCGGCCGGCTTCCAGGAGCCGAACGTGAAGTAGAGCATCGCGAAGATGAGGGCGAGGGCGAGCGGCACGACGACGGCGAGGCGGCGGGAGGCCCGCTCGAGGTTCTCGAATTGCCCGCCCCAGGTGATGTAGTAGCCGCCGGGGAGCGTGACCTCGCGGGCGATCCGCTCCTTCGCCTCCTTCACGAACGAGGCGACGTCGCGGCCGCGCACGTTTGTCTCGACGACGATGCGCCGCCGCACCGCCTCTCGGGAGATCTGCGCCGGCCCGGTGTCGAGGGTGATCTCGGCGAGCTGGCCGAGCGGGACGAGGGCGCCTCCCGGCGCGGCGACGGGGACGTTCGCGAGGGAGTCGATCGTTCGGGCCGTCGCGTCGTCGAACCGCACCGCGAGAGTAAAGCGGCGCTGGCCCTCGAAGACGGTCCCGACGATCTTGCCGGCGCGCGCCGCCTCGACGGTGTCGAGGACGTCGGAGATGGAGATGCCGTAGCGGGCGCAGCGGTCCCGGTCGACGCGGACGCGGAGGACCGGGAGGCCAGCCGTCTGCTCGGTCTTGACGTCCGCGGAGCCGGGAACGGTCGCCACGATCCGGGCGATCTCCTCGCCCTTCTCGCGCAGGACCTCGAGGTCGTCGCCGAAGAGCTTGATCCCGATGTCGGACCTCACGCCGGCGATGAGCTCGTTGAAGCGCATCTCGATCGGCTGCAGGAACGAGAAGCCGACCCCGGGCACCGACGCGCCGAGGGCGTGCTCCATCTTCTCGACGAGCTCGCCCTTCGTCCGGGCCGAGGTCCACTCCTTCTTCGGCTTCAGGATGACGAAGACGTCGCCGAGCTCGATCCCCATCACGTCGGTTGCGAGCTCGGGGCTCCCCGAGCGGCTGACGACTGTGACGACCTCGGGAAAGCGCATGAGGACGCGCTCTATTCGCCCGGTCGATGCGGCGACCTCGGAGATCCCGACGGAAGGGGGGCGGATCGCGAAGACGGAGAGGTCTCCCTCGTCGAGCCGCGGCAGGAACTCGCCGCCGAGTCGCGATCCGACCAGGACGCCGGCGACGACGGCGACGACCGCCGAGAGGATGACGGGGAGCCGGCGCCGAAAACAGACCTCGAGGAGCGCGAGGTAGCGGGCGCGAAGCCAGCCGACGAAGCGGGGCTCGTGGTCGTGGCCCGTCTTCTTCAGGAAGAGCGACGCGAGGACCGGCGTGAGCGTGAGCGTGAGGAGGAGGGAGCCGGCCAGGGCGAAGACGACCGTCCAGGCCATGGGCTTGAACATCTTCCCCTCGACACCCTCGAGACTGAGGATGGGGAGGTAGACGAGGGCGATGATGCCGATGCCGAAGGTGATCGGCCGGACGACCTCGTGGGCGGCCTCGGCCGTCAGCTGGCGGACCGACTTTTCTCGCCCCTCCGGCTCCGACAGGCGACGGACGACGTTCTCGACGAGGACGACCGCGCCGTCGACGATGAGCCCGAAGTCGATGGCGCCGAGGCTCATGAGGTTCGCGGAGATGCGCGTCTCGACCATTCCCGTGAAGGCGAGGAGCATCGAGAGCGGGATCGCCGAGGCGACGATCAGCCCCGCGCGGATGTTGCCGAGGAAGAGGAAGAGGACGGCGACGACGAGGATGCTCCCCTCGAGGAGATTCGTCTCCACGGTGCGGATGACGCGCCTCACGAACGTCGCCCGGTCGTAATACGGGACGATCTTCACCCCTTTCGGGAGCGTCGGCTGGAGCTCCTCGACCGCCTTGCGGGCCCGGGTGGCGACGTCGAGGGCGTTCTCGCCCGCCAGCATCTGGACGAGGCCGATGACCGTCTCCCCGCGGCCGTCCTTCGTCGCGACGCCGATCCGCATCATCGAGCCCTCGCGCACCTGCGCGATGCTCCCGACGGTCACGGGAGTTCCGTGCTCGTCGGCCTTCAGGACGATCTTCTCGATGTCGGCCATCGACCCGACGAGCCCCTCGCCCCTCACGATGTACTGCTCGCGGTTGTGCTCGATGTACCCGCCCCCGGCGTTGGCGTTCCCGCGCTCCACCGCCTCGAAGACCTCGCGGAGCGAAAGGCCATGCGCCCGAAGGCGGGCCGGGTCGACGAGGACCTGGTACTGCTTCGGGAGGCCGCCCCACGTGTTCACCTCGGTGACACCGGGGACGGCGCGCAGGCGCGGCGCGATCATCCAGTCGAGGATCGACCGGCGCTCCATGGCCGAGACCCCCTCGCCTTCGACCGTGAATTGGAAGACGTCACCTAGGCCGGTCGTCACCGGCCCCATCTCCGGGTTGCCGAGCCCCTCGGGAATCGCCTCGCGGGCCTGCACGAGGCGCTCGGCCACGAGCTGGCGGGCGAAGAAGATGTTCACCCCGTCCTCGAAGACGATCGTGACGGCGGAGAGTCCGTAGCGCGAGATGGAGCGAATTTCCTTCAGGCGCGGGAGGCCGTTCATCGCCGCCTCGACCGGGTAGGTGACGAACTGCTCCATCTCGACCGGGCCGAGGGCGGGGGCCTTCGTCAGGACCTGGACCTGGACGTTCGTGATGTCGGGGACGGCGTCAATGGGGAGCTGCGTGAGGGCGTACCCGCCGCCGACGACGAGGAGGAGAGAGGCGAGGAGGACGAGGGCGCGGTTCTCGAGGCTGAGGTCGACGATCTTCCGGAGCATCTCAGTGCTCCTCGGCGAGCGAGGCCTTCGCGAACTCCGACTTCAGGACGAAGCTCCCCTCGGTGACGACGACGTCGCCTGGCTTCACGCCGGAGAGGACCTCTGTGAAGCCCTCGAACGTGTGCCCCGTCTCGACGACGTGCCGGACGAAGACACCGGGCTCCTTCTGGACGAAGACCGTCGGACGCCCCTCGAGCGTCTGGATCGCCCCCTGCGGGACGGCGACGACGGGGTGGGACTCGCTCTTCGGCCGGGGGACGTCGACCAGGGCCTTGACGAAGAGGCCGGGCCGGAGCTTCCCAGAGCGGTTTACGACGGTCGCGCGGACGCGGGTGCTCCGCGTCTGGGCATCGACGACGCCGCCGAGGAAGTCGACTTTCCCAGGGAAGGTCTCCTGCGGGTACGCCTCGGTCCGAAGCGTGACCGCGAGCCCCTCGTGGAGCTGCGAGAGGTCCTTCTCGTAGACGTCGAGGAAGACCCAGACCGTGGAGAGGTCGGCGATCGTCAGGAGCGGCTGGAGCGCTTCGAAGAGCGCGCCCGGGGTGACCTTGCGCTCGACGACCCGCCCGGCGAACGGCGCGCGAAGCGTGAGGGCAGCGCCGTCCTCGGCGGTGTGCGCGTCCGAAGCGGCGGCAGCGCGGAGGCGGCGGATCGCCTCGTCGTCGTCGCCGTACAGGTGGAGCGTCCGCTCGGCCGAGGCGAGACTCGACTTCCGGGCGAGGTAATCCCCCTCGCGGGACTGGAACTCCCCGGCGCTGATCGCCTTCTCCTCCACGAGCTTGCGGGCCCGCTCGAAGGCGCGCGCCGAGACGTTGAAGGCGGAGAGCTCCCGCACGAACTCCTCGCGCGCCCGGCCCAGGTCGACGCTCTCGATGACGAGGAGCGACTGGCCCTTGGCGACCGGCGAGCCGAGGTCGACCGGGATCGACGCGATGCGCCCCTTCACGTTCGCCGCGACCTGCAGGAGGCGGTTCTCGTCGTAGCCGACCGTCCCGTTGAGGGAGAGGAGATGCGCGAGGTCGACGACCTGGACCTTCCAGGTCGCGATCCCGGCCTCGGAGATCGCGGCGGCGGTGATTCGGACCTCGTCGGGGATCTCTGCGGCGTGGGTCTCCTCTACGGATTCCGCGGCGTGCCCGGCATCTTCCCCCTTCCCGGGGGTCGGTTTCGTCTTCCCGCACCCGGAGAGCGCGAGGGTGAGGCCGAGGGTCGCGGCGAGGAGCCGCACGGAAGCGGTGATCTTCATGGTCGTCTATCTCCCGGAGGGCGCGTCGTTGGGACCAAGGAGCCGCTGGAGCTCCGCGATCGCGGTTGCCAGCTCGAAGCGGGCGCGGATCTCCTCGCGGCGCGCCTCGCGGGCCGTGCGCTGAGCGTCGAGGAGGTCGAGGAGGGAGGTTTCGCCTTCCTCGAAGAGGAGGCGGGCGAGGCGGACGCTCTCGGCAGCGGAGGGAAGGAGGTCTCCCTCGAGTGAGGCGACCTGGACGGCGAGGGTTTCGACGTCCCGACGGCGCGTCGCGAGGTCGACGAGGAGAGAGAGACGCTCGCGTTCGGCGTCGGCGGCCCGGAGGCGGCTCTCGGCCTCGGCGCGCGCGACGTCTCCACGCCGGGCGTTCCAGATTGGCAGGGTGAGGCCGAGCGCGCCGCCCCATGCCTCGCGATCGAGCTCGTTCTGCCGGAAGAAGGAGAAGCCGAGGTCCGGGACCCGCCCGCGGCGGGCGCTCGAGAGGAGCGACGAGGCTCGGGAGGCCTCGGCACGCGCACGAATCAGCGCCGGGCTCCGTTCGAGGTTGTCGGTGTGCGCATCGAGGAGGGCGCGCATCGCGTCTGTGTGCCGCGGAAGCTCGCCCGCGAGGCGTAGCGGGGTGGGCAGAGGCTCTCCCGCGAGCGTCCTCAGGATGCCCTCCGCGGCGAGCTCTTCCCTGTGTGCGGCGCTCAGCTCACGATCCTGCCGGAGCCACTCGACGCGCGCCTTGATCCGATCCACCTCGCGCGCCTCGCCGAGCGAGGCACGGCGGGTCATCAGGTCGCGGAGGGACGCGGCGTCCTCCGCAGAGGCCCGGCTCACCTCGACTTGCGCCCGCGCGAACAGGAGCCGGGTGTACGCGACCCGTGCGTCGAGCTCGAGGCCCCAACGCGTCGCGAGACCCTCAGCCCGCAGCGCGCGGGCCTTGTGGTCGGCGGCCTCGATCGACGCCGATCGGGCCGGAAGCCAGGGGATCGACTGCGAGACGGAGAAGCCCTTCTCGGTCTTCGTCGACCCCGTACCGTCTGCCGCCCGACCCTCCCCGAGGCTCAGCTCGAGTGTCGGGTCGGGGAGAAGACGTGCCGCCTTCGACTCCGCCGAGGCGCTCGCGTCGAGCGCCAGCGACGCCTGCGCGGACGGGTGCGACTGCAGGACGAGCCGGACGTAGTCGTCCATCCGGAGGCCGTCGTCCGCGTGTGTCTCGAGGGTGCCGACAAGCGCTGCTAACGCGAGCACCTGGCGGCAATACGATCGAATTCCCATTCCGTCCTCCTGGAGGCGGCGGGAGAGAGGAGCGCTCCCTGGTCGTGACCGAGGGTCTGGTCCGGAACCGACTGAATCAGATCCAGACCGCGTGCGTCGTCCCGTCGCGGTGGCGGCGTGCCGGCCGGTATGGCCGACCCGTCAGCGAAGAGGTCCGAGGGGAGTGCCGCCTCCGGGGCGCGTCGCTTTCTCGCGACGCTATCCGGAAGGAGCCTCTCTCAGCCGCTGCTACGCGAGGGCCGGTTTCGGGACGTGCAGGATATCGCCGACGTGCAGCGTGGTCGGAGGCGCGGACGCCTCGAACGAGGAGCGGCACGGGCGCGAGGCGGGGCTAGCGAGGGCGGGAATCCCCGGCGAGACCGGGCTGACGCGGGTGCCGCAACTGCACGTGGCGCACGTCGGCGGGCAATGGCCGGGGCTGGTGTCGTCGGGGCAGGTCTCCGCGCACTCGGCCCCGAGAAAAAGGGAACCGAGACTCGTCTCCTGCACTAAGAAGACCGCGAAGAACAGGAAGAACACCCTTCTCAACACCGGCGCGGAAGATAGCACACGGTTGCTCAAGTCTCGGAACAGTGGGAGCCGACGGAACCCCCGGTACTCTCCTCGGCAATCGCTCGGGAGGGTATCTATTTTCGTTGTCCTAAGCCGTCCCTAGATACCCGCGGAAGGAATCGTGCCAACGTAAATCTATGGTATAGAGCTGGTTGCAGCTGTCCGCAGACGGAGGTGCCGAATGGGGTTCAAGGGGTCGCGGGTTCGAATCCCGCCGTCCCGACCACTCAATCTAAAGGACTCTAAAGGACTTAGACGCCGCCGACATCGGCGGCTTTCTCGTTACTGGCTACAGCTCGGTGACCGGCCCACTCGGCTGGCCCCGTTCTGTGATGGCGCGAAGGCGCTGAAGCAGGATCGGTATCCGCGCCTGGCTTCCGCTATCCGACGGTAGATGACCCGGAAGTGCCGAGAGGAAACGCTCGTCGGTCACGAGCCTCCCGAGTTCGATTCTGAGATACGAGCGAAGGTCAACGGACGAAGCCGTGACCTCCTCCACGATCCCGTCGCGACCGTCGACGACGCTGAGGAGGTCCTCGAGGTCGTGGCTGGAGGCGTAGTCGCCCCGCCCCCTTCCAAGGAACGCTTCCAGCTTGGTGGCCAGGAAGGCCGGCGGCGAGACCACCGCGATCGCGACGCCGCTCGGGAGCCGGACAGTTCGCTGCGTTCGCAGCGCCTCCGGGTACCAGCGGCTGGCGAAGCCGAGCACCGAAGGATCGATCGGCATGACGTCGAGGAGAGTCTCGCCGAAGGTCCAGCGGCAGATCGGAGCCCCGGCGCTCTGATCGTGGCGGAATCCGCGCTCCTTCATCTCCTTCTCGAGCGCGAAGTACGCGGACCGGTCTGGTGTCTCGACGATCACGTCGACGTCTCGGGTAGCCCGGATCGGGGCGGCGGCAGGATCGGTTATGAGGAGGCCCGTGGCACACCCCCCGAGGAAGACCATCCTGTAGCGCAGGGGCCCGAGGGCCTCGGCGATGCGCTCGAGCATGGCGAGGTTGGGGTCCGGGGTCACCTCAGCCGCTCCTCGAGGAGTCGGGCGGCCATTTCGCGCTCGCGAGCACGTCCTGCCCGCAGGGCATCGAACAGAGCGAGGAGCTCGTACAAGGCGGGATCCTCCAGCGCGGCGCCCGGTGCCGAAGGAATGAGCGGGGCGAGGCTCGGTCCACGCGCGGTGCCGTTTGGGTGAGGCCAGACGGGAGGCGGTTCGGAGGCGTCCGCGAGGAGTTCCTTCAGCGGCGAGGCGGCGTACGCGGTCGGGATTCCCCTCGCCAGATCGCCCCGAAGCGCCGGGAACGAGTACTTCGCTCCGTGGACGAGAAACTCCCGGAGCGACTCGACGCGGGGTCTGACGCCGAGCCCTCCTGGTGGCAGCAGGCCGGCCGCGACCGCGCGCTTCACCGCGCCGTGAGCCTCCGACACGCTGATCCCCAGGGACCGGGCGAGGAGCGGGTAGGTCCAGGCCTGGTCGCGTCCGACCCAGAGCTTGAGTGCGACGAGGAGATCCTGAGGCTTCAGGGCCATGGAGAGAGTGTATTCGTGATTCGCGAAACGCGAAAGCGCTGGAGCGCGAACCCGTTCCGTTGCCTCGTCGTGTGGCTGCGGAGGTGCTCGGAGGCGAGGAGGCGCACACCCTCCTGTCCACATCGGCCGTACCCATCGGGCTCCCGGATGTGCAGGTCGCCGGCGTCGACGGGCGGCGAGGCCGGCGGACGTTTGCCTCCGGCAGGACCTACACCGCGTCTCCGCTCTTGCGCGAGCCGAGCATCAGGACCGCGACGGCCAGGACCAGGGGGACGACGCCGATCGCCAGGAAGACGCTGTCGGCGACGACGCGCGCCCACTCGAGCATGTGGTACGTCCCGCTCATCAGGTAGGTGAGCCGCCGGGCGTGCCAGTAGCCGTTCTGCAGGACGTCCCAGAGCTGGAGCACGCCCGCCGGGAAGAGGTCGACGGCCATCATCGACGCGAGCCCCGCGTTGAGGCCCCAGAAGCCCACCCGGATGAACCGCTCCGCGCGCGGCCAGACGTCGTCGCGCGCGAGCGAGCGCATGCAGAAGACGAGCACGGCCAGGGCCAGCATCCCGAAGACGCCGAAGAGCGCCGCGTGGCCGTGGTTGGAGGTGAGAGTCGTGCCGACCTCGAAGTAGGAGACGATCGGAAGGTTGATCAGGAAGCCGAAGACTCCGGCGCCGACGAAGTTCCAGAAACCGACCGCCATCAGGAAGTAGATCGTCCAGCGGTGGCGGTCGGCGAACGTCGTCTGGCAGTCCTCGCAGCGCCTCTCGCGGAGGCGGACGAAGTCCCAGGCGTCGAGGGTGAGGAGCGTGAGCGGGACGACCTCCAGCGCGGAGAAGCACGCGGCGAGGCCCATGTTGAGCGTCCCCTGGCCCGTGAAGTACCAGTGGTGTCCGATCCCGACGATCCCGCCGGAGAGGTAGAGGATGGCGTCGAGGTAGATGACGCGCGTGGCCGTGCGGGTCGTGACGAGCCCCAGCACGACGAAGATCACCGCGACGAGGACGGTCGCGAAGAGCTCGAAGAAGCCCTCCACCCAGAGGTGGATGATCCAGAAGCGCCAGTTGTCGATGACGGCGAAGTTGGTCCGCGGCCCGAAGAAGAGCGCGGGCAGGTAGAAGAGGGGGATCGCGGCCGCGGCGTAGAGGAAGAGCGAGGCCAGCTCGGAGCGCTGGCGGTCGCGGATCGCGGGCTTCAGGGCCCGGTACATCAGGACGAGCCATCCCACGAGGCCGACCGCCAGCAGGAGCTGCCAGAACCGCCCGAGGTCCAGGTACTCCGACCCCTGGTGACCGAACCAGAACCAGAGCTTCCCGAGCTTGTCGTTGATGCCCAGCCACTCGCCGCCGAGGCTCCCGAAGACGACGACGGCGAGGGCCACGAGAAGCGCGAGAACGCCCGCCTTCTGCCCGCGGGGCTCCGCGCCTCCGACGATCGGCGCGAGGAAGAGGCCGCCGGCCACCCACGAGGTGGCGATCCAGAAGATGGCGAGCTGGAGGTGGAACGTCCGCAGGAGGTTGTAGGGGAGGTATCGCGCCAGGTCGACTCCGTAGAACGCGCCGGACTCCACGCGGTAATGCGCGAGGGCGCCCCCCGCCAGCGTCTGGAGCAGGAACAGCAGGGCGACGACGCCGAAGTAGAGGCCGACCACCTTCTGGCTCGGGGTCAGGGTCCAGCGGGCGACCGCGCTGTCGTGGGCGTGTCCGGCCTTCGGCGAGCCGTGCCAGCCGAGGAAGTCGAACCGGCCGAACGCGAACAGCACGGCGCCGAGCCCGACGAGAAGGGTGACGAGGCTGAGAGCGCTCCAGAGGTAGGTGGACGCGCTCGGCCGGTTGCCCACGGCCGGTTCGTAGGGCCAGTTGTTCGTGTAGGAGTAGTCCTTCCCGGGCCGGTTCGCGACCGTGGCCCACGCCGCCCACGCGAAGTAGGAGTTGAGGTCCGCGAGGTCGCCCGGGTCGCGGATGTAGTTCGCGGGCAGGCCCGGCGCGGGCTCGTCTCCCGAGAAGTACGCGGCCCACTCCGCTCTCTGGATCTCCCAGGCGGCCGCCTCGGCCGGCGAGAAGCGCAGCGTGCCGGTGGCGGGGTCGTAGCGGTTCTCCTTGAGCAGGCGCTGCACTCCGCCGTCCAGGCTCGCGGCCGCGTCCGGATCCAGCTCCGCCCAGGTTCGGCCGTGGCGTTCCCGGGCGAGCGTGTCCCGCGTGATCTCGGCCAGCCGGTGCAGATACTCGGCGCTGTAGTCCGGGCCGAGGTACGCGCCGTGGCCCCAGAGCGAGCCGTGTTCCATGAGGCCGTACCTGAGGAAGACCTCCTGCCCGTGCTCGACGTTCTCCCGCGTGAAGAGCGTCGCCCCGGCGGAGTCGGTGACTCGCTCCGGGATGGGCGGAGCGTTCGTGTAGGTCAGGACGGTCACGACGGTGAGCAGGCCGAAGCCGAGCACCATCACGAGGATGACGGCGTGTCGCCACCACGACGAGAGAGGCTTCTCGGAAGGGTCGGTCGACATGGCGGACTCCTCTTCTACGAGCGCCGGACGGTGCGAAAGGTCCCCTCGAGGATCACGGGGCCACCGCACGCGAGCGTGAGGCCGGCGACCGGTCGGTTGTATTCGGTGAGCGGCCCCGGCGGGTCCTTCTCGAATCCGGCGATGAGGAGCTCCGCCCTCAGCTCCGCCTCGCTCAGGAAGCACTGGGGCTCACCCGCGAACTGGGTGAAGACGAACGACTCGCCCGGGACGGGCCGGGCGTCGTGGGGGAGCGTGTCGCGGGAGAAGGTGAAGACGAAGAGACCCGCACCCGGCCGGGCGACGCGGGCCGCCTCTGCGATCGCGCGGCGGAGCTCCGCCGCGGATCGCGCGAGGTTCCAGACGCCGTGCGCGACCACGAGGTCGATGCTCGCGTCGCCGAGCGGCAGGGCGTCCATGGGTGCACGGACGAGGGTCACCCGGTCCGTCAGGCCCGCGGCCTCCACCCTGGAGCGCGCCGCCTCCAGCATCGGCGAGGCCACGTCGGTCCCGATCACCGTGGCTCCCGCGGCCGCCATGGGCACCGCGTTGCGGGCCGCCCCGCAGCCCACGTCGAGGACGCTCAGCCCCGGCCGGCGGGCAAGCTCGTCCCGGACGTAGTCCAGGAGAACCTCGTTGGGGGCGCCCGTCGAGAAGCCCCGGACGACCCCGGCGTCCTCCCAGCGGCCGGCCACGGTCAGCGGGCTCCCAGCTCGGGCGCTCGACGAGCGCCGGCCTGCTCCTTCGCGGCGGCGACGACGAAGGACGCCTTCTGGATTCTCACGTCGTCCATCTCCTCTCTCATCGAGGCGTTTCGAGCCGAAGTCGATCCTGCCGGGTTTCTAGGGCCATCATCCGGATTGAGCCTTTCGCCGCAAGTCGCGTGCCGGCAGGAGGCGCGCGGAGGGTGGCTCGCGGGCGTGCCGAGGTGCCGTCGACGGGCCGTCCACAGGAGCGTTCCGGGGAGAACGTCCACGGCGAACGCCACGGCCGCGGTGAAAGTTCTTCAAAGGTGCGGCGGACCCGACCGGCGGGCCGACGACTCCCGGCTACTCCGGGCGGGCCACTCGCTCCTTCGCTCGGAGGACGAGCACGGTGCCGCCGAGGACGAGGAGCATCCCGGCGACGGGCGCCGCAGACCATCGGTAGCCCTCGAAGGCGGTGGAGGCGAGCATCGCGATCAGAGGGATGACGGCGGCGGTGTAGCCCGACCGTCCCGCGCCGATCCGCTTCAGGAGCGTGAGGAAGGCCATGAAGGCGACGACCGACCCGAAGAGCGCGAGGTAGGCGAGGGAGAGGACGTACCCGGGCTTCGCGTCGAACGTGAACGGGACGTCGGTCACGACGCACCAGGCCATCACGGAGAGGGAGGCGTAGCCCATCGCGATCGCGATCGACGGGGCAACGGCCAGGCCGGTCGAGAAGAGCCGCTGCGAGTAGAGGTTTCCGGCGGAGGCGAAGAGCGTCGCGACGAGGGCGAGCAGGAGCCCGCGGAGCTGAACCGTGCCGGAGTGGAGGCTCGTCACCTCCGGCCAGAAGAGGAGCGCGACGCCCGCCACGCCGAGGACGGCACCGAGGGCGACGGCCGGCGGCGCCGGCGTGCCGAAGAAGAGGCGGGCCCCGATCAGGTTCCAGAAGACGAGGAACGAGAAGATCACCGCCACGAGCCCGGACGGGAGGTGCTGCTCGGCGCGGTAGACGAGGACGTAGTTCAGGCCGAAAAGGAGGAGGCCGAGGAGCGCGAGCCGGGCGTGGTCGCGCGCCGGGAACCGGAGCGGGATGCCCCGCAGGAGGCACCACGCGACGAGGAGCAGCGAGGCGAGCGCGAACCGCCACGCCACGGAGACCTCGGGTGCCACGACCCCGAGCTGGAACTTGATGGCGAGCCAGGTCGTTCCCCAGATGAACGAGGCGAGGAAGAAGAGGAAGACGTCGGACGAGCCGCCGGGCTTCGACGCCGCCGCGGGGGAGTGGTTCATCCGGCGCATAGTGCACCCGGGGACGCTTGCGGGACAGATGGAGAGGTAATGTTCCCGCCATGTCGGATTCTTCGCCGGCCACCCCCATCGACGCGCGCTCGCGCGACATCGGCGGCTTCACCGTCCGCCGCCTCCTCCCGTGGCGGGCCCGCCGCATGGTCGGGCCGTTCGTCTACTTCGACCACATGGGCCCCGTGGGATTCGAGGCCGGGGCGGGGCTCGACGTCCTCCCGCACCCGCACATCGGCCTGGCCACCGTGACCTACCTCTCCGAGGGGGCGCTCCTCCACCGCGACAGCCTCGGCACCGAGCAGGTCATCCGCCCGGGCGACGTCAACTGGATGACCGCGGGCCGCGGCATCGTCCACTCCGAGCGGACGCCGTCCGAGGATCGGGCGTCGGGCGCGCGCCTTCACGGCCTGCAGCTCTGGGTGGCGCTCCCGACGGCAGACGAGGAGATGGAGCCCTCGTTCCGCCACCACCCGGGCGCGACGCTGCCCGAGATCGACCGCGACGGCGTGAGGCTGCGTGTGATGGCCGGTACCGCCTACGGCGCCGCGTCTCCCGTCGAGGTCCGATCGCCGCTCTTCTACGTCGACGTCGCGATGCCGGCCGGGTCCGAGCTGCCGCTTCCGAAGGAACACGCCGAGAGGGCCGTCTACGTCGTCGAGGGCTCGGTCCGCGCCGGCGGCGCGAGCGCCGGGCCCGGGCGGATGCTCGTCTTCGTGGAGGGCGCCGACGTCACCCTGCGGGCCGAGGCGCCGACACGGGCCGTTCTCGTCGGCGGGGCTCCGCTCGACGGCCTGAGGCACATCGACTGGAACTTCGTCGGGAGCTCGCGCGAGCTCATCGAGAAGGCGAAGGCGGACTGGAGAGGGGGCCGCTTCGCGAAGGTGCCGGGGGACGAGACGGAGTTCGTCCCGCTCCCGGGGTGACCCGGCGGCTCCCTCGGTCGGCGGGGGAGGAGCTCGCCCCGGCGGCGGAGCGAGGCCGGGCGCGACGTGCCGTGCGGTCGGTCGTAGACTCGAGCGATCAACCGCTCGATGCTCGGTTCCCTCTTCGACGTGCTCGCCGTGGCGCTCCGTTCGGCCCGCTCCTCTCGGCGCGCGTCGAAGGGCCGGGTTCCCCCTGCGATCGCCCTCCTCGCCTTGCTCGCCGCCGCCGGTTGCGGCACGCGTGTTCACGAGCACGTCCTGGAAGTCGTCGTGCTCGATCCCTCCGGACGGCTCGGCACGCCGCCCCACGAGGTCGGAGTCTTCGACTGGAGGATGGGGCGAAGCGCGGAGTGGGCGCGGAAGACCGCCGGGACGGCGGGAACCCGGCCCTATCGGACGACCTTCTCGACGGTCGACACGGTTGCGGCCGGAGTCGCGCGGCCCGAGAAGGTCGAGCTCGCCCTCTGGCTTCCCGGGCTCGAGCCCGAGGGCTTCTTCGCGTTTCGGGTGGAGCCGAAGGCGCAGCCGGCCGGGAGCGTCTCGCTCCGACCCGCCCGTTTCGACGAGTCGCCGGCGGACGCCGGCGCGCCGTCGCTCGCCGTTCGATGGACCACGTCGCCGGTGGAGAAGGGATGGCGGATCGCGCTCGAGCTCGCGGTTCCGGCCGACGCCGGGAGCGAGAAGGACGGCTGATCGCGGCGTCGGTGCGAAGAACGGGCCGATTCCGCTTGACCTTACCCCGCCGGCGGCGATAAGCTCGTAATTGCGGATGATCCGCAAGTAGGAATGAAACGCAAGCCCGAGCCCGACCGGACCGAGCAGCGGCTCGAGCGCCTCCGGGCGGCGGCGCGAGGGGCGGGGCTGAAGCTGACGCCCCAGCGGCTCGAGGTCTTCCGGGAGATCGCGGGGTCGCAGGAGCACCCCGACGCGGAGACCGTCTTCCGCGCCGTCCAGGAGCGGATGCCGACGGTGTCGCTCGACACGGTCTACCGGACGCTCTGGGCGCTCCACGACCTCGGCCTCGTCACGACGCTCGGGCCTCAGCAGAGCGGCGTGCGCTTCGACGCGAACCTGGAGAAGCACCACCACTTCTCGTGCGTTCGCTGCGGCCTCGTGCGCGACTTCGAGAGCCCGAAGCTCGACGACCTCCCGCTGCCGGCCGACCTGAGGAGCCTCGGCAGCGTCCTGAACGCGCACGTCGAGGTGCGCGGCCTCTGCACACGGTGCGAGAGCCTGAGGAAGACGAACGGATAGACCCTGACCCGAGCCCGGTCCCGAGCAACCCGCCCCACGAAGGAGAACGACGATGAGTGAAAGCGGCAAGTGCCCGTTCACCGGTGCTTCCAGCCACCCCGTGGCCGGCCGGGGCACGACGAACCGGGACTGGTGGCCCGACCAGCTGAACCTCTCGATCCTCCATCAGCACGACCCGGCTTCGAGCCCGATGGATCCCGGCTTCGAGTACGCGGAGGAGTTCGGCAGGCTCGACTACGCCGCCCTGAAGAAAGACCTCCACGCCCTGATGACCGACTCGCAGGAGTGGTGGCCCGCCGACTGGGGCCACTACGGCGGCCTCTTCATCCGCCTGGCCTGGCACAGCGCGGGCACCTACCGCATCTCGGACGGGCGCGGCGGCGGCGGCACCGGCAACCAGCGCTTCGCGCCGCTCAACAGCTGGCCCGACAACGGCAACCTCGACAAGGCGCGCCGCCTCCTCTGGCCGATCAAGCAGAAGTACGGCAGCCGGATCTCGTGGGCCGACCTGATGATCCTGGCCGGCAACTGCGCGCTGGAATCGATGGGCTTCCGGACGTTCGGCTTCGGCGGCGGCCGGGTCGACATCTGGCAGCCGGAGGAGGAGGTCAACTGGGGCCGGGAGAAGACCTGGCTCGCCACGAGCGACATGCCCGACAGCCGCTACTCCGGCGACCGCGTGCTCGCGAACCCGCTCGCCGCCGTGCAGATGGGCCTCATCTACGTGAACCCCGAGGGCCCGGACGGCAACCCCGACCCCGTGGCTTCGGGGCGCGACGTGCGCGAGACGTTTGCGCGGATGGCGATGAACGACGAGGAGACCGTCGCCCTCATCGCCGGCGGCCACACGTTCGGCAAGGCCCACGGCGCGGGCGACCCGAAGCTCGTCGGACCGGAGCCGGAGGCGGCCCCCCTCGAGCAGCAGGGGCTCGGCTGGAAGAACGCGTTCGGGACGGGCAAGGGCGTTCACACGACCACGAGCGGAGTCGAGGGCGCCTGGAAGCCGAACCCGACGCGGTGGGACATGGGCTACTTCGACATGCTGTTCGGCTACGAGTGGGAGCTCGTGAAGAGCCCCGCCGGCGCCTGGCAGTGGCTCGCGAAGGACGTGAAGCCGGAGCACATGATCCCCGACGCCCACGACCCGTCGGAGAAGCACCGGCCGATGATGTCGACGGCGGACCTGTCGCTCCGCTTCGATCCGATCTACGAGCCGATCTCGCGCCGCTTCCACGCGGACCCGGAGGCGTTCGCCGACGCGTTCGCCCGCGCCTGGTTCAAGCTGACGCACCGAGACCTGGGGCCGAAGGTCCGCTACCTCGGCCCGGAGGTCCCGGCCGAGGAGCTGATCTGGCAGGACCCGGTCCCGCCGGTCGACCACCCGCTCGTCGACGCGGCCGACGTCGCCGCCCTGAAAGCGAAGGTCCTCGCGTCGGGCCTCGGCGTCTCCGAGCTCGTCGCGACGGCCTGGGCCTCGGCCTCGACGTTCCGCGGCTCCGACAAGCGCGGCGGCGCCAACGGCGCCCGCCTGCGCCTCGCGCCGCAGAAGGACTGGGAGGCGAACGACCCGGCGCAGCTCGCGAGGGTGCTCGGCGTCCTCGAGGGGATCCGGCGGGAGTTCGACGCCGCCGCGACGGGCGGGAAGAAGGTCTCGCTCGCCGACCTGATCGTCCTCGCCGGCGGAGCCGCCGTCGCGGCGGCCGCGAAGGCGGCCGGCTGCGCCGTGGAGGTGCCGTTCACGCCGGGCCGCACCGACGCGACGCCCGAGCAGACGGACGCCGAGTCGTTCGCCGTCCTCGAGCCGATGGCCGACGGGTTCCGCAACTACCGGAAGGCCGGTTGCGCCTCGATCGAGGAGCACCTGCTCGTCGACAGGGCGCAGCTCCTGCGGCTCGGCGCGCCGGAGATGACGGTTCTCGTCGGCGGCCTGCGCGTCCTCGGGGCGAACTCGGGCGCTTCGAAGCACGGCGTCTTCACGAAGCGCCCGGGCGTCCTGACGAACGACTTCTTCGTGAACCTCCTCGACATGGCGACGGTCTGGAAGCCGACGTCCGACGCGCGGGAGACGTTCGAGGGGAGCGACCGGAAGACGGGCGAGCCGCGCTGGACCGCCACCCGCGTCGACCTGATCTTCGGCGCGAGCTCGCAGCTGCGCGCCCTCGCCGAGGTCTACGCGCAGGCCGACGCGAAGGAGAAGCTCGTCCGCGACTTCGTGGCGGCCTGGACGAAGGTGATGGAGCTCGACCGGTTCGACGTCCGCCGGGGCAGGTGACCTCGGCCCGCTGAGAGCTCCGGGTTCCCGGGAGTCCGGCCGGCGGCGCGGGAGCCGCCGGCCGGACTCCCGGCCCCGGCCCGTCCCGAGGCGCTACGATGCGAACGAAGGACGGTCGGAGACTCCATGAGTACTCGGTGCATCCCGGAGCGTTTCCCTTCCTCGAGGCTCGTCTGCGTCGCGCTTGCCGCAGCGTTTCTCCAGGTCGGAGGGGGCGAAGCGCGGGCCGCGGAGAAGCTGCCCCGCGTGAGGGGCTCCGTCGAGCTCTCCCTCGTGAACGTCGACGTCGCGGTGACCGGAAAGGACGGGCGACCCGTCGAGGGGCTCACGGCGGCGGACTTCACGGTCCTCCACGGGAAGAAGCCGGTCGACATCACGAACTTCCGCGAGGAGAAGCTGACCCGTCCCGCGGCGCCCGCTCCGGCGCCCGCTCCGGCTCCGCACGAGCCGGAGGCCGTCCTGCCGGAAGCGCCGCCCGCCCGCCGGCACGTCGTCCTCTTCGTCGACCACCTCGCGCTCCCCGACAGGCGGGAGCGAGAGCAGGTCTTCGGCTCGCTCAAGTCGCTCGTGAGGAGGACGGTCCGCCCCGGCGACGGCGTGATGGTCGTCGTCTGGCGGCGCGGGGTGCGGGCGGCCTGGCCTTACACCGACGACGTGGCGCGCATCGAGAAGGCGCTCGACCTCGCCGCGGAAGGGACTCTCCGGCTCGGTCGCGAGTCGCAGAACGACCTCGACCAGTTCGCGGCGACGGAGGCGTTCCAGGCCTGGGCCGGCGAGCCGCCCGACACGTCGCTCTCGCGGAGCCTGAGCGTGGAGGAGGCGTTCAACGAGCTGAAGGGAAAGGCGTCGGCCGTGATGGGGCTCGTCTCGACGATGGCCGGGCTGGAGGGGAAGAAGGTCCTCGTCCTGGCGTCGCGCAGCTTCTCGCGCCGGCCGGGGGTCGAGTTCTCCGGGCATCGCGTCGAGACGGGGCGGCTCCTCGACGAGGTCGCCGCCCGCGCGAACGCGGCGGGGGTGACGATCCACGCGCTCTACGCCGCGGCGTGGCAGGCCGACATGCCGAACGTCGCCGATTCGCGCTTCCAGCCCCCGTCGGTCGGCGGCGGCCGGGCCGGCGCGTCCCGCGGCGACGTGCGGCTCGAGGACCTCGCCGGGCTGGAGACGCTCTCGGGCCGGACCGGCGGAGTCCTCGTCGGGACGACGATGGAGTCGTCCCTCTTCGCCGACCGGGTCGCCTCCGACCTCGACCACTGGTACTCGATCGGCTATCCGGTCCCCGCCGGGGCGAGCGCCTCGGCGCGCGTCGCGGTCCGCGTGAACCGGCCCGGGGCGAGAGTGAGGACGCGGCGCGAGGTCGTCGACAGGACTCCGGACGAGAGGATGGAGGACCGCATCCTGGCGAACCTCTTCCGCGCCGACCTCTCCGGCGGCCTTCCGTTCGGCCTGGAGGTGCAGGCGGCGCGGAAGGAGGAGGAGCGGTACGTCCGGACGGCCCTCCTGCGCGTGCCGGTCCGCCACCTCGTCCTGCGACCGGAAGCCGGCGTGAACCACGGGACGGTCTCGGTCCACTGGGTCGTGGCCGAGCCGACCGGGGAGTTCGCCGGGGCGAAGAAGGAGCTCCACGAGGTGACGCTCCCTCCGGAGGCGGCCGCGCCGGACGCGACGACGGAGCTCAGCCTCGAGCTTCGGATCGAGTCGTCCGGCCCCGAGGCGCGCATCTCGATCGGCGTGCGGGACGAGATCGGGGGCGAAGCCGGATTCGGCCTGATCCGGCCCGGCGGCCGCTGAAGGTCGGGGGCGGCCCGGGGCTCTATCATCACGATCAACGAAACGAGAGACGGCCTGGCCTCGTCGCTCGGATGGGCGAGATGCAGGATGTCGGGGGGAGCGGGACCGGCCATGAGACCGGAGTGCGCGATGTAGGGAGCGGGAGCGGATGGAGAGGCGTCCCGGGCGGGGAGCCCGCTGCGGCGGCCGGTGCGGCACGCCGGGCGGCTCGCGGCTCTGTTCCTGCTGGTGATCGGGGGGCCGGGGCTCCGCGCGGACGACGCGGCGCTCGGCGCGGGCGGCCTCGGGAGGGGAACGTTCGAAGCTGAGTGTCCTCTGTTCCGGACCGGCGAGAGTCCGTCCGGTTCCTTCGGCTTCGGCGAGGACGCGCTCGGTGGGAGCCGGGCCGGGTGGAGGACGGAGACGGCGGCGCGCTTCTCGCTCTGCGCGGGACTCGCGGGGGCGAGTGTCGAGGAGCGGCCCGAGGTCCGGTGGTCGACGTGGGAGCCGCGGGACCCGAGAGAGCCGCTTCGCGGCGTGAGGAATGCGACCGCCCCCCACCGAAAGAGGCTCCTTCGCAGCTCGGCGATCCTGACGGGGACGGCGATCGCGAGCGGCGTGATCCTGTCGCTCCTTCCGAGGGAGGAGACGAACTGGGAGGAGGGCGCCTTCGACCACGGCTTCGAGAATCTCGGACGCGCGTGGACGTCGCTGCCCGTCTGGGACCGGGACGAGGCCTTCCACGACTGGTTCGGTCACCCTTACGCGGGCGCCTTCTACTACAACATGATGCGATCGCAGGGGGCGACGGTCGGGCAGTCGTTCGCCTACAGCGCGGCCCAGTCGGTCGTCTGGGAGTACGTCCTCGAGGCCGCCGCGGAGCAGCCGAGCATCCAGGACCTCATCTCGACGCCGTTCATCGGCGCGGTCGTGGGGGAGCTGTTCCACCGGTGGTCGGTCGCGATCCTGAAGAAGGGAAGGCTGAACCTCGGGGAGAAGGCGCTCGTCTTCTTCCTGAACCCCTCGTACGTGATCAACAACGGCTACCGGGCGCCGGAGTGACCCCGGGAGCGGCGAGGGGAGCCCGCTCGGTCAGAAGGAGAAGAGCGTCCCGGCGGAAAGGTCCACCTGGTACGTGCCGTGCGCCGGGATCGCGACCTCGCAGGTCGACCAGCGGCAGAGGTCGCGCCGCGAGCTTCCGGAGAAGAGCGCGAGAGCCCGGAGCTGCAGCCGGAGGCCGAAGCCGGGGGTCCTCATCAGCTTCACGCCGCCGGAGAGCGAGGCCGTGAACGAGGTCGTGTACCCCCCGCCCTGGCCCTGGAGAGAGGTCGCGCCGACCCCGCCGGAGACGAACGGCCGGACGCGATCCTTCGGCGCGAAGTCCCACTGCACGCCGGCGAGACCCGTCTCGAGCTTGAGGTCGTGGAGGTTGCCGTCCCCCCCGAGGAAGGCGTTCTCGGCGGAGAGCCGCGTCGACTGCTGCAGGTAGGTCCCCTCCAGGATCAGGTTCGGACGGCCGGGCGCGAGCCCCGCGACGAAGCCCCACGACCACGAGGACCGGATCGAGTAGGACTCGCCCGTGCCGAAGTCCGTCAGCCGGCCGCCGGCGCGGGCGCCGACGAAGGGAGTCAGCTCGCCGATCCGGGAGTCCTGGGCACGGAGGGACGGCGCCGCGGCGAGCGAGATCGCGAGGAGGACGAAGAGCCGATGCATCGGCGGATTGTCGCCTCTCCGGGGGCGGCGGCCGGCGCGGCCCATCAACCCGTCGCGACGGTCGCGCCCGAGGGGGCGACGGGCGGAGGGGCGGCGGGGAGCGGCGAGCCCGCCGAGGCGGAGGGGGAGGCCGCGAGGGCCACCGTTCGCTCCAGGGCGGAAGCCATCGGTCGCGTGAGCGGGAAGAAGAGCAGCGTGCCCCGTCCCTTCGGCGTCCGGACGTGGAGCGCGTAGCCGGTCAGCCGATTCGCGAGGACGGGGGGGCCGTCGCTCCAGGAAAGGCGCGCCGTCCGGGTGCGGAACCACCCCCGGCAGGCGAAGACGGCGCCGCCCGGGACGAGGGCCACGAAGCCCGGCACCCACCGCGGGACGCCCGGGAGCGGAGAGGCGTGCGCCGGGAGGATGAGCCCTTCGCCTCCCGGCTTCACGCCGGCGTCTGTGAACGCCACGGCGACCTCCTCCGGGAGATGGGAGGTGTCGAGACCGGGGAGCTCGCGGTCGACGACCTTGTGCTGCAGCAGGTAGAGGAGGGCCGCCACGCGGGAGCGGAGGAGCCTCCAGCCGAGCGGCGCCACGACGGCCAGGAGGGCGAGCGCGACCACGACGACGACGAGCGCGGCGACGGGGTGGGCGAGGGCGAGCGGCGCGATCGAGACCGCCGCGACGTCCTCGAGGAGGCTGAGGCCGACGCCGGCGCCGACGGCGTGCCCCCCGGCGCCCGCGGTCGCGAGCCGCGTCCCGGCCTTGCCGGCGTGGGTCGAGAGCGAGACCCCCCCGGCCAGGAGGAGGAGCGGGACCTCGAGGGGCTTCGGGACGTTCGCGCCGGAGACGGCGGCCCACGAGATCAGCACGGCGCCGAGCGGCCGGACGAACGTGTGGAGGACGTCCCAGACGTGGTCCACCGCGGGGATCTTGTCGGCCAGGAACTCGACGACGTAGAGGAGCCCCGCGACCGCGAGGACCGCCGGGTGGGAGAGGACGGCGAGGCCTTCCAGCCCGGCCGGGAGCCTCAGCCAGTCGAAACGGACCGCGAGGCCCGTGACGAGGATCGTCGCGTAGAGGTTGAGGCCCGCGGTGAAGCTGAGGCCGAGCGTCGTTCCGAGGAGCGTCAGGGTCTCCATCGCGCCTCCTTCCCGGGCCGGGCCCTCTCGGGCCGTGCCGGGGAATGGTAGCGCCGCGGGGGGGAGCCCGACCGCGATCGTCCGGGGCCACGCGGCCCCGCGGCGAGAGGGAGGGTGGCCCTCTCGAGTTCGAGTGCATCGAATTGACGCCAAATATATGTTCGCGTTAATCTGAATAACATGAAGAAGCGCGAACGGGTCCGCCCCTACCGGATGGTCGCCCGGGCCGAGGCGGCCGCGTCCACGCACGCCCGGATCGTCGACGCGGCGCTCGCGCGGTTCTCCGAGAGGCCCTACGACGACGTCTCGCTCGCCGACGTCGCGCGGGACGCGGAGGTGACCGTCCAGACGGTGCTCCGGCGGTTCGGCTCGAAGGAGGGGCTCGCGGAGGCGGCGACGGCGCTCGGCCTCGAGCGGGTCCGCGCCCAGCGCTGGACTGCGCCCTCCGGAGACGTCGACGGCGCGCTCCGCGCGCTGCTCGAACACTACGAGGAGTGGGGGGAGCGGAGCCTCCGCTTCCTCGCGCAGGAGGAGCGCGTCCCCGCGATGCGTCGGGTGGTCTCCGCCGCCCGGGCGCTCCACCACGAGTGGGTCGACCACGTCTTCGCCGGCCGCCTCGCGCGCGGGCGGGGCGCGGCCCGGGTGCGGCTCCGCGCTCGGCTCGTCGCCGTCACGGACGTCTGCGTCTGGAAGGTCCTCCGTCGCGACCTCGGGCTCGATCCCGCGACCGTCGCGGCGACGCTGCGCGAGCTCGTCGCCGCGGTCGCCCGCTGAAGGGGGAAGCGCATGTCCCGAATCCTGGTCTATACCTCGCCCGCCCGCGGACACCTCTACCCGCTCGTCCCGACGCTCGAGGAGCTGAGCCGCCGCGGTCACCACGTCGCCGTCCGGACGCTCGCCTCGGAGGTCGGCCGTGTCCGCGCGCTCGGATTCCCGGCCGAGGCGACCGACCCGGGGATCGAGGCGCTGGCGCACGAGGACTGGAAGGCGACCTCGGCTCCGGCGGCGCTGCTCGCCGGCTGCCGGACGTTCGTCGCGCGGGCGCGGCACGAGGTCTCCGACCTGCGCCGGGCGATCGAGGTCGAGCGCCCGGAGGTCCTCTTCACGGACGTGAACTGCTGGGGCGCCGCGGCGGCGGCGGAAGTCTCGGGTCTCCCGTGGGCCACGTTCGCCCCCTACTTCCTGCCGGTACGGGCACCCGGCGTCCCTCCCTGGGGCCTGGGTCTCGCGCCGGCGCGAGGGGTGGCGGGCCGGCTGCGCGACGCGCTTCTCTGGCCGGCCGTCGATCGGCTCTACGACCGCGTCCTGCCGGCGCTGAACGAGCTCCGGGCCTCGGCCGGCGCGCCGCCGCTCCGCCACGTCTCCGACTTCGCCGCGCGCGCGCCCCTCGTCGTCTCGTACACGGCCGAGCCGTTCGAGTACCCGAGGGCCTGGCCCTCGAACGTGAGGCTCGTCGGCCCCGGAATCTGGGAGCCACGGGAGGAGTCGGAGCCTCCACGCGGCGGGGACGGGCGCCCGCTCGTCCTCGTCACCTGCTCGACGGAGTTCCAGAACGACGGCCGGCTCGTCGCCGCGGCGCTCGCCGCGCTCGCCGGCGAGCCGTTCCGAGTCGTCGTCACGACCGCCTCGGTCGACCCGCGCTCCTTCGAGGCGCCGGCGAACGCGGTCGTGGAACGCTTCCTCCCGCACGGGCCGCTCCTGCGCGAGGCGGCCTGCGTCGTCTGCCACGGGGGGATGGGAATCACGCAGAAGGCGCTCGCCGCGGGCGTTCCCGTCTGCGTCGTGCCGTTCGGCCGCGACCAGCTGGAGGTGGCGCGGCACGTGGTGGAGGCCCGGGCGGGGACGCGCCTGCTGCCCGGGCGCCTCGATCCCGAGCGCCTGAGGGCGGCGGTCCGAACGGCGATGTCGCGGGCCGAAGGCGCGGGTCGCCTGGCGGAGGCGTTCCGTCGCGCGGGAGGGGCCGCCGCGGCCGCCGACGCTCTCGAGTCGATCGGGACGGAGGAACGCGCCCGCCCCTAGAATCGCGGGATGCACGGAGGGAACCGATGAAGACGGCCCGGACCCCGATCGTTCTCGCTCTCCTGACGCTTCTCGCCACCTCGGCGGCGCTCGCGGAGGGCCCCGCGGCGCAGGCGCCGCTCGGGCTCGACGACCTCTTCCGCGTCCGCGTCGCGCGCGAGGTGCGGATCTCCCTCGACGGTACGGCCGTCGCCTTCCTGGTCCAGGTCCCGAGGATGCCCGGGAAGGACGACGACGGCCCGGCGTATTCGGAGCTTCACGTCGCGGAGCGGGGGAAGCCGGCCCGGCCCTTCGTCGCGGGCGCGGAGAACGTCTCGAAAGTCGCGTTCTCGCGCGACGGAGCCGAGGTCTTCTTCGTCGCGAAGCGGAAGGGGGACTCGGCCGCGGCGCTCTGGTCGATCCGGAGGGACGGCGGCGAGGCGCGGCGCCGGGTGACGCTCGCGACGGACGTGGAGGGCTACGCCCTTTCGCCGTCCGAAGACGGCGTCGTCGCGCTCCTCGCGAAGGAGAAGAAGGCGGAGGCGGCCGAGGCGCGCGAGAAGCAGGGCTTCGACCGGGAAGTCTTCGAGGAGGAGGGGAGGCCGGTGAAGGTCTGGATCGCCCGGCTCGACGGCGAGCCGGCGCCGCGCGCGCTCGACCTGCCGGGCTCGGCTTCGGACCTCCGGTTCGCGCCCGGGGGCGACCGCCTGGCGGTGGCGCTCGCGCCGACGCCGTCGGTGGACGACGGCTACATGAACCGGAAGGTCCACGTCGTCACGCTCGACGGGAAGGTCGTCGGGCGGGTGGAGAACGACGGAAAGCTCGGGAGCGTCGCCTGGAGCCCCGACGGGACGCGCCTCGCGATGATCTGCGCCGCGGACCGGAACGACCCGTCGACGGCCGCCCTCGGGGTCGTCCCGGCGACCGGCGGCCGGCCGAAGGACCTCCTCGCCGGCTTCGACGGCCACCCGGCCGCCTTCTCGTGGACGGGGAACGACCGGCTCGTCGTCGTCGCGGCGCGGGGCGTCGGGACGGAGCTCCTGGAGCTCCCCGTCGCCGGTGGAACGCCGAAGCGGCGGCCGCTTTCGGAAGGGCTCGTCGTCGACGCGTTGGATCGGGCCTCGGACGGCACGCTCGCGTTCGTGGGCGAACGGCCGGACCGCCCCGCGGAGCCGTTTCGCCTCGCGGCGGGAGCGGCGAAGCCGGAGCCGCTCGCCGACCTCAACCCGTGGCTCGCCCAGCGTCGGCTCGGGAAGCAGAGCGTCGTCCGGTGGAAGGCGCGGGACGGGGTCGAGCTCGAGGGGATACTCGTCGAGCCGTTCGACCGGCCCGCCGGGACGCGCGTGCCGCTCGTCCTGATCGTCCACGGCGGGCCCGAGGCGCACGTCTCGAACGGCTGGGTGACGCGCTACGGCGAGCCGGGCCAGCTGCTGGCCGCGAAGGGGATCGCCGCGCTCTACCCGAACTACCGCGGCTCCACCGGGCGGGGGCTCGCATTCTCGAAAACGAGCCAGGGGGACCCGGCGGGGCGTGAGTTCGACGACCTCGTCGACGCGGTCGACCACCTGGTCGCGGCGGGCCTCGCCGACCCGAAGAAGGTGGGGATCACCGGCGGCTCCTACGGCGGCTACGCCGCGAACTGGGCCGCCACGCGATTCACCGAGCGGTTCGCGGCCGCCGTCTCGTTCGTCGGGATCACCGACCTGACCTCGAAGGCGGGGACGACGGACATCCCGATCGAGGACGTCGACGTCCACATGCTCACGATGCCCTGGACCCGCTTCGAGCAGAGCCGGGAGCGGAGCCCCCTCTCGTACGTCGCGAAGGCGCGGACGCCGCTCCTCATCCTCCACGGGACGGCCGACCCGCGGGTCCACCCGACGCAGTCGCTGATGCTCTACCGCTACCTGAAGCTCGCGGGGCACCCGGCGGTCCGCCTCGTCCGATACCCGGGCGAGGGGCACGGCAACCGGCGCGCCGCCTCGCAGCTCGACGCCGCGGTCCGGATCGTCCGGTGGTTCGAGCACTACCTCCTCGGTCCCGGAGGAGCGCCGCCGCCGGCCGCCGCCGCCGACGAAGCCGTCCGCCAGATCGTGGAGGCGGCGAAGGAGTAGACCGGCTCCGGCCCGAGCCCCGCGTCGAGGACCGGCGCGGGGCTCGGCCGGTTTCTCGCACGGGCCCCGCTCCGGACGCTACACTGCCCGATGCGGCACGCGGAAGGAGGGGGGCGATGGAAGAGACCCTCGCGTTCGTCATGGCGGGCGGGCAGGGGGAGCGGCTGCGGCCGCTCACCGACGTCCGGGCAAAGCCGGCGGTTCCCTTCGGGGGGATCTTCCGGATCATCGACTTCACGCTCTCGAACTGCGTGAACTCGGGCCTCCGGCGCATCTACGTCCTCACGCAATACAAGTCGTACTCCCTCTCGAATCACCTCCGGACCGGCTGGAACATGCTGAGCCCGCGGCTGAACCAGTTCATCGACGAGGTGCCGGCCCAGCAGCAGCTCGGGAGCAGCTGGTACCAGGGGACGGCCGACGCGATCCGGCAGAACTTCTCGTTCGTCGAGACCAAGCGTCCGCGGCTCGTCCTGGTGCTCTCGGGCGACCACGTCTACAAGATGGACTACCGGCTCCTGCGCGCCTACCACGACGAGAAGCGGGCGGACCTGACGGTGGCCTGCCTGAGGCTCCCCGCCGAGGAAGCACGCGGGGCGTTCGGCGTGATGGAGGTCGACGGGGAGGGGCGGATCGTCGGGTTCGAGGAGAAGCCGGCGGAGCCGAAGACGATTCCCGGGACGACGGACTGCCTCGCCTCGATGGGGATCTACCTCTTCGAGGCCGGCTGCCTTCGGCGCGGCCTCGACAACGACCTCCTCGACTTCGGCAAGGACGTCATCCCGATGCTCCTCCGGGAGGGAGTCCCGGTCTACGCCTACGACTTCACCGAGCGGAATGCCCTCCCGGAATGGGAGTACACGAAGCGGGACGGCATCCGGCGGAAGGAGCTGGTGCCGCGCGCGAGCGACTCCGACTACTGGCGGGACGTCGGGACGCTCGAGCAGTACTGGCTCGCGAACCTCGACCTCGTCCAGCCGAAGCCGCGCTTCAATGTCTACGGCGAGCGGTTCCCGCTCTACTCGGCACCCGGCCACTTCCCGCCGGCGAAGTTCGTCCACGAGCTGCCGGGTCGGACCGGTTTCGCCGTGAACTCCCTCGTCGCCGACGGCGTCATCGTGAGCGGCGGGACGGTGCGCGAGTCGGTCCTCGGAAGCGGCGTCTACGTCCACAGCTGGGCGACGATCGAGAAGTCGGTCCTCCTCGGCGGCGCGCTCCGGGGCGGCGTCCACACCGAGACGAGCATCGGACGCCACTGCCGCGTGAAGAACGCGATCATCGACAAGAACGTCCACCTCTCCGAGAACGTCACGATCGGCTTCGACCGCGGCGACGACGAGAGGAGGGGGCTTCGGACCGTCCCGATCGCCGGGAGCGCCGAGCACATCGTCGTCGTCCCGAAGGACTTCGCCCTGTAGGGGGCGGGCCCGCTCTCGGCGGACGGCCCGGTCCGCGCTACGATGGCCGGCTGGAGGTCGGCGCGGATGGCCTGGGGCGGGTCCCGGAGGACGATCGAAGTGGCGAGCGCGGCGCGGCCGGCGGAGCGAATGGTCCGCGTCGGCTGCCCGGCCCACAATTGCGGCGGCCGCTGCGTCCTCCTCGCGACCGTCCGCGACGGACGGATCGTCCGGCTCGAGGCCGACGACCGCCCCGACGTCCTCGAAGCCCCGCAGCTCCGGGCTTGCGCCCGCGGGCGGGCCTACCTCCGCCGCCAGTACCACCCCGACCGGCTCCTCCACCCGCTGAAGCGGGCCGGCAGGCGCGGGGAAGGGAAGTTCGTCCGGGTCTCCTGGGACGAGGCGCTCGACCTCGTCGCCTCGGAAATGCGCCGCGTGCGGGAGACGCACGGCCCCGGCGCCCTCTTCGTCCCCTACGGGACGGGCTCGTACAACCAGACGAACGGCTCGCACGTGGCGCGGCGGCTGATGAACGTCGCCGGCGGCTGCCTCGGGATCTGGAACAGCTACTCCTGGGCGGCGATCAACGTCGCGACGCCGACGGTCTACGGCACGCTCACGACCGGCAACCAGCGCCAGGACTGGCTGAACGCGAAGCTGATCCTGATGTGGGGCTGGAACCCGGCGGAGATGCGCGACGGGACGAACAGCGACTGGTTCGTGAAGCTCGCGCGGGAGCGGGGCGCCCGCGTCGTCTGCATCGACCCGCGGCACAGCCTCTCGGCGGCCTCTCTCGCCGACGAGTGGGTCCCGATCCGCCCCGGCACGGACGCGGCGCTCATGACCGCGATGGCCTTCGTCATGGTGACCGAGGGGATTCACGACGAGGAATTCGTCCGAACGCACTGCGTCGGCTTCGACGCCGCGCAGATGCCGCCGGGCTGCGAAGGGGAGGAGAGCTGGCTCGACTACCTCCTCGGCGTGAGGGACGGCGTTCCGAAGACGCCCGAGTGGGCCGAATCGATCACGACCGTGCCGCGGGAGACGATCGCGCGCCTCGCTCGCGAGTACGCGACGATTCGCCCCGGCGTCCTCTACCAGGGATACGGGATGCAGCGGCGGGCGTACGGCGAGCAGGTCGTCCGGGCCGGCTGCGTCCTCGCGGCGCTGGCGGGGAACGTCGGCGTGAGCGGCGGCTGGGCCTCGGGCCTCGGCAACCAGGCTCCCGACGGCGGCCCCGCCTGGACCGTCTTCCCGACCGGAGCGAACCCGTTCGGCGCGGCGATCCCGTGCTTCCTCTGGACCGAGGCGGTCCTCCGGGGCCGCGAGATGGGGGAGGAGGACGGCGTCGTCTTCTCGGGGACCGTCGCGCGCGGACGCGACGCAGCGACCCTCTTCGGGGCCGAGCCCTCTTCCCGCCGCCTCGGGACCGACGTGAAGCTGATCTACGCGGTCGCGACGAACGCGCTGATCAACCAGCACGCGAACGTGAACCGGACCGCGCGGATCCTCGCCGACGAGTCGAAAGTGGAGTTCCTCGTCGTGCAGGACAACTTCCTGACGCCGACGGCCCGCTTCGCCGACGTCGTCCTCCCGGCCTGCACGCAATTCGAGACGTGGGGCGTCGAGGACGGGTGGAAGTACGGCGACGAAGTGATCCTCATGCCGAAGGTCGTCGAGCCTCCCGGCGAGTGCCGGAGCGACTACCGGATCTGCGCGGACCTCGCGAAGCGCCTCGGAGTGGAGGAGGCCTTCACCGAGGGGCGCGACGAGCGGGGCTGGGTGGAGTGGGTCCTCGACCGCTACCGGGAGACACGCTTCCCCGACCTGCCGCCGATCGACGACCTCCTCGAGAAGAACGTCGGCGTCTGGGCGGAGCCGGTAACCCGCCCTGCCGTGGCGTTCGAGGAGTTCCGGCGCGACCCGGAGGGGCACCCGCTCGACACCCCCTCGGGGAAGATCGAAATCTTCTCGAAGGCGCTCCACGAGAAGGGGCGGCCCGACGAGATCCCCGCCGTCCCGAAGTACGTCGAGGAGCGGGAGAGCCCGTTCGGCCCCGAAGCGGCGGCGTACCCGCTGCAGGTGATCGGGCACCACACGCTCCACCGCGTCCACTCCACGCACGACAACAACGACTGGCTGGAGGAGGCCTTCCCGCAGCGCGTCTTCCTGAGCCCGCTCGACGCCGGCGAACGCGGCATCGAGGACGGCGACGAGGTCCGGGTCTTCAACGCGCGCGGCGCCGTCCGACTCCGCTGCCGCGTCACGCCACGGATCCTCCCGGGCGTGATCGACATCCCGCAGGGGGCGTGGTGGACGCCCGACGAGCGGGGAGAGGACCGCCGCGGCAACGTGAACGTCCTGACGAGCGAGCGCTGGACGCCGCTCGCGTTCGGCACCGCGCAGCACACCGCGATGGCGCAGGTGGAGCGGATCGGAGAGGCGGACGGAAGCCGGAGGGCGCGGCGGCGCGCGCGCCCGGCGGCCGCGGCGTTCCGGCGGCCGGAGCGGCGGCCGTGACGGGGCCGTACGCCGTCCACTTCGACGCCTCGGCCTGCACCGGCTGCAAGGCCTGCCAGGCGGCGTGCAAGGACCACAACGAGCTCGCGGAGGGGATCCTCTGGCGGCGCGTCTACGAGGTCTCCGGCGGCGGCTTCCGAAAGGACGGCGCCGCGTGGAGGCACGACGTCTTCGCCTGGAACCTCTCCGTCTCGTGCAACCACTGCGAGCGCCCCGTCTGCGCGGAGGTCTGTCCGACCCGGGCCGTGCGCCGGCGGGAGGACGGCGTCGTCCTCCTCGACTCGGCGAAGTGCATGGGGTGCCGCTACTGCGAGTGGGCCTGCCCCTACGGAGCGCCGCGCTTCGACGAGGCGCGCGGCGTCATGACGAAGTGCACCCTCTGCGCCGACCGGCTCGAGGAGGGGCTCGATCCCTCCTGTGTCGCCGCCTGTCCGATGCGCGCGCTCGACTTCGGGCCGACCGAAGAGATGAAGGAGCGATACGGCGAGGCGGGCGGCTTTCCGCTCCCCGACCCGCGGCTGACGGAGCCGGCGCTCCTCCTCACGCCCCATCCGTCCGCGGCGCGCTCGGAGGGGGAGGGGGAGATCGCGAACGTGGAGGAGGTGGAGCGGTGAAGGAAGCCTCGCTCGTCGCCTTCACGCTCCTGACGCAGGCGGCCGCCGGAGTCTGCTGGGTCCTCCTGGCGCTCGGCCTGCGGGCCGAACGGGCCGGGACGGAGGCGGCCCTCCGGGACGCGGCGCTCCCGCTCCTCGCGGCGGCTTTCCTCGCGGCGCTGCTCGGGCTCGCGGCCTCGTTCCTCCACCTCGGCAGCCCCCGGAACGCCTGGCGGGCGCTCGGGAACCTCCGGACCTCCTGGTTGAGCCGCGAGGTCCTCCTCGCGTCGCTCTTCACGGGGGCGCTCGCCGCGGCGGTCCTCGTAAGGCTGCGGCCGGAGCCGCCGGCATTCGCGGCCGGTTTCGCGGAGGGACTCGCCGGCACGCTCGGCGTCGGTCTCGTCACGACGATGGCGGGGGCCTACCGTCTCCGGTCGGTCCCCGCGTGGGACCGGGTGGCGACGCCGCTCGCGTTCTTCGGCTCGGCTCTCGTCCTCGGGGCGCTGGCCGTTGCCGCGGCCCTCGCGCTGCGGGGGCCGGACGCGGCGACGGGCACCTGCGTCGTCCGCCTGCTCCTCGGCGGGCTCGCCGTCCTCCTCGCGGGGCTCGGCGTGACGCTCTTCTGGCTGCGGCGGCTCGGCCGGGGCCGGGGAGCGGCGCGCGAGGCGTTCGAGAGGACGGCGGGGGAGAGCCGCCGGCTCGTCGCGGCGCGGGTCGCCCTGACCTCGCTCGCCGCCGGCGCCGGCCTCGCCGCGATCGGGGGCCCGGTCGCGACGTGGCTCGTCGTCGCGGCCCTCGCGTTCGCCGCGGGAGCCGAGGCGGCCGGGCGGGCTCTCTTCTACGAGGCGCGCGTTCGCGCCGGGCTCTGAAGACCGTCGGGCCTCGAGCGGCCCCTTCGTCTCCGGCGGCGCCGTCCGGGAATGCGATGATCCCCGGCGTCTCGATCGAACCGGGTACGAACGGAGGACTCGAATGCTGAACCGTCTTCTCGCCCCGCGAACGGAGGCCGCCTACGCCCTCCTCCGCGTCGTCGCGGGCGTTCTCTTTGCCCTCCACGGCGCCCAGAAGCTCTTCGGAATCCTCGGAGGGACCGTCCAGCCGGCCGGGACGCAGCTCTGGATCGGCGCCGTCATCGAGCTCGTCGCCGGACTGGCGATCGCGGCCGGCGCCTTCACGAGCTGGGCCGCGTTCCTCGCGAGCGGGACGATGGCGGTCGCCTACGTGCAGTTCCACTGGAAGCTCGCGTTCGACTCCGGCTTCTTCCCGGTCGTGAACAAGGGCGAGCTGGCCGTCCTCTACGCGTTCCTCTTCCTCTTCATCGCCTGCCGGGGCGCCGGGCCGTACGGCTGGGACGGCCGGAGAAGCTCGAAGGAGAGCTGAGCCCCGTCCGCCCCGTCTTCGCCCGAAGCGTCCTTTCGCGGCCGGTTCCTCCGAGGGTCCGGAACGGGCGAGCGGGGCGCTCCGTCGGCGGCGGCGGATCGGCCGGAGGCCGGCCAGGCGACGGAGACGTCGCGGTCCGGCGAAGCGAGGCTGCGGAGCGCCTCCGGACGGAGGATCGGGAGCGCCGCGGCCGGCGGCTCGCCGGTGAGTCGGAGCCGGACGAGGCTTCGCGGATCGAGGCGCTCGAGCGCCTCGACGATCCGTTCGGAGAGCCCCGGGAGCGTCGGATCGAGGTCGACGACGGCCATCGGCCGGACGGGGTGCTCGCGGAAGGTCCACGCGGCCTTTCCGCCGGGCGTGCCGTCCGCGGACAGCTGGAGGAGGAAGCTCCCCTTCGGCTCGAAGCGCTCGGCGAAGGAGACGCGGTCGGTCGAGCCGGCGAAGAGGACCGGCGAGCCCAGCGGGCGGCCGACGAGGTCGCGCGAGAGGACCTGCGCGCGGTGGATGTGGCCCGAGAGGACCGCGGCGAACCCGCACGGGACGTCGCGTCCCCGGAGGACGTCGACGCCCGAGCGGAAGACGTAGTCGGCCGGGCCGACCGTGGCCCCTTCGACCGCCTGGTGCGCGCAGAGGAGACGGACGTCCGCCGCGCTCCGGGCGGCCTCCGTCGCCGCGATGAGCGCGGGGCCGTCGTCCCTCACGCGCGGGGCGAAAGGGAACCCGGAGAGCGCGAGCGTCATTCCGTCTCGCCGCACGACGAACGTCCTCGGGCGGTCGAAGACGCGGACGATCGGGTGCGTCAGGAGGAGCTCCCGCGGGACGGCGCCGCGCTCGTGGTTCCCCGGGACCCAGAAGACGTCGAGGCCGGCGTCCGCGAGGCCGGCGAGCCGGTCGAAGACCTTCGCCGCGAGCCACGCCGGGACCCGGCTCCGGTAGAAGAGGTCGCCGCCGTGGACGACGACGCTCGCCTCGCCGCGCAGCGCCGGCTCGAGCGCCCGCTCGAAGCTCGCGAAGAGGTCGTCGCCGCGGCGCGGCCGCTCCACGCGCGGCCGGCCGGGAAGGTCGAGCCCGAGGTGGGTGTCCGAAAGGAAGAGGACCCGGAGCGGCACGGGGCGAGGCTACCCCGTTCCGCGAACGAAGAGCGGGGCCGTCCGGCCCCGCTCGAAGAGAACGGAAAGCGGACGGCGGGCCCGGTCCGGGCCGGCCCCGCCGCCGCGGCTCGTCAGGAGGCGTGAGCGGCGACCGGCTCCTCGCGGGGGGCCGTCTTCGCCTTCTCTTCCTTGAGGTACTTGTCGAGGATCCGGCTCGCCTCCGCGGGCGTGACCGGTCCGTAGACCTGCTCCCCGACCATCATGACGGGAGCGAGGCCGCACGTGCCGAGGCAGCGGGCGCTCTCGAGCGAGAACATCTGGTCCTTCGTCGTCTCGCCGAGGTGGACGCCCAGGTCGTCGGAGAGCCGCGCGATGAGCTTGTCGGCCCCCTTCACGTAGCAGGCCGTGCCGAGGCAGACGTTGATGACGTGCTTGCCGCGCGGCTGGAGCCGGAAGTAGTGGTAGAAGGTCGCGACGCCGGTGACGGTGGCGTACGGGATCTGAGCGAGCTGCGCCACGGCGTGCATCTGGGTCTGGCCCAGGAACCCGAAGTGGGCCTGGACCATGTGGAGCGTCGCGATGAGGTTGCTCTCGGGATGCTCGGTCTTCGCGTTCTTCTCGATGAACGCGACGATGTGCGGCGGCAGGATGCGCAGGCTGGTCGCCTTCACTTCCTCCCAGTTGTCGGTGCAGGCGGCGTGTTCGCTCACCGGATCCCCCTCGGCATGCGGGCCTGGTAGTGGGTGTGGAGCAGCTCGTGCGCCTTCTTCCCGTTCGGCTCGCCGAGGAACTCCTCGTAGAGGTGCTCGATGGCGGGGTTCTCGTGGGAGCGGCGGAGCTGCTTGTGGGAGTCGATGTCGTAGAGCGCGCGGGCGCGGAGCTTCGCGATCTCCGGGTCCATCGGGTCCTCGTCGAGGGGCGGGTAGGGCTGGCCGCCGCCCATGATGCAGCCGCCCGGGCAGGCCATGATCTCGATGAGGTGGTACTTCTTCCCGCCGGCCTTGGCGGCGTCGAGGATCGCCTTCGCGTTCGTCAGGCCGTTCGAGACGGCGATGTTCACGTCGAGGCCGTTGATGTGGACCGTGGCCTCCTTCAGGCCCTTGACGCCCCGGACGTCCTCGAAGACGAGCGGGCCGAGCTCCTTGCCGGTCAGCTTCACGGCGGCGGTGCGGAGCGCCGCCTCCATGACGCCGCCGGTGGCGCCGAAGATGTCGGCCGCGCCGGAGCTGATCCCGAGCGGGCGGTCGAAGTCGCCGTCCGGAAGGGCGGCGAAGTCGATGCCGTACGACTTGATCATCCAGGCGAGCTCGCGCGTCGTCAGGACGGCGTCGGTGTGGGGCGTGCCGTCGGGCATCCGGTGCTCGGGCCGCGCCGCCTCGAACTTCTTCGCGACGCACGGCATGATCGAGACGACGTAGACGTCCTTCGGGTCGAGCCCTTTCTTCTCGGCGTAGTACGTCTTCAGCAGCGTGCTCGTCATCTGCATCGGCGACTTGCACGTCGAGGTGTGGGGGATCATCTCGGGGTAGAACTTCTCGAGGAAGTTGACCCAGCCGGGGCTGCAGCTCGTGATGAGGGGGAGGTTCTCGTCGCGCTGGAAGCGCCCGAGGAACTCGTTCGCCTCCTCGATGATCGTCAGGTCGGCGCCGAAGTTCGTGTCGAAGACCCCGTCGAAGCCCATCCGGCGGAGCGCCGTGACGAGCTTCCCGGTCACCGGCGTCCCGATCGGCATGCCGAAGCACTCGCCGATCGTGGCGCGGATGGCGGGGGCGGTGTGGACGACGACGTGCTTGACGTCGCGGGGGAGGGCGAGCGCTTCCCAGACCCGCTCGGTGTGGTCCTTCTCCAGGAAGGCGGCCGTCGGGCAGACGGCGACGCACTGGCCGCACTGGATGCAGACCGACTCGTCCATGTTCGCGAGGTTCGCCGGGCCGACGACGGTGTGGAAGCCGCGGCCGTGCTGGGAGAGGTTGCTGACGCCCTGGACCTCGGAGCAGACGCGGACGCAGCGGCCGCAGAGGATGCACTTCTCGGGCGTCCTCACGACGCTCTGGCCCGAGTCCTCCACCGGGAGCTGCTTGCGCTTGCCGGCGAAGAGCCGCTCGCGGATGCCGAGGCGGTAGGCCTGCTTCTGGAGCTCGCAGTTCCCGTCGCGGTCGCAGGTCTGGCAGTCCATCGGGTGGTTGTCGAGGAGGAGCTCGACGATGTCGCGCCGGGCCTGCCGGATCTCCGGGCTGTTCGTCTGGACCTCCATCCCCTCCCAGACCTCCTGCGAGCAGGCGGTCAGGAAGTGGTTGAAACCCTTCACCTCGACGACGCAGACGCGGCAGGCGCCCTCGATCGAGAGCGCCGGGTGGTAGCAGAGGCGGGGGATGTGGATGCCGATCTTCTCGGCGGCGTTGATGACCTTCGTCCCCGCCGGGACCTGGATGAACTCGTCGTCGATCTTGAGGTTGATCGTCTTCTGGCTGGTGGGCATTTCGGGCCGTCCTTCGCTCAGACCCGCTCGACCGCGTCGAACCGGCAGATCTCGTAGCACTGGCCGCACTTGATGCAGCGCGCCTGGTCGATCACGTGGGCCTTCTTCCTCTCGCCCGAGATGCACTGCGTCGGGCAGTTGCGGGCGCACGCGGTGCAGCCGATGCACTTCTCGTCGTCGATGACGTACTGGATGAGCGCGGTGCACTTCTTCGCGCGGCACTTCTTGTCGACGATGTGCTCGCGGTACTCGTCGCGGAAGTGCTTCAGCGAGGAGAGGACCGGGTTCGGGGCCGCGCGGCCGAGGCCGCAGAGGCTCGTCCGCTGGCAGAGCTTCCCGAGGCGCTCGAGCCGGTCGAGGTCGGAGAGCTCGCCGCTGCCGGCGGTGATCTTCTCGAGGATCTCGAGCATGCGGGTCGTCCCCTCGCGGCAGGGGGTGCACTTCCCGCAGCTCTCCTCCTGGGTGAACGTCAGGTAGAACTTCGCGATGTCGACCATGCAGTCCTCGTCGGACAGCACGATCATTCCGCCCGATCCCATGATCGAGCCGGCCTTCGCGAGCGGGTCGAAGTCGACGGGCATGTCGGCGCGGTTCGCCGGGATGAAGCCGCCCGCGGGGCCGCCGGTCTGGATCGCCTTCAGCTCGCGGTCGTCCAGGACGCCGCCCCCGATGTCGAAGACGACGTCCCTGAGCGGCGTGCCGAGCGGGACCTCGACGAGGCCCGTGTGCTTGACCTTGCCGGCGAGGGCGAAGACCTTCGTCCCGCCGGAGGCCTCGGTCCCGACCTGCGCGAACCAGTCGCCGCCGAAGTTGATGATGGCGGTGACGTTCGCGAAGGTCTCGACGTTGTTGATGCAGGTCGGCTTGCCCCAGAGCCCGGCCGTCGTCGGGAACGGGGGCCTCACGCGCGGCTGCCCGCGCTCGCCCTCGATCGAGCGGATCAGGGCGGTCTCCTCGCCGCAGACGAAGGCGCCCGCGCCGAGCCGGATCTCCATGTCGAAGCTCCAGCCGCTCCCCATCACGTTCTCGCCGAGGATCCCGGCCTCGCGGCACTTCGCGAGGGCGTTCTCGATCCGCCTGATGGCGAGCGGGTACTCGGCCCGGATGTAGTAGAAGCCCTTGCAGGCGCCGATCGCGTAGGCGCCGATGATCATTCCCTCGACGACGTTGAACGGGTCGCTCTCGAGCATCCCGCGGTCCATGAAGGCCCCGGGGTCGCCCTCGTCGCCGTTGCAGATGATGTAGCGGGTCTTCTCCTCGTTCGCGCGGGCGAACTGCCACTTCTTGCCGGTGAGGAAGCCTCCCCCCCCGCGGCCGCGCAGCTTCGCCTTCAGGACCTCGTCGACGATCCACTCCGGATCGCCCTTCTCGAGGCACTTCGCGAGCGCCTTGAAGCCGCCGTAGCGGACGTACTCCTCGAGGCTCTCGGGGTCGAGGATGCCGGCGTTGCGCATCGCGATGCGGCTCTGCGCGTTGAAGAAGCGGACGTCGGCATAGAGGTCGAAGAAGTCCTGCGCGATCGGCTTGAAGGGGACCTTCATCCGCTCGTCGATCGTCCCCTTCCGGACGGGGCCGTCGAGGAGCGCGTCGAGGTCGCCTTCGTTCTCGAGCTTGTAGATCGTCTTCGAGGGACGGACGAGGACGTGCGTCGACTTCCCTTCGGTCTCCTCGGAGCAGACGCCGAGGCAGGCGTGGGAGTTGACCTTCACGCGGTCGGGACCGATCCCGGCGGCGGCGAGCTTCGCCTCGAAGGAGGACTTCAGCCCGGTCCTCTGCTTGCAGCGGCGGCCCTCGCAGAAGACGAGCTCGTACTCGTACGGCTTCTCGAGCGACCCGTCGAGCGCGTGCTCGGGGAGGGCGACGCCCTTCTGGACGTGGCTCGTGAAGATCTTGTGGACGAGCTCGCGGTCGACCCGCTCGTACTTGACGGGGGGCTTGCCGGGGACCGAGACGCCGACGATCGGCTCCTTGCTGCAGCGGCCGGTGCAGCCGGTCCGGTGGAGGACGACGTCCTCGCGCCCCGAGGAGGCGAGGTGCTTCAGGAACTCGTCCGCCACCTCGCGCGAGCCGGCGGCGTGCTCGCAGGTGGCGGACCCGATCTGGACGACGATCTTCCCGGCGTCTCCGCGCCGGGAGAGCGCCTCCTCGGACCGTTCCGCCAGTGATTGAAAGGCTGTTGTCACGGCGTTTGGCATTTGGGCTCCATCGAAGGCTCGGGGAGGCTCCGGGCCCCCCGCGAGCGGTAACGGGACGTTTCGAGAGAACGCAGCGCGACCGAGCGCTCCGCTCCGCCCGGAGCGGACGTCGGCAGCGGGAATCGGGACCAGATTGGGTGGGATTTACGGGAACGGGAGAGACCGGCACGGCGTCGGTATCGCCGTGCGCGGTCCATCAGGCGCCGCCTGCTCCGAGTCCGACGGAACGATCGTCGGAGAGGGGAGGCGCTCCGGGAGCGGGACGGCCCCGGCCAACGGAGGATTTGACGCGGCGGGCGCGGTCGATCCGGGTTCCGGTCCTGGGGCGGTCCTTCGGCGTGCTCATGATCCTGGGCGCGCCCGATGCCTTGCCGGGCGCGAGGGGGCTCCGTTGCCGGCGCCTGCCCCCGTTTCGGGCCTGCCGTATGTTACGCCGGTTCGACCGAACGGGGGGTGATGGGCCAACCATTTGAGGGCGTGCTGCCGCCAGCACGGCGGTGAGACGCGTGCTCGACGACGAGCCGGAAGGAGAGCGTTCCTCAGGAGGCCGAAACCCGGGACGCCGCGTCGAGCCGACTCGTCTCCTCGGGTCGCAGCGAGAGCGTGGCCGCGGGGAGGAGCTCGGCGAGCTGCTCCGGGTTTCGGGCGCTCGCGATCGGAGCGACGACTCCGGGACGTCCGAGGAGCCACGCGAGGGCGACGGCCGCGACGGTCGTCGCGCGCTCCGAGGCGATCGCGTCGAGCGTTGCGAGGACGCGGAGACCGTTCTCGTCGAGGTGCTTCGAGGCGTTGCCGGCGCGCGCGCTCTGCACCGTCCTCCCGGGACGGTACTTTCCCGCGAGGAAGCCGCTCGCGAGAGCGTAGTAGGGGAGGCAGGCGATCTCCTCGCGGACGCAGAGGGCCTCGAGGTCTCCCTCGTACTCGGTGCGGTGGACGAGGTTGTAGTGGGGCTGGAGGGCGGCGTAGCGGGCGAGCCCGAGGCGGTCCGAGACGGCGAGGGCCTCGGCGAGCCGGGCCGCGTTGTAATTCGAGGCGGCGACGTGCCGGACCTTCCCCTCGCGCACGAGGGCGTCGAAGGCGGCGAGGGTCTCTTCGAGCGGCGTCGCCGGGTCGTCCGCGTGGGCGTAGTAGAGGTCGATCCGGTCCGACCGCAGCCGCCGCAGCGAATCCTCCGCGGCCCTTCGGATCGTGGCGGCCGAGAGACCGCCCAGGCCGCTCATCTTCCCGACCTTCGTCGCGACGACGATCCGCTCCCGACACCCCCGAAGCGTCATCCACCGTCCCAGGATCTCCTCCGACTCGCCGCCGGCGTTTCCCGGCGCCCAGGCCGAGTAGACGTCGGCCGTGTCGACGAAGTTGCCGCCCGCGGCCGCGTAGGCGTCGAGGACGTCGAACGACTCCGCCTCTGCGGACGTCCATCCGAAGACGTTCCCTCCGAGGCAGATGGGAAAGACCTCCAGGCTCGTGGCGCCGATCCGGTTCATGGAACCTCCTTCGCGGGGCCTCGTGAGGGAGGATCCCACAGGGGCTGGTCCGGCGAGGGGTCCCGGCGGCGGGTACGACCGGTTACTCTCGCGTGCGGCGGCGGACGGCCGTCCGGAGACCCGATGCACAGGACTTCCCTTACCGTCTGCATTCTGATCCTCTTCGTGGGGACGGCCCTCGGCGCGGCCTCGCCGCAGCGGACACCCGCGGCGACGGACCTCGTTTCGGCGGGGCTCTCCGGCACCTGGGCCCTCGCGGCGACGGCGGACGACGTCGAACGCCTGCCGGCGAAGGGGGCGTGGACGGGCCTGGGCGGGACGACCGGGGCGACCACCCGGCCGGGCGGCGGGGGCTTCGACCTGCCGATCGAGGTGATGACGGACGCCCGCCTTCTCGCGATCGAGGACGACGGAGTCCGGCTCCGGGTCACCTACCCGTCGGGGCGCGTCCGTACGTTCGTGACCGACGGCGCGAGGCGCAACGTCGACGACGGCGACGGGCCGGCCGACGTCGTGGCGCGCCGGGAGGACCGGGCGGTGACGGTTTCGTCCGAGTGGAGGCGCGGCTACCGGCTGCGCGAGACGTGGGAGCTGCGTTCCGACCCGCGCCGGCTCGTCGTGACCGGTCGTCTGAAGGGAAGGGAGTCGCACGAGTACGTCCGGAGCTACGAGCCGGCACCCGAGGGAGCGATCGTCGCCAGCGCGAAGCCCGTCCCGCCGCCGCCGACGCCCGCCGTACGGCTTCCCTGGTCGCCTGCCGTTCCCGCGACGCCGGCCGCGACGTCGTCCGGAGAGCCGAGCGGGCCTCCCGCGAAGGAGCCTCCGTCGGTCGACCGTCTCTCGGAGTGCGTTCTTCGCCCGCCCGCGAAGACTCCCCCCGGGGAGCTGAACGGCCTCGCGAAGGTGCCGCAGGAAACGGCCGCGAAGGCGGCGGCGTCGTCCGTCGCGCCGCTCCGGGCCGAGGGCGTGATCTCCTCCGGCGCGGAGGTCTTCGACGGCTGCCTCGTCTGGCCGTTCACCCTCCGCCTGCCGGCGCTGGGCGGCGTCCAGGAGGTCTTCGTCGACGCCGGCGACGGGCGCGTCGTGAAGTCGGACTTCATCCGACTCGGCCCGAGGCCGGCCGGAGCTCCTTAGACCCCGGAGGCCCGGGACAGAGCCGGAGCCGGGCCGCTCAGTGCCCGGCGGGGACCTTCTCGCCCGCCTCGATGCGCTCCGGGAGGACGTTCCTCGGCATCACGAGCGGACAGGTCGCGTAGGGCGTGAAGGCGCAGGGCGGGTTCTGGGCGAGGTTGAAGTCGAGGACGACCTTCGAAGAACCGTCCTTCGGCGCGGTCGCGTAGAGGAAGCGCCCGGCGCCGTACGTCTCCGTGCCGTTCGTCGCGTCGCCGAAGACGAAGAAGAGCGTGTCGTCGGTCGGCGACTCGACGGTCGGCTCGAGCGTCCGTTCCTTCCCGTCGATCGTGAAGCGGACGAGCCCCGGGGCGAGCGACTTCTGGGCCGGCCCCTGTGCGGAGGGGACCTCGATCTCGCGGGGCGCGTCGTACTTCTCGAACGCCCCCTCGACCCGGAGCGACGGGTCGACGGGGAAGTGCTCGATGCCCGGAAACTCCCTCCGCCGCGCGCTCTCGGGGTCTCGGGCGCGGACGGCGAGCTTTCCGCCGCGCTCGATGACCGTCAGGCGGACGCGCCCCGCCTCGACGACGGAGGGCTTTCCGTCACGGTCGGTGACGAGCGGCGCGCCGGTGGGCGGGGCGCCGTCGACGGTGACCGGGGCGCCCGCCTCCACGACCAGGCGGACGGAACCGTCCGACTCGAGGACGAACGCCCCGGCCCTCGGCGGGATTCCGGGCGCCTCCAGCGAGAGCGGGAGGGCGGGGTCCGAGCCGAAGGCGTTCTCGCCCGGAGCGAGCCAGTGGAGCGCGACGAGCGTGAGCCAGCCGTTCTCGGACGCGAGCCGCGTCTCGCGCAGCGCCCGGGCCGTTCCGATCTCGGCCGCGTAGGCCGGGTCCGCGGCCGGAGGGCGGCGGCAGGCGAGGAGGGCGACGGCGGCGAACAGGAGAGCGGGAAGGGCGCGGCGCATGGCTCCTTCTAGCACGGCGGTCGGCGGGGCGCCGCGCGAGCCGCTCAACGGTGAGAAGGAGCCATCTCCCCGGCTTCGACGCGGATCGGCAGCGTGTTCCGCGGGAGCGCCATCGGGCAGCTCGCGAAGGGGGTCAGGGAGCACGGCGGCGTCTCGGCGAGGTTGAAGTCGAGGACGACGCGATCCCCCGCGGCGGCCGGTCGGGGGACGGAGAGGAATCGCCCGCCGCCGTAGCTCTCCTTGCCGGAGGTCGCGTCGGCGAAGACGAAGAAGAGCGTGTCGTCTTCGGGCGACTCGACGGTCGGCTCGAGCGAGAGCTCCTTTCCGTCGAGCGTGAACCGGACGAGCCCGGGGGCGAGGGCCTTCCGGGCGGGGCCCTGGGAGGACGGCACCTCGACCTCGCGGGGAGCGTCGTACGGCTCCCAGCGCCCTTCGACGCGGAGCGCGGTGTCGATCGGGAAATGCGAGAGGCCGGGGAACTCGCGGAGCCGAGCGCTCTCAGGGTCGCGGGCGCGCACGTACGGGACGCCGTCCCTCCGGAAGTACGCCAGGCGGACACGGCCCACGGTGATGACGTCGGGGCTCGCGTCCCCCTCCGGCACGAGCGGCGCGTCGGTCGGGGGCGCTCCGTTCACCGTGACGGGCGCGCCGGGCTCCGCGCGGAGCAGGACGGCGCCGTCCTCGCGGACCACGAACACGCCCGCCGTGGGAGGGATTTCCGCGACCTCGAGCGCGATCTTCGACGACGGGTCGGAACCGAACGTGTTCTCTCCCGGCGCGAGCGCTTCCCGCGCCACGATCGTCAGCCAGCCGTCTTCCGTCGTCAGCTCGGCGTGCCGGGCGGCGCGCGCCGCCTCGATCGCCCGCACGTACTCCGGAACGGGGGCAGGAGGGCGGTCGCAGGCGAGGGAGAGGAGGAGGACGGGGAGGACGGGGAGAACGGCGGCCGAACGGCGCATGCGTCGTTCTAGCACGTCCCTCCGGCCGTCACGAGGTCGGAGGGCTCGCGAGCGGAAGGCTGAAGGAGAAGACGGCGGCCGGGCCCGGATGCTCCAGCCACATCCGGCCCCCCTGTGCCTCGACGGCGAGGCGGCAGAACGGAAGCCCGAGGCCTGAGCCCCGGCCGGGGAGGTTCCCGACGGCGAACTTCTCGAAGAGCCGGGGGCGGAGATCCTCGCAGATGCCGGGGCCCGAGTCGCGGACCGCGACGACGACGCTGTTCCCCTCGACACGGCCCTCCAGGCGAACGGGGCCGGAGCCGGGCGGGCTGAACTTGACCGCGTTCGTCAGGAGGTTCTCGACGACCCGCGCGACGAGGCCGGCGTCGGCGCGGACCGGCGGCAGGTCGGGCGGGAGGGAGGAGACGAGCGAGAGGCCGCGGGCCTGCGCGGCGGGGAGCGCTCTCCCGATCACCTCCTCGACGACCGTGGGGACGTGAACGTCCGTCCGGCGTACGGGGAGCGCGCCCTCCTCCAGCCGGGAGAGCTCGAGGATTCCGTCGACGAGGCTCACCTGGCGCCGGGCGTTCCTCTCCGCGAGATCGAGGAGACGCCTCCCGTCCTCGTCGAGGGAGACGTCCTCTCGGAGGAGCTCGAGGGCGGCCAGGACGCCCGAGATCGGACCGCGGAGGTCGTGGACGAGCATCCGGGAGAGCTCCTCCCGGGCGCGGGCGAGGATCTCTTTTCCGAGCCCGAGGCTGATCGCCTCGGCCAGGGCCTCCGCAAACGCGCAGGCGTCGTCGTCGAGGCCTTCCGAAGCCGAGGACTCGAACGTCGCGACGCCGAGGCGTTTGCCGAGGTGCCGGAGCGGGATCACGAGGCTCCGGCAGGTCGCGCCGGAGCCGTTCCCTCCCGCCCGCCGGACGAGGCCGGTCTCCCACGCGAGGCCGAGGTCGCTTCCGAGCGCGGAAGGCTGGAGGTCACCGAGGCCCTCGGTCCGGCCGAGAATGCGGAAACCCGCTTCCGTGGGGAGGGCGACGAAGACCCGGGAGAACGCCGAGAGCCGGCAGATCGCCGCGATCGCCTCCTCGACGATCTCCTCCGAGGCGTGGCGACGGGCGGAGACGTCCAGGACGGCGTTCAGGACCTCCAGCTCGCGCGCGGCGCGCCTCCGCGCGTCGGCGATCTGCGCCGACCGGAGGGCGAGGGCGATCTGCGCTGCCGTCGACTCGATGAGGTGGCGCTGCTCCTCCCCGAATTGCCCGGCGTCGGGATGGACGAGGGTGAGGATCCCGGAGAGGGCGGGGCCGGTGGCGATCGGCGCCGAGAGCGCGGACCGGATCGTCCCTTCCTGCGCCTCGAGCCGGCGCCATCGTGGGTCCTGAAGGACGTCCTCGACGACGGCGACCGCGCCGTTCTTCACGACCCATCCGGCCAGGCCGGTATCGAGCATCTCGGCCGCCTCCGCCGGCCCGACGACGAGCGTGGAATCGCCCTCGGTGAAGAGGCCACGCGTGAAGCGACGGTCTTCGTCGAGGAGGAGGAGGCTCGCGCCGGTCGCGCCGGTCGCCAGCTTCGAGGCGTCGAGGACCCTCGAGAGCGTCCCGTCGAGCCCCTCACCGGCGCCGGCGGCGCGCGCGACGGAGAGGAGGCTCGCGAGGAGGTCGTTCTGGGCGCGCACGACCCGTGTCAGGCGCTGGCTCGTCGTCGCGAGGAGGGTCGTCGTCCAGACGACGGCGAAGATCGTGCAGAGGAGCGGCGGGAGGGCGAGGAGCGGGCCTCCGGCGAGGATGTCGCCTTCGACGAAGCCGGCGCCGACGGCGACGCCGCGCGCCCAGAAGAGTGCGGCGCAGGCCCACAGCGCGAAGGCCGTGGCATTCTCGAAGGCGGCGCCCTGCGGCGCCCGGCGGCGCCAGGCCGTCCAGGCGGCGGCGCCGAGGAGCGCGGCGAGGAACGCGCTGCTCAGGATCGCCCGCGCGTTCTCCCCGTCGCGGAGGACCGTCGTGGCCGCGAAGCCGGCGGTGGCGAGGAGGCCCGACCCGACGGTGAGGCGTCGGTTCGGGGCGAGGCCGTAGAAGAGGTTCGTTCCCTCCAGGATGAAGGCGGCGGCGACCGTGACGAAGACGTTCGCGAGGACGGCAGGAAGGAGAGCGGGGATCCTCCCCTTGAAGGCGAAGAGGACGAGCCCGAGGAAGAAGAGGCCGAACCCGAGCGCAAGGCGGTCCGGTCCGCGGATCGCGCGGAGCTCCCGCCAGGCGAGCGCGACCGCGAGCACGAGGCCCGCGAAGACGACGGCGCTCGCCGCGAGGAGCGTCCGCGCGTCGAAGAGCGGTTCCATCGCGGCCTGACATCATACGAGCAGGAGCGCCGATCGTCCTCGCGTCGGACGATCTCCGGGCATGCCGGACGGTCGGAGGACGGACGCGTCCGGCGAAGTGGTACGCCGGGAACCGGTCCCGGCTCCCCGAGCCGGCGCGCCCCGCGGGCCGGGCCGTCCCGGGGCCGTTCCGGCGATCGTTTCGGCGGCTCCGCGGACGCCTCGATCCTGTATTCTGGAAGACGGTCCCGGAATGGAGCTTTTCGTGAGCCGGGCCGCCCCGGCGGAGGCGCTCACGATGGGGATGTCGGGTCGGGGCCGCGAGGAGGATGCATGGACTTTTCGATCAAGGTCGACCCGTCCACTTGGCAGCGGTACATCTCGACGCCGAAGAAGGGCGAGGCCGTCCTGACGGACTCGTTCCTCAACAAGGGGACCGCTTTCACGGCGCGAGAGAGGGAGGAGCTCGACATCCTCGGCCTCCTCCCGCCGGCGATCTTCACGATCGAGCAGCAGCTCGTCCGGGTCTACGAGTCGTTCTGCGCCAAGCCGACGCCGCTCGAGAAGTACATCTACCTCGCCAGCCTCCACGATCGGAACGAGGTCCTCTACTACCGCCTCGTCCACGAGCGCATCGAGGAGATGCTGCCGATCGTCTACACGCCCGTCGTCGGAGAGGCGTGCCAGAAGTTCTCGCACATCTTCCGCCGCGGGCGCGGCCTCTACATCGGCATCGACCAGCAGGACCACATCGAGAAGATCCTTCGGAACTACCACTCGACCGAGCCGTCCGTCATCGTCGTGACCGACGGCGAACGGATCCTGGGCCTCGGCGACCAGGGAGCGGGCGGCATGGGGATCCCGATCGGGAAGCTCTGCCTCTACACGGCCTGCGCGGGCGTCTCGCCCTACTCGACGCTGCCGATCACGCTCGACGTCGGCACCGACAACGAGGAGCGCCTCGCCGACCCGCTCTACGTCGGCCTCCGGCACAAGCGGGTCCGCGGCGCGGAGTACCAGGCCTTCGTCGACAAGTTCGTCGCCGCGGTGAAGAAGGTCTTCCCGAACGTCCTCCTCCAGTGGGAGGACTTCCTGAAGGACAACGCGATCTTCCAGCTCGAGCGGTTCCGGGACGAGCTCCTGACGTTCAACGACGACATCCAGGGGACCGCGTCGGTCGTCGTCGCCGGCATCTTCGGCGCGCTCCGCCTCACCGGCGGGAAGATGAGCGACCACCGGCTCGTCTTCGCCGGAGCCGGCGCCTCGGCCCACGGCATCGCGGAGCTCTTCGTCTCGGCGCTCGTGGAGGAAGGGGTCCCGGTCGCCGAGGCGCGGAAGCGGATCTGGACCTGCGACACGAAGGGGCTGGCCGTCTCGGACCGCCCGGGGCTCGAGGGGTTCAAGAAGGAGTTCGCGCGCGACCGCGCCGAGCTCGCCTCCTGGAAGGTCGCCGACCCGGGTCGCATCTCGCTCGAGGAGACGATCGAGAACGCGAAGCCGTCGATCCTCATCGGAGTCTCGGCGACCCCGGGGACGTTCACGGAGCCGATGGTAAGGAAGATGGCCGCGCTCAACGAGCGGCCGCTCGTCTTCCCGATCTCGAACCCGACGTCGAAGGCCGAGTGCACGGCCGAGCAGGCCGTCACCTGGTCGGACGGCCGGGCCATCGTGGCGACGGGGAGCCCGTTCGCGCCGGTCGTCCACGGCGGCGTGACGCACCGGATCGGCCAGTGCAACAACGCCTTCATCTTCCCGGGGATCGGGCTCGGCGTCTGCGTCTCCAAGGCGCGGCGCGTCAGCGACGGGATGTTCCTCGACGCGGCCCGGGCCCTGGCGACGCACGTCACCGAGGCGGACATCGCCGAGTCGACCGTCTACCCCCAGATCGCGAAGATCCGCGACTGCTCGCACTCGGTCGCGTGCGCGGTCATCCGGAGGGCGGTCTCGGAGGGGCTCGCCGAACCGGAGATCCTGAACGGCCTCGAGGAGACCGTCCGGCGCGCGATGTGGTTCCCGGAGTACCTCCCGATCCGCTACGAGCCGGCGGGGCTGCCCGCGCGCCGGCACGCGCACTCCTGATCCGCCTCTCGGGGGCGCGCCGCACCGCGCGGCGCGCCCCCGGCCGAAGACCGCTCCCGACGGCCCGGCGCGAGCCGGGCCGTAGCGTGTCAGGCCTTCTTCGGCAGGTTCGAGGCCGCGAAGTCCCAGTTCAGGAGGGAGTCGACGACCGCGGTCAGGTAGTCCTTCCGGCGGTTCTGGTAGTCGAGGTAATACGCGTGCTCCCAGACGTCGAGGACGAGGAGCGGCGTCGAACCGGTCGTCAGGGGCGTGTCGGCGTTCGCCGTCTTCACGACCTTCAGCGTGGCGCCCTCGGCCACGAGCCAGGCCCAGCCGCTTCCGAACTGGCCGAGTCCGGCGGCGACGAGCTCCTTCTTCAGGCCGTCGAGGCTCCCGAAGGAGGCCTCGATCTTCTCGGCGAGGGCGCCGGACGGGGCGGCGCCTCCCTTCGGCCGGAGGCTCTTCCAGAAGAAGTCGTGGTTCCACGCCTGCGCGGAGTTGTTGAAGACGGCGCGCGAGGCGGTGTCCGCCGCCGAGGCGCGGACGATCTCCTCGATCGGGCGGCCCTCGAGAGGGCCTCCCTTCAGGAGCCCGTTGAGGGCGTCGACGTAGCCGCGGTGGTGCTTCCCCCAGTGGAAGGAGAGCGTCCTCGCGGAGACGATGGGCTCGAGGGCGGTGTCGGGCCAGGGGAGCGGCGAGAGGGTGAGCGGCGCGGCCCCCTCGAGGATCGCGGGGAAGCCGAGCGCGCCGGCGGCCACCGCGGTCAGGGCGGCTCCCTTCAGGAAGTCGCGGCGCGAGGCGTCGGTCGGTTCGGGACGGGGCGTCTCTTCGGGCATCGGTACCTCCTGCAGATGGTCGGGACGAAGGATAACCGCCGGGAGGTCCCGGCCTCAGGGGAGGAGGACGGTCGAGCCGGTCGTTCGCCGGGACTCCAGCTCCCGGTGCGCGGCGGCGGCCTCCCGGAGCGGGAACGTCGCGCCGATCCGGACGGACACCGCGCCGGAACGGATCACCGAGAAGAGGTCCGCGGCGGTCTCGAGGAGGTCCTCCCGCCGCGCGGTGTAGGCCATGAGCGTCGGCCGCGTGAGGAAGAGCGACCCCTTCTGCGACAGGAGGAGCGGCGCGAACGGGGCGACGGGACCGGAGGAGTTCCCGAACGAGACCATCAGGCCGAGCGGCGCGAGGCAGTCGAGCGAGGTCTCGAAGGTGTCCCTCCCGACGGAATCGTAGACGACGCGCACTCCGGCGCCTCCGGTGATCTCGTCCACCCGCCGGGCGAGGTCCTCTCTCGAGGTGACGACGACGTGGTGGCATCCCGCGGCACGCGCGAGCTCGGCTTTCTCGTCCGTGGAGACGGTCCCGATGACGGTGGCGCCGAGGCTGCGGGCCCACTGCGCGGCAATGAGGCCGACGCCTCCGGCCGCCGAGTGGAGAAGGATCGTCTCTCCCTCCTCGACCCGGTGCGTCTTCCGGAGGAGGTAGCGCGCCGTCATCCCCTTCAGCATTGCAGCGGCGGCGGTCTTCTCGTCGACGTCGTCCGGGAGGGGAACGAGGCGATGGGCGGCGACGAGCCGCTCCTCGGAGTACGCGCCGACCGGCCCGGCGTAGGCGACGCGGTCGCCCGCCTTCACCTCGGAAACGTCCTCGCCGACCTCGGTGACGACGCCCGCGCCCTCGGAGCCGAGGATCGCCGGGAGGGGGAGCGGGTAGAGCCCGCTCCGATGGTACGTGTCGATGAAGTTGAGGCCGATCGCCGTGTGGCGGACGCGGGCCTCGCCCGGGCCCGGCGGACCGATCCGGACCTCGTCCCACGAGAGAGACTCTGGTCCGCCCGGAGTGTGGATGCGAACGGCGTGCGTCATGCGGCACCTCGTGCGCCAGCGTATCGCGACGGGAGTGCCCGAAGGGCGATCGACCCGGCTAGACTGACGGGAATGGCGCCGCCTTCCGTCCGACGGGCGCTCGTCGTCGCCGCCTTCGGCCTCCTGGCCGCCTCGCCGCGAGCTCTTTCGCTCTCGCCGGAGAGGCAGCTGAGCCAGTACGCGATCTCGACCTGGCAGACCGCCGACGGGCTCCCGATGAACTCGGTCCTCGCGATGACCCAGGCGGCCGACGGCTCGCTCTGGATCGGGACCGAGGAAGGGCTCGTCCGGTTCGACGGGGCCGAGTTCGAGGTGCGCGACCGGGGAAACACGCCGTCGATGGACGCCCACAACGTGCAGGCCCTCTGCGCGGAGGAGGACGGGACCGTCTGGGCGGGGACGTACGGCGCCGGACTCCTTCGGTGGGACGGCCGGAGGTTCTCGCGGCCGGCCGCGGAGCCGGAGCCCGAGCGGAGCCGGCCGATCCGGGCGCTCGCGCGGGGGCTCGACGGCTCGGTCTGGATCGGGACCGCCGGCGGCCTCGAGCGGCTCGTCGACGGCCGTCGGACGCGGTTCGCGGCGGACCCGGGGCTCGCCTCGGCGGCCGTCCTCGCGATCTCGCCTGGTCGAAAGGGGCGCGTCTGGGTGGCGACGGTCGCGTGGCTCGGCGTCGTGGAGAACGGGGCGCTCCGCCGCTTCGTCCCCGAGCCCGCACCGGGCGGCATCGTGCTCTCTCTCGCCGAAGGTCCGGACGGCGCGCTCCACGTCGGGACCGACCGGGGGCTCTTCCGGATCTCGAGCGACCTCCGCGCCTGTGAGCGCATCCGGGGGCTCTCGAACGAATTCGTCTCCGCGCTCGCCGTGGACCGGAACGGCGCGCTCTGGGCCGGGACGAACGGCGGACTGCACCGGATCGGGCGGGACGGCCGGATCGAGCGGCTGACGGCGGCGGACGGCCTCTCGAGCGACATGATCCAGACGCTCCTGCTGGATCGCGACGGCAACCTCTGGTTCGGCACGAGGGGCGGCGGCCTCGGTCGGCTGCGCGACGGCGACTTCGTCACCTACGGTGGAGCGCGGGAGGGCTTCGTCGTCGACACGGTCCTCGCCGCGCGGACCGGAGGAGTCTTCGTGGGCGGCTGGAATGGCTTTCTCGCCCGCCTCGGACCGGACGGCCGTTTCGAGCCCGTCGCGTCTCCGGCTGCGCTCGGCGGGAGCTCGGTGAGGGCCCTCTTCGAAGAGGCCGACGGGACGCTCCTCGTCGGCGCGTGGAACGGGCTCTACCGCGCGCGCGCCGGCCGCCTGGAGCGCGTTCCCGACCGGGGCCTGATCCGGAACGTGCGGACGGTCCACGTCGACCGGAGGGGCGCGATCTGGGTCGGCCTCGAGGCAGAGGGGCTGGTTCGCCTCCAGGGAGGGGAGGTCCGGCGCTTCACGACGGCGGACGGCCTCGGGGGGAACGAAGTCCGGGCCCTCCTCGAGGATCGAGAGGGGACGCTCTGGGTCGCGACGTACGGAGGCCTGAGCCGCAGGACCGGAGAGAGCTTCAGGACCCTCACGACGCGGGACGGTCTCCGGAGCGACCTCGTCCGGTGCCTCTCTCTCGATGCCGACGGCGCCCTCTGGATCGGGACCTACGGCGGGGGGATCGCGCGGCTCCATCGGGGCGAGATCACGTCCTGGGACACCCGGGACGGCCTCTACACCGACGTGGCGTACGCCATCACCGAGGACGACTCCGGCGACTTCTGGATCAGCAGCAACCGGGGGGTCTATCGCGTCGCCCGGGCCGACCTCGAGGCGCGCGTGAGCGGCGCGGGCCCGAAGCTGCGCTGCCGGTCGTTCGGGATCGCGGACGGGATGGCGAGCGAGGAGTGCAACGGCGGCGACCCGGCCGTGGCGCGGACCGCCGACGGCCGCATCTACTTCCCGACGGTTCGCGGCGTCGTCGCGGTCGCTCCGACGCGGCTCCTGACCACGGCCCCGCCGCGGGTGCGGATCGACTCGGTCGTGGCCGGGGCGAACGCGGTCGACCATCGGGAGACGGCCGAGGTCCCGGCCGGGACGCGCCGCCTCGAGCTCCGCTGGGCCGCGCTCGGGTTCCTCCCGCCGCTCAAGACCGAATTCCGCTACCGCCTCGACGGCTTCGACGACGAGTGGGTCGAGGCCCGGACGCGGCGCGTCGCGACCTACACGAACCTCCCGCCGGGGAGCTACACGTTCCGCGTCGTCGCCGGCGTCGACGGGACGTACGGCCGCTCGGAGACGCGGCTCCCCCTGCGGGTCGGCCGCCTCTGGTGGCAGACCTGGTGGGCGCAGGCGGCGCTCGCGCTCGCCCTGGCCGGACTCCTCGGCGGGGCGTATCGGTGGAGAACGGGGAGCCTGGCCCGCGATCGGCGGCGGCTCGAAGAGGCCGTCGCCGCGCGGAGCGCCGAGCTCGCCGAGGCGAACCGGGCGCTCGAAGAGGCGGTCGTCACCGACCCCCTCACGAAGGCGAGGAATCGCCGATTCCTGGACATGGCGCTCGACTCCGAGAGGGAGCTCGCCGTCCGCTCCTCGGAGAGCAAGGGTTCCGGAAGGAACCGCGACCTGATCCTCTACCTCGTGGACCTCGACAGGTTCAAGTCGGTGAACGACCGGCACGGACACCGGACGGGCGACCTCGTCCTCGTGGAGACGGCACGGCGCCTCCAGGGGGCGCTGCGCCGGAGCGACTTCCTCGTCCGGTGGGGAGGAGAGGAGTTCCTCGTCGTGGCCCGCGCCTCGGAGCGACGGCAGGCGGACGTGCAGGCGCGGCGCCTGCTGGAGGCCGTGGGCGGCGCTCCGTTCTCGCTCGGCGACCTCTCCCTCGTGCAGACCTGCTCGATCGGGTGGGCGCCCTTTCCCTGGCTCGAGGAGAGGCCGCGCGACGCGACGATCGAGGAGGTCCTCGGATTCGCCGACCGGGCGCTCTACGAGGCGAAGCGGTCGGGACGGAACGTCGCGGTCGGGTACGTCGCCGGGGGCGACGTCGGCCGCGACGCCGGCGGGGAATCGTTCGAGGAACGGCCCGGGCACGTCGTCGAGGTCATCCGGACGGAGGGTCCCCGGACGGCGTGACGGTGCCCGGGCGCTCCGTTCAGTCGCAGGTGTGCCCGGCGGCCTTCGTGGCGTGGGGCGCGGCCGGCGCCGGGTGGGCGCCTCCGCCTCCGTGGACGGCCTCGACGATCCCCTTCGTCGTGTGCATCAGGTCGACGTAGGCGGCGACGTACGTGCGTCCGTCGGCCGGCGAGGCGTCGGCCTTCTTCTTTGCCTCGAGCGCGACGGCGAACTTCTCCCTCACCCGCGCGGCGGCGTGATCGCCGACCATCTTCGCGAACGCGTCGACCGACCCCGTCCCGAGCGCGGTCTCCAGCTGCCCGATGAAGGGCGGCTCCTTCACCCCCGACTTCAGCCCGGTGTAGGCGGCCCCCTCCGTCTCGCGGTGGAGGCGGACGAGCGTCTCGAAGAAGGCCGTGTCGGCGACCTCCCGCGCCTCGGCGCCGAGCTTCCTCACGGCGAGCGTCCTGCCGAAGGCCTCGCGCACCGCGGGCTCCTGGGCCGCCGAGATCCACTTCAGGACGGGCGCCACGTCGCCCTTCGCGAGAGCGGCCTTCGCGTCGAGGACGACCGGGCCTTCGACGGAGTCGCAGTGCGCCGCCGCGGGGGCGGCGGGGAGGAGGAGGGCCGCGGCGAACGCCGCGGCGGCGAGGGTCGGAAGCGTGGTCCGTTTCATCTGGTCGCTCCTTCGGGCCGTTCGGCCCGTGTGGTTTCGGGTTCGTGGCGGAAAGTGCTGCGCCGCGCGGTGGCGCGCGGCGCAGCGGACGGAGGGAAGAGAGGCGACGACGCCGGCTACGCGCTCTCCGGGGCCGTGTCGTCGTCGAAGCCGGGCTCCTCGGCCTTCTCGTAGCTCCAGCCGGTCAGGAGGCCGGTGAAGAACCAGAGGAGGAGCGCGACGCCGCCGAGGAAGACGGTGTCGCCGAGGATCCGGAGCCAGCGGAGCGCCTGGAGCGCCGGGAGCTGGAGGAAGTCGGCGCTCCGGGCGTACCAGAGGCCGTGCTCGACGCTCGCCCACGTCTGCGCGAGGCCGATCGGGAGGAGCGAGAGGACGACCATGAGGCCGAGGCCGACGTTCATCCCCCAGAAGGCCCACTTCAGCTGCGTCTCCTTCCAGGCGCGGACGCCGCTCAGCTTGCGGGCGATGATCAGGACGAGGCCGAGCGAGAGGAGGCCGTAGACGCCGAAGAGGGCCGTGTGGGCGTGGACCGGCGTCGTGTTGAGCCCCTGCATGTAGTAGAGGGCGAGCGGCGGGTTGATGAGGAAGCCGAAGACGCCCGCGCCGACGAGGTTCCAGAACGCGACACCGACGAAGAAGACGATCGGCCAGCGGTACTTCGCCATCCAGGGGGTCGCGTGCTGGAGCTTGTACGTCCGGAACGCCTCGAGGCCGATGAGCGTCAGCGGGACGACCTCGAGGGCGCTGAACGAAGCTCCGACGGCGAGGATGGAGACGGGCGTGCCGCTGAAGTAGAGGTGGTGGAACGTGCCCGGGATGCCGGCGAAGAGGAAGAGCGCCGAGGAGGCGATGACCGCAGCGCCCGCGTGCTTCTTGTCGACGAGGCCGAGCTTCGCGAAAAGGAGCGCGATGGCCGCCGTCGCGAAGACCTCGAAGAAGCCCTCGACCCAGAGGTGGACGACCCACCAGCGCCAGTACTCCATGACGGAGAGGTGCGTCTTGGCGGTGAAGAAGAAGCCGGCGCCGTAGAGGAGGCCGATGGCCGTCGTGGCGCCGGTGAACATCCAGACGAGGGAGCGGGCGTCGTCGCGGCGGCGCGCGGCCGGGAGGATCGCCCGGAGCATCAGGACGAGCCAGAGGACGAGGCCGACGAAGAGCGCGATCTGCCAGACGCGCCCGAGGTCGACGTACTCGTAACCCTGGTGGCCGAGCCAGAAGCTGAGGTCGAGCGGGAGGACCTGGTGGATCGCGAGGTACTCGCCCGCGAGCGAGCCGACGACGACGAGGAGGAGCGCGCCGAAGAGGACGTTCACGCCGAGGCGCTGGAGCTTCGGCTCGTGCCCGCCGATGACCGGCGCGAGGAAGAGGCCGGCGGCGAGGAACGCGGTCGCGATCCAGAAGACGGCCGTCTGGACGTGCCAGGTCCGCGCCAGCGCGTAGGGGAGCCACTCGCCCACGGGGAGGCCGTAGAGCGCCTGCCCCTCGACGGTGTAGTGCGCGAGGAGCGCGCCCAGCCCGACCTGGACGGCGAAGAGGCCGAGGACGGCGACGACGTACTTGCCGACGGCGCGCATCGAAGGCGTCAGCGTGATCCCGACGAGCGGGTCGACCGGGGGAGCGGTGACGGCGGGCTCGGGCTTCTCTCGGAAGGCCGTCCACCAGACGACGGCGCCGATGCCGGCGAGGAGGAGGGCGATCGAGACGAGCGACCAGACGACGTTCGCGCCCGACGGGACGTTCGCCACGAGCGGCTCGTGCGGCCAGTTGTTCGTGTAGGTGATCGACTGGCCGGGGCGCTCGGTCGTCGCGGCCCAGCTCGTCCAGAAGAAGAAGGCCGTGAGCGCCTTGCGGCGCGCCGCGTCGGGGACGGTCGTCTCCGACATGGCGTAGTCCTCGCGGAGCGGCCTGAGCTCGCGCGCGCCGCCGAAGAGGGCGTCGTAGTGCGCGGCCGCGCGGCGATACGCCTCGGCGCGCTCGGCGGAGATCGTCACGGCACCGGTCGCGGCGTCGTGCGTGTTCGCCCGCATCTCGCGGACGAGCGCCGCCTTCAGCGCGGCCTGCCGGTCGGGGGAGAGGGAGGCGAAGTCCTTCGCTCCCTCCGCCTCCGCCTTCACGTCGAGGAGGGCGGTCGCCTCGCGGTGGAGGTGGTCGGCCGTCCAGTCGGGGGCCTGGTAGGCGCCGTGCCCCCAGATGGAGCCGAGCTGCTGGCCGCCCGTCGACTGCCAGACCTGCTGGCCGGTCAGGATGTCGTCCTTCGTCATGAGCGTCGCGCCGTCGGGGGTGATGACGCGTTCCGGGATCGGCGGGGCCTGCCGGTAGACCTCGCGGCCGAAGAAGCCGAGGACGAGGAAGGTGAAGAGGAGGACCCCGCCGAGGAGCGCCCAGCGGCGGCTGTCGTTGCCGGGGAAGTTCGTGCTCATCGTGCCCTTTCGATTCAAAGGTCCGCGCAGAGCGCGCGGCGGAAGAGGATGTTGTTCTCGAGGTGGACGTGCTCCATCAGCTCGGCCTCGAGCTCGTCGAGGCGCAGGTAGAGCGCCCGCCACGTCGTGCACGCCTCGCCCGGCGGAACGAGGTCGGTCGTCAGCGCGCGGGTCTTCTGCAGGGCCAGGGCGACGTCCTCGTGCTCCCGCTCGAGGGACTGGACCTGCGCCGCGGCCTGGCCCCCGCGCCCGGAGAGGAGCATCGGGAAGAGCCCCTGCTCCTCCTTCTCGAGGTGGTCGAGGAGCTCCAGGGAAAGAGACTCGACGTGGGCCGCGAGTCCGCGGGGGACGCTCTCCTTCTCGGCGTGGACGCCCTCGACCTTCCGCGCCATCTGGACGAGGAGCGGGAGCTCCGCCCGGAGGCGCGCGTGGTACCAGCCGATGATCCGCTCGACGATCGCGGGGATCGGCTGGTCGGCCATGGTCTCGAGGTCGCCGGCGGTGCGGGTCTCGGCGGCGACCTCGTGGAGGAGCGCGTGGGCGTCGAGGCCCCGCTCGGCGCAGGCCTCGGAGACGGGGCGACGTCCGTGACAGCAGTAGTCGAGTCCGTGGCGACGGAAGACGCGGGAGGCGGCCGGGTAGGCGACGGCGAGGTCGGCGAGGGTCGATTCGGGCTGAAGCGGAAGGTTCATCGGTGGCCTCCATACCCCGCATCGCACGCGCTGTGCCGCACTCCAAGGCGAGTCGAATCAATGACTTACGGTTACGTGTTATGAATGCGACAGCAGGTGCTGTCGTGGAAATCGCAACCGCGTCGTCGAAACCGCAACCGGAGCCCCTCGAAGTCCTCCTCGAGATCGTGGGCGACCTGACGGCCTCGCTGGGGGCGCGCGACCGGTACGAGCGGCTCCTCTCGGCGGTCCGCCGCCTCGTGCCGTACGACGCCGCCTGCCTGCTGCGTCTCCAGGGGGACGACCTCGTCCCGCTCGCGGGTCACGGGCTCGTGCCGGAGGCGCTGGAGCGTCTCTATCCGCGGTCCCGGCACGTTCGTCTCGACGCGATCCTGCGGTCGCCGTCGCCTGTCCTCTTCCCGAACGATTCGCCCCTGCCCGACCCGTTCGACGGGCTCCTCGTCGCCGATCCCCACGCGCTCGAGCGGATCCACGCCTGCCTCGGCTGTCCCCTCACGGCCGACGGAGAGGTCGTCGGCGCGCTGACGGCGGACGCTCTCGATCCGGAGGCGTTCGACGGGCTCGACGGACGGCTCCTCGCGACGCTCGGGGCGCTCGCCGGAGCGGCCCTCCGGACCGCGAGCCTCATCGAGGCGCTCGAGAAGAAGGCGGAGCGCGGGACGCGCGTGGCGCGCGAGCTGCAGAAGAGCGCCGACGAGACGAGCGGCGCGGCGATCCTCGGGACGAGCGCGGCCGTCGCGGCTCTTCTCTCGGAGATCGCGGTCGTCGCCGCGTCCGACCTCCCCGTCCTGGTGACGGGGGAGACGGGCGTCGGGAAGGAGCTCGTCGCGCGCCACGTCCACTCGGGGTCGCGCCGGCGGGACGAGGCGCTGATCCACGTCAACTGCGCGGCGCTCCCGGAGTCGATCGCCGAGAGCGAGCTCTTCGGTCACGTGGAGGGCGCGTTCACCGGAGCGGTCCGCGACCGCGCGGGGAAGTTCGAGGTGGCCGACGGCGGGTCGCTCTTCCTCGACGAGGTGGGCGAGCTTCCGCTATCCCTCCAGCCGAAGCTCCTTCGAGCGCTCCAGCAGGGGGAGATCCAGCGAATCGGCTCGGACCGGCCGCACCGGGTCGACGTGCGCGTGATCGCCGCGACGAACCGGGACCTGACGGCGGAGGTCGCGAGGGGCCGCTTCCGCGCCGACCTCTACCACCGCCTCGCGGTCTACCCGATCCGGGTCCCGGCGCTTCGCGAGCGGCGGGAGGACATCCCCATCCTGGCGACGCACTTCGCGGACAGCGCCCGCCGCCGCCTCGGCCTCGGGCCGCTGCGCCTCTCCGAGGAAGTCCGGGAGGCGCTCGCGACCGCGGAGTGGCCGGGGAACGTCCGGGAGCTCGAGAACGTCGTCAGCCGCGCCGTCCTGCGCGCGGCGGCCGGAAAGCCGCCCGGCGCCCCGATCGCCGTCGGCCTCGCGAACGTCGACCTCGGGCCCGACGGCCCGGCCCGGGCGCCGATCGAGCCGGTCGTGCCGACCGTCCCGGCCGGCCCGCTTCGGGAGCAGATCGAGGAGTTCCAGCGGAGGCGCATCCGCGAGGCGGTTGCGCGGCACGGCGGGAACCACGCCGCCGCGGCGCGCGAGCTCGGGATGCACCGTGCGAACCTCCACCACCTGGCGCGGAGGCTCGGCCTGAAGGGCTGACGATCCCGGGAGCCGGTCCCTCTCCCGAGCGAGCGCGCCGTACCGGCGGAAGAGCAGTCGTTCCCGATATCCTCTGCGGGCCCGATGGACACGAGCTTCGTCTCCTCCACCATCCTCCTCGTCCTGATCACCGACCCGCTCGGGAACATCCCGTTCTTCATCTCCGCGCTGAAGCACGTCCGTCCCGAGAGGCGCCGCGTCGTCGTCCTCAGGGAGTGCCTCGTCGCATTCGCCGCGCTCCTCGTCTTCCTCCTCGCGGGGCGGCCGATCCTCCGGCTGCTTCAACTGAGCGAGGACGCGCTCCGGATCAGCGGGGGCGTCGTCCTGCTCCTGATCGCGATCCGGATGATCTTCCCCGAGAGGGGAGCACGCCTCGGGGAGGAGGACAGCGAGGACCGGGAGCCTTTCATCGTGCCGGTGGCGATCCCGCTCATCGCGGGACCCTCGGCGATGGCGACGGTCCTCCTGATGTCGACTCCCGATCCGCTGCAGATGCTCTCGCTCGCGGGCTCGCTCACGGTGACGATCGCGATCACGGCGGTCGTCTTCGTCTCGAGCACGCGCATCCAGAAGGTCCTCGGCGACCAGGCGATCATGGCGATGGAGCGCCTGATGGGGCTCGTCCTGACGGCGATCGCCGTCGAGATGCTCCTCGGCGGCGTCGCGAGCTACATCCGGCGCGGCCCGGGCTGAGGAGGCGGGGCGGAGGCGCCCCTTCGTTCCGGCGAGGAAATACACGAGTGTAGACACGGCCCCGAGCGGCCCCTTGCGGTCCCGCCCGTGACTCCGTGACGACGGGCCTGTCGAGACGACTCCGGCCATCGGCCGGCGGGGTTCGTTTCCGGGCGTCCTTCCCTCGGCGGCGAGCGTCGACCCGTGGCCGTGGATTTGCGTCACGGGGGCAGATTGCACCGGGCTGGTCGGACGGGGCCGGCGATTCGAGAGAGCCGAGCATGGGGGAGTGAAGTGACGACGAGGCGCACCAGCACGGGTTCCAGGGACGTCACGTCGGTCCGCGGCCGTCTCCCGTAGATGCGGCGAAGAGGGACCAGCGTTGCAAATTCTGCAAGAGGCCACGGAAGCAGATCCTGATGCCGCCGGGGTTCGGGCTCGAGAACCGACGGGACGATCGGCTCGTCGCCCGCACGGACGGATGACGGAAACCACCCGGTTCATGTCTCACGAACGGGAGAAGGCGATCACGAAGTCTTCGATCCCCGAGCCTCGGAGGAAAGAAATGTACATGCTCTCTCGCCTCGTCAAGCCGGCGGCATCGCTCCTCTTCGTGCTGGGGATGGCGATTCTGGCGACGTCCTCGCCCGCCGCCGCGCAGGACGTCTGCCCGGGGTTCGACCGGAAGCACACCATCACGAGGCTGGGCGGCCCGAACGCCCTGGCCCCGGGCGGCGGGCACTCCCGGACCCGGGCCGAGCTCCAGGCGTACTTCGCCGCGAACGCGGGGACGATCCGCGCCGTCCTGGCGAGCCAGGGCATCGGCGAAGAGGTCGCGAGCGCCCTCCTCGACGCCGTGCGCCAGGACGCCCGCATCACCGAGCGCGCCATGCCCGAGGGCGAGCGCCTGCAGTGGATGGCCTACCGGAAGAAGGGCCGAGTCGCCACGATCGAGAACGTGTGCCTCAACCTGCCGGGTGCCGCCCCGGCCTTCGAGGTCATCGTCCCGGTGGTGACCGCCGCCGAGACGGCTCGCGCCGACTGCAGCATCGACGTCACGGCCGACCACCAGCCCGGCGGGACCAGCTCGTTTCGGATTCGGACCGCTCCGGGCGCGCGGGTGACGCTGGAGGGGCCCGCCGGGAGCCGGACGATCCTCGAAGGCGGCGGATCGAACTGGACGGGACCGTGGGAGGACCCGTACGGGACGGACTACGCCTTCACGGTGACCAGCGAGCGAGCGACGGCTGAGACGGTCACCCGCTACACGTTCCTCGTGCCGAGGGAGTGCCTGAACCTGGCGCTCATCGGCCGGACCGAGGAGCGGCGGGCCGGCAAGCCGGAGACCTGCACCGAGCGCCGCATCGTTCCGCGCCCCGCGCCGCCGGTGTCGCCCGTACAGCCCGTCCGACCTCTGCCACCCGTTCCGCCCCCGGCCTCCGTCGAGGCGCGCGGCGCCGGCTGGATCCTGCGGCCGTTCGCCGCCTACCTCTTCACCGACGGAGAGACGAGCGGAACCGTGAATCCCGGGAGCTGCCCGTGCCCGGCTCGTACGACCTACGGCTACGACGACGGCTACGGGTTCGGCCTCGGTCTCGAGCGCCTGCTCAGCGATCGCTTCGGCGTCGAGGTCCGCGGCTTCCACGGGCGGCTGGAGGACCGGTTCTGGATCGGCGCGAACGGCATCGGGATCTCGGAGAGCGAGACGCTCACCTACTGGGACTTCAGCCTCGGCCTCAACGTCCACCTCACCCCGAGGGGCGGGGTCGACTGGTACGCGGGTCCGTTCGTCGGATACGGCGTGGTGGACGGGCACGAGTCCTTCGTGGTCGACCGCTCTCTCGAGTACGACGCCAGGGGCGGCCTGACGTGGGGCGCGCAGACGGGTCTCGACTGGCCCTTCGGCGACGGCCCGTGGTCCCTGCACGTCGGCGCCCGCTACACGCGGTACGCGGCGGACCCCACTTATCGCTACACGGACCCCGGCGGAGCCGTGTTCGAGCAGCGGAAGTCCATCGACCTCGACCCCATCAGCCTGGAACTCGGCGTGGCGTACCACTTCTAGGAGGAAACCCGTGAATCGAGCACTCTCCGCCTCAGTCGCTCTCGGCCTCCTGCTTGCCGCTCCGGCCTTCGCCGACATCCGCGGTGCGCAGTGCACAACCTCGGATCCGTACCTCCCCGGGGGCACGGCCACCATGCGCTGGACCTGCACCAATGGCGGCCCCGCCGCGCCCGATCCCGAGGCTCTGGATCAGATCGCGCTGGGTTTCCCCGACGGCTGGACCGTCGCCTGCGGCGCGAAGGACGCGACGGATTCGGGCGGCAGCCCGGTGGCGTTCGCCTGCTCGGCCAGCGGTCAGACCGTCACCTACTCCGACAGCGACGAGGGAGCGGGTGAGATCCTCCCCGGAGGCTCGTGGAGCTTCTCCGTCGCCGTCACCGCCCCCGCGACGTCCACCACGCCGGTGTGCGCCTTCTACACCCTCTCGGGGGACGGCTCGGGCGGCGAGCCGCACGAAGTCATCGACTGTGGCACCTGCCTGCCCGCGCCGGGATCGGTGACGATCGTCAAGGAGACGGTCCCGCAGGGCGCCGGCGGTCAGATGTTCGCCTTCGAGGGCGGTCTCGGCGGCTTCTCGGTGACGGGGGGGCAGAGCCGCACGATTCCGAACCTGGTGCCGGGCACCTTCGACGTCACCGAGGCCCTGCCGGCGGGCTGGAAGCTGACCCGGATCTCGTGCGTCGACCCGGACGGCGGCTCCAGCTTCAATCTCGCGACGTCCACCGCCCGAATCGACGTCGACGCGGGCGAGCACGTCACCTGCACGTTCCTCAACACCGCGCAAGGCTCGGTGACGATCGCCAAGCAGACGGTCCCGCAGAACGCCGGCGGTCAGATGTTCGCCTTCGCGGGCGATCTCGGCGGCTTCTCGGTGACGGGGGGGCAGAGTCGCACGATTCCCGACCTGGAGCCGGGGACCTACGGCATCGCCGAGACCCTCCCGGCGGGCTGGAACCTCACGCAGATCACGTGCGTCGACCCGGACGGCGGATCCGCCTTCAATCTCGCGACTTCATCCGCGACCATCGACCTCGACGCGGGCGAGCACGTCTCCTGCACGTTCCTCAACACCGCGCAGGGCTCGGTGACGATCGCAAAGCAGACGGTCCCACAGGACGCCGGCGGCCAGGCGTTCGCCTTCGCGGGCGATCTCGGCGGCTTCTCGGTGACGGGGGGGCAGAGCCGAACGACTCCGAACCTGGGGCCGGGGACCTACGCCGTCGCCGAGATCCTGCCGGCGGGCTGGAAGCTGTCCCAGGTCACGTGCGTCGACCCGGACGGCGGCTCCAGCTTCAACCTCGCGACCTCGTCCGCCAGCATCGACCTCGACGCGGGCGAGAACGTCACCTGCACCTTCCTCAACACCCGACAGGCATCGGTGACGATCGTCAAGCAGACGGTCCCGCAGGACGCCGGCGGTCAGATGTTCGGCTTCGCGGGCGGTCTCGGGAGCTTCTCGCTGACGGGGGGGCAGAGCCGCACGATTTCCGACCTGGGGCCGGGCAGCTACGGCATCACCGAGGCCCTGCCGGCAGGCTGGAGACTGACGCAGATCACGTGCGTCGACCCGGACGGCGGCTCCACCTTCGATCTCGCGACGGCCACCGCCAACCTCGACCTCGACGCGGGCGAGCACGTCACCTGCACCTTCCTCAACACCCGCGACGCCGCGCGGGGATCGGTGACGATCGTCAAGCAGACGGTCCCGGAGGAGTCCGACGGTCAGATGTTCGCCTTTGCCGGCGGTCTCGGCGCCTTCTCGCTGACGGGGGGGCAGAGCCGCACGATGCCCGACCTGGGGCCGGGCCGCTACGACGTCGCCGAGACCCTCCCGCCGGGCTGGCAGCTGACCCGGATCACGTGCGTCGACCCGGACGGCGGCTCCACCTTCGAACTCGCGACCTCTTCCGCCAGCATCGACCTCGACGCGGGCGAGGACGTCACGTGCACCTTCCTCAACTCCCGCAACGCCGCCCAGGGCTCGGTGACGATCGTCAAGCAGACGCTGCCGCAGAGCTCCGGCGGTCAAATGTTCGCCTTTGCGGGCGGCCTCGGCGCGTTCTCGCTGGCGGGGGGGCAGAACAGCACGATCTCCAACCTGGGACCGGGCACCTATGACGTCCGCGAGACCCTGCCGGCAGGCTGGCAGCTCGCTCAGATCACGTGCGTGGACCCGGACGGCGGGTCCGTCTTCAACCTCGCGACCTCTACGGCCAGCATCGACCTCGACGCGGGCGAGCACGTCAACTGCACCTTCCTGAACCAGTCGGACGACTACGTGCCCCCACCTCCGCCCGCCACGGGAATCCCGACGCTGTCCACCTGGATGCTCCTGTTGCTGGCCGGATTCCTGTCCCTCACCGGGGTCCTGGTGATCCGGAGTCGGATCGCGGGCTAGTCACCGGCTGGAGCGAACGACCGCCGTTCCCGAGCGGTCCGGGCTGCGGCGGTTTCGGAGCCGCTTCCCACGGGGGCGCGGCCGTCGTCGGGGCGTCCGGAGGCCGGGGAAGAGGCCCCGGTCTCCGCGCCGACGGGGGCTTGGGGGGCAGCGCGGGCGTCGGCGCCGGGGTCGGTGCCGCGCCGCCGGCGCGGGGGGGAGGCGTCGGCCGGCGGACGGGGAGGGGTGGGCGGAGGGCGCTCGCTCTCGGGGCCGGAGCTCCCGGAGCGTCGGCGCTTGCGCCGGGCGCTTGGTTCCCATCTGCCTCCGGGAGGGCCGGCAGCGGCCCTCGACGAGGCGGCGAATTCCGCAGGTCGCGGAGGAGCGCGACGTCGTGGACGAGATCGCGCTCGTCGAATCGGCCGCGGGCGAAGACGGCGCGCGGGAGGTAGAGGGCGCGGTCGCGGTGCAGGTGGCGGTATGACGGGTCGCTCGCCGGCTCCGTCGAGCGGGTCCACCACGGGTGGAGCGGCTCGCGCGGTCCGAGAGGGAACCAGCCGACGAATCCGTCCCCCCCGAGCGGAGCGTCCTGCCCGGGCTCGGATTCGACGAAGGCGACGGTCGCCGGAGACCAGGCCGGGCGAGGTTCCCTCGGTCCGACCGGGACCCAGGCCCAGCGGTTCCGAACGAGGCCCCAGCGGCCGTGGTGATAGGGGGCCCAGCCCCAGGGCTCGGCCGAGAGCCAGGCCCAGCCCCACGGCGCGCGCCAGGTCCAGCTTCCGAAGCGATACGGAGTCCAGTCGGCTCGGCTCACCCTCGGGAACCAGACCCATCCCCACTCGGAGGTGCTCTCCCAGTCCCCCCATTCGTCGAGGTCGTCGATTCCAAGGACGTCGGCGTGGACTCGAGCGGCGGACCGGACGTCGCGGAGCCTTCGGGAACGCCTCTCGACCCAACGGTCCCACGCGTCGCCGAGCCCGAAGTCGACGACGTCGTAAGAAGGCCGGGCGAGGCCGAAGACCCGCATCCGTTCGCCCCAGCCGATCCGCACCTCTCCCTCCGCCGTCGCGGCTCGGGCCCGCCCCCGTGCGACGCGGATCGAGCTGTCGCCGGACGCGCCTACGTCGATCCGGTAGGCCCCGGGAAGCTCGAGGGCGACGGAAACGTTCGGAGCCGCGATCTCCACCTCCCGCGCACCGCGCGAGTCGAAGACGCGAACGGTGGCCGTGCCCGAGGAGAGGGCGAGGGAGCGGGCGTCCCGCGCGAGGTTCGAGAGGGCGATCTCCGTCCCGGGGGCGAGGAAGAGGACCGCGCCCCGGAGCTGCAGCTCCGCGCGGCCGTCGCTCCCGACCCGGAGCCGGTCGCCCGTCGTCAGCGGTTCGTTGACGGCCCCGGGCTGCCACTCGTCCGGGGCTTCGCCGCGCGCGACCGAGACGTTTCCCTCGAGCCACGCGAGGCGCGCCACCGACGGCCGCATCCCGTCGTCCGCGTGCTCGTCCTCCCGCGACGCCGCGGCGGGAGCGCCGAGGGCGAGGAGGACGAGGAGCAGAACGGAGGCGAGGCGGCGGCGGACGAGCATGGGGACCTCCCGATCGATGATCCTTCGCTTCGGCGATGGCGACGGCGGTATCTTCCCGCGGCCGTCCCGCCGGGGGACTCTCCTTCGTGCCGAGCCGGGCCGATGCTCCGCTACACGACGACCGGCTTGTCCGCCACGATCCGCGCGAGGACGGTCGAGAGCATGTCGACGTGCTCGCGTTCCTCGGCCTCGAGCTCGCGGTAGAGCCTCCACTCGTGCGAGCCGGTCGGGAACTTTCGGCCGGCGTCGAGGAAGAAAGCCCGAGCCCGCTTCTCGAGGTGGACCGCGAGGCGGAGGAGGGCGGCGCCGGTGAAGTCCTTCACGTCGGCTCCGGCGTAGACGGCGATCTGGGCCGGCTCCAGCCGCATCGTCGCGGACTCCGCGGGCGCCTCGACGTGGTAGCGGCGGGCGAGGATCTCCATGTGCCCGCGCTCCATCTCGGCGAGGTCGCGGAAGAGCTTCGCGAGGTCCGGGTCCTTCGCCTCGAGCTCCTTCGCGCCGCGCGAGTAAAACGTGATGCCGCCGAGCTCGATCTCGAAGGCGTGCCGGATCGCCGCGACGGCCGCCTCCGACGTGACGTCGGTGGCGTGGCCCAGCTCGAGCGTCCCGCCGCAGGCGGGGCAGAGGCCGTAGGGGAACGCGAAACCCTCGGAGACCTTCTGGCAGGAGGTGCAGGTCCAGGTGACCTTCTCGCCGCCGCAGCAGAGGTGATCCTCCTCGCCGGGCTCGAAGGGGCGACGGCACTTCGCGCACGCGGCCGCGGCCGGCACGGGGATCGGAACGCCGGCGCCGGCGGCCTCGTCCTCGAGGACGACCGGCCACTCCTTCGTCTTCAGGTACTTCTCGATGGCGCGCGCCGCGCGGCGGCCCGCGCCGAGCGCGAGGATGACCGTCGCGCCGCCGGTGACGATGTCGCCGCCGGCGAAGACGCCGGGGAGGTTCGTCGCCTGCGTCTTCGCGTCGGCGTTGACGTACCCCTCGCCGCGGACCCCGAGGTCCGGCGCCGAGCGGGCGATGACGGGGTTCGCGCGCGTGCCGAGGGCGTAGATGACCGTGTCGCACGCGAACGTCTCGTGCTCGCCCGTCGGGACGGGGCGGCGCCGGCCCGACTTGTCGGGCTCGCCGAGCTGCATCTTCTCGACGACGACGGCCTTCACGTCTCCCTTTTCGTCGACCTGGATCTCCGTCGGGCTCATCAGCCAGTTGAAGTGGATTCCCTCCTCCTTCGCGTGGCGGATCTCCTCCACGCGGGCGGGGGCCTCGGCCTCGGTCCTCCGGTAGATGCAGTGGACCTCCTCGGCCCCGAGGCGCCGCGCGACGCGGAGGCAGTCCATCGCGGTGTTCCCCGCGCCGAAGACCGCGACCTTCTTGCCCATGGCGATCGGCGTGTCCTCGAAGGGGAACTTGTTCCCGTGCATCAGGTTGATGCGGGTCAGGAACTCGTTGGCGCTGTAGACCTGGCCCGCGTGCTCGCCCGGGATGCCGAGGAACATCGGGAAGCCCGCGCCGGTCCCGATGAAGACGGCGTCGTAGCCCATCTCGCCCTTGAGCTGGTCGATCGTGAACGTCTTGCCGATGACCTTGTTCGTCTCGAACCTCACGCCGAGCTTCTCGAGCGCCTTCACCTCGCGGTCGATCGTCGTCCGCGGGAGGCGGAACGACGGGATGCCGTATTTCAGGACGCCGCCGACGACGTGGAGCGCCTCGTAGACGGTGACGTCGGCCCCCTTGCGGGCGAGGTCGCCCGCGCAGGCGAGGCCGGCCGGGCCGGAGCCGACGACGGCCACCCTCCCGAGCGTCCCGGCGTTCTCGGGGGGCTTCACGTCCGGCAGCGGGGCGAAGTCACCGACGAAGCGCTCGAGCCGCCCGATGGCGACCGGCTCCATCTTCTTCTCCAGGATGCACTGGATCTCGCACTGCGACTCCTGCGGGCAGACGCGGCCGCAGATCGAGGGGAAGAGGTTGCTCTCCTGGATGACGGAGAGGGCGCCTTCGAGGTCGCGGACGAGGAGGTGCCGGATGAAGCGGGGGATGTCGATGGAGACGGGGCAGCCCGCGACGCAGGTGGGGCGGGCGCACTGGATGCAGCGGTCCGCCTCCTGCAGCGCGTCGGCCATCGTGTAGCCGAGGTTGACCTCCTCGAAGTTGCGCGAGCGCTCGAGCGCGTTTCGCTCGGGCATCTTCACGGCGTGCTCGTCGAGGTCCTTGAACTTCTTGTAGTTCCGCTTGTTCATCTCGAAGAGCTGCTCCTCGATGGAGCAGACCTTCGAGAAGTCGTCCTTCGCCTGCGTCTCCTGAGGCTTGAAGCGCTCCTGGCGGAGCTGGAGCTCGGGGAAGTCGACGAGGTGGCCGTCGAAGTCGGGTCCGTCGACGCAGGCGAACTTCGTCTCGCCGCCCACCGTCACGCGGCAGGAGCCGCACATGCCGGTGCCGTCGACCATGATCGCGTTCAGCGAGACCATCGTCTTCACGCCGAACGGGCGCGAGACCTCGGAGCAGGCGCGCATCATCGGGAGCGGGCCGATCGCGACGACGAGGTCGGGCTTCTCCCTCTCGAGGACCTCCTGGAGCGCCGAGGTGACGAAGCCGGGCTTGCCGTAGGAGCCGTCGTCGGTGCAGACGATCAGGTCGTCGCAGTAGCGACTGAAGCGGTCTTCCCAGAAGACGAGGTCCTTGTTGCGGAAGCCGATGATCCCGGTCGTCCGGTTCCCGGCCTCCTTGAAGGCGCGCAACTGCGGGAAGACGGGGGCGACGCCGAGGCCGCCGCCGACGAGGACGACGTGCCCGACCTTGCCGACGTGGCTCTCGAGGCCGAGCGGCCCGACGAAGTCGGCGAAGGTGTCGCCTTCCTTGTAGGCCCGCATCATCTCCCGCGTCGTCTTGCCGAGCGCCTGGATGACGATCGTGACCGTCCCCCACTCCGGGTCGTAGTCGGCGACGGTGAGCGGGATCCGCTCCCCGCCCTCGTCCAGCCGGAGCATCACGAAGTGGCCCGGCCGGGCCGCCTTCGCGACGTCGGGAGCGTGGACGTCCCAGAGGAAGGTCACGTCGGAGAACTGCTCGCGCTTGACGATCTGGTACACGGAACCCCCTTGCCGGGGCCCGGCGGGATGCTGCGACCGCCGAACCCGACCGCGAATGATGCCCGAAACGGGGCTTCGGCGCTCTCCGGGGCCGCACGGGGAGCCAGCGTCGTGCTGCGAGGCGGCAGGTCGCCGCCTCCTCCAGCATCCCACCCTGATCCGGCGCGCGTTCTCGATACCGGAGGGTTCCCTCCCGGCGACGGCCTGGAGGCGGCTGAAGCTCCGGCTCGCGGACGGCCTGCGCGGAGCGGATCAGGGCCAGCCAGGGGCGCCTCCGCGTCGTCCTCCCGAAGGCGGGGGAGTTCGCGGCGATGGGGTCGGCCTGCGCGATCTATTCCCGAGAGGCCCGCGCCCGGGCGAGCGCCGACGCTCCCGACGGAGCGTCGGCGCGCCCCTTCCTCACGCAGTAGCAGGACGTCTCGAGGTCGACCGTCGCCCGCGCCCAGGAGGCGGCGAACCGCGTCTCGACCTCCTCCGCTTCGGCGGTCTTCTTCTGCATCTCGAGCGCCGTCGCGAGGCCCCGCAGGGCCCAGCCGTTCGCCGGGTACTTCTTCAGATCCTCGCGGTAGACCGCCTCGGCCTCGGCGGGACGCTTCGCGTCGATCAGGATCGCCCCGAGCGCGTGGCGGGACGGAACGGTCCAGGCGGGCGGCTCGTCGTACTTGAGCGCGTCCTCCATCTCGACCGCCTCGCGGAGCTTCGCGACGGCGGTCGCGTGGTCGCCGGCGCGGTAGGCGATCTCGCCGTCGAGGTAGGGGAGGGCGACCGCGAGGACGTCGCCCGCGAGGTTCGATCCCCAGTAGAAGTCCTTCGGCACTTTCGGGAGCGCGGCGGCGAACGCGGCCCGTTCCCTCTTCGCCTCCGCGACGTCGCCGAGCGCGGCGTGCGCCACCCCGCGCAGGAAGTGCGCGTGCGCGGCCGAGACCGGGAGGCCGTCGGGCGGGGCCTTCGCGGCGAGGATCTCCTTCCAGAGGCCGAACCGCTTCTGCGCCTCGCCGACGACGGTCAGGAAGGCGTCGGCGAAGGCGGCGTTCTCTTTCACGAACGCGGGGTTGAGGCCGGCGACGACGCCTTTCGCGGTCTCGAGGGCCGCCTCGCGCCGGCCCTCCATCATCGCCGTGTAGGCGAGGAAGTGGGCGTTGTGGGCCATGTAGATCCGGTAGAAGCCGATCTCGCCGGCCCGGGCCGAGTACTTCCGGTCGGCGGCCATGGCCCTCTCGTTCGCCTCCGCGGCCTCCTTCCAGCGGCCCGTCCTCACGTCGATGTGCGAGGGCATGTGGACGAGGTGGCTCGAGTCGGGGACGAGGGCCCGGAGGCGGTCGGCCGCCTCCGCGGCGCGCTCCGGCCACGGCGACGCCTCGAGGGCGTGGATCGTCAAGTGGAGCGCGCCCGGGTGCGCGGGCGCGAGCTTCCGCGCCGTCTCGAGGGCGGCGAGGACCTCCGCCGTCCCCGGCTGGGGCTTGCCGTCCTTCGTCCACTGGTCCCAGGGGCGGGTGTCCATCAGCGCCTCGGCGGCGAGCGTCGCGACGTCGGCATCGGAGGGAAAACGCGTCCTCACGGCGAGCATCGCCTTCGCGTAGGCCGCGTCGAGCGGTGCTCGGTCGGCCGGCGCCGGCCAGGCGTACCTCGCCCCCAGCGCCTCGATCAGCGCCTTCTCGACGTCGCTCGCGCCGGCGGCGAGCGCCCGGGCCTTCTTCAGGGCCTCCCAGGCCTTCCTCGACTGCTCCTCGCTCATGGCGGGGTTGTTGATGTGCGGGCCGTTGACGAGCGCGATGCCCCACCACGCCATCGCGAGCGCGGGGTCCCGGCGCGCCGCCTCGGCGAAGGCGCGCTCGGCCTCTTCGTGGTTGAACGCGAAGGCCCAGACGAGCCCCTGGTCGAACGCTTTCTGCGCCTCCGCCACGCGTGTCGAGACGGGGCGGGTGTACGACCCGAGCTCGAAGGGGCGCCACGCCGGCGGGGGATCGACGTCCTCGGGCGTGGACGCGGCGGCCGGGCCCGAGGGCGCCAGGGCGAAAAGGGAAACGGCCAGCGAAACGAAAGAAAGGGCCGTCGCTTCGGACGGTCGGCACAGTCTCATCGGAACCTCCGGTGCGAGACGTTTTCTCAGAATCTGGGTCCCGCGGTTCCGAACGTCAACCTCTCGTGCCGTGGAACGAGGACAAGAGGCAGGGGCCCCGACCGACGGGTCCGGCCGCGAGCGGCTGGATCCCATCGGCCGGGGCCGACCGGGGGTGACGCGTCTCAGGCGGTCGCGAGGACCATCGACCGTGCGACGGCGCTCCTCGCCGCGCCGATCTCAGGCGGTCGCGAGGACCATCGACCGTGCGACGGCGCTCCTCGCCGCGCCGACGATCGCGTCGGCCTGCGGGACGAACGCCTGCTCGAGGACCCAGCTCGACGCAGCCGGGGCGTCGGGGCCGGCGAGGCGAATGACCGGCGCCCGAAGCGCGTCGAACGCCTTCTCGGCGACCGTCGCGGCGATCTCCGCGCCGACGCCGCACGTCCGGCTCGCCTCGTGGACGACGACGAGGCGGCCCGTCTTCCTCACCGACGCGAGGACGGCTTCCTCGTCCCACGGCTTGAGCGTCCGAAGGTCGATCACCTCCGCCGAGATCCCCTCGGAGGCGAGCGTCTCGGCGGCCGCGAGGCAGCCGAGGACCGTCTTGGCGTAGGAGACGAGCGTCACGTCGGTGCCCGGGCGGCGGAGCGCGGCCTTCCCGAGCGGGACGAGGTGCTCGCCCTCCGGCACCTCGCCGGGCGCGTGGAGGAGCGCGACGTCGAGGAAGAACGCGACCGGGTTGTCGTCGCGGATCGAGGACTTCAGGAGCCCCTTGAAGTCGGCCGCGGTCGACGGCATGACGACCTTGAGGCCCGGGGCGTGGACGAACCAGGCCTCGACGTTGTGGTTGTGCTGGGCGCCGACGCCCCAGCCGGCGCCGGTCATCGCGAGGGCGACCATCGGGAAGGAGAACTGGCCGCCGGAGAGGAAGCGGAGCTTGCCGGCGCTGTTGACGATCTCCTCCATCGCGAACGTCATGAACGGGGCGAAGAGGAGGTCGACGACGGGACGCAGGCCGGTCGCGGCGGCGCCGGCGGCGGTGCCGGCCATGATCCCCTCGGCGAGGGGCGTGTTGCGGATGCGGGCGGCGCCGAACTCCGCGACGAGGTCGTGGCGCTTCGTGGCGATCCCTTCGCCGAACGCGAGGACGGTCGCGTCGCGGCGCATCTCCTCGGCGAGGGCTTCTCCGATGGCGTCGTGGGGGGTCATCGTCTTCATGGCGTGTCCTTCTCAGGCGTAGACGTGAGTGGTCAGCTCGTCGAGGGAGGGCCAGGGGGATTCGGCGGCGAACGTGAAGGCGGCGTCGAGGCGCCCGGCGACTCGGGTCTCGATCGCTGCCGCGGCGTCGGCGGTCAACGCGCCGCTCTCGAGGAGCTTCGCGCGGAGGGCCGCGATCGGGTCGCGCGCCTTCCACGATGCGAGCTCGGCCTTGTCGACGTAGCCCTGGTCGTCCGGCTCGAAGTGGCCGCGAAGGCGGTAGGTCTTCGTCTCGAGGAGGAACGGCATCCGGGTCTCGCGGACCTTCGCGGCCGCCTCGGTTGCGGCGGCGAGGACCGCCTCGACGTCGTTCCCGTCGACCGTCCGCCCCTCGATGCCGTAGCCGGCGGCGCGGGAGGCGATGTCCTCCGTGAGCATCGTCTCGCGGCGGTGGACGAAGGCCTGCCACTCGTTGTTCTCGCAGACGAAGAGGACCGGGAGCTTCCAGACGGCGGCGAGGTTCAGCGCCTCGTGGAAGATCCCCTCGCACGCCGCGCCGTCGCCGAAGAAGCAGGTGACGATCTCGTCGCCCCCCTTCATCGAGACGGAGAGCGCGACGCCGGGGGCGAGGGAGAGCTCTCCGCCGACGATCGTCGAGGTGAGGATGACGCCGAGCTCCTTCGCGGAGACGTGGAGGGTGCCGCTCTTGCCGCCGCAGTAGCCGGTCGCCCGGCCCATGATCTCGGCCATGAGCCGGCCCGGGTCGGCACCCCGGGCGAGGAGGTGGCCCGCGCTCCTGTGGTTCGTCAGGATCAGGTCGTCCTCGCGCAGCGCCGCGACGACGCCGACGGCGGAGGCCTCCTGGCCGACGCAGGTGCAGGTGCCGGGCGATCTCCCTTCGGCGAAGGAGGCGGCGCTCCGCTCCTCGAAGGAGCGGATCAGCTGCATCTGCTCGAGGAGCTCGGCAGGGCTCGGACGGGACGGGGGCTTCGTCATCGTTCACCTCTCGTACGGCGCGGGGCGCCTGTCCTGGCGGGGCGTCTTCGGGGGCGCTCCCGACGCCCCGGAAGATGCGGCGACGGCCGGCCGTCCGCCACCTAAGAATCGACTAAGCGATCCTAAGAATTCGCTACCCGGCGCACCGGGGAGGGCTCGAGAGGGGGCGGCTGGCATACTTGCGGAGTGAGGCGCGCGGCGGCCCTGATCGCGGTCGCCCTTGCGGCGGTACCGGCGGCCTGCCGGGAAGGCGTGAAGCCCGTCCGGATCGCCGTCCACAGCGCCCCCCAGAGCTTCGACCCGCACCTCCAGAACGAGATCCTGACGTCTGCGGTCCTGGCCAACCTCTACGACGGGCTCACCGAGTTCGACGAGGAGTCGCGCGTCGTCGCCGCCCTCGCTTCCGAATGGAGGAACCCGGACGAGAGGACGTGGGTCTTCCGGCTGCGTCCGGGCGTCGTGTTCCACGACGGCCGTCCCCTGACCGCCAGGGACGTCCTCTTCAGCCTCGAACGGGCTCGGCACCACTCGGGGAGCGGTCTCGCGAGCTACCTGGTCGAGGTCGAGACGGTTCGGAGCACCGACGCCGCGACGATCGAGATCCGCACGAAGCGGCCCTTCGCGGCGCTCCTCGCGAAGCTCACCGCGATCGCCATCGTGCCCGCGAGCTCCCCGGCCGAGATCGTCGAACCGGTCGGGACTCGACGGTCGAGTACCTGCGTCTCTCGGCGGCGGCGGCGCCGTTCCGCGACCGCCGCGTTCGGCAGGCGATCGACCTCGCGCTCGACCGCGCCGCCTGGGTCGCCGAGGCGCACGGCGGCATCGGCCAGCCGGCGGGCCAGCTCTGCGTGCCCGGCGTCTTCGGTTTCGCTCCCGACCTGAAAGCGACGGTCCGCGACCTCCCGCGCGCGCGTCGGCTTCTCGCGGAGGCCGGATTCGGGACGGGGCTCGACCTCGTCCTCGAGCATCGCCCGGGCCGGCGCGGCGACGTCCTCGCGCGCCAGCTCGCCGAGGCCGGCATCCGGGTGACGCCGCGCGTCACGCCCTGGACCGAGCTCCACCCCCGGATTCGCAGCGGCGAGGTCGACTTCTACTTCGGCGGCGTCGTGGCGCAGACGGCCGAGGCGAGCGACGTCCTCGACAGCTTCGTCCACACCCGCGACGACGCGCGGGGGTACGGCTCGACGAACCACTCGCGCTACTCGAACCCCGAGGCCGACGCGCTGATCGAATCGGCCTCCGCGGCGCTCGACCTCGGGCGCCGACGGGACCTGCTCCAGCGGGCGATGAGGGTCGTGATGGACGACCTCTACCTCCTGCCCGTAGCCGGGCTGTACGACGTCTACGGCCTGCGCAGGGACGTCCGGTTCGAGCCGCGGTTCGACCGCAGGCTTCCCGGCCGCGGGATCGGCCGGACGCGATGAGGCGGGGGATCGCGAACCGGGCGGCCGACGCCGTCAGCGAGGCCGCGGGCTCCTCGTTCTCTCTCGTCCGGCGGCGAGAGCTCCTGCAGGAGGCGACGCGGGCCGTCGTGGCCGACCTCCCCTTCGTTCCCGTCGCGGGGCTCTGCCAGGTCTGCGGCTCGAGGCGGGACGTCGGGTTTCGGCCGCGCGTCGACCTGAAGCTGCTCGGAGAACGCATTCACCGCCGGTAGGACGGGACATCCCGTCGTCCGGTCGCCACCCCGCGCGGTACGATCCGCGGGATGGAAGTCCCTTCGATCGCTTCCCCTTCGGCTCCCCGCTCTTCGTCCGCCCCGGATTCGCCCGACGCCCGGATCGAGGCCCGTCACGTCGCCCACGTGATGGACGAAAAGCTCGGCGAGCGCGGAGACGGGACGGCCCTCCGGTACCTCGCGGGCGGCCAGTGGCGGGACATCTCGTGGCGCGAGCTCGCCGCGAAGGTCCGGGACCTCTCCTCCGCACTCATCGAAGCGGGCGTCGCGGAGGGGGACCGCGTCGCGATCCTCGCCGCGAACCGCCCCGAATGGACGATGGCCGATCTCGCGATCCTTCGCGTCCGGGGCGTCTCGGTCCCGATCCACGCGACGAGCAGCGCGAGCCAGGTGGCCTTCATCCTGAAGGACTCGGGAGCGCGCTTCGTCTTCGTGGACGGGGGCGAGCCGATCGCGAAGGTCCTCGCCGCGATCGAGGCCGGCGTGCCGCTCGAGCGGGTCGTCGCCTTCGGCGGGGGGACGCTCCCCAAGGGGCAGGTCTTCGCCGGATTCGAGGAGACGCTCGAGCGAGGCCGCACCGCGGGGAGAGAAGAGGAGATCGCGGCGCGGCTCTCCCGCGCGACGCCGGACGATCTCCTGACGCTCCTCTACACCTCCGGGACGACCGGGGAGCCGAAGGGGGTCATGCTCCCGCACTCGGCGTTCACCGTCACGTGCGCCTACCACGACCTCCGGCTGCCGCCGATCGGCCCGGACGACGTCTCGCTCTGCTTCCTCCCGCTCAGCCACATCTTCGAGAGGGCGTGGACGTTCTACATCCTCTACCGCGGGGCCGTCACGGCCTACTGCGAAGACCCCAAGAAGGTCTCGGAAGTCCTCCCCGCGGTCCGACCGACGCTGATGTGCGCCGTCCCCCGCCTCTACGAGAAGGCCTACACAAAGATCCAGGAGAGGGTCCGGAGCTCCTCGGCGCCGAAGCGGGCGCTCTTCCGCTGGGCGATCGGGACCGGCCACGCGGTGAGCCTGCGGACGCGGGCCGGAGAGGCGGTCCCGCGCCTCCTCGCGCTCCGCCACGCGCTCGCGGACCGGCTCGTCCTCGCGAAGATCCGCGCCGCGTTCGGCGGCCGTCCGCGCCTCTTCCCGTGCGCCGGGGCGCCGCTCGCCCCGGAGATCGAGGAGTTCTTCCACTCCGTCGGCGTCTTCGTCTGCCAGGGCTACGGCCTCACGGAGACGACGGCGACCGTGACGTGCCACGACCCGTCGCGATTCCACGTCGGGACGGTCGGCTCGCCCCTCCCGGGGGTCGAGGTGAGGATCTCGGAAGAGGGGGAGGTCCTCGTGAAGGGCCGGACCGTCATGAAGGGCTACTGGAACCGGCCCGAGGAGACGGCGGCCGTCTTCCGGGACGGCTGGCTCCGGACGGGTGACGCCGGCGAGATCTGCGAGGACGGGACGCTGAAGATCACGGACCGGATCAAGGACCTGATCAAGACGGCAGGCGGGAGGTACGTCGCCCCGCAGCACGTCGAGACGACGATCGGGGCCGATCCGCTCGTCGAGCAGGTGGCCGTCATCGGCGAGGGGCGGAGCTACGTCACGGCGCTCGTCGTGCCGGCGTTCGAGGCTCTCGAGAAGTGGGCCCGGGCCGCAGGAATCTCCTTCGCGGGGCGGGACGAGCTCGTGCGGAACGAGCGGGTCCTCGACCTCATCAAGCGGACGATCGAGGAGCGGACGAAGGACCTCGCCCCGTGGGAGAAGGTGCGGAAGTTCTCGCTCCTGACGAAGGAGTTCTCCGTGGAAGGGGGCTCGATGACGCCGACGCAGAAGGTGCGCCGCAGGGCCGCGGCCGAGCTCTACAAGGACCGGATCGAGGAGATGTACACGGGCAACTGAGGCGCGGCGGCGAGCGCTCCGCCTCTATACTGATCGTCCCGTGCGCCGCATCGTCTTCGCCCTCGCCGTCGGCCTCCTCCTGTCCGTCCTCTCCGTTCGCCCCGTCCGTGCGGCCGGGCCTGCGCCCGTGTCGCCGGCCGAGCTCGACGCCCACATCCGGTTCCTCGCCGACGACCTCCTCGAGGGGCGCGCCCCCGGGACGCGCGGCGACGGCCTGGCGCAGGCGTACATCGAGTCCGTCTTCCGGGCGAACGGCCTCGCGCCGGCCTTCGGCTCCAGCTACCGTCAGCCGGTCCCGATCCGCATCGTCGTGCCCGACCCGAAGACGACGCTGTCCTGGACGGGCGCGGCGGCCTCGGCCCCGGCCGGCCGGTTCGGCGACGACTTCGTCCTCGCGTTCCCGCGACCCGAGTCGGCGGGGAGCGTCTCGGCCGACGTCGTCTTCGGCGGCTACGGGATCGAGGCGAAGGAGTGGGGCTGGAACGATTTCGAGGGGGCGGACGTTCGGGGGAAGCTGCTCCTTCTCCTTTCGGGCGAGCCGGGCGGCGACGACCCGGCCCTCTTCGCCGGTCCGACGCTGACGCATCACGGCCGGTGGCGGACGAAGCTCGAGGTCGCCGCCAGGCGCGGCGCCGCGGGCGTCGTCTTCGTCCACACGCGCGAGGGAGCCGGCTACGGCTGGGAGGTCGTCCGGAACGGCTGGACGCGGACCGTGGCGTTTGCTCCCGACGCGGCGGCGCTCTCTCTCGAGGGGTGGCTGACGGAGGCGGAGGCGACGCGCGCCGTGCGGGCGGGGGGCGTCACGCTGGAGTCTCTCCGCGAGGCGGCCGGGAAGCGGGGCTTCCGGCCGATCCCGCTCGCCCTGAAGCTCGAGGCGCACGCCGCGCCCCGATACGAATCGGTCGTCTCGGCGAACGTCGCCGGGATCGTTCCCGGCCGCGGGCCGTCGGGAACGGCTCCGGTCGTCGTCGTGAGCGCCCACCACGACCACCTCGGCGTCGGGACGCCCGAGGAGGGCGACGCGATCTACAACGGCGCGATGGACAACGGCTCGGCCCTCGCGGTGCTGCTCGCCCTCTCGCGCCGGATCGCGGCCCTTGCGGGGGAGCTTCCGGTCGACGTCCTCTTCCTCGCGCCGGCGGCCGAGGAGGCCGGTCTCCTCGGCTCGGACCTCTTCGCCCGGACGCCCCCGGTGCCGCTCGCGCGGATCGCGGCGAACCTGAACCTCGAGATGTCGGCCGTCTGGGGTCCCGCGCGCGACGTCGTCGCCATCGGCGGCTCCGAGAGCGCCCTCGGCGCGGTCGTCGAGGCGGTGGCGAAGAAGGAAGGCCTCCGCGTCGCGCCGGAACCCGCCCCCGACCAGGGCTTCTTCTACCGCTCCGATCAGTTCTCCTTCGCGAAGGCGGGGGTCCCCGGGATCTGGATCGACCTCGGCGACGACCTCGTCGGAACGCCGCCCGGCACGGGCCTCGCGCGGCGCGAGGAGTACCGGGCGAAGCGCTATCACCGGCCCGACGACGAGCTCGACCCGTCCTGGGAGCTGACCGGCACCGCTCAGCTGGCGCGGTTCGTCGAGCTCGCCATCGAGGAGATCGCCTCCCGCGGCGGGAAGGTTCCCTGGAGGGCCGGCTCTCCGTACGCCCGCTGACCGAGGGGGTAGCATGAGGGCGTGAGCGACACGCCCGAACGACCCGTCGACGGCGAGGAAGCCGAACCGTCCGGCTTCCTCTCCCTCGGCCTCGATCCTCGCCTCCTCGCCGCGCTCGCCTCCCTCGGCTACGAGGAGCCCACTCCGGTCCAGCGGCAGGCGATCCCGATCCTCCTCGAGGGGCGCGACCTCCTCGCGCAGGCCGCGACCGGCACGGGCAAGACGGCCGCGTTCGCCCTCCCGATGCTCGATCGGCTCGTCCGGGAAGGGGGGGAGCGCCGAAGCGTCTTCGGCCTCGTCCTCGTCCCGACGCGCGAGCTCGCGATGCAGGTGGCCGAGGCGGTCCACCGCTACGGCAGGGAGGCCGGGGTGAGGGTCCTCGCCGTCTACGGCGGCTCCTCGATGGGCCTACAGCTGCGGGCGCTCGAGCGCGGGGTGGACGTCGTCGTCGCGACGCCGGGCCGGGCGCTCGACCACGTCCGGCGCGGGACGCTCGCGCTCGCCGGAGTGAAGCTCGTCGTCCTCGACGAAGCGGACGAGATGCTCGACATGGGCTTCGCGGAGGACCTCGAGGCGATCCTCGACGCGACGCCCGACGGGCGTCCGATGGCGCTCTTCTCGGCCACGTTCCCGCCGCGCATCGCGGTCCTGGCCGCGCGCCGCCTCTCCTCTCCGACGGAGCTGAGGCTCGGGACGTCCCGCGAGATGGGAACGGCGTCGGAGAGCCAGGGGCGGGTGAAGCAGACGGCCTACGTCGTGCCGCGAGCCCACAAGCTCGCCGCCCTCTCCCGCGTCCTCGACCTCGAGGACCCGACCTCCGCGATCGTCTTCTGCCGGACCCGGACCGAGGTGGACGAGATCTCGGAGAAGCTCAACGCGCGGGGGCGGCGCGCCGAGGCGCTCCACGGAGGGTTCTCCCAGGAGCAGCGCGACCGCGTGATGAAGCGGTTCCGCTCGGGCTCCGCGGACCTCCTCGTGGCGACCGACGTCGCCGCCCGCGGGCTCGACGTGGAGCAGGTCTCGCACGTCTTCAACTTCGACGTCCCGAGCGAGGCGGAGGCCTACGTCCACCGGATCGGCCGGACGGGGCGGGCGGGGCGCGCGGGCACGGCGATCACGTTCTACGAGCCGCGCGAGCAGTGGCTCCTCGCGAACGTCGAGCGGCTCACGAAGAAGAAGATCGAGAGGGCGACGGTGCCGACGGTCGCCGACCTGAAGGCGCGCCGCCTCGAGCTGACGCGCGCCTCGCTCCGGGAGACGATCCTGGGCGGCGGCCTCGAAACGTTCCGGGTCGCGGTGGAATCGCTCGCGGACGAGTTCGACCTCCTCGACGTCGCGGCGGCGGGCGTCAAGCTCGCCCACGAGAACGCGGGCTCGCCGGGGGAGGACGAGGAGATCCCGGCGATCCCCGTCCCGTCGGAACGTCCCCGCTTCGTGCCGCGCGGCGACGGCCCCGCTCCGGGTCCGTTCCCGGCCCGGCGCGGTCCGCGCCTCGCGGGAGCGGTGCGGCTCTTCATCGGCGCCGGGCGCGACGCCGGGATCCGGCCCGCCGATCTGTTCGGCGCCATCACGAACGAGGCGAAGCTCCCGTCCCGCGCGATCGGGGCGATCGAGATCGCCGACCGCTTCTCGCTCGTGGAGGTCCCCGGCGAGTCGGCCGACGCCGTCATCGAGGCGCTTCGCCGGACGACGCTCCGGGGGCGGAAGGTCCTGGTCCGGCGGGAGCGTCCCGCGCCGCCGCGACGGCCGTTCCCGCCGCGCGGCGAGGGCTGAGGCGGGCGGCGGCTCGTCCTTCGGCGCCTTACGAGTCGGTTCACGTTCCCGCACGGACCGGAGCGGGCCGGTCTCTTGCGCGGATTGGACGAGTCCGCTAGTTTATCGAAAACGATCTCATCGGGGCGGGTGGACGTTCATCCGTGTCCCAAGGAGGACCTGAACAGATGATGCGCCGTCTGCTCCTGCCGGGAGTCTTTGCTGCGCTCGCGATCGCCTCGCCCGCCCCGGCAGCGACGTTCCTCGTGACCACGACGGCCGACAGCGGTCCCGGATCGCTCCGGCAGGCGGTGGCGGACGCCAATGCGAGCGCCGGCCCCGACGCGATCGCCTTCTCGGGGCTCGCCTGGCCGGCGACGATCTCGCTCGTCGCTCCGAGGATGGACGTCGTCGGGGAGCTGACGATCGAGGGGCCCGGTCCGGGGCTCCTCACGATCGAGGGGGACGGAACGATCACGGGTCTCTTCCGGCTGAATCGCTCGGCCGACGTTCAGAACCGGCTCGTCCTTCGCGGGGCGACGGTCCGTTCGTTCCGGTACCTCTATGGCGGCGCGATCGAAGGATACGGGGCGACGGGACCGGAGCCGCTCGAGTCCGTCATCGAGGTCGACGGGTGCGTCTTCGAGGAGAACGGGTGGGCGAGCGGCGATCCGAACGCCCAGGGGGGAGCGATCTACGCCTCCGGCTCCCTGACGATCCGGCGGTCGGAGTTCGTCGGGAACACGACGGGCGGCAACGGCGGGGGGGCCATCCAGTCGTCGGGACCGCTCCTCATCGAGGACAGCCTGTTCTGGGGGAACTCGGCGGAAAGCGACGGCGGGGGCGCGATCCGGATCCTCGGCTCGGGCGCGGTGACCCGCCGGATCGCCAATTCGACCTTCTCCGACAACCACGTCACCGTCGACAGCGCGAACAACGACGGCGGCGGCGCGATCGCCTTCGTAGGGCTCGGCGCCGGAACCGGCCTCCAGGTCTACAACTGCACGTTCGCGGGGAATTCCACGGTCCAGGGCGGGGGAGGAGCGATCTTCTTCGCGAGCTCCGCCGCCCCGAGCTTCTCCAGCCTCACGATCAGCAGCAGCGTCTTCGCTGCGAACACGTCGGCCGGCTCGCCGAACGACCTCTCTCCGGAGCCGGAGGCGAGCGTCACGGCCGACTACAGCCTCTTTCAGGGGCACGCGAGCGCCGCGGCAGCCGGAATCGACAGCACGGTCTCGAGCCTGTTCGGCGTCGACCCGCTTCTGGGTTCGATCGTCGACAATGGAGGACCGACGCGGACACGGCGGCCCGGCAGCGGCTCGCCGGCCATCGACGCCGGAACCAACGCCCTCGGCCTCTCCTGGGACCAGCGCGGGGAGGGCTTCCCGCGCGTCGTCGGCAGCGCGGCCGACATCGGTGCCCACGAGACGGGCACGACGGACCTGTACGCCCTGACGGTCCTGCGAACCGGCCCGGGGGCCGGGGCCGTCGCGTCGGCCGACTTCGGGATCGCCTGCGGAAGCGAGTGCACCGACGTCTACGGCGCGGGGGCCGTCGTCTCCCTCACGGCGCTGCCCGAGGCCGGCTCGGTCTTCGCGGGCTGGAGCGGGGGAGGGTGCTCGGGGACGGGCGCGTGCGCCGTCACGATGAACGCGACGCAGTCGGTGACGGCGCGGTTCGAGATCGCGCCGGCGCCGGGCGGCGAGACGCTGACCGTGAGCGTCGTCGGGAACGGAACGGTGACCTCCCTTCCCGCGGGGATCGACTGCGCGCCGACCTGCAGCTTCTCCTTCGCGGCCGGAGCACAGGTGACGCTCAGCCCGTCGCCCGCCCCGGACTGGGCGGGCACGACCGGCGATCCGTGCGTGCCGGGGGCGGCGAGCTGCACGGTGACGATGGCCGGCGCGCGGAACGTGACGTTCTACTTCCTCGACACCGCCGCCGCGCCGGTCGCGCTGACGGTGACTCGTTCCGGGAGCGGGACCGGGACGGTGGCGAGCGACCTGCCGGGGATCGCGTGCGGCGTCGACTGCGCGGAGAGCTACACGCGGAACTCACTCGTCACGCTCACCGCGGCTCCGCAGTCCGGCTCCACGTTCGCCGGATGGAGCGGCGGGCCGTGCAGCGGGACGGCACCGACCTGCGTCGTGCCGATGACGCAGGCGCGGGCCGTGGACGCGGCGTTCACTCTCCGGGAGCCGGCGTCCGTGCCCGGGCTCGGGGCGCTCGGGAGTTTCCTCCTCGCCAGCCTCCTCGCGGGGGTCGGCGCCCTCGCGATCCGCCTTCGCTGAGGCGAATCCGGCCGTCCCGGGCTGCGGCGACGCGGCCCGGGACGGCGCCTCCCCGGCGCGCGAAGCTTCGACTCTGCTATCTTCCCGGCACGATCCAGGACGATACGGGGGGGGATCGTGAACAATGCACGATTTCACGCCTGACCCCGGTTGCGGGAGGGACGATGGCGACGAAGAAGGAGAAGTCCCTGGCGGAGCGATTCGCGGAGGCGAAGGGGCGGGTCGAGCAGCTCACGAAGAGGCCGACGAACGACCAGCTCCTGGATCTCTATGCGTTCTACAAGCAGGCGACGGAAGGCGACGTGGCGGGGAGCCGCCCCGGCCTCCTCGACCTGAAGGGGCGGGCGAAGTTCGACGCCTGGTCGAAGGCGAAGGGGCTGGCGAAGGACGAGGCGATGAAGAGGTACGTCGCGCTCGTCGACGCGCTCCGGGAGGAGCTCGGCTGAGTTGATCTTCCTCGCGGAGCTCCGGGCCGAGCACGTCCTGATCGACCGCGTGGCGGCGTCGCTCCGGAGCTACGCGGCGGCGCGCGCCCGGGGAGAGGGAGACCCGTCCGACGGCGCGGCGTTCCGGCGCTTCCTCCGGCTCTGGGCCGGGGCGTGGCACCACGCGCGGGAGGAGGAGACGCTCTTCCCGGCGCTCGCCGAGAAGGCGGAGCTGGCGCTTGCGCGAGGTCCGCTCGCGGCGTTCGTCGAGCAGCACCGCGACATGGCGGCGCAGATCGACGCGTTCGACCCGCTCCTCGACCGCGCGGCGCTGACGGAGGAGGAGGGGCGGCGGCTCGTCGCGCTCGCAACGGCCTACACGGCCGAGCTCGGCCGCCACATCGACGCGGAGAACTCCGTCCTGATCCCGGAGAGCGAGGTGCGGCTCGCGCAGGCCAACGTCCTCGAGCTCCGGGGGCGGGAGCCCTCGCCCGAGGAGCTCGCGGCGCGGGCGGAAGGGGAGCGCCTCGCCGCGACCTGGCCGGCCGCGCCCGAACCGGGCGTACGCGGCGAGGGGTGCGTCGTCTGCCCGTCGTTCGGGACGACGTGCCGCGGCGTGGAGGCCGAGTGGTGGAACGAGAGCGAGTGGGAGGAGTTCTCGGACCACCTCGGCTGAGGGAGCGCGACCTCCGCGTGACGGCGCGCACGGAACCCTCCGCTCCGTTTCCCCGTATCCGTCTCCGACCGAAGGAGAGCCGGCCGCCAGCGACCCACGGAGCGTCCCGCGGGGCGTGTCGCGTGCGTGCGGAGCTCGACCCCGGATCAAACGGATGACGAGGAGCCCGGCGCGGGCTCCTCCGGAAGGAGCGGATATGCCCGCGGATGCCACGGCGAATCTCGCGGTCGCGAAGGAAGCCGTCGCCTGGGTGAAGGCGATGGTTCCGTTCGGAGCCTCGAACAGGGGCTCGGACTACGTCGAGAGCTGGAAGAAGAACCGGAAGAAGATCGAAGGGCCCGACCCGGGCGTCCTCGACAAGGTCCTCGGCGGCATGACGGCCTTCCTGCCGCTCCTGACGGGAGCGAACCGGGCCATGCAGATCCGGGGCGAGGTGACGGGGGAGGCCGCGACCGACTACCTCTCGCGCTTCCGTCAGATCTACGACATCACGCTGAGGACGAAGGCAGGGAACTGCAACGAGCAGAGCATCACGGCGTTCGTCTGGCTCCTCGATCGCGGCGTGAAGCCGATCGCGTGGATGTACCTGACGAACGGGAAGCACGCGTTCGTCGCGATCGGGCGGAAGGCCGGCAGCGGAAACGACCCCGCGAAGTGGGGCGACTCGGTCGTCGTCTGCGATCCCTGGGCCGGAGAGGCCTATCCCCTCCCGGCCGACAAGGGGGGCGCGCTCCTCCAGACGAAGTGGGGCTGCGCCACCGCGAACGCCGAGTTCGGCGTCGCGTAACGGCTACGCGGGCTGGCCCCGCTCGACGGCGAGCCGGACGAAGTCGTCGACGAGCGCGGCGAGGCGCTCCTCGCCGCGGGCCTTCGCGGACGGGATCGGCTCGGCCTCCCGCGGCGTCTCCACGAGCTCGAAGTAGTACTTGATCTTCGGCTCGGTCCCGGAGGGGCGGAGCGTGACGCGCGAGCCCCCCTCGAGGAGGTAGGCGAGGACGTTCGACTTCGGGAGTCCGGGGACGCCGGAGTGGAAGTCGCGCGTCTCGGCGACGGCGAGGCCTCCGATCGCGGCGGGGGGGCGGGCGCGGAAGCCGTCCATGATCGCGGCGATCGTGGCGGCCCCCTCGGCGCCGGGGATCGTCACGCTCCTCTGGGCCGAGAGGAAGAGCCCGTGCGCGCGCTGGATCTCCTCGAGGTAGTCCCACGGGGTGACGCCGCGCGCGCGGCACCACCCGGCGAGGTCGGCGAAGACGAGCGCCGCGGAGATGCCGTCCTTGTCGCGGACGACGTCGCCGACGGAATACCCGAGCGCCTCCTCGTAGCCGAAGAGCGTCGTGCGCCCCTCGGTCCGCTCCAGCTCGAGGGCGCGGTTCTCGATCCACTTGAAGCCTGTCAGGGTCTCGGCGTAGGCGGCGCCGAGGTCGCGCGCGATCGCGCCGAGCTGCGACGAGGAGACGATCGTCGTCACGACGAGGGGCCGCTCCGGCGGCGGCGTCCGCTGCGTGAGGGCGTACGTCCCGAGGAGGACGCCCAGCTCGTTTCCGGAGAAGACGCGCACCCTCCCGTCGCGCCCGCGGGCGCCGGCCGCGAGGCGGTCGGCGTCGGGGTCGTTCGCCAGGAGGAGGTCGGCCCGCGTCTCCTCGCAGAGGGCGAGGGCGAGGTCGAGCGCCCCTTTCTCCTCCGGGTTCGGGAAGGCGACCGTGGGGAACGCGCCGTCGGGCTCGTTCTGCGCGGCGACCGGATGGACGGAGGCGAAGCCGGCGCGCGCGAGCGCGGCGAGCGTGAATCGGGCGCCGACGCCGTGCATCGCGGTGTAGACGATTCCGAGGTCCCGGCCCTCTCCCGGGTGGAGGACCAGGCCGGCGATCGCCGCCTGGTAGCGTTCGGCCATCTCCTCGCCGAGCGGCTCGAAGAGGCCGCGCGCCTCGGCTTCCTCGCGCGGAAGGAAGGGGAGGGCGTTCGCCGGCCCCGCGTTCGCGATCTCGGCGGCGATCCCGGCGTCCACCGGCGGGACGATCTGGGCGCCGTTCTCCCAGTAGACCTTGTAGCCGTTGTAGGCCGGCGGGTTGTGGCTCGCCGTGACGACGATGCCGGCCGCCGCGCCGAGCGTCTTGACCGCGAAGGCGCCGAGCGGCGTCGGGGCGCGGTCGACGAAGAAGAAGACGCGGATTCCGTGCCCGGCGAGGACGGCGGCCGTCTCGAGCGCGAACGCGTCGCTCCCTCGGCGGGCGTCGCGGGCGACGACGACCCCGCGCCGTGCGGCGTTCGGGACGGACGCGAGGAGGTGGCGGGCGACCCCCGCCGTCGCGCGGCGGACGACGGCGCGGTTCATCCGGTTCGGCCCCGCGCCGAGGAGGCCGCGGAGGCCGGCCGTGCCGAACTCGAGCTCCGCGCGGAAGCGGTCGAGGAGGTCGGCGTCCCCGGGCGTCTCCAGGAGGCGGTCGATCTCGTTCGCGGTTTCGGGGTCGGGGTCGGCATCCCGCCAGGCGCGGGCGATCGCGGTCAGCTCGGCGTTCATCCGGGAGATGGTAGCGCCCCGCGGCTCAGGTGCGCGGCAGCGTGGCGACGGCGAAGCCGGCCTCGTTCGACTTCTCGTCCCAGATGCCGATCGCGACGCGGGCGCCGGGTCCCGTCGTCACGACGTCGAGCTCGTAGGTATAGTGCCCGGCCTGGGCGGTCTCGACGTCCTTCGCCGGGATCTCGAACGGCTGGTTCAGGCGCGTCACCGTCGAGAAGTCCCCTTCGGGTGCCACCGACGCCACGAAGACCGAGAAGACGCCCTGCACGCCCTTCGCGGTCGGCAGGAGCGCAAGGGACTCGATCGGGATCCGCACCTCGAGCCGGAGGACGTGCTTCCCCTTCCCCGGCGTCGAGCCGACGATGCTCGCCGAGATCGGGATGCGCGCCCGCTCGTCCGGCTGGAAGAGGTGGGCGAGGACCCGGTCCGACATCTGCTCCTCGACGCTCTTCTCGACGATCGCGCGGCGGGCCCGGACCGTCAGGTCCCGCCCCTTGACGCGGACGGAGACCGACGCGGTGCGCCCCGTCCCGGGCCTCGAGGGGTAGCCGAGCGAGTACCACGACTGCAGGTCGCTCGAGACCCGCTCCACGAGGCGGCCGACGTTCCCGGAGCCGACGAGGGCGACGCCTCCGGTCGCCGAGGCGACGACGTCGAGTGCTTCGACCTCGTTCTGGAGGAGGGCGTCGCGGCGAACGCCCAGGGTGGGGCCGGTCGCCGCCGGGAGCGATCGCCCGGCCGCGGCGGGGGCGCCCCGGCCGCCGCCGACGTCGCTGTAGTCGAAGTTCGGGTGTTGCCAGGCGGGGGATGTGGTCGCGGAATCGGCCGCCGAAGGAAGGGCCGTCCCCTCGAACGCGTCGGGAAAGAGGCCGTAGAGCGTCACCCCGTTCGCGTTCGCGGCCTGGGTGACCTCCTCCAGGAGCTTCCGGGCGTCCTGTGCACGACGCTTCGCGTCCTCGAGCGCGCCGGCATCGGGGCGGGACCCGATGAGGAACTCGAGGCCGGGGAAGCGGGAGAAGCGATTCGTGACGAGGACGAGCGCCTTCCGACCTTCCACGCCCCCGAGCGTCGCGGCGAGGCCCTTCAGCGCGGCCGTCTTTCCCTTCATCTCGAAGTACGCCTGCCGCGCGAGGATCTCCTGGGTCAGCTCGCTCCCGCCCGCGGAGCCCCCGACCCGCGGGTCGGCCTCCTGGGACTGGAACCAGGAGGTCTCCCACTCGAGAAGCGCCGATTCGGCGGCTTCGGGGCTCTTCCGCGCGGCCCGGCGTTCGATCCTTTCGAGGGAAGGCTCGAGGGCGTCGAGGTCGTCGGTGAACGGAAGGACGGTCCGGATGGAGCGCTCCCAGGTGACGATCATGACGTCGTCCCCCTCCTCGAGCGTGTCGGCGACGAGGGACCGGAGCGAGTCGAAGAGGGCCTTGCGGACGCCCGGATCGGGAAGGTAGAGCCGGTCGAAGAAGATCACGACGCGGCGGCGGGGGCGCGTCGCGCGCGTCGCGCGCGGGGCGACGGCGGTCGTCGTGCCCGCCGGTGCGGTGGTGGTCGCGGTCGTCTGGGGGGGTGCGCCCTCCAGTCGGATCTCGCTGAAGTTCGTCAGCTCGACCGGCCGCCCGTCGTGGAGAACCTCGAAGTCGGTTGCGACGAGCCCGTGGACGGGGTTCCCCTTCGCGTCGGTCACGACGACGTCGAGGTTCGTGAGGCTCAGCTCGACGGAGGCTGTCGTTCGGGGAGGAGTCGGCGGAGTCGTCTGCGCGGCTGCCGGCGAGCCATGCATCGCGACGACGGAGAGCAGGAGGCAACGAAGAGATGCGCGATGTCCGTTCATGGTGCTCCGTGGGACGCGGGAGACGCGCCGGAGGCGAGTCTACCCTCGCGGTTCCGTCGGGTCGGCGGCGCGACGGCTCGACGGGGTGACGAGCGCGAAGCCGGCCTCGTTCGACCTCTCGTCCCAGATTCCTATCGCGACTCGGGCCGAGGGGCTCTTGGTGACGACGTCGAGCTCGTACGTGTAGTGCCCTGCCTTCGCCGTCTCGAGGTCCGTCTCCGGGATCTCGAACGGCTGGTTCAGGCGGTTCACCGAGGAGAAGTCCCCTTCGGGCGCCACCGCCGCGACGAAGACGGAGAAGACGCCTCCGACCCCCTTCGCAGTCGCCAGCAGCGCGAGCGATCCGATCGGGATCCGGACCTCGATCCGGAGGACGTACTTTCCCTTCTCGGGCTGCGAACCGACGAGGCTCGCCGTGATCGGGATCCGGGCTTGCTCGTCCGGCTGGAAGAGGTGCGCGAGGACCCGGCCGGACATCTGCTCCTCGACGCTCTTCTGCACGACCGCGCGACGGGTCCGGACGGTCAGGTCGCGCCCTTTGACCCGGACGGAGACCGTCGCCGCGCGCCCGGTGCCGGCCTGCGACGGGTACCCGAGGGAGTACCACGACTGAAGGTCGCCCGAGACGCGCTCCATCAGTCGGCCGACGTTCCCGCCGCCGGCGAGGACGACACCCCCGGTCGCCGACGTGACGACGTCCAGGGCCTCGATCTCGTTCTGGAGGAGGGCGTCCTTCGTGACTCCCTGCGGCGGGCCGCTCCGCTGGCCGGCCGAGACCATCCCCATGCCCTCGAACGCATCGGGAAAGAGCCCGTAGAGCGTGACGCCGTTGGCGTTCGCCGCGTTCGAGACGTCGTCGAGGAGGCGCCGCGCATCCTGCAACCGGTGCTTGCTCGCGCGGATCTGGTCGATGTCCGTGGCGCTCCGGATCAGAAACTCGAGCCCAGGGTAGCGGGAGAACCGGTGGCTGACGAGGACGAGGGCCTTCCGCCCTTCCGCGCCTCCGAGGGTCGCGGCGAGACCCTGGAGAGCGGCGGTCTTCGCCTGCATCTCGAAGTACGCCTGCCGGGCGGTCATTTCCGCCGTCAGCTCGCTGTCGCCGCCGACGCCCTCGAATCGCGGGTCCTCCTTCAGGGATTCGAACCAGACCTGCCCCTGGTCGAGGAGGGCGTAGTCGGTCTCCTCCCGCCCGGGTCGCGTGGAACGCTCCTCGATCCGCCTGAGAGCCCGGCGCAGGGCGCCGAGGTCGTCCGTGAACGGCAGGATCGTCCGGATCGACCTCTCCCAGGTGACGATCATGACGTCGTCCCCCTCGTCCAGCGTCTCCCCGACGAGGGAGCGGACGGAGTCGAAGAGGGCTTTCCGGATGCCGGGCTCGGGGAGGTAGAGGCGATCGAAAAAGAGGACCACCCGCCGCCGAGGGGGCTTCGCCGGCGACGCGGACGGCTCCTCGGCCGACGAGGCGGAGGCTTCGGGAGCCGTCTCTCCGTCCAGCCGAATCTCGCTGAAGTTCGTCAGCTCGACCGGCCGTCCGCCGTGGAGGACCTCGAAATCGGCGGCCACGAGCCCTCGGACCGGGTTCCCCTTCGCGTCGGTCACGACGACGTCGAGGTTCGTGAGGCTCAGCTCGACGGACGCGGTCGCCCGTGGAGGGGCCGGCGGTGCGGCCTCCGCCGCTGGACGGCTGACGGTCAGGATCGCGGCGGAGAGGAGGAGGGGCGTGAGGCTCGCGCGAAACCCGCTCATCAGCTCGAACGGCACGCAGGATGCGTGCCGCTCGAGGATGTACCCTTCGGAGGTCGACGGGATGGGAGCATGATTTCGTTCGTTTCACTCTTCGTCGGGTTCGTCGTCGGAATCGTCCACGTCCAGCTCATGGCGACCGCCGAGGTCGACCGGGTCGAGCTCCTCCTCGACGGCCAGGTCGTCGCGGAGCTGCGCGAGCCGTTCTCGAGGCCGGTCGACCTCGGCTGCGAGCCGGCGCCGCACGAGCTCGTCGCCGTGGCCTACGACGTGCGCGGACGAGTGCTCTCCTCCGCCCGTCAGTGGGTGAACCGGCCGCGGGCGACGGCCGACCTGAGCCTCCTCGTCGACGGCGGCGGAGATTCCTCCCCGCGGACCGCGCGGCTCGTCTGGCGCGCCCTCGCGGGGGAGGTTCCCCGTTCCGTCACGGTGTCGTTCGACGGGGTGGTGCTGCCGGTGACGGACCCGCTGCGGATCGAGCTTCCGGAGCACGACCCGGCGCACGTCCACCTCCTTCGCGCCGACATCGACTTCGGGCGCGGCGTGATCGCCTCGGCCGAGATGATCGTCGGGGGCCCGTCCCGCGTCGAAGCGCGCTCGGAGCTCTCCGCGATCCCGCTGTCGCTCGACGAAGGCGCCGTCCTGCCCGAAACCGAGGACCTCGCCGGCTGGCTCGAAGCGGGCGGCCTGCCGCTCGAGATCGCGGCGGTCGAGGGTGGCCCGGTCGACGTCGTCGTCGTGGGGGAGCGGAGCGTTCAGGACACCCTGAAGCAGCTCGGGCGTCGCGGCCGGCGCTCGCGGCGGAGCCGCAGCACGCCCCCGCCGGAGGCCCGTGCGACGGCGCCGGAGGCTCCGACGACGGTCGACGCGGACGTCCGGCTCCGCTTCCTCTGGCCCGTCGCCACGATCTGGACGCAGTCCTCCATGGTGGCGAACAACTTCCTCGCGACGTCGTCCTCGGACGACGCGCGGCTCGACCTCGCCTGGCTGAAAGCGCGACACGGCGACTGGCCCGACTGGAGCGGGGCGTCCGAGCGGCTGGCGGACGCCGTCGCGGTGGCCGCCCTGACGGCCGCGGAGGGGAACCGCCGTCGCGCGGTGGTCCTCGTCCTCGGACCCTCCGCGAAGGACGACAGCCTCGTGACGCCGGAGGAAGCCGCGCGTTTCCTCGGGCGGATCGGCGTTCCGCTGCACGTCTGGTCGATCGGCGAGGCCGCCTCCCCCGAGGCGTCTCGGTGGCCCACGGCGCGGACGATTGCGAGCGCGGCCGATCTCGACGCCGCCGTCCGGGACCTCACCGCCGCGGCGGCCCGGCAGCGGATCGTCTGGGTCGAGGGGTCGCACGTGCCGCAGGACGTGGAGGTCGGCCCTCTCGCGAAGGGGATTCGGCTCGCGCGCTGATGGATCCGGGTTCGGTGCGGGCACGGCATCAGGGCGAGAGCCGGGCCATTTCGGTCGTGATTTTTCGAAGACGTGGCACGCGTTTCGCTGCCGCCTCTCGGGTGTCCTTTTCGGGGTACGGGAGGACGGATGATCTCTTTCGCGTCGCTGTTCGTCGGCTTCGTGATCGGAATCGTGAACGTGGAGCTGATGGCGAGCGGCGGCGTCGACAGGGTCGCGCTGCTTCTCGACGGCCGGCCGGTCGTGGAGCTGCGCGAGCCGTTCCGGGCGCCGGTCGACCTCGGGTGCGATCCGGCCCCGCACGAGCTCGTGGCGGTGGCCTATGACGCAGAGGGGAAGGAGCTCGGCCGGGCGCGGCAGCTGATCAACTTGCCGCGGCCGACCGCGGAGGCGAGCCTCGTCCTCGAGGAGGGCCGCGGCGGCACGGGCCGCGTGGCGCGCCTCACCTGGCGGGCGCTCGTCGGAGAGGCGCCGAAGGCGTCTTCCGTCACGTTCGACGGCAATCCGCTCGCTTTCGCCGATCCGCGCCGGATCGAGCTGCCTCCGCACGAGCCGGCCCAGGTCCACTTCCTTCGCGCGGACCTCGAGTTCGGCGAAGGCGTGTCGGCGTCGGCGGAGCTGATCTTCGGCGGCTCGAAGCGGTCCGAAGCGCTGGCCGAGCTTTCGGCGATTCCGGTGGAGCCGGAGGGAGAGGCCTCGCTTCCTTCGGCCGCGGAGATGGCGGGCTGGCTCGAGGCGCGGGGAGTCCCCCTCGAGGTGGAGGGCGTCGAGGCCGCCGGCGTCGACGTCGTCTTCGTCGTCGAGGGGAGCGCAATCCGGCAGCTGAAGCGGGCCGCGAGCCGAAGCGGCGCCGACGCGGCCAGCCCCGAGATGATGAGGCGGGGTGAAAGCCAGGCCGGCGGAGGGGCGGGCGCCCCGGAAATGCTCCCGGACGTCCGGAAGAGCCCGAGCGGTACGCCCACCTTCCATCGATTCGGGGTCGCCGGCGGACGTCGCCTCGCCGTTCCCGTCGACCTCCGGTTCCGCGTGCTGCGCCCCGTGGCCCGGATGACGGCCCAGAAGGAGATGGTCGTGAACCTCTTCCCGTCGACCCCCTGGTCCGCCCGCAGGACGCTGGTGCCCGGAGCGGTCGCGAGCGCCCTTTCTTCTCTGTCCGCGCCGGGACCGGCCGGTCAGAGGCTGGCGGATGCCGTCGTCGTCGCGGGACTCGAAGCGGCGAAGGGGAATGGACGACGGGCGGTCGTCCTGATCCTGGGGCCGAACGCGAAGGACGAGGGCCTCCTCGGTGCCGAAGAAGCGAAGTCGTTCCTGACCCGGCTCGGCGTTCCGCTGCAGGTCTGGTCGGCCGGTCGAAAGCACTCGCGGGAGGCGGTCCGGTGGAAGGCGCAGCGGGTGCTGTCCGACACGTGGGAGGTCGAGGGGGCGGTCCACGAGCTCCTCGAGGCGGCTGCCCGGCAGCGGATCGTCTGGGTGGAAGGTTCGCACCTGCCGCAGGACGTGGAGCTCGGGCCGCTCGCGAAGGGAATCCGGCTCGCGCGCTGACGCGCCCGAAAGAGGATCGCCCCGCCGCGGTGGATCGGCGGGGCGATCGGGTCGATCGGGAGGGCGGGCTCGCTCGGCCCGCGCCGGAAGCCGGGGCTACTTCACCTCGCAGAGGCAGTGGGCATAGACGCCGCGCGGGTCGTTCCAGACGGAGAGCTGGTCGACCTCTGCCGCGACGGCGTCGAGGAGCGCGGCTCCCGGGCCGGCGGCGGACCGGGGCGCCGGCGCGAGGGTGTGCCCGAACGCGGCCGCGACGCGCGTCGCGCGGACGGAGAGGCCCGAGAGGAGCTTCTCCTTGAGCGACTTCTCCTTCTCGACGTAAGTGACCCGGTAGGTCTTCCCGAGCTTCGCCTTCGCCGCGGCCGAGGCGATCGCCTCGTCGAGGCCGCCGAGGTTGTCGACGAGGCCGATCTCCTTTGCGTCGGCCCCGCTCCAGACGCGGCCGCGGGCGATCCTGTCGACCTGGTCGCGCGTCATCTTCCGGGCCTTCCCGACGCGCGCGAGGAACGCCTCGTAGCCGTGGTCGATCATGGCCTGGATCGCCCCGCCGACCTCGGGGGGGAGCTCCCGGTCGATCCGAAGGCCGGCCCAGGGGGTCGTTCCGACGCCGTCGACGTGGACGCCGAGGTACTTCGCGAGCGGCTTCTCGATCGTGGGGAACATCCCGAAGATGCCGATCGATCCGGTGATCGTCTCCGCGCTCGCCCAGATCTCGTCGGAGGAGGTGGAGATCCAGTAGCCGCCGGAGGCCGCGACGGAGCCCATCGAGACGACGACCGGCTTCTTCGCCTCGCGCGCGAGCTCGAGCTCGTGGCGGATCACCTCGGAGGCGAACGCGCTCCCGCCGGGGCTGTCGACGCGGAGGACGATCGCCTTGACCTTCTCGTTCTGCCGGGCCTTGCGAATGAGGGCGGCCGTCGAGTCGCCGCCGACGCGGCCGGGGCCGGCCGTGCCGTCGACGATCTCGCCCTTCGCGACGACGACGGCGACCTCGTCCCCCTTCGCCTTCGCGCCGGGGCGGTCGTTCCCGAGCGCCTCGAGGTAGTCGCCGAGCGCGACCTGCCGGAACGACTTGGACTTGCCGTCCTCTCCGGCCAGCTCGATCATTCGCTTCCGCACCTCGGCGCGGGAGGCGAGCTGGTCGACGAGCTTCGCGTCGAGCGCGAGCTTCGCGGGGTCGCCGCCCGCCGCCTTCAGTCGCTCGGGGAGCTGGTCGACGAGGGCGGCGAGGGCCTCGGGGGTCGTCTTCCGCGCCTTCGCGACCGTTGCGAGGTAGGCGCGCCAGAGGTCGCCCATCCACTCGAGGTCGGCGACCTTCGCTTCGGGGGACATGTCGTTTCGCAGGTACGGCTCGACGGCGGACTTGTACTCGCCGACCCGGAAGACGTTCCAGGTGACGCCGAGGCGGTCGATGGCGTCCTTGTAGTAGCTCCGGTAGCGTCCGAAGCCTTCGATCAGGACCATCCCCTCCGGGTGGAGGAGAAGCTCGTCGCCGTGCGCGGCGAGGTAGTAGCGGCGCATGTCGAACATGTCCCCGGCGACGACGACCTTCTTCCCCGAGGAGCGGAAGTCGGCGAGGGCCGCCGCGACGTCCTCGAGGACCGTCATCCCGGCCCCCCCCATGTCGTCGAGGTCCATGTAGACAGACGAGATCCTCTCGTCCTCCTTCGCGGCCGCGAGGGCGTCGACGACGTCGCGGAGGAGCGTCTCCTCCGTGCCGCCGCCCGCGAGG
>JADHEF010000110.1_pt1 | contig 94466 bp, 71 predicted proteins | sample 8952391 | NCBI WGS metagenome assembly JADHEF01 (sample SAMN16124439, study PRJNA663245) | bioreactor sludge metagenome | isolation source: sludge (nitrite) | place: India:Bengaluru | collected 2019-02-28
TGGCGGGCGCCTTCGCGGCTGCGATCCACGTCGACAACACGACGGGCGACGGGGCTCTTTTCGCCGCCACCCCGGAACGGGCGTTCGGAACCGACTTCGTCTTCCCTGTCGCGCATGCAGACGGCGCGAACGGGACGGTCTGGAGAACGGACGTCTCGATCCTGAGCCCGGGACCAGCTCCGGCCACCCGTACCCTCGAGATCCATTACACGCCTCGAAGCGGGCTCCACTCGATCGCCTGGGCACAGCATTCCGTGCCCGCGCCAGGAAGCGTGGCGTTCCGGGATGCGACAGCCACGATGTTCCCGGGAAGCGACGTGATGACCCAGGGTTCGCCCACGGCCGGGAGCGTGCACGGGAAGTTCGTGAACGGTCCCGGCCTCATCACGACGCTCACGTACAACGACGCCGCGGCCGGCAGGTTCGGAGTCGGGATCCCCGCGTGGAGCCCCGCCGCGGCCTTCGGCGGCGTCGAACGGATTCCGGCGGTCCTCGCGGGGATCGAGGAGTCCGCCTCCACGAGGACGAACCTGACCGTCCGGAACATGAGCCCCATGAACCTCACGCTGACGCTGACCGGGATCGACGAGAACGGCGGCTGGCTCGGGACCGGCTTCTTCGAGCTCGCCGGAGGGGAGGAACGTCAGTTCCCGAGCGTCCTCCTCGACACGTTCGGGCTGAGCCCGCCCGCGACGAACGCCACCATCGTCCTCGATCACGTCCCTCCGCCGGGCACCGGTCCGAATGCGGGACGTTTCATCGCATACGCGACCTCGATCAACAACGGCACGGGAGACAGCGCCTACCTGCCGGCGCGTCCGCTTCCGGCCGGGGCCGCCGCGGTGGACACCGTTCTCGTCGACGAGGGACCGGGGGCCGTCCCTCGCCGCTGAGGGACGCTGTCCGCTGGCGAATGGTCGCGCGCCTCCTTCGGGAGGGGGTTCGAGGGAGTGAGCGAGCGAGCGAACGCTCGCCCGTCCGACGGCAGACGCCTGCTACTTCGACCGTGCGAGACGGAATCCCGCCCAGATCGGACCGGCATTCCTGAGGTAGGGATAGCGGAAGGCCGAACGCGACCAGGACATCGAGGAGTTCGTCCCGCCGCCCCTGAGGATCTTGTGGGTTCCGGTCGCCGGCCCCTTCGGGTCGGTCTTCGGCGACATCGACGCGTAGGGCTCGAACCAGTCCTCCACCCACTCGTTGACGTTCCCGTGGACGTCGTAGAGGCCGAACGGGTTGGGCTTCTTCATCCCGACGGGGTGCGGGGATCCGCCCCCGCACGTCCACATGTACTCGCGGTCGGACGGCAACCCGCAGGTGTCGGGGGAATCGAGTGCGTCCCCGAAGAAGAACCGGGTCTGCGTCCCCCCTCGGGTGGCCCTCTCCCACTCGGCTTCCGTCGGCATCCGAAACCTCGGCTCACCGAGGAGCACCCTCAGCCTCTCCAGGAATCCGCCCGGTCCGGCGATGTCGTCCCACGACACACGGTCGACGGCGCAATCGCCGCCGCAGCTCGGGAACCAGGTCGGGTTGGAGCCCATGACCGCCTGCCACTGCGCCTGGGTGACCTCGAACTTCCCGATGAAGTAGTCCGAGGAAAGCGTGACGGGATGCAGGAGCTCGTTCATGTTCACGCGACCCGGCTCGTTGGCCGGCGACCCCATCTGGAACGTCCCGGACCGAATCCGAACCAGGACCAGGGGCACTCCGCCGGGCAGGACATAGGTGATCTCGTCCGGGTCATCGACCTCGGGCGGGCTGTCCGGCGAGGCCAGGACCGCGTACGGATCCCCCGACATGTTGTTGATCACGGTTGCGTAGGACAGGACGGGCCGATCGCTCGAGAACTCGATCCAGACGTTCTCGGCCGTCGTCCCGCGAAGCCCGGGAAACTCGACGGCGTCGAGCGGCAGCTGACGGAACCCGCCCGGTTCCAGCGGTTCGAGGGTCCGGACGGCGAGGACGGCCACGCTGCCGCCGCGGTGGACGCTCACCGTCACCGTCGCAGGCTCGTCTCCCGGGTTCACGAAGACGATGTTCGTCCGGTCACCCGAGTCCCGCTTCTCGCTGACCATCACCTGGCCGATCGCACCCGCGAGCATCGCCTGCTCGGGAGGAATCGCCGGCAGCCACTGACCTGAGACCGCTCCGGTCCGGCAGGCGTTCACGTTGCTGACGGTCGCCCCGATGACGAGCGGGCCCGAGGTCTCGAATCGGATCGGACCGTACGCGCCGAGCTCCCGCGCGAAGAGCGTGGGGATGGCGTTCTCCAGGGAGACCTGATCGCGCCCCCTCACGACGAGCGGCTGCGCGTCGTGGATGGTTCCGCTCGACTGGTCGAAGAACCTCGCGTTCACCGTGATGGGGCTCGTCCCCTGGTTGAGAAGCCTCACGCGCGTCCGGTAGGTGGCGCCGTTCAGGCCGCCGGAAAAGGCCGACGAGAGGAGGACGTACTCCTCCGCCGCGGACGGCCGGGCCGGCTGCAGCGCGGCCGCGACCACCGCGAAGACGAGAACCCGAGCGCCCGCGCTTCTTCTCATGTGCGCCCTGCTTTCCGGAACCGTCGTCCCGCGCCGAAAGTCCGGTTCCGTCTCTCGTCGCACGCGACGGTCTCCTGTCCGATCACGCCGGGAGGAGGTTACTCCGAGGGTGAGTGTCCGGTGGATCGAGAGTCCGCACGTCGCGGACCAGGTGCGAGGCGGCCGAGCGAAGAGAGGCGGGGCGGGTCCCGGCGTCGGCCTGAGGCCCGTCGCTCCGGACGGGCCACGATCCGGCGGCCGATCGCGGCCGACCAGAGCGATCGCGCCCGGGAGGGGAAGCCGCCGACGATGAGCCCCTCGTCCCACTTGCCGGGGAACGGGCGTCCCTCCACACTGAGGCGTGGGGAATGCGGCGGGGTTTCCGGCAGCGCGGCGAGCAGTGCTCCTCGCCTGCGCAGCCGCCTCCCTCGTGGCCCTCTCCGCGTGCGACCGGGAGGCCTCCGAGCCCGAGTCCTTCTACCGTCGCTACACCGGGACCGCTCCGCTCGCGATCCGCGGCCTCTCGCCGGGGCAGACCGAGAGCGCCGTCGTCGCCCTCCTCGGACCGCCCGAACACCGTAACGCCGCCGGGCACCTGTTCGAATCGCTCCAATGGTCCCGGTTCCGTGACCTCGTCGCGACCGTCGACACCCGGTCCCGGCGGGTGACGGAGGTCCTCGGGAACCAGCTCGATGCGGCCGGAGTGGTGGTCGTGTCGTCGGGGATGAACGCCGCCGACGTCCGCGCGGTCCTCGGAAAGCCGGCGTCGAGCAAGGGACACTACAGGCCCTCCGGCTCGGGCGTCATTTCGATCGGGATGAAGCGGGCCGGCGAAACGCTCTCCTACCGCCGGGACGGGAACGACGTCGAGATCACGCTGAACGACGACAGCCTCGCCTACATCCGGATGAAACCCCGCGTTCCCTGAACCCGGACCGGCCGCAGCGCGTAATCCGATCCGATGACCGACTCGCCCTCCCCCCTTCCGGAGGCCGCCCCGCGCGGCGGGCGGCTCCTCTCCGCGGCCGAGCTCCTTCTCGGCGCCGGCCTCGTCCTCGGGCACAACGTCTGGAGGCTCCTCCCGAACGAGGTGCCGATCCTCTTCGTCCTCGGCCTCGCCTCGTACCGGCTCCGCAACGGCGGCTTCTCGACGATCGGTCTCCAAAGGCCGCCCTCCTGGACGCGGCTCCTCGCGATCGCCCTCGGCGCGGCGGCGCTCCGGATCGCGCTGGGGATCGTCGTCGAGCCGCTCGCGGAGAGCGTCTGGCCGCCGATCGTCGCGCCCGCCGGCACCGAGGCGATCGCCTCGAACCCGTGGACGGCCCTTCGCTGGCTCGGCCTCGTCTGGACCTGGGCCGCGTTCGGCGAGGAGATCGGCTACCGCGGCTGGATACTCGGACGCGCGGCCGACGCCCTCGGCCGGTCCCCCGCCGCCCTGGCGTTCGCGGTGATCGCCTCCTCCGTCCTCTTCGGCTTCGGCCACTTCTACAAGGGCCCCGCGGGCATCCTCGACTCAGGGCTGGCCGGCCTCGTCCTCGCCAGCGCGTTCCTCCTCGCCCGCCGGAACCTCTGGGCTCCCATCCTCGCGCACGGCTTCATCGACACGTTCGGCATCGCCGCGCTCTTCTTCGGCTGGGCCGACTGAGCCCGGTCGAAACGTTCCGCTCGGCCGGCCGCCCGCTCAGGGCACGATCTCGACGCCGCGGGCGTCGTCGGCCCTGTCGCGGTCGAGGAGGAGGCGGCGCGGGTCGACCAGGACCTCGCCCGGTCGCTCGTCGACGAGGATCGAGAGGCGGGTCGTGCCGCGGACAACGTGGCGCGCGGAATGGAGCGAAGGCGCCTCGCGGTCATCGCCATCGCTCCGGGCGCCGCGGACGACGACCTCCACGTCGCCGTCGAAGGGCCGCTCGCGCTCCGAGCCGCCCGTCGTCTCGAACGTCCGCGCGTCGAGGCCGACGTCGACGCGGAAGCGGCCGTCGGGCAGACGCGCCGCGACCGCCTCCGTCACGCGGAGGTCGTGGAGGACTCTGCGCGTCCACCACTCCTCGACGAGCGGCCGGTCCGCGGCGGGAGTCGCGGCGAGGAGGCGCGCGAGGAGCTCCCGCGACGTCGGCGCGCGGCCCGTCGCGTTCGCGTGCGCGAGGAGGGCGCCGAGGGCGCCGTCGACGGCCTCCTCGCCGGCGAGCTCCGAGGCCGCGGCCATCGCGAGGGAGCCCTTCGCGTAGAAGAGCCACGACTGCCGGCCGACGTCGACGAGCGGCACCTCGCCGCCCGCCGTCCGGCCCGAGAGGTAGCGGTCCAGCTCGAAGTCGAGGACGGGGCGGAGCGCGGCCGCCCCGCGGAGCGCCTTCAGGACCCGGAGCTCGGTGTGCCGGGCGAGCGACTCGACGAGCGCCGTCGCGCCGGGGCCGGAGGCCGGGTCGAGCTGGTGCCCCCACCACTGGTGAGAGACCTCGTGCGCGACCCGCTTCGCCAGGAGGTCGACGCGCCCCGGCGCCTCCGTGTCGATCAGGAAGCCGCGCCGTTCGGCGAGGAAGACGACGCCCGGGAGGGCGAAGCCGCCGGCGCGGAGGCTCGCGTCGGGCACCTCCGCGATCCGGAGCTGCGGCAAGGGATAGGGCCCGTAGCGCGCGACGCAGAGGTCGAGCGCGGCGGTGGCCGCCTCGAGGACCCGCGGGACGTTCCGCCGGTGCCCGGGGTGGACGTAGACCTCCACCTCGACGCCGCCGTGGCGGACGCGCTCCACGTGGTAGCGGGCCGCGGCGAGCGCGAAGAACGCGCTCACGGGGCGCGTCGCACGGAAGCGCGAGGTCCGCCGGCCGTCGGCCACCGTCGAGGAGACGAGGACGCCGGGCGCGACCGGGAGCTGGTCCGCCGGCGTCGTGACGGCGACGTCGAACGTCATCCGGCTCGGGCTCTCGGGGAGGTCGGCGTCCGGGTCGTCCTCCTCGGCCCGCTCCGGGAGCCCCGCGCGCCGCCGGGCGCCGGGGTCGGCGATCTCCCAGCTCCGCCGGTAGCCGATCGACGGGAGCATCGCGAGTCCGTGGACGTACGTGCCGTTCGGGACGAGGTCGACGTGGTCGTCCGCGGAGGGCGAGCGGCGCTCGAACCGGAGGTCGAACGCCAGCTCGAGAGAGGCGCCCGGCGGCATCGGGGGCGCGAGCGCGAAGCGACGCGTCGCGAAGCGTTCGTCGACCTCCGAGCGGCTCGCGCCCGCGAGGGTCATCGACGCGACCCGGACGTCGCGCCGGGCGGCGACCCAGACGGAGTCGATCGCCTTCGACGTCCGGTTCTCGAGCCGCAGGCGGCCGCGCACCCGGAGCCGCCGCGACTCGGGCTCGAGCGCCACCGCGGCGTCGAGGCGCGTGGCGACGGGCTGCGCGAGGGCCTCGACCGGGCGATACGTCCGTTCGTACGCCGCCTTCCAGGCCAGGAGGTCGTCCTCGGACTCGTATCGGTTCGTCACGTTCGTCCCACGGAACGCGTATCCCCCGAGCGCGAGCGCGAGCGCCGCGACGCCGAGCGCGGCGCGCTTTCCGCCCCGGCCCCACCGACGCGGGAGGGCGGCGAGGCGAGGCGCGAGACGAGGGTCGGTCCCGCGCGGCCAGAGGCCGAACGCCACGAGGCCGAGGAGCGCGGCGACCGCGCTCCCGTATGCCGCGAACCAGGCGAGAGACTCCGCCGCAGGCGAGAACCCGGACAGGTCGGACCAGGTCAGGCGCGGGGCGTACGCGTAGCGCAGGAGCGGGTGGTCGGGGCCGCCGAGGGCGCCCTCGTGAAGGAACGCGATCGCGGCGAGCGAGAGGGCGAGGCCGACGTGCCGGTTCGGGACGAGCGCCTGGATGAGGAGGACGAGGAGCGCGAGGAGGACGAGCGGAAGGACCGCGACGGGGAGGAGCGCGGCCCACGTGAGGGGCGCGAGCTCGAACCGGCCGACGGCGGCCTGGAAGACGAGCGCCGTCGCGAGGCCCGACGCGGCGAGCGCGACGAGGACGACCGCGAGCGCCGCGAGCTTCCCGAGGAGGAAGAGGGCGCTCGACGACGGCGTCGCGTCGACGACCTCCGAGACGCGCACGAGCCGCTCGCGCCAGGCCGTCTCGGCGGCGAAGAAGACGAGGAAGAGGATTCCGAGGAGGTTCAGGGCCGTCGCGACATCGGCGACGAGAAGCCCCGCCGTCGGGACGACGGCCGTCCCGAGCTCGCTCGACCGGAAGCTCTGGACCGTCTCGATCGCGAGGTAGCCGACCCAGAGCGCGAAGAGGGCCGCGAGAGGCGCGCTCCGGAAGAGCGCACGGAGCTCGACTCGGAGGATCGACCCGAACGCCGCGCGGCCGGGCGTCGTCGTCGCGGCGACGGTCAGCTGCAGTCGCGGCCCGTCCGGCCGGTCCGGCCCGACGTCCGCCGCGACGCGGCCCGCGCCCGGCGCGAGGCGGAACGCGAATCGGCGGAAGGCGAGCGCGAGGGCGAGCGCCGAGGCGCCGAGGCAGAGAAGGCGGCTCGCGAGGAACGTCCCCGCGAGCGGGACGAGCCTCTCGTTCCGCTCGGCGACCGTCCAGTAGCGCGTGTCGGCGAGAAAGGCGGATAGTCCGAACGGGTCGAGGAGCGCGGCGAGCGACGCGGCTCCCGCGCTCTGCGGCCCGCTCCCCGCGAGGAGGGGCGAGTCCGCGAGGAGGGCGGCCACGAAGTACAGGAGGTAGAGGAGGACGCCCGCGACGTAGGTCGCCGGCGTGCTCCGGGTGAGCGCCGCGACGGCGAAGAGGAAGGCCGAGACGAAGAGGACCCCGGGGAGCGCGAGGACGAGGAAGGCCCAGAGGTAGGGAAGCGGGTCGAACGGCGCGAGGCGCGCGGGATCGTGCGGGACGAGGAGCGCCCCGGCGGCGAGGCCGGCGACGCCGAGGAGGACGGCCGTGGCCGTGGCGAGGAGCGCGCCCGCGAACCGCCCGAGGAGGTAGCCGCGCTTCGTGACCGCCGTCGCGTAGACGATCTCGGCCATTCGGTGCTCGTCGTCGCGCAGCAGGACCGGCGCCGTCAGGATCATCGCGGCGAAGACGGAGACGAGGGTCAGGAAGCCGACGGAGTTCGTGACGGTCCAGGCCCCGTTCAGACGGAGCTCCGCCGGGCCGAAAGCCGTCGCCGAGAGGGCGAAGCCCATGAGGCCCATCAGGATCGCCGCGGCGGCGAACGGGAGGCGCCTCGTCGCGGTGCGCCACTCGAAGGCGGCGATCGCCGCGGCCGACGGGGCGTTCGCCCTCACGCGGCCTCGCCCGAGCGGAGAGCCGTGAAGTAGACGTCCTCGAGGTCGGGCGCGACGGGCTCGAACCCGTCGTCGGGCCGGGCGTCGGCGAGGACCTGGACGTGCGTCCGGCCGGCCCGGAGCTGCGTCGAGAGGACCGTCAGGGAGGTCCGGCAGGCCGCGAGCTCCTCGCGCGTGACGACCTTCCGGTAGACCCGTCCCGCGAGCGACTCGACGAGCGGCCCGGGCTTGCCCTCGAGGAGGATGCGGCCCCCGGAGAGGACCGCCATCCTCGTGCAGAGCTGCCTCACGTCCTCCACGATGTGCGTCGAGAGGAGGACGATCCGGCTCTCGCCCGCCTCGACGAGGAGGTCGTGGAGGCGGTGCCGCTCCTCGGGGTCGAGCCCCGCCGAGGGCTCGTCGACGATGACGAGCCGCGGGTCGCCGAGAAGCGCCTGGGCGATTCCGAAGCGGCGGCGCATCCCGCCCGAGAACCCTTCGACCGCGCGCCGCCGGTGCTCGTGGAGGTTCGTCCGGCGGAGGAGCGCGTCGACCTGGGCCGCCCGCTCCCTGCGGTCCGCGATCCCCTTCAGGAGCGCGAGGTGGTCGAGGAGCGCCTCGGCCGAGATCCCGGGGTAGACGCCGAACTCCTGGGGCAGGTAGCCGAGCCGGCGCCGCAGCCCCTGCGGGTCGGCGAGGACGTCGGCGCCGTCGAGGGAGATCCGGCCGGAGTCGGGCTCCTGGAGCGTCGCGAGGGTCCGCATGAGCGTCGACTTCCCGGCGCCGTTCGGCCCGAGGAGGCCGAAGAGGCCGGTGCCGACCTCGAGGCTCACGCCCCGGAGCGCCTGCACCCCGTTCGGGTACGTCTTCGACACGTCGGCGATCGAGAGCACGGCTCACCTCCCCCGCCCGGATGGCAGAGGAAGGAACGAAGACCACGGGGGGCCGGTTCCCGTGACGCGACGATCTCGAGATCGACGCTCCGGCTTACGGCTTCGGAGACTCCAGGTCGAGGGCGAAGTCCCGCCCCGGCGCGACGCCGCCGGCGATGCAGCCGAACCCGACGGCGTCGAGGTCCGACGTCCCGAGGCGCGCGGACGCACAGACCCCGAAGGGACCGGCCCGGTACGAAGGGATCTCGACCCGGGTGCGACCCTCCCTGGTCTCCATCCTCACTTCGGAGCTCAACCTCAGAAGGACCGTCGGGAACGTCAAGGTCCCGTCCGTGATCCAGGGCATCGTCGGGAACGGGTAGGCACCCGCGTCGAAGGAAAACCGGACGCGCCCCCCTTCTTCAGGGACCGAGACGACGGCTTCTCCGGGACCCCCGACGGGAACGACGGCCGTCGTCATGGCGCGGCCGGGAGGGAGAACGAGGAACCCGACACGCTCGGTCTTCGGAGGGACCTGAAACTGAAAGCGGCCCAGGGCGTCGGCGACGACGGTCGGCGGGAAGGTGTCGGCCCTCGAATCCCATCGCAGCGGCTGCAGGCGGGCATACGGCACCGGGACCCCCAGGCTCGACACGACGACGCCCCGGACGGTCCGCTTCTCCGCGAGCGTGAGCGTGACCTCCGGACTCCCGTCCTTCTCGATCGTGACGCTCTTACGGTCGCTGGCGGCGCGGACCGACTCCGCGTAGACAATCCACTCACCGTCGGCGAGCCCGGCGAGCTCCGCCTCGCCGTCGCGCGCGATCTCCGTCAGGGTCTCGTGCGTCTCCACCGACTCGAGTCGGACCAGGCAGCTCGCAACGGCGACCCCCTCCTCGTCGAGGACGCGGACCCTCAGCCGCGCCAGCGGTAACGCCAGATCGACCCTGGAGGGGGCGCCCTGTTCCGTCTCCGGAACGTGGGCGCTCACGATCCGGGAGACCCTCGGCTTCCGGCTCAGGACCTCGACCTTCCACGCACCGGCGCGGGGGAGCTCCGCGCGGAACTCCCCGTCCTCGCCGCTCTTCGACCGGACCGACGAGGCGGCATTCCTCCCGCCGAAGACGATCTCTGCGACGAGCGGCTCGTCCCCCAGAGTCACCCGGCCGACGACGGCCACGGCGTCCAGCCGGAGCCGAAGCTTCGTCAAAGGAGCGTCGATCCTGACGGCCTCGACCCTCCAGGCGTCCCCGCTCTTCGCCCGCACGAACGCCGAGTACGCGCTGCCCAGACGAACGTCCGAAAAGACCGCGACACCGTTCGACGAGCGCGCCGTCCGCACCGACTCCGGCAGCAGCCCAGCCTCGCCCGTCTCGCGCAGCTCGACCTCCCACGGCGATCCGGCCGGGTCGAGCGACGGGTTCAGGTCGACCTGCAGCCGGGCCGGCCGGGCGAGTGCGATCGGTTCCCGAAGCTCGACCTCCACGTCCGGGACGACGTCGATGGATCGATCCTCTCTCGCGAAGCCGGGCGTACGGACCCGGAGGGAGTACCGCCCCCCGGTCAGGCCGGTGAACTGGAACTCGCCTGCAGGCGAGAGATGTACTTCGTTCGAGAGCGAGACCTCCTCGCCCTTCGCACCCCTCCGGGGGACTTCGCCCGCCGGCGAGAGTGTGACGCGGGTCGCCGCTCGCAGACGAGGCGCATCCGCGCCCGAAAGCCCGATCCGTCCCACGAGCGAAGCTCCGGGTACTGCCGAGACGACGCCGAGATCCTTCGCGGCCCCTGCCGGTACGTGAACGATTTCCCGTCGGTCGGTGGCGCATCCGGTCACCTGGACCGCCAGGTCCCAGGTTCCCGCCGGGATCTCCGTTTCGACGTGACCGGCAGTGACGACGGTGTTGCGCGACTCCCAGGGGTCGAAGCTTCCCGGGGCACGCCAGAGAACGAGCGCGCTCCTCCCTTCGACGTTGAGGTCCGGTCGACCCGCGATGCGGCCTTTCAGCTGGACCAGCGGCCGAATCTCGAGCGAGAGGCGACGCGGTCCGCCCGGGGGGGTCACCTTTTGCGGCTTCGAGTAGAGGCCGGGACCTTCCGTGCCGAGCCACCATGTCCCCTCGCCCGCGAGGCGGAGAGGGACCTCGACGGAGGCTTGCCCCGCCGGAACGACGAACGGTGCACGGATCTCGGGAAGGCGCCCGTTCTCTTCCCGTATCACGACGTCGCCCCTGGCCTCGAGCTCCTCGCCAGCCCCCTTGACGACGACGACGCGCGAGGACGGGGGCTCCGCGCGATCCGGCGGTCCGCCCGCGGCGGGCTGCAGGCAAAGGAGCGCGAGCATCGGGGCGACGAGCATCGCCACACGCTTCTTCAGCCGGGCCGACCGAGCCCGCGGCCCTCCGCGAAGGAGACGCACATCTCGACGAACGCCGGCGTCCCTACGGCAGCTCGACGAGCGCCTTCCCGCCCTCCGTGACCGTGAAGGCCTTCGGCTCCATTCCCTCGACCGTGAGCGTGTAGCTGCCCGGGGCGAGGCCCTCGATCGTGGCCAAGCCGGCCGCCGTGAGCGTGATGCGCCCCTCCGGACCGTACGCCCGGAAGGCGTACGGCCGGCCGAGCGCGTCGAGGAGGGTCGCGAAGCCCTTCGCGAGCGCGGCCGGACCGTACTTCAGCTCCAGCGTCCCGCCCGGCGTGAGCGTCACCTGGAGCGGCGGCCCCGGGACGCCGACGTTCTCGAACGACCGGGGCGCGTAGCGCGACCCTCCGACGACGATCGTGTACGTCCCCGGCCGAAGGAAGGCGATCTCTCCCTTCCCGTCGCCGTCGAGCGTGAGCCAGGTCGAGGAGCCGACGTCGCCGCGGCCGTCCTTCACCCGGACGAGCGCGCTCCGGAGCGGGATGCCGTAGATCCCGTCGCGGACGCGGACCTCGAGCCCGTCGCCGCGTGTCATCTCGATCGTCCCTGCGTCGCCGCCCCCCTCGGCGGCGCGCGCGCTGCTCTTCGCGTCCTGGTAGCCGCTCCTTCTGAGGCTCAGCGTGTAGCTCGCCTCCTCGAGCTCCTCGACGAAGAACCTCCCGTTCGAGTCGCTGGTCGCCGCCCCGGGACGGCCCTCCGATCCTCCCTCGAGGGCGGCGGCGACCCGGACCTCGGCGAGCGGCTGCTTCGTCGATGCGTCGACGACGATGCCGAAGAGGCTCGCGACCGGGAGCTCCACGTCGAGGCGCGCCTCGCCGTCGACCTTCACCGTTCGCGAGACGTTCCCGGCCCGGCCATATGCATCGGCCTGCACCCAGACCTCGTACTCGCCCGGCGTGAGCCCCTCGATCCGGTAGGCGCCGGTCTCGTCAGTCCGGCCGGCCGCACCCCCGCCGGTCCGCGCCGCGCCGACGACGACACGGGCGTCGGCCACGGGCTTTCCGCCGCGCGTCACGCGCCCCGAGAGGGCGCCGTCCCCTTCGAAGACGACCTCCACCTCGGCCTCGGTCTGCCCCTCGGCGACGGTCACCGAGGCGTTGGCCGACCTCATCGTCCCGGACGCGAAGTCGCCTGCGGACGCGCGGACCGAGATCTGTCCGGCCGGGACGCCGGAGAGCTCGAACCGTCCGTCCGGGCCGGTTCGCACCGTGGCCCAGAAGTCGCGCGGCCCGTTCGCCGAGACGTTGACAGCTCCGCGGAGCGTCTCCGGCAGCCCGGAGACCGAGCCGCGAAGCGTGGCGCCGCCCGAGAGGACGAGCGTCACGTCGGGCGCCGGCTCTCCCTCGACGACGACCGCCTCGGCCGGCTCGCTCGACTGCCCCGGCACGTTCGCGCGGAGCGTGTACCGGGCCGGGGAGAGGTGGTCGAACCGGAAGCGGCCCGCGCCGTCGGTCGTCGTCTCGTCGCCTCCGCCGAACGCCCCTCCCCGGGGGGCGCCCCCTTCGAGCGAGACAGAGGCTCCCGCCACCGGCTGGCGCGTCTCGGAAAGGACCACTCCGCCGAGCGCGCTGCCGCGCGAGAGGGCGATCTCGACGCTGCTTCCCCCCTCCGCGAGGACGGCGCTCTCGGTTCGCGCCGTGTAGTCGGCGTGCTCGGCCATGACCGTCACCTTCCCGGGGGCGAGGCCCTCCGCCTCGAACCGGCCCTCCACGTCGGTGAAGAGGCCGCTCGATCCCTGCGACGAGCCCGCGTCCCCGGTCTCTCCGCGGACGCGAACCCGCGCGTCCGGGATGCCTCGGTGGGAGCGAGCGTCCTTCACGACGCCCCGGAGGACGCTCCCGGGCGCGACGCGGACCTCCACGCCGTCGGTCGTCGTCGACTCCTCGACGACGATCGCGGCGGCCCGGCCGACCTGGTAGCCCTTGGCCGTCACGACGACCTGCCACTTCCCGGCGGGCACCTCCTCGAGCGCGAAGCGCCCGTCCGGCGATTCGACGAGCTGCGCCTCGCCGGCGCCGCCCGTGAACCGGCCCCCGCCCCGGCCGACGCGAAAGACGCCACCCATCCCCGGCCCGTCGGCCTGGTACGAGACCTCGAACGCGCCGAGCGGCTGCCCGGTCTTCCCGTCGACGGCCGAGCCTTCGATCCGGCCGGTCCCCTCGACGACCCACTCGACGCCGTCGGCAGGCGCGAGGATTCCGGCCTTGCGGGGCCCCGGACCGAACCCGGCGCCGCCCCCGAAGAGCTGGAGGTCGTACGTCTCGCCGACGCGAAGCCCCTCGATCCGGAACGTGCCGTCGGCCTCCGGCGTCGCCGACGTGTTCCCCGGGCCGTCCGAGGGCTTTCGCGGGTTCCGCGCGAGGACGTAGTAGCCCGAGGCGCCTTCCCCCGTCCGGCGGACGATCCGGCCGGAGATCGTCGCCCCCGGGCCGAGGACGATCTCCACCGGGTCCGGCCGGCCGCCGCGCACGAGGCGGACCGGGTCGACGGTCTCGGTCGCCCGCCCCGGCGCCCTCACGACGACGGCGACGTCGCCCGGAGCGAGGCCGCGCAGCTCGAAGGCCCCGTCGTCTCCGCTCCGGACCGTGCGCGGCGCCTCCATCATCTCGGCCCGCACTCGCGTCAGCGATCCGCCGGTAGAGGAACGAACGGAGAACGACCGCCCCGCCGAGACCTCGGCTCCGGCGATCGGGTTCCCGTCCGGGTCCGAGACCCGGCCCGTGAGGACGACGCCTCGGCGAATCGTGACGACGACGCCGCTGCGCGTCCCTCCGGCGACGAGGGAGATCCCGCCGACGGTCCCCCTCTCGAACTCGGGATGCTGGACGCTCAGGCGCTGGTTCTCGCCGGGCGGGAGGCGGGTCGCCGTGAAGGAGCCGTCGGGCCGCGTCCGAAGGCGGCTCGCTCCGCTCCGGAGCCGGACCGCGGCGTCGATCGGGCTCTCGGACGAGGAGAGGAGCGAGACGCCGGCACCGGCCACCGGTCGGCCGTCCTCGTCGACGACCCGCCCCGAGAGCGTCGCGCCGCGCGTCAGGAGGACGTCGAGCACGCGGGTCGCCCCCTTCTCGATCGGCACCGGGCGGCGCGTCCAGGGGACGTGCCGCGGCTCCTCGGCCCGCACGGTCGCGCTTCCGGGGCGAAGGCCGCGAAGCCGGTAGCGGCCGTCGGACCCCGAGCGCGCCGTGAAACGGCCGGAGCCCGAGGCGACCTCGAGCCGAACGCGCGGGACCGGCTTCAGGGTCGTCGCGTCGAGGGTCCGCCCCTCGAGGATCGCCGGGGACGCGAGGGAAAGGACGAGCGGCGCCGCCGAGCCCGGCGTCGCCCCGCCCGCCTCGGCGAAGCCGTCCTCGCCTCCGTCCGCGACGACGGTGCCGCGGCGCTTCGGGAGGTCGGCGAGGCGGAAGCTCCCGTCCTCCCCCGTCTCCACCCAGCGAGACTCGACGTCGTCGGCCTCGTAGCGGACGAGGGCCTTCGCCGCGGGGCGTCCGTCCTTCCTCCGCACGACGCCCGGGAGCGAGAGGCCCGGCTCGAGCGAGATCGCGCGCGGCAACGCGCCCGGCTTCGCGCTGCGGACGCGGGCCGGCGCGAAGCCGGCCGCCTGCACGACGAGCTCGTTCCCTTCCGCGGCGGCCGTGTCGAACCGGAACTGCCCGTCGGCCCCCGTCGTCGTCTCCTGGGTCCGCGCCGTCCCGGCCGCGGTGCCGTCCGTCCGGGCGAACGCGCGGAGACGCACGAGAGCCCCGGCGACGGGGGCTCCGTCCGGTCCGCGGACACGGCCCGCGAGCGGCTCCGCCTTTCGGAGGGCGAGCTCGCCGAGGTCCTCCGCCTCTGCCGCGTCGCGCGTCTCCGGGAGCTCCACCGGAAGGGCGCCGGCCGCCGACACCCGGAGACGGAAGAGGACGTCGCGGCCCTCGGGTGCGACGACCCGCAGGTCGAACTCCCCCGTCGCCGAGGTGGCGACCGTCGCGAGCGCCGCAGGCTCCGGCTCGCGGCGCGCCTCGCGGCGCGCCGCGTCGAGCGACTCCTCCTGCGGGATCGCGGAGACCGTCGCGCCGGCGACGGGCCGGCCATCGAGGAGGACCTTTCCGCGAAGGGAAGCGGCGGCGGGCGGCGCCGCGAGCAGGGCGCCTGCGAGGAGGACGGCGAGCCGGCTGAGGGTCAAGAGGCCTCCGTGCGTTCACCGGCACCGCCGGGCGCGGCCCCGGGAAACGGGTGCGTGTTACCGACAGTGTACGGATTCGGACGGGGGGTCGTCGCGCCACGATGGGTGGCGACGAGCCCGCCCTCAGCCCAGCCGGACGGTCCCGAGGAGCCCCGCGGGGTCGAGGCGCATCTTGAGCAGGCGGCAGACCTCCTTCACGAGCTCCGGCGTGTAGAGGTCGTAGAAGGCCTGGTTGTGCGGGCCGACGCCGTGCTCGGCGCTGTAGCTGCCGCCGAAACGGGTGACGGCGAGGTCGTAGAGCCGCGGCTGCAGCTCGGCCTTCAGGTCGGCCGCCGGCCGCGGCGCCTCGGCCGGGTTCCAGATCAGGTTCACGTGGACGCCGCCGTCGCCCCAGTGGCCGTAGTCGCAGAAGCGGACGAAGGGCCAGCCGGCCGCGACGGTCTCGCGCGCCGTGTCGACGAAGGCGGCGAGCGCAGAGCGCGGGACGGAAACGTCGAAGGCGAGCGTCTCGCCCTCCTGCCGGAGGCTCTCGGAAACGCCGTGGCGGATCTCCCAGAGCTCCGACGGCTTCCCGGGGAAGACGTCCGTCATCTCGCCGCCGTCCGCGGCCTCGAGCTGTTCGCCGAGAGCCGCTTCGAGGAGGTCGTCGAGCGCGACGCGCTCCGCGCCGAGCGTCGAGGAGAGCTCCACGAGGACCGTGTAGGCCGGATGCCGACCGCCGAACGGGTCGCGCAGGCGCGGCTGGTGGCGGAAGACGGGGGCGAGGGCGGCGGCGCCGATCGCCTCGAAGGCGGTGAGGACCTCGCCGAGGCGCCCGTCGAGGCGCGCGAGGAGTTCGAGGACGGCGGCCCCCGAGGAGAGGCCGACGAGCGCCGTCACCCTCTGGACGGGGCGCGGGAAGACGCGCATCACGACCTTCGTCACGACGCCGAAGACGCCCGAGGTCCCGACGAAGAGCTGGCGCGCGTCGAGCCCCGTGTTGTTCTTCCGGAGCGGGCGCGTCAGGTCGAGGACCGTGCCGTCGGCGAGGACTGCCTCGAGGCCGAGGAGGTTCTGGCGAACGTCTCCGTAGCGAAGGAGCCGCGTTCCGCCCGTGTTCGTCGCGACCATCCCGCCGATCGACGGATCGGCCCCGAGGTCGATCGGGAAGAGGAGGCCGTGCTCCGCGAGGGCGACGTCGACCTGGCTCAGGAGGACCCCGCCGTCGGCCGTCACCGTCCGGCCCAACGGGTCGACCTCGATCGTCCGGCTGAGCCGTTCGAGGCTCAGGACGAGCATCTCGCCGCTCCCGTCCGGCGTGGACGCCCCGACGAGGCCCGTGTTCGCCCCTTGCGCCACCACGCGAAGGCCGTCGTAGGAGGCGTGGCGGAGGAGGCGCGAGACCTCTTCCGTGCTCGACGGCCGCACCGCCGCGAGCGCCTTCCCCCGGCCGTACCGCCACCCCTTCTCGTAGCGCTCCAGCTCGTGCGGCTCGACGACGACGGCGCCCCCGCCGAGGAGGGCGCGGAGCGCCGCAACGCGCTCCTCGCGCGTTCGGGTCACGCCGGCCCCGCCGCGTCGCCCGCCCCCACCGTCAGGAACCTCCGCCGCATCCGGTCGGCGAGGCCGGTGAGGGTGAGGTAGAGGCACGGGACGACGAACAGGGTCAGGAGCGTCGAGAGCGTCAGGCCGCCGATGACCGCGACGGCCATCGGGTTCATCAGCTCGCCCCCTTCCGCGTGGTTCAGGGCGAGCGGGAGCATTCCAACGGTCGTCGTCAGGACGGTCATGACGATCGGGCGGACGCGCAGCGGCGCGGCGGCCAGGACGGCCTCGAGCCTCGGCGTGCCGCCGGCCCGGCGGATCTCGAAGTACTCGACGAGGAGGATCCCGTTGTTGACGACGATTCCCGCGAGGAGGATGACGCCGAGCATGACGGGCGCCGACATCGGCAGCCCGGCGAGGGTCAGCGCGAGGACGACGCCGACGAGGGCGAGCGGGATCGCCGCCATGATGACGAGCGGGTTGACGAGCGACTCGTACTGGATCGCCATCACCGCGAAGACGAGGAAGACCGCGAGGAGGACGACGGTGACGAGGACGCGGCGGTTCGCGTCGATCGCCTCCTGCTGGCCGCCGAACCTCACCGTGTACCCGTCCGGCAGGGCGAGGTCGGCGAGGGCCTTCCGCGCCTCCTCCGTCGCCTCGCTGATCGACCAGACCTGCGGGAGGACCGAGGCCCCGACGGTGACGAGCCGGTTCTGGTTCTCGCGCTGGATCGTCTGCGGGGCCGCGGCCTCGCGAACGTCGGCCACGTCGCGCAGGCGCAGGGCCGCGCCGCTCCGCGGGAAGAGCGGGAGGGAGGCCATCTCGGAGGCGTCCCGCACCTTCGCCGGGTCGAACCTCACCCTCACGTCGAACTCCCGGTCCCCTTCCGTCAGGCGCGTCGCGACCGAGCCGCCGACGGCCGTCCTCACCGTCCGGCCGACCTCGCCGACGTCGAGGCCGAGGTCGGCGGCGCGCCGCCGGTCGACGACGACGCGCAGCTCGGGCGCCGTCTCCTTGAGGCTCGTCTCGACGTTCGAGAGTCCCGAGAGCTTTCCGAGCCGCGCCTCGACCTCCTCGCCGAGCCGCTGGAGCGTCGGGAGGTCGTCGCCGAAGACCTTCACCTCGAGGTCCTCGGTGCCGGTGGAGGTCCGCAGGCCCCTGATGCGCGGCGGCTGCACCCGCACGCGCGCGTCGGCCAGCTCGGGCAGCTCGGAGAGCTCGGCCTGTGCCCGCTGCAGCCAGGCGGAGGCCGTCATCCCGCGGCTCCGCCGCGGCTCGACCTCGACCTCCATGCTCGCGAACCGGGGCCTCACCCACATGCCGCGCCCCCAGATGCCGCCGCCGGCCGCCGCGAAGACGTGCCGGACGGCGGGGAGGTCGCGGACGACCTTCTCCGCCGCGAGCGTGGCGCGGTTCGTCACGTCGACGGGCGTGCCGACCGGCAGCTCGATCGAGACCCGGAAGCGGCCGTCGTCCACCTGCGGCAGGAACTCGTTCCCGAGGCGCGTGGCGAAGGCGGCGCTGCCGACGAAGAGGAGGACCGCGACGACGAGGACGGCCGTCCGGTGCCGGAGGACGCGGGGGAGGACGGCGCCGTAGGCCCGGGTCACGGCGTCCATCGCGGCGGGGACCGCCCGGAGGAGGCGCACCCGTTCGAGGCCCGAGGAGGCCTTCAGCTTGAAGAGCTGGGCCGCGAGCATCGGCACGAGCGTGAGGGCGACGACGAGCGAGACGACGATCGAGAACGAGATCGTCAGGAGGAGCTCGCGGAACAGGAGCGCCGCCAGGCCCGTGATCAGGAGGAACGGAGCGACGGAGGCGAGGTTCGTGATCGTGGAGGCGACGACCGCCGAGGAGACCTCGCCGGCGCCGACGTGCGCCGCCTCGACCGGGTCGGGGTGCTCCCGCTGGTGCCGGTCGATGTTCTCGAGCATGACGATGGCGTTGTCGACGAGCATCCCGATGCCGAGCGCGAGCCCGCCGAGCGACATGATGTTCAGCGTCAGGCCGGAGGTCCCCATCAGCGCGACGCAGCCCAGGATCGAGATCGGGATCGCCGTCCCGATGATCAGCGTCCGCCGCACCGACCGGAGGAAGAGGAAGACGACGAGCATCGCCAATCCTCCGCCGAGCGCGGCGGCCTCGCCGACGCCGCTCACCGAGGCGCGGACGAAGAAGGCCTGATCCTGCGTGACCTGCGTGATCACGTCGGGCGGGAAGAAGCCGTCCCGCTTCAGCCGCTCGAGGACCCGGTTGCAGCCGTCGACGACCTGCACCGTGTTCGCGTCGGGCTGCTTGGAGATCGCGACCTGGACCGCCGGCTTGCCGTCGAGGCGGGCGAAGACCCTGTCGTCGAGGTGGGTGTCGCGGACTTCCGCTACGTCGGAGAGGGCGACGTCGCCGCCGCCGGGCAGCGGCAGGCGGACGGCCGCGATGTCGGCGGGCGAGGTGAACTTCCCCTTCGTCTTCGACACGACGTCCCGGCTCGTCGACTGCAGGCGCCCCGCCGCGATGTCCTGGTTCTCCTCGCGGACGCGCGTCAGGACCTCGGAGACGGTCAGCCGGTAGGAGCGGAGGCGCTCGGGGTCGAGCCGGACCTGGATCTCCCGGTCGAGCCCCCCCGCCACGTCGACCGAGGCCACCCCCTCGACGGTGAGAAGCTGGCGGGAGAGCTGGTCCTCGCACCAGCGCTTGAGCCACGCCTCGTCCCGCGTGGGCGAGGAGACGGCGAAGTTCAGGACCGGAATCTGCGACGGGTCCCGCTTGCCGATCGAAGGCGGCTCGGCCTCCTCGGGGAGCGCCGACCGGGCCTGGTCGAGCTTCGTCGAGGCGTCGCGCAGCGCGACGTCGACGTCTGTCCCGTATGAGAAGTGGATGTCGACGTCGCTGTCCCCCTCGGACGACTCCGAGGTGATGAGGATCGCGTTCTCGGTCGTCGCGAGCCTGCGCTCGAGGAGCTTCGTGACCGTCTGCTCCATCACCTCCGGGTCGACGCCGGGGTTGCTCACCCGCGCGCCGATCTGCGGGTAGACGATCCGCGGCAGGAGGTCGACCGCGAGCCGCCCCATCATCGACACGCCGAGGATGCAGATCGCGAGGGCGATGATCGACGTGCCGACGGGGCGGACGATCGACCAGTGGACGAGGCCCCGGCGCTCCCCGTTGCCGCTCACGACCCGGCCTCCCCGGCCGCGCGCCGGGCCGGTCCCCCGTCGCGCAGGCGGACGAGCCCTTCCACGACGACCTCGTCGCCGGCCGCGAGGCCCGTGCGGATCACGACCCGGCCGTCCACGCGCTCGCCCGGCTCGACCGGACGGACGCGCGCCGTCTCGCCGTCGAGGACCCAGACGAAGTGGGGCGTCTCCGACCCGCGCTGGAGCGCCGGCTCGGGGACGAGGAGAACGCCCTTCCGCTTCTCGACGACCATCCGGGCCCGCGCGAGGAAACCCGGCCGGACGGCGGCCGGAGGGTCGACGAGAGAGAGCTCGACCGTCACCTGCCGCGTCGTCCCCTCGGCGGCCGGGAAGATCCGGGCGATCCGGGCGGCCATCGAGACGTCGGGCAGCGCGTCGACCTTCACCGTCGCCGCGTCTCCGGGGCGGAGGTGGACGACCTCCAGCTCGGAGACCGGGACGCGGAGCAGCAGGCCCGGGCCGGCCGCCAGCTCGACGAGCGGCGTCCGCGCCGAGGCGAGGTTTCCCACCTCCACGCGCCGCGCGAGGACGACGCCGGCGACGGGGGCCGTGATCCGCGTGAACGAGACCCGCGTCCGGAGGAGCTCGGCCCGCGCCTCCGCCATCGCCTCCGAGGCCCGGATCGTGTCGGCCTCCGACGGCGAGATGAGGCCGTCCCCCTCGAGCGCCTTCGCGCGCCGCGCCTGCGCGCGGGCGTCGAGGAGCCGCGCCTCCGCCTCCGCGAGCTCGGCCCGGATCCGCCGGTCGTCGAGCTGCACGACGAGGTCCCCCGCGGCGACCCGGTCCCCTTCGCGGACGGCGACCGCCGTGACGACCCCCTCCTCCTGGGCGGCGACGACGACCCGCGCCGAGGGCTCGAGCGTGCCGACGACGGTCGTCGTCAGGACGACGTCCTCCGGGGCGATGCGGATCGTCCGGACCTGGGGCGGCGCGGCGGCGGGCGCCGCCGCGTCGCCTCCCCGCCCGCAGCCGGGCAGGATCGAGAGGACGGTGATCACGGGGAGCAGAAGGGGCAGGCGGGTCATCGGGCCTCCACGCGTCTCCGTTTCGCATCCCGAAACGGATGCGGCGCGGCCGCGGCATCCGGCGAGGCTAGCAGGGCGCCCCGGAGGTGTCGAAACCGATCGCCCGGCGAGCGGCCGCAGGCTCCGCCCCCCTGCGAGCGGCCTTCCGCCACGCGAACGCTCGGCGGCCCCGTAGAATCCGCCGGCCATGAGCGAGCCGGGCGCGGCGGCGTCGGGAGGGGCACGGACGGGAACGCTGTCGCGGGTGGCGGCGGTCGCGGCGCTGTCGTTTTCCTCGGGCCTGCCTCTCGGGCTCGTCTGGATCGCGATCCCCGACTGGATGCGCTCGATCGGCGTCGACATCCGCGTCGTCGGCCTCTTCACGCTCGCGCAGGCCCCGTGGTCCTTCAAGTTCCTCTGGTCGCCGCTCATGGACCGCTTCCGGCTGCCGTTCTGGGGCCGGCGGCGCGGCTGGATCGCCGTCGCGCAGGGGGCGCTCGTCCTCGCGGGGCTCGCCCTCTCCGGCGTCGGGAGCCGCCCCGAGACGCCCTGGGTCGCCCTCGCCGTCACGCTCGCCGTGGCGCTGGCGGGCGCGACGCAGGACATCGCGATCGACGCCTACGCCGTGGACGTCCTCCGGAAGGAGGAGCACGGCGTCGCGGTGGGCCTGCGGATGGCGCTCTACCGGGCGGCAATGACCCTCTCGGGAGGGCTCGCGATCTGGGCGGCGGCGAGCCTCGGCTGGGGCGCGGTCAACGTCCTCCTCGCGCTCTCCTACCTCCCGCTCCTCCTCGTGACCTGGCGGTCGCCGGAGCCGGAGGAGGAGACCGTCGCCCCGAAGACGCTGCGCGACGCGGTCTGGCTGCCGTTCCTCGAGTGCCTCTCGCGCCACCGCGCCGTCGAGATCCTCGTCTTCGTCGTCCTCTACAAGCTGGCCGACGCGCTCTCGCAGTCGCTGCTGCGGCCGTTCCTCATCGACATGGGGTACGGCGGCTTCGACCGTGGCTTCGTCCTCGGCACCGCCGGCGTCGCGCTGACGATCACCGGCACGTTCCTCGGCGGCGTCGCCTGCACCCGGATCGGCCTCGGCCACGCGCTCTGGATCTTCGGCTTCTTCCAGATCTTCTCGAACATCGGCTACGTCCTGATCACCTACCAGCCGGGGAGCCGCCCGGTCATGTACGGAGCGATGGCGTTCGAGATGGTCACGAGCGGCCTCGGCATGGGGGCCTTCGGCGTGCTTCTCCTGCGGATGACCGAGAAGCGCTTCTCGGCGACGCAGTACGCCCTCTTCTCGTCGCTCTTCGGGCTCCCCCGCATCCTCGGCGGGCCGATCACCGGCCTCATCGTCGACGCCGCCGGCTGGCGGACGTTCTTCTGGTTCACGATCGCCGCCGGCGTCCCGGGTCTCCTGCTCCTGCAGCGGTTCTCCCCGCTCGGGACCCGCGAGCCGCGCTTCACGGTCGAGACGGTCGAGGTGCGGCGGCGGATGACCCGGCGGCAGATCGTGAGGGGCGGGATCACCGGCGCGCTCGCCTCGGCGCTCGTCGGCGGCCTCTGGATGATCGGCCTCGTCGCGATCAAGGCGTATCGCAAGGACCCGGCCGCCGGCTTCGACCTCGCCGCCGCCGCCGGAGCCTTCTTTCGGCCGGCCACGGTCGGTGGCTTCACGCAGCTCCTCGCGATCCTCGTCGTCGCGGCCCTCGGCGGCCTCGCCACCGCCGCGCTCCTGACGGCGCGGTACGGGAACGAGGCGCCGGAGCGGGAGGGGCCCCGGGCCTGACCCGGCGGCCGGCCCGGCGGCGGCCCCTCCCCAAGCGCATTGAGCGCTCCCGGAAGTCGGGCTACGCTCGCCGCCCCGGATCGAACGAGGGAGAGCCGATGACGAACGCCACACCCATCCACGACTTCATCCTCGCGAACTACCGCAACTTCAACTCCCGCGCCACGAGGGACGCCATGCTCGCCTACTGGCGGCACGTCCAGGCCGGCGGGAGGATGTTCTGGGCCGTGGCCGGCGCGATGTCGTCGGCGCAGCTCGGGATCACGATGGCCCCGGCGATCCGCGCGGGCCTGATCCACGGGCTGTCGGTCACCGGCGCGAACCTCGAGGAGTCGCTCTTCCGCCTCGTCGCGCACCGGAGCTACAAGGACTTCCCCGACTACCGCTACCTGACGAAGCAGGACGACACGAGGATCCTCGAGGAGCGGATGCGCCGCGTCACGGACACGAGCATCCCCGAGGACGAGGCGTTCCGCGCCGTGGAGAAGTACGTCGTCCCGATGTGGAAGCGGGCCACCGAGCGCGGCGAGCGCCGGTTCTGGCACGAGTACTTCTACGAGCTCGTCACGACGATCCCCGCCGACCTGTACGAGGGGAACCCCGACGAGTGCTGGCTCCTCGCCGCCGCGCGCGCCGGCCTTCCGATCGTCGTGCCGGGCCACGAGGACTCCACGTTCGGGAACATCTTCGCGTCGTACGTGAAGACGGGCGAGTGCTCGCCGAGCATCGTGAAGTCGGGCATCGAGTACATGGCCGCCTTCTACGACCAGTACCGGACGCTCTCGGAAGGGGCCGGCGTCGGGTTCTTCCAGATCGGCGGCGGCATCGCCGGGGACTTCCCGATCTGCGTCGTCCCGTCGATCAAGTACGACCTTCAGGAGCCGGTGAAGCCCTGGGCCTACTTCTGCCAGATCTCCGACTCGACGACGTCGTACGGCTCGTACTCGGGCGCGACGCCGAACGAGAAGATCACCTGGGACAAGCTCACCGAGGAGACGCCGATGTTCGTCATCGAGTCCGACGCGACGATCGTCGCGCCGCTCATCACGACGGCGCTCCTGGAGCTGAAGGCCGCGGGGTAGTCCCGGGCCGGGGCGAAGGGCGCGGGAGACCGTCCGCGCCCTTCGCCGCTCAGGGCTTGCGGCGGAAGAGCCGTCCTCCCGCGGTCACGACCCCGACCGCGAGGCCCCCCGCGACGATCCCGACGAGCCCGCCGAGGAGCCCCGGGCCGATCCCGCCCACGAGGCCGCCGCGGGCGACGAGCCCCTCGGCGACGTGGTGGAGCGGCGGGAGGCCGTGGACGAGGATGCCCCCTCCGACGAGGAACATCGCCGCGGTGCCGACGACCGCGAGGAGCCGCATGAGCCAGGGCGCGGCCGCGAGGATCCCTCCCCCGAGGGAGCGCCGGAGCCGCGCGAGGCGCGACGCCCCTTCCATCTGCCGGAGGTAGAGGCCGAGGTCGTCGAGCTTCACGATGCCGGCCACGAGGCCGTAGACGCCGACCGTCATCGCGAGCCCGACGGCCGAGAGGACGAGGACGCGCGTGCCGAACGGGACGTTCGCGACGATGCCGAGCGCGATCGTGATGATCTCGGCCGAGAGGACGAAGTCGGTGCGGACCGCCCCCTTGATCTTCTCCTTCTCGATCGCCGCGAGGTCGACGTCTTTCCGGAGGAGCGCCTCTGCGAGCTCGGCGTGGCGGGCCTCGTCCTCTCCCTTCCGGTGGAGGAGCTTGTGCGCGACCTTCTCGAACCCCTCGAAGCAGAGGTAGAGGCCGCCGACCATCAGGAGCGGCGTCACCGCCCACGGCGCGACCGCGCTGATCGCGAGGGCCGCGGGGACGAGGATCGCCTTGTTGACGAGCGAGCCCTTGAAGACGCCCCAGACCACCGGGAGCTCGCGCTCCGCGCGGACGCCGGTGACCTGCTCGGCGTTCAGCGCGAGGTCGTCGCCGAGGACGCCGGCCGTCTTCTGCGCCGCGACCTTCGAGAGGAGGGCGACGTCGTCGGCGACGGCGGTCGCCTTCCTCGCGGCGATCTTCGTCAGGATCGCGACGTCGTCGAGGACGGTCGCGATGTCGTCGAGGAGGGCGAGCAGGCTGGAGGCGGGCATCGGCGCGGGATGCTACCAGCGAGCCGGGCGGCGGGCGTGCTACCGCGGGCGGCCGGCCGGAGCCGGCCGCCCGCGGCGCCTGCCGTCAGAAGAGCTTGTAGTTCAGGCCGATCGTCACGGTCCAGAAGTCGCCCTTGTAGTTGCTCCGGACGCTGTCGATCAGCTCGTCGACGCTGCTGGCGTCGAGGAAGACGGCCCGCACGTCGCCGTTCAGCGTCGTCTTCTCTCCGACCTTCAGGTCGATGCCGGCGCCGACGTGCGTCGACCACCCCTTCTCGGTCACCTCGCCCTGGACGACGCTCGTCCCCGTCACCTTCAGGTTGCTGTAGGTGCCTCCGCCGAGGAGGTAGACGCCGATCTTCGGGAGCTTGATCGGGTAGATCATCCCGGAGACCTGGAACGGAACGTTCTCGATGTCCACGGAGCCGAGCTCCCCGAGGTCGTAGCTGTCGGTGTAGTACGAGCCGCGCGCCTCGGCCGCGACGATCCAGAAGAGGTTGACGCGCGCCTGCGCGCCGCCGAGGAAGCTCCCCCCCTCGCCGTCCTTCGTGTTCACGAGGCCGCCGTGCAGCCCGAGCTCCAGGCTGAGGGCGTCCGCCGCGGCGGGCGGGGCGGCGAGGACGAGGGCCAGGAGGACCAGGGCCGCGAGGCCGAGGGGCTTCTTCATTCTTGGGGGTCTCCTTCTCACGGAAGTGAACGAAGCTAACACGGCCGGGGCGCGGAACGCCCCTTCTCCACGTTCGCGCGACCCCGGGCCCCCTCCGGCGCTCCGCGACGTCGGTCTTCGCCGGCCGCGCCCCGCGGGGCGCGGCCGGCGGCTCCCGTCAGCAGGGCGGGCCCATCGCCGCGAGGCGCTTCTGCATCTCCTCGGGCGAGACGTCCTCGACGTGGGTCGCGAAGGCCCACTGGTGCCCGAAGGGGTCGGTCACCTTCGCGAAGCGGTCGCCCCAGAACTCGTCCTTCGGCTCCGAAACCGTGGTGCAGCCCGCCTCGACGGCCCGCTTGTACGCCGCGTCGCAGTCGGGGACGTACAGCATCATCGTGCAGGTCGAACCGCCCCTCGAGATCGGCCCGAGCTGGCCGAAGTCGGGGAACTCGTCCGAGAGCATGACGATCGAGGTGCCGATCTTCACCTCGGCGTGCATCACCCTGTCGCCCGGCCCCGGCATGCGGAAGAGCTCCTCGGCGCCGAGCGCCTTCTTCCAGAGCTCGATCGCCTCGGCGGCGCCCTTGACGCAGAGATAGGGGGTCACGGTGCCGTACCCCTCGGGAATGGGATTCACCTTTCCGGCCATGGTCGTCTCCTTTCATCGCCGCCCCGCGAGGGGCACGTCTCCCCGCCGCGGGCGGACCCCGCGGGCGGTGTTCTCCCGGTGTGTCGTTCCGGAGTTCTACGCGGGGCGGCCTTCCGGGTTTCCGGCCGGGGCTCCCTTTCCGTACCGGGCCGTCACGTAGCCCGTGACGAGGCCGACGAGCGCCCCCGGGAGCATGACCTCGAAGTAGTACTTCCCCATCTGCGCCGCGACGAGGTACGCGAAGAAGCCGCTCACGACGACGCCGAAGACGACCGTCGCGGCGGTCGACGCGACCTTCTTCGAGAAGAAGCCGATCAGGAGGCCCGCCACGAGCCCCTTGAACGTCGACCCCATCACGATCCCGAGGATGTCCTTCCGCACCTCCGGCGTGAACCACGCCGTCAGCCCGTCCAGGACGCCGAGCCCTCCGCCGAGGAGGAGCCCCAGGAGCAGCTTGTTCATCGTCGTTCTCCCTTCGACTTCCCGTTCAACGGCGCCACCGTTCCCTTTAGCGCCGGTAGAGGACGAGGATCGCGGCCCTCGCCGCGAGGTAGGCGAGGACGAGGAGGAGGGCCACCCTGTGCCGGACGGCGAACCGCGCCGCCCTCTCCCACGGCCTCTCGCGGTAGGCGGCGACCCGCTCCCCGTCGAGGAGGCGCGCCACGTCGGCCGCGAGCGACGGGACGTCCGGGTAGCGGTCGCCCGCCGCCTCCGCCGTCGCCCGGCCGACGATCGCCGCGAGACGGCGATCGCGGCGCGGGGCCTCCCCGACGAGGACGCCGAGGAGGGCGCCCAGGGCGAAGACGTCGGCGCGCAGGTCGACGTCCGCATCGCCCCGCGCCTGCTCGGGCGCCATGAACCCGGGCGTGCCGAGGACCGTGCCGGCGGCGGTCGCCGGTGTCGCGACCTGCCGGGGACGGTCCCCTTCCGCCGAGCCCGCGGCCGGCCTCCCTTCGGGCGGAGTCGCCTCCCCGACGATCCGCGCGATCCCCCAGTCGAGGACGAGGACTTCGCCGAACGGCCCCACCATGACGTTCCCGGGCTTCAGGTCGCGGTGGACGACCCCCCGCGCGTGGGCGAAGGCGACCGGCTCGCAGACGCGGAGGAAGAGCCGGAGCCTCTCGGGGAGAGTGGGGAGCCGCGCGGCGGCCTCGTCGAGCCGCTCGCCGCGGACGAGCTTCATCGCGTAAAAGGGGCGGCCGTCGGGGAGGCTCCCGACGTCGTGCACGGGGACGATCCCCGGGTGCTCGAGCCGCGCGAGGACGCGCGCCTCGAGCCTCAGTCGGGCGGCGAGACCGCCCGACTCGTCCGGGAGGTCGAGGACCTTCACGGCGATGCTCCGCCCGAGCTCCGGGTCCTCCGCCTCCCAGACGCTCGCCATCCCGCCGCGACCGACCTCCCGCACGAGGACGTATCGCGTCCCGGAGAGGTCGGGGGCACGGAGGGCGCGGGCGAGGCGGGAGACGGCGCCGTCGGAGACGGGGATCACGGCGCGTCGATCCCGAGGAGGGTGCGCGCCTCGAGGCGGAGCTCGTCCTCGCTCCCCGTCAGCTCGCGAAGGAGCTCGAGGACGACCCGCCGGAACTCGCGGCGGGCCAGGGAGAGTCCGTTCGTGACGTCGGAGACGGAGACGCCGAACCGCTCCGCGAGCTCCGCGTACGAAGGGGCCTCCCCCTCCGCCCCGAGGTCGCAGAGCTCGAACAGGCGGGCCGCGATCCCCTTGCCGCGCCCGGCGAGGGCGCCCTCGAGGCGCGCGAGGCCGAGGGCGAGGACGCTCCGCGCCCACTCCTTCTCGAACTCGCGCTCCGGCGAGGCGTCGCCCGCGGGGACGGCGCGCTCAAGCTCCTCGCGGGCCCCGTCGAAATCGAGCGAGAGGAGCACCGCGCCGCCTCCCCGCTTCTGCCGCGAGGAGGCCTTCCGCTCGTTGGCGACGAGGCCGTCGACGCAGACGCGGAGGTACGTCCGGAGCCTCGCCCTGGCGGGGTCGAAGCGGGCGAGGAGGTCGCGCTCGAGGAGCTCGGCGAAGAAGTCCTGCGTCAGGTCGGCGGCCGCCTCGTGGTCCTTCCCCCACTTCCGCCGCACGTGCCGGTAGACCGGCCGCCAGTAGGCCGCGACGAGCGTCTCGAGGGCGCGCTCCCTCTCGGAGGGATCCGCGCTCCGGGCCGCCTCGACGACCGACGCCCGCGTCGGCGGGAAGAAGCCTCCGCTCATCCTGCCGGGCGGAGCTTCTTCAGGACCTGGACCTGCCCGCAGTGGTAGAGGTCGTGCGCCGCGACGCCCCGGACGAGGTGGAGCGCCCGCGCGCGCGCCGCGCCGGAGAGCCCCGGCAGCCGCTCCGCCACCGTCGCGACGAGCGCCCGGTGCTCGGCCGCGAGGAGCGCGAGGTCGGCCTTCCAGGCGGCCTCGTCGGGCTCTCCGGCGGGGCGCCGGAACCAGTTGCTCCCCTCGAGCGGGAACGAGCCCCGTTTCTCGCCCGTCAGCCTCCGTCGCACGGCGTACTTCCAGTAGGCGGCGTGGAGGGCGAGCTCCCAGGCGTTCGGCCTCCCCTCGCCCGGGCGCCAGGCGGCCTCGGCGGCGCTCATCCCGCGGAAGGAGCCGCGCAGGTTCGTGCCGTGCCACGACTTCCTCTCGAACGCCTCCGCGAGGAGGTCGAGGAGGAGGGACGTCTCGGGATCGCGCGGGGCTCGCGCCATCGGGCACCTCCGGAATCGGCGTTTCGGGGAAGTCTAGGGCTTCCGGATCCCGCCGGAGAGAGGCGCCGAAACAGGATCGGCCGTCTCGGAGCCCAGCGCGAGCGCCAGGTGCCGCGAGGCCTCCGCCCTCGATTCGGAGGCGGGGCAGCGCACGACCGCGACTCCCGCAGGAACGCGTGCGGCGACGTCGGCGAGGGGCGTCATCCTCCGTCCGTCGGTCTCCCAGGATGCCGGATTCCCCTGCGGGTCCTCGACAACCACGACCCTGTCGATCGGGAGGCGCCGCCGTGCGGACGTGTCGGCCTGGCGCCCGGCGAGGAGGATGCCGGCACGGAACGCCTGCCGGTCGAGGAATCGATGAAGGCGCATCCCGGCCTCCGGGCCCCGGCCGCCGCCCCCCGGCCCGCGACCGCCCGGCCGGCCCAGGAACCTCCTCGGGCCGGCCGAGACGAGGGAGGCGCGGCGGAGGACGGCGAGGGTGCCCGTCTCGATCAGCGTCCAGCGGCCGCCGGACTCCGCCGCGACGACGAGACCGTCCTCCAGCCACGTCGCGCCCTCCCTCAGCACGAGCGCCCGGCACGCCGTCGACTTTCCGATCGCCGGCGGACCGACGACGACGACCGTCTCTCCCCGGAGCCGGATCGCCGAGCCGTGGAGGACGAGGAGCCGCTCGACGCCGAGCTCCTCGAGGAGCGCTCGCGCCGCGGCCCCCTCCTCTTCGGTGAGCGCCCCCCGGCTCCACGCCCCGAGGTGAAACGTCACCGCTCCGGGCGGGAACGCACGGCGCTTCACCTCGTCCCACGCCGAGAGGAGAGGCCGCATCACCTGGCCGAGTAGACGACCTTCCCGCCGACGATCGTCGTGAGGACCTCGGTCGAGAGGATCTCCTCGTCCGGAATCGTCGAGAGGTCCTTCGAGAGAACGACGACGTCGGCGAGCTTCCCCGGCGCGAGCGTCCCCTTCAGCTCCTCCTCGAACGCGGCGTAGGCGTTCGCGACGGTGTAGGAGCGAAGCGCCTCCATCCGCGTCATCCGCTGCTCGGGGAAGAACGCGGGCCCCTTCTTCGGCTGCCGCGTGACGGAGGCGTGGAGAGAGGCGATCGGGTCGACGTCCTCGACCGGGGCGTCGGTGCCGTTGCCGATCCGCGCCCCGGCGTCGAGGAGGCGCCGCCACGGGTAGGCCCCTTCCCGCGCGCGCGCCGCGCCGAGGCGCGCCGGAACGAACGGCGCGTCGGAGGGGCAGTGGATCCCCTGCATCATGGCGAGGACGCCGAGTTTCCCGAAGCGCGGGACGTCGGCCGGGTCGAGGTGCTGGGCATGCTCGATCCGGAAGCGGAGGTCCTTTTTCGGGTGGCGTGCGAGGACGCGCGCGTAGACGTCGAGGACTTCGCGGTTCGCGCGGTCGCCGATCGCGTGCGTCCCGAGCTGGAAGCCGTTCGCCGCCGCGATCTCGGCCGTCCGCTCGAGCTCCTTCATCGGGTAGGTGCAGAGCCCGGTCCCCGGAGCGTCGGCGTACGGGGCGAGGAGCCAGGCGCCGCGGGAGCCGAGCGCCCCGTCGGCGAGCCTCTTCACGGCCCGGACGGTGAGGTGGTTCCGCCCGGCGCCGACGACGCGCACCCGCGCCGCTTCCCGCTCGAGCTCCTCGTTCGAGGAGGAGAGCATCGCGTAGACGCGGACGCCGAGCGTCCCGGCCTCGGCCCGCTGCCGGTAGCGCGCGACGACGTCGAGGGAGCTCCCCGCGTCGTGGATCGAGGTGATCCCCTTCCGGAGGCACTCCTCCACGGCGAGGTCGATCCGCCGGTCGAGGTCCGCGGTGACCTCCGCCGGCGTCCGCCGCGCGAGGTCCTTCTGCAGCGCCGCGGAGACGAGGTCCTCGGCGGTCTCGCGCAGGAGGCCCGTCGGCGCGCCGGAGGCGTCGCGGAGGATCTCGCCTCCGTCCGGCGCCTTCGTGTCGCTCCCCACGCCGCCCCGCTCGAGCGCGACGGCGTTCGCGAAGGCGGCGTGGCCGCTCGCGTGCGAGAGGAGGACCGGGTTCTCCGGCGTCGCCGCGCTGAGCGAGGCGTGGAGCGGGAATCCCTCGACGTTCGGCGAAGGCGGAGAGGCCCACTCCTTCTGGTGCCAGCCGCGGCCGAGGATCCACTCGCCCGGCCGGGCCTTCTTCGCCGCGGCCGCGACGCGCGCGACGACCTCGTCCCAGCTCGCGGCTCCGCGCAGGTCGAGGGCGATCCGGGCGTCGCCGATCCCGGTGAAGTGCGCGTGCCCGTCGACGAAGCCGGGGCTCGCCGTCTTCCCGGCGAGGTCGATCACGCGGGTCCCCTCGCCGCGAAGGCGGTCGATCTCGGCGTCGCTCCCGACCGCGACGATCCGGTCGCCCGAGACCGCGAGGGCCGCCGCGACGGGGCGTGCCGGGTCCATCGTGAGGAGCTTCCCGTTCTTCAGGACGAGGTCTGCCCGCTCCCCCTCGGACACCGCCGCGAGCGCTCCGAGGGCGAGGACCGCCACGAGCACGCCGAATCCCCTCACGCCGTCACCTCCGTCGCGTCCGTCCGCGACCGGGGCATTCTCCTCCCCTCCGCTCGTCGCCGGAATCGACCGCTCGTCGGCGGATCGCGCCGCTCGCCGGCCCCGCCGTGACGTCCCGTCGTCTCCGGAGCAGATTTCCCACATGATCGCGACGCCGGAATCGATGACCGGGCCCCGAACGGAAGCGCCGCGCCTCCCGGGCGCCCTGGAGGTCTTCATGAAGAGAACGCTCGCCCTGTTCGCCGCCATCGTCCTCCTCGCGCTCCTCCTGGTCCCGCTCATCGCGACGTCGGCGCCGCCCGAGGAGGCCGACCCGGCCGTCCGGGCGCCCGTGGAGGCCTACCTCCGGGGGCACGCGACGGGCGACGGCGAGGAGTGGCGGAAAGCGTTCCACCCCACCGCGATGGTCACGGGCCTGCGCGACGGGAAGCTCGTCTCGATGTCGGCGCCCGACTTCGTCGCCCGCGCCGCCGGCAAGCCCGCGGCCGACGAGGCTCAGCGGAAGCGCCGGATCGTCTCGATCGACGTCGCGGGCGACGCCGCCCTCGCGAAGGTCGAGCTCGACTACCCGAAGGTCTTCTTCGTCGACTACCTCTCCCTCCTGAAGATCGACGGGGAGTGGAAGATCGCCCAGAAGACCTACACCGGGACCTCGAAGAAGACCCCCTGAGGCCCTTCCGCCGCCCTCTGCCCGCAGCCGTGCCATGAAGCTCCCCGGCCGTCCCTTCTGGATCGCCCAGCTCGCCGGCTGGGGAAGCTACTTCCTCATCCTCTGGCTCTCCGGCCTCGCCTACGCCGCCGAGCCCTCGTTCCGCGCGCTCCTCGAGTTCCTCCCGGCGAAGGCGGTCCTGGCGTCGCTCGGGTTCGCGACGAGCCTCGGCCTCTTCGCCGTCTACCGGCGTCTCCTCCCCGAGAGGCCGAGGACCGGCCGGCTCGTCCTCGTCGCCGTGGCCGCCTCCCTCCTCTTCGGCGTCGTCTGGTCGGCGGCCGCCTCGCGCCTTCTCTGGCCGCAGAAGCCGGTCTGGCCCGGCGCCTTCAAGAGCGGCCTGAACTCGGGCATCACGCTCCTGGCCTGGAGCGCGCTCTACCTCGCGTTCACCTACCGCGCCCGGCTCGACGCCGAGACGGAGCGGGCCCTCCGGGCCGACGCCCTCGCGAGCCAGGCGCGCCTGGAGATGCTCCGCTACCAGGTGAACCCCCACTTCCTCTTCAACGCGCTGAACTCGATCCGGGCGCTCATCGAGGAGGACCGGGCCAAGGCGCGGCAGATGGTGACGGAGCTCTCCGAGTTCTTCCGCTACTCGCTCCTCCACGCCCGCTCGGGCGAGATCCCGCTCGAGGCCGAGCTCGAGGCGATCCGGAGCTACCTCGCGATCCAGGAGATCCGCTTCGAGGAGCGGCTCGAGGTGGCGTGGCAGATCGAGGAGGGGGCGAAGTCGGCCCGTCTCCCCGGCTTCCTCGTCCACCCGCTCGTCGAGAACGCGGTCAAGTACGGCATGGAGACGAGCCCGATGCCGCTCCGCGTCGGGATCTCCGCGCGCCTCGCGGCCGGCCGGCTCGTCGTCGAGGTGACGAACACCGGGACGCTCGCCGCGAACGGCACGTGCGAGGGGACGGGGACGGGCCTCGCGAACGTCCGCGAACGGCTCGCCCACCACTTCCCGGGCCGGCACGCGTTCACGATCGCGCAGGAAGGCGACCGGGTCGTCGCCCGCCTCGAGGTCCCGGCGGAGGGGGCGTGAAGGCGCGCCTCACCGCGCTCCTCGTCGACGACGAGCGGCTCGCGCGGACCGAGCTCCGCCGCCTGCTCGCGGCGCACCCCGAGATCGAGGTCGCGGGCGAGGCGGGGGACGTCGCGGAGGCCGAAGCGGCGCTCGCGCGCCTGACCCCCGACGTCGTCTTCCTCGACATCCGGATGCCCGGCGCGAGCGGCTTCGACCTCGTCGAGAAGGTCCCGACCGGGACGCGCGTCGTCTTCGTGACGGCCTACAGCGAGTACGCCCTCCGCGCCTTCGAGGCGAACGCCCTCGACTACCTGATGAAGCCGGTCCCGCCGGAACGGCTCGCCGCCGCCGTGCGGAAGCTCCTCGACGGCGCTCCGGCCGCGAGCGCGCCGGGCCGCCCCCTCCACCTCGACGACCCGCTCATCGTCCCGTCGGGAACGCACTACCGGGTCGTGAGGGTCCGGCAGATCGTCTGCCTGAGGGCCGCGCGCGACTCGTCCGAGGCGGTGACCGCCGACGGGCGGACGACGCTCGTCGGCCGGAGCCTGAAGGAGTGGGAGGAGCTCCTCCCGCCGCGGCACTTCCTCCGGGTCCACCGCTCGACGATCGTGAACGTCGAGCACGTGGAGCGGATCGAGCCCTGGTTCAAGGCGGGCTTCCGGGTCCGGCTGCGCGGCCTCCCCGAGCCGGTCGAGGTGAGCCGGAGGCACGCCGCGCTCCTCCGCGAACGGCTCGTCTGACGCTCCCGGGCGCTTCTCGGCTACCATCCGCGCCCAATCGCCATGAGAACGCTCCTTCCGGGCCTCGGCACCGCCGCCCTCGGCCTCGCCGTCCTCCTCACGTTCGCGCTCGCCCTGACGACGAAGCTCTTCACGCTCCGGCCGCCGGGCGGACCGGACGCGATGGGGCTCATCGTCGTCCTCTTCCTCCCCGTGGCGGCCTGGGTCCTCGTCCTCGTCGCGGCGCTCGCCGGCGTCGGGCGCGGCGCCTTCGACTGGGTGAGCCGGTCCCCCGGGATCCCGACCCTCGCCGTCCTCGCAACCGTCGTCGGGCTCGGGATCCTCTCCACCGCCGCGGCGATGTTCTCGCTGGAGGTGAGGTACTCCTCCCGGACCGCCGTCGGGCTCGCGGGGGGGCTTCTCCTCCCGCTCGCGGTCGCCGCGTTCCTGGGCGCCCTCCTCTGGTCCGCGCCGGCCTCGGTCGCCGCCGCCCGCTGGCCCCGCCCGGCCGGCGCCGTCCTCGCCGGGCTCGCGGCGCTCGCCTTCGCGGGGGGCTTCGTCCTCCTGGCGATGAGCTCGGCGGAGAAAGCCCGGGTCGTCGAGGAGGCGCGCCAGGCGGACGCCGACTGGGAGACGCGGAACCGGCAGGAGATGGAGGCGCTCCACGCGAAGCAGGCCGCCGAGCTGGCCGCCCTCCCGGACGAGGCGCCGATCGAGGTGTTCCTCGCGCACCTCTTCATCGACAAGAGCGAGGAGCACCACGGGAAGGCGATCGCGCGGATCCGGGCGCTCCCCGACCTGACCGCGCGGCTCGCCGCGCGACTCGAGCATCCCGCGCCGCTCGAGCGAGAGCACGTCCTGAACTTCGTGGCGATGGCCGGAGCGCCCGACCCGGCCTGGGAGCCGCTCGTCCGCGCGGCGATCCTCCGGCTCGCGGCCGATTACCGGACCGAGGCGAAGGACCTCTCGATCGGCCGGATCACGCACGTGAAAGGGCTTTCGTGGGGCGCCCTCCTCGCCGCCGAGCGGTTCGGGCCGAAGCGCTTCGAGGCGGAGGTGCGCGAGCTCCGCGCGGCGGTCGCGCTCTGGCCCAACGAGGAGCCGCGGAAGGACGCCCTCGCGGTCATCGACCTCTATCTCGCCGGAGCCCCCCTCCCGAAGGAGTGAGCCCGGAGGCGCCCGGCCCGCCGAGCCTCAGCGCGGCAGGAGGCCGAGCGCCTTCGGCCAGCTCCCCGTCGGCTCCCACGGGACCGGGTGGAGGGCCCGTTCGACGAGCGTCTCGGCCATCTCCGTCACGATCCAGCGGAAGCTCTCCTCGCCGACGGAGTGGAGGTCGGCGTCGGGGGCGCAGTTCATGAAGTCGATCGCGTAGGGGATCCCGTCCCTCACGGCGAACTCCACCGTGTTCATGTCGTACCCGAGGGCGTCGCAGAGCGCGAGCGCGTCCTTCGTGACCCGGAGCGCCATGTCGTCGGGGACGACCTTCCCCGCCACGGCCGAGTAGCGCGCCTCGTGCGGCTCCTTCGGGGCGTACGGCATGATCCTCACCTTCCGGCGGCCCGCGACCCAGCAGCGGTAGTAGTCCTCGAACTCGATCGCCTCCTGCGCCATCATCGTCAGGTCGCGCGTCTGGTCGTAGGCCGAGAAGAGCTCCTCTCGGCTGTGGACCTTCCAGACGTCCTTCCAGCCGCCGCCGTAGGCCGGCTTGAGGAAGATCGGGAAGCCGAGGTAGCGGAAGACCTCGTCCCAGTCGACGAGGGTCATGTTCCGGAACGAGGCGTCCGTCGTGTTCGGGGGGTGCTCCTTGTGGGGCAGGAGGACCGTCCGCGGGACGGCGACGCCGACCGCGCGAGCCACCACGTTGTCGAAGAACTTGTCGTCCGCCGACCACCAGAACGGGTTGTTGACGACCTGAACGCCGCGGGCGGCCGCGCACTTGAGGAGCGTCCGGTAGAACGGCACCTCGTGGCTGATCCGGTCGAGGATCACGTCGTAGCCGAACGCCTGCTCCTGCGAGACGTGCCCCACCCGGACCGGCTCGCCCTTCACGGCGAGGCTGCGGCGCCGGGCGAGCTCGTTGATCTCGTGGCAGAGGGCCCAGGGGAACGTGTCCTCCATCCCGAAGAGGACCCCGATCGTCTTCACGCTCATTCGGACCTCCTCGGACGCGGCGCCTTCCGTGCCGGGATCGTATCGGACGCCCGGGACGCCGCAAAACGCCTCTCCCGATAGACTCCGCCCATGAGGCGCGAGTACCACGCCTGGGTGAGCCACCACCTCGGCCGGACGATGGAGTTCCTCTGGCTCGGCGAGCGGGGCTACCCGGTCCTCCTCTTCCCCACGTCGATGGGGCGCTTCTGGCAGAACGAGGACATGGGGATCACCGCCGCGCTCGCCGACAAGGTCGACGCCGGCTACATCCAGCTCGTCTGCGTCGACGCCGTCGACACCGAGAGCTGGTACAACCGGAACGCTCCCCCCGCCTACCGGGTGAGGCGCCACGACGACTACGACCGCTACCTCCGGCACGAGCTCGTCCCCTACGTGCAGCACCGCGCCGACCGCCCCGACCTCGGCGTCTACGGCGCCTCCTTCGGCGCCTACCACGCGGCGAGCTTCGCCGGCCGCTACCCCGGCCTCGTCACGAAGGCGGTCCTCCTCTCGGGGCTCTACCACGTGGGCCGGTTCCTCGACGGCTACTGGGACGAGCTCTGCTACTACCACTGCCCCGAGGCGTTCGTGGCGAACGCGGACGCGAAGACCGTCCGGGCGCTCCGCCAGGTGGAGTGGATCGTCGCCACGGGCGAGGACGACACGCTCGTCGGCGAGAACCGCCACTTCGCCGGGCTCCTCGAGGGGAAGGGGATCGGCGTCCGCGCCGAGTTCTGGCCCGGCGTCTTCGGCCACGACTGGCCGTTCTGGAGAGAGGCGGTCCGGCGATTCCTCTGAGGCCCTTCCTTCCCGACCCGGGGCCCGCCCGCGCGGCGGGACCATTCCCTGCAAACCATTCTCATGAAACGACATCGGAGACCGGATCGGAAACCCGACCCGGTCTCCTGCCGTACTTGTCCGACAAGGTGAGGTGTCCATGACCATCCGCAGACAGATCCTCGTCGCCGCCGCCGCGACGGCCCTCCTCCTCGGGGGACCCGCCGCGGCCCAGGAAGTCAAGGGAGAGGAGCACGTCCTCCCGAACGGGATGAAGCTCCTCCTCGTCCACCGCCCCGACGAGCCGTCGGTGTCGGCCGGCTGGGTCGCGAAGGTCGGCAGCGCCAACGAGCGCGTCGGCATGACCGGCATCAGCCACCTCTTCGAGCACATGATGTTCAAGGGGACGAAGACGCTCGGCTCGAAGGACCCGAAGCGGGACCTCGAGATCATCGAGGAGCAGGAGAAGCTCCGCGGCGAGATGCGGGCCGAGGAGTCGCAGATGCGCGCGGCCTGGCGCCGCGGCGAGGTCGACGACCTCATGAAGCCCGAGAACAAGACCGCCCGCTACAAGGAGCTCGAGGCGAAGTTCGACGCGCTCGTCAAGGAGCAGCGCGACCTCCTCGTCAAGAACGAGTTCGACCGGATCTACACGAAGAACGGCGCCTCCGGGATGAACGCCTTCACGTCGTACGACATGACGGCCTACTTCATCACCGTGCCGAAGAACAAGCTCGAGCTCTGGTTCTGGATGGAGTCCGACCGGCTGAAGGACCCCGTCTTCCGCGAGTTCTACGCCGAGCGCGACGTCGTCTACGAGGAGCGCCGGCTCCGCGTCGAGTCGACCCCGACCGGGAAGCTCGACGAGGCGTTCGACTCGATCTTCTGGCACTCGACGCCCTACACCTGGCCCGTGATCGGCTACTCCTCCGACGTCGCGAACATCACGAAGCAGCAGGCCGACGACTACTTCGCGACCTACTACGCCCCGAACAACCTGACGGCCGTCCTCGTCGGCGACTTCGACAAGGCCGCGGCGCTGAAGCTCGCGACCGAGTACTTCGGCCGGATCCCGCGGGGGAAGGTCGCCCCGCCGGAGGTCGTCACGCTCCCGACGAAGTGGGAGTACGACCTCCGCTTCGAGGGGGAGGCCGACACGAACCCGACGGCCGAGATCCGGTGGCGCACCGTCCCCTTCCAGCACAAGGACTCCTACGCCCTCTCGATCCTCGCCGAGCTCCTGAACGGCCGGACGGGGCGGCTCTACAAGTCGATGGTCCTCCCCGCCGACGCCGTCGCCACTCAGGCCTACGCCGTCCACAACGGCTTCGTCGGCCCCGCGAAGTACGCCGGGTCGTTCGGCATCGGCGCCGAGGCGAAGGAGGGGAAGGTCCCCGCCGAGGTCGCGGCGAAGGCGCTCGCCGAGATCGAGCGCCTCAAGAAGGAGCCCGTCCCCGCCGACGAGCTCCGGAAGGTGAAGAACAACGTCGCGGCGAACTCGTTCCGCCGCCTCTCGTCGAACTTTCCGATCCTCCTCCAGCTGATGGTGAACGAGGCCTACGGCGACTGGACGGAGATCAACTCCGGCCCGAAGAAGCTCGAGGCGGTCACGGCCGCCGACGTCCAGCGGGTCGCGCAGACCTACCTCGTGAAGGAGAACCAGGCGACGGCCCTCGTCTCGCGCAAGGCGGGCTCGGCCCCCGCGGCCGACGACGCCGCCCTCGCCGACGTCCCCGAGCAGGTCCGGCCGATGATCAAGCAGGCGCTCCAGCAGCTCGCCGCCGAGAAGGACGCCGCGAAGCTGAAGGAGGGCCTCGCGCAGCTCGAGACGCAGGCGGCGCAGGTGCCGCCCCAGATGAAGAAGGGCTTCGACCTCCTCGTGACGAAGGCGCGCGAGCGCCTCGCGGAGCTCGAGGCCGCCGGGGAGAAGAAGTGAGGAGCCGGACGGTGAAGACGATGAAGAACCTCGTGCGGACCTCCGCCCTCGCGCTCCTCGGCGCCCTCCTCCTCGCCCCCGCGGCGCCGGGAGTCCCGCCCCACCCCGACAAGCTGACGTTCTCGAAGTTCGCCTACCAGCCGCCGTCGGCGAAGGAGTACCGGACCGTCCTGAAGTCGGGCCCCGTCGCCTACGTCGCCGAGGACCGCGAGCTCCCGCTCGTCTCGATCAGCGTGACGCTCCGCGGCGGCACCTACCTCGACCCGGCCGGGAAGGACGGGCTCGCCGACCTCGCCGGCTACCTCCTCGCCCGGGGCGGGACCGCCACGAAGACCGCCGAGGAGCTCGAGGAGCGCCTCGCCTTCCTCGCCGCCTCCCTGAACTCGAGCTACGGCCCCGACCGCGGCAACGTCTCGCTCAACCTCCTCGCCAAGGACCTCGACGAGGGGCTCGCCATCCTCCGCGAGGTGCTCACGGCGCCCCGCTTCCAGGACGACAAGCTGAAGCTCCGCCGCGACCAGCTCCTCAACGACATGAAGTCGCGGAACGACGACACGGCCGACATCGAGCAGCGCGAGCGCGGGTTCCTCGCCCACGGCGAGGGGTACTACACGAACCGCTACCCGACGAAGGCCTCCCTCGAGTCGATCACCCGCGAGGACCTCCTCGCGTTCCACCGCAAGTGGGTCGACCCGAAGAACGTCATCGTCGCCGTCGCCGGCGACTTCGGCAAGGGCGTGACGCGCGCGCAGATGGTCGCGAAGGTCGACGCCCTCTTCGCGAAGTGGCCCTACAAGGGAGAGGCGGCTCCTCCGGTCCCGACGCCGTCCCACGTCATGGCCCCCGGCCTCTACGTCGTCGACAAGGACGTCAACCAGGGGCGCGTCTCCGTGATGCTCCCGGCGATCCAGCGCGACGACCCGGACTACCAGGCCGCGCTCGTCATGAACGACGTCCTCGGCGGCGGCGGCTTCACGAGCCGGATCACGAACCGGGTCCGCTCCGACGAGGGGCTCGCCTACTCGGCCGGCTCGGGCCTCGCCGGCGGCGTCTGGTACCCCGCGACGTTCCGCGCCTCGTTCCAGTCGAAGGCCCGCACGTGCGCCTACGCCACGCAGATCGTCCTCGAGGAGATGACGAAGGTCCGCGACGCCGAGGTGACCGACGAGGAGCTCGCCACGGCGAAGAGCTCGTTCGTCGACACGCTCTCCCGGCGCTTCGCCACCAAGGCCCAGACGCTCGGCGTCTTCGCCGACGAGGAGTTCACCGGGCGCTTCGCGAAGGACCCGGAGTACTACAAGAACTACGCCGCCCGCGTCGAGAAGGTGACGAAGGCCGACGTGCAGCGCGTCGCGAAGCGCCTCCTCGCGACGGACAAGGTCGCCGTCCTCGCCGTCGGCAAGAAGGACGACCTCCTGAACCCCGACCCGAAGCACCCGGTGAAGTTCCCCGAGCTGACGGGCGGGAAGCTGACCGACCTGCCGCTCCGGGACCCCTTCACGATGAAGCCCCTCGCCCCCGCGGCGAAGTAGGCCCCCTCGCTTCCCCGCGGGCGACGGCCCGCGCCCCGCGCCCCCCGGCACGCCGGGGGGCGCTTCTCTTTTCGGCTATCGTCGCGGGCGATGCGCGCCACGCTCCCCGCCCTCCCGGTCGCCCTCCTCGCCCTCGTCGCCGCGTCCCCCTGCGCCGTCCTCGCCGGACCGCCGGCCGGGAAGGCCGCGCTGACGCTCGAGAGGGTCCACGCCGCCGAGCCGCTCGTCGAGGCCGCGCCGACGGGCCTCCGCTGGCGCGACGCGAGCCGGTTCACCTACCTGAAGCGCGAGAGCGCCGAACCGGGGGCGCGCGCCTCGCTCTGGCAGGAGGACGCCGCCACGGGGAAGGCCGAGAAGCTCCTCGACGCGATCCCCGTCGAGGGGACGGGGAAGGACGGCAAGGCGCGGTCGCTCCCGCTCGCGGACGCGAGCTGGAACGAGGCGGGGACCGCCCTCGTCGTAGCCGCCGAGAACGACCTCTGGCTCTACACGTTCGGGAGCGGGGCGGCCCGCCGCCTGACGTCCGACGCCGCCGCCGAGGAGCTTCCCGTCTTCTCCCCCGACGGCGCGAAGGTCGCGTTCGTGAAGGGCAACGACCTCTGGTTCGTCGAGGTGGGATCCGGCCGGGAGACCCGCCTGACGGCCGACGGCAGCCCGACCGTCCTGAACGGGCGACTCGACTGGGTCTACGAGGAAGAGCTCGCCGGCCGGAACGGCGGGCGGGCCTACGAGTGGGCCCCGGACTCCTCGGCCATCGCGTTCCTTCGCCTCGACGTCGCGAAGGTCCCCGAGTACCCGCTCGTCGACTTCCTCCCCACGAACGGGAAGCACCTCCCGCAGCGCTACCCCAAGCCGGGCGACCCGAACGCGACGCCTTCGGTGAGGATCGTGACCTGGGACCCCGCCGGCCTCGCGACGACGAGCCGGTCCGTCTCCTTCGACGGCGAGCGCGAGCTCCTCGGCCCGGAGCTCGCCTGGACGCCCGACTCCTCCGCGGTCGCGTTCACGCGGATGGACCGGACGCAGACGGAGATCGAGGCCTTCCTCCTCGACCGGTCCGGCCGCGGCGGCCCGCGGAGCCTCGTGCGCGAGTCGTCGGCCGCCTGGGTCAACTCCCACGAGCCGCCGATCTTCCTTCCCGACGGCTCCGGGTTCCTCTGGCTCTCGGAGCGGAGCGGCTTCCTCCACCTCTATCGCTACGGGATGGACGGCTCTCTCGCAGGACCGGTCACCCGCGGGGAGTGGGCGATCACCGACACGCCGCGCCTCGACGCGCGGGCGGGCAGCGTCACGTTCACGGCGACCGAGGCCGACCCGCGCGAGCGCCACCTCTACCGCGTCCGCCTGGACGGGACCGGCCTGACCCGGCTCACCTCCGGGAAGGGAACGCACGCCGCGATCCCGTCCCCCGACGGGCGCTGGGTCGTCGACAGCTGGTCGGCCGTCGACACGCCGACGCGCATCGACCTCGGGCGGGGGGACGGGACGCCCGTCCGGAGCGTCTTCGTCCCGAAGACGTCTCTCGGCGACTTCGCGCTCGCGACGACGGAGATGGGGTCCTTCCGCGGCTCCGACGGGACGCTCTTCTACACGCGCCTCGTCAAGCCGGCGGACTTCGACCCCGCGAAGAAGTACCCGGTCGTCGTCTACGTCTACGGCGGCCCGCACGCCCAGGTCGTCCAGGAGAGGTGGGGGGCGACCTCCCTCCTCGACCACGTCCTCGCGGCGAACGGGTTCCTCGTCTGGGCGATGGACGGCCGCGGCTCGGGCGGGCGGGGCCACGCGTTCGAGGCGGCGATCCTGAAGCGGCTCGGCGAGGTGGAGCTCGCCGACCAGCTCGAGGGGATCGCCGAGCTGAAGAAGCGGCCGTTCGTCGACGGGTCGCGCCTCGGCCTCTCCGGCTGGTCCTACGGCGGCTACCTGACGCTCGTCGCCGCGACCAAGGCGCCCGAGCTCTGGAAGGCCGCGGTCGCCGGGGCCCCCGTGACCCACTGGAAGTACTACGACTCGATCTACACCGAGCGCTACATGAAGCTCCCGAAGGAGAACGCGGAGAAGTACGAGACGACGGCGCCCCTGACCCACGCGGCCAGGCTCGGGCCGAAGCTCCTCCTCCTCCACGGGACGGCGGACGACAACGTCCACATGCAGCAGTCGATCGCGTTCGCCGACGCGCTCAACAAGGCGCGCAAGGAGTACGTCTTCGTGCCGTTCGCCGGGATGAAGCACGGCCCCCGCGACCAGCCGACCCGCCACTCCGTGAACCAGAGGATCCTCTCCTTCTTCCGGCAGAACCTGTAGCGGGCGCGGGAGCCGGCTCCGGCGCCGGTTTTACTTCGGCGGGGGTCCGTGAGAAGGTGTCGGGTTTGCGCGGCCGCCGGCCGCGCGGAAAGCGAACACGGAATGCCCTTCTCGTCCTTCGGCCTCCACCCCGACCTCCTCCGCGGCGTCAAGGAGCTCGGCTTCACGCGACCCACCCCGATCCAGAACGACGCGATCCCCCCCGCGCTCGCCGGCAAGGACCTCCTCGCCTGCGCGATGACGGGGAGCGGGAAGACCGCGGCGTTCATGCTCCCGATCCTCCACCGGCTGATCGGGAAGCCCCGCGGCGCCACGCGCGTCCTGGTCATCACCCCGACGCGCGAGCTCGCGGCCCAGATCGACGAGCACACGCGCGAGCTCGCGGTCCACACCCCGCTGACGAGCGCGGCCGTCTTCGGCGGCGTCGGGATGGGGCCCCAGGAGCACGCCTTCCGCGCCGGCGCCGACGTGATCGTCGCGACGCCGGGCCGGCTCCTCGATCACTTCCGCTTCGGCTACGCGAAGCTCGACAAGCTGGAGATCCTCGTCATCGACGAGGCCGACCGGATGCTCGACATGGGCTTCCTCCCCGACATCAAGCGGGTCCTCCGGCACCTCCCGGCGAAGCGGCAGACGATGCTCTTCTCGGCCACGATGCCGGGCCCGATCGCCGAGCTCTCGCGCGACATCCTGCACGCCCCCGCGACGATCAACCTGGAGCGGAAGTCCGCGCCGGCCGTCGGGATCACGCAGGCGATCTACCCGGTGGCGCAGGAGCTGAAGTCGCAGCTCCTCCTCGAGCTCCTCTCGCGGGGCGACATCCGGAGCGTCATCGCCTTCACGCGGACGAAGCACCGCGCGAACCGGCTCGCCGACTTCCTGAAGAAGCACGGCGTCGCCTGCGAGCGGATCCACGGCAACCGCTCCCAGGCCCAGCGGACCGAGGCGCTCGCCGGCTTCAAGAGCGGGAAGTACCGCGTCCTCGTGGCGACCGACATCGCCGCGCGCGGCATCGACGTCGAGGAGCTCTCGCACGTCGTCAACTTCGACGTCCCGCACGTCCCGGAGGACTACATCCACCGCGTCGGCCGGACCGCCCGCGCCGAGGCGACGGGCGACGCCTTCACGTTCGTCGCCCCCGACGAGGAGGGGGACCTCTCCGCGATCGAGCGGGCCGTCGGCAAGCGCCTCCCGCGGGTGACGCTCCCCGGCTTCGACTACACGAAGCGGGCCGCCGAGCGGCTGGAGATCCCGATCGCCGAGCGGATCGCCGAGATCCGCGCCCGCAAGGCCCAGGAGCGGGCCCGGGCGAAGGAGAAAGAGGAGCGCCGACGGCAGACCGAGGCCGAGATGAACGCCCGCATCGACGAGAAGGCGCGCCGCCAGGCGGCCGCCGCGGGCGCCCCGCGGCGCCCTTCCGGCCCGGCCCGCCCGCCCGTCAGGCCGGCCGGCGCTCCAGGAGGAGGACCGTCGCGTCGTCCTCAGGGCTCGCCCCCGCCGCCGCGGCGACACGGCTGAGGAGGAGCTCCACGGCTTCCCCGGGGGAGACTCCGGGGAGGTCGAGGAGGCCTTCGAGCGCCTCGTAGCCGAGCGGCTCGCCGCCGGGCCGGGGCGCCTCGGGCAGGCCGTCGGAGAAGAAGACGACGCGGTCTCCCGGCGCGAGATCGACGCGCAGCGTCTCCCGCGGCACCTCCGCCCTCAGGCCGAGAGGGATCCGCGGCCCCGGACAGGAGAGGGCGCGAGGTGCCTCGCCCGGCCGGAGGAGGTAGGGGTCGGGGAGCCCCGCGTTCGAGAGCCGGAGCTCACCCGTCGCGGCGTCGTAGACCGCGAAGGCGAGCGCGACGAACTCCCTCGGTCCGAGCTCCTTCCTCAGCATCGCGTTCAGGGCCGAGAGCGTGGCGGCCGGGTCCGCGGAGGTCGCGAGGAGCGGGACGACGGCCTTCGCCGTCGCCATGATGAGCGCCGCCCCCATTCCCTTCCCGGCGACGTCGGCGACGGCGAGGCCGAGGCGCCCGTCCTCCATGTGGAAGACGTCGTAGAAGTCTCCGCCGACGTGCCGCGCCGGGATGCAGCGCGCCGCCACGGCGAAGCCGGGCCCGTCGAGCGACGCGGGCGGGAGGAGCCGCTGCTGGATCGCGCGGGCGAGCTCGAGCTCCTTCTCGGCGTACTCGGCCTCCTTGAGCCGCGCGATCGAGTCGGCGAGGCGCCGCTTGAGGAGCTCGTAGGCGGTGATCGGGAGGCCGACGACGGCCGAGAGCCCCGCCGAGATCCCGAGGGCGACGCCCGGGCCGCCCCCGAGGTCCGGGAGGCGGAACGGCTGGCCGAGGAAGAGCGGTCGCCCGAGCGCCTGGCCGAGGACGAACCCGAGGAGGCCCGCGAGGGAGAAGACGACGCTCCTCACGAGGGCCGCGCGGCCGGAGGGGAGGCGGGAGAGCGGCTCGTGGAGCAGGCGCTCGGCGAGGATCGAGAGGAGGTAGCAGCAGAGGCCGATGAAGGCCCCGAACGCGAGAGAGCGCGCCCCCGGGAAGCCCCGGCTCAGGAGCCACGTCAGGGCCATGCCGAGGAGCATCGCCAGCGCCGGGTAGGGCGAGAGGAGCGTCCCGCGCCAGAAACCCGCGTAGTCGCCCGGGCGCGCTCCGGGCGTCGCCCCCTTCTCTCCGCCGTCGCTCACGTCGCAAACCCCCTGTCCGGTCCTGCGTATCATCGCGCTAGACTGTCCCCCTTCCCGAATAGGAGGAGACGATGGGCCTTCTCGACAACATCAAGCAGCAGATCGGCTCGCAGTTCATCGAGATCATCCAGTGGCTGGACGAGTCGGACGACTCGCTCGTCTACCGCTTCCCGGTCTACAACCAGGAGATCAAGATGGGCGCGCAGCTGACGGTGCGCGAGAACCAGGCCGCCCTCTTCGTGAACGAGGGGAAGGCCGCCGACCTGTTCCTGCCGGGGCGCTACGAGCTCTCGACGCAGAACATCCCGATCCTGACGACGCTCCGCGGGTGGAAGTACGGCTTCCAGTCGCCGTTCAAGGCGGAGGTCTACTTCTTCAACACGCGGACCTTCACCGACCTGAAGTGGGGGACGACGAACCCCGTCATGATGCGGGACTCCGACTTCGGGATGATCCGCATCCGCGCCTTCGGGACCTACGCGATGAAGGTCGCCGACCCGAAGGTCTTCTTCAACACGATCGTCGGGACGCAGGGGCTGACGACGACGGACGAGATCACCGGCCAGCTCCGGTCGATCGTCCTCTCGAAGCTCTCCGACGCGATCGCCGAGTCGAAGATCCCGGCGCTCGACATCGCGGCCAAGTACGACGAGCTCTCGGCCTTCGGCAAGGAGAAGATCGGCCCCGAGTTCGCGAGCTTCGGCCTCGACCTGACGAAGTTCTTCATCGAGAACGTCTCCCTCCCCGAGGAGGTCGAGCAGGCGATCGACCAGCGGACGAAGCTCGGCGTCCTCGGCGACAGGATGGGGCAGTTCACGCAGATGCAGGCGGCCGAGGCGATCAAGATCGCCGCGGCGAACCCCTCGGGCGGCCTCGCCGGCGCCGGCGCCGGCCTCGGCGCCGGGATGGCGATCGGCGGCGTGATGGGCCAGGCCTTCCAGCCGATGATGCAGCCGCAGGCCGCGCCGCCGCCGGCCTACGGCGCCCCGGCTCCGCCTCCCGCGCCGGGCGCCGGCGCTCCCCCGCCTCCTCCCGCTCCCGCCGGTCCGCGCTGGTCGCTCGCGATCGACGGCAAGACCTACGGCCCCTACACCGACGAAGCGATGAAGCAGATGATCGCCGCGGGGCAGGTCGCCCCGACGACGCTCGCCTGGCACCCCGGCGCCGCCGGCTGGGCCGCGCTCCAGACGTTCCCCGGCTTCGAGGGGACGAGCCCCGGCGTCGCGCCGCCGCCCCCGCCGCCCCCCGCCCGCTGACGAGGGGCGGCCCTCGCCCTTCGCACCATGTCGGCCGAACCCGCTCCCCGCCCGGTCCCGGGCGGGGAGCCCGTTTCCGCGAAGGCCCGCAAGTTCCCCTGCGGCGCGTGCGGCGCCGACGTCGTCTGGCACCCCGGCGCCTCCGCGCTGAAGTGCCCCTACTGCGGGAGCGAGACGGCGCTGCCGACGAGCTCGGACGAGGTCGTCGAGCGGCCGCTCGAGGAGGCGCTCGCCGCGCCCCGCAGCCTCGGCTGGGGGGCCGAGAGGAAGAGCGTCCGCTGCACGAAGTGCGGCGCCACGACGACGTTCGACCCCGGCGTCTCCGCCTCGCGCTGCGCCTTCTGCGCGACCCCCGCCGTCGTCGAGGCGCCGCCCGAGACCGACCACGTCCGCCCCGCCGGCCTCCTCCCCTTCTCCGTCGACCGCGCCTCCGCCGCGCAGCGCTTCCGGAGCTGGGTTTCCGGCCTCTGGTTCCGCCCGAACGACCTGAAGGAGAAGGCGTCCGTCACGGCGATGCAGGGGGTCTACGTGCCGTTCTGGACGTTCGACGCCCTGACGCACAACCGCTGGACCGCCGAGGCGGGGCATCGGTACACCGTCCAGGTCCGGGCGCTCGTGAACGGGAAGTCCGTGATGCGCTCCGAGACGCGCATCCGCTGGGAGCCGGCGGCCGGCTTCCTCGAGAAGGTCTTCGACGACGTCCCGGTGCCCGCCTCGAAGGGGCTCCCTCCGGGCCTCGCGCGCGGCATCGAGCCGTTCCCGACCGGCGGCCTCGTTCCCTACGACCCGCAGTACCTCTCCGGCTTCCTGGCCGAGGAGTACGCGGTGGACCTCCCCGAGGCGGTCGCGGCGGCGCGGGAGCGGATGACGCGCGAGATCCACGCGGCCTGCGGGGCGCAGGTGCCGGGCGACACGCACCGGAACCTCTCCGTCTCGACGGCCTGGTCGGGCCTGACGTGCAAGAACGCGCTCCTGCCGGTCTGGATCTCGGCCTACGAGTACGGCGGCAAGCCGTTCCGCTTCCTCGTCAACGGCGTCACCGGGAAGGTCGACGGGAACGCGCCGTTCTCCGCGGTGAAGGTCGCGCTGGCGATCCTCGGCGTCCTCGCGGTGATCCTCCTCTTCTCGCAGCTGGGCTGACTCCGCCCCGACGGAGAGCCGCCGGAAAAGAGCTGCGGCCCGCACCCCTGACGGGATGCGGGCCGCCCGTTCTCGCGGAATGGTCCGGAGGACCTACTTGATCCCGGCCTCGTCGAGGAGGTTCTTCGCCCCTTCGACCGCGTCCCAGACCCAGAGGAGGTAGCGGCTGTCGACCTGGATCGACCGCGTCTTCTCCGTGTCGAAGAGGAAGTCGGAGGCGACCGTCTCCAGCGTTCCGTCGAAGAGGAGGCCGACGAGCTCGCCCTTAGAGTTCAGGACCGCCGAGCCCGAGTTGCCGCCCGTCGTGTCGACGTCGGACATGAAGTTCACCGGGACGTCGCCCAGCTTCTCGTCGAAGTAGGGAGTCTTCTTCCCGGCCCGGAGCGCCTTCGCCGCCTCGAGGAGACGGCCGGGCGCGTCGAACTCGCCTTCGCCCGTGTGCTTGTCGAGGACACCCTGGAGCGTCGTCTGCGGGAGGTAGCGCATGCCGTCGCGCGGGTCGACGCCCATGACGCGGCCGAACGTGACGCGGAGCGTGGAGTTCGCGTCGGGAGCGACGAGGCCGCCGCCCTGCGCGAGGAGAGCCCGCATGTAGACCGGGCGGAGGCGCGAGCGCTTCCCCTCGGTCGCCTTCTCCCGCTCGCGCGCGGCCTCGGCCATCGGGTGGAGGGCGACGGCCAGCTTCACCGCGGCGTCGTTCGTATCGACGATCTCCTTGGTCGGCTTGTCGAAGAGAGAGAGACGGAACTCCTTCTCGGGGAGACGGGTGCCGGCGTAGAGCGCGTCGAGGAACGTCTCGACCTTCTTCGCGGCCTCCTCCTTCGGCATCCCCGCGGCAAGGCCGACGAGGGTGTCGAGGGGCTCGATCCGCTGGCCGGCCGGGAGGGCCGCCGCCTCGTGCAGGACGTAGCGGAGCATCGGCCGGTCGAGCCGGTTGTCGTAGGAGCGCTCCATTCGCTCGAGGCCTTCCTTGATCCGGGCCCAGTTCCGCTCCTGGAAGGACGGGTCGCGGTCGAGGTCCTTCTTCGGGCGCTCGAGGGAGAGGCGGTAGAGCTGGTTCGCGGTCGAAAGAAGGGTGGAGTTCATGTAGAGGGCGCCGAAGACGGCGTCCTTCTCACGCGTCTTCTCGCTCTCGGCCTGCATCTCGGCGAGGCCGGCGAGGGCGGGGCCGAACTCCTTCTGGCGGGTCGCGTCGGCGGCGATCCAGGCCTCGAGGGCCTTCTGCTTCGCTTCCTTGCGAGCCAGGATCCCGCCCTTCTGCAGCCCGGCGAGGACTCCCTCGTTCTTCTTCATCCCGTTCTGGAGGCCCCGCATCCGCGGCTCGGCCTTGATCGCGAGCTCCTTCGACCCCTTCGTGACCTCCTCGAGGATCGCGATCATCTCCCGGTTGCGGCGGACGTACCGCGGGAAGCCCCACTCGGTCCGCTCTTTCACCTCGGCGAACGTCTCGTGGCGCTGCGTCCGGCCGGGGTAGCCGGCGACGAAGATCAGCTCGCCCGGGCTCGCCCCCTTCGGGGAGATCTTCAGGAAGTGCTTCGGCTGGTACGGGACGTTCTCCTTCGAGTAGGCGGCGGGCTTGCCGTCCTTGCCGACGTAGGCGCGGTAGAAGGAGAAGTCGCCCGTGTGCCGGGGCCACTGCCAGTTGTCGGTCTCGCCGCCGTAGTTGCCGATCCCCTGCGGCGGGGCGTAGACGAGGCGGACGTCGTTGATCTCGAGCTGGGCGATCTCGTAGTACTTCAGCCCCTCGAAGAAGGAGGCGACGCGGCAGCGGAGGCCGTCCTTCTCGCAGGCCGCCGTCCGCTCCTTGATCCGGCGCTCGATGACGTCGAAGCGCTGGCGGTCGGTCAGCTTCGGGGAGATCTTCCCGGTGATCGCGTCGGTCACCTCGGTCACGGCGACCGTCACCCAGACCCGCGAGCCGGGGCCGTTCGAGAGCTCCTCCTCGCGCGTCCGCGCGAGGTAGCCGTCGACGATCAGGTTCTTCTCGGGGGTCGAGTTGTACTGGAGCGACCCCTGGACGCAGTGGTGGTTCGTCGCGATGAGGCCGTCGGGCGAGATGAACGACGCGCTGCAGCCGCCGAGCGAGATGACCGCGTTCATCGGGAAGCCGGTCAGGTCGGACCACATCTTCGCGTCGCCCGTGAAGCCGAGCTCCGCGAGGCGGGGCGCGAGGTCGGGGATCTGCTGGGGCATCCACATTCCCTCGTCGGCGGCGACGGGGGACGCGGCGATGAGGGCCGCCACGAGGACGACGGTGGTACGGAACGATTTGCTCAAGTGGAATCCTCCCTCCGGAAAAGGCCGGACCTCGCATTATCCCTTCCAGGGGACGGCCCGGGCCTCGTTCAGATACGGGGCGGCCTCCTCCCGAGTTGCCGGACCGTCTCCCCCGGGTCGTCCGTCAGGACGGCGTCGCAGCGAAGCAGTCGCCAGAGCCACAGACGGCGGCCGGGAGACGGGTCGAGCGGGGCGACCGCCTGCCCGCGGCGGTGGGCGAGAGCGACGTAGAGGGGGTTCAGGAGGAGGAGAGGCCACCAGGGTCCGAGGAGCTCGGTCCCCGGGACGGGGCGGGCCCCCTTCAGCGTGATCCAGCCCGTCGGGAGGCGCGGCGCCCCGCGCCGGCAGGCCTCAAGACGCGCCCGCGAGAACGAGAGGACGACGCACCTCTCGAGGACCCCGAGCGCCTCGAGCTCCCCGGCGAGCCGCCGTCCAACCTCGGGGTCGAGGAACCGGTCGCTCTTCAGCTCGAGAGCGAGCCCCCGGTCAGAGGGGAGGAGGGCGCAGAGCTCGGCGAGGGTCGGGATCCGTTCCGAGGCGAACTCCGGCCGCCGGCCGCCGGCGGACAGGACCTTCAGCTCCGCGAGGCTCCGCGTCTCGACGAGCCCCGTCGCGTCGGTCGTCCTGTCGAGCGTGGCGTCGTGGATGCAGACGAAGACGCCGTCGGCCGAGAGCCAGAGGTCCGTCTCGAGGACGTCCGCGCCGTCCTCGAGCGCCCGCCGGAACGAGGCGAGGGTGTTCTCCGGGCAGGCCGTCCGATTCCCGCGGTGCGCCATCACGTACGGCTTCGGGCGCCCGGGGAGCGCGAGGGCGAGGCCGGGCGGAGTGGGCTTCATCCGCGTGCGATTCTGGCAGTTCCCGGGGCGACCCGGCGCCGACCGGCGGTCGGCTAGACTTTCGGCCTCGTGAGCGTCGGCGGACCTCTCCCGCGCCGGATCGTCCTCGCGGCGGCCCTCGCGCTGACCGCCGGCTGCTCCCGCGAGCCCGCCCGCCCGGCGCCCCCTCCGGAGCGGCCGGCCCTGCTCCTCGTCACGCTCGACACGACGCGCGCCGACGCGCTCGCGCCCGAGGAGAAGACCGGCGCGACGCCGGCCTTCGCCGCGCTCGCCGCGCGAGGCCTCCGCTTCGCCCAGGCCTACGCGACGGCGCCGACGACGCTCCCCTCCCACGCCTCGATGCTCTCCGGGCTCTACCCGGCGGGGCACGGCGTGCACGAGAACGGGAGACGCCTCCCGGACCACGTTCCGCTCGTGACCGAGCGTCTGCGCGAGCTCGGCTACGCCACGGCCGCGTTCGTCTCGGGCTATCCGCTCGAGAGCCCGTTCGGCCTCGCCCGCGGGTTCGACCTCTACGACGACGAGATCGGCGACGGACGGGTCGAGCGCTCCGCCCGCGAGACGACCGACCGCGCGCTCGCCTGGCTCGCGCGGGCCGAGACGCGGCCGCGCTTCCTCTGGGTCCACTACTACGACCCGCACGAGCCGTACGCACCGCCCGAGCCGTTCCGCAGCCGATTCCCCCACGACCCGTACCTCGGCGAGATCGCCGCGATGGACCAGGAGCTCGGACGCCTCGTCGCCGCGTTCGAGGCGGCCGCGGGAGGGCGCGGGGCGGGGATCGTCGTCGCCGCCGACCACGGCGAGGGGCGCGGCGACCACGGGGAGATGCTGCACGGGAACCTCCTCTACCAGGGGGTGATGCGCGTGCCGCTCGTCGTCGCCGGCGCCGGTGTCGAGACGGGGACGCGCGGCGACCCGGTCAGCCTCCGCCAGGTCCGGGCGACGCTCCTCGGGCTCGCGGGCGATCCGGCGGACGGCACGCTCCTCGCCTCGGGAGGCGCCCCGGTCCTCGGCGAGGCGATGCAGCCGTACCTCAACTACCGCTGGCAGCCGCAGGTGATGGGCGTCGCGGGACGGCAAAAGCTGATCCGCTCCGGCCGGCTCGAGCTCTACGACGTCTTCGCCGACCCGGCGGAGGCGCACGACCTCGCGGGAACCGTCCCGCCGGACCGGGCCCTGGCCCGGGCCGTCGCGGAGTACCCGCTGCCGGGCGCCTCGCCCGCCACCTCCGCGCCGCCGGCCGGCGAGGAGGAGCGTCGCCGGCTCGCGAGCCTCGGCTACCTCGTCTCGGGGGAGGCGCCGGGAGCCGTGCCCGAGGGCGCGCCCCGCGCGGCGGAGATGACGCCCCTCTTCGCCGACCTCGACGCCGCCGCGCACGCCTTCGCTCGCGGTGACTACGCTCGTGCCGCGGGGCGCTTCGAGCGCGTCCTCGCGCGCGACGGCGGCAACCTGATGGCCGCCGTCCAGCTCGCGGCCTGCCGGTCGCTCCTCGGCCAGGAGGGAGAGGCGCTCGCGGTCTTCGCCCGGGCGCGCCGGATCGACCCCCGATCGGTCGAGGTCCGCCACTACCTCGGCCTTCACCACCTGAAGTACGGACAGGTCGAGCGCGCGGGGCCGCTCCTCGAGGCGGTCCTCGAATCGCAGCCCGACCGCCTCGCCGCGATCGAGGGGCTCGCCCAGGTGCGCGCCCGGGAGGGACGCCTCGGAGAGGCGGCGGCGCTCCTCGAGCGGGCCGTCCCGCTCTCCGGCGACCCGGGAACGCGCCTCGTCGAGGCCGGCCTCCTCCGGATGCGGCTCGGCGAGACCGGTCCGGCCCTCGCCGCGCTCGAGCGGGCGCGCACCCTCCACCGGGAGTCGTTCCGGCGGCACCTCGAGCTCGGTGTCCTCCTCCTCGCCGCCGGGCGGCTCGAGGAGGCCCGCGACGCGCTCGACCGTGTCCCCTCCGGCCACCCCGACGCCCCGATGGCGCTCTTCAAGAGGGCCCAGGTGAGCGTCCTCCTCGGCGAGCCCGACCGGAGCGAGAGGGTCCGTGCGGCCCGAGCGGGGGCGGACGACACGACCCGCCGCCTGATCGCCGGGGAGCGCCTCTTCGAGGGCGTCGCTCACTGAGGTCGCCCCCGGGGACGGCCGCGAATCGCCGCCTCCCGGCGGCACCGGCTCGGCTACACTAACTCGCAGGTTTCCATCCGACTTTTCCCGGGGTCCGACACTCGCCGCGCCGTTCGGCGCGGCTACCTGATAGGGAGGAGATTCGAATGAAGTGGCTCCTGAGGGCACTGGTGGTGGTGCTGATCGCCTCGCCCGCGTTCGGCCAGCAGACGGGCAACGTCGTCGGCAAGGTCACGATGGACGACGGCTCCGCCCTGCCCGGCGTCTCCGTCCAGGCAACCTCGAACGTCCTGCCGCAACCGCGGAACACCGTCTCCGGCGCGAACGGCGACTACCGCCTGCCGCTCCTCCCGCCCGGCAAGTACGAGCTGACCTTCACGCTCCAGGGGATGGCCCCCGTGAAGCGCCCGGCCAACGTCGTCCTCCGCCAGGACACGATGGTCAACGCGACCCTCTCGATCGCCGGGGTCACCGGAGCGGCGACCGTCGTCGCGACGGCGACGCTCCTCGACACCGAGTCGTCCGCTCTGAAGGCGGCCGTCGACGAGCAGGTCATCAAGGCCCTGCCGGTCGGCCAGGAGTACCGCGACCTCGTCAAGCTCGTCCCCGGGGTCCAGTACTCCGAGGACTCCGTCCGCGGCCCGAGCGCGGGCGGCAGCGGCCAGGACAACGTCTACAGCTTCGACGGCGTGAACGTGAACCTTCCCCTCTTCGGCACGCTCTCGGCCGACCCCTCCTCGCACGACATCGCTCAGGTCGCCGTCGTCAAGGGAGGCGCCGACGCCACCGAGTTCAACCGCGCGGCCGGCATCACGGTGAACACCGTCAGCCGCTCGGGAACGAACGCCTTCCGCGGCAGCCTCTCGTACCAGATGCAGCCGGAGAGCCTGATCGCCGACCGCGACACGACCAGCTCCGCCGTCTTCGAGGAGGACAAGGACTGGGCGGTCGCCAACATCGGCGGCCCGGTCTTCAAGGACCGCCTCTTCTTCTACGCTTCCTACTACAGCCCGACGAGCACGCGTGACAACCGCGCGAACCTCTACGGCGAGGTCCCGAACTACAAGAGCACGCGCGACGAGATCTTCGGAAAGCTCACCTACTCGCCGACCGACTCGATCCTCCTCAATGGCTCCTACCGGCACTCCGACCGCGAGGAGAGCCATTACGGCGTCGGGGGCGAGGCCTACGCCGCCTCGACGAGCAACGGCGCGAAGGCGAAGCAGAAGATCGCCATCTTCGAGGGCTCCTGGATCATCAACGACCGGAGCTACGCGACGGCGAAGTTCACCGACTTCCGCAACCCGAACACCGGGCGGCCCGACACGCTCCTCAGCGTCGTCCCGTCGATGGGAGCGGGCACGACCCTCAACGTCGGCGCCCTCGACACGATGGGCTTCGTGGCCATCCCCGTCCCCATCACGGGGCAGACCGCCTTCAACGACTTCATCGCCCCGCTCATCGACCGCTACGGCTACCTGCAGGACGGCGTCCGCAAGGGGGGCGGCCGGATCGGAGCCGGGACGCAGTTCGACAACAACGACTTCTACCGGCAGAGCTACCAGCTCGGCTACGACGTCTCGTTCGGTCAGAAGGTGACCCACAACCTGCACGTCGGCTACCAGTGGTCGAAGGACCAGGAGGACCTCTACCGGACCTCCAACGGGTGGGGCTCGATCACGATCCCCGGCGGGCGGATCAACTGCCCGACGGAGTCCACCTGCGCCGGCCAGCCCGTCTTCTACCAGGCCCAGGTTCAGCAGCAGGGGATCCTGGACGTCCCGACGATCAACTCGCAGTACCACCAGCACAACATCGAGCTGAACGACTCGATCCGCTGGGCGAACGTCACCGTCAACGTCGGCCTCCTGGCGAGCAACGACAAGCTCTACGGACAGGGTCTTCGCGAGAAGGAGGGGACCGTCTCGGGATTCGAGCTCGCGCCGGGCAACCGCTACCTGATGCACGAGATCAAGTTCGGGGACGCGCTCCAGCCGCGGCTCGGCATCGTCTGGGCCTACCAGGGGGCGAACACCGTCTACGCGAACTACGCCCGCTACATCCCGACGGCCGGCTCGCTCCCGCGTGCCGCGTCCTGGGCCCGGAGCTCGGCGGCCATCATCAACGTCTATTTCGACGAGAACGGCAACTTCATCGGCTCGACGCCCGAGGCGTCGTCCTCCGGGAAGATCTTCCAGGACGGCCTCAAGCCCCGGAAGACCGACGAGTACATGATCGGGACGACGAAGGACCTCGGGAAGGGGTGGACCGGACGCCTGCACACGCGCTACCGGAAGTCCGACAACTTCTGGGAGGACACGAACAACAACGCGCGCCTCGTCTTCAACCCGCCCCCGGGGATCCCGCAGGAGCTCTACGTGCCGAACCTCCCGGAGATCCAGAAGGAGATCGGCGGCTCCTCGTACGTCATCGCCGCGCTCGACGGCGCGTTCACGAAGTACTACGAGGCGGGACTCGAGGCCGAGTGGCGCGGGCGCAACGCCTACGTCCGCGGCTCCTACGTCTGGAGCCACTACTACGGCAACTTCGACCAGGACAACTCCGCCGGCTCCGGCACGGGCAACGACAGCAACATCTTCATCGGCTCGTCCAACATCGGCGACGGCGCCGGCCGCCAGCTCTGGGACTTCAAGTACGGCAACCTCCGCGGCGACCGCCGGCACCAGCTCAAGCTCTACGGCTCCTACCAGCTCCCCTGGCGGGGCTCCGTCGGCGCCTACGCGGTCTACCAGTCGGGCCAGCCGTGGGAGTACCACAGCTACGAGCCGTACATCTCGCAGACGACCAGCACGAGCGACTCGAACCGCTACGCGGAGCCGGCCGGCTCCCGGCGGACCGACGCGCACTACCAGATGGACCTGAACTACACGCAGACGATCCCGATCGGCGACCTCTTCCGGCTCGAGGCCCGCATCGACGTCTTCAACGTCTTCGACCGCCAGACCGGCTACAACATCCAGGACAACGTCCACTCGGCCAATCCGGGCACGCCGCAGACGTTCTACGACCCGCGCCGGGTCCAGTTCGCCCTCAAGCTCGAGTTCTAGCCGTCGCCGAGCCGGAACGACCGGGGCCCGCGGAGCGATCCGCGGGCCCCTTCGCTTTTCCGGCGGCGCGCCGCCGGCTCTCCGGGCGGTACGATTCCCTCATGCCCAACCTCTTCGCCGGCGTCGACGGCGGCGGGACCCGCACGCGCGCCGTCGTCACCGCCACGGACCTCCTCCCGCTCGGGCGCGGCGCCTCCGGGCCGACGAACGCCTCGACGATCCCCGTCCCCCACCTCGTCCAGTCGGTGACGGAGGCGGTCGACGACGCCCTCGAGGCTGCAGGCGCCTCCCGATCCGCCCTCGCGCTCCTCTCCTGCGGGCTCGCCGGGGTCGACGCCTCCGCCACGGCCGGACGCCTCGTCGCCGCCCTGGAGGCCGTCTACGGTGCCGGCCGCGTGCGCGTGACGACCGACGCGCGCATCGCCCTCGCCGGGGCCCTCCCCGATCCCGTCGGCGGGGCCGGGGCCGTCCTGATCGCCGGCACCGGCGCGATCTGCTTCGGCCGGAACGCCCACGGCCTCGAGGAGCGCGCCGGGGGCTGGGGCGCCCTGATCGGCGACGAGGGCTCCGCCTCGGAGATCGCCCGGCGCGGCCTCGCCGCCGTGGCGCGCGACGTCGACGGCCGCGGCCCCCGAACGAAGATGAGGGAGGCGCTCGACGCCTCGGAGGGAACCCGCTCCGCCGTCGAGAGGATCCGTCGCCTCTTCCGTCCCGGCGCGGGGCCAACCGACACCGCCGCCTACTTTCCCGTCGTCCTCGAAGCCGCGCGCGCGGGCGACGCCATCGCGCTCGGGATCCTCGAGTGGGCGGGCCGGGAGCTCGCCTGGACCGCGCTGACCGTCCTCCGGAAGCTCGGGATCGCCGGCGAGGAGCCGACCGTCGCGACGGTCGGCGGCGTCTTCTCCGCGGGCGAGCTCGTCCTCGCCCCTCTCCGGGAGAGGCTCCTCGAGGGCTCCCCGCGGACGAGGCTCGGCCCGCCGGCGCACGTACCGGAGATCGGCGCCATCCGACTCGCTCTCGCCGAGGGGCCGCGGTGACCGAGACGCTCGGGCTCCTCCGCGAGATCCACGCGGCGGACCTCGAGGCCGTTCGCGCCGTCGGGAACGTCCTCTCCGACGTCGCGCGCGCGGCCGAGGCGATCGCCGGCCGCCTCGGCGCGGGCGGCCGTTGGATCAACGTCGGGGCCGGGACGAGCGGCCGACTCGGCGTCCTCGACGCCTCCGAGCTGCCCCCCACGTTCGGCGTGCCGCCCGCTCTCGTCACCGGCCGGATCGCCGGCGGGCGGGCGGCCCTCGTCGACGCCGTCGAGGGAGCGGAGGACGACGAGGCCGCCGGGGCCGCCGAGGTCCGCGCGGAGGGCGTCGGCGCGAACGACGTCGTCCTCGGGATCGCGGCGAGCGGCGCGACGCCCTGGGTCGCCGGCGCGCTCGCCGCCGCGAAGGAGGCGGGCGCGCTCGCCGTCGCGCTCGTCTGCGCCCCCGGCTCGCGGATCGCCGCGCTCGCCGACCTCGCGATCGTCGTCGACACCGGGCCCGAGGTCCTCCGCGGCTCGACGCGGATGAAAGCGGGGACGGCGCAGAAGCTCGTCCTGAACATGCTCTCGACCGCCGTCTTCGCGCGCCGAGGCCTCGTCTGGCGCGGGGAGATGGTGGCGATGCGGCCGACGAACGCGAAGCTGCGGCAGCGGGCCGTCGACATCCTCGGCCGGACGCTCGGCGTCCCCCAGGACGCCGCCCGCCGCCTCCTCGAGGAGGCGGGCTGGGAGCTCCCCGCCGCGCTCGTCGCGGCGCGCTGGCGCGTCTCCCCCGCCCGCGCCTCCGAGTGGATCGCCGCCTGCCGGGGGAGCGTCGCCCGCGCCCTCGAGGAGGAGCCGTCGTGACGCGCTCCGGTTTCTTCGACCTCCACGTCCACGGCGCGTTCGGCGTCGACCTCCTGACCGCGGACGAGGCGGAGCTCGACCGGCTCGCGCTCGGCCTGGCCGGGCGCGGCGTCGAGGGCTTCGTCCCGACGCTCGTCCCGGTCCCTCTCGCCGAGCTCGCCCCGCTCCTGGCCCGCCTCTCCGCGTGGGTCCGCTCCCGAACGCCCGGCGACGGGCGCGGGGCGATGCCGCTCGGGATCCACCTCGAGGGGCCCTTCGTCTCGCCGAGCCGCTCGGGCGCCCTCCACCGCGAGTGCCTCCTCGACGGGAGCGACGCCCGAACGGTCGACGCGTTCTTCGACGCGGCCGGCGAGATCCCGGGCCGGCCCGTCGTCACGCTGGCGCCCGAGATCCCCGGCGGCCTCGACCTCGTCTCGCGCTTCGCCGCGCGCGGCTGGCTCGTCTCCCTCGGCCACACCGAGGCCGACGTCCCGACGCTCGACGAGGCGCTCCGGCGCGGCGCGAGGCACGTGACCCACTTCGGCAACGCGATGAAGCCGCTCCACCACCGCGACGCGGGGCCGGTCGGATGGGGGCTCCTCCGCGACGGCGTGACGGTCGACGTCATCGCCGACCTCCACCACCTCTCCTCCGAGATGCTCGCGCTCGTGAAGCGCTGCAAGGGGCCGGAGGGCTTCGCGCTCATCAGCGACGCCGCGCCGTGCGCGGGCCTCCCCGACGGGACGTACGACGTCTGGGGCGAGCCGCTGACCGTCGCGGCCGGCGCGGTGAGGAACGCCTCGGGAGGCCTCGCCGGGAGCGCGGCGCTCCTCGACGAGTGCGCCGCGCGCCTCGTCGCCTGCGGCGTCGCGACCGAGGAGGAGGCGTGGATCGCGGCGTCGAGGACGCCTCGCCGCCTCCTCTCCTCGTAGAGTCTCAGACCTTCCAGTACCAGCCCCGCCTCTCGCAGAGCCGCAGGACGGCCCAGACGGCGGCGAGGAGGGCGAGCGCCTGCAGGTGCGAGCCGAGGTGCGGGTCGCCGGCTCGAGAGAAGACCTTCTCGAAGAGGAGCCTTTGGAGCGGCACGGCGACCCCGCCGACAGTCGGTTTGACGAGGAGGAGCGTCTTCGCGAGGAGGCCGGAGAGGACGAACGCGAGGAGCGGGTTCGTCCCGAACGTCACGAGCGGCGCGAGCGGCCGCTTCACCCCCCACGCCTCGACGACGGCGAGGGCCGCGAGGAGCGCGAGGCACGCCGCGCCCGACGTGAAGAGGACGTAGGAGCCGGTCCAGAGCCCCTTGTTGAGCGGCAGGCCGAGCGACTGCGCGGCCAGGCCGCCCGCCACCCCGGCGACGCCCGCGGCGCCGAGGAGCGTCCGGCGGCGCGAGGCCGGCGCCCCGGACGTCAGGAGGAGCCCCGCGAGGGCGCCGGTCAGCATCGTCGCGAGGGCGGTCAGCGTGGAGAGGATCCCCTCCGGGTCCCAGGCGGGCTTCCAGAGGTGCCCCTTCAGGAGCGCCACGTCGATCGCCGCCTGGAGGTTCCCCTCGCGCGTCAGGTCGTAGCCGGGAAGGAAGAGGAGCGCCGTGTGGAGGGCGACGAGGAGCGCGGCGGCCGCGGCGAGGGAGGCGGCCTTCCGCTTCGCCGGGGCGGCGAGGAGGAGGAGCGCGCCGAGGGCGTAGACGACGCCGATCCGGGGCAGGACGCCGGGAAGGCGGAGGCGGAGGAGCCGCTCGATCGTGAACGGGAACCAGCCGAGCGCCCAGCCGACGAGGACGATCGTCCCGCCGCGGCGGAGGGCGTGTCGCGCGAGCGTCCCCGGCGCGGCCCCGCGCGCCTCGCGCCGGCCGAGGGAGAGGACCGAGGCCGTCCCGACGATGAAGAGGAAGAACGGGAAGACGAGGTCGGTCGGCGTGCAGCCGTGCCACTCCGCGTGGCCGAACGGCGGGAGGACGTGCGCCCAGCTCCCCGGGTTGTTGACGAAGAGCATCGCGGCGACGGTCGCCCCCCGGAAGAGGTCGAGAGCGACGAGACGGCCCGCGGGAGGCTGCGGCTTGAACAGGACCCGATTCTAGGGAGGCGCGTGGGCGCCGGACGATTTATCCTCGACGGGCATGGAGAGAACGAACGGTCCGGTGCCGACGGGAGAGCCGCCCGCCGGCGTCTTCGACCTCGCCGGAGCGGCCCTCGCGGTCGCGGACGCGTCCGGCCGGATCGGCTGGGCGAACGCCGCGTTCCGCGCCCTCCACCGCGTCCCCGTCGACGGCGGACAAGGCCTCTCTCTTCGCGATCTCGTCGTCGGTCGCCCCGGGACGCCTTCGCCTCTTCCGGAGCCGCTCACCCTCGGGTTCCAGGGAGTCGTCCGGCACCGGCGCCTGGACGGCACGCTCTTCTTCGGCGAGCTGTCCGTGCGGCCCGCCGGGAGCGGCGTCTCGATCGCCGTCCGGGACGCCTCCGAGGAACGGCGCGCGGCCGCCGTCCACGACTGCCTCCTCGCCCTCCTTCGGACCGCGCGCGAGAACCCCTCCCCCGGAGAGCTCTTCCCGGTGGCTCACGCCCTCGTCGGCCGGCTCCTCCCCGCGGCCGGGTTCGCCGTCGTCGGCCTCGATCCGGAGACGTCGCGGGTCGAGCTCCTCTACTCGGCGCCCGAGAAGCTCGGGGAAGACGTCCGAGAGGCCGTCTGGGGCGTCGCGGGAGAGGTGATCGCCGCCCGCGCGCCCCTGTGCCTCGGCCCGGCGAGCCGGGACGGCGAGCAGCGCGGGAAGAGACCCGGCCCCGCCGGCGTCCCGGGGAGCTCCTGGGTCGGCGCCCCGCTCGGAGACGGCCTCGGCGCGCTCGTCGTCTGGGCCTCGGGCGGCGCCGGCCACGACGAGGCCGACGGAGCGCTCCTCGGGACGCTCGCGCCGCTCGTCGGCGAGGCGCTCCGCCGCGGCCGGGAAGAGGCGCGCCGGCAGGGCGACCTCCGCGCGAAGACCGCCCTGATGGAGGCGCTCTCGGACGCCGGCCAGGCGCTCGTGACGCTCCGCGACGGCTTCGTCGTCTCCGCGAACGACGCCGCGCTCCGTCTCGCCGAGACGACGCCCGAGGAGCTCTTTGGCCGACGGCTCCTCCTCGAGCTCGCGCCGCCGGCCGAGCGGACGCACCTGGCGCGGCTCCTGGCGTCCCCCCCGCGCGAGCCGTTCGAGACGGCCCTCGCCCTCCCCGGAGGAGAGCGGCGGGAGGTTCAGATGGCGATCCGGGCCGTCGACCTCCCCGACGGCCTCCTCCACCTCGCCGTCTTCCACGACGTCACGACGCTCGTCCGTTCGGCGCGGACCGACTGGCTCACCTCCCTTCCGAACCGCCGCTCCACGGAGGAGGTGCTCGCCCGGGAGTGGGAGCGCCTGCGCCGCCGGTCCGGCGCCTTCGCCCTCTCGCGCGGCGAGCTCACCGACGCGCGCCCCGTCACGCCGCTCTCCGTCGTCATGATCGACATCGACGACTTCTCCGTCTTCAACGACCGGCACGGGCACCACACCGGCGACGAGATGCTCCGGCGGACGGCGCTCGTCCTCCGCTCCGCGCTCCGTTCCTGCGACATCGTCGGGCGGTGGGGCGGAGAGGAGTTCCTCGCGATCCTCCCCGAGACCGACGATGTCGGCGCCGTCGCCGTCGCCGAGCGGCTCCGCCACGCCGTCGAGGCCGACGCGTTCTACGACCTCCCGCGTTTCGCGTCCGGCGAGGGCGGCGCCTCCGAGGCCGTCCGCCTGAACGTGACCGTCAGCCTCGGGGTCGCCACCGAGGCGCGCCCCGCCGCCGCGACGGCGCACGGCCTCGTCCGGCGGGCCGACGCCGCGCTCTACGCGGCGAAGGCGGCCGGAAAGAACCGTGTCATCCCGGCCCCTCCGGAGGCAGACTCCGCGGGATGAGACGTCTCCCCGCGGCGGCGCTCGCGGCGTCGCTCCCGTTCCTCGCCTCCTGCACGGCGTCCCTTCCGCGCGACCTCCGCCTCGTCCCGGCTTCGGACCCGCTCGCGCGGCGGGTCGCGCGGATCGCGGAGGGGAGCGGAGCCCGGATGGGGATCGCCGCCCTCCACGTCGAGAGCGGGCGCGAGCTGCGGTGGCGCGACACGGAGACGTTCGAGGGAGCGAGCGTCGTCAAGCTCGCGCTCCTCGTCGAGGCGCTGGCGCGCAGCCGAGAGGGGACGCTCGAGCTCGACGAGCGCTGGCCGATCCCCCCCGCCGCCGTCGCGGCCGGCTCCGGCATCCTGGACGAGTTCGGGCCGTGGCTCGCGCCGACGCAGCGCGACCTGCTGCGGATCATGATGGTCCTCTCCGACAACACCGCGGCCAACCGCTTCATCGACCTCTTCGGCGCCGAGGCCGTGAACTGCCGGATGGCGTCGATCGGCCTCGCCGGGATCGAGCTCGTCGGCCGGATCCCCGACGCCGGTTCCCGCGAGGACGAGGCCCCCTGGAAGCCGCTCGGGCGGATGACGCCCCGCGACACCGCCGAGCTCTGGCGCCGCGCGGCCACGGGAGTGCTGCTCGACCGCGACTCGAGCCGGATCGCGATGCGGCTCGCCGCCCGCCCCCGGACCGCGAACCGGATCCCGGTCCAGCTCTCCTCGCGGCCCGGGTACTCCTGGACCGGGAAGTCGGGGACGATGCGCGGCGTCCGCGCCGACTCCGGCGTCCTCGCGACGCCGAAGGGGACGTTCGTCTTCGCGATGTTCGCCGACCGTCTCCCCGATCGCGCGGACGCCGGCCCCGCCGCGAACGCGGCGATGGGGGCGATCGCGCGGGAGATCGTCGACGAGTGGTCCCGGAGCCTGCCGGACCGCGCGCCGATCGACCTCTCGGCCGAGCGTCCCGTCCAGCCGGCGCTCCCGCGGATCGAACGGACGCCGCTCGAGGCGCGGGCCGGGGCGCCCGACCTCGAGCGGGTCTTCCGCGAGACCGACCGGACCTTCTGGGACCTCTGGGAGAAGGCGGGCGGAGACCTCTCCGACGCCTGCCTCCGGCCGATGCCGAACTCGTGGTGGGAGGGGTTCCAGCCGGAGCGGATCGAGCCCCTCTCCGCGCTCCTCCTCCACCACACGGCGGGAGACGAGGACGACTACGCCCTCTCGATCTTCGACGACCCGGCCCGCTTCGTCTCTTCCCACTTCCTCGTCGGGAGGGACGGCCGCCTCTGGCAGTTCGTCTCCCTCGAGCACCGGGCCTGGCACGCGGGCTCGTCGTTCCTCCACGGCCGCTCCGTCCTGAACCGGAGCTCGGTCGGGGTCGAGATCACCGGCGACGGCAATCGCTATCCGTTCACCCGGGCCCAGATCGAAACCGTCGTGAGGCTCGTCGGCGTCCTGACGGCGCAGCTCGGCCTCGAGGCGCCCTGGATCGCCGGTCACGAGCACGTCGCTCCCGGGCGAAAGGTCGACCCGGGCGAGCATTTCCCCTGGAACGAGGTGATGCGACGCGGCCTCGACCTCGCGGAGAGGCTCCGGCCGCACGTCCCGCCCCCGGCGCCGGCGCCTTAGCCGGCGTCGGCCTCAGACCGGGACGACACCGAGGCCCGGCGCGTCCGGGAGCTCCCAGCGCCCGTCCGTCAGCTTCAGCCCCTTCCACGGGTCGTTCGCGACGAGGAGGTTCCCGTCCAGGTCGAGCCAGTCGTAGAGCGGCGCGACGGCGACCGCCGCCGCGATCCCGAGCGACGACTCGATCATGCAGCCGAGCATCAGCTTGAAGCCGAGCGCGCGGCCCAGCGCCGCGAGCTCGTAGGCGCGCGTGACGCCGCCGCACTTGGCGAGCTTCGCGTTGATCCCGTCGAAGAGGCCGACGAGCGACGGGACGTCCTTCACGTGAAGGACCGACTCGTCCGCGACGAGCGGGAGGACCGCCCCGGCCTTCACCGCCTTCATCTCCGCGTTCCGCGCCGCCGGGAGCGGCTGCTCGACGAACTCGATCCCCATCGTCTTCAGCCAGGCGATCTTCTTCACGGCCTCCTCGACGCTCTTCCACCCCTCGTTCGCGTCGACGCGGATCGGCTTCGTCGTGACGGAGCGGATCGCCGCGACGTTCTCCTCGTCGCTGGCGAGGCCGACCTTCACCTTCAGGAGCGGGTAGGGCTCGGCCTCCTTCACCTTCTCCTTCATCACCTCGGCCGTGTCGATGCCGATCGAGAACGTCGTCTGCGCCATCCGGCCGGTCGGGACGCCGAGAAGCTTCCAGACGGGCTGGCCGACCGCCTTCCCCTTCCAGTCCCAGAGCGCCATGTCGAGCGCCGCGACGACCTGCGAGTCGCCGCCGGCGACCGCCTCGGCCCGCTCCAGCCACGTGAGGTGCTCCCACGGCGAGAGGCCGGCGCACGCCTCCTTCACCTTCGCGAAGGCCGCCTCGCCGCTCTCCCAGCTCTGGCCGTAGCGGACGTTCGCCGCCGTCTCGCCGTAGCCCGCGATCCCGCCGGCCGTCAGCGTCAGGAGGCCGTTCTTCTTCTCGCTCGACGAGTTGCGGGCGATCGTCCACGTATGCCGCAGCTTCAGGAGCATCGGCGCCAGGGAGAGCGTCGCGCCCTTCGGAGCCGCGGCAGCGGGCGGCGCGGCGGCGGCGAGGCCGGGGAGAAGCGCGGACGCGGCGAGCGTGCCGGTGACGGAGAGGAGGTCGCGGCGCGAGACGGGGTCGGACATGCGACGATTATGAGCACGATGACCGCCCGTTTCGCGCCCCGTCTTTCCGCGGCCCTGTCCCTTTTCGTCCTCCTCGCGGCGCGCCCGGCCGGGGCGGTCGTCCCGGCGCCGACTGCGCCGGCGGCTTCCTCCGCTCCCGCCTCCGGGCCGGCCGTCGTCGTCGTCCCCGTCGCGAACGTCCTCCTCCGCCCCGAGGCGCTCTCGCCGGTGGAGGACCAGGCGATCCTCGGGGAGACGCTCGAGGCGGCGAGGGCCGAGGGGCGCTACCGCTACGTCCGGCTCCGCTCCGGCACCCGCGGCTGGATCGAGGCGGACGCGATCCGGCCCGGCCTCCCCGACCCGTCGGCCGAGGCGCTCGAGGTGACCTCGAGCCTCGCGCACCTCTACCGCGAACCCGACTTCACGACCTCCGCGCCTCTCGCGACGGTCCCGCTCGGCGCCCGCCTCGGCGGCCTCGCGTCCCTCGAGAAGGGGGGATACCGCTGGCGCGAGGTCCTCCTCCCCGACGGCCGGAACGCCTTCGCGAGCGCGGAGGACGTCGCCCCCGCCCGCGCGGGCGGCGCACCGCCCATCCTCGACCCCGCCTCCTGGCTCGCCATGGCGCGGCGTTTCCTCGGCGCGCCCTACACCTGGGGCGGCACGACGCCTCTCGGCTTCGACTGCTCGGGCCTCGTCTTCCGGGTCCTCGAGCGGCACGGCATCCTCCTCCTGAGGAACAGCTCGGAGATGTGCTTCCGCGAGCCGCAGCTCGTCCCCGTCCCCTTCGAGGAGCTCGCCCCGGGAGACCTCGTCTTCTTCGGCAGCGCCGAGAAGATCGACCACGTCGGCTTCTGGGCCGGGAAGGACGAGGTCCTCCAGGCGACCTCGGCCGGCGTCCCGTCGACGCAGGAGACGCCCTGGGCGAGCCCGAAGCTGGCGCCGCGTTTCCGCTACGCCCGCCGGCTCGCGGCGCTCCCCGACGCCCCCCGCCCCACCGGCCTCACCCCCGCGAAGGCCGACGCCCTCGGCCGGGCGCTCGACGCCCTCGCCGCGGAGGGAGGCGCGACGTTCGGGATCGTCGTGAAGGACCTGCAGACCGGCGGAACCGTCGCACGCAACGCGACCACGGTCATGCACGCGGCGTCGACGATGAAGACCGCCGTCCTCCTCGAGGCGCTCCGGCGGGTCGACGCGGGGACCCTCTCCCTGGCGACGGGCGTCCCGGTCGTCGACTGCTTCCCGAGCGCCGTCGACGGGAGCCCGTTCCGCGTGTCGCTCGACGGGGAGAACGAGACGCGCCTCTCGCCGTTCCTCGGGAGCGCGGCGCGGCTCGACTTCGTCGCGCGCGAGATGATCGTCCGCTCGTCCAACGCCGCCACGAACCTGATGCTGGGACTCTGCCCGCCGAAGGACGTGCAGGCGTTCGTCGACGCCCTCGGCGCCGGCGGCGTGAAGGTGCGGCGGATGGTCGAGGACGAGAAGGCCTACCAGGCCGGCCTCTCGAACGAGACCGACGCCGCGGGAATGGCCGCCCTGATGGAGGCGGCCGTCCGCTCGCCCCGCCTCTCCGCCGAGTCGCGCCGCCTCGCGTTCGAGATCCTGGCGGCGCAGGAGTTCAACGAGCAGATCCCGGCCGGGATCCCGAAGCAGGCCGGCGCCGTCGTCGCGCACAAGACCGGGAACATCTCGAGGGTCCAGCACGACGCGGCCGTCGTCCGGCTCCCCGACGGGCGGGAGTACGTCCTCGTCCTCCTCGCGACCGACTTCGGCGCGAACGAGGAGGGCCGGAAGAGGGTGATCGAGACGACGCGGAAGATGTCCCGCGCCGTCTGGGAAGCGATGATCGCGCCGTGAGCGCCCCGCGCGGGCCCTTCGCCGCGCGCGGGGGCACGGAGAGCCTCGCCTACTTCTTCCGCGTGTAGGTCATCTCCATCGACTTCGCCATCTTCCCGTCCGGGCCCGACATCCACATCTCGAAGAGGAGCGTGTCGGCGTCGACCTCCGTGTCGACCGACTTGATCGCCACCTTCTTCCCGTTCGTCGGGTCGAGCATCGAGCCCGTGTAGACGGTCTTCTTCCCGCCCTTGTCGAGGCTCCCCGTCATCACGAGCATCCCGGTGCCCAGGGAGTCGATCCAGTACGCCTCGTACTTCTTCTTCACGTTGTCGAAGCCGGTGTAGCCGATGCCCGAGAAGGGCTGGCCCATCGCCGTCCCCTGGAAGCGCTGCTCGAGGTAGCGCCCGCCGAGGACCATCCGGAACTCGCAGCTCCCCGTCGTCTCCTCCGGGGGCTGGCTCGGGTCCATCCACGACTTCGTCTTCACGTCCCAGGTCCCCTCGAGCTTCGCGAGGCGCGCGTGCGCTTCGCCGGGCGTCGCGTAGGCCGCCCAGGCCTTCATCGCCTCTTCCGCGGCGGCGGCCTGGGCCGACGCGGGCTTCTCCTGGGCGGAAGCCTGGACGGTGAAGACGAGCAGGAAGAGGGTCATCCAGCGGGCGAGGCTCATGCAGTCTCCTTTTCCGGCACCGGGGCTCGGAGCGTTTCGCGCAGTCTCGCACGGCGGGGCCGTTGGCATTAGGCTTCCCCGGTGCCGCCCGGCCCTGGCGCACGCCGCGCAATCCTCGTCTCGACCCTCTCCGTCCTCGCGGGGAGCGGTGTCGCCCTGGCGGGAAGCCTCGTCGTCCGGATCCTGATGGCCCGGGCGCTCGAGCCCGACGCCCTCGGCCTCGTCCTCCTCGCGATCGCCGTCGTCACCCCGGTCGGCGCGATCGCCGGGCTCGGGACGAACGGCGCGCTGGCGCAGCGGCTCGCCGAGCTCCGCGCGCGCGGCGAGGAGGCGCCGGCGCGCCGGATCGGGAGGAGGGCGATCCTCCTCGTCTCGGCGTCCGGCCTCCTCGCCGCGTTCCTCCTCGCCGTCCTCGCCGGCCCGCTGGCCCTGCTCCTCCACCAGCCGGAGATCGACCACGTCCTCCTCCCGATGGCGCCGGTCGCGCTCGGGCTCGCCGCGGGTGCCGCCGCGCTCGGCGTCGCGCGAGGGTTCGGCGACTCGCTCGGCCGCGCCCTCGTTCGGGACGCGGGGGGCGGCCTCCTCCGGGTCGCGGGCGTCGGGGCCGCCCTCCTCGCGGGCGCGCCGACGTCGTTCGCCGTGGCCGCCGGCTTCGCCGCCGGCTCCCTCCTGGCGGAGCTCCTCTTCGTCGGCTACGTGGCGGGAAAGGGCTGGCTCGCCCCGTCCCCTTCGCCCGCCGCCGAGCCCGTCCCCCTCCCCGACCTCCGCCCCTTCGCCGCGAACGAGGTGCTGACGCAGGCGACCCTCTGGCTCGACGTCGTCGTTCTCGGAGCCCTCGCCCCGGCGGCCGTCGTCGGGCTCTACGGCGTCGCGAGGGGGCTCACGCGCGTCCTCGACCTCGTCCGGCAGGCGTCGTCGCACGGATACCTCCCGGCGGCGGCCGCCGTCGTCGCGCGGGGCGAGGCGGGTGCCGTCGCCGCGCTCCACGTCTCGACCCGCCGCTTCGCCTTCGCCCTCGTCTGGCCCATCCTCGCCGCCTGCATCCTCGCTCCCGGCCCGCTCCTCGGACTCCTCTTCGGCCCGGACTACGAGGCCGCCGCTCCGGCCCTGCGCCTTCTCGCTCTCGCGAGCTTCCTCTCCTCGTTCTTCGACTACCTCGACCTCGTCCTCCTCGCCGAACGGCGCCCGGCGGACGTCCTGCGCGCCGGGGTCGTCGGCATCGCGGCGCTCGTGGCCCTCCTCGCGGCGCTCGTGCCGCCCTACGGGGGGGAGGGGGCGGCCCTCGCGCTCCTCGGCTCGTCCCTTCTCCGCGGCTTCGTCCTCCATCGCTTCGCCTTCCGCTCGCGCCCCTTCCGCCCCTTCCTTCCCGCCTTCGCCGGCCCGGCCCTCCTCGGGACGACGTCCCTCGTCCTGGGCGCGATCGTCCTCCGGCTGCTGCGCCCCGCGCCGCTCGGGGCCCTGCTCCTCGCGGTGGCCACCGGGGGCGCCGCCGCGGCCGTCGCGCTCGTCGCGTTCTTCGGCAAGCGGGCGGGCGCCGGCGCGCGTCCCGCCTCCGGGCCGGACGTGGGAGCCTCCCTGCCGTGAACGGCTCTCCGGACGTCCCGGTCGTCGGCGCCGTCTCCCTCTCCGAGGCGACGCTCGAGGGCTTACTCGACGCCCTCGCCCGGCAGACGTTCCGGAGCTTCGAGACGATCCTCGTCGACGGCGGACCGAGCGAGGCGCGCGCGCGAATCGTCGCCGCGCACGGCGAGGCCGGAGAGGTCCGGAATCACCCTGGGAGGCCCAGCCTTTCGAACGCCGCTCCCCCCGCCCAGGCGAGGAGGATCGCGAGCGTCGCGAAGTAGAGCACGGTCAGGACGAGCGCTCCCGCGGCCACGACGAGCATCAGGCCGTCCTCCTCGAGCTCGCCGAGCGCGACGAAGACCACCGCGAGGGCCGGGAGCGCGTTGCTGAAGGGAACCCCGACGAGCGGGACGGAGACGAGGAGCCCCGCCAGGACGATGAGGACCCCGCCGGTCCGCCGGCCGCGCTCGCCCGCGACCCAGGACGACAGGCGACGCCGCGTGAAACGACGGCAGAGGCCGAGGGTCTTCCCGGCCGTGCCGAAGAGCCTCCGCCAGACCGCCGGGCTCGGCGCCCAGGCGGCGACCCTCGACGGGAGCCAGGGCGAGGAGCGGCCCCGCGCCATCTGCCAGCCGAGCGCCGCGAGGGAGAGGCCCAGGACCGTGGAGACGGGGCCGAGAGCGACCGGCTGGAGGAAGGGCAGGGCCTGCAGGATGCAGACGAAGGCGAAACCCGACTCCTTCAGGCGCTCGAACGCCTCGCCGAGCGTCAGGCGGTGCGACCCGGCCTTCTCCCGGCAGGCCGCGAACGCCTCCATCAGCTCCTCGTAACGCCCCATCGCCGCCTCAACGGTCGGTCTGCCGCTTCGATTCCCGCACGGCGCCGACGCCCGGCCGATAATGCCCTTCGCCGCCGCGGCCGAAGCCGGGCGACGGAGAGGGATACATGGCCAAGGGTGGAAGAGGTCTCCTCGTCCTCGTTCTCGCGATCGTCGTCCTCGGCGCCGGACTCGTCGTCGCGGGGGTCTTCCTCGCGGGGCGCAGCGCGCCGTCGGTCCCGAGCCGGGCGATCCTCGAGCTCGACCTCGAGCGGGGCCTCCCCGAGACGGCCCCCGACGACCCGTTCGCCGTCTTCGGCGGCGAGAAGCCCCTCACGCTCCGCGACGTCCTCGACGCCCTCGAGAAGGCGGGCGACGACCCGCACGTCGTCGGCCTCGTCGCGCGGCTCGGCGCCGCGCCGATCGGCGTCGCCGAGATCCAGGAGGTGCGCGACGCCGTGAAGGCGTTCCGCGCGAAGAAGAAGCTCGCGTTCGCCTACGCGGAGACGTTCGGGGAGTTCGCGCCGGGGAACGGCGCCTACTACCTCGCGACCGCGTTCGACGAGATCTGGCTCCAGCCGTCCGGCGACGTCTGCCTGAACGGCCTGGTCGCCGAGAGCCCGTTCGTCCGCGGCACGCTCGACAAGCTCGGGGTCAAGCCCGAGTTCGGGCAGCGCTACGAGTTCAAGAACGCGATGAACCTCTACACCGAGACGAAGTTCACCGACGCCCACCGGGAGGCGACGAAGGCGCTCGTCGACGACCTCTTCGGGCAGATGGTGACCGGGATCTCCGAGGGCCGGAAGATGTCGGAGGCCCAGGTCCGCGCCCTCGTCGACCGCGGCCCCTTCCTCGGCCCCGAGGCGCTCGAGGCGAAGCTCGTCGACGGCCTCGCCTACCGCGACGAGGTCCACGACAAGCTGATGGAGAAGGGGGGCTCCGGGGCGAAGCTCTTCGGCCTCCCGGCCTACCTGAAGAAGGAGGGGCGGCCGCACGACGCGGGGAAGAAGACGATCGCCCTCGTCTACGGCGTCGGCGGCGTCGTCCGCGGCAGGAGCCGGACGAACCCGGTCACGGGCGGGCGGACGATGGGCTCCGACAGCGTCGCGAAGGCGATCCGGAACGCCGTCGCCGACGACGACGTCGCGGCGATCCTCTTCCGCGTCTCGAGCCCGGGCGGCTCCTACGTCGCCTCCGACACGATCTGGCGCGAGGTCGTCCTGGCCGAGAAGGCCGGCAAGCCCGTCGTCGTCTCGATGGGTGAGGTCGCCGCCTCCGGCGGCTACTTCGTCGCCATGCCGGCCTCGAAGATCGTCGCGCAGCCCGGCACGATCACGGGCTCGATCGGCGTCCTGGGCGGGAAGATGGTGACGACCGCGATGTGGGAGAAGGTCGGGCTGACGTTCGACCAGGTGGACGTCGGCGCGAACGCGAACCTCTGGAACGCCTCCCGCAGCTTCAGCCCCGCCGAGTGGGAGCGGTTCAACGCGTGGCTCGACCGCGTCTACGTCGACTTCACCTCGAAGGTCGCCGACGGGCGGAAGCTCCCGAAGGAGAAGGTCCTCGAGATCGCGAAGGGGCGCGTCTGGAGCGGCGAGGACGCGAAGGCGCTCGGCCTCGTCGACGAGCTCGGCGGCTACGCCGTCGCGCTCCGGCTCGCGAAGGAGGCGGCGAAGATCCCCGCCTCCGAGAAGGTGAAGGTCGCCGTCTTCCCGAAGGAGAAGAGCCCGTTCGAGGCGCTCACCGAGATGCTCTCGGGCGAGCGGGAGGACGAGAGCTCCTTCACGGCGCTCGAGACGGTCCTCGGCCCCCTCCGTCCGCTCCTCCGGCAGATCGAGGCGGAGCAGGCCGGCGTCCTCGCCGCCCCCGTGCCGACGATTCGCTGATCGCTCCTCGCCCCCAAGGGAGGGGAGGCGCCGTCAGGCGCCGCGGGGAGGGTCGTCGCGGCCCTCCCCGATCCGCTCACGATCGAGGCGCCGGCAGGCGCCGCGGGGAGGCTCGTGGCGAGCCTCCCCGATCCAGGCCCGCTTCAGTGGATGCTCTCTCCGGCCGCCGCGGCGGCGATCCGCCGGGGCGCCTCGAGCGACCAGTCGAGCGGCCCGCGCGCCTGCGAGGCGAGCTTCCCGTCGGGGCCGAAGAACATCGTCTCGACGGGCCTGCGGTTGTTGAACTTGATCGTCGTCTTCCCCTCGGGGTCGACCGTCAACGTCGCGGGAACCGGCGGGACGAGGGCGTTCTTCGCGAGCCAGGCGTCGAGCTCGGCGAAGGAAGCGGCCTTCACGAGGACGACGACCTCGGCCTCCCCGTTCCCCTTCGTCGCCCCCTGGAACGCGAAGAGGCCGCGCAGCTCCTCGGCAGCGGCCGGGTCGGCCGGGTCGACGAACGTGACGGCGAGGACCCGCCCCGGGGCGCCGACGAGGTTCCGCTTCGGCCCTTCGCGCGTCAGGACCTCGAGGTAGCCCCCCGCGTCGAGGTTCAGGATCCCGTGGTCGTGATCCGCGTGAGTGGCCGGGACGAGGGCCGTCCGGAACGCGAAGAAGAAGCCGGCGAAGGCTCCGGCGAGGACGAGACCGAGGACGAGGCGTCGCTTGGAAGGAGTCACGGCGCGGATTCTACGGACGCCCCCCCCGGTCTGCCGACCTCCGACTCCACGTCGACGAGGAAACGGGCGTAGTCGGAGAACTCGAACCGGAAGGCGCGGTCGAGCCGGAAGAGGACCCCCGTCCGTCCCTGCAGGCGGATGCCGACGAGGCACGGGAGCCACGCCCCGTCCGCGAAGCGCTGCGCCCGGTATGCGATCGACGCGCTCCGGATGCTCGCCGCAAGGCCTCCTCCCACCCGGAACGGCGTCACGAGCCGGGCGTCGACGGAGACGACCTGCAGATCGGTCGCGTCGACGAGGACGCGTCCGGCCAGGGAGCCGAGCGCCCGGTCGAGGGCCCGCGTCGCGGCCCGCCCCGGTCTCGGCGCGAAGTCGAGCGCGTAGGTCGGCCGCCCGTCCACGCGAACCTCCTCGACCGGCCCGTAGGAGAAGCGGGAGATCAGGTCGGACAGGCGGACCGGGCCGAGGAGGGGGTCGTCCTCGGAGCCGCCCACCTCGGGCGGTCGGGACGCCCGGCGCTCGGCCCGCTGGTCGACGCGGCGCCGATGCTCCTTCGCGTCCTCCTCCGCCACCTCGGCGAGCTCCGCCTCGGTGGGGGGCCGTCCATCCACCTCCAGCAGCCCGCGCCGCACGGCGTTCCCGTCGCCGGCGGTGTATCGGAACCGTCGGCGTTGAATCGTCCGCGGCCTCCCGTCGCGCCCGAAGTCGGTCTTCACCTCCACCTGCTCGAACGTCGCGGCCGCCACCGCGAGGTCGGCCCGCCGCTGCGCGCGGGCCACGGCGCGGATCAGCTCTTCGGCCGACACCGGGACCAGGCTCTCCTCACTCCGCGGAGGCGCGCCGAAGGCCGGCACCGCCGATAGAACGGCGAGGCCCAGGACGGCGCTCCGGCGGGCGAGGTGCCTGCTCATGCCCGGAACGTTACGATGCCTGCATGACGAATGCACCCAAGTCGTCGTTCGAGCTCGCCATGGAACGCCTCCGGGCCGCCGACCGGGAGTCCGGCGTCGAGGAGAAGACCCTTACCGACGCGCAGAAGGCCGCCATCGCCGAAGCCCGTTCGGTCGCGTCCTCCCGGCTCGCCGAGCGCGAGATCCTCTTCCGCGACGCCCTGAAGAAGGTCTACGACCCCGTCGAGAGGGAGAAGGCGGAGGAGGAGTACCGCGTCGACCGGAGCCGGATCGAGGCCGACCGCGACCGGGCGATCGAGAGAATCCGCAGCGGGAAGAGCTGACGGAAGTGGCGGCGTGAGAGTCGTCGTAACGGGCGGAACGGGGTTCCTGGGGCGGGCGCTCGTCGCCGCGCTCGCCGGCCGGGGGGACGAGGCCGTCGTCGTGACGCGCGACCCTTCCCGCGCGGGACTCCCGCCTGGCGCCCGGGGCACCGGCTGGGACGGCCTTGCCACGGCCGTCGACGGCGCCGTCGCCGTCGTGAACCTGGCCGGCGAGACGATCGCCCAGCGCTGGACGACCGCCGCGAAGGCCCGGATCGTCGGGAGCCGGGCGCAGGCGGCGGAGCGGGTCGGCGCCGCCCTTCGCGCCGCGAAGGGCCCGCCCGCCGTCCTCGTCAACGCCTCGGCCGTCGGCTACTACGGGAACCGGGGCGACGAGGAACTGACCGAGGAGAGCCTCGCCGGGAACGGCTTCCTCGCCGAGACGACGCTCGCCTGGGAGCGCGCCGCGCGGGAGGCGGTCCCGGACGGCGTCCGCCTCGTCCTCCTCCGGACCGGCTTCGTCCTCGGCGAGGAGGGGGGCGGGCTTTCGAAGATGCTCATCCCCTTCCGCTTCGGCCTCGGCGGGCCGCTCGGCTCCGGACGGCAGTGGGTCCCGTGGATCCACCGCGACGACCTCGTCGCCCTCCTCCTCGCCGCCCTCGACGACGCCCGGTTCGAGGGGCCGGTGAATGCGACCGCCCCCGCGCCCGTCCCGATGAAGGAGCTCGCCGCGGCGCTCGGGCGGGTCCTCCGGCGCCCGGCCTTCGCCCCGGCGCCCGCCTTCGCGATCCGCGCGGCGATGGGCGAGATGGCCGCGCTCGTCCTCGACGGCCAGCGGGCGCTCCCCGGGAAGGCCCTCGCCCTCGGCTTCTCCTTCCGCTTCCCCGACCTCGAGCCCGCGCTCCGCGACCTCCTCGCCCCGGCCCCGGGCTGACCCGCCCGGGTCCTGGCGGTCTTCCGCTCCTCCCGCGCGTGCCGGCGGCGTCCGTCCCGCGTAGACTCGCTCGATGGCGCCCTCGATCGGAACCTCCGTCCCGCGCGTCGACGGCCCCGCCAAGGTGGCCGGCACGGCGCGCTACGTCGACGACCTCGTCCTCCCCGGGATGCTCCACGGCGCGACCGTGCGGAGCGACGTCCCACGCGGCCGGCTCCGCGGCGTCGACCTCGACCCCTCCTTCGACTGGACCGGCATCACCGTCGTCACCGCCGACGACGTCCCGTCGAACGTCGTCCCGCTCATCGAGGGGGACCAGCCGGTCCTCGCGAAGGACGAGATCCGGCACGTCTACGAGCCCGTCGCGCTCCTTGCCTGCGAAGACCGCCTCCGCCTCGCGGAGGCGCTCCGGCACGTAACGCTCCGCGTCGAGCCGCTCCCGCCCGTCCTGACGATCGACGACGCGCTCGCCGCGCGCGAGCTGCTCCGGCCTCCCGACAACGTCTTCAAGCGCTACCTCATCACGAAGGGGCGCGGCGGCGCGGCGGTCGACGACTGCGAGATCGTCGTCCGCGGCGTCTACGAGACGGGCTGGCAGGAGCACGTCTACATCGAGCCGAACGGCATGATCGCGTTCTGGGACGAGGCCGGGGCGCACGTCGTCGGCTCGCTCCAGTGCCCCTACTACATCCAGAAGGGGATCAAGGGGGTCTTCGGCCTCGAAGACTCTTCCGTCGACGTGACGCACGCCGTCACCGGCGGCGCCTTCGGCGGCAAGGAGGACTTCCCGACCGTCGTCGCCCTCCACGCGCTCCTCCTCGCGAAGAAGGCGGGGCGGCCGGTGAAGATCGTCTACGGCCGGCAGGAGGACGTCGAGGCCTCGACGAAGCGGCACCCCTCGCGCGTCGAGATCGCGAGCGGATGCGACCGCGACGGGACGCTTCGCGCCGTCTCGATCCGCGTCGTCTTCGACGGCGGCGCCTACGTCACCCTCAGCCCCGTCGTCCTCTCCCGCGGCGCCCTCCACGCCTGCGGCGCCTACCGCTGGGAGGACGTTACGGTCGAGGCGCTCGCCGTCGCGACGAACACGCCGCCGAACGGCGCCTTCCGCGGCTTCGGCGCCCCGCAGACGATCTGGGCCATCGAACGCCACCTCGACCGCGTCGCTCGGACGCTCGGCCTCGACCCGCTCGACCTGAAGCGCAAGAACGTCCTCCGCCTCGGCGACACGACGGCGACCGGCCAGACTCTGAAGGAGTCGGTCGGGGTGCAGGAGTGCGTCGAGAAGGCGCTCGCCGCGAGCGGCTACGCCGGGAAGCGCGCCCGCGGCCCCGTCGTCACAGGCCGCACCGCCCGCGGCGTCGGCGCGTCGGTCTTTCTCCACGGCGCCGGCTTCACCGGCTCCGGCGAGAAGTACCTGAAGGGGAAGGTCGCCGTCGACCTCCTCCCGGGCGGCCGCGCGCGCGTGAGGACCGCCTCGACCGAGATGGGGCAGGGGGTCGAGACCGTCTTCCGGCAGATCGCGGCCGACGGGCTCGGCGTCGGCGTCGAGCGCGTCGACTTCGCCGTCCCGTCGACGAAGGTCGTCCCCGACTCCGGCCCGACCGTCGCCTCGCGCACCGTCATGGTCGTCGGCTCGATCCTCGAGAGGGCGGCGAAGGAGCTCGCCGGGCGCGTCGGCGCGCTCGCCGCGGAGCAGGGCGTCCCCCCCGCCGCCGCGTGGGAGCTCCTCGCGGCCGACCCGGAGCGCGCGTCGTGCCTCGTCCAGTACGAGCCGCCCCCCGACGTCGTCTGGGACGACGCCACCTACTCGGGCGACGCCTACCCCGCCTACGGCTGGGCCTGCGACGTCGCCGAGGTCGAGGTCGACCTCGACACCTTCGAGACGAAGGTGACCGGCTTCTGGGCCGCGGTCGACGTCGGCCGCGCCATCAACCCGACGCTCTGCGCCGGCCAGGTCGAGGGAGGGACGCTCCAGGCGATCGGCTGGGCGCTCACGGAGAAGCTCGTGACGAAGGACGGGAAGATCCTGAACCCGCGGATGACGAACTACATCGTCCCGACGAGCCTCGACGCGCCTCCGTTCGAGACGATCCTCGTCGAGAGCGCCTACTCGCGCGGTCCCGGCGGGGCGAAGGGAGTCGGCGAGCTGCCGATGGACGGCGGGGCGCCGGCGGTCGCGGCCGCGATCGAGCATGCGACCGGCCTCGTCCTCGACCGTCTCCCGATGCTCCCCGAGGACCTCTTCGAAACCTCGACGAAGGGAGGCGCGCGATGAGCGTGACGCTCACCGTGAACGGCGTCGCCCGCACCGTCGAGGCCCCGCCCGCGACCCGCCTCCTCGACGCCCTCCGCGAGACGCTCGCTCTGACCGGGACGAAGGAGGGGTGCGGCGAGGGGGAGTGCGGTGCCTGCACCGTCCTCCTCGACGGCGTCCCCGTGAACTCCTGCCTCGTCGCCCTCGGCCAGTGCGCAGGGCGCGAGGTGACGACGGTCGAAGGCCTCGGCGACGTCGCGCACCTGACGCCTCTCCAGGAGACGATGGTCACCGAAGGGGGCGCCCACTGCGGCATCTGCACCCCCGGGATGCTCCTCTCGGCCGAGGCGCTCCTCCGCGAGAAGCCGAACCCGACCGACGGCGAGATCCGCGAGGCGATCGCCGGCAACGTCTGCCGCTGCACCGGCTACCAGCGGATCGTGAACGCCGTGAACGAAGCGGCGAAGCGGCGGGAGGCACGCTCGTGAGCGTCGCCGGCCTCGCCCTTCACCCCTTCGCGGCGCCGAACACGCTCGACGACGCGCTCGCGCTCCTCGCTGAACGCGCCTCGCGAAGCGAGAAGACCGTCCTCCTCGCCGGCGGCACCGACTGGTTCGTGGAGCGGCACGTCGCGCCGCCCGAGACGGCCGGGACGCTCCCGCTCGTCGTCGACGTCTCGCGCCTCGACGCCCTCCGCGGGATCGCCCTCGACGGCGAGACCCTCCGCGTCGGGGGCGCGACGACCTACCTCGAGATCCGGAAGGACGCGCGCGTCGCCGCCCGCTGCCCGCTCCTCGCCGCGATGGCCCGCGACGTCGGCGCGCTCCAGATCCAGGCCCGCGGCACCCTCGGCGGCAACCTCGCCTCCGGCTCCCCCGCCGCCGACGGCGCCTGCGCCCTCGCGGCCCTCGACGCCACGCTCGTCCTGACGAGCGTCCGCGGCGCGCGCCGCGTCCCGCTCTCGTGCTTCTACACGGGCTACCGCAAGAGCGTCCTCGCGGCCGACGAGCTGATCGAGGCGATCGAGATCGCCCTCCCGCCCGAGGGCTCCCCCTTCGCGTGGCGGAAAGTCGGGACCCGCCAGGCGCAGGCGATCTCGAAGGTCGCCTGCGCCGCCCTCGCCGTCGTCGCGGAGGGACGCGCGACGCGCCTCGGCCTCGGCATGGCCTCCGTCGCGCCGACGGTGGCGTTCCTCCCGACGACTCGCGCGCTCGGCCTCTCGAAACCCTTCGCCGGGATCTCCGACGCCGACGTGGAGAAGGCGATCCTCGCCGACGTCTCCCCGATCGACGACGTCCGCTCGACGGCGGCCTACCGGCGCCACGTCGCCGTGAGGCTCGCGCAGCGGTTCTTCGAGGAGCTCCGCACGGCCTGAGCCCGTCGCTGCCCGCGGTCCGCCCGCCTACTGCCGGAGGATCTTGTCCATCGCCCTTCCGCGGGCGAGCTCGTCGATCAGCTTGTCGAGCTGGCGGATCTTCCGCATCAGCGGGTCTTCGACCTCTTCCACCCGAACGCCGCAGACGACGCCCGTGATCAGCGCGGCGTTCGGGTGGAAGGCCGGAGCCCCCGCGAAGAACGTCTCGAAGTCGGTCCCTTCCCGAAGCTGCCGCTCGAGCTCCTTCCCGGAGTAGCCGGTCAGCCAGCAGAAGATCCGGTTCACCTCGGCCTTCGTGCGGCCCTTGCGTTCCGCCTTGTTCACGTAGTGCGGGTAGACGCTCGCGACGCTCGTCTTGAAGATGCGGTGTCCCGCCGTCGTGCCCTGCCGAATCGTCGCGGGAGCCGCCGCCTTCAGCCGCACCAGCCGGCCCTTCCGACGGACGATGTTCTTGTAGTCCCACTGGACGTCCCGCGCCTCCGCGAGCCAGCGCCCGAGCTTCTCCGTGTCGACGTCGCCCGCGGACGTGTACCGCGCCTCGGCCGCCTTGAAGCTCCCTTCCTTCCGGAGCCCCTTCTCCGCGAACGACTGGCCGCTCCAGAAGAGGAGGCGGACGCCGTCCTTCAGCTTGCTGTAGCCGACGATCGGGTTCCCGTCGAGGAACCAGACCGGGTGGGCGTGCCAGACCTTGCTCTCCGCGTCGGGCAGCGCCCGGTCGATCTCTTTCGCGAGGAGGTCGCAGATCTTCCGGTCGGCGGGAGCAAGGGCGGCGTTGTACGTACGGGTGTCCGCGTGCATCGAGACCTCCTCGTTCAGCGACCCGCCGCTACGGGTGAGCGCCGAGATAGCGACCGACGGGAAGGGCGGCGACGTAGAGGCCGAGCCCGAAGGCGACGTGGCTCGCGAGGCTCTTCAGCCGGGCACGCGTCGGATCGGGCGTCCGGGCCGACGCGACGCCGAGCCCGAGGGCCGGCTGCATCACGAAGAACGGAAAGACGACCGTGACGAGACCGAAGAAGAGCGCCGGCAGGAGCGCGGCATGCAGCAGGCTGTCGCCCGTTGTGAGAAGGGCGAGGGCGGCGGCGAGCCCCACCCCGATCCCGTAGTGGACGACCCGGCCGACGAGGCACTCTCCCGCCTTCGGCGCGGCGGCGGCGATCCGCTCGTGCCGGAACGTCCCCGCCGGCATGTGCCCGACCCAGCGCCCAAGGAGGCAGAGGTCGAGAGATGGAATGCCGAACGCGACCTTCAGGAACAGGTTCCAGAGATCCATGACCAGCGTCGCACCGACACCGACGACGGCCACCCCGACCGCGAATTGAAGGCTCATCGCCGGAGGCTAGCGCAGCTCCACCGCTCGCTCCAAAGAGAAGGGGGGGGGTCTGGTCTACATTCTACACTCTACGGAGCCGCCCCGGCGACCGCCCGGACCCGCACGAGGAGGAGGCGCCCCTCCTCGTCCCGCGGGTCGCGCGCGAGCCCCTCCGCGAGGACGGCCGTCGCCTCGTCGAACCGCCTGGTCCGCGCGAGGAGGCGCGCGAGGTTGTGGCGGACGAGACGAGACGAGGGGTCGAGGCGGAGCGCCTCGCGGTAACGCGCGAGCGCCTCGTCGGCACGGCCGAGCCCGGCGAGGACGTTCGCGAGGTCCCCGATCGTCGACGCGTCCCCCGGCTCGAGGCGGACCGCCTCTTCGAACGCCGCGCGCGCCTCCTCGTACCGCCCCATCTCGGCGAGCGTCAGGCCGGCGTTCCGGTGCCCCGCGGCCTCGCCCGGCGCGAGCCGCGCCGCCTCGCGGAACTCCGCGAGCGCTCCGGGCGCGTCGCCCCGGGCCGCGAGGGCATTGCCGAGGTTGTTCCGGATCGCCGCGTCCGACGGATCGGCAATCGCCGCCCGGCGGAACGCGTCGAGCGCCGTCTCGGCGTCTCCCGGCCGCCCCAGCTGCGTCAGCGCCACGCCGAGCGCGTTGAGCGCCTCCGCCGACCCGGGCCGGAGGCGAACGGCCTCGCGCAGGTGCGGCTCGGCCCCGGCCGCGTCGCCCGAGGCGAGGAGAGCGGCTCCGAGGAGCCGCTCTGCGACGTGGTTCTCGCCGGTCACGTCGTGGGCACGGCGGAAGAGCGTCGCCCCGTCGCGCCAGTACTCGACCTGCCCGCGGGCCACCGGGGCGAGCACCAGCAGCGCGACGCCCCCCACCGCGGCGAGCGCGACCCCGGGCGCCGCGCGGCGGGCCACGACGCGGCGCACCCCTTCCGCGAGCGCCAGCGCGAGGCCGACGTAGGGAACGTAGGTGTACCGGTCGGCCACCGACTGCTCCCCCACCTGGACGAGGCCGATCACGGGGACGAGCGTCCCGACGAACCAGAGCCACCCCACGAGGAGGAACGGCGCGCTCCGGCGTGCGCGCCACGCCGCGAACGAGAGAGCCGCGAGGAGGAGGATCGCCCCGGCGAGCTCCAGAGGAGCGGGCGCGCCCCGGTGCGGGTAGAAGACGGCGAGGCCGGCCGGCCAGACGAGCATCCGGAGGTACGTGACGATCGAGACGGCCGCGTGCCCGAGCCGCTCGGAGAGCGGGAGGACCTCCAGGCTCGAGACGCCTCCCCCGCGCGACTGTGCCAGGAACGTCACGACGCTCGAGAGCGCGACGAGCGCGAAGAGAGGGATCTTCTCGACGAGGAGCGGCCGGAGCCGGGCCCACGGCGGCTTCTCGCCGAGAGGCAGGCGCCCCAGCGGCCAGGCGTCGAGGAGAAGCATCAGGAACGGCGCCGTCACGGCCATCGGCTTGGCCAACAACGCAAGAGCGAGACAGAGGGTCACGAGGGCGAGACGCGGGAGGGCGCGGGCTCCCGGCGCCCGCTTCGCGTACGCGGTGTACGCCGCGAGCGCCAGCCAGAGGAAGAGCGCGGAGAGGACGTCCTTCCGCTCCGAGAGCCACGCGACCGACTCGACGTGCGCCGGGTGCCAGGCGAAGAGCGCCGCGACCGCCGCCGCGACGCCGGCACTCCCGGTCCACGCGCGCACGAGGAGGAGGAGCAGCACCGACGAGACGACGTGGAGGGCGAGCCCCATCGCGTGGTGGCGCCCCGGCTCGGGGCCGAAGAGCTCGACGTCGGCCATGTGGGAGAGCCAGGCGAGCGGGTGCCAGTTCCCCGTGTGGAACGTCCCGAAGGCCCACTCCACGCCTTCTGCCGTCAGCCCCCCGAGGACGACGGCGTTGTCGCGGAGGTAGTTCGGATCGTCGAAGTTGACGTAGCCGAACCCGGCCGCCGGCAGGAAGACCCACACGGCGATCAGCGCGACGACGACCGCCGAGCCAACCGCCGCCGCCAGGCCGGAGTCGAACGAACGGGGCAGGGGTGCGGAAGGAGCGGGAATGTCGGCCTCCGGGCGAGGCCAGCGGCGGGCCATGGCCTCAGGATAGCGGAGCGGCGCCCCTTCTTCAGAGCGGCGGGATCAGGCCCGAGAGGATCGCGGCGAGCGTCGCCGAGCTGACGATGAGCCACAGGAGGAGGCCCTGGACGAGCGGGCGGAGGCCGACCCTCACCAGGACCTCCCGCGTCAGGCCGGTCCCGATCAGGAAGAGAGTGAGGACGAGGAGCTGGCGCGCCACCGCCGCGAGGCCGGTCCAGAGCGGCTCGAGCTGCGGCGCGGCCGTCCGGAGGGCCGCCGCGGCGACGAAGCCCGCGATGAAGAGAGGGAACTTCGGCCGCTCGCCCGAGCGGGCGAGGAGCGCCGCCCCGAGGACGCACGGCACGATCCAGAGCGCCCGCGTCAGCTTCACCGTCGTGGCGAGCGCGAGCGCCTCCGGCCCGTACGCCGAGGCCGCGCCGACGACGCTCGACGTGTCGTGGATCGCGAGCGCCGCCCAGAGGCCGAACCGCGCCGGGTCGAGGCCGACGAGATGCCCGACGGCCGGAAAGAGGAGGAGCGCCGTCGCGTTCAGCGTGAAGACCGTCGCGAGCGAGACCGCGATCTCGTCGCTCTTCGCCTTCACGACCGGAGCCATCGCCGCGATCGCGCTCCCCCCGCAGATCGCCGTCCCGAACGAGATCAGCGTCGAGACCGGCCCCGACGTCCCGGCGAGGCGGCCGAGGAGGACGCCGAGCGCGAGCGTGAGCGCGATCCCGACGACGGTGTAGACGAGCGACCCCGCGCCGACGCGCGCGACCGCGCCGAGGCTCAGCCCGAATCCGAGTCCGACGACGGAGACCTGGAGGAGCATCTTGCTCCACGAGGCCGTCCGGGCCGGGGCGGGGTTCCCGACGAGGAGGCTGAAGAAGACCCCGCCCGCGAGCGCCGCGGCCGGGCCGACCCAGGGGAGGAGGCTCGCGGCGGCGAGGGCGAAGAAGAGGGCGGCGCGAGCGCGCGAGGACATCCGCGCATTATTCGGGGCTCGCGGCGCGCCGCAAGCGGAGGCCGCCAGCGCGCAGTCTTCGCGCCGGCCATCGGGCCGGCAGGCCTGGACCGTCCGACCGGAGCTCAGAGCGAGTCGTCGACGCCCGCGATGAACGTCGCGTCGTGCGATTCCTCGTCGATCACGATGGCGTAGGAGAAGACCGCCGCGGTGGCCTCGACGACGAGGAACGCGCCTTCATGGACGTCGTCGCCGGCGTCCAGCGAGACGAAAACGTCGTCGATCTGGAGCGGCTCCCGGGGCGCCAGGGTCCGCGAGAAGGGCGTTCCGATGGGCTCCCCGTCGCTCTCGAACAGCTTCAGGGTCACCTCGACCTGCGCCTCTTCCGGGTTGAAGACGCCGACGTTCGTGCGGAACCCGCCCTCGAGCCCGTCGCCGCCCCACGAGAGAGGCACGAGGACGGAACGCGTCCGGGCCGCCGCTCTCGGCAGCGCCGGAATCGTCGTTCCGTTCGTCACGCCGGGCGACGGCGAGGAGGAGACGCGGGAGGTCGCGACGACCGGGAGCGCGCCGTCGAAGGTCAGCTCCAGAGGTCCGGCCGTGCCCGCACGCGAGATCTTCGCGAGCACGTCCCGCAGGACGGTCGAGCTCCGCGGCGGGACGAAGACGACCCGGTCGAGTCCGACGACGGCGGGAGGGCACTCCCGTCCCGCGAGGCAGTGGTGGCTCAGGTCGACCCGCGCCGTCGATCGCGAGCCGTTGAAGAGGGAGAGGTCCGAGCGAAAGAACGCACCGTTCTGCCCCGGAAGGGACGCCGAGGCGGGAATGGTCATCCGGACGAGCGGCGTCAGGGAGACGTCGTCGAAGTGGGCCCGAGCCTCTCCCCCCGACGAGCCGTAATTGACGACGAGCAGAACGCGAATGCTCCGGACCTGCAGCCCCGGCGGCGCCTCCAGGAACTGCGCCGGGCGTTCGACCCACTCGTCGACGACCTGCGGAGGGGGCGAGGGGATCGAGCCGCCCCCACCGGCGGGTGTGCCGGAGTACCCGGCTCCGAGGCATTCGGCGCTCTCGTGCGCCGAGAGACTCGCCCAGGCCCCGATGCGGCCGTCCTGGCCACCGGGAATCCGCGCCCGGAATCTCAGCGCGAAGCCGACGACCGGCGCCTCGACCGCGACGCACTGCCAGAGCTTCACGAAGTGCGGCATGCCCGAAGTGACGTTCGTCAGGAGGGCGGACCCCGAGCCCGCGGAGCCGGACGCGTCGAGATTGGTCCAGGCCACGTCCGTCTCAGGCTCGGCGGTCCAGCCCTCGAGTCCCGTCGTGAATCCCGGGTTCGAGATCAGGTTCGCGACCTCGCTTGGGGCGGCGCCCGCCGGTCCGGCCAGGAGAATGGCGAGCAGGGAGACGGGCACGAGTCGCATGTCGACGCTCCTGAGGCCTGTCGAATCCGGGGGCGTTCGGAAACGGGCACCGGAGAACGAGCCGGAGCTCGCCTGCGCACCCGAGGCGGACCCACCGTCGACTGCGGCCTGCGAGGATCGGTAGCAATGCACGAGCCAGGCGGCGCGCCCCCGCGAGAGGACGGGAGGACCATCGTCCGCGGGGAAACCGCGACGTCGGCGAGCGCCGGTTCGAGGCGCTGGTCCCTCGCGCCCCGCCCGGCCCTCTCGGGCCGGGCGGCCTCGCGCACTACGGTCTCGCTTTCGCGAGGACCGCGGCGAAGCGGGCGTCGGCCCGGAGGCTCGCGAGGTCCTCGTCCCCCTCGATCGTCGCGCGGGGTCCGAAGCCGGCCTCGACGGCCTTCCCGAGCCGGTCGAGCGCCTCGTCCTTTCTCCCCGAGAGGGCGTAGGCGCAGGCGAGGTTGTAGAGGACGTTCGGCCGGCCGGCCTGGGGGACCTTCGGGAGCGCCTCCTCGAGGCGGGCGATCGCCGTGGGGTAGTCCTTCGCGAAGAGGGCGAGGAGGCCGCCGCGCGAGATCGCCGAGGTGAGGGCCCGCTGCGCCGCCTCGTCGTTCGGGTCGGCCTCGACGATCCTCCGGTAGAGCGCGGCCGCCTCGTCGGGCTCGTTCCCGAAGAGGTGCGTCAGCGCGGCGCGGGCGGCGTCGGGCTCGGGCCCCGGCGACGGCGGCGCGGCGAGCCGGTCGACGAGCCACGCGACCGTCTCCTTCACGAGCCGCCGCGATTCGACCCCTTCGTCGAGCGCGTCGAAGGCGTGCGTCAGGCGCGGCGCCTGGACCATCGTCCAGGGGGCTCTCCCCGCGAGCGCCCTCGCGAAGTGCGCGCGGATCCCCTCGTTCAGCTGCGGGTTGTCGCGCCCGGCGAGGACGTAGAAGACGGGGAGGTCGGCCCGGAGCGAAGGAGGCTCCGGCCTCGCGTTGCCGTAGTAGAGGACGGCGGCCGAAACGCCGGGCCGCGGCTTCTCCATGAGCCACGGAAGGGCGAGCGAGACGTTCGCCGAGCAGGCCCAGACCGCGAGGCGGGACGGGTCGATGCCGAGCGCGGCGCCGTTCGCGGCGAGGTGGGCCATCAGCGCGTCGAGGCTCCGCGCCGGGTTCTCGCGATCGGAGGTGTAGACGACGCCCGCCATCCCGTGGGCCGCCACGAGGCGCGCCCAGTCGCGGTAGATCTCCCACGTGCCGAACGGCATCCCGGTGACGTTTGCGAAGACGACGGCCGGGACGGGCTTCTTCGACGCCCCCGGCGGGAGCGTGACGTCCATCGTTCTCTCCCCGTCCCCGAACCGGAGTCCCGGGCGCAGGAGCGCGTCCTGCATCCCCGGCACCTTCCAGACGACGCCGTACGTCGTCACGTCGTGCGGGGAGCGGGGCTGGGCCGAGGCAGCCGCGGCGAGGAAGAGCGGGACGGCGGCGAGGCGGAGCGCGAGCTTCATCGGCGAGACCTCCGGATGCCCCTTCCTACGCCCCCGCCGCGGAAAGGTTGTGGACGCCCCGGGCGTCCGCCCGGCGCGACGTCAGCGCGCGAGGACGAGGACGAGGACTTCCGCCGAGACGATCCGGAGGATCATCGTGAGCGGGTAGACCGCGACGTAGCCGAGCGTCGGCGCGTCCGACCCGGCGAGGCCGTTCGCGAACGCCAGGGCCGGCGGGTCGGTCATGCTGCCGGCCATCACGCCCGTCAGCGTCAGGAAGTTGACGCGGAAGACGAGCCGCCCGATCGCGCCGACGACGAGCATCGGGACGATCGTGATCGCCGCCCCGATCGCCATCCAGGTCAGGCCGGGCCCCTTCACGAGCGTGTCGACGAAGCCGGCGCCGGAGCGGAGACCGACCGCCGCCAGGAAGAGCGCGATGCCGATCTCGCGCAGCATGAAGTTCGCGCTGATCGGGAGCCAGAAAACGAGCGGGCCGACGCGCCCGAGCCGCGAGAGGAGGATCGCGACGAGGAGCGGCCCTCCCGCGAGGCCGAGCTTCACCGGCGCCGGCATCCCCTGCAGGTGGATCGGGAAGAGGCCGACGGCGACGCCGAGGGCGATCGTCAGGAAGACCGGGACGAGGTGCGGGTAGTTCAGGTCGCGGGGCGAGTCGCCGAGCTCGGCCGCGACCTTCCGGATCTCCTCCGGGCCGCCGACGGCGAGGATCGCGTCGCCCGTCCGGAGCTCGAAGCCGGGGTACGCGGCCATCTCCAGCTCGGAGCGCGAGACGCGGGTGATCCTCACGCCGAAGCGCGCCGCGAAGCTCAGCTCGCCGAGCGTCTTCCCGACGACCTCCTTGCGCGTGACGATGAGCCGCTTGCTCGTGATCGGCGTCGGCAGGCTCCGCAGGTCGAGGTCGCTCTCCTTCCCGACGAGGAGCCGCAGGTCGTCGAGGTCCTTCTTCGGACCGACCGCGAGGAGGACGTCGCCGACGGCGAGGCGCGTCTCGTGCGTCGGGACGAGGAGCTCGCCGCCGTGGTAGACGCGCGAGACGACGAGGCCGGCCCGGTCGACGAGAGGGAGCTTCTCGAGGAGGAGGCCGTCGAGGTTCGTGTTCGTCACCTCGAGGTTCGCGCGGTGGAGCGGGGGCGCCTCGCTCCGGCGGGAGCGCTCGAGGAGCTTCTCCTCGAGCGGCATCGAGACGCGGAACGCGACCTTGAGAGCGAGGATCGCGAGGATGATCCCGGCGACGCCGAACGGGTAGGCGACCGCGTAGCCGAGCGGCGGAATCGTCGCGCCGCGGGCGAGGGACGTCGCGTCGGTCGCGACCTCGCGGAGGGCCTGCTGGGCCGCGGCGAGGCTCGGCGTGTTCGTCGTCGCGCCGGAGAGGATGCCGACGACGGCCGGGAGCTCGACGTCGAGGAGGAGGTGCGCCGCGGCGGCCAGGCCGACGCCGAGGAGGACGACCGCCGTCGCGAGGAGGTTCAGCGTCATGCCGCTCCGCCGGAGGGAGGAGACGAAGCCCGGCCCGACCTGCAGGCCGATCGACGTGACGAAGAGGATGAGGCCGAAGTCCCGCGCGAACTCCAGCACCTCGGGCTCGATCGTGACGCCGAAGTGCCCGAGCAGGAGGCCCACGAAGAGGACCCCCGCGGTCGTCAGGCCGACGCCCTTCACCTTCACGGAGCCGAGGGCGAGCCCGAGGCCGGCGACGAGGGCGAGGACGAGGGCCGCCGGGGCCCCGGGGAGAAGCATCGGCGGATTCTCCCCCGGTCCGGACGGGACGTCCATTCGATAGACCGTTCCATTCGCGCGATGGGAGATTCGCTTCCGGTCTTCCTTGCGCCCGCCCGAGCTCGCGTAGCCCGACCCGCGATCGGCGCTACTCGCCGGGGCGACAACGACGTTGAGTTCGCTGATGCGTCTCGCAGCCTTCGCCCTGCTCGGACTCGGCCTCGCGCTTCCTGCCTCGGCCGAGGGTCCGTTCCGGCCCCTCGACTCGCCCGGGGAGGCGGCCGGTCTCCCGCAGACGACGATCCGATCCCGGGCCGTTCTGCCCTTCCGCTTCGACGCCCGACTGTTCGCGGTCGCCATGAGAACCGTCGCCTCCGAAGCCCCGAGCGAGGTCGGTACGCCCTCGACGCTCCTCGAGCTGCCGCACCCGGACGGGGGCCTCGAGCGCTTCCGGGTCATCGAGTCACCCGTCATGGCGCCCGAACTCGCCACGAAGTTCCCCGAAATCCGGACGTACCGCGGCCAGGGGGTCGACGACCCGAGCGCATCCGTTCGATTCGAGGTCTCGCCACGCGGCTTTTCCGCGATGGTCCTCTCGGCCTCCGGGGCCTGGTACGTCGACCCGTGGACGCGGGGTGTCGTGGACCTCGTCGGCTCGTACCGCCGGCGCGACGCGCTGCGCGATCCGGAGAGCCCATTCGAGTGCCAGGCTCCCGGCACGCCCGACGACGACGACGACGCGGGACCCGGCGGCTACGCGATGACGACGGACCTCGGGCCGACGCCCTTCCCGCTCGCCTCCGTCGGCCCGACGCTCCGGACTTATCGTCTCGCCCTCGCGACGACGGGCGAGTACTCCGTCGCGGCCTGCGGATCCAAGCCGACGACGGCGTGCGTCGCCGCGGAGCTCGTCGTCGCGGTAAACCGGGTGACGGGGATCTACGAGCGCGAGGTCGCCGCGAGGTTGACGCTCGTAGCGAACAACGATCTCGTCATCTACCTCGACGGTGCGACCGACCCGTACACCAACGGTAGCGCGACCGCCCTCCTCACCCAGAATCAGAGCAACCTCGACTCGGTCATCGGCTCCGCGAACTACGACATCGGCCACGTCTTCTCGACGGGCGGGGGCGGGCTCGCAGGCCTCGGCGTCGTCTGCCGTTCGGGGGTGAAGGCCCGTGGCGAGACGGGCAGCTCGAATCCGACTGGTGACGCGTTCTGGGTCGACTACGTCGCCCATGAGATGGGACACCAGTTCGGCGGGAACCACACGTTCAACGGGAGCAGCGACAACTGCGACGGCAACCGCGTCAGCTCGGCCGCCTACGAGCCAGGGAGCGGGTCGACGATCATGGCGTACGCTGGAATCTGCGGGAACCAGGACCTCCAGCCACACAGCGACCCGTACTTCCACGGGAAGAGCTTCGACGAGATCGTCACGTACACCACCTCGGGCTCCGGGGCGTCCTGCGCGGTGACGTCGGCGACCGCGAACTCCACCCCGACGGTCGACGCGGGCGCCGCGTACGCGATCCCCTCCCGGACTCCCTTCGCGCTCACCGGCTTCGCGACCGACTCCGAGGGCGATGCCCTGACGCACGGCTGGGAGCAGTTCGACCTCGGCACCGTCGAGCCGGCGCCCCCGCTCGTCGATGCCGGAAACCGCCCGATCTTCCGCTCGTTCGACCCGACGGTCTCGCCGACCCGAGTCTTCCCGAAGCTCTCCGACGTCCTCGCCGGAACGACAACCTACGGCGAGACGATGCCGACGACGAACCGAACGATGAACTTCCGGCTTACGGCCCGCGACAACAGAGGCGGCGGAGGCGGCGTCGCTTCCGACGCGACGACGGTTACCTCCGTGAGCGCGGCCGGGCCCTTTACCGTCACCGCTCCCGCGACGGCCGTCGTCTGGAGCGGCGGCTCCACACAGACGGTGACCTGGAACGTCGCGGGGACGGCGGCCGCGCCGATCTCCTGCGCGAACGTCGAGGTCTCCCTGTCGGTCGACGGCGGGCAGACGTTCCCGACGACCCTCCTCGCCTCGACCCCGAACGACGGCTCCGAGGCCGTCACCGTCCCGGACACGCCGACGGCCGGAGCAACGGCGCGCGTCCGCGTTGCCTGCGTCGGCAACGTCTTCTTCGCGATCTCGCGCCCCTCCTTCACGATCGGGACCCCGCCCCCGCCCCCGACGGTGTCGACGATCGTCCCGTCGTCGGGCCCCACGGCGGGCGGGACGGCCGTGACGATCACCGGGACGAACCTGAGCAGCACCACATCGGTGACGTTCGGCGGCACGGCCGCCACCTCGTTCACCGCGAGCTCGGCGACGCAGATCACGGCGACGACGCCCGCGCACGCGGCCGGTGCGGTCGACGTCGTCGTGACGACGTCCGGCGGATCCGCGACGTCGACGGGCGGGTTCACGTTCGTCGCCCCGATGCCGACGATCGCGTCCGTCGCGCCGAGCTCGGGGTCGACCCTGGGCGGAACGACCGTCACGATCACCGGAGCGAACCTCACCGGCGCTTCGGCCGCGACGTTCGGCGGGACGGCGGTCACCTCGTTGACGGTGATCTCGGCGGCCCAGGTCCGGGTGACGACACCCGCTCACGCCGCAGGCGCGGTCGACGTCGCCGTCACGACACCCGGAGGAACCGCGACCAAGACGGCCGGCTTCACGTTCGTCATCCCGGCGCCGACGATCGCCACCGTCGCGCCGACCTCCGGGTCGACGCTCGGAGGAACGACCGTGACGATCACGGGGACGAATTTCGCCGGCGCCAGCGCCGTCACCTTCGGCGGTACGGCCGCCGCGTCGTTCACCATCGATTCTGCGACCCAGGTCACCGCGACCACGCCCGCGCACGCCGCCGGCGCCGTCAACGTCGCCGTCACGACGCCCGGCGGAGTCGCGGTTCGGTCGGGCGGGTTCACGTACGTCGCTGTCGTCCCGGCGATCTCGACCGTGTCGCCGGGCGCCGGCCCGGCGGCGGGCGGCAGCCTCGTCGTGATCACCGGGATGAACCTTACGGGTGCGACGGCCGTGAGCTTCGGCGGCAGCGCCGCCGCCTCGTTCACCGTCGACTCGGCGACGCAGATCCGCGCCACGACCCCGGCGCACGCCGCCGGCGCGGTCGACGTCAGCGTCACGACCCCCTGGGGAGACGCGACGTCGACGGGCGGATTCATCTATCTCGACGAGCCCTCCGCCCTCCGTTTCCACATCGTGGCACCCTGCCGGATCGTCGACACGCGCTGGGAGCCCGATGGACCCTTCGCGGGCCCGGCTCTCTTCGCCTCTCCGGCAGAGCGTACGTTCCCGCTCGTTCCCGGCTGCGGCGTCCCGGCCGACGCGCTCGTCGTCTCGGCGAACATCACCGTCACGGGATCCACGGCCGGAGGCGCGCTTCGCGTCTACGCATCCGACTCCGTGCTGACGGACGCGACGGTCATCTCCTTCCCGGCCGGGAAGTCCCGCGCGAACAACGCGATGCTCCTTCTGTCGGCGGCCGGCGGGTCGGGGCGGATCACCGTCCGGAACGACGCGCCCGGGACCGTCCACCTCATCATCGACGTGAACGGCTACTTCCGGTAGCCGGCGCCTGCCCTGGCGCGACGAAGCGGCCGGCTCGAGCCGGCCGCTTCGCTCCGGCCCCGGCCTTTCCGCGGCGCTACGCCCTCCGGAACCAGAGCGACTGCTGCGCGACGGGGGCGGCTTTTACCTCGAGGGAGGCGAGCTGCGCCCCCGAGAGCGGGGTGAAGGCCTTCGCGATCGCGACGTTCTCCTCGAGCTGGGGAATCGAGTCGCAGCCGACGATCACGGTCGAGACGGGGAGCGTCAGGACGTAGCGCATCGCCTCGGCCATCGAGAGGGTCCCCGTCCGAGTCGCCTTCACGCGCCCGCGCTGCTCCTCGAGCGGCGGCGGGACGTACCCGGCGAGGAGCCGGCCGCGGGCCGGGATCTTCATCCCGACGATCCCCATCTCCCTCTCCACGGCGAGCGGGAGGAGCTCGCTCGCGAACGGGAGGTGGTGCGGGTCGGCGGCGTTGACCGCGAGGAGGACGGTGTCGAACGGGAAGCGGCGTATCGCCTCGGCGAGGACGGCCGGGTCGGTGTGCCCCGTGAGGCCGAGGAAGCGGACGAGCTTCTGCTCGCGCGCCTCGCGGAACGCCTCGAGCGCGCCCCCCTTCGCCGTCACCTTCTCGACGTCCTCCATCGTCGACATCGCGTGGAGCTGCCAGAGGTCGACGTGGTCGGTCCGCAGGAGCTTCAGCGAGGTCTCGAGGAGCTTCAGCGAGCCGTCGCGCCCGCGGTCGTGCGTCTTCGTGGCGACGAAGACTTCCTTCCGTCGCCGCGGGAGCACCTGCCCGAAGTAGCGCTCGCTCCAGCGCGCTTCGCCGCCGTAGCGGGCGGAGGTGTCGACGTAGTTCACGCCGAGGTCGAGCGCCCGCTCGATGAGCGGCACCGCGACGGCGTCGTTCTCGGCCTTCTCGATCGCCGCCTGCCCGCCGAGGCTGAAGATGCCGACGCGGAAGCCGGTCCTCCCGAGGTTGCGGGTCGGCATCGCGTCGGCGGTCTTCGGGTTCCAGGGATGGCCCGAAGGTGCCGTCGCGGCGGGCTTCGTCGCCGCGTCCGCGGCCGGGTCGGCGGAGAGCCGCCCCGCGACGAGCCCCGCGGCGGCGGCGGCCCCGAGCTTCAGGAGGTCGCGCCGCTCCACGCCGCCCGTCGTCGTCCCGTCGCGCTCCGTCATGACCGCACCTCCCGCCGGGGCCCCGGCGGTCGAAGTATGGCGCGTCCGGGAAGCGGAGATCGAGAAGGCCGCGCGCGGAGGCCCGGGCTCGCCCCTCAGCGCCTCCCGCCGTCCGGCGCCGTCGCCCTCTCCCAGGCGACCCGCCGGAGGCCGGGGTCCTCGGCCTTCTCCGCGACCTCCCGGAAGAGCGGGAGCGCCTCGGCGAGACGCCCGGCGTTCAGGAGCGCGATCGCCTCGTTGTAGCGGCGGACGAGCCGGTTGTGGACGACGACGCGCCGCACCTCCGCGACGTCCCACCCGAGGGCCCGCTGCATCTCCGGATCGCGCCCGAGCGAGGCGTGGAGCGCCTCGAGGCGCGCGAGCGCCTCTTCCTCGCGCCCCTCGTCGACGAGCCGGTTGACGAGGTCGACCTCGGCCGGCACGTCGCGCGAGAGAGCGGGCGACGTGCGCCGCGCCGCGGGAGGGGGCGTCGCGGCCGGCGGCAGCACGCCCGCCGCGACCGGGACCGCGCGCCCCACGGCCACGGCGCCAAGGAGCCCCGCGGCGCCCGCCCGCGTCAGCGGCAGGACGCGCCCCGCCGGCGCCGGGACGACCGAAAGGAAGCGGGCGAGCGACCGCCCCGCGACGGCGTGGGCACGCGCACGGAGGAGGAGAGAACGCTCCGTCTCCCCGAACGCCTCCGCGAACGCCGCGTCGGCCCCGCGCCCTTCCGCGAGGAGCGCCGCGTGGCGGGCGAGGAGCGCGCCCCCGTCCGGCACGGCGTGGAGGAGGTAGTGGACGACGGCCCACGCTTCGGCGCGGAGAAGCGCCTCGGCCGGCCCGTCGCCCGCGAGCGACGGGGCGGAGAAGAGCGCCGGCCTCCCGGCCGGCGGCCCCGCCGAGCGGAGGAGCGAGACGTTCTGCGGAGCGAGGCGGCCGAGCGTCGCGCGAGGTCCCGAGACGGAGACGGTCGTGAGGTACTCCGCGAGCCCCGTCGCGGCCCACTCCGGGAGCGCGGGACGCGAGCGGCGCGCGAGCGCGGCGACGGCGGCGCGGAGGAGCGCCTCGCGCGCCTCCTCCCCGCCCGCCGCCGCGAGGACGATTCGGCCTCCCTCTCGGGACGGCGGCGAGATCCGGGAGAGGTGCTCCGGCTCGTGCGCGAGGGCGACGACGAGCGGCGGGCGCGAGCCGAACGCCCCCGGGACGATCTCGGGGAGGATCGCGACGAGCGCCCCGAGCGTCGCCGCCGTCTCCGAGAGCCTCGGGTCGGAGGCCGTCCCGACGACCGTGACCGGCCCCGACTCCACCTTCCGCCACGACTCCCGCGGCGCGGCGGGCCGGGGCGCCGCTCCCGCCGCGGTCGCGGCCGGGAGGAGCGCCGCGAGGAGGGGCGCGAACGCGCGGAGGAGGATCGACCGGCCCCGTTCGGGCCGCGGCCCCCCGTGCGGGAGCGCTCTCGCGCCTCGTCCGTCCACCACGGGAAGTATGCGACCCGCCGCCCCGGTCCGGACCCCGGCCATGTCCGCCGGGGCTCCGCCGGCGTAGAGCGACCGGATTGAGCCCGGAGAGCCCGCCGAAATCCGGATCGTTGAGATTCGAGGGCGGCGTGACCGGGAGCCACTGATCGACGGGGATCGGATCCCGTTGAGCCGCGTCGCCGACCCGACGGCTCGGCTCCGAGCCCTGCTCTTTCAGGAAATCGACCCAGGCGGGGGAAGTGTCTCGACGAGCTTGCCGAGCCGTGCGACCCAGGGCCTCGACTTCCTCTCCGCGGTCAGCAGGGGAACGTCGAGGGTCCGCGCCAGGGCGATGAAGACCGCGTCGCAGGCCGTCGCATCGAGCTCGAGCGCCGTCGCGAGCACCGCGGTCCTGTCCGGTTCCTCCACCGCCAACGGAGCGTCGAGGTGAAGCGTGTAGATCTCCTCCGCGAGCGAGGGCGTCAGCTCGCGGCGCTTCACGTAGGTTCGAAGGACGTTCGCCATCTCCCAGAAATGGAGAGAAGGCACCACGAGGCGAGCGCGCCCCTCGAGGAGCTGCTTCTGCCAGCTCCTGGCGGCCGGCGCGAACGCGTCGGGCAGGTACCAGGCGATGGCGACGCTCGTGTCGAGGACGAGGGACCTCATGCCCGGTCCCGGTCCTCTCTCAGCACCTCGGACGGGGCTTTCCGGAGCTTCAGGGCGCGCAGGCTGGGGCCGAGCCTGTCGAGCCGGTCGCGGTACGTGGCGTTCCGCTCCCGGGCCGTGCGGACCTCGACCAGCGTCCGCAGCGCCTCGTCCACGGCGGCCGTCTTGGTCCGCGCGCCCGTCAGCTTCATTGCCTCACGGAGGAGCTCGTCGTTCAGTACGATGTTCGTCCGCATGTGCTCGAGTTTGCACTTTGGTGTAGATGCAGGTGTAGACAGGCGTCTCCCGCCGTACGATGCCGCCGTGACGGACTCCCCAGCCGACGCCGCGGGGAAGAGCGCGGCCGGGCGGAGGAAGAGCCTCCGGGCCCGCCGGCCACGTCCGCCCGGGCGCCCCCGACGTAGAGCGAGCGGATGACGAAGACGACGCCTCCCGCCCGCTCCGCCCGCCAGGTGGCCGCCGCGATCCTCGCGACGGCCGCGACGTTTCTCGCCCTCGACCTCGCCTGGCTCGGCGTCGTGGCCCGCGGCCTCTACGAGCGGGCGCTCGGGGACCTCCTCCGCCCCGACGCCTACCTCCCGGCGGCGGCGCTCTTCTACGCCTTCTACGTCGCCGTCACCGTTTGGTGGGCAGTCCTCAGCGCCCGGTCGAAGGGAGACGCCGCGCGGCGAGGCGCCGGCCTGGGGTTCGTCGCCTACGCGACCTACGACCTGACGAACTGGGCGGTGATCCGCGACTGGCCGGCGATCCTCGTCCCGATCGACCTCGCGTGGGGCGTCGTCCTGACGACCCTCGCCGCCCTCGCCGGCCGCGCCGCGCACGACGCCCTGAGGGGGGCGCGGTGAGCCTCGCGCTCGTCGCCGGCAACGCCGCGCTCGTCCTCGCGCTCATGACGGCCCTCTGGGTCGTCAGCGTCCGCCTCCGCGACGCCAGCCTCGTCGACCCGTGGTGGTCGATGGCCTTTCTCCTCGTCGCGGCGAACACCGTTCTTCAGGCCGGGCTGTCTCCGGGGAAAGCGCTCCTCCTGGCGGCGGTCGCCGCCTGGGCGCTCCGGCTCTGGC
>JADHEF010000111.1_pt1 | contig 93535 bp, 91 predicted proteins | sample 8952391 | NCBI WGS metagenome assembly JADHEF01 (sample SAMN16124439, study PRJNA663245) | bioreactor sludge metagenome | isolation source: sludge (nitrite) | place: India:Bengaluru | collected 2019-02-28
GTTGCTTGCATGAGGCGCTGGGGCGCCCCATGCAACACGTAATTGGGACATAGCCTTTTTTTATGGCTGTCCCCGGCGTCAGGGGAGACAGACCGGGCAGAAGGCGTAGGTGCCCTGGGGATCGTTGAAGCGGGTCAGCGGGTCCAGAGTGCGGTTCATCTCCAGCAGCGTCTTGCCAAGCCCGGTGGGCAGCCAGCTTTGCAGGTGCGGGGCCAGCGCCTGGGCGCTGCTGTCAAACAGCTCGCGCAGGAACTTGTCCCTGGCCGACTCTTCCGGTGCGATGGGGGTGACCTGCCAGCTCTTGAGGTTGGCGAGATCGGCGGCCGCCTTGAGGGCGTCATCCAGATTGCCGAACTCGTCCACCAGCCCCAGTGCCTTGGCATCCTGCCCGGTCCAGACCCGGCCTTCGGCGGCTTTTTCCGCCTCTTCCGGGCTAAGGCCCCGGCCTTTGCCCACCAGGCCGACAAAGCGCTGATAGGTGTCTTCCACGCTCAGTTGAATGGCTTCACCCACGTGATCCGGCAGGGCACGGGTCAGCCCGATCCCCACGAAGTCGGTGGTGCCGACGCCGTCGGTGTGTACCCCGTACTGGGAGAGCGCCTTGTCGATGGTGGCGAACATGCCGAACACCCCGATGGAACCGGTGAGGGTGGTGGGGGAGGCGAAGATCTTGTCCGCATCGGCGGAGATCCAGTAGCCACCGGAGGCGGCGTAGCTGCCCATGGAGATGACCACCGGCTTGCCCGCCTGTTTCAGGGCCAGCAATTCGGCGCGGATCTGCTCGGCGGCGAAGGCGCTGCCGCCCGGGCTGTCCACTCGCAGCACCACGGCTTTCACCTGATCGTCACGGCGGGCCTCGGCCAGCAGATCGGCAAGGCTGTCGCCACCGATGGTGCCGGCAGGCTGGACGCCATCCATGATGGCGCCGCTGGCGGTGATGAGGCCTACCTCATCCTTGCCGCTCTGGGGGTACTGCTCCGGGATGGCGGCCAGATACTCTTTCAGGCCCACGCCCTTCCAGCCGTGATCATCGGCCTCGCCCACTTCCTTGATCACCGCCTGGGTCATTTCGTCGCGGGTGGCGAGCTGATCCACCAGACCGTTGTCGAGGGCGTAGCTGGCCGCATTGCCGCCGGCCTTGCGCAGCAGTTCGAGGAAGTGATCCTTGTTCGGTGCCACGGCATCAGGCTCGATCTCCCGCTGCTCCGCCACGTCGGCCACATAGGATTGCCACAGCTGATCCAGCCAGCGCTGGTTCGCCTCCTTGCTCTCGGGGGACATCTCGTCCCGGGTGTAGGGCTCGACGAAGGACTTGTAGGTGCCGACCTTGAAGACGTGCGGGGTGATATTGAGCTTCTCCAGTGCCGACTTGAAGTAGGTCTGGTAGACACCCAGCCCCTCGATCAGCACGGCACCACTCTGATTGAGTAGCACGTGGTCTGCGTGGGCGGCGAGCAGATAGGCCCCCTGGCTGTAGTAGTCCGCCATGGCGATGACCGGCTTGCCGCTCTCCTTGAAGGCGTCGATGGCGGCCGTCACCTCCTGCAGTTTGGAGAGGCTGGTCCCTTGCAGACCCTGGGGCTTGATCACCAGCGCCTTGATGCGATCGTCATTCCCCGCGCTCTTGATGGCCCACAGCAGATCGGAGAGGACGATTTCGCTTGGCTGCTCGTCCCCCTTGTCCATTTGCCTGAGCAGTTGCACCGTGGGATCGGTCTGGGTGCGCTGTTCTACCAGCACACCGGAGAGATTGAGGGTGAGCGCCCCCTCGATGGGAGTGCTTGGAGTCTCGCTCTGGCTGACGCTGAAGACAATGACCAGCACGACGAGAAGAAACAGCAGGTTGACCAGCATCAAGCGGGTAAAGTTGAGCAGGCGCCAGAGGCTGCGAAAGAGCCATCCCAGACCTTTGAAAATAGACATAGCTGCGTTGTCGCCCTGTTAATGGGTTGAGAGCAGCCATTATTAACCAGTTGCGCAGCCAATTGCCATTTCCCCTTGAGTCGACTGCCCCCCGCCACTTCGGAACACGGCTGTTCGCTGAAAAAATGTCCAAACATTTGTTTGAAAAAGAGTTTTCGATTCTTTACTCTAGCTCCAGTTTGATAACAAAAAATTAACTGAAAGGCCCGATGAGCCGGCCCCACCTCCACCTACCCCTTCTTTTTACTGCCCGTCACCCGAGGCAGCCAGGAAGGCTGGAGCATGACCCCGTGCACATCGACCTCGACAAGGAGTGCATCATGAGCCGTTATCCCACGCTGCTGACCCCCCTCGATCTGGGTTTTACCCAGTTGCGCAACCGCGTACTGATGGGGTCCATGCACACCGGCCTCGAGGAGGAAAAGGGGGGCTTTGACAAGCTGGCCGCCTTCTATGGTGAGCGGGCCCGTGGCGGGGTCGGTCTCATCGTGACCGGCGGTATCGCCCCCAATTTGCGGGGGCGGCTGGTGCCCCACGGCTCCCAGCTGAGCTTTCCCTGGCAGGTAGCCAAACACCGCAAGGTGACCGAGGCAGTGCACCAGGAAGGGGGCAAGATAGCGCTGCAGATCCTTCATGCGGGCCGCTACGCCTACCATCCGTTCAGCCTGGCGCCGAGCGCCCTCAAGGCTCCCATCTCCCCGTTCAAGCCGCGGGCCATGAGCGAGCGGCAGATCCGCGGCACCATTCGCGACTTCGCCGCCACTGCGGCGCTGGCCAAGGCGGCCGGTTATGACGGGGTCGAGGTGATGGGGTCGGAAGGCTATCTCATCAACCAGTTCATCTGCGAACGCACCAACAAGCGCACCGATGGCTGGGGCGGCAGCAGCGAAAACCGCATGCGCTTCCCGGTGGAGATTGTCCGCGCCATCCGTGAGCGGGTGGGCCCGGATTTCATCATCATCTTCCGCCTCTCCATGCTGGATCTGGTGGAGCAGGGCTCCTCCCTTGAGGAAGTGATCGCACTTGGCCGGGCACTGGAGCAGGTGGGGGTGACCCTCATCAACACCGGTATCGGCTGGCACGAGGCGCGCATTCCCACCATCGCCACCAGCGTGCCGCGCGGTGCCTTCAGCTGGGTGACCGCCGAGCTGAAAAAGCACCTCAAGGTGCCCCTCATCACCACCAACCGCATCAACACCCCCGAGGTGGCGGAGCGCATCCTGGCGGGGGGGGAGGCGGACATGGTCTCCATGGCGCGCCCCTTCCTGGCGGACCCCGAGTTCGTCATCAAGGCGGCTGAAGACAGGGCGGACGAGATCAACACCTGCATCGCCTGCAACCAGGCCTGCCTCGACCACGTGTTCAAGCAAAAGCGTGCCTCCTGCCTGGTCAATCCCCGCGCCTGTTTCGAGACCGAGTTGACGTTTGGCCGGGTGCCCCAGCCCAAGAAGCTGGCGGTGGTGGGGGCGGGTCCTGCGGGGCTGGCGTTTGCCTGCTATGCCGCCGAGCGGGGCCATCAGGTAAGCCTGTTCGATCAGGCGAGCGAAATCGGCGGCCAGTTCAACTTTGCCAAGCAGATCCCGGGCAAGGAGGAGTTTCAAGAAACCCTGCGCTACTTCGCCAAACGGCTGGAGAAGTGCGGCGTCGAGCTCTATCTGGGCCAGCGCCAGAGTGCCGAGAGCCTGCTGGGCGGCGGTTTTGACGAGGTGATCCTCGCCACCGGCATCCGCCCGCGCACTCCCAATATCCCGGGTATCGAGCATGCCAAGGTGATGAGCTACCTCGATGTCTTGCGTGATCACAAGCCGGTGGGCGAGAAGGTGGCAGTGATCGGTGCCGGCGGCATCGGCTTTGACGTGGCCGAATACTTGGTGGAGAAGAGAGGATCGCCGGATGCCGCAAGCCATCGCGATCACTGGCTCAAGGAGTGGGGCATCGACAAGCAGCTCGGTGAGCGCGGCGGCCTGACTACCCCCGAAATCGATGCGCCCGAGCGCCAGATCTGGTTGCTCCAGCGCAAGGAGAGCAAGGTGGGCGACGGCCTTGGCAAGACCACCGGCTGGATCCATCGCACCGTGCTCAAGAATCGCAAGGTGCAGATGCTCTCCGGCGTCCAGTATCTGCGCATCGACGATGCCGGGCTTCACATCCAGGTGGGCGACCAGCAGCAGTGCCTGCCGGTGGATCAGGTGATCATCTGTGCCGGACAGGAGCCCCTCAAGGAGTTGCAGGCCGGTCTGCAGGCCGCGGGCAAGCCGGTGCACATCATCGGCGGTGCCGACGTGGCCGCCGAGCTGGATGCCAAACGCGCCATCCGGCAAGGGGCGGAGCTGGCTGCCGTCATCTAGCCGCCCGACCCTTTCGTATCCTGACAAACCCCTGAACCTCAGGGGTTTTCTTCATCTGGTGCTGTGCTAAGGTAGCGCCATCATCGCCTTTGACAAGGAACTGCCCCATGGATGCCCTCCATCTGTTACTCAATCGCCACTCCTGTGGTCGTCTGGCCGAGCCTGCCCCGAGTGGCGAAGTGCTCGACAATATCCTCAAGGCCGGGCTGCGGGCGCCGGATCACGGCACTCTGACCCCCTGGCAGTTCATCCTGTTTGAAGGGGAGGGGCGTGAGCGCCTGGGGACATTGCTGGCCGATGCCGCCCTTGCCCGTGGCGAGGATGCGGACAGTGTCGAGAAGTGCCGCGCCGCGCCACTGCGTGCTCCCCTGGTGATCGCGGTGGCGACCCGTTATCAGGCGCACCCCAAGGTACCGAAACTGGAGCAGGAGCTCTCTGCCGGTTGCGCCCTGATGGCGATGCAGATGGCGGCCCAGGCCCAGGGCTTCAACGGCATCTGGCGCTCCGGCTGGTTCATCTTCGACGAGCAGATCCATGGTGCACTGGGGCTGGCACCGGAGGATCAACTGGTGGGCTTCCTCTACCTTGGCACCCCCATGCTGGAGGCCCGCAAGCTGCGCGAGTTGCCCATCCAGGACTTCGTGCGCAGCTTCTGAAGCGCAGAACGCCAAAAGCCCTGATTATTCAGGGCTTTTTTGTTTTCTGACAGAGCCGTCAGGCTGTACTGATAAATGCGCACTTGCCAAGAGGGGAGAAGGGGGTTGGCCGGACATTTTTTGAATTGTGAGAGATTCTTCTCACTCCTGGTTTATTACGCTATGTAAAACGTTTGCGCCACGTTATTATCCCACTGCCAGTTTAGAAGGTGACCCCTTCTAATTTTCTGCGATGAGAGTCGCAATTCCGTAGCACCTTTTTAGAGCCCAACGTCTTGATGACATTGGGCTTCATTTTTTGTAGGGCTGGCACGTCAGCGTTCTTTCTCCTCCGCCTCTTCTCTACCTCACCCGGCCTCTTTGTGGCGATCTTTTGCACAGTCATTGATGTGGCCTCGATTGGAATCAGGATCAGGGTCAAATATCCTGCATTTGCAGGTGAAATCCGGCCCGGGATCCGCCAGCATCGGCAGAGACAAGAGAGCCAGAGGCTTCCCTTTGACGTCGACTGCCCGCACCTTTGCCATCTGGAGACCATATGTGGTTCAACCGCAAGCTTGAAAAAGAGAATCAACAGCTCAGGGAGGCGTTGCTTCTCAAAGAGCAGCAGCACCAGCGCGAGCTGGCCGAATTGCGTGCCACCATCGGTGAATACGAGCACATGCAGCGCACCAGCCGGGAGCGTGGCGATCTCTTCAATCAGGTGATCTCCTGCCAGAACCAGGGAGGTGAGATGCTGCAGAGCGTGCGGGAAGCGCTGGCCGGCAGTGCCGAACACCTGATGGCGGAAAAGGGAGCGCTCTGCGAGCTGGATCAGCTCTTTGCCCAGACCCGGGGCGCCATCACCCGTCTCTCCAATCGCGCCCATGCCATCACGGATGAGGCGGCTCGCAGCCTCGCAGCCGTCCATCAGCTCGATGCCAGCACATCCGCCATCAACCAGTTCGTGACCGCCATCCAGGGCATTTCGGATCAGACCAACCTGCTGGCACTCAATGCGGCCATCGAGGCGGCCAGGGCCGGTGAAGCTGGTCGAGGTTTCGCCGTGGTCGCCGATGAGGTGCGTCAGCTGGCGAGCAAGGCCCATGAAGCCAGCAGCCAGATAGAGGTGCTGGTCAGACAGATAGTGGCCCAGGCGCAGGAGATCAAGTCCATCATCGATGACAACCAGGCCAGTGCCGCCGAGGTGGCGATCTCCTCCTCCCAGATCGATGTGGTGGTGACCCAGGTACTGGCACAATCAGACCGGATGCAGCAGGTGATCCACAGTGCGGCCTCCACCTCCTTCCTCAATACCACCAAGCTGGATCACGCCGTCTGGAAAAACACCATCTATCGGCTCATCGATCAGCAGCATTTTCACGAGCCGGTGAGCGACCACGCTCAGTGCAGGCTGGGCAAATGGTATTTCGAGGGGCAGGGTGCGGAGCTCTTCGCCCACAAGCCGGGCTTTCGTGAACTGGACGGGCCCCACAAACGGGTCCACGAGAGCGGCAAGGCCGCCCTGCACGCGCGCGAGCAGGGGGATATCAAAAGCATGGTCGAGCAGCTCAAGACCATGGAAAACGCCAGCATGCAGGTGGTGCACTGCATCGACCGCTTGCTGGAAAGCGCCTGAGCGAGCCTCGGGCCTTCCGCTCAACCTTTGACTGGTAGCAGCCGTGCCGGGTTGCCTGCCACCCTGGCACCGGCAGGTACATCTCTTGTCACGACCGAGCCCGCACCCACGACGGCTTCCCGCCCTATGGTGACGCCGGGCAGCAGGATGGCGCCGCCGCCAATCCAGACCCTGTCTTCGATGGTGACCGGCAGTGCCGTCTCAACCCCCTGAATACGCTCATCGGCGTCCAGCGCATGGGCGGCGGTGTAGATCTGCACGTTCGGCCCAATCATTACCTCGGCGCCGATGCGAATGGGGGCATTGTCCAGCAGGGTGGCCCCCATGTTGATGTAGCTGCCCTTGCCAAGGTGGATGTGGCGGCCATAGGTGCAGTAGAGGGGCGGGCAGATGAAGGCACCCTGGGCCAGCTCGCCGACGATCTGCTGCAGCAGCGCCAGTTGTTCATCCTCCTCGTCGCTGCGATTGAAGCGGCGGTACAGGCGGGCCGTCTCCCGGCGCAACAGATCCAGCTCTGGTGCCATGCAGTTGTAAGGCTGGCTGGCGATCATCTTCTCGTATTCGGTCATGACTGGGCCTCGATGGGGTGGAGGAAGAGAGGATAAGCCATCGGGAGGCAGAGAAGCGTGAGGCTCTCCCCAGAGTGGGCAGAAGGAGAACGGGCGTCCGGAAACGACAAGGGCACCCTGCTGGGGTGCCCTTGTCGTTCAACGACCTAAGTGTTGCCGCTGTGACCTGTTGCTTGTCAGCCGAGTGTGCGGCTGATGGGTTGGCAACTGCCGTGGCTTGTTGGTTGCTTGTCAGCCGAGTGTGCGGCTGATGGGTTGGCAACTGCCGTGGCTTGTTGTTTATCAGCCGAGTTTGCGGCCGATGGGTTGGCAACTGCCGTGGCTTGTTGTTTATCAGCCGAGTTTGCGGCCGATGGGTTGGCAGCCACCGTGGCTTGTTGCTTATCAGCCGAGTGTGCGGCTGATGGGTTGGCAACTGCCGTGGCTTGTTGCTTATCAGCCGAGTTTGCGGCCGGAGAGGCGGCACCACTCTTCCTTCACCGCAGTCGGGTCCATTTCGAACCACTGGCCATAGATGGTCTCCAGCTCTGGCGCCTGGCTTTCCAGCACGCCGGAGAGGGCCATCAGGCTGCCCGCCTTGCCGTGGCCAGCGATAAGCGGCGCCAGTTCCCGCAGCGGGCCGGCCAGGATGTTGGCGACCACCACGTCCGCTTCGACGTCTTGCGGCTGATCCGCCGGCAGGTAGAGTTCGATCTGGTCGGCAACGCCATTTCGCTCGGCGTTGTCACGGCTGGCCTGGATGGCCTGAGGATCGATATCGATGCCGATGACCCGGGCAGCCCCCAGTTTCAGGGCGGCGATGCCGAGGATGCCGGAGCCGCAACCAAAGTCGACGACGGTTTTGCCGGCCAGATCCAGCCCGTCCAGCCACTGCAGGCAGAGTGCCGTTGTGGGGTGGGTACCGGTGCCGAAGGCCAGGCCCGGGTCCAGCATGACGTTGACCGCATCGGGGTTCGGCACGTCGCGCCAGCTCGGGCAGATCCAGAGCCGCTCGCCGAACTGCATGGGGTGGAAGTGATCCATCCACTCGCGCACCCAGTCCTTGTCTTCCAGTTGCTCCACCTTGTAGCCCACGTCTTTACCGAAGATCTGCTGGAAGAAGGCGATGGTGGGAGCCGGATCGGTTTCGGCGTCGAACAGTCCCATTACTTCGGTCTCGCCCCAGAGCGGGGTTTCACCGGGCATGGGCTCATAGACGGGCACATCCTTGGCATCCATAAAGGTCACCGCCTGGGCCCCACGCCCCAGCAGCATGTTGCTCACCTTGTCTGCGGTCTTGGCAGTGGCGTTGATTCGAATTTGTATCCAGGGCATGGCGTCGGCTCTTCATAAATGTGAAACCGCGGGATTCTATCATCATGGGCCCGTGCTGTCGTGGTTTGACCATGGCCTCATGGGGAAGGGAGGTAACTCTGCCAAGTTGGCACGGTTAATGTATTCCTTCATGGGTGACGGGAAGCAACTTGTTCCCGCTGAATGCTTTGCTCTATGAAGTTCCGTCATCTTTTTTCAGCCACCTTCGGGTGGCTTTTTTTATGCCAGTGCGCTGAAAAGCGGTTAATTGGGAGGGAAAAGCAGAGATTGGCACGCTATCTGCAAAGTTACAGATGTCCTGCATAAGGATATGTGTGTGATTGTTACCCCAACGTTCAGGTTTTTAGGGCCATCCCGACGGGATGGCCTCTTTTTTATGGTTTTTTCGGGGGAGATGCCCCGTCAGGGACAAAGGTCACCTGCGGGGCTGTGCACTCTTGGGGCTTGTCACTGGTGATTTCACCCCATGATGGTGCATTTATTTACCTACAAGGGAATAGTCAGGACGACGATACCCGCTCTGGCGGCGCCTCAGCGATGGAAACCGCTCATGTCGATCACCAGCTTGCCCACCATGCGACCCGCTTCCAGCTCGGCATGAGCCCGGGCCAGGGTGAGGGGTGTCAGTTCGGGCACCACCTTGCTGAGGGTGGTCTTGAGCACCCCTTCATCGATCAGGGCCGCGACCCGGCCGAGCAGGTTGTGCTGCTCGATCATGTCCGGGGTCTGGAACAGGGAGCGGGTAAACATGAACTCCTGGCTGAAGGTGACGCTCTTGGGTTTGAGCAGACCCAGATCCCAGGGGTCACTGGACTCGGCGATGGTGCAGATATGACCAAACGGACGGATGAGGCTGGCCATGGTGTTCCAGTGCTGCTCGGTGGCGTTGGTGCAGAAGATGGCATCCACCTCGCTGATGCCGAGCGCCTTGAGCTCCGCCTGCAGATGGTGATGGCTCACCACCTGGTGGGCCCCCATGTCCAGGCACCATTCCCGGGTTTCGGGGCGCGATGCGGTGGCGAGCACCTCCATGCCGGTGAGCTGGCGGGCGAGCTGGATGGCGATGGAACCGACTCCGCCGGCGCCCCCGATGATCAGCAGTCGCCCGGTGCTTTCGCGGGTGAGGCTCATGCGCTCGAACAGGGTTTCCCAGGCGGTGATGGCGGTGAGCGGCAGGGCGGCGGCTTCCAGATCGGTCAGGGTGACTGGGGCGATGGCGGCGATGCGCTCGTCCACCAGTTGCAGGGCGCTGTTGCTGCCCGGGCGGCTGATGTCGCCGGCATACCAGACCCTGTCACCGGCCTTGAACAAGGTGACGTCGCTACCGACGGCGATCACCTCGCCCACGGCGTCCCAGCCCAGTACGCGGGGGCTGCTTTCGACCTTGTCCTTGGGGGCGCGTACCTTGGTGTCGACCGGATTGATGGAGGTGGCGTTGACCCGTACCAGCAGATCCCGCGGGCCCGGTGTCGGATCGGGCAGATCGCTCTCGATGAAGCAGTGGGGGTGGTTGCTTGGCAGATAGTGAGTCAGGGCAATGGCTTTCATGGCTTTTCCTTTCAAATAGCAGTGTTCGGGATTGCCACTCACTCTAGTCTGGATGATTATCAACATTAAGATGGGTAATTGGTAAAGACTGTTTGAATATATGAACAATGTCGAACTGGAGTTGATGGGGTTGTTCGCCACCGTGGTGGAGCAGGGGAGCTTCACCGGGGCGGCCGAGGTGCTCGGCATGCCCAAGTCCTCGGTGAGCCAGAAGATCTCGCGCCTTGAATCCCGGCTCGGGGTGAGGTTGCTGCAACGCACCACCCGCAGGCTCAGCCTGACACCCCAGGGGGAGGTCTATGTGGCCCATTGTCAGGAGCTGCTGGCACTGGCGCGCAGCGCCAATCTGGCGATGGCGCGGTTGCGCGCGGCTCCTGGAGGGCGGGTGCGGATCACTGCTCCCGAAGCCACGGGAACCTTGCTGCTTGGTCGGATACTGGCCGAATTTCGCGCCCTCTACCCCGAGGTGGTGCTGGAGCTGACCCTTTGCGATGAACAGCTGGATCTGGTGGGGGAAGGTTACGATCTGGCGCTGCGGGCAGCGCCGCTGAAAGATTCCAGCCTCATCTGCCGGCGCATCGGCCAGGTGGCGCGCCATCTGGTGGCATCTCCCGGTTACCTGGCGGCCAACGGGACGCCGCTCCAACTCTCGGAACTGGCCGGACACGCCTGCCTGGTGCATGGCTCCTTGCCGGTGTGGCCATTGCAGGAAGGGGGCTGGCGCCCTCGCGGGGCCTGCCAGAGCAACAGCCTGCTGGCGCTGCGGGAGCTGGCACTCCATGACGGGGGGATTGCCCTGCTGCCGGCCCATGTCTGCGGCGACGATCTGGCGGCGGGGCGACTGCTCAAGGTGCTGCCGGATCTCCTGGTTCCGGTGAACCCCTTTTATCTCATCTACCCGAGCCGGGAACACCTGGCCCCCGCCCTTCGCAGCCTGATGGACTTCGTGGCCGAACGTCTTCCCTTCGCCTGATCACTGGTGCTGGCCAAGAGGAGCCTGAGCCGGTTCGAGACCGAGCGGGACCGACTGGCGTTCCGCCAGCATGCGGATCTGCCCTTCGATGAGGCCTGCATGGGGGCCGAGCACCAGCACCAGCTGATGTTCGTTGAGCACGACCCAGGAGAGGCAGCCCAGTCTGGCCAGGCAGGATTGATCCACCAGGGCCATGTCGCGAACCCGCAGGCTGAGGCGGGTCAGGCAGACGCTCATGGCCTGCAGGTTGTCCATGCCCCCCAGCATCTTGAGGTACTGGATAGCCAGCATCTGGGGATCGGTGGGGGCCACGGTCGCGAGCCGAGAGAGATCCTCGGCCATGGGTTTGCCCGGCAGACTGAGGGGGGCGTGTTCCAGCAGCCGGGAGAAGAGCAGGGCATAGACGACGAAGAAGAGGATGCCCAGGGGGATGAGCCAGAAGCTGTGCAGACCGGCGTGGTAGCTCAGCACCAGATCCAGCAATCCGGCGGAAAAGTAGCTGCCCACCTGGATGTCGAGCCCGCTGCAGATGGCCAGCGACAGCCCGGTCAGCAGGGCATGGGCCAGAAACAGCCAGGGAGCGGTGAAGGCAAACAGGAACTCGATGGGCTCCGTGATGCCCACCAGTGCCGAGGTGAGCGCCAGGGTGAGCAGCAGCCCTCCCTGGGGCAGTTGCTGCATCCGCTGGCGATGGATCCAGATGGCAAAACAGGCACCGGGCAGGCCGAACATGATGACCGGATAGAGCCCGGCCACATAGCCTTCATGCAGCGGCTGGGCGGTCGAGAGGGCTTGCAGGTTGCTCTCCCCGAGCCCGATGAGGCTGCCCAGCACCTGGTGCAGGCCGAGGGGGATCAGCAGCCGGTTCAGCACGCCGTAGCAGAAGGCGCCAAAGGGCGTGGTGAGCAGATCGGAGGCGAGCAGGGTGAGCCCCTGTTCCAGCAGCGGCCAGAGGATGGAGAGGGGGAGCACCAGCAGCAGGCAGGCCAGCGCCGAGAGCAACATGCCCGGCAGATCTTCCTGCAGGGGGCGCAACCAGCCCGGCAGCCGCAGAGCGCGGGCCCGGGAGCAGACCATGGCGGTGACGAGCCCGGCCAGCAGGCCGCAGATCATGTCCGCATGCAGCCCGGGCACCAGGGTGCCCAGCGCCGAGCTCAGCAGCAGGAAGTTGACCGCACCGGCGAGCGCCTGAGCTCCTTGACCCTGGCGACTCAACCCGAAGGCGATGGCCACCGCATAGATGAGCGGCATCTGGCTGAACAGGGCGCGACCGGCGAGGGAGAGCACGGCGAGATCCAGCACGTCCGGTTGGCCGAGCCGGTGGAGCAGGGCGGCCAGGGGCAGGATGGAGACGGGCAGCAACAGGGCATAGCCGAGGCGCTGCAAGGACTGGGTCAGGATCTTTCTGGCGTTCTGGACTGGCATGGGGGCACGGTATTTGTGACGTGGCGCACATTTTACCCGTGAGCCCCCATTTGGGAATAGGCGAGCCTTCCTTTATTGATCCTTTTCTTAATTTTGATCAAACAATCGACGGACACGCTGATCCGGGGCAGGAGTGAGCAGGCTGACAAGAACAAAGGCCGCCAGGCCAAGGGCCAGGCTCGGGACGATGGCGTGCAGACCGGCCACCTTGATCCCCCACTGGCTCAAGGTACCGTAACAGAGGATGCCGCAGACCATGCTGGCCAGGGCTCCCGGGCCGTTGGCCCTGGACCAGTAGAGGCCGAGCACCAGGGGCCAGAGGAAGACCGCCTGCAGGCCGCCGAAGGCGAGCAGGTTGAGCCAGATGATCATCTCGGGGGGCTGGAGCGCCGCCAGCAGCACCAGGGTACCCAGGATCAGGGTGCAGAGCAGGGAGAGGCGCGGCACCCGGACCTCCAGCTTCTCCTGCCTGGGGTTGAGGTAATTGAGGTAGAGATCTTTCACCAGGGTGGCGGAGGCCTGGATCAGCTGGGAGTCGATAGTAGACATGATGGCCGCCATGGGGGCCGCCAGGAAGACCCCGGCCAGCCAGGGGGGGAGCACCTCCATCATCAGGGAGGGCATGATCTTGTCCGGGCTGTCCATGCCGGGCAGGATGGCGCGGCCCAGTGCCCCGGCCAGGTGCATGCCGAACATCAGCAGGGCGCAGACGATGGTGCCGATGAGGATGCCCCGGTGCAGCGCCTTGCTGTCCCGGTAGCCAAAGCAGCGCAGCGCCGAGTGGGGCAAGCCCACCACCCCGATGCAGACCAGCACCCAGAAGCTCAGCATGAAGGGCTGGGTCAGCATGTCGCCGGCCCCCTGGGGGCTCACCAGCTTGGGATCTATCTCCTTGAGCTGGTGGACAAGATTCGGCAACCCGTCACCGGCGATGAGGATGCCCGCCAGCAGGGCGCCAGTGCCGATGAGCATGACGATGCCCTGCAGGGCATCCGTCATCACCACGGCGCGAAAGCCGCCGATCACCGTGTAGAGCAGCACGCAACTGGCAAACAGGAAGAGCCCCTGCTGATAGCTGAGGCCGGTCGCCGTTTCCAGCAGGCGGGCGCCGCCGATGAACTGCACCACCATGGTGGCGATGAAGGCGAGGATGATGGTGACCGAACCCAGCACGACCACCGCCCTGCTCTGGTAGCGGGCCCACAGCATGTCGTTGATGGTCACCGCGTTGACCCGGCGGGCGATGATGGCGAACTTCTTGCCAAGCACCCCCAGGGTGAGCCAGACGGTGGGCAGCTGGATCATCGCCAGTAGCACCCAGCCGAGGCCGACCTTGTAGGCGGCACCCGGCCCGCCGATGAAGGACGATGCAGAGGTATAAGTGGCCACCAGGGTCATGGCGAGCACCAGCCCCCCCATGCTGCGGTTGCCGATGAAGTACTCCTGCATGAAGTTGCCGCCGGTCCGGTGGCGACTGGCCCAGAAACCGACCCCCAGTACCAGCACCAGGTAGATGCAGAGCGGCAGCATCAGCTCAAGATTCATGGGGTGGTACCTCGCTATCCAGGGGAATATCGACGAACAGGCGATCCACCATGAGGGCGCAGAGGCCGATGAACAGCAGGGGCATCAGGATGCAACTGAGCAGGAACCAGAGGGGCAGGTCCCACAGCTCGAGATCCTCGGGGATGAAATAAGCCGAGCCATACCAGGCGACAAAATAGAGCAGGGTCAGCAGCAGGCAGAAGGCTGCTTCCCGACGGGCGAGTGCGAAACGGTTCACTGTGGCCTCCGACGAGTGAGCGGGGCGCAAGAATAACAAAAAAGGGCCATGTCGCCATGGCCCTTTTTTACGTTGGCGATCCGGGTGGATCGCGCAATATCCCGATGAAAGGGGTCTTTGCAGACCCGACTTCTTGTGCAGGGAGTGGCTGCTCATGCGGCCACCGTGCTCAATGGGCCGGGCCTCAAGCCATTACAGACCCAACTTCTTGTGCAGGTAGTGGCTGCTCTGTGCTGCCACCGTGCTCAATGGGTCGGGTCTCAAGCCATTACAGACCCAACTTCTTGTGCAGGTAGTGGATGTTGGTGCCACCGCTCAAGCCATTACAGACCCAACTTCTTGTGCAGGTAGTGGATGTTGGTGCCACCGTGCTGGAAGTTTTCGTCCTTCATGATCTCTTTTTGCAGGGCGATGTTGGTCTTGATCCCTTCCACCACCAGCTCGTCGAGGGAGTGACGCATGCGGGCGATGGCCACGTCACGGTTCTCCCCATAGCAGATCAGCTTGCCGATCATGGAGTCGTAGTAGGGGGGGACCTTGTAACCCGCATAGATGTGGGATTCCCAGCGCACGCCCAGGCCGCCCGGCGCGTGGAAGCGCTGGATGAGACCAGGAGAGGGCAGGAAGGTGGCCGGATCTTCGGCATTGATCCGGCACTCGATGGCATGGCCACGGATGCGGATGTCCTGCTGGGTGATCGACAGGGGCTGACCGGCGGCAATGCGCAGCTGCTCCTTGATGAGGTCGACGCCGGTGACCATCTCGGTGACCGGATGTTCCACCTGGATACGGGTGTTCATCTCGATGAAATAGAACTCGCCGTTCTCGTACAGGAACTCGAAGGTACCCGCACCGCGGTAGCCGATCTCGAGACAGGCGCGCACACAGCGCTCACCGATGAACTTGCGCATCTCCTCGGTGATGCCGGGGGCCGGCGCCTCTTCCACGACCTTCTGGTGACGGCGCTGCATGGAGCAGTCCCGCTCACCCAGATAGAGGGCGGTACCCTGACCGTCAGCCAGCACCTGGATCTCGATGTGGCGCGGGTTCTCCAGGTACTTCTCCATGTAGACCATGTCGTTCTTGAAGAACTGGCCCGCTTCGGATTTGGTCAGCGCGATGGCGGAGGCCAGTTCGGCCTCGTTGCGCACCACGCGCATGCCGCGACCACCACCGCCACCGGCGGCCTTGATGATCACCGGATACCCGATCCGCTTGGCGATGGCGGCGTTGCGCTTGGCATCGTTGTCCACCGGGCCGTCGGAGCCGGGTACGCAGGGCACGCCCGCCTTCTTCATCGCCTCGATGGCAGAGACCTTGTCACCCATCAGGCGAATGGTCTCGGCGCGCGGGCCAATGAAGATGAAGCCGGATTTCTCGACCACTTCGGCGAAGTCGGCATTCTCGGAGAGGAAGCCGTAGCCCGGGTGGATGGCGACGGCACCGGTCACCTCGGCGGCGGCGATGATGGCCGGCACATTGAGGTAGGACTCACCGCTGGCAGGTTTGCCGATGCAGATGGTTTCGTCCGCCAGGAGCACATGCTTGAGCTCCCGATCGGCAGTGGAGTGAACGGCCACTGTCTTGATCCCGAGCTCTTTGCAGGCGCGCAGGATCCGCAGGGCAATTTCACCGCGGTTGGCGATGACTACTTTGTCCAACATGGGTGGCATTTTCCCTTATTCGATGATGAACAGCGGCTCGTCAAACTCGACGGCCTGACCATTTTCAACCAGGATCGCTTTGATCACGCCGGCCTTGTCAGACTCGATTTGGTTCATCATTTTCATGGCTTCGACGATGCACAGGGTGTCGCCGACATTGACGTGCTGACCGACTTCCACGAACGGCTTGGCTTCCGGGCTGGAGGAGCGGTAGAAGGAGCCCACCATGGGGGAGCGCATCAGATGACCGCTCGGGGCGGCATCGGCAGCAGGCGCAGCGGCTGCTGCCGGAGCAGCGGCAACCGGTGCGGCAACCTGAGCTGCGGCCTGGGGCATGATCATCTGCGGGGCAACGCTAACCTGGCCGGAGAAATTACGGCTGATGCGAACGGACTCTTCCCCTTCGGAGATTTCCAGCTCGGCGATGCCGGACTCTTCAACCAGTTCAATCAGCTTCTTGATTTTGCGGATATCCATTAGCATTCTCTTTCTTCTTTATCTGATCAGTGATTATCAAGCCGCGCGCAACTGATGCACGGCCGCGGTTAAAGCGAATTGGTAACCATCGGCACCCAACCCGCAGATCACCCCCTTGGCGACATCAGACAGATAGGAGTGATGACGGAAGGGCTCCCTGGCATGAACGTTTGACAGGTGAACCTCGATAAAGGGGATGGCCACACCCAGCAGGGCATCGCGCAGGGCAACGCTGGTATGGGTGAAGGCGGCGGGATTGATGATGATGAAATCCACCTGGCCCATGGCCTGATGGATGCGGCCGATCAGCTCGTGCTCGGCATTGGATTGCAGATGTTCCAGGGTGACACCGAGTTCGCTGGCGCTGCGCGTCAGATCGGCGACGATCTCATCGAGCGTCTTGCTGCCGTAGATTCCCGGCTCCCGCTTGCCCAGCAGATTCAGATTGGGGCCGTTAAGCAGGAGGATTCGGTGATGTTGCGACATATTGAGTACATCCTCGATGATTATGCTGCTATCTATCAGCTATCTTTGGACTACCAAAAATCTAGCCAATTTTTGCACAAATCGGTGTGCCCTGACACACAGATTTCGCAATTATATTGATTTCGTGAAAATTAGCAGCATTTTACTGGTCTAATCTCTACATCTGGCTATTTATTGGCCTGATTTACCCGCAAGCCCTGCTTGCCACCGAACTCTGCCTTGTCCGGATCCCGAAGACAACAAAGCCGGCACGTGGCCGGCTCTGTTGACGTGAGGAAGAGACTCACGCCGCTTCCGACTTCTCGCGGATCAGCTTGTCCACGACCCCCGGATCCGCCAGGGTGGAGATATCCCCCAGGCTGTCGGTTTCGCCGGTGGCGATCTTGCGCAAGATACGCCGCATGATCTTGCCGGATCGGGTCTTGGGCAGCCCTTCGGCCCAGTGGATCACGTCCGGGGTCGCGATGGCGCCAATCTCCTTGCGCACCCACTCCTTCACTTCCTTGTGCAGCTCGCGGCTCGGCTCTTCCCCGGCGATCAGGGTGACATAGGCGTAGATGCCCTGTCCCTTGATCTCGTGGGGAACACCCACCACCGCCGCTTCGGCGATCTTCGGATGGGCCACCAGAGCGGACTCGATTTCGGCGGTGCCCATGCGGTGGCCGGAGACGTTGAGTACATCATCCACCCGGCCGGTGATCCAGTAGTAGCCGTCCTCGTCGCGACGGGCACCGTCGCCGGTGAAGTAGCGACCCGGGAAGGTGGAGAAGTAGGTCTGCTCGAAGCGCTCGTGATCGCCGAACACGGTACGCATCTGGCCGGGCCAGGAGTCGGTGATCACCAGGTTGCCCTCGGTGGCGCCCTCCAGCGGCTCACCCAGGTTGTCCACCAGAGCAGGCTGTACTCCGAAGAAGGGACGGGTGGCCGAGCCGGGCTTGAGCGCGGTGACGCCGGGCAGCGGAGTGATGAGGATGCCGCCGGTTTCGGTCTGCCACCAGGTGTCGACGATGGGGCAGCGCTCGTCGCCGATGGTGCGGTAGTACCACTCCCAGGCTTCCGGGTTGATGGGTTCACCCACCGACCCCATGATGCGCAGGCTGGTGCGGGAAGTGCCTTCGACAGCCTCCTTGCCCTTGGCCATCAGTGCGCGAATGGCGGTGGGGGCGGTATAGAGGATGGTGACCTGGTGTTTGTCCACCACCTGACTCATGCGGTTGGTGGCCGGGTAGTTGGGCACCCCTTCGAACATGACGGTGGTGGCGCCGTTGGCCAGCGGCCCGTAGACCAGATAGGAGTGACCGGTGACCCAACCCACGTCGGCGGTACACCAGTAGATGTCCTCTTCGTGGTAGTCGAACACGTATTTGAAGGTGAGGGCGGCATAGACCAGATAGCCGCCCGTGGTGTGCAGCACACCCTTGGGTTTGCCGGTGGAGCCGGAGGTGTAGAGCACGAACAGGGGATCTTCGGCGCCCATGGCTTCGGGCGGACAATCCGGGCTGGCGGCATTGACCGCATCATGCCACCAGATGTCTCTGTGCTCGTGCCAGGCCACGTTGCCACCGGTGCGCTTGAGGACGATCACCTTGCTGACCTTGGTATCCGGGTGGGTAAGGGCCTCATCCACGTTCTTCTTGAGGGGGATGGGGCGACCGCCTCGCAACCCCTCATCGGCGGTGATGACGACGGAGGCGCCGGAGTCGATGATGCGGCCCGAGAGCGCTTCCGGCGAGAAACCGCCGAAGACGATGCTGTGCACGGCCCCGATGCGGGTACAGGCCAGCATGGCGATGGCCGCCTCCGGCACCATGGGCATATAAAGGCAGACCATGTGGCCACGCTTGACCCCCTGGGCTTTGAGCACGTTGGCAAACTTGCACACTTCGGCGTGCAGTTCGCGATAGGTGATCTTGCGATCTTCGGCCGGGTTGTCCCCTTCCCAGATGATGGCGACCTTGTCGCCGCGCTCGCTCAGATGACGATCCAGGCAGTTGGCCGAGACGTTGAGCAGGCCATCCTCATACCACTTGATGGAGACGTGGCCCGGATCGTAGGAGGTGTTCTTGACGCGGGTGTAGGGGGTCATCCAGTCGAGGATCTTGCCCTGCTCCCCCCAGAAGGCGTCCGGATCCTGCACCGACGCCTGATACATGGCTTCATAACCTTCCTTGTCCAGCAGGGCGCCGTTGCCGATGTGGGCCTTGACCGGGTAGACCTTGCTCTCGCTCATCTCTCACTCCTGTGAATACATTTTCTTAATGATTGAGTAACAACTTATACCTTTGGTTCCCGAGGACAATTAGACTTTTGGATAGCGACGAAGATTGCAGGTGAGAGGACACGTTGAGGGCAAAGAAGGGAGCCATGGGCTCCCTTCTTTGCTTGCGTGGTGGCGCGGCCAAGGCTCAATGGCGGAGGGGGAGCAGGGGAGGCAGGCTGGGTTCTGGCAGGGGATGGCTGAACAGGTAGCCCTGTCCCTCTTCGCAACGCAGGGATTGCAGGAACTGGCGCTGGGGCTGGGTTTCTATCCCTTCCGCCGTGACGGCCATGCCGAGGGAACTGGCCAGCTGGACTATGGTACGGCACAGCTCGCGGCTGTGCTTGTCGTCGGGCAACGCCTGGACGAAGGCCCTGTCTATCTTGATGCGATCGATGGGCAGGCTCCTGAGCAGGCTCAGGGAGGAGAAACCGGTGCCGAAGTCGTCGATGGCGATCTGCACCCCCAGCGCCTTGAGACGGGTGAAGAGCCGCAGACTGTGATCCACGCTCTGGATGATGCTCTCGGTCACCTCGACCTCCAGCCGCTCGGCAGGAAAACCGGTCTCGGCCAGAATGGCTGTCACCCGCTCCACGTAGTCGTGGGAGCGCATCTCCCTGACCGACACATTGACCGAGAGCCTGGGCACGGCGAGCCCTTCGGCCAGCCACTGCTGCCCTTGCCGGCAGGCGGTGCGCATCACCCATTCGCCCAGCGGTTCGATGAGACCGACTCCTCTGCCACCGGAATGAAACGGTCCGGGGATATCATGCCAAGGCTGGGATGCTGCCAGCGGATCAGGGCCTCCAGGCCGCTGAGATGACCATCCGCCAGATCCATCATGGGTTGGTAGAGCAGGCGGAACTGTTGCTGCTCAATGGCCTTGAGCAGTCCCTGCTCCAGCAGCATCCGCTCCCTGGTCTGTGCCGTCATGTCGGGGGAGTGGAACAGATAGCCGTTGCGGCCACGGCGCTTGGCTTCATGCATGGCCTTGTCCGCCGCGCTGATGAGGCTGTCCGGGGTCTGGCCATGCTCCGGATAGAGGGAGACGCCGATGCTGGCGGAGAGCCTCACCCGCTCCTGGCCGATGTCGGCGGGATCTTGCAGCCTGCGTTGCAACCCCTCGATGAGACCCAGCAGATCCTGGGTCTCCCTGATGGCGGGCAGCAACACCAGAAATTCGTCTGCCCCCAGCCGGATGGCGATGTCTCCGGGGCGCAGACAGTGGCGAATGCGGTCTGCCGACAGCTTGAGCAGCAGATCGCCGGCACTGTGCCCCAGGTTGTCGTTGATGAGCTTGAAGCCGTCGAGATCGATGAACAGCAGCGCCAGGACGTGGTGGTTCACCCTGGCCGTCTCTATCTCCAGGGTGAGGCGCTCTTGCAGCAGATGGCGATTGCCGAGATCGGTGAGGGGATCGTAATAGGAGAGGTGCTGCAAGCGGGCTTCGGCCTGATAGAGACGCAGTGCATGGCGGTGGGTCATCTCCTGCAGGCCGGGGGACGCGGGTGCGTCGAGGCGGGGGCCTGTCTGTACGGACTCCCTCATCACGAGGAAGATGCCGCTGAAGGTGCCCTCCTCATCCAGCACGGAGCTGACGCTCACTTGCCAGCGTGCCGGGGAGGCCGCGCGGGAGAGACCGACTGTCTCCACCTCAAATGTGCATCGGGGGGGACCTTGTCGCAGTTGCTGAAACAGCGGGAGCAGCTGGGGAGTCTGGGCAGGGACAATGTCGAACAGCGTCTTGCCCGGGTGCTCTGCCCGCGCGAGGCCGGTCAGTTCGGCAAAGCGTCCGTTGACGTCGCGACACCTGAATTCGTGATCGAAGACCCCAATCCCGACGGGCGCCTGGGCGAACAGCTGTTGCAACTCGTGGGGAGAGAGCGGGCCTGACAAATGCCGTGTCGGAACCGATTCGGGCAGCACTTTTTCCATGGAGGCTCCTGAATTGATTGCTTTGTCATTTGGACGACTGTGTCAGTATGGCAGGAAGTGTCAGGAGAGAAAGAAAGTGTGAGAAGGGTGTGAAATCAACGAGCTGTCAGCCTTTCTGGCGGCCAAACGCCTGGATCCCGCGAACAAATACCAGCCAGCCCACCAGATGAAACGGCAACGCCATGGCGTAGAGCACCAGCCAGTGGCTCTCGGTGCCGCTGCTGTTGATGAAATCTGTCCAGGCGGCGAGCAGGGCCAGCATGCCCGCTATCTGGAAGCGGCGACGCAGCACCACTTCCACCCCGAGATTGGCGAGGTAGAGGGTCAGCAGGATGCCGGCAAAGCTGGTGAGCTGGGCGGTGCCGTAGAGCGCGCGGTCCGGGTTGAACAGCAGCGTCACGAGGGGAGTGAGACCCTGATCCAGCGGGATCAGGGCCAGCAGCCAGCATGCGATAAGAAGCAGGGCTGTCTTCATGCCGGGCTCAGTCGGCGGACGGTGCCGGTTTGACCAGGGAGAGGTAGTTGGCGTCCATCTTGAGGAACACCCCCAGCAGGCGGGCACTGGCACCGTAGAAGCCAAACGTGTCGGCGGCCCGGCAGGCCTGCTCGAAGCGCTCGAACCAGCCCAGCAGGTGGCCGTGCAGCAGGGACTCCTGCTCGCCAAGCCACGCCTCGCGCTGGTCGGCGGTGGTCGACTCGGCGGCGCGGATGATGAGGCTGCCCATCAGATCCAGCTCGATGGCCAGATGATCGGCAGGCTCATTGTATTTGTCGCTGACGTTGATGCCGAGGCGATCGAGGCGTGCCTGCATCTCGGTCATGGGGGCCTGCATCAGCTGCTTGCCTTCGCCCCGGTAGAGGGATTCGTAGGGCAGGGCACCCTGCTCGGGAGCGTTCAGGAACAGGCCGGCGAAGTCGGCGGCCAGGGCCGTCTGGCGCTCGGGGCGCACCAGCAGGCGGGCGATGGCGTCGTTGAGCTCGGCCACGGCTTCGCGCATGGGGTCGAGAGTAGAGAGGCTCTTCAAGAAGCTGCGCACGTCATAAGTGTCGTATTCAGCGATCTGTGCATCACTGAGTTCGGCAGCAAACAGGGTGGAAAACCACCAGTAAAGCTCGGCCCGGCGTTCGCTGGTCGCCATGAATTCCTGCATTTTTCCTCCGTGGATGACAATCGGGAGCCTTGATGGCCCCCGATTCTAACGACTTTAAAAATAAAGGAAACTCATGGGGCCTTTTGGCCGGATAGCGCCAGGAGAGGTGGTCGCATTCGCGGGATGACCGTGGGCGACGAGGAGGCCGACTTACTCCTCGACGCGATAGAGCACCTGCTTGCAACGGGGGCAGATGTGCTGGCTGCGGTAATCCATCTGGTGCACCAGGCCGACCTCCCGCTGCTGATGATGACCGCAATGGATGCAGAAAATGAGATCCCCGTCGGCGGCGCCGGGGTGGGCCGCCAGGTACTGCTCCCGGGTGGGAAGTGTCTCCCAGTTGGCGGTGCAGGCACCCTTGCGGCTGCCGGTGTAGTAGACCCAGTAGAAGAGAGCGAAGACCGCGACAATCACGAACAGCATCAGATGATCCATCATGGCGTTTCCCCTTGTGTTCCGGGATGGCAGGAAGCGACACCCGCTCGTGCAGATGTCCCATGGCCTAAAGATGTTATCTGTTAGTAAATGCTATATCCATGATCTGGCTCTGGTTTCTATCGCCTTGCCCGGGAAGCGGGGACGATGGCTGGAGCCGGATTGCTGGTGTGGGGAGGCCGGGGGGATGAGCGAAGCCAGGGGGCGGGATTCGAAATTTGCGACGTATTTTACATTTTATAAACAATTTTTTGGGTGGTTGGACTGTCTCTTTGATCCAGCTCACGTTACAATGCGCGGGCCCACTTCACCTATCGCGCAAACGATTTTCAGGAGATAAACGGATGTTGAAACGTGACATGACCATCGCCGGCTATGATCCAGAGCTGTGGCAGGCCATCACAGACGAGACCCGTCGTCAGGAAGAGCACATCGAGCTGATTGCGTCCGAGAACTACACCAGCCCCCGCGTCATGGAAGCCCAGGGCTCCCAGTTGACCAACAAGTACGCCGAAGGCTACCCGGCCAAGCGTTACTACGGCGGTTGCGAGTATGTGGATGTGGTTGAAACCCTGGCCATCGAGCGCGCCAAAGAGCTGTTCGGTGCCACCTACGCCAACGTGCAGCCGCACTCCGGCTCTCAGGCCAACAGTGCCGTCTACATGGCCCTGCTGCAACCGGGTGACACCGTGCTCGGCATGAACCTGGCCCACGGCGGTCACCTGACCCACGGCTCCCCCGTCAACTTCTCCGGCAAGCTGTACAACATCATCCCCTACGGCATCGACGAGTCCGGCAAGATCGACTACGACGAGATGGAGCGTCTGGCCGTTGAGCACAAGCCGAAGATGATGATCGGTGGCTTCTCCGCCTACTCCGGAATCGTCGACTGGGCCCGCATGCGCGAAATCGCCGACAAGATCGGTGCTTACCTGTTCGTGGACATGGCCCACGTAGCCGGTCTGATTGCCGCCGGCGTCTACCCGAACCCGGTGCCCCACGCTCACGTGGTCACCTCCACCACCCACAAGACCCTGGCCGGTCCGCGCGGTGGTCTGATCCTCTCCGCCGCCGACGACGAAGATCTGTACAAGAAGCTGAACTCCGCCGTCTTCCCGGGTGGTCAGGGCGGCCCGCTGATGCACGTCATCGCCGGCAAGGCCGTGGCCTTCAAGGAAGCGCTTGAGCCCGAGTTCAAGACCTACCAGGCCCAGGTCGTGAAGAACGCCAAGGCCATGGCGGCGACCTTTATCGAGCGCGGCTACAAGATCGTCTCCGGTGGTACCGACAACCATCTGATGCTGGTTGACCTGATCGGTCGCGAGCTGACCGGCAAAGATGCTGACGCAGCCCTCGGCAAGGCCAACATCACCGTCAACAAGAACTCCGTACCGAACGACCCGCGCTCCCCGTTCGTCACCTCCGGCGTGCGTATCGGCACCCCGGCCATTACCCGCCGCGGCTTCAAGGAAGCCGAGTCCATCCAGTTGGCCAACTGGATCTGCGACGTGCTGGACAGCCACGACAACGAAGAAGTGCTGGCGACCGTGCGCGAGAAGGTGCTGGACATCTGCCGCCGCTTCCCGGTCTACGCATAATCAGCCTGACCTTCAGGTTGAAGACCAATGCCACCCTCGGGTGGCATTGTTTTTTGCAGCGTCTGGCAAGATGAGACAGAGGTGATCATGTGCGATGACATGGAAGAGGACGTGCTGGAGGCGTCACTGCGGCAGACGGTTCGCGCCCAGTACCACTTTCGCGCCAGCGAACAGGGGCTGCTGGCCTGGGATGTGCGCCGCTTGATCCGGCTGAGCCGCAACCTGCCGGTGCAGGCGGTGGCACTCGGCGAGATTGCCGAGCTTGACCGCGACCACTGGTACGGCCATGGCGACGCCACGCCCACGGTGCGCAGCGTGGTGGCGCATTGCCAGCTCATGATGGCGGCGGATCTCGCCTATCCCATCCTGCTGGACAGCTCCGGCCGGGTGATGGATGGCATGCACCGGGTGGGCAAGGCGCTGATACTGGGTCACAGCCATGTGGCTGCTCGCCGGTTCGCGGCGGATCCTGCCCCCGATTACCAGGATTGCGACCCCGAGGCGTTGCCCTATGACGACTGAGTCCTGCCCGAAGGTCTGGCTGGTTGTCCCTTGTTTTCATGGGCTTTTACCGGTTCTGGATGGCCGTGTTACACTGGCCGGCCTAGCGCCAGCCCCCGGGGCCCGCGCCCATTTTCATCCACGCCGGAGGTCAGATGCATTGCCCTTTCTGTAGTGCCGTTGATACCAAGGTGATCGATTCCCGTCTGGTGGCCGAGGGCCATCAGGTGCGCCGCCGTCGCGAATGCCTGCTCTGTCACGAGCGTTTTACCACCTTCGAAATGGCCGAACTGGTCATGCCCCGCGTCATCAAGTCCAACGGCTCCCGCGAGCCCTTCAACGAAGACAAGCTGCGTGCCGGCATTCTGCGGGCGCTGGAGAAGCGGCCGGTGAGCATGGAGGCCATCGAGAAGGCGGTCAACCACATCAAGTCCCGCCTGCGGGCCACCGGTGAGCGGGAGGTGGCCTCCCAGCTGGTGGGCAATCTGGTGATGGATGAGCTCAAGAGCCTGGACAAGGTGGCCTACATCCGCTTTGCCTCCGTCTACCGCAGCTTTGAAGACATTCGCGAATTCGGGGAAGAGATCGCCAAGCTGGAGAAGTAACGTCGGCCTGTCGCTCCCTATGTGAATAAGAGAGGGGCTGCCGTTGCGGCAGCGCCAGTTGTTACACCAGTGAGACATCCAGATAGCGCATCGTTGCACTGGTGAAAAAGTATGAGGGCGTGCGGCCGCATCCTACGATGTGTGTGCCCGTCGCCATGGCGTCAGATGCCATGGCCGATCTGCCCGAGAAGGCGTGCGGCAAGCGCGTACACCCTATTTTCTTGTCCCATCGGATGGCCGTGCCACGGGGGACAGGTTGCTGGACACAGGAGCCCGGATGTTTAGTCAAGACGATTACCAATGGATGAGCCGGGCCCTCGAACTGGCCCGGCGCGGCCGTTACACCACGGCTCCCAACCCCTGCGTCGGCGCCGTGCTGGTGAAGGCCGGCGTGGTGGTGGGGGAGGGCTGGCACAAGCGGGCCGGTGAGCCCCATGCCGAGGTCTATGCCCTGCACGCGGCAGGGGAAGAGGCCCGTGGTGCCACCGCCTATGTGACCCTGGAGCCCTGCTCCCATCATGGTCGCACGCCCCCCTGCGCCGAGGCGCTCATCAAGGCCGAGGTGACCCGGGTGGTTGCCGCCATGGTGGATCCCAATCCCCAGGTGGGCGGGCGTGGCCTGCGGATGCTCTCCGAGGCGGGGATCAAGACCGATTTCGGCCTGCTGGCCGCGGAAGCCGAGGCCCTGAACCCCGGTTTCTTCAAACGGATGCGCACCGCGTTTCCGTTGGTGACGGTCAAGCTGGGGGCGAGCCTGGATGGTCGCACCGCCATGGCGAGTGGCGAGAGCCAGTGGATCACCTCTCCGGAGGCGCGCCGGGACGTGCAGCGGCTGCGGGCACGTCACGATGCGGTGCTATCCAGCGCCGAAACCGTGCTGGCGGATGGCGCCTCCCTCACCGTGCGCTGGGACGAGCTGCCCCCCTCGGTCAAGGCTGTCTATCCCAAGGAGACCCTGCGCCAGCCGCTGCGGGTCATCGTGGATTCGCAAAACCGGCTCACCCCGGATCTGCCCCTGTTCCAGAGCGAGAGCCCGGTACTGCTGGCCCGCCACAAGGCATCCGGTGAGTGGCCCGCCTGGGTGCAGCAGCTGGAGGTGCCGCTGCTGGATGGCAAGCTGGATCTGGTCAGCCTCTTCATGCTGCTGGCCAAACAGAACGTCAACTCGGTACTGGTGGAGGCGGGGCCGCGGCTGTGCGGCGCCCTGCTGGAGAAGGGGCTGGTGGACGAGCTGGTGCTCTATCAGGCGCCCAAACTGATGGGGGATGAGGGGCGCGGCCTGTTCCATCTGCCGGGGCTGACCCGGCTGTTCCAGGCCCCCAAACTCAACCTCAAGGATGTGCGCATGCTTGGCCAGGATATTCGCATCACTGCGAAAATAGCCTGATTTTTCAATGTTCACGGGGGCATCCGTCGCCCCCGTCATCTGCAAGGTGATCTGCATGTTTACCGGAATTATCGAAGCGGTGGGAACCCTGGCCGAGCTGCGTCGCCAGGGGGAGGACATGGCCCTCACCGTGCACGCGCCGACCCTGGACTTCAGTGACGTCAAGCTGGGCGACTCCATCGCCACCAACGGCGTCTGCCTCACCGTGGTGGCGCTCGGGGATCACAGCTATACCGCCGACGTCTCCCTGGAGACCCTCTCCCGCACCGGTTTTTCTGCCGCCAAGGTGGGGGATCCGGTCAACCTCGAAAAGGCGTTGATGCCCACCTCCCGCCTCGGCGGCCACCTGGTCTCCGGCCACGTGGACGGTATCGGCGAGGTGAAGAGCAAATCGTCCAGCGGCCGCGCCATCGAATACTGGATCAAGGCGCCGGGGGAGCTCTCGCGCTACATCGCCGAGAAGGGGTCGATTGCGGTGGATGGCATCAGCCTCACCGTCAATGCGGTTCAGGGGGATCTCTTCCGGCTGACCATCGTGCCCCACACCGCCCAGGAGACCACCATCGCCCGCTGGAAACCCGGCTACCGGGTCAACCTCGAGGTGGACCAGATAGCCCGCTATCTGGAGCGGCTGATGACGGGCAAGCGCGAGGAGAGCAGTGCCTCTACCCTGACCCTGGAGAAGCTGGCCCAGTCCGGATTCTTGTGAGCCGTTTTGACGGGAAAACGCGGTTCTGTGATCCCGCGCGGATTGAAACGGGGCCGCGTGCCCCCATCTAGAGCACAATACGCAGTATCAAGTCGAGCCGACTGGCTCAATCCCCAAGCATGTTGATGGAGTAGCCCATGGCGCTGAGCACGACCCAGGAAATCATTGCCGATATCAAGGCTGGCAAGATGGTGATCCTGATGGATGACGAAGACAGGGAGAACGAAGGGGACCTGATCATGGCCGCCTCCTGTGTCCGCCCGGAAGACATCAACTTCATGGCGCGCTACGGTCGTGGCCTCATCTGCCTGACCCTGACCCGGGATCGCTGCAAGCAGCTGGCGCTGCCGCTGATGGTCGATCGCAACAATGCCCAGTTCTCCACCGCCTTCACCGTCTCCATCGAGGCGGCGGAAGGGGTGACCACCGGCATCTCCGCCGCCGACCGCGCCGTCACCGTGCAGGCTGCGGTGGCGCCCCATGCCAAGGCCGCCGATCTGGTGCAGCCCGGCCACATCTTCCCGCTGATGGCGCAGGATGGCGGTGTGCTGACCCGCGCCGGCCACACCGAAGCGGGCTGTGATCTGGCCCGGCTGGCCGGCTTCGAGCCAGCCTCCGTCATCGTCGAGATTCTCAACGAAGACGGCACCATGGCCCGGCGCCCGGATCTCGAGATCTTCGCCGAGCAGCACGGCATCAAGCTCGGCACCATTGCCGACCTTATCGAATACCGCAACCAGCACGAGACCACGGTAGAGAAGGTGGCCGAGTGCAAGTTGCCCACCGAATACGGCGAGTTCGACCTCGTCACCTTCCGCGACACCATCGACAACCAGGTCCACTTCGCCCTGAAGAAAGGGGACGTGAAGGCCGACCAGCCGACCCTGGTACGGGTGCACCTGCACGACGTGCTGAGCGATCTGCTGCTCACCGACCGCCACAGCGCCCGCAGCTGGCCGCTGCCCAAATCCATGGCCCGCATCGCCGACGAGGGCGGGGTGCTGGTGATCCTGGGGGCGGAAGCCCATGGCGCCGAGCTGCTGGCCAGGGTCAAGGGTTTTGAAGCCGCCGACAAGGGGCTGGCGCCGGAAGGGGCCAAGTGGCAGGGCACCTCGCGCCGGGTCGGCGTCGGTTCCCAGATCCTCAAGGCGCTGGGGGTCGGCAAGATGCGCCTATTGAGCTCTCCCAAGAAGTACCATGCCCTCGGTGGCTTTGGTCTGGAAGTGGTGGAGTACGTCGGCGAGTAAGCGCTGCGTACGGTTGAATTCATCACCATGGCCGCCCGTTGCGGCCATGGTTTTTTGTCGCGGCTCTGTTGTGCTAGAATGCGTGCACTTTTGAGCCCGGCCCCTAATTGATTGCACAGAGACAGGATTTCCAATGAAGATTATCGAAGGAAATATCGCCGCTCCCGAGGCGCGTGTTGCTATTGTCGTTGCCCGTTTCAACAGCTTCATCAATGACAGCCTGGTGAACGGCGCGCTGGACGTGCTGAAGCGTCAAGGTCAGGTCCAGGAGAGCAATCTGACCCTGGTGCGCGTACCGGGGGCCGTCGAAATTCCCCTGGTGGCCAAGAAGCTGGCCAAGAGCGGTCAATACGACGCCATCGTCGCACTCGGCACCGTCATCCGCGGCGGTACCTACCACTTCGAACTGGTAGCGAGCGAGAACGGCAAGGGTCTGGCCCAGGTAATGATGGAATACGACATTCCCGTTGCCTTCGGCGTGCTGACCACCGAAAACATTGAACAAGCCATCGAACGCGCCGGTACCAAGGCGGGTAACAAGGGTGCAGAGGCTGCACTGAGCGCGCTCGAAATGATCAACGTCCTGAAACAACTGGACGTGTAACGAGGAGAAATGCATTGAAACCGTCCGAGCGCCGTAAGGCCCGCCATTGCGCCACCCAGGCCATCTACCAGTGGCAGATGACCCAGGCCAACGTGGGCGACATCGAAGAGCAGTTCAAGATCGATCAGGACACCAAGGGTGTGGACCTGAACTATTTCCGCGATCTGCTGTTCGGGGTTGCGGTCCACTGCAACGAGCTGGACAAGGTGTTCGCGCCTTTCCTCTCCCGTCCGCTGGAAGAAGTGGACATGGTGGACAAGGCGATCCTGCGTCTGGCGACCTACGAGCTGACCCGTCGTGAAGATGTGCCGCCGCGCGTGGTGATCAACGAAGCGATCGAGCTGGCCAAAGCCTTCGCCGCCGATGACAGCCACAAGTTTGTCAACGGCGTCCTGGACAAGGTGATCAAGACGCTGCCCAAGCGCTGATCCTGCTGTCCGTCAGCAATTAAGAGAGGAGCCAGCTTATTGCTGGCTTTTTACTGTATGGGTGAATTTGAGCTGATTGAGAAGTACTTCAAGGTCCCCCACGCCCGCAAGGACGTGGTGATGGGCCCTGGAGATGACTGTGCCCTGCTGACCCTGCCCCCCGACGCCCAGTTGGCGGTGAGCACGGACACCCTGGTGAGCGGCGTGCACTTCTTCCCCGACATGGATCCGGTGGATCTCGGCTACAAGGCGCTGGCGGTCAATCTCTCCGATCTGGCCGCCATGGGTGCCGAGCCGCGCTGGGTCTCCCTGGCCCTGACCCTGCCCGCCATCAACGAGCGCTGGGTCGCCGGTTTCGCCGAAGGGTTCCTCGAGCTCGCCGAGTACTACAACGTGGCGCTGGTGGGGGGAGACATGACCCGCGGGCCCCTCTCCATCACCGTCTCGGTGAAAGGATCGGTCCCGGCAGGTCGCGCCCTGATGCGCAGCGGCGCCAAGGCCGGTGACGGGGTCTACGTGACCGGTACCCTGGGAGATGCCGCCCTGGCGCTCTCCCACCTGCTGGGCAAGCGCACCCTCAACGAGAACCAGCTGGCGGCCGTGCTGCCGCGCCTCGACCATCCCCATCCCCGCATCCTGGCCGGTCAGGCCCTGCGCGGGCTGGCCAGCAGCGCCCTGGATCTCTCCGACGGCCTGGCGTCCGATCTCGGCCACATCCTCAAGGCGTCCGGCGTGCGAGCCCAGATCGATCTCAACCTGCTGCCCCTCTCCCCCGTGTTGCAGGATGCGGTGCCAGCCATGGATGCCTGGCAGCTGGCTCTGGCCGGGGGCGACGACTACGAGCTCTGCTTCACCGTGCCCCAGGAGCATCACGGTGCCCTGGACACGGCGCTGGCCAATTGTGGCGTGAAGTTCACCCGCATCGGTCGCATCCTGGCCGGGGAGCCTGGCATCGACTACCTGCAGGACGAACAACCCGTCGAACTGCACCTCAAGGGCTGGGATCACTTCGCATGATGTCTTTCAAGATAAAGCCCGAACTGACGCGGCTGAACCTTAAAAACCCGCTCCACTTCCTGGCGGTGGGCTTTGGCTCCGGCCTCTCCCGCAAGGCGCCGGGCACCATGGGGACCCTGGCAGCCATCCCGCTCTATCTGTTGGTGAGCGGGCTGCCGACCTCCTGGTTCATCGCCCTGCTGGTGGTGGGTTTCGTGGCGGGCATCCGCATCTGCCAGAGCGCCACCGACGCCATCGGGATGCCGGATCACGGGGCCATCGTCTGGGACGAGGTCATCGGATTCGGGGTCACCATGATTGCGGCCCCGGCCGGCTGGGAGTGGGTGCTGGCGGGTTTCGTGCTGTTTCGCCTATTCGACGTGCTCAAGCCCTGGCCCATCTCCTGGTTCGATCGCCGCATTCACGGCGGGCTTGGCATCATGCTGGACGATCTCATCGCCGGCCTGTTTGCCCTGGCCTGTATGCAACTGCTTGCCCACTGGTGAGGGGAGGTGGCTCCCGAACGCCCGTCTCGTTGTTTTTTCACTCATCTCCTCTTGCAAAGAGGTCGGATATACCGCACACGCAGGCCCTGAGGGGCCTGCGTTTTTTTGTATGCAATCCCTCCCGGCTTGCCGTGCCGGCGGGCCTGTGGCCCAGGTTGATCCTTCTGCATTGTCCCTATTTAGCTCTGCCTATTTTCCCTTACTCCAGATATGCTGCCGTCAAAAAATCATTTCACATAAATATTCACTACTCATTCGAAGCTGGTCAGCATAATGCTGATAGTGAATAAGATGGTTTGTTGCTATTTTGTTGAAACATAATTGGTTGATGGTCTCGCATTGCCAGCGTAATCTCTGGCAATGTGACTTTTATCGACATTTTAACCCCAGGGTGTCGGCATTCTCTGGGCAAAGTATTGCGAAATTGTATAACTGGATCATTTACACCCGCGGGCAAACCGACTAACTTACTCGCGGGTTATTCCAAAAAAATGCAAAAAACCCGCCCGGATCGCTGGTTTGGCTGCCTCATGGATTGAGCGTTAATTACACAACAACGGCTCTCGAGCAGTACCAAGGCACAACCAGCATCTGCGGCTGATTTACGGACGAATTATTTGGGACGGATGTCCCCCGCAGAGGTAACCATGTCCTTGCTTGAAGTCAAAAACTTGCGGATCGAGTACCCCTCCCGCTACGGGGTGCTTGCCGCGGTCAAGGATCTCTCTTTTTCTGTTGAAAAGGGCGAGATCGTCGGCGTCGTCGGTGAGTCCGGCGCTGGCAAATCCACCATCGGCAACGCCGTCATCGATCTGTTGAGCCCGCCCGGTCGCATCGCCCGTGGTGACATCTACCTCAACGGCGAGCTCATCTCCGGCAAGAGCCAGAACGAGATGCGGGCCATTCGTGGCTCGCGCATCGGTTTCATCTTCCAGGATCCCATGACCTCCCTCAATCCGCTGTTCACCGTGGAGCAGCAGCTGGTGGAGACCATCCTCGCCAACACCGACCTGTCCCGCGAGGCGGCCTTTGCCAAGGCCCTCGAGCTGATGGGGGCGGTGGGGATCCCGAACCCGGACGTGCGCATCAAGCAGTATCCTCACCAGTTCTCCGGTGGCATGCGCCAGCGGGTGGTGATCGCCATCGCCCTCTCCGGGGATCCCGAGCTCATCATCGCCGATGAGCCGACCACGGCGCTGGACGTCTCCATCCAGGATCAGATCCTCCAGCTCATCCGCAACCTGTGCAAAGAGCGCCAGGTAGGCTGCATGCTGGTGACCCATGACATGGGGGTGGTCTCCAACGTCACCGACAAGGTGGCGGTGATGTACCGCGGCGATCTGGTGGAGTTCGGCACCACCGAACAGGTGCTGGGCCGCCCCAATCACCCCTATACCCGCAGCCTCATCTCGGCGGTGCCCCGCTCGGATGTGAAGCTGGTGCGCTTCCCCCTGGTCTCCTATATCGAGGATGCCGGTGCGGCGGATACCAGCATCGATCTCAAGACCCACTGGCTCGGCCAGAGTCAGGACGAGCGCACCTATGAAGGCGCGCTGTTGCGGGTGGAGAACGTGGATCTGAAGTTCGTCACCAAGGATTCCATCTTCCCGAGCCGCCGCCAGTACGTGCGCGCCTGCAACAACATCAGCTTCGAGATCTTCGAGGGTGAGACCTTCGGTCTGGTGGGGGAGTCGGGCTCCGGTAAATCCACCATCGCCCGTGCCATCACCGGGCTCTATCCGCCCGATACCGGCAAGATTGTCTTCGAGGGGATCGATCTCACCGCCCTGAAAGGGGAGCACGAGCGTCGCCCCCTGCGCCGCCAGATGCAGATGGTGTTCCAGAACCCGTACTCTTCGATGAACCCGCGCATGAAGGTGCGTGACATCATCGCCGAGCCGATCCGCTTCCACCGCCTCGCCGAGAGCGAGCGGCAGATAGAGCAGATCGTCGGGGACCTGCTGGATCACGTGGGCCTGGGCCGCGGCGCCGGGGTCAAGTATCCCCACGAGTTCTCCGGTGGTCAGCGCCAGCGCATCTCCATTGCCCGCGCCCTGGCGACCCGCCCGCGCTTCCTCATCTGCGACGAGCCGACCTCGGCGCTGGATGTCTCGGTGCAGGCCCAGATCCTCAACCTGCTCAAAGACTTGCAACAGGAGCTTGGGCTCACCATGCTGTTCATCAGTCACGATCTGCCGGTCATCCGCCAGATGTGCGACCGCATCGGTGTGATGCAGCACGGTCATCTGGTGGAAGTGGCCGAGACCGAGAAACTGTTCACCAATGCCGAGCATGAGTACAGCCGCAAGCTGATCTCCCTCATGCCGGAATTCAAGGGAATGTCCCGCGAGGGGCTGGAAATCGCAAGCTAGGAAAGCACCGGTTCGCCGGTTTGTCTGTCAATAAAAAGCCAAAAGCATGGAGAAAGACATGAAGAAAGGATTATCCAAGATCGCCATGGCGCTGTTCGCCGCTGGTCTCGCGTTCAACGTTTCTGCTGCCGACATCAAGGTCGCCGTCGCGTCCGACGCCACCTCGCTGGACCCGCAGGAGCAGCTCTCCGGTCAGACCCTGGAGATGTCTCACCTGGTGTTCGACCCCCTGATGCGTTACACCCAGGATCTGCAGTTCGAGCCGCGTCTGGCCGAGAAGTATGAGCGCATCGACGACAAGACCGTCCGTTTCCACCTGCGCAAGGGGGTGAAGTTCCACTCCGGCAACGACTTCACCGCCGATGACGTGGTATGGACCGTCAACCGTCTGAAGGCCTCCCCGGACTTCAAGGCGATCTTCGACCCCATCGCCGAAGCCAAGAAGGTGGATGATTTCACCGTGGATCTCGTCACCGCCAAGCCGTTCCCGCTGGTACTGCAGACCGTCACCTACATCTTCCCGATGGACTCCAAGTTCTATAGCGGCAAGACCGAGGCGGGCAAGGACAAGGCCGAGATCGTGAAGAACGGTGACTCCTTCGCCTCCACCAATGTCTCCGGTACCGGTCCGTTCAGCGTCAAGTTCCGCGAGCAGGGCGTGAAGCTGGAATACGTGCGCAACGCCAACTACTGGGACAAGGCCTCCAAGGGCAACGTCGAGAACCTGACCGTGGTACCGATCAAGGAAGACGCCACTCGTGTCGCAGCCCTGCTGGGCGGCGACGTGGACATGATCTACCCGGTTGCCCCGAACGATCTGGAGCGCGTGAAGAACGGCAAGGATTCCCAGCTGGTCACCTTGTCCGGTACCCGTGCCATCATCATCGAGCTGAACCAGAACACCAACCCGGCGCTGAAAGACAAGCGCGTGCGTCAGGCGATCAACTACGCCATCAACCAGGTGGGCATCGTCGACAAGATCAACAAGGGCTTCGGTACCCCGGCCGGCCAGCTGAGCCCGAAAGGCTACGCAGGCTACAACGAGGCGCTCAAGCCCCAGTATGATCTGGCCAAGGCCAAGGAGCTGATGAAGGAAGCCGGTTACGAGAAGGGCTTCAAGATGAGCTTCATCTCCCCGGCTGCCCGCTACGTCAACGACGTCAAGATTGCCCAGGCCGTCTCCGCCATGCTGTCCAAGATCAACATCAAGGTGGATCTGAAGACCATGCCGGTGGCCCAGTACTGGCCGGAGTTTGACAAGTGCGCCGCTGACATGCAGCTGATCGGCTGGCACTCCGACACCGAAGACAGTGCGAACTTCTTCGAGTTCCTGACCTTCACCAAGGATGCCAAGACCGGCATGGGTCAGTACAACTGCGGCGGTTATGCCAACGCAGAAGCTGACAAGATGGTGATGGAAGCCAACACCGAGACCGATCCTGCCAAGCGTGCCGCCATCCTGCAGAAGGTGGAAGCCATGCTGATCGACGACGCTGCCTATGTGCCGCTGCACTGGGAAGACCTGGCCTACGGTGCCAAGAAGAACGTCGACATCAAGCCGGTGGTCAACGTGATGAACTTCCCTTATCTGGGTGACCTGGTGGTCAACAAGTAAGCGAAGCGTTTAAGGAAGGACCCGGCGGGGCACCCATGGTTGCCCCGCCATTAACAGAAGCCTGTGCCAAGATACAGGCCACGTAGAAGGACAAGCATGTTTACATTCCTGCTGAAACGGTTCTATCAGGCCGTGATAGTGATGTTCGTCATCAGCCTGGTCGCCTTCTCCATCCAGGACAACCTGGGGGATCCGCTGCGCGAGCTGGTGGGACAATCCGTCTCCGAGTCCGTGCGCCAGGAGCTGCGCGACAAGATGGGACTCAATGATCCCTTCCTCGTGAAATACAGCCGCTTCTTGAAGAACGCGGTACACGGGGATCTGGGCACTTCCTATTTCTTCAAGCGACCAGCCCTCGAGGTTATCCTCGACAAGCTGGTGGCTACCCTTGAGCTGGTGTTTGCCGCCGCGCTCATCATCGTCGTGGTCTCCATTCCGCTGGGGGTTTATTCGGCGATAAGACCGCGCAGCATCCTCACCAAGGTCATCATGGCGGTGAGCAGCATCGGCATCTCGATCCCGGTCTTCCTGACCGCCATCATGCTGATGTACCTCTTCTCCATCCAGCTGGGCTGGCTGCCGGCCTATGGCCGTGGCGAGACTTACAACCTGCTGGGCTGGGAGTCGGGCTTCTTCACCTGGGACGGTATCCTGCACCTGGTGCTGCCAGCTGTCTCCCTCTCCTCCATCATGCTGCCGCTGTTCATCCGGCTGGTGCGCTCGGAGATGCTGGAGCAGCTCTCCTCCGAGTACGTCAAGTTTGCCCGTGCCAAGGGGCTGGACAACAACAAGGTCTACTACCAGCACGCCCTGAAGAACACCATGCTGCCGGTCATCACGGTGGGCGGTGTGCAGATCGGGACTATGGTGGCCTACACCATCCTGACCGAGAGCGTGTTCCAGTGGCCGGGGACCGGCTTCCTGTTCCTTGAGGCGATCCACCGGGTCGATACGCCGCTGATCACCGCCTACGTCATCTTCGTCGGCCTCATTTTCGTGGTGACCAATACCCTGGTCGACCTGCTCTACGGGTTGATCAACCCGACCGTCAACCTGACCGCCAAGGGGTAAGCACATGAGTAACGCAGTGACTGCGAGCCCGAGTCGTTGGGCACGCTTCAAAAATTCCGACATCGTCTACTACTTCCTGCGGGACAAGGTAGCCATGTTCAGCTTTGCGGTGTTTGTGGTCTTCGTGCTGGCGGCTCTGCTGGCACCCTGGATCGCACCGCACAACGTCTATGACCAGACCAGCTTCGATCTGATGGATGCGGAGCTGCCCCCCTCCTGGCTGGAAGGGGGCGAGGCCCGCTTCTGGCTCGGGACCGACAACCAGGGACGCGACATCTGGAGCACCATCCTCTATGGCGCCCGCATCTCGCTGACCATTGGTCTGTTCGCGGTGGGGCTGCAGCTGGTGCTCGGTATCGTCATCGGTCTGATGGCCGGTTACTTTGGTGGTCGCATCGACAACCTGCTGATGCGCTTTGCCGATGTGCAGCTGTCGTTCTCCACCATGATGGTGGCCATTATCATCTCCGCCATCTTCCAGGCGACCTTTGGCTCCGAGTTCTACTCGAAGTTCGCCATCCTGATGCTGGTAGTGATCATCGGTATCGCCGAGTGGCCCCAGTATGCCCGGACGGTGCGCGCCTCCGTGCTGGCGGAGAAGAAGAAGGAGTATGTGGAAGCGGCTCAGGTGATGGGGTTCCGCGCCCCGCGCATCATGTTCCGCCACATTCTGCCGAACTGCCTGTCACCCATCCTGGTCATCTCCACCGTGCAGGTGGCGAACGCCATCATGAGCGAGGCGGCCCTCTCCTTCCTGGGTCTGGGGATGCCGGTGGATCAACCGTCCCTGGGGTCGCTCATCAGCGTGGGCTTCAACTACATCTTCTCCGGATCCTGGTGGATCACCGCCTTCCCGGGCCTCTGCCTGGTGGTGCTGGTGCTGGTGATCAACCTGCTGGGTGACTGGCTGCGGGATGTGTTCAACCCGAAGATCTACAAGGGCTGATAAACCTTTCCACGAACTGGCTGCGAGGCCGTGATCAAGGTTCAAGTGCTGCTCGCTTATGTGGAACCAAGGAGTGTTCAGGTATGTCTCGGTTCCTGAGCGGCTTGTAACCTTGTTGACGGCCTTCTCGCGACAGTATGTGAACAGGGTTGGTCTGGCACAGTGAATAACAAAAAAGGGCGCCATCAGGCGCCCTTTTTTATTGCTTGCGATAACCCTTGTCAGGCCTGCAGCCAGCTCTCGATGCGGGTCTGAATGCCCACGCTGTCCAGCCCCAGCAGGGCGTAGATCTCATCCTGGGTGCCCTGCTCGATGAAGCGGTCCGGCAGGCCGAGGTTGAGCACCGGTTTGCACTGCTTGCAGCCCATCAGCAGCTCGTTCACCGCAGAGCCTGCACCGCCCATGATGGCGTTGTCCTCAAGGGTGACGAACTGATCGTGGGAGGCGGCCAGAGAGAGCACCAGCGCCTCGTCCATGGGTTTGACGAAGCGCATGTCCACCAGGGTGGCATCCAGCGCCTCGGCGGCTGCTCTGGCCTGTTGCAGCAGGGTGCCGAACGCCAGGATGGCGGTCCCCTTGCCCTCGCGAACGACACGTCCCTTGCCGAGGGGCAGGGCCTGCATCTCACTCTCGGCCTGGATACCGGTGCCGCTGCCACGGGGGTAGCGCACCGCCGCTGGCCCGTTGCACAGATAGCCGGTGTAGAGCATCTGGCGGCACTCGTTCTCGTCGGACGGGGTCATCACCACCATGTTGGGCACGGTACGCAGGAAGCTGATGTCGAACGCCCCCTGATGGGTCGGGCCGTCGGCCCCCACCAGACCGGCCCGGTCGATGGCGAAGAGCACCGGCAGGTTCTGCAGCGCCACGTCGTGGATAAGCTGGTCATAGGCCCGCTGCAGGAAGCTCGAATAGATGGCGACCACGGGTTTCTGATCGGCGATGGCGAGACCGGCGGCGAAGGTGACCGCATGTTGCTCGGCGATGGCCACGTCGAAGTAGCGATCCGGATATTGCTGGCTGAATTTCACCAGACCGGAGCCTTCGCGCATGGCGGGGGTGATGCCGACCACGCGCTCGTCCTTGGCGGCGATATCGCACAGCCACTGACCGAAGATGGCGGAGAAGGTGGGTTTGCCACCGGCGCTCTTGGGCAGGGCACAGTCATCCGGGTTGAATTTGGGGACGGCGTGATAGCCAATGGGATCTTTTTCCGCCGGCTCGTAGCCCTTGCCCTTCTTGGTCTTGACGTGCAGCAGCTGGGGACCCTTGAGATTGCGCATGTTGCGCAGGGTTTCGACCAGGGCATGGATGTCGTGACCGTCGATGGGGCCGATGTAGTTGAAGCCGAACTCCTCGAACAAGGTACCCGGTACCACCATGCCCTTGAGGTGCTCCTCGGCCCGCTTGGCGAGCTCCTTGACCGGCGGCAGCCCCGCCAGCACCTTCTTGCCCCCCTCGCGAATGGTGGTGTAGAGCTTGCCGGACATCAGCCTGGCGAGGTGATTGTTCAGGGCCCCCACGTTCTCGGAGATGGACATCTCGTTGTCGTTGAGCACCACCAGCATGTCCTTGTGGACGTCGCCGGCGTGATTGAGGGCCTCGAAGGCCATGCCGGCGGTGATGGCGCCATCACCGATGACCGCGACCACCTTGCGGCCAAGCCCTTCGCTCTCGGCCGCCACCGCCATGCCGAGCGCCGCCCCGATGGAGGTGCTGGAGTGGCCCACGCTGAGCACGTCGTACTCGCTCTCTTCCCGCCAGGGGAAGGGGTGCAGGCCATCTTTCTGGCGAATGGTGTGAATGCGCTCCCGTCGTCCGGTCAGGATCTTGTGGGGATAGGCCTGGTGGCCTACGTCCCACACCAGCCGATCGAAGGGGGTGTTGTAGACATAGTGCAGGGCGACCGTCAGCTCGACGGTGCCAAGGCCGGAGGCGAAGTGGCCGCTGGAGCGGCTCACCGACCGCAGCAGATACTCGCGCAGCTCGTTGCACACCACGGGCAGCCGCTCGAAGGGGAGGGATCGCAAATCGACCGGCGTGTCCGCGAGGGCCAGGTTGGGGAAATCGCTAATATCAACGCTCATATTGTTACTGTTATCCAGCGTTTAGTGGGTTCGCTCGATGATGTAATCGGCAAACGCTTCCAGAATGTCGGTATTGTAGGGCAAGGATTGCAGGGCTGTTAAGGCCTTGTCATGCAGTTCGCGAGCCAGCTCACGGGCATTGTCGAGTCCGAGCAGGGCCGGATAGGTACTCTTTTCCAGCGCCAGATCCGAGCCTTGCGGCTTGCCCAGGGTGGCAGTATCGCCCGTGATGTCGAGGATGTCGTCCTGCACCTGGAAGGCGAGTCCGATGGCGGCGGCATAGGTTTGCAGGGCGGTGAGGGTGGCGGGTTCCACGTCAGCCTTGCACAGGGCGCCGAGGGTCACGGCGCACTCGATGAGGGCCCCGGTCTTGTGGCGGTGCACCTGCTCCAGCTCGGCGAGGCTGATCCGGCGCCCTTCGGCGTCCAGATCCAGTGCCTGACCGCCACACATGCCTAGATAGCCGGACGCGCGGGCCAGGGCACTCAGCATCCGCACCCGGTTGGCCATCAATGTATCGGGCATGGGGTGGTCGGCCAGAATGGAAAACGCCAGGGTCTGCAGGGCATCGCCCGCCAGGATGGCTGTGCCTTCATCGAAGGCCTTGTGTACGGTGGGCTGACCACGACGCAGGTCGTCGTCATCCATGGCGGGCAGGTCGTCGTGCAGGAGGGAGTATGCGTGAATGCACTCCACGGCGGCGGCGGGGCCATCCAGCAGTTCGCTCTTGACGCCCAGCATCTCGCCGACGGCATAGACCAGGAAGGGGCGCACCCGTTTCCCACCGAGCAGCAAGCCGTATTTCATCGCGTCCCGCAGACGTGGCGCCATGGCGGGCAGGGCGTCAAGCTGTGCGGAGAGGCAGTCGTCGATGCGGCGCCGATGCAGGCGGGAGAAATCGTCCAGGGTCACTCACTCCTCTCCTTGTTCTGCTCGAAAGGGGACCGCTTGCTCGCTGCCATCGGCCTGGGTCAGGAGGATCTGGATCTTCTGCTCGGCCTGTTCCAGCTTCTGCTGGCCGGCGCGCACCAGATGGATGCCCTGTTCGAATTGTTTGAGTGCCTCCTCGAGGGGGAGCGAGCCCTGTTCGAGTTGATGCACTATGGTTTCCAGCTCTTCCAGGGTGGCATCAAAACTCAGACGGTCGATTTTTTTACTGGCCATGTCCATCCTCGGGGATTGAAAAAAACGGCTCATCTTAACATCGACCGGCCACAGGGGGGAGGCAGAAAAACGCGGCGTCCTCAAACTATCCTGACCATGGCCGATAAGAACGGGCATGCAACCACGCATTGCCGATCGGCGATTGCGGTGTGCCGGGCTTGCTGCCGGGGGCGCAATAGCAGAAAATTCAACGCAATATAATTAGACGGCACGTTCGGCGACAGGAGTAGGGATGTGGATTTAGGGAGTCTGATAGGCTTAGTGCTGGGGTTCGGGGTCGTGGTGTACGGCATGTTGCTGGGCGGCCCCATGAGCATGTATGTGGACATGCCATCGGTCTACATCACCATACTGGGGTCCGTGTTCATCTGCATGATGAAGTTCAACCTCGGCCAGTTTCTGATGGCCTTCAAGGTCGCGGGCAAGGCCTTCATGTACAAGGGGGACAAGCTCGACGATCTCATCACCAAGGCGGTGGAACTGGCGGATGCGGCCCGCAAGGGGGGCTTTCTGGCTCTGGAGGCGGCGGAGATCCCCAATACCTTCATGAAGAAGGGCATCGACATGCTGGTGGACGGCCATGATGCCGACGTGGTGCGTGCGGTGATGGAGAAGGACATCGAACTGACGTCCGAGCGTCACGCCACGGCCATCAAGGTGTTCCGCTCCCTGGGGGATCTCGGTCCGGCCATGGGCATGATCGGTACCCTGGTGGGGTTGGTGGCCATGCTGGCCAACATGAGCGACCCCAAATCCATCGGTCCGGCCATGGCGGTGGCCTTGCTGACGACCCTGTATGGCGCCATCGAGGCCAACATGATTGCCATCCCCATCGCGGACAAGCTGGAACTGCGTAGCGGCGAGGAACAGTTGAGTCGCACCCTGATCCTCGACGCCATCATGGGGATCCAGGATGGACAGAACCCGAGGGTGATCCAGGCCATGTTGCAGAACTACCTGAATCAGTCCAAACGCAACAACGGGACCGAATAGGAGCGCACAGATGGCAAAGTGCAAGTGCCCGCCTCCCGGATTGCCCGGTTACATGGGAACCTTCGCGGATCTCATGTCCCTGCTGATGTGCTTCTTCGTGCTCTTGCTCTCCTTTGCCGAGATGGATGTGCAGAAGTTCAAGCAGATCGCCGGTTCCATGGAGAAGGCGTTCGGGGTGCAGAACATCCTGGAGGTCAAGGATATCCCCAAGGGAACCTCGGTCATCGCCCAGGAGTTTCGTCCTGGTCGCCCCGAGCCGACGCCTATTGACACCATCATGCAGCAGACCATCGACATGACCCAGACCGAGCTGGATTTCCAGCCTGGGGATGCGGACAAGGCGGGTGGACATGACAAGACCGAAGGCCAGCAGAGCGGTGGCGATACCGCCCAGGAGGCCCAGAAGGCGCAGGAACAGTCCAACACCCTGGCCAAGGCACTGGCGGAGCAGATGCAGGCCCAGATCCAGGATGGGGCCATCGAGATAGAGGCGCTGGGTCAGCAGATCATCATTCGCATTCGCGAGAAAGCGGCGTTCCCGGCGGGATCCGCCTTCCTGCAACCCCAGTTCTGGCCGGTGATCCGCAAGGTGGCTGCGCTGCTCAAGGATGTGCCGGGGGAGATCACCGTCTCCGGCCACACCGACAATGTGGCCACCGAGGACGAGTTGTTCCAGTCCAACTGGGAGCTTTCATCCCAGCGGGCGGTGGCGGTTGCCCACCAGATGATCAAGGTGCCCGGTTTTGACGGCAATCGTCTGGTGGTGCAAGGGATGGCGGATTCCCAGCCGCTGGTGCCCAACAACAGCCCGGAGAATCGGCGCATGAACCGACGTGTCGAGATCGCCATCATGCAGGGCAAACCGACGGTGTCGGCTCCGCTTGGCGTCTCGGAATCCAAGTAACGCTGGCCCAAAGCGGGATCCCGCTCGCAGGGGCTGACATGGATTTTGTGGCGGCTTCATATTAAGATGCCCCATCCGAACCGACAGCTGCGGCTCTCTTTTGATTGCCGCAGCTTCTCTTTATAAAGCAACCCAGGTTTCGACTATGAATCATACTCCGATGACTGTTCGCGGCGCTGAAAAGCTGCGTCAAGAGCTCGATTATCTCAAGACCGAGCTGCGTCCCCAGATTATCGAAGCGATTGCTGATGCCCGTGAACATGGCGATCTGAAAGAAAATGCCGAATACCATGCCGCCCGCGAGCAGCAGGGTTTCTGTGAAGGCCGCATTCAGGAAATCGAAGGCAAGCTCTCCAATGCCCAGATTATCGATGTCACCAAGATTGCCAACAATGGCCGCGTCATCTTCGGCGCAACCGTGACCCTGCTCAAAAGTGAAACGGAAGAGGAAGTGGTCTACCGCATCGTGGGAGACGACGAGGCGGACATCAAGCAGAACATGATTTCCGTGAACTCCCCCATTGCCCGCGCCCTGATCGGCAAGGAAGTGGATGACGTTGCCATCGTCAAGACGCCGGGTGGCGATGTGGAGTACGAGATCCTGGAAGTTGCCTATCTCTGATTGAACGTCGGGGAAAGAGACAGGGGAGCCGGGCTCCCCTGTTGTCTTTAGTCACCCTGATAGGCCTGGACGAAGGCGTCCTGGTGGCGCTGGAAGAGTCAGTCCCGCAATTGTTCCTGATCCTCCTTGCCCAGCCGGAACTGGACGGCCCAGTCATGGCGATGTGGATTGGCATCCACGTGCCTGACGAGGGTGCCTGTCATGGCCAAGGGAGGGAGATCCTCGATGCGAAGGTATCCGCCAAGTGGATCTCCCTTGGCAAAGGCGTCCGGCAAGCCGGCCACGATGAGACCTCCAAGGGAGAGGCTGTATACCTCGTACTCCGCGTCTTCGGTGCAAAGCACGGCCTTTTCGTCGAGTCGCCAGGCGCACAGATGGGGCGAACCCAGCTCGGTAATGGTCGGCGCGGCGATGCGCAGCTCGGCGTGGCCCTCCTCTGCCTGGGTGCAGTGGAGCGGGAAACGCAATTGGTAGCCGGCGATGCGGGCTTCGAGTGTCAGGGGCTTGGCTCGCTGCAACAGGCTTTGGAGAGGAAGGGGCAGGGTGCCGCGCAGGTATTGGCTGGTGGCAATGTCTTCATCGTTTCCCAGGTCCCGCAGCATGGCCAGTTCTTCATCGGTGAGGAGCTGATGCTTGTCCATAGTGGGTGTCCACGGCTATTCATCGCAGGTTAAGGGCCTGGCAACTATTTTGGCAAGCGACTTGGGAAGAAGGGAAATGAAGGAAAGAGCGAATGCTCTTTCCTGTTACTTGCGCGGCAACTGGATCTTGGGCTCTTTGGCCTGACGGTAGATGGTCAGTACATGGCCCATGCTCTGTACCTTGATGGCGCCGGTCTCGCGAACGATGGCATCCATCACCAGCTGTTTCATCTCACGATCTTCAGACGCAACCTTAACCTTGATCAGCTCGTGGTGGTTCAGGGCCAGATCGATCTCGGCCAGCACCCCTTCGGTCAGACCGTGTTGTCCCAGCAGGACGACCGGCTTCAGACTGTGGGCCAGGCCCTTGAGGTACTGTTTCTGTTTATTGTTGAGAATCATGGCAATTTCTTCATAAGTCAGGGTTGAAAGGGGCGTATTCTACCCCCACTTAGCCCTTAATACTAATAACCCTTGTGGTTTTTTAAAGTCGACAATCATGACCCAGAAAAAACGTTCCCCCAGTTCAACCCGCTGGTTAAAAGAACATTTCGACGACCAATACGTCAAGAAAGCCCAGAAGTTGGGACTGCGCTCTCGCGCCGTTTTCAAGATCGACGAGATCCAGGGCAAAGACCGGCTGCTCAAGCCGGGGATGACGGTAGTGGACCTGGGGGCTGCTCCCGGTGGCTGGTCCCAATTTGCTATCGACCAGGTCGGTGACAAGGGGCGCGTCATTGCGTGTGATATTTTGCCGATGGATTCCATTGCCGGTGTCGATTTCCTGCAAGGGGACTTTCGGGAGGAAACTGTACTCGGCGCCTTGCTGGAGCGAGTCGGCCCCGACAAGGTGGATGTCGTCATGTCCGACATGGCGCCCAACATGAGCGGTACCCAGCAGGTGGATCAAGCCCGTGCCATGTACCTGGTGGAACTGGCGCTGGACATGTGCAATCAGGTCCTTAGCAGTAATGGCAGTTTTGTAGTCAAGGTGTTCCAGGGGGAGGGGTTTGATACCTATCTCAATGAAATACGTAGACTTTTCTCTGTCGTCAAGATTCGAAAACCAGACTCGTCCCGTGCCCGTTCACGAGAAGTCTACATTGTGGCTACCGGTTTTAAACTGTAGTACCCTAACCCTCATCGTTAACTGTCAGTCTGCGAGGTCATTGATTTGAGTGACATGGCGAAAAACCTAATCCTGTGGCTGGTCATCGCCGTCGTGCTGATGTCGGTGTTCAATAGCTTCAGCCCCAGCGATACCACCAGTCGCCAGCTGGACTATTCCAGCTTCGTGAAAGAAGTGACCCAGGAGCAGATCCGTGAAGTGCGGATGGATGGCAAGGTCATCAATGGCGTCAAGCGCACCGGTGAACGTTTCACCACCATCATTCCTGCGCCGGATCCCCAACTGCTCAACGACATGCTCAACCATAACGTCAAAGTGATGGGTGAGAAGCCGGAAGAACCATCTCTGATCACGTCCATCTTCATCTCCTGGTTCCCGATGCTGTTGCTGATCGGTGTCTGGGTCTTCTTCATGCGTCAGATGCAGGGCGGCGGCGGCAAGGGTGCCATGTCGTTCGGCAAGAGCAAGGCTCGCCTGATGAGCGAAGATCAGATCAAGACTACCTTTGCCGACGTAGCCGGTTGTGACGAGGCAAAGGAAGAGGTCAAGGAGCTGGTCGACTATCTGCGTGACCCGACCAAATTCCAGAAGCTGGGTGGCAAGATCCCGACCGGCGTCCTGTTGGTAGGTCCTCCCGGTACCGGTAAGACCCTGCTGGCCAAAGCCATTGCAGGCGAGGCCAAGGTGCCGTTCTTCACCATTTCAGGTTCGGACTTCGTGGAAATGTTCGTGGGTGTCGGTGCCTCCCGGGTGCGTGACATGTTCGAACAGGCCAAGAAATCCTCCCCCTGCATCATCTTCATTGATGAGATCGATGCGGTCGGTCGCCAGCGTGGCGCCGGTCTGGGTGGTGGTCACGACGAACGTGAGCAGACCCTGAACCAGATGCTGGTTGAAATGGATGGTTTTGAAGGCAATGAAGGCATCATCGTCATCGCCGCTACCAACCGTCCCGACGTACTGGATCCTGCTCTGCTGCGTCCAGGTCGTTTCGACCGCCAGGTCGTGGTCGGCTTGCCGGATGTTCGCGGTCGTGAGCAGATCCTGAAAGTGCACATGCGCAAGGTACCGCTGGCGGATGACGTCAATCCGGCGCTGATTGCCCGTGGTACCCCTGGTTTCTCCGGTGCCGATCTGGCCAACCTGGTGAACGAGGCTGCCCTCTTCTCTGCTCGCGAGAGCCGCCGAGTGGTCTCCATGCTGGAGTTCGAAAAGGCGAAGGACAAGATCATGATGGGGGCGGAACGTCGCTCCATGGTGATGAAAGAGTCCGAGAAGGAGATGACGGCCTATCATGAAGCGGGTCACGCCATCATTGGTCGCGTGGTGCCGGATCATGACCCTGTCTACAAGGTCTCCATCATTCCGCGTGGCCGTGCGCTGGGTGTGACCATGTACCTGCCGGAACAGGACCGCTGGAGCCACTCCAAGCAGCATCTGGAGTCCATGATCTCCAGCTTGTATGGCGGTCGTCTGGCGGAAGAGCTGATCTACGGTGCCGAGAAGGTATCGACCGGTGCATCCAACGACATCGAACGTGCCACCGACATCGCCCGCAAGATGGTGACCCAGTGGGGCATGTCCGAGCGTCTCGGCCCCATGCTTTACGCAGAAGAGGACGGTGAAGTCTTCCTCGGCCGCAGCATGGCCAAGGCCAAGCACATGTCTGACGATACCGCCCGCATCATCGATGCAGAGGTCAAGCAGGTCATCGATCGCAACTACGATCGTGCCAAGCAGATCCTGCTGGACAACATGGATGTGCTGCACACCATGAAAGATGCATTGATGAAGTACGAGACCATCGATGCCAAGCAGATCGATGATCTGATGGCGCGTCGCGAGGTCCGTGCTCCCAGCAACTGGCATGATGAGCACGGTGACACCCCGCAAGGTGGTGCCAGCGTGAACAACGAGCCGGAGGCCAAGGCGCCGGCTGAAGAGGGCAGTGCACCTCTGAGTGACATCGACAAGGCGAACGATGTCCCGGCCAAATAAGTTGTCATGATACAAACCCCGGGCTTGCCCGGGGTTTTTCTTTGCACGAAGAGTTTGCCGCTCTTGTTGGAGGTAGTTGAAGCAATGCAGTTAATCAGCAAGGGACGTACCCTTTCTCTCGACCGTCCCCATGTCATGGGCATTCTCAATGTGACGCCGGACTCCTTTTCAGATGGTGGCCGCTTCAAGCAGATCGATCTGGCGTTGGGTCATGCCCGCGACATGGTGGCCGATGGGGCCACCCTTATCGATATAGGTGGCGAGTCGACCCGCCCGGGCGCCCCCGACGTGAGCGAGCAGGAGGAGCTGGACAGGGTCATCCCCGTGGTGGAGCGCATGGTCTCCGAGCTGGATGTGATGATCTCCCTCGATACCTCCAAGGCTATTGTCATGCGGGAGGGTTGTGCTGCAGGTGGTCACCTCATCAATGATGTCCGCGCTCTGCAAGAGCCGGGAGCGCTGGGCGCGGCGGCCGAGGCTGGCGTACCGGTATGCCTCATGCACATGCAGGGGCAGCCCCGTACCATGCAGGTGGAGCCGCACTATGACGATTTGCTGGGGGAGGTGAGAGCCTTCTTTGACGAGCGGATTGCCGCTTGTCTGGGGGCTGGTATCCCGCGTGAGCATCTGGTACTGGATCCAGGCTATGGCTTTGGCAAGACGCTGGCGCACAACTATCAGCTGCTGGCACAGCAGGCGTCACTGCTCGATTACCAACTTCCGCTCTTGGTGGGCATGTCACGAAAGTCTATGATAGGCAACCTGCTTGACCGCCCGGTAGCCGAACGGTTGGCTGGTAGTCTGGCCTGTGCCCTGATCGGGTTGCAACATGGCGCCAGGATCATCCGGGTGCACGACGTGCGGGCCACCATGGATGTCTTGCGTACAGGCTGGATGACCATGACGGGACAAGATTTCATATCCAAATAGAAAAACGAGAAACAGACAATGACCAGAAAGTACTTCGGCACCGACGGCGTGCGCGGCAAGGTGGGTGAATACCCGATCACCCCGGATTTCGTCATGAAACTCGGCTGGGCCGCCGGCAAGGTGCTCTCCAAGAAAGGGACCAAGAAGGTGCTGATCGGCAAGGATACCCGTATCTCCGGTTACATGCTGGAGTCGGCACTGGAGGCGGGGCTCTCCGCCGCCGGTCTCAAAGCCATACTGATGGGACCCATGCCCACCCCGGCGGTTGCCTACCTGACTCGCACCTTCCGTGCCGAAGCCGGCATCGTCATCAGTGCATCCCACAACCCCTATTACGACAACGGCATCAAGTTCTTCTCCGCCGACGGCACCAAGCTGCCCGATGATGTCGAGCTGGCCATCGAAGCCGAGCTCGACAACGAACTCAAGTGCGTGGAGTCCGCGGAGCTTGGCAAGGCGCAGCGCATTGATGATGCGGCTGGTCGCTACATCGAATTCTGCAAGAGCACCTTCCCCTCCAATCTGAGCCTGGAAGGGCTGAAAATGGTGGTGGATTGCGGTCATGGTGCCACCTACCACATCGCCCCTTCCGTCTTCCGCGAGCTGGGTGCCGAAGTCATCGCCATCGGCTGCAGCCCGGATGGGCTCAACATCAATGACGGTGTCGGTTCCACAGCACCGGAGGCGCTGGCCGCCAAGGTCCAGGAATGCAAGGCAGATCTCGGCGTCGCCTTCGACGGTGACGGCGACCGTCTGGTGATGGTGGACAGCACTGGTTACATCATCGACGGGGATGAGATCCTCTACATCATCGCCCGGGATGCCCTGCGCCATGGCCGCCTCAAGGGCGGTGTGGTGGGCACCCTGATGGCCAACATGGGGCTGGAGCTGGCGCTTCAGACCCTGGGCATCCCCTTTGCCCGTGCCAAGGTGGGTGACCGCTATGTGCTTGAGATGATGAACGAGAAGGGCTGGCGCATCGGGGGCGAAAACTCCGGTCATATCATCTGCCTGGATCAGACCACCACGGGGGATGGTATCGTCGCCGCCCTGCAGGTGCTGACGGCCATGCGCAGTGCCGAGATGCCGCTGGCCAAATTGCGTTCGGGCATGAGCAAGTTCCCGCAAGTGCTGGTCAATGTGCGCTTCGCCGAAGGCAAGGATCCGCTGACCTCCGGTGCCGTTCAGCAGGAAGTGGCGGCAGTGGAGCAGGAACTGGCCGGCCGTGGCCGGGTGCTTTTGCGCAAATCTGGCACCGAGCCCCTGATCCGGGTCATGGTCGAAGGTGAACACGAACAGCAGGTGCGCGATATGGCAGAGCGCATCGCCAAACAGGTCGAATCGGCGTTTTAATGAACAGCCAAGGCGGCTTTTTAGTCGCCTTGGTTGTATCTTGTTCAAGCGATTCGAAAATTTGAAAATAGCACTTGTCAGCTGAGCATCCTCTGGATATTATCAGCCCCGCTTTCGCAAGGGAGTTGCCGATGGGACATCGCAAGCCGTTTGTAGCAGCCAACTGGAAGTTACACGGTAGTAGGTGGCAGTTAGAGCAGTTTACGAGTCAGTGCACAGAGCGCATTGATGAAGACGTAGATGTGGTCTTGTGTCCATCCCATGTGCATCTCGGTTTCACGGCCGAACTGCTCGGTGAGCAGGGAAGAGTGAAGCTGGGGGCTCAGAACGTGAGCCAGCACAGACAAGGCGCTTATACGGGTGAAATCTCGTGTGAGATGCTGGTCGAGGCAGGTTGCCGATATGTACTTGTTGGCCACTCCGAGCGCAGGCGTCTCTTTGGTGAGACCAGTTTTATCGTCGCAGAGAAGTTTGCGGCAGTCCGAGCAGCAGGTCTGATACCCATACTTTGTCTGGGTGAGTCAGGCGCGGCGAGGCAGGCAAGAAGAACCTTCGAGGTGATTGCCGAGGAACTGGACATCGTCATAGAGAAAAATGGCGCGATGGCTTTCGATAATGCTATCATCGCCTACGAGCCAATCTGGGCTGTAGGTACAGGTAAATGCGCCACACCCGAGCAGGCACAAGAGGTTCATTCCTTTATTCGCAGTCGCTTGGCGGAGGATACTCCGGTAATAGGTGAGAAAGTCAGAATCATCTATGGTGGGAGCGTGACACCGGCCAATGCACAAGATTTGTTTGCGCAGCCCGATATTGATGGCGGTCTGATAGGCAGGGCAAGTCTTGATGGCGAGGCGTTTTTAGGAATAGTTGAAGCGGCAAAGGGTGCAAGTTAAATGTACGAGATTCTTTTGGTCGTTTATCTGCTGGTATCGCTGGCTCTGATTGGTCTGGTGATGATTCAGCAAGGTAAAGGGGCTGATATGGGCGCCTCCTTCGGCGCAGGGGCATCGAATACAGTGTTCGGCTCCGGTGGTTCAGGCAGCTTCCTGACCCGCACAACAGCAATTTTGGCTACTCTGTTTTTCTTGATTAGTCTGGTTCTGGGTTCCATGTCCAGCAACAAGGTCAAGCAGGGTAGTGAATGGGAAAATCTGCAACAGACTCAACAAGTTGAGCAGAGCAAAGCGCCAGTGAAGAAAGATACTGACGTTCCCGAATAAGAGTTTTGCCGTGGTGGTGGAATTGGTAGACACGCTATCTTGAGGGGGTAGTGCTCTAGGGTGTGCGGGTTCGAGTCCCGCCCACGGCACCAATTAAGCAGTGAACCCGGGTAACCGGGATGTTATAGCCGCTGAGTCTTGTCTCACGAGAGTGAAGTGGCTATAATCTCGCACGATTTCGGACGCGGGGTGGAGCAGCATGGTAGCTCGTCGGGCTCATAACCCGAAGGTCGTCGGTTCAAATCCGGCCCCCGCAACCAAATTTCACGCATTTCCTACGCTCAGGAAGGCGGTCGCTGCGAGGCGACAATCAGGGTAAAGCGCCAAGCCCCGATTTGACATCGGGGCTTTTTGTTATGTGCAATTTACTCTGAATCTCTTTCTATCTGGGCTATATGCCCTTTTTTCGTTTTTCGGAGGGTGACTTTGGCTACGTTGGAACAACGTTTGACCGATCTGCTCGAGGCTCCGGTCGTTGCCTTGGGTTTTGAACTGTGGGGTATCGAGTTTATCCGTGCGGGTAAGCACTCGACCTTGCGCGTTTTCATCGACTCGGAGCAAGGCGTGACGGTGGAAGACTGTGCCGAGGTGAGCCGCCAGGTCGGCGCCATCATGGATGTCGAAGATCCCATCACCGAGGAGTACTACCTTGAGGTGTCTTCCCCGGGTCTGGATCGTCCACTGTTCAAGGTCGCCCAGTTCGAAAAATACGTTGGCCAGGAGGCGGCGGTAACGCTTCGGATGGCAACAAACAACCGCCGCAAGTTCAAAGGCGTAATCAAAACCGTGCAGGGGGACATGATCACTCTGACGGTAGATGGTAAGGACGAGGTGTTGGCTTTCACCAATATCCAAAAAGCGAACATAGTGCCGAACTTTGGTTAACGAGGCTATCGGATATGAATAAAGAGATTTTGCTGGTCGTTGACGCTGTGTCCAACGAGAAGGCTGTCCCCCGCGAGAAGATTTTCCAGGCTCTGGAGACTGCGCTGGCGACTGCGACCAAGAAAAAATACGAAGGCGAGATTGAAGTGCGTGTCGAGATCGATCGCAAGACCGGTGACTATGACACCTATCGCCGTTGGGTCGTGGTGGCCGATCAGGCTTCCATGGAGAACCCGTACGGGGAAATCACTCTCGAAGCCGCTCAGATCGAGCAGCCGGATATCCAGATCGGCGACTATGTTGAAGACCAGATTGACTCTGTGACCTTCGACCGTATCACCACCCAGACCGCCAAGCAGGTCATCGTGCAGAAAGTGCGCGAGGCTGAGCGTTCCCAAGTCGTTGACCAGTTCAAGGACAAGGAAGGCACCATCATCAGCGGCGTGGTCAAGAAGAGCAACCGCGACAACGTGATCCTGGATCTGGGCAGCAATGCCGAAGCCGTGATCTTCCGTGACGACATGCTGCCCCGTGAGACCTTCCGTCCCGGCGACCGTATCCGTGGCCTGCTCTACGCCGTGCGTCCGGAAGCCCGTGGTTCCCAGCTGTTCGTCAGCCGCTCCAGCCCGGACTTCCTGAAAGAGCTGTTCCGCATCGAAGTGCCGGAAATCGGCGAAGAGATGATTGAAATCATGGGCGCTGCCCGTGATCCGGGTTCCCGCGCCAAGATCGCGGTGAAGACCAACGATCGTCGTATCGACCCGATCGGTGCCTGTATCGGCATGCGTGGTGCCCGCGTTCAGGCCGTCTCCGCCGAGCTGAGCGGTGAGCGTGCCGACATCGTGCTGTACGATGACAACCCGGCCCAATACGTGATCAACGCCATGGCGCCAGCCGATGTGGCCTCCATCATCGTCGATGAAGACAACCACACCATGGACATCGCCGTGGAAGCCGCCAACCTGGCCCAGGCCATCGGCCGCAACGGTCAGAACGTGCGTCTGGCCTCCCAGCTGACCGGTTGGGAACTGAACGTGATGACCGTCGAGGACATGCGTGCCAAGCACCAGGCCGAGAACGACCGCATCATGAACCTGTTCACCAGCACCCTCGATATCGACGACGATTTCGCCGGCCTGCTGATGGAAGAGGGCTTCTCCACCCTGGAAGAGATTGCCTTCGTCCCGGTCAACGAGCTGCTGGCCATCGACGGTCTGGATGAAGACATGGTCGAAGAGCTGCGCAAGCGTGCCAAGGATGCCCTGACCACCAAGGCCCTGGCCAAAGAAGAATCCTTTGAAGGCGTCGAGCCTTCCGAAGAACTGCTCAATCTCTCCGGCCTCGGCCGTGAAATGGCCTATGCCCTGGCCGCTCGCGGTGTCGGCACCCTGGAAGATTTGGCAGAGCAAGGTATCGATGACCTTGCCGACATCGAAGAGTTGACCGCCGAGAAGGCAGGTGAGCTCATTATGGCTGCTCGCAATATCTGTTGGTTCGGAGAAGAGCAGTCTGAATAAGGTCAAACGGAGGAAAATGAATGGCAGAAGTATCAGTTAAGCAACTTGCCACTGACATCGACACGCCGGTTGATCGTCTTCTCCAGCAGTTTGTCGATGCCGGCATCGTGAAGAGCAAGGCCGACGACATGGTCAGCGAGTCTGAGAAACAGACTCTGCTGGCACATCTGAAGAAACAGCATGGAGGTGACGAGGTCACCGCACCTGCTCGCATGACCTTGCAGCGCAAGACCAAGAGCACCCTGAGTGTTCAGGGGACTGGTGGCAAGAACAAGGAAGTGCAGGTAGAAGTGCGCAAGTCTCGCACCTATGTAAGACGCTCGGCGCTGGAAGATGAACAGCGCCAGGCGGAAGCCGAGGAAACAGCGCGTTTGGAAGCAGAAGAAAAAGCTCGTCGCGAGGCCGAAGAGAAGGCCCGCCTCGACGCTGAAGAGAAGGCTCGCCGTGAGGCTGAGCAGGCTCGTCGTGAAGCTGAGGAAAAGGCGCGGATCGAGGCACAACAGAAGGCTCGACAGGCTCAACAGCCCGCCAAAGCAGCCGTTAGCACAGCTCAGCAAGAGGCAGAAAAGATGGCCAAGCGCGAAGCAGAAGAACTGAAGCGCCAACAGGAACAGACAGCTTTGCAAAAAGCTGAAGAACTCGCCGCGAAGAAAGCCGAAGAGGCTCGCATCATGGCGGAACAGAATGCGGCCCGCTGGGCTGAAGAAGAAGCGGCTCGCGCCAAAGAGAGCAGCGATTACCATCTGACCACCAACAAGCACGCGCAAGCGGCCGAAGATGAGTTGGATCGTAAGGAAGAGACCAGCCGTCGCACGGCTGCCGCTGCCAAGGCGCCGAAGAAGGTCGGCCGTCGCGAAGACGACCGCAATGACCGCAACTCCCGCGATCCCCGTGCCCGCAAAGGCAAGCGTGGCAAGATGGCCATGCCGAACGCCATGAAACACGGCTTCAACAAGCCGGCTGCCGTGGTCAACCGTGACGTCGTCATCGGCGAGACCATCACAGTGGCGGAGCTCGCCAACAAGATGGCCGTCAAGGGCGTTGAAGTCATCAAGGTGATGATGAAGATGGGTGCCATGGCCACCATCAACCAGGTGATCGACCAGGAGACCGCTCAGCTGGTCGCCGAGGAGATGGGTCACAAGGTAGTGCTGCGCCGTGAGAACGAGCTGGAAGAGGCGGTACTTAGCGATCGTGACGAGACCTCCGAAGCCAAGCCGCGTGCGCCGGTCGTGACCATCATGGGTCACGTCGACCACGGCAAGACCTCGCTGCTGGACTATATCCGTAAAGCCAAGGTCGCCGCAGGCGAAGCCGGTGGCATTACCCAGCACATCGGTGCGTACCACGTACAGACCGACAGCGGCATGATCACCTTCCTGGATACCCCGGGTCACGCGGCGTTTACCTCCATGCGTGCTCGTGGTGCCAAGGCGACCGACATCGTTGTGCTGGTTGTTGCAGCTGACGACGGCGTGATGCCGCAAACCATCGAAGCTATCCAGCACGCCAAGGCGGCCGGTGTGCCGCTGGTTGTTGCGGTGAACAAGATCGACAAGCCTGAAGCGGATCCGGATCGCGTCAAGACCGAGCTGGCCCGTTACAACGTCATGTCCGAAGAGTGGGGTGGCGATTGCCAGTTCGTGCACGTCTCCGCCAAGTCTGGCGAAGGCATCGACGACCTGCTGGAAGCCATCCTGATCCAGGCCGAAGTCCTGGAGCTGAAAGCGGTGGTTGACGGCATGGCCAACGGCGTCGTGATCGAATCCTTCCTGGATAAAGGTCGTGGTCCGGTTGCCACCGTGCTGGTACAGGAAGGCACTCTGCGTCAGGGCGACATTGTGCTGTGTGGTCTTGAGTACGGCCGGGTTCGCGCCATGCGTGACGAACTGGGTCGCGAGATCAAGGAAGCAGGTCCCTCTCTGCCAGTGGAAATTCTGGGTCTGTCCGGCGTTCCCTCTGCCGGTGACGAAGCCACGGTCGTGCGTGACGAGAAGAAAGCCCGTGAAGTGGCGCTCTACCGTCAGGGCAAGTTCCGCGAAGTCAAGCTGGCTCGCCAGCAGAAGGCCAAGCTGGAAAACATGTTTGCCAACATGACTGAGGGCGAAGTGTCCGAAGTGAACGTGGTGATCAAGGCCGATGTACAAGGCTCTGTGGAAGCGATCTGCGATGCGCTGGTCAAACTCTCCACCGACGAAGTGAAGGTGAAGATCGTGGGTTCCGGCGTAGGTGGCATCACCGAAACCGACGCGACCCTGGCCGCGGCTTCCAGCGCCATCCTGGTGGGCTTCAACGTCCGTGCCGACGCTTCTGCGCGCAAGGTCATCGAATCCGAGAGCCTGGATCTGCGTTACTACTCCGTCATCTATGACCTGATCGACGAAGTGAAGCAGGCCATGAGCGGCAAGCTGGCTCCTGAGTATCGTCAGGAGATCATCGGTCTGGCTGAAGTGCGTAGCGTCTTCAAGTCGCCGAAGTTCGGCGCCGTTGCCGGCTGTATGGTTACCGAAGGTGTGGTCAAGCGTTCCAACCGCATTCGCGTTCTGCGTGACAACGTGGTTATCTATGAAGGCGAGCTGGAATCCCTGCGCCGCTTCAAGGATGACGTCAACGAAGTTCGCAACGGCTACGAGTGTGGTATCGCGGTCAAGAACTACAACGACGTGCGTGAAGGCGACCAGATCGAGGTGTACGAGACCGTTGAAATCCAGCGGACTCTGTAAGCCGAGCGTTAGACAAAATAGGGGGCCGCGGCCCCCTTTTATCGCAGGATAGAATATGGCCAGAGAATTCAGCCGGACCCGTCGGGTCGGGCAGCAGATCCAGCGTGAAATCGCGCTGATCCTGCAGCGCGAGGTGAAAGACCCGCGCATCGGCATGGTGACCGTCTCCGACGTGGAGGTCTCCAAGGACCTCAACTATGCCAAGGTTTATGTCACCTTCTTGCAACTGGAGAATGACGCCGAGCGCATCAAGGAAGGGCTCAAGGGCCTGACCGAGGCTGCCGGTTACATCCGCAGCCTGCTGGGCAGCGCCATGCGTCTGCGGGTGGTGCCCGAGCTGCGTTTCTACTACGACCAGACCCTGGTCGAGGGGATGCGCCTCTCCAACCTGGTGACCAACACTGTGCGTGAAGACAAGCGTCGCATGACTGAAGCCGGTCGTGACGAAGAGCAATCCGCACCGGATGACACGACTGAGGATAACGCCTGAGATGTCTCGTAGACGTCGTTTCAAAGGCCGTGACGTACACGGCATCCTGCTGCTGGACAAACCGACCGGCCTGACTTCCAACGATGTGTTGCAGAAGGTCAAGCGGATCTACAACGCCGCCAAGGCTGGCCATACCGGCGCCCTGGACCCCCTGGCCACCGGCATGTTGCCGATCTGCCTCGGGGAGGCCACCAAGTTCTCCCAGTATCTGCTGGAAGCGGACAAGCGCTATGAGGTGACCGCCAAGCTGGGCGAGCGCACCAATACCAGTGACTCCGACGGCGAGGTGGTTTCCACCCGCCCGGTGAACGTGGCGGTGGGCACCCTGATCGAGGCGCTGGACCAGTTCCGCGGCCCCATCATGCAGGTGCCGTCCATGTACTCCGCCCTCAAGCACAACGGCCGCCCGCTCTACGAATATGCCCGTGAAGGGATCGAGATCGAGCGGGAAGCCCGTCCCATCACCATCTTCGAACTCAAGCTGCTCGGCTTCGAGGGGGACGAGGTGAAGCTGGAAGTGCATTGCAGCAAGGGTACCTATATCCGCTCCCTGGTAGACGATCTGGGGGAAGTGCTGGGCTGTGGCGCTCACGTCACCCAGCTGCGTCGCACCCAGGTGGCGAGCTACCCCTACGAGCGGATGCTGACCCTGGAGCAGCTCGAGTGTATCTTCGAGCAGGCCAAGGCCGAAAGCATTCCGCCACGGGAGCAGCTGGATCCCCTGTTGCTGCCGATGGACACCGCTGTGGCCTCTCTGCCCGAGGTGAACATGCTGGTCGCCGTGGCCGCCTATGTGAACCAGGGTCAGGCCGTGCAGGTGGCAGGTAGCCCCCAAAGTGGCCAGGTCCGCATGACGGTTGGCCCGGAGCGCGAATTCATCGGGGTTGGCGAGATCGATGACGAGGGGCGCGTGGCGCCCAAGCGTCTGGTTCGCTACCATGACGAGGAGTGATCCTCAGGTGGTATCGGTCTGTCACGCGTCTTTCCCGTTGCGAAAAGGGGCCGGGACGATTATGATACCGCCCTCATTTCACGGCTGAATTAGAGATTGGCTGTGAACCTTTAAACACTCTACTGGAGTAATACCATGTCTCTAAATGCTGAGATCAAAGCTCAAATCGTTGCCGACAACGCTCGTGGCGCCAACGACACCGGTTCCCCCGAAGTGCAAGTTGCCCTGCTGACTGCCCAGATCAACCATCTGCAAGGTCACTTCAAGGAGCACGCCAAGGATCACCACGGTCGTCGCGGTCTGCTGCGCATGGTTTCCCAGCGTCGTAAGCTGCTGGACTACCTGAAGCGTAAAGACGTTCAGCGCTACGCTGCTCTGATCGCCAAGCTGGGTCTGCGTCGTTAATCGACCATCAGATTTCGCAAAAAAGGGGAACCGCGAGGTTCCCCTTTTTTATTGCCCGTTTCAAACAGGATGCAGGCCGTTGCCTGCCTCACAGAATTGACGTCCGCGCTTACCTTTTGATGCGAATCAAGTATACTTGCACGCGAATTTAAAGCGCCAAATTGTTAAAAGGAAATTCACGTGAATCCTATTGTAAAGTCATTCCAGTACGGTCAACACACCGTCACACTGGAAACCGGTGTGATGGCCCGTCAAGCCACTGCGGCCGTCATGGTCAGCATGGACGATACCTGTGTCTTCGTGACTGTCGTTGGCAAGAAAGAGGCCGATCACGGCCGTGATTTCTTCCCGCTGACCGTCAACTATCAGGAGCGTACCTATGCTGCTGGTCGTATCCCGGGTGGTTTCTTCCGTCGTGAAGGCCGTCCGAGCGAGGGTGAGACCCTCATCTCCCGTCTGATCGACCGTCCCATCCGTCCGCTGTTCCCGGAAGGCTTCCTCAATGAGGTTCAGGTGGTTGCCACCGTCATGTCCGTGAACCCGGCCGTTTCTCCCGACATCGTTGCCATGATCGGTGCCTCCGCGGCCCTGGCCATCTCCGGCATCCCGTTCGGCGGCCCGATCGGTGCAGCCCGCGTGGGTTACATGAACGGCCAGTACGTGCTGAACCCGACCACCACCGAACTGCCCCAGAGCGATCTGGATCTGGTGGTTGCCGGTACTGCCAATGCGGTGCTGATGGTGGAATCCGAAGCAGCCATCCTCTCCGAAGAGGTGATGCTGGGCGCCGTGGTCTACGGTCACGAGCAGATGCAGACCGTGATCAACGCCATCAATGAATTCGCTGCCGACGTCGGTACCAAGCCCTGGGACTGGACCCCGCCTGCCGTCAACGAAGCGCTGAAAGCCAAAGTTGCCGAACTGGCCACAGCTGAACTGGGTGAAGCCTACCGTATCACCGAGAAGGCTGTTCGTTACGAAACCATCGCTGCCATCAAGGGCCGCGTGGTCGAGCAAGTCATCGCATCCGGCGTAGAAGAAGATGCCAAGAAGATCGGCGAAGAGTTCCACAGCCTGGAGAGCCGCATCGTCCGTGGTCGCGTCGTACGTGGTGAGCCGCGTATCGACGGTCGCGATCCGGAAATGATCCGCGCCCTCTCCGTCGGTACCGGCATCCTGCCCCGTGCCCACGGTTCTGCCCTGTTCACCCGTGGTGAAACCCAGGCCATCGTGGTGGCCACTCTGGGTACCGAGCGTGACGCCCAGAACATCGACGAGCTGACCGGCAACCGCGCCGATCGCTTCATGCTGCACTACAACTTCCCGCCCTACTGCGTCGGCGAGACCGGCATGATGGGCAGCCCGAAGCGTCGTGAAATCGGTCACGGTCGTCTGGCCAAGCGCGGCGTTGCTGCCGTGATGCCGAGCGCCGCCGAGTTCCCGTACGTGGTGCGCGTAGTCTCTGAAATCACCGAATCCAACGGTTCCTCCTCCATGGCGTCTGTCTGTGGTTCCTCCCTGGCGCTGATGGATGCCGGTGTGCCGATCAAGGCCTCCGTTGCCGGTATCGCCATGGGTCTGGTGAAGGAAGAAGAAGGTTTCGTCGTGCTGTCCGACATCCTGGGTGACGAAGATCACCTGGGCGACATGGACTTCAAGGTAGCCGGTACCAGCGAAGGTGTGACCGCGCTGCAGATGGACATCAAGATCGAAGGCATCACCAAAGAGATCATGGAGATTGCGCTGAAGCAAGCTCGTGGCGCTCGTCTGCACATCCTGAAGGTGATGGACGAAGCTATCCAGGCTCCCCGTGCCCAGATCTCCGATTTCGCCCCGCGCATCCACACCATCAAGATCAATCCTGAGAAGATCAAGGACGTGATCGGCAAGGGTGGTTCCGTGATCCGTGCCCTGACCGAAGAGACCGGCACCAACATCGAGCTGGATGATGACGGTACCGTTCGCATCTCCGCTGTGGCCAACGAAGCCGCCATGGAAGCGATCCGCCGCATCGAGGCCATCACCGCCGAGATCGAAGTGAACCGCATCTACGAAGGCAAGGTCGTGCGCTTGGCTGACTTCGGCGCCTTCGTCAACATCCTGCCGGGTAAAGACGGTCTGGTGCACATCTCCCAGATCACCGATGCCCGCGTGCAGAACGTGGCCGACTTCCTGAAAATCGGCGACGTGGTGAAGGTGAAGGTACTGGAAGTGGACCGTCAGGGCCGTGTGCGTCTCTCCATCAAGGAAGCGAACGCACCGACCGAAGCGGCTGCTGCTCCTGCTGCCGTTGCCGTCGAAGAGCCGGCTGCCGAATAAGGCTGCCGTATGTGAAAGAGCCGACCCTTGGGTCGGCTTTTTTGTGCCTGTCGCCCGGCATGGCGCAGATTGTCTCCTTGTTCCTTTTGGCGCCCCTTGATATAAGGGACGACCCCGCTTCGTTGGCAAAAGGAATTGCAGCATGTCATGGGCCTACCTCAGGCAGTTTCCTTCCCTGGTCTGGATCGTCATCCTGGGCACTTTCATGGTGCGTACCACCTTCTTCATGGTCTGGCCCTTTCTCTCCATCCTGCTCTACCGTGACTACGGACTTTCGGCGACCCTGATAGGCCTGATCCTGGGGGCCACGGCGGCGCTTTCCACGCTTGTCAGCTTCTATGGCGGCTGGCTCTCGGACAAATGGGGGCGGCGCAACATCCTGCTGTTCGGCTGCCTGGTGTCCGCCGCCAGTGTGGCCCTGCTCGGCCTCTCCCACCAGGTGGGCTGGCTGGCACTCGGGGTGATCGGCAGCGGACTCTCCTACGGACTCATCGACTCACCGGGCAAGGCACTGATGGCCGACAATCTGGCCGAGCCCAAAGCCCGTGAGCTGGCGCTGCACCTGCGTTATTTCCTGCTCAACCTGGGGGCGGCCATCGGTCCTCTGCTCGGCGTCACCTATGGCCTGAGCGCGCGTCAGGAGACCTTCCTGTTGCTCAGTGCCAGCTATCTGCTGCTTGGCATCGTCTTTGTCATCGGGTTCAGGCTGGCAGGTTGCCACACCAGCCAGGCGGCCGGGCCCGGCATGCGTGCCGTGCTGCGGGTGCTCTGGCAGGACAGGGGGTTTCTGCTGCTGATCATGGCCAATCTGCTGCTTATGCTGGTCTACGCCCAGTTCGAGTCGCCCCTCATCCAGTATCTGACCCGCGCGGGGACGCCGGAGGTGGAGCGGCTCATCGGCTGGCTGGTGACGACCAATGCGCTGACCATAGTGATGCTGCAGTTCCCCCTGCTGCACCTGACTGCCCGCTGGTCCACGCGGCGCAAGCTGCAACTCGGGGTGGCGCTCTTTCTCGGCGCCCAGTTGCAGTTTGCGCTGGGGGATACCGCCATCTGGTGGCACTGGATAGTGGCGGTGATCCTCTTGAGCGTCGGGGAGTGCATCCTCTTCCCCTTGCTCAATGTGCTGATCGATCAGATGGCGCCTGGTCATTTGAAGGGGAGCTATTTCGGGGCGGCCTCCATCTCCGGACTCGGGGTGGCCATGGGGGCCTTGCTGGGAGGCTGGGTGCTGGCCCACTGGGGCGGGAGCTGGCTTTACGCCCTGATGGCGCTGCTCTGCCTGGTGATCCTGATGCTCTATGGTCTGAGTACCCGGACCTCGCGCCCTGCGCTGGCCCGGGTCGGGCCCTGACGGCTAGAAGGTCAGCACCTTGTCGGCGGCCAGAGTCCATTGGGCCAGCAAGGGAAGGGTGCCTATCTCTATGCCCTCGACAAGGGGTAGCGGGGTGATGCCGCGCGCATCGGTGCAGCTCTTGCAAAGCCGGATCCGGGTGCCCTGAGCCAGCAGTATCTCCAGCATCTGGCGCAGGTTGTAGCCCTCGGCCGGAGCCTGCCCGGCCAGAGCAGCAGTGACGGCATCCGACATCAGGAAGAGGTTGAGGTCTACCTTTCCCTCCTCTTTGAGGGCGATGCCGAGGCGCAGGGCATTGAACAGGGACTCGCTGCCATAGGGGGCGCCGTTGGCAATGATGAGAATGTGTTGGGTCATGTGGCTCTCCTGATTGAAAGGGCCATTGTAGCTTTGGCGAAAGCGGCCCGGCATGATGCAGAGCACACTCTGTCGTAGCCCGGCCCCGTGTGTCTTGACCTCACACAGGGAGTCAGGTCTCATGGACGGCCATCCAGTATGACAGAACAAAGAGGTTGTTATGTGGAAGATCGCCGGAATAGGCTTATTGTTGTTGGCCGGACAAGCCTATGGTAGTGAAAACATCGGCTGCAAGGCCAGACAGCAGGCCGTGACGGATCAGCTTGCGTTCGCCAGGGCGCACAACAACCAGGAGCAGGTAGCCGGCCTTGAGCGGGCACTGCGCAACCTGGAGGCCCATTGTACCGATGCCGGGCTCCTTGAGGAGCAGCAGCGCAAGGTGGTCAAGCAGAGGGAAGAAGTGGAAGAGCGGCTGGCCGAGTTGCAGAGCGCACGGGTATCGGGCAAGCCGGACAAGATTGCCAAGAAGCAGTCCAAGCTGGAGGAGTCCCAGGCCGAGTTGCTGGAAGCCCAGCGCGAACTCGAGGCGCTGCAAAAACTGGTCAAACCCTGAGGGAAGGGCAGCGCAATAGAAAAAGCCGGGCATGCCCGGCTTTTTCTATTTTTGGATAATGCACTCTGCGAGTGTCAGACGCTGACTGCCTGTGCATCCGCACGAACTTTTCCATCAACTGATCTTCGGTTTCCACCCTATGGACGGGATCTCGGAGGATGCCGCACATGGGGCACAGACGCTGATGCAGGCGTTACTGCCTGTGCATCCGCACGAATTTCTCCATCAGCTGATCTTCGGTTTCCACCCTATGGACGGGATCCCGGAGGATGCCGTACAAGGGGCGCAGACGCTGATGCAGGCGTTACTGCTACTGCTACTGCTACTGCTACTGCTACTGCTACTGCTACTGCTACTGCTACTGCTACTGCCTGTGCATCCGCACAAACTTTTCCATCAGCTGATCTTCGGTTTCCACGTGGGCGGGATCCCAGATGATGCAGTCGATGGGGCAGACGCTGATGCAGGTGGGCTTCTCATAGTGGCCGACGCATTCGGTGCAGCGATCCGGGTCTATCTCGTAGATCTTGCTCCCCAGGGTGATGGCCTGGTTCGGACACTCCGGATCGCACATGTCACAGTTGATGCACTTGTCGGTGATGAGCAGTGCCATCTCAGGCCGCCGAGTGAGGTTGACGGGTATCCTCGCGCTCGCCGAGGTTGCGCAGCAGGATACCGTAATTCACGTCGATCTCCTTGGGAACCGGCACGTAGACCACGTGGCCGTTACCCGGTGCGGTGTCGATGAGCTCGCCCTTGCGGTTCTGCATCTGCTCCAGGTTGAAGCTGAGGTTGCCCTGGGGGGTCATCAGCTCCAGGCTGTTGCCCAGCAGGAACTTGTTCTTCACCTCGACTTCGACCATGTCACCGTTGCGACCGGTGATCTCGCCGACGAACTGCTGGGTGTCGGAGACGGAGTAACCGTAGTCGTAGTTCTGGTATTCGCTGTGGTTGTGACGGCGCAGGAAGCCCTCGGTGTAGCCGCGGTGGGCCAGGTTCTCGAGGGTGCCCATCAGGGTCGGATCGAACGGACGGCCAGCCACCGCATCGTCGATGGCCTTGCGATAGACCTGGGCGGTACGGGCGCAATAGTAGAAGGACTTGGTACGGCCTTCGATTTTCAGGGAATGAACGCCCATTTTGGTCAGGCGCTCGACGTGCTCGACGGCGCGCAGATCCTTGGAGTTCATGATGTAGGTGCCGTGCTCGTCTTCAAACGCAGTCATGAACTCGCCCGGGCGGTTGGACTCTTCCAGCAGCACCAGGGCATCGGTTGGCTTGCCTGCGCCCAGGGTCGGATCCACCTTTTGCACGGCGATGGGCTCCTGGCGGTGGACGATCTGGCCCACGTCATCTTCCTTGCCCTCGTGCACCTTGTACTCCCAGCGGCAGGAGTTGGTGCAGGTACCCTGGTTGGGGTCACGCTTGTTGATGTAGCCGGAGAGCAGGCAGCGGCCGGAGTAGGCCATGCACAGCGCCCCGTGGACGAAGACTTCCAGTTCCATCTCCGGCACCTGCATGCGGATCTCCTCGATCTCGTCGAGAGACAGCTCGCGGGAGAGGATGGCACGGGTCAGGCCCATCTGATGCCAGAACTTCACCGTGGCCCAGTTGACCGCGTTGGCCTGCACCGAGAGGTGGATAGGCATGTCGGGGAAGGCTTCGCGCATCATCATGATGAGGCCGGGGTCGGACATGATGAGTGCATCCGGCTTCATATCCACTACGGGGCGCATGTCGCGGATGAAGGTCTTGAGCTTGGAGTTGTGGGGCTGGATGTTGGCCACCACATAGAACTGCTTGCCGAGGGCATGGGCCTCGTTGATGCCGAGCTGCAGATTCTCGTGATCGAATTCGTTGTTGCGTACCCGCAGGCTGTAGCGCGGCTGGCCCGCATAGACGGCGTCTGCGCCATAGGCATAGGCGTAGCGCATGTTCTTGAGGGTCCCGGCAGGGGAGAGCAATTCTGGTCTGAACATGTTGGACTCTTTTATCTGATTGCAAATCAGGACGGCGCCACCTGATGGCGTCGTGTGGGTTCATCGGTGGTGCGACCGTCTTCGACGCACGGCCATCCGATGGAGGTACATCGGAGCAGGAGGTGACTCGATACTCCGGATATACGGGGTGCGAGATTGTACTCGTGACCGCCTCGTCATGCAATTTGGGACGACCCTGGCATACCTGCGCCATGTTCATTTTACGCTCAGACTGGGGTTGCTAGAGTGCAAGGGGTGAAAGAGGCCCCCGAGTTGGCGGTGAAATGGATCTTTTCGGCGAAAAAGACCATCTCCAAGTTGAAATTTTGCCCTGCTCGGGAAAGAATGCGCGCTCGGTTGTTGGTCCCCGGTGACGGGCCCACAAGAGACCGATGATGAGCAGGGCAAAGGCCCACAGGAACAGGAAACCATACAGGAATTTTATGAATCCCCTTCGCATTGCCGCTTCGGCTCTTTTATGTACGCTGGCGCTGGTCAGCCAGCAGGCCGCCGCCGTTGAATACCAGCTGCCTGCAGCCAACAGCCGCCTGATCGGTGAGAACCAGGAATACGTGGTGCCCGCAGACAACCGTCCGCTGGAGCAGATCGCCTCCGACTTCCAGCTGGGTCTGACCAACATCATGGAAGCCAACCCGGGCGTCGACCCCTACCTGCCCAAGGCGGGCAGCACGCTGATCATTCCCCATCAGCTGATCCTGCCCAACGCTCCCCGCGAAGGGATCGTCATCAACGTGGCCGAGATGCGCCTTTATTACTACCCGAAGGGCAAGAACGTGGTGCATGTGCTGCCCATCGGCATCGGCCAGCTCGGGGTCAACACCCCGGAGAACTGGATCACCAAGGTTGAGCGCAAGCGTGCTAACCCGACCTGGACCCCGACCGAGAATATCCGTCGCCGCTACGCCGCCCAGGGCAAGACCCTGCCCGCGGTCTGGCCGGCCGGTCCGGACAACCCCATGGGCCTGCACGCGCTCTACATCGGCAACCTGTACGCCATCCACGGCACCAATGCCACCTTTGGCATCGGTCTGCGGGTGAGCAGCGGCTGCGTGCGCCTGCGCGCCGACGACATCAAGTACCTGTTCGATCACGTGCCGGTCGGCACCCGCGTCCAGTTCGTCAACCAGCCGGTCAAAACCACGGTCGAGCCGGATGGCGGTCGCTACATGGAAGTGCACGAGCCGCTGTCGCGCACCGAGGAAGAGTTCAACTCCACCGCCTCCGTGCCGCTGCCCATGACCCCGGCTACCACCCGCTTCATCGCCCACGCTGACAGCGATTCCAACGTGGTCAAGCAGGTGCTGGAACAGCGTACCGGCATCCCGACCCGCCTCAATCCAGAGGCGTAATGGCCGGCAAGTGCAGTTAAACAACAACGGCGACCATCAGGTCGCCGTTGTTGTTTCTGCGTATCCGGACGTCAGCTGGCTGGTGGGGCATAGAGGGCCAGCCAGTTGCCTTCGGTATCCTCGATGATGACCCGGGAGCCATGACCGCTGCCGATGCTGTGCAGAGGCTCCAGCACCCGCCCGCCGAGCCGTGGGACCAGCAGCTCCGCCTCCTGCATCCTGTCACCGAGGGAGAGATAGATGAGGGGACCGGCACCGCCGGGCTGGTGATATTTGTCCATGGGGCCGAGACAGGCCGCCGCATTGCTGCCGTCGTGGCGCAGCATGGCAAAGCGCATGGTCTCTTCCTGGATGGGGGTGACCTGCACATCGAGCAGGGCCGAGTAGAAGTCCATGGCACGATCCAGATCCCGTGTCGGAATGTCGGCCCAGACCAGGGTGTTGTCCATCGTCGTATTCTCCAGAGTTCCCGGCCAACGCGGTCGGTGGCTCTTTGAGGTTAGAAGTGGCGGTCGGGGGGCGCCATGGATAAAAAAAGCGGCGCCTGATGGCGCCGCTTGAAGGGGGAAGAGCCGAGTAAGGCTCCCCCTCTTATTTGCCGGCAATGCTGAGCCCGCCAAAGCGGATCAGCGGGGCATAGAAGTCCTTGCCATCGTCGTGGTGCAGCTGGTTGCCGACCGCTTCCAGCTCCCCGAGCAGGCGATAGAAGTTGCCCGCCACCGTGATGCCGCGTACCGGCGCCACGCGCTCGCCATTTCGGCAGAGGAAGCCGGAGGCGCCGAACGAGAAGTCGCCGCTCACCGCATCGGCCCCGGAGTGCAGGCCGTCCAGCTTGACCAGCTCCAGGTACTCGCCGCTTTGTACCTCGGCCTCGCCGTGGGGGCCGAGCCCGAACACCAGGTGACGAGGGGCCACGTCCAGGGCACTGCGGGCACTGCGGGCGGCTGCACCGTTGCTCGTCACGCCGAAGTGGCGGGCGGTGGCGCTGTTGTGCAGCAGGGTCTTGAGCTCCCCCTCGCCGATGAGCAGGAGATCCGAAGTGGCGGCCCCTTCGCCGTCAAACGCCTTGATCTTCATGCCCCCCGGCATATAGGCACGGCTCTCCAGGGTGAGCCAGCGAGACGCCACGCTTTGGCCCAGCTTGTCGCGCCAGGGGTTGATCCCCTGCTGGGCCCACTTGCCAGACAGGGCGGACTGGAAGCAGCCAAACAGGCTGGCAAAGCAGTGGGTGCTGAAGATGACGCTGTAGCGACCGCTCGGCACCGCCTCACCCATCAGCAGGCCATCGGCCACGGCGTGGATCTGGCGGATGAGAGGCTGGCTCTCCAACTCGTCGAAGCGCCGTGCGTACTGTCCCTGGTAGTGCATGGACTGGCGGCCCTCCCGCTCGATGAGAGCGGAGCTGTGGCAGCCGACGCTGAACTCCTGATGTTCGCAGACGCTGCCCTGGCTGTTGGCAAGCCAGAGGCGGCTCTCCCCCTCGAAGAAGCCGTTGTAGGGGGCGCCGGTCACGTCCGGCAGGGCCAGCATGTCGGACTCGAGGCGCAGGGTCAGGGCGATCTTCTCTTCCACCGCCGTGGTGTCGGCCTGATGTATCTCGGCGCAGTCGGTGATGAGCCTGCTCTGCTGCACTGTGATGCGCTGATCCGGGTCCACCTTGGCGAAGCGGCTCGCATCGAGCGCATCCTGCACCATGGCGTCCAGGGCCGACGCGTCGAGGGACTCGGAATAGGCGATGCCTACCCGGCCTTCCTTGATGAGGCGAATGCCGATCTGCTGGCTGCTGGTGACCTTGTATTCACTGAGTTCGCCCTTGTCGGCCTTGAGGGAGAAGGCCTTCTCCTGATTGGCGATGACGTCTGCCTCGGCACCCATATCGGCGACCTGGTCCAGCAGACGGGCAAGCAGTTGGTTCATGTCGAGCTGGCTCATCAGGCGTTCCCTCCGACCAGAATATTGTCAACCTTGAGCGGCGGCTGGCTGACTGAAACGCGAATGAGGCAGGAGATGGAACCGCATAGAGTGTCATGGATGTTCATCAGGCGTTCCCTCCGACCAGAATGCTGTCAACCTTGAGCGGCGGCTGGCCGACCGAGGCGGGAATGGATCCGGAGACCGAGCCGCACATACCGGCGGAGAGGGCCAGATCGCGCCCTACCATGGAGATCTCCTTCAATACCTGCGGGCCGGTACCGATCAGGGTGGCCGACTTGAGGGGCCGGGTGATCCTGCCCCCCTCGATGAGGTAGGCCTCCTGCACGTTGAAGTTGAACTCGCCGGTACCTGGCTGCACAGAGCCACCCCCCATCCGCTTGGCATAGATGCCGTGTTCCACGGTTGCCAGCATGTCGTCGAGGCTGTAGTTGCCCGGTTCGATATAGGTGTTGCGCATGCGGGAGGCGGGGGCGAACTTGTAGGATTCCCGGCGCCCGGAACCGGTGCGGGCGTAGCCGGTGCGAAGGGCCCCCATTCTGTCCACCAGGAAGCCGGTCAGCACGCCGTCCTTGATGAGCTGGGTGTGCTGGGTCGCCATCCCCTCGTCATCGACGTTGATGGAGCCCCAGGCGTTGCCCTGCAAGCCCTCGTCCACCGCGCTGACCGCGGGGTTGGCGATGAGTTGGCCCATCTTGTCGTGGAACACGGATGCCTTCTTGGCCACCGAGGTGGTCTCCAGCAGGTGACCACACGCCTCGTGGAAGATGACGCCGCCAAAGCCGCTCTCCATGATGACCGGCAGCTTGCCGCTCGGGCAGGGGGCTGCTCCCAGCTTCACCAGTGCCTGGCGGGTAGCGATGAGAGCCAGCTCGCGGGGGTCGATGCTCTCGGCATGCTCCCATCCCTTCATGGCACCGGGGGCTTCATAGCCTACACTCTGCTCGCCCCCGTCCAGGGCGATGGTCTGAGCCATGATGCGGTTGTAGTGGCGGCGATCGCTCACCTGCACCCCTTCGCTGTTGAAGATCTCCACCTCCTGCTCCCAGCCGAGCACGTTGCCCGAGAACTGGCTCACCTTGTCGCTCTCGGCGCGGGCCGCAGCGTCCATGGCATGCAGGTAGGCGATCTTCTGCTCCAGCAGCTTGTCGGCCGACAGCGGCAGAGCGATCGGGTTGCGGTCGGTCAGGCGGGTGAAGTCAAAGGCAGTGGCGGTGACCACGGGGTCACGCCTGTCCTTGGCCGCCAGCAGGGTAACGATGCGCAAGAGCTCGTTGCGATCGGCCAGGTTGGTGTAGCCGTAGAGCACCTTGTGGCCGTAGCACAGGCGAACGCCGATACCGAAGTCGAGACCACCGCTGATGTTCTCTATCTGGCTGGAGAGCAGGCTGAGCTGGCTGCGGCGCTTGCGCTCCACAAACAGCTCGGCGAAATCGGCCCCGAGTGCCAGCGCGTGATCGAGCACGTCGCGGGCGATGGCGGGGGCCAACAGGGAGAATGAAGTCATAGAATATCCTTTTCTGGTCTGTCCGTTTGCTTCCGACACCCGGCGTTGTGTTGTTATGGGGTGTCGACCTCATTGTTGCAGACCAGAAGCAAAAAGTCGCTATAGCGTCAGCCGATGATACCAAACGAGAAAATCGGTGCGATTTATGCGCCCGGCAGCCCGAGCGCAGGCTACCGGCAGGGGAGGTTTGCGCCGTTCATGGCGCTCGTTTTATATGAGGTCGACCCACTGCTCGATACGGGGTCGGTCTGGTCGTCCATTGGCTGGCGTCGTTGAACATCCAGGCGATCAGGATCAGAGCAGTTCGTGGATCTCACTCAGGAGCTGGTCGACCCACTGCTCGATACGGGGTCGATCTGGTCGTCCATTGGCTGGCGTCGCCGAACATCCAGGCGGTCAGGGTCAGAGCAGTTCGTGGATCTCGCTCAGGATCTGGTTGACCCACTGCTCGATACGGGGTCGATCTGGTCGCCCATTGGCCGGCGTCGTTGAACATCCAGGCGGCCAGGATCAGAGCAGTTCGTGGATCTCGCTCAGGATCTGGTCAACCCACTGCTCGATACGGGGTCGGTCTGGTCGTCCATTGGCTGGCGTCGTCGAACATCCAGACGGCCAGGGTCAGAGCAGTTCGTGGATCTCGCTCAGGATCTGGTCGACCCACTGCTCGATGCGGGACTCGGTCTGGTCGTACTGGTTGGCGTCATCGAGGGCCAGCCCGACGAAGTGGCGGCCATCGTCGATGAGCGCCTTGGAGGCGTCAAACTCGTACCCCTCGTTGGGCCAGTAGCCCACCAGCTTGACCCCCTTGGGGACCAAACTCGTACCCCTCGTTGGGCCAGTAGCCCACCAGCTTGACCCCCTTGGGGACCAGCTGATCGTGCAGCAGGCCGAGGGCATCCTGATACCACTCCCCATAGCCCAGCTGATCGCCCATGCCAAACAGGGCGATGATGCGTCCCTCCAGATGCAGGTCGGCGATGTCTTCCCAGCGGGATTCCCAGTCCTCCTGCAGCTCGCCGAAGTCCCAGGTGGAGATGCCCAGGATCAGGATGTCGTACTCCTGCATGCGGGCGAGGGGCACATCCTTGATGTTGTGGAGATCGACCAGCTCGGGGCCGATGAGGGCGCGGATCTTCTCGGCGGCCATCTCGGTGTAGCAGGTGGTGGAGCCATAAAACAAACCTATCTTCATCGCTCTTCTCTTGATCGCAGTCGGCAAGGGGCGTGACCGGCACAGCGACGCCCGGGGGGAGGGCGCCAGTCTAGCAGATTGCGCCGGGCTCTTCACCGCCTGAGGGGATGTGCAGCCTTGCCTTGCGGCCCGGGTGGGTCGGCACGTTACAATGGTGACCTGTTTCCCTGAGCGCGGCGCACCATGAGCAAAGCAGAATCCCATCCCCTGATCGAGCCGTTTCTCGACGCCCTCTGGCTGGAGCGGGGGCTCTCCGACAACACGGTCAGCTCCTATCGCACCGACCTGGAAAAATTTGCCCTCTGGCTCGATGAGCAAGGCGGTTCCCTGCTGCTGGCGGGGCTGGACGACATCCAGCACTACCTCGCCTGGCGGGTGGACCATCAGTTCGCGGCCAGCAGCACGGCCCGTTTCCTCTCGGCCCTGCGCCGCTTCTACCAGTATCTCAATCGCGAGAAGCTGCGCAGCGACGATCCCACCGTGCTGCTGGAGGGGCCAAAGCTCCCCAAGAAGCTGCCATCGGATCTGAGCGAAGCCGAGGTGGAGGCGCTGCTGCAAGCGCCCCTGGTGGACGACCCGCTGGAGCTGCGGGACAAGGCGATGCTCGAGCTGCTCTACGCCACCGGGCTGCGGGTGTCCGAGCTGGTGGGGCTGACCGCCGAACACGTCAGCCTGCGCCAGGGGCTGGTGCGGGTGGTGGGCAAGGGCAACAAGGAGCGCCTGGTGCCCATGGGGGAGGAGGCAGTGCACTGGCTGGAGCGCTACTACCGGGAGGGGCGCACCCTGCTGCTGGGTGGCACCAGCTCGGACGTGGTGTTCCCCTCCAAGCGGGCCCGGATGATGACCCGCCAGACCTTCTGGCACCGCATCAAGCTCTATGCCCTGAGAGCCGGCATCAGGGGGGAGCTCTCCCCCCACACCCTGCGTCACGCCTTCGCCACCCACCTGCTCAATCACGGCGCCGATCTGCGAGTGGTGCAGATGCTGCTGGGCCACGCGGATCTCTCCACCACCCAGATCTATACCCACGTGGCCAACGAGCGGCTCAAGGCACTGCACGGCCAGCACCACCCCAGAGCCTGATCGCCTCACCGGCCTTGCAACAAAAAACCGCCCGAAGGCGGTTTTTTTCAGCACACGACAGGGAGGAAACGGTTATTTCCCCTGCTGGGATTTCAGCAAGTCGCGGATCTCGGTCAGCAGCTCCTGATCCTTGGTGGGGCCGGCCGGGGCAGCGGCTTCCTCTTCCTGCTTCTTCTTCAGGGTGTTGATGGCCTTGAGCCCCATGAAGATGGCGAAGGAGATGATCAGGAAGTCGATACAGGTCTGGATGAACTTGCCGTAGGCGATGACCACGGCAGGGGCATCCCCTTCGGCGGCCTTCAGGGTCACGGCGAGATCGCTGAAATCCACGCCCCCCAGGATCAGCCCGATGGGGGGCATGATCACGTCTCCCACGAAGGAGGAGACAATCTTGCCAAAGGCGGCACCTATGATGATACCGACCGCCATGTCGATCACATTGCCCCTGGATGCAAAGGCCTTGAACTCTTGAATCAGACTCATTTTTCCCCCTATAAATGGACGACGTGCCACCTGAGCGCACGTCGATTTGAATAATAAAACATCAGCAAAACAGAGGGATGACTAAAGATGTCTCCCGTCATCCTGATTAGCTTGCGGGGCTCAAGCCCGATTGGCAACCTGTCATCCCGTGATTTTTTCTTGCGGACGTTATTAATCGATCACTAATTAAGGTCTTTGGGAGAGGGAATTGTCTGGGTTACCTTATGAGACCCTTCAATCATGCCAAGTGAATGATCTGATGCGATATTTACTGCTGGGAATGATGCTGCTGTGCGCTTTTGCGGCCAGCGCGGGGATGGACCCCCATGTGTTGAAACAAACCATAGAGCAGCACCTCGGTGTGCAGGTCTACCTGGTGGACGAGACCCCCATGCCGGGCCTCTATCTGCTGGGCACGGCCCAGGGACTGCTCTACAGCGATGCCAGGGGAGACTATGTGCTGCAGGGCTCCATGCTGGATCTGGCCCACGATATGAGAAACCTCACCCGGCTCAGCCAGCAGCAGCAACGCAGGCTGGCGCTCTCCCAGATAGGGGAGGCCCGGCTCTGGCTCAAAGCCACCCCTGAACGCCACCGCCTCACCCTGTTCACCGATCTCGCCTGCGGTCCTTGCCGCATCGCGCTGGAGGAGTTGCCCCGCTTGCAGGCGAGGGGCGTGAGCGTGCAACTGCTGCCTGCGCCTGTCGCCGCCTCGGATCAGGCTAGCTGGTGCGATCCCGGGCTGCTGCGCGAACTCAACTTCAGCGATCGTTTGCCTGAGAGCGGCTGTAATGCGATCCTTGCCCATCATATCGGCCTGAGCCAATGGCTCGGGATCAAGGCGTCACCGAGCTGGGTCCTGCCCAATGGCGATCTGGTGCGTGGTTACCAGAGCCCCGAACAACTGCTCAAGATACTGGATCACATCAATGCCCCTGCAAATCCGTCGTCGTCCGCGAGTTGATGATTCCCATCTGCCCGCCACCCTGCACCCGCTACTTCGCCAGATCTTCGCCAGCCGCGGGGTAGAAGACCCTGCCCTGCTGGAGCGCAGCGCCAACCAGCTGCTGCCGCCCCAGCGCCTGTTCGGCATGGCGCAGGCGGTGCCGCTGCTGGCCGAGGCACTGACGGCGCAAAAACGCATTCTCATCGTCGGTGACTTTGACTGCGACGGCGCCACCAGCTCGGCGCTGTGCGTGCTGGCCTTGCGCGCCATGGGCGGTCGCCACATCGATTTTCTGGTGCCCAACCGCTTCGAGTTCGGCTATGGCCTCACCCCGGAGATCGTCGAGCTGGCGGTGGCCCGCGGCGCCGAGTTCCTGATCACGGTGGACAACGGCATCTCCAGCATCGCCGGGGTGGCGGCGGCCAAGGCGGCCGGCATGCAGGTACTGGTTACCGATCACCATTTGCCGGGCCAGGAGCTGCCTGACGCCGATGCCATCGTGAACCCCAACCAGCGCGGCTGCGACTTCCCCTCCAAGTCGCTGGCCGGGGTCGGGGTCGCCTTCTATCTGATGGCCGCCCTCAACACCCATCTGCGCCGGAGCGGCTGGTATGAGCGCCAGGGGCTGCGAGCCCCCAACGTGGCGGATTACCTCGATCTGGTGGCCCTCGGCACCGTGGCCGACGTGGTGGCGCTCGATGGCAACAACCGCATCCTGGTCCATCAGGGCTTGCAGCGGATCCGGGCCGGCCGCTGCCGTCCCGGCATCCAGGCGCTGGTGGATGTTTCGGGCCGCGACGGTCGTCGCCTGTGCGCCGCCGATCTCGGGTTTGCCCTGGGGCCGCGCCTCAACGCGGTGGGCCGCCTCGACGACATGTCGCTGGGGGTCGCCTGCCTGCTGTGCGACGACATCAATCTGGCGCGCCAGTTCGCGGCCGAGATGGACAGCCTCAATCAGGAGCGCAAGGAGATCGAGCAGGGGATGCAGCAGGAGGCGCTCGCGACCCTGGAGCAGATCCGTTTTCGCGACGGCGAGGTGCCGCCTGGCATAGTGCTGCACCGGGACGAGTGGCATCAGGGAGTGGTGGGGCTGGTGGCCTCCAAGGTGAAGGAGAAGTACTACCGCCCGGTCATCGCGTTTGCCGAGAGCAGCGACACCGAGCTCAAGGGCTCCGGGCGCTCCATCCCCGGGGTGCACCTGCGCGATGCGCTGGAACTGCTCGATACCCGCCACCCCGGTTTGATGGGCAAGTTTGGCGGCCACGCCATGGCGGCCGGGCTGACCCTGCCCAAGGCCAATATCGAGGCCTTCGGTCGGGCCTTCGAGGCGGTCATCGGCGAGCTGGTGACCCCTGAGCTCTTGACCGGGGTGCTGCTCACCGATGGCGAGCTGCTGCCCGATGAACTGAGTCTGGAGCTGGCGGAGCTGATCCGCGCCTCCGGCCCCTGGGGCCAGGCCTTCCCCGAGCCGCTGTTCGACGGCGAATTCGTGCTGGTGCAGCAGCGGCTGGTGGGGGAGAAGCACCTCAAGATGATGCTGACCACGGATTCCGGCCACGCGGTGGATGCCATCGCCTTCGGCGTCGACTTGCAGCGCTGGCCCGATGCCTCGGTGAAGCGGGTGCGGCTGGTCTACCGGCTCGACGTCAACGAGTGGCGATGCCTCGGTGAAGCGGGTGCGGCTGGTCTACCGGCTCGACGTCAACGAGTGGCGCGGCAACCGCAGCGTGCAGCTGCTGGTGGAGCATCTGGAGGCCGCCGGCCTCTGATTCCCGCGAGTCTCTCTTGACGGCCACCTTAGGGTGGCCGTTTTTTTATGGTGTGAACCCGGGTTTTGCCGTTGACCCGTCTATTGCTTCACAGTTTAAGCTTCCCTTCATCGGGTCACGGACCCCATTGCGAGTCGCTGTCATGAAAATATCCGAACTGGCCCGGCGCTGCGGCCTGGCCCGCTCCACCCTGCTCTATTACGAAAAGCTGGGGGTGATTGCGGGAACGAGAGCCGCCAACGGCTATCGCCACTACGACGATGAAGATCTGCAGCGGCTGCGGATGGTGCAGGCTCTGCAGGCCGGCGGGCTCAGCCTCAAGCAGTGCCTCGCCTGTCTGGCGGGCGAGCTGGAGCAGGCGACACTGGAAGCCCGGGTCAGGGAGCTGGATGAAGAGCTGGCGCGGATGCAGCGCGCCCGGGATCTGCTGGCGGATCTCGCCGGTTTGCGTGCGCACTCCGGCGACGAGTTCAAGGCCTGGCAGCGGCAGCTGCAGCATCAAGCCCCGCAGGCCTACTTTGCCTGGGTGATGAGGCAGGGATTCAGTGAAAAAGAGCGTTACCACCTGCAATGGCTCAGCAAAGACATGAACGAACATGAGCGCTACATCCGGGATTTCAAGCTGCTGCTGGACGGCATGAGCTATTGGGGGCCGGGCGATCGCCTCTTCACCCAGCAGCAGTTTGCCGCGCTGCCCAGCCAGCCTCGCCGGATCTTCGACATGGGCTGCGGGCGCGGCGCCGCCACCATGGCGTTGGCACAGGTGACGGACGCAGCCATAGTGGCCATCGATCTGGACGAGGAGGCGCTGGCCGCCGTGGCGAGATCGGCCAGTGCGGCGGGGTTTGATCAGGTCACCACCCTGTGCGCCAATATGGCGGACTTGCCCATGGAACTTGCCCCCGCCGACCTTATCTGGGCCGAGGGGAGCGCCTACACCATAGGAGTGGCCAACGCCTTGCAAGCATGGCGGCCGTACCTTGCCGGCCCTGCTGCCTGCCTGGTGCTGAGCGACCTGGTGTGGCTGACGGACACGCCGCCAGAGGAGGCGCTGGCGTTCTGGCAGCGGGATTATCCTGCCATGCAGACGCTGGCTGGCCTGCTGAAGACGGTGCAAGAGGCGGGTTATCGCTGCCTGTCGCACACCCCGTTGCCGATGAGTGCCTGGAATAACTATCTGGACCCCATCGAGCGCAATCTGGCGCGTCATTGCGCCGAGCTGGGACATAGTCCCGCCTGGCAGGACTTGAGCCAGGAAATGGCCATCCACCGCCAGTATCTGGGCAGCTACGGCTATGTGATCTGCTGCCTGCAGGCTGCCTGATCAGAGCATTCATTGAAAGAGAACAAACGGAGAAACCCCTATGAACATCCTCATTCGACCGGAAACGGGCGCCGATCACGAGGCCATTGAAGCGGTGACCGTGGCCGCATTCCTCAATGCGCCCCATACCGATCACAACGAACAGCTGATCGTGCGCGCCTTGCGCCAAGCCGGGGCACTCAGCCTGTCGCTGATGGCGGAGCTGGAAGGCCGGGTGGTCGGCCACCTCTGCTTCTCGCCGGTGACCATCAGTGATGGCAGCCCGCACTGGTATGGTCTTGGCCCCATTTCGGTCTCTCCTGTGCTGCACGGCAAGGGGCTGGGTTCACGACTGATGGATGCGGGTCTGGCCGAGATCAAGGGGATGGGAGCGGCCGGCTGCGTGGTGCTGGGGGATCCCGGCTTCTACGGCCGTTTCGGTTTCGTGCCCGAGCCGGGGCTGACGCTGCCCGGCGTGCCGGCCGAGTACTTCATGGCTCGCTCGTTCGGGGCGGCCATGCCCAGTGGCGAAGTGTGCTACCACCCAGCCTTTGTGCAGGAGTGAGGGGCACCGTGAGGGTAAAGAGAGTGCCCCGTGTGCTCATTGTGGTTTTTAATTGCCAGATTTATTGATAACTAGGGTTTTTAGTATCAATTCGTGGGTGTTTGCAGGGTTTCGAATTCAATAAAAAGATGAATTGTGATATATTCGGCCTCGCTGAATCCTCTTTTAAAGAAGAGACTCCCCGCTTGTCACCCGCTGGCCGGCGCTCGACCTGGCTGATGGCCCTCGCCATCGCCAGCCTTATGTGGCTTGCCGCCTTCGCTGCGGCAGAGGTCGGTGCAGCCGTACGTCAGGCTGCGGTCGGCCAGGGCGCCTCGATGCAGTTGCATGAGCCGGCTGATCCCGGGCTTATCAACAGCGTCAGCCTGCCGCCGGGCGGACAGTGGCGGCTCGGCTTCGAGCAGGGACGGCGGCTGGAAGGCACCAACCACCCCGAGCCCTACCAGATGCTGCTGGCCTGGTTCCAGCACGAGATCCTCGGCCTGCTCTGCGGCCTGCTGTTCTTTTTGCCCCTCATCTACTTCAGGCAGTTGCCTGACTGCTTCGGCTATCTGCACACTCGGCGGCTTCGCTGCCACCACCTGCAATTTCGCTTCTGCCAGGGGGACTAGCGTCTCATCCCTCGCGGGCGTTGGGCGGGAGCTTTCCCGTTGCTGATCCGACCGGGCACAGGGCGTCGTTCCTGTGTCCCGATCGCGCCCGTGCCTTTTTGTCATCCCGTGTCGCCGCGGCCCGTCGGCCTGCAGCGACCCCTCTCTCGATGCAGACAAGTGGTGAGCCCCATTCATGGACTATTACGTCAACCTGTTCATTCAGTCGATCTTCGTGGAAAACCTGGCCCTGGCCTTCTTCCTCGGCATGTGCACCTTCCTGGCCGTCTCCAAGAACATCAACACCGCCTTCGGCCTCGGCATGACGGTGCTGGTGGTCATGGTGATCGCCATCCCCCTCAACAACCTGATCTACCGCCATATCCTGCGTCCGGACAGTACCTTTCTCGGCGAGTTTGATCTGAGCTTTCTCGATTTCATCGTCTATATCGGGGTGCTGGCGGCCCTAGTGCAGGTGATGGAGATGGTGCTGGACAAGCACTTCCCGGCGCTCCACCACGCCCTCGGCATCTATCTGCCGTTGCTGACGGTGCACTGCGCCATCTTCGGCGGGGTGATGTTCATGGCCCAGCGGGATTACGACTTTATCGAATCCGTAGTGTATGGAGCGGACTCAGGGCTGGGCTGGCTGCTGGCCATCGTCGCCATCGCCGGTCTGCGCCAGAAGATGAAGTATTCCGATGTGCCCGAGGGGCTGCGCGGCATCGGCATCACCTTTATCGTGGCGGGGCTGATGTCGCTGGGCTTCATGTCGTTTTCCGGGATCTCGCTCTGAGTGCCCGCACGACTGAAACCGGGAAGAGGGTTGATGGCGGGTGCCATCAACCCAGTTTCTTGGCCATGTTGTAGCCCGTGATGTGAAAGCCGATCTCTTCGTAGAGCGCCCTGGCCCTCGGATTGTCATAGGCGACCCTCAGCTTGATCTGGCTGACGCCAAGGCACTTCAACTCGGCCTCCAGCACCGCCATGGCGGCCTTGCCATACCCCAGTCCGCGATGGGCCGGGAGTGTGTAGAAGTCATAGATAAAGGTGCTGTGGGCGGCGCTGTCGATGCTGTGCCAGAGATAGCCGGCGATGGGGGCGACTGCGCTCCCGACATTGTCATGCACAGTGTCATTGACAGGGATGATGCAGAGCAGGCTCTGACCCAGCGTGGCGGCTCCTTGGGGCAGGTATTGCCGCAGGGAGGCTTCGGCCTGCTGGCGGGCCTCGGTCTGGGTCAGCCCGTGGTTGCTGGCGAGATCCCGGGCGTAGTCGTCGATGAAGTAGTCGCGATAGGCGGGGAAATGCGCCTCATCCATGGGGAGCAGGCGAACGATAGGGGTCGGCATCCGGCGTTTCACTCAAGGAAAGGGAGTCGCTACCTTAACCCCGGAGCCCAGGGTTAGCCAAGGGGCTGGCCGGGATGGCCGAGTCCGGAATGCTCAATAAAAAGAGCGCCCAAGGGCGCTCTTTTCTGTCTGTGGCGGGGAGGCTTGCTTGACCTCTCTTTCGTGCGAGGTTATTTAACCTCTTCGCCCTTGGCCTGCAGGTCCGCGTGGTAGGACGAACGCACGAAGGGGCCGCAGGCGGCGTGGGAGAAGCCGAGATCCATGGCCACGTCTTTCAGCTCGTCGAACTCTGCGGGCGGCACGTAGCGCTTCACCGGCAGGTGGTGACGGCTCGGCTGCAGGTACTGGCCCAGGGTCAGCATGTTGACGCCGTGCTCGCGCAGATCCTTGAGCACCTGGACTATCTCCTCGTTGGTCTCGCCAAGGCCCATCATCAGACCGGACTTGGTGGGCACATGCGGGTGCATCTCCTTGATGCGGCGCAAGAGCTCCAGGGACCACTTGTAGTCGGCGCCGGGGCGGGCGACCCGATACATGCGCGGGGCGGTTTCCAGGTTGTGGTTGAAGACGTCAGGCGGGGTCTCGCGGAACACCTCCAGCGCCTGCTCCATCCGGCCGCGGAAGTCCGGGGTCAGGATCTCGATGCGGGTCTGGGGGCTGTGCTCGCGGATCTCCTTGATGCAGTCGGCGAAGTGCTGGGCACCGCCGTCGCGCAGATCGTCGCGGTCCACCGAGGTGATCACCACGTACTTGAGGTTCATCTCCTTGATGGTCAGTGCCAGCTTCTTCGGCTCCTCCGGATCCAGCGGCAGCGGGCGGCCGTGGGCCACGTCGCAGAAGGGGCAGCGGCGGGTGCAGATGGCGCCCATGATCATGAAGGTGGCGGTGCCGTGGTTGAAGCACTCCGCCAGGTTGGGGCAGGAGGCTTCCTCACACACAGAGTGCAGCTTGTTCTTGCGCAGGGTGCTCTTGATGTGCTCGATCTTCTGGCTCGACGGCGGCAGCTTGATCCGCATCCACTCCGGCTTGCGCAGCACTTCCTCGCTGGGATCCGGCATGAATTTCACCGGGATCAGGGCCATCTTGTCGCCATCGCGCAGCTTGACGCCCGGCTCCATACGAACGGGTTTGCTCATGATTCACTCTCGGTGTTTGTTATTGTCTGGTTGATAGCCACCAGGGTCATCTCTGTGCCCTCATGGCCAGGCAGCATGGGCTTGCTCATGCCGCCTCTTCGGTATTCGTGATCTCTTGGTAGCCAATCAGGCGGGCCAGCTCCGTCACCAGCAGGGACTGTGCCTCGGCGACGCTCTGCGGGCCGCCCAGGGCGCTGGTCTGGGTCATGGCCATACCCGCATAGCCGCACGGATTGATGCGCAGGAAGGGGGTCATGTCCATGTTGACGTTGAGAGCCAACCCGTGGAACGAGCACCCCTTGCGAATGCGCAAGCCCAGGGACGCCAGCTTGGCCTCCATGCCCAGATCGCTCTTCACGTAGACGCCCGGGGCATCGGCCTTGGCGTAGGCCTCGATATTGCTTTTGGCGAGCGTGTTGATGATGGCGGTTTCGAGGCAGGTCACCAGCTCCCGTACAGAGAGCTTGCTGCGGCGCACATCCACCAGCACGTAGAGCACCAGCTGGCCCGGGCCGTGATAGGTCACCTGGCCACCGCGATCACTCTGCACCACCGGGATGTTGCCGGGGGCGAGCAGGTGTTCGGCCTTGCCGGCCTGACCCTGGGTGTAGACGGGGTCATGCTCCACCACCCAGAACTCGTCCGGGGTGTCGGGGGTGCGATTGTCGGTGAACGCCTTCATGGCGTCCCACACCGGCTGGTAGGGGCGACGGCCCAGCTGTCTGACGAGCAGTTGGCCGGCTGACGGTTGTGGCTCGGCGGGCGTTTCGAGTGACATCTTTCCTCACTGGCGGCGCGGTGTCGGTACGGTCGCCGCTGCGACCGGGCGGCAAATAATCAGTCGCCCCGGTGGCGGGGCGAAAGAGGCAGCTTACAGGACGTAACGAACCAGCTCGATCTTGCCAAGGGCGGTATACATGGCCTCGATGTGTTCCTTGCTCTGGGCGGTGACCGTCACCCGTACCGAGTGATAGTTGCCCTTGGAGCTCGGTTGAACGGTCGGGCTGTAGGTGCCGGGAGCATGTTGCTGCAGCACTTCCACCACCATGTCGGGCAGGGCGGGATCGGCCACGCCAAGCACCTTGAACGGGAACTTGCAGGGGAACTCCAGCAGTTCATCAAACTTGGTATTCATCTACTTCACCTTTCTGGGTCGCCGGGACGCGGCGTCATCTTTACGTCTTTGAGGGCCGCCGAAACGGTCCCCTCATCAGCCCCCAGGGGGCAGTTCCCAGTCTATATGGGCATGAGCCGCCTCGGGATCAAGACCCGGCGGTGCGGCAAGACGTGGAAATGCTGCTTTTTACCACAAATCGTCAGTCGGCGGAACCTGCAGATTACAGGGTTATTGACTGGACAGACCGCAAAAGACAGCAGCGGCGCCTGTTGGCGCCGCTGCTTGAGGAAGGGTCTGTTACTTGAACCAGCTGGAGACCAGCATCACCAGGTAATCCCACAGGCGGCTCATCAGGCCACCTTCCTGCACCTCTTCCAGGGCAACCAGGGGAACCTGCTTGATCTCCTTGTCCCCTTGCTTGAGGTACACGGTGCCGACGCGCTGGCCCTTGGCCAGGGGCGCCTTCAGCTCGCTCTCCAGCTGGAAGTCCGCCTTGAGGTTGTTGCCCTGGCCACGGGTGACCAGCACGGAGACGTCCTTGTCGACCCCCAGCTTCACTTCCGGCTTGTCGCCCATCCAGATCTTCTGGGTGACCAGTTCGGTGCCCGCCTTGTAGGGGGTCAGGCTCTGGAAGAAGCGGAAGCCGTAGGTGAGCAGCTTCTTGCTCTCGGCGGCGCGGGAGGCCTCGCTGTTGGCCCCCATGACCACGGCGATCAGGCGCATGCCTTCGTTGTTGGTGGCGGAAGAGACCAGGTTGTAGCCGACCTGGCTGACGTGACCTGTCTTGATGCCGTCAACCTGCAGGGATTGGTCCCACAGCAGGCGGTTGCGGTTGTGCTGGGTGATGCCGTTGAACACGAAGGACTTCTGGGAGTAGATCTTGTACTCCTCCGGCTGATCGTGGATCAGAGCCTGACCCAGGCGGGCCATGTCGCGGGCGGTACTGTAGTGGCCCTCTTCATCCAGGCCGTGGGGGTTCTTGAACTGGGAGTCCTTCATGCCGAGCTTGGCGGCCCAGGCGTTCATCAGGCTGGCGAAGGAGTCGGTGCTGCCTGCCAGGTGCTCGGCCATGGCGACGCAGGCGTCGTTGCCGGACTGGATGATGATGCCCTTGTTGAGATCATCGACGGAGACCTGCTTGCCCACCTCGATGAACATCTTGGAGGAGTCGGAGTAGTTCTTGGACCAGGCGTTCTGGCTGATGGTCACCATGTCGGTGCCCTTGATGTTCCCCTTGTGCAGCTCGTCGCCGACGATGTAGGAGGTCATCATCTTGGTCAGGCTGGCGGGGGGCAGACGCTCGTCGGCGTTCTGCTCGGCCAGCACCTGGCCGGAGAAGTAGTCGATCAGGATGTGGGCCTTGGCGGAGATCTCGGGCGCGGCAGGCACCACCATGGGGGCGCTGTTCAAAGTGGGGACCGGCTGGGCACTCGGCAGGGCCGAATCCGGGGTCGGAACAGGCTGGTTGGCCTGAGCGGTGGCGCTTAACAGGGAGGCCAGAATAACGGAGCGGGCAAATTTGGACATCTTGAAATTCCTGGTGCCTGGATGGGTTGTACCCAAGTTGAAAAAAAGCGGGCCCCACTATACCAGATGTGCGTGTCGGTCATAGTCCGAGATGCGACCTGGACGGGATTTTATGGGATGGTCCCCGACCTCGCGTCGTATCCCGGCGCGAGGTCGGGGCGGGTATCAGGGCACGATGAAGGCCTGCTCCAACCCACCCTGGCGTATCTGCTCGAGCAGGGGGGCCTGCTTGTCGCTGGCCACGGGTCCGAGCAGGACGCGGAAGACGGCGCCATGTGCCACCACCTGGTACGGCACGCCATAGCGCTGGGTCATCACCTTGCCCATGGCCTCGGCCCGCGCCTGCGAGCCACTGGCGAGCACCTGGATCATCTTGCCCTGGGTCGCACCGGCCTTGGGGGGGGAGACGGTGGTGGTCGCCGTGGCGGCAGGAGCAGGGGCGGCCTTGGCCGGTGCCGTGGGGGCCGGCGTCTCGTTGACGAAGGAATTGGCTGCTGGCGCCGCAGGCTCCATGGGCGTCATCGGGGTCATGGGCACCATCTCCACAATCTGATCCGGCTGATCGGTGATGAGTTCGAGGCGCACCCGGGCCTCACCCCCTTCCACCATCTCCAGCTGCGCGGCGGCGGCGTGGGAGAGATCGATGAGGCGATCGCTGCCGAAGGGGCCGCGATCATTGACGCGTACTATGGTCTCCAGACCGTTGTCCAGATTGGTGACCCGCACGTAGCTTGGCAGGGGCAGGTTGCGGTGGGCGGCGCTGAACAGGGTGCTGTCCTGCACGTCGCCGTTGGCAGTCTTGTTGCCGTCCAGATCCCGGGAGAGCCAGCTGGCGGTGCCTTCCTCGCTGTAGTGCTTGATGTCGCGCCACACCTCAAACTTCTGCTTGCCGATCCAGTAGTCCCGGTTGCCGCTCTCGCTCATGGGTTCGGGGCGGGGAATGGCGCCGGTCGCCTGGGGGATCTCGATGACCTGGGGTTTCTCCTGGGGGACGGGCTCTGGCGGCAGCGGCTGGGGTTCGGGTTGGCTGCTACAGGCGGCCAGCAACAAGGTCAGGCTGAGGGGAAGAAGTTTGTGGCTGTAATGCATAAGCGTCCTGGATTGCTTGACTGAGTTGATGCACCGCCATCGCATAGAGAGGGCTGCGATTGTAGCGGGTGATCACGTAAAAATTGTGGCGCGCGACCCAGTATTCCGGTCCTTCGGCCTGCTCCATCGCCAGCAGTTTTACCGGCGTCTCGGGTGACGGCGGTGTGGCGACTTCAATGCCCGCAGCGGCCAGCTCTGCCCAGCGGTGTCTTAGCTCGGGCTCGGGTGCAAGCAGGGTACCTACTGGCACCAATCCGATCAAGGCGGGCTCCACCACAGGCTCGCCCCAGCGCCAGTGGTGCAGGGCGAAGTAGTTGGCCACGCTGCCGATGGCATCTGCCGGGTTGGCGAAGAGATCCCGCTTGCCGTCTCCGTCGAAGTCGACCGCGTAGTGGCGGTAGCTGGAGGGCATGAACTGGCCCATGCCCATGGCGCCGGCATAGGAGCCCTTGAGGGTGGTGAGCGGCCACTTCTCTTCCCGGGCAAGCAGCACCAGCTGGGCAAACTCCTTGGCGAAGAAATCCGCCCGTTCGGGGTAGTGGAATCCCAGGGTGTAAAGGCTGTCGAGCACCGGATGGCGGCCCATCTGTCGACCGTAAAAGGTCTCGATGCCGATGATGGCGACGATGAGGGAGGCGGGGACCTGGTAGGTCTGCTCTGCCCGTGCCAGGGTGGCGGCATGGCGCTGCCAGAATCCCACTCCGTCCCGGATGCGCTCCGGGGTGACGAACAGCGGCCTGTAGCGGTGCCAGGGCTTGGCTTCCCAGGGGCGGCGGATGGTGTCCAGCACCTCCTGGCGCAGGCTGGCCTGGGCGGCGGCGGCCTGCAACTCTGCCAGCGGCACCTGCTGCTGCTCGGCCAGCAGGCTGAGCCGGGCCGGCGAGACGGCAGCACCCGCCGTCAGGGTGCACAGAGATAGAGCCAGCCAGCCGAGCCGCATCAGGCGAGCAGCCGCCTGTGGGTCTGGATGGACATCAGAACGCCGAAGCCCGCCATCAGGGTCACCATGGAGGTGCCGCCGTAGCTCACCAGTGGCAGGGGAACTCCTACCACCGGCAGGATGCCGCTTACCATGCCCATGTTGACGAACACATAGACGAAGAAGGTCAGGGTCAGGGCGCCCCCCAGCAGGCGTTCGAAGCTGTTCTGGGCCTGCATGGAGATAAACAGGCAGCGGCTGATGATGTAGAGGTAGATGACCAGCAAGAGGGCCACTCCCACCAGACCGAACTCCTCGCTGAAGACGGCGAAGATGAAGTCGGTGTGGCGCTCTGGCAGGAATTCGAGCTGGGACTGGGTGCCTTGCAGCCACCCCTTGCCGAACACGCCACCGGAGCCGATCGCAATCTTGGACTGGATAATATGATAGCCGCGACCGAGCGGGTCCTTCTCCGGGTCCAGCAGCATCAGCACCCGCTGGCGCTGGTAGTCGTGCATCAGGAAGAACCAGAGTACCGGCATGAAGGCGCAGATGAGCAAGACCGCGAGCCCGATGAGCCACCAGCTGATCCCCGCCAGGAAGATGACGAAGAAGCCGGAAGCGGCCACCAGGATGGAGGTGCCGAGATCGGGTTGGGCCGCGATCAGCAGGGTGGGCAGCAGCACCATCACCAGGGCGATCATCACATGGCTGAACTTTGGCGGCAGGGAGTGCCGGCTGAGCCAGGCGGCCACCATGATGGGCATGGAGAGTTTCATCACCTCGGAGGGCTGGAACTTCATGAAGCCGAGATCGAGCCAGCGCTGGGCCCCCTTGCCGATATGGCCGAACACGTCCACCGCGATGAGTAGCAGCACCACCACCGCAAACAGGGGCACCGACCAGCGGGCATAGAGGGAGGGCGGCAGCTGGGCTATGCCGATCATCAGACCGAAGGCCAGGGCGCCGCGCACCAGCTGGCGCACGATGGAGTCGAGATCCTGGCCCGAGGCGGAGTAGAGCACCACCATGGAGAGGGCCATCAGGGTCAGCAGGCCGAGCAGCAGCGGCAGGTCGATGTGCAGCTTGTACCAGATGCTCTGCTGGCGGGCAGAATTACTCATTGGGAAACGACCTCACTCGGTTGGGACGGCTTTTCCGGTGCCGGTGGCAACTGGGGTTCCGGCGGGAGCAGATAGGCATCCAGCATGTGGCGGGCGACCGGTGCCGCCATGGCGCTGCCGCCCCCGGCGTTCTCCAGCACCAGGGCGACGACCGCCTTGGGTGCCTCGAAGGGGGCGAAGGCGACGAACAGGGCGTTGTCGCGGTGCTCCACCTTGGTGGTGGCCGCGTTGTAGACCTGGTTCTCCTTGAGACCCACCACCTGGGCGGTGCCGGACTTGCCCGCCGCCTTGTAGGGGGTATTGGCGAAGGCGCGGCGCCCCGTCCCTTCGTGGCCGTTGATGACGCGCCACATGCCGTCTTTGGCCACCTGCCAGTAGGTATCGCTCTTGGCGGCGATGGCCACGTTCGGGTTGATGGGGGCGTTGACCACGCCATCGGACGAGGCGGTGCTCTTGAGCAGGTGCGGCGTCACGTCGTGACCGTTCTGGGTCAGGATGCTGATGGCCTTGGCGAGCTGGATCGGGGTGGCGCTCCAGTAGCCCTGGCCGATGCCGATGGAGATGGTGTCCCCCTGGTACCAGGGTTGACGCCAGCGGGCCATCTTCCAGTCCCGGGAGGGCATGACGCCCCGGGTCTCTTCATAGAGGTCCACGCCGCTGTACTGGCCGAAGCCGAACTTGGTCATGTAGCTGTTGATCTTGTCGATGCCGACCCGGTAGGCGAGATCGTAGAAATAGGTATCCGCCGACACTTCGATGGCGCGATAGACGTCGAGCCAGCCGTGGCCCCAGCGGCGCCAGTCCCGGAACTTCTTGGTGGTGCCCGGGATGGAGAAGCTGGGCCCGCCGAAGTAGCGGTAATTGGGGGTGATCGCCCCCTCGTTGAGCCCCATCACCGCCATCATGGGCTTGACGGTGGAGGCGGGGGCATAGATGCCCTGGGTGGTTCGGTTCACCAGCGGCCGGGCGGGATCATTGAGCAGCGCCGAGTAGTTGGCGCTGGAGATGCCGGTCACGAACAGGTTGGGGTCGTAGCTCGGGCTCGACTCCATGGCCAGGATGGCGCCGGTGTTGGGCTCCATCATCACGATGGCGCCCCGGCGGCCGGCCAGCAGCTCCTGGGCCTTCAACTGCAGGCGGATGTCGATGTTGAGGTAGATGTCCTTGCCGGGCTCGGGGGGCTGGAATTTCAGGGTACGTACCACCCGGCCGCGGTTGTTCACCTCGACCTCCTGATAACCCGCCACGCCGTGCAGCTGATCCTCGTAGTACTTCTCCACCCCCTGTTTGCCGATGTCCTTGGTGGCGGCATAGTTGGCGAGCTTCTCCTCCTTCTCGAGGCGCTCCACGTCACGGGTGTTGATCTTGGCCACGTAGCCCAGGGCATGGGTGAGGGTATCGCCGAACGGGTAGTAGCGCTTGAGGTAGGCCTCGATGCTGGCCCCCGGGTAGTTATGCTGGTTGACCGAGAAGAGGGCGACCTGGTATTCGGTCAGCTTCTCGAACAGGGGCACGGGCTTGAAGCGGCGCTGACGCTTGACCTCGGCCAGGAACTTCTCCTTGGTCCCCTCCGGCAGGGCCAGCAGGGTGATGAGGTCGTCCGCGGTCTTCTCCAGGTTCTCGGTCTCTTCGGGCACGATCTCCAGGCTGTAGACCGGGCGGTTTTCCGCCAGCAGGACACCGTTGGCGTCGTAGATGAGGCCACGGGGCGGCGCCACCGGCACCACACGGATGCGGTTGTCGTTGGATCGGGTCTGATAGGTTTCGTAAGACTCTACTTGCAGGTAGTAGAGGTTAGCCAGCAGCACCAGCATGAGGGTGACCATGCCGATGTAGGCGACCAGGGTGCGCCGGAAGAACAGACGTCCCTCGGCACTGTGATCGCGCATTTCAATGCGATTCTTCAGCATGCCGTTACCTTGTGGCTGACGTGCGGGTGAGAGAGGAGAAATGCATGCTCAGAGTCGGCATGGGTCACTCTCTGTGATAAGGGTGATTGGTGGTGATGCTCCAGGCGCGGTAGAGGCTCTCGGCCACCAGTACCCGCACCAGGGGATGGGGCAGGGTCAGGGGCGAGAGCGACCAGCTCTGCTCCGCAGCAGCCTTGCACTCGGGGGAGAGCCCCTCCGGGCCACCCACCAGCAGCGCCACGTCCCGGCCATCCAGCTTCCAGGCTTCCAGTTGCACGGCGAGCTGCTCCGTGGTCCAGGGCTTGCCCGGAATGTCCAGGGTCACGATGCGGGAGCGGCCGGCGGCGGCCAGCATGGCTTCTCCTTCCTTTTGCAGGATGCGGGGAATGTCGGCATTCTTGCCGCGCTTGCCTGCGCCGATCTCGACCAGCTCGAACGGCATGTCTTTGGGGAAGCGGCGACGGTACTCTTCGAAGCCATGCTCTACCCAGGCAGGCATCTTGGTGCCCACGGCAATCAACTGGATCTTCATCTTTGGTTACGCTGTCGCCCTTTATTGCGAATTGACCTGGGCGGCGCCGCTCCAGAGTTTTTCCAGCTGGTAGAAGTCGCGGTACTCATCCTGCATCACGTGGACGATGACCGACCCCATGTCCACCAGCACCCACTCGCCGGTGAGTTCCCCTTCCACGCTCAGCAGGTCGAGCCCCGCATGACGGGCCTCGCTGGCGAGGTTGTGGGCGATGGCACTGACGTGACGATTGGAGTTGCCGGAGCAGATGATCATGGTGTCCGTGATGCTGGATTTGCCGCGCACATCGAGGGTGATGATGTCGCGGCCTTTCATGTCATCGATCTTGTCGACGATAAAGGCGAGCAATTCTTGGCCTTGCAATGTCTTCTCCTATCTTCCGGCGCCAGAGGGCGGCGGATTATATCATGGTCACTCCCGTTTCCCAGCCTGGCAAAGGGAGCATCGCCCGGGGAGCCGTCCCGTGGGGGAGGGGCCCCTTGACGATCACTATAGTGTGCAACCCGGCCTGGCAATAGTCAGGGCCGGGCCCGGTGCGCCCGGACGTGTCGGCTGAGCCGCCTGCGTGGCGCCGTTTACTGCGTTGCCGATTAGCGGTAGAGCCCGTGGCGCCGGATATAGTCGGCGACCGGGTTGGGCAGCAGGTATTTGGGATCCTGGCCTGCCGCGAGCAGGGCACGCAGGCGTGTGGCCGACAGCTCGACGGGCAGGTTGTCACAAAGCCAGACATGACCGTGGCGCTGGCGATGGAGATCCTGAATATCCCGGGTCTGGTGGCGGGCCAGCAGCTCGGCCACCTGGACGGGATAATCCGGTTGCCAGCCTGGGCGGCAGCTCACCACCAGATGGGCGTAATCGAGCAGCTCCTGCCAGCGGTGCCAGCCCGGCAGGCCGAGCAGGGAATCCATCCCCATCAAAAAGCAGAGCGGGGTGTCCGGCAGCTCGCTCCTCAACTCGACAAGGGTGTCGATGGTCCAGGAGGGGGTGTCGCGCCTGAGCTCCCGCTCATCCACCACGAATCCCGGGTTGTCCGCCGCAGCGAGCCGGACCATGGCGAGCCGCTGCTCGCTGGAGCAGAGCGGATTGGCCCGGTGGGGCGGGATATGGTTCGGGAGCAGGCGCACCTCGGCCAGACCCAGGGCCTCCCGGGCCTCGATGGCGGGTCTCAGGTGGCCGATGTGAATGGGATCGAAGGTGCCGCCGAGGATCCCGATAGGCGGTGTCAGCATGATTCCGTCTCCAGCAGGGGGAGCGGGGTTCCGTCACGAAAGCCGAGGGTGATGGTTTGCAGCATCAGCCAGGCCTGCTCGGTGTCGAAATGGCGCTGGGCATGGTCCAGCTGGGCCATCAGTTGCCAGAGCTGTCGGATCTTGGGGAAGGGAAGCCGGGTCAGCGCCTGCTGGATGAGCTGCTGGCGACTCTGCCAGATGCGCAGGCGGCTGAAATGCTCCACCAGGGGCTGTCCGGCGCGGGCGGCCAGCGCCAGCTCGGTGAGCTGCTCCAGTTCGCGGCACAGGGTCCAGGCCAGCATGCCGGGTTCGGTGCCCTCGGCGCGCAGGGCCAGCAGGATGCGCTGGGCCCGGTTCACCTTTCCTTCCAGCAGGGTATCGACGAGCTGGAAGGGAGTGAAGTGGGCGTGGCGGATGATGGTCTCCTGCAGATAGGCGACGCTGATGGGCTGGGGCGGGGAGAGCAGGGTCAGCTTCTCGATCTCCTGGCTCGCGGCCAGCAGGTTGCCCTCGTAGGCGTGGCACATGAAGTTGACCGCATCCGGTAGTGCCTTGAGGCCGAAGCGCTGAAAACGGGCGCTCATCCAGCGCGGGAAGAAGCGGGGCTCTGGGTGGTTGACCGGCACATAGGTGCCGTTCTGGCTCAGCTTGTCGAACCAGGCTGCCTTCATCTGGGTCTGGTTGAGGCGGGGGCCCGAGAGCACCAGCAGCAGGTCGGGGTGGAGCTGCTTGCCAATGTCGCTGATGCGGGCGGCGAGATCCTTGTCGATCTTGGCGGGCAGCTCCAGCTCGATGATCTGGCGGGCCGAGAACAGGCTCATGGCCTGGCAGGCATCGTAGACCTGGTTCCAGTCCAGCCCCTGTTCCACCACGAAGCTGTGGCGTTCATCGAAGCCTTGTTTGCGTGCCACCTGACGCACGGCGTCGATGGCTTCCAGCTTGAGCAGGGGCTCGTCCCCAAAAATGAGATAGCAGGGCTTGAGCCCTGCCTTGAGATGATCCGCAAACTGCTCGGGATAGACTCTCATCAACACCCTCTCATCAAGATACGCGCATCAGAACTTGACCTGACTGAGCTGGCGAATAACCAGGTTGGCGGCCTGCTCCTGCATCTCCTTGCCCAGCTGCTCCTGCTCGCGGGAGGAGGCGAGTGCCGCATCCGGCTTGTTCAGGAAGCTGCGGTTGAAGGTGATGGGGAAGACCTGGGTTGGTTTGCCCGGCATGACCACGGTGAACTGGGTGCTGTAACTGAGCAGGTATTCGCGGTCCTGGCCGATGGAGTCGACCGAGGCGACCTGGCTGCGGCTACGTACCCCGGCCAGGGTCAGCACCGGGATGCCCTCCTTGTCGGCGAGTTCGACGCCAGCGGCCTTGAGACGGGTGGTGACCAGTCGGTAGAAGTCGCTCTTGTTGTCACCGACCACTTTCATGGTCATCAGCTCGGGGGGAATGGCGGTGCCCCGCATCTGAAAACCGCAGGCCTGCAGCAGCAGTCCTGTCAGCACGATGGCCATCCAGCGCGTGAAGATGGTGCCCATAAAAAATCCTCTTTGCATGAAGGGAAGAGCGGCGGGCGCAGGGCCCGCCGTCATCATCCGTGTGTCGTCAGCCCCTGGCCCGGACCGTCGGCCGCCGCCAGGGGAGGCGTCATCAGTTGGCCACGATGTTGAGCAGCTTGCCCGGCACGTACACGACCTTGCGCACGGTCAGACCGTCGGTGAACTTCTGTACGGACGCATCGGCCATGGCCAGCTTCTCGACGTCGGCCTGGCTTATCTCGGCCGGCACGGTCAGCTTGCCGCGCATCTTGCCGTTGATCTGCACCACCACCAACTTCTCGGTCTCGACCATGGCCGCTTCGTCAGCCACCGGCCAGGCCGCGACATCGATGTCCCCTTCCTTGCCCAGCATTTTCCACAGCTCGAAGCCGATGTGCGGGGTGATGGGGTAGAGCATGACCACGACCGCTTCCAGCGCTTCCTGCATCAGGGCGCGATCCTGAGCGTCGCTGCCCAGTTTGGCCAGGTTGTTCATCAGCTCCATGATGGCAGCGATGGCGGTGTTGAAGGTCTGACGGCGACCCACGTCGTCGCTCACCTTGGCGATGGTCTTGTGCAGCTCGCGGCGCACGGCTTTCTGGTCGCTGGTGAGGGCGGCGACGTCCAGTGCGGCAACGGCGCCACCGGATACGTGCTCGAAGGTGATGCGCCACAGGCGACGCAGGAAGCGCTGGGCACCTTCCACGCCGGAGTCGGACCACTCCAGGGTCATCTCGGCCGGAGAGGCGAACATCATGAACAGACGGACGGTATCGGCGCCGTAACGCTCGACCATCAACTGCGGGTCGATGCCGTTGTTCTTGGACTTGGACATCTTGGTCATGCCGGAGTGCATCACTTCACGACCCTCAAGGTCGACAGCCTTGGTGATGCGGCCCTTGTCGTCACGTTCCACCTTGACGTCGAGGGGGCTGACCCAGACGTTGCCGCCCTTCTCATCCTTGTAGTAGAAGGCGTCGGCCAGCACCATGCCCTGGCAAAGCAGACGCTTGAACGGCTCGTCGCTGTTCACCAGGCCCGCATCGCGCAGCAGCTTGTGGAAGAAGCGGGCATAGAGCAGGTGCATACAGGCGTGCTCGATGCCGCCGATGTACTGATCCACCGGCAGCCAGTGGTTGGCGGCCGCCGGATCCAACATACCCTTGTCGTAGTCCGGGGAGCAGTAGCGGGCGTAGTACCAGGAGGACTCCATGAAGGTGTCGAAGGTATCGGTCTCGCGGAACGCTTCCTGGCCGTTGTAGGTGGTCTTGGCCCACTCGGCGTCAGCCTTGATGGGGCTCTGGATGCCATCCATCACCACATCTTCCGGCAGCAGTACCGGCAGTTGATCTTCCGGGGTCGGCACCACGGTACCATCCGCCAGGGTCAGCATGGGGATGGGAGCGCCCCAGTAGCGCTGACGGGAAACCCCCCAGTCGCGCAGACGGTAGTTGACGGTGCGCTTGCCCTTGCCGAGCCCTTCCAGCTTGTTGGCGATGGCATCGAAGGCACCCTGGAAGTCGAGACCGTCGAACTCGCCGGAGTTGAACAGCACGCCCTTCTCGGTATAAGCCGCTTCGCTCACGTCGACGCCGCCATCAACCGGCTTGATCACCGCCTTGATGTCGAGGCCATATTTGGTGGCGAATTCGAAGTCACGCTGATCGTGGGCCGGAACCGCCATCACGGCGCCGGTGCCGTAGTTCATCAGCACGAAGTTGGCGACCCAGACCGGCACCTTGCGGCCATCCAGCGGGTGAATGGCGTAGAGGCCGGTGGCCATGCCCTTCTTCTCCATGGTGGCCAGTTCAGCTTCGGCTACCTTGGTGTTCTTGCACTCTTCGATGAAGGCGGCCAGCTCCGGATTGTTCTGGGCTGCTTGCAGCGCCAGCGGGTGACCGGCGGCGATGCCCACATAGGTCACACCCATGAAGGTGTCCGGACGGGTGGTGTAGACCTCGAGGTGCTCGGTCTGACCGTCGATATTGAAGCTGATGTTGACCCCTTCGGAGCGGCCAATCCAGTTGCGCTGCATGGTCTTGACCATCTCCGGCCAGCCTTCCAGATTGTCGATGTCGTTCAACAGCTCTTCGGCGTAGTCGGTGATCTTGATGAACCACTGAGGGATCTCTTTCTGCTCCACCGGGGTGTCACAGCGCCAGCAGCAGTTGTCCACTACCTGCTCGTTGGCCAGCACCGTCATGTCGTTCGGGCACCAGTTGACGGAGGAGGTCTTCTTGTAGACCAAACCCTTCTCGTAGAGCTTGGTGAAGAACCACTGCTCCCAGCGATAGTAGTCCGGCTTGCAGGTGGCCAGCTCGCGATCCCAGTCATAACCCAGACCCAGCATCTTCAGCTGGTTCTTCATGTATTCGATGTTTTCGTAGGTCCAGGGGGCCGGCGCCGTGTTGTTCTTGATGGCGGCGTTTTCTGCAGGCAGGCCGAAGGCGTCCCAACCGATGGGTTGCAGCACGTTCTTGCCATTGAGCCGTTGATAACGGGAGATCACATCACCTATGGTGTAGTTGCGAACGTGCCCCATGTGTAGACGACCAGACGGATAGGGGAACATGGAGAGGCAGTAGAACTTTTCCTTGTCTACTTTCTCCACCGCCTTGAAGGTTTTCTTGGCATCCCAGTGCTTCTGCACTGCTGGTTCTATGGATTGGGGAACGTATTGCTCTTGCATTGGTGACATCCGGATCTGTGAAATGAATAGATAAAACGGCTGGGAAATCCCGATAGAATACCCATATCCTGCGGCGGCAACAACCGCCAGCATCCGCCCGGTCTCGGGCCAGGTCCGGTACCCGCGAGGATTTGCAGAGCCGCGAGAGTCGCAACGAAGTGAGAATGGCAACCGCCGCCCGTATCCGCCGAGCCCGAGGTCAGGGTCTGGCTCGATCGGGATTCAGCAGAGGAGTGATGGCCATGGACAAACGTCGACAAGGGTATGAAGCCTTTATCGCCCAGCTCAAGAAGCAGTGGGAAGAGACGGAAGCGTTTCAGGGAGAGCGCCTCAACCGGATGATCGCCAAGGTGCAGGCCTATCTGGAGGCGGCCGGGGATCTGACCCAGGACGAGCTGGCGCTGATCGCCGAGTATGTGAAGCGGGATCTGGGCAACTATGACGAAGGGCGCAAGGATGAGCAGGTGGAGGAGTCCGCCTTCATGCTGGCGCTCAAGGACACCGCCTGGTCCTGGCTGGCAGACGTGACCGACCGCACCCAGGTGGAGTGGCAGGAGTTGGCGGACGAGCTGGAGCACAAGGGGGTCTACCGGGCCGGCGACTGGGTGGGGCTCGGAGTATTGGTGTGCGATCACTGCGAGTGGCGCCATACCGTGCTGCACCCGGAGCAGCTTGGCACCTGCCCCGAGTGCGGGGCCGATGAGTATCACCGTGAGCCGCTGTCTCCTTGAGCCGCCAGACTGTGCCAAGCCATAAGCCAAGCCATAAAAAGAGGCGCCCAAGGGCGCCTCTTTTGTTTATCGGGGTTGTGTGGTCTTAGCCCTTGCGTGCCCAGGGGTGGGCACGGGGGCGTAGCCACAGGGCCAGCCCCAGCAGGGCGGCGGCCAGGCCATACATGGGCCAGCTGC
>JADHEF010000112.1_pt1 | contig 93521 bp, 61 predicted proteins | sample 8952391 | NCBI WGS metagenome assembly JADHEF01 (sample SAMN16124439, study PRJNA663245) | bioreactor sludge metagenome | isolation source: sludge (nitrite) | place: India:Bengaluru | collected 2019-02-28
CGAGTGGATCACTTGCACGCGCCGATTTACATTGCTGCCATACGGCTCGGTAAACACGTCTATGTCGAGAAGCCGATGGCCCACACGATTGAGGAGGCGCTTCTGATGGGCGAGGTCGCAGACATGCAGGTCGTGACGCAAAAGCAAGAGCTTTTCCCTGCCAGGTTGATAATGAGGTGATGTGATGAAATGGTCGACCTATCCGGTTCTTGTGCTTGCGCTGTCGCTGTGCGCATCGAATTCGGGAGCGGCTGCGGGGGACGATGTGTCCGCCAAGGCTGTAGAGCGCGCGCATGATGAGTTGTGGCGGCGGTTTGTTGACGGTCACAACGTCATTCTCGATTATACTGCGCTAGACGGGACTTACAGCCGCCCGACGCCCGAGGAGTGCCGCCAACACAAGCCGAGCGCGCTCTCGTGGGGCGTGCCGGTGGAGGACGGGCCGATGTTCAACGGTCTGTACCTCGACGGTATATGCTGCCGTTGGAGAGTGACGCGAAGCGAGTCTGACCGCGAGAAAGCGCGGCGTCTTGTGGATGGCCTGCTTTTTCTCTCGTCGTTGGGCGATACGCCCGGGTTCATCGCGCGCGGTGTCGCGACGGATGGCCGAACGACCTACCCGATGGGCTCGAACGACCAGACCACGCCTTGGCTTTACGGCCTCTGGCGATATGTGCAGGACGGCGTGGCTGAGCCGTCGGAGCGCGTCAAGTTGATTGAGGCTTTCAAAAAGCAGGTGGGCGAACTGGAACGCGCGGAATGGCGCATGCCGTGCGATGGCGGCCCGTCGAAGTATCGCGGCGATTTCAAGCGGCCGACGTGGGAAAGCGTCCCGCGGCTGCTATTCGTGATGAAGGCTATGTACGGATTTACTGGCGACGAGGCGTGGCAGCAGAAATATCGCGCGGCCTTGAACGAAAAGGTTGGAAAGGAGCCGCGGTCTCGGCTCGAGATCTGTAAAACGGGTATGGTTTTCGATCCGGGGCAAGGCCGTCGGCACTCATGGACCGGTTCCGAAGGCGTTGTGTGCCTGCGCGCTCTATGGGAAATGGAAGAAAATAGCCAAGTGCGAAAGGCTTACGCGCGTGGCCTGCTGGCCAGCGCCGAGCTGTCCGCCAAAAGTCTGCCGCTGTGTCGGCGTTTCGATGTCAACGGCACGGAGCGTTTTAATCCGGACTGGCGTGTGATGAATGAGGCATGGCGGCCTCAAAATAGCGAGGAGGAAACCATCGCTGTGGCAAATGCTGGCTTGAAGGTGCAGCACCGCACATCGCCTCGGCTTGGCGTTGAGAAGGAGTTCATGCGCGAACCGTGTTTTGCCGCCTGGGTCGTGACGCTTTGTCCGGATCCGGAGTTCGTGGCTCAACACCGCGCCGCGATCTGCGAGGTGCTCACGCACTATCAGTTTGACCGACTTTACCTGTCACAGTTCTTTGCGGTCGAGTCTGCCTGGTGGCGTCTCAGATGTATTGAAAGGTTCCCCGTAAACAAGTGATCACTTTCGGAATGACAGGCCATGTCCCGTTGTCTCCTCATACTCCTGTTTGGTCTCGTGATCGCGACGGTTATATCTGCTCCGCTTGTCAGCGCGCAGGGGGAGACGAACTGTTTTTTTGTCGCCACGAATGGGAGCGACGCCTGGTCCGGCACACTGGAGCGTCCTAACGGTTCGGGTACGGATGGCCCGCTGGCCTCGCTACAGGGCGCGCGCGATGCCATCCGCAGACTCCGGGGCCAAGCGGCTTCCCAGTGGCCTGTGCGCGTCGAGGTCGGCGACGGAACGTATGCGTTGACAGCGCCTCTGTTGCTCGGGCTCTCGGACACGGGGGGGCCGACGAACCCCATCGTCTATCAAGCGGCACCCGGAGCACGACCGCTCTTTAGCGGTGGAAGGCGTATTCACGGATGGACGCGCGGTACGGACGGACGCTGGGCGAGATCTTGACCTTCACCAACAAGGCACCTTGGGCCTTCAGCGGCGGTCAGCGCTACCACATCGAGAACCTAGCCGCGGCCTTGGATGAGCCGGGCGAGTGGTTTTTGTCCCGCGACGGCATGCTGGACTATTGGCCGCAGCCGGGGGAGGACATGAACACCGCGGAGGTGATCGTTCCGCTGGCCGAGAGCTTTATTGAGGTCGGCGGCGATCCGGCCAACGGTCAGTTCGTTCAGCACATCACCTTCCAAGGCCTGAATTTTCAACACGGGCAGTATGTGTTGCCTGCATCGGGCCATGCGTCCAATCAGGCGGAGTCGGACCTGCCTGCCGCCATCACCCTGAACGGTGCACGCAACGTCTCGTTCGTCGACTGCGAGATTTCTCACATCGGGCGGCACGCTATCCGAGTCCAGCGCGGCTGCCGTGACTGTTTAGTCCTCCGTTGCTACCTGAGCGATCTAGGTGCCGGCGGAGTCTACATCGGCGAGACGGTGCAGCGTGCGGGAGAGAATGACCGCACCGGTTTCATCACGGTCGACAACACCATCATTCGTGCGGGAGGGCGCATACATGCGGGGGCCATCGGCGTGTGGATCGGTCAGAGCTTCGACAATCGGGTCACGCACAACGAGATCTCGGATTTTTACTACACAGGCGTCTCCGTCGGTTGGACGTGGGGATATGGCTCATCGCTCGCCGCGCGCAATCATGTCGATGAAAACCATATTCACCACTTGGGTTGGGGTGTGTTGAGCGATATGGGCGCGGTCTATACGCTTGGCCTTTCTCCGGGAACAACGGTGAATGGGAATTATGTGCACCACATTTACAGCTATTCCTACGGTGGCTGGGGACTCTACAACGACGAGGGCAGCAGCGGCGTTCTGCTTGCGAGTAATGTGGTTCACGATACCAAGACGGGCGGTTATCACCAGCACTACGGCGAAACGAACACGGTGAGGAACAATATTTTTGCACACGGGGTCACCGCGCAGCTCCAGCGCTCGCGGTTGGAAACCAACCATGTTTCGTTTGTTTTTGAGAACAACATTGTTTATTGGTACAGTGGCACGCTGCTGTACTCGCAGTGGTCAGATACCGCAAATTTCATGATGCGCAGCAACCTCTACTGTCAGGTTAGCGGCACGAATATCAGTTTCGTCGGCAACACTTTTGCCCAGTGGCAGGCTATCGGGCAGGACCTCGGCTCAAACATCGCTGATCCATGTTTTGAAGATGGCATGAACCGTGATTTCCGCCTGTCCTCAACGAATGTGACTGCGGTGGTTGGTTTTCGGCCGTTTGATTACTTCAGCGCCGGTGTGTATGGAGATGCCGCCTGGCGGGCCAAGGCCCGTATGCCGAGCGAGCCGGACAGGCTGCCGCAGCCCGTCTCATATGCGCCATTCGATTATAACGAGGACTTTGAAGAAGTGGGCATCGGCGCCCCGCCGCCATATGCGAATCTCAACGGAAGTACGATCGGCGGCGCTAGCATCGGGGTGGTTTCCAACGTTCCGGCATTCGGCGCGCGCTGTCTGGCTATAACCGATGCGCCCGGACTCGCGCAGACGTTCTATCCGTTTTTCAACTATACGCTTTCGGACCTGATCGGAAATTTGAATGTCGCGTTCGCTATCCGGTTAGCTGCCGATACGAGAATGTACCATGAATGGCGTGATTATACGGGAGGTGGCTACCTCGCCGGGCCGCAAGTGATCATTGACCGGTGTCAGCTCAAAGTGGGGGCGCAAAAGCTGGCTGATATTCCTTTCAATCAATGGCTGCGCCTTGAGATTTCGTGTAGCACCACAAGCTATGCCTCTCAGGGCTGGAAATTGGGTTTGACCCTCCCGGACCAGTCCACGCAATGGTTTGACAACCTACATACAGGCAACGCCAATTGGTCAAAGCTGGACTGGCTGGGATGGGTGAGTGAAGCGACCAACACCACGACCTTCTATTTGGACAATCTTACGATGACCAACCCGCCGGTCTACCTCCAGGCACCAACGCCACCGGCACCGGTGATTTCAGGACTCGCCGACCGGACAATCAACGAAGACTCCTCCACAGGACCGATCCCCTTTACGGTGGCAGACGCCGATACGGCTGCGGACCTGCTCGCGCTCAGCGTGAGCTGTTCCAATACGCGTTTGGTTCCGGAAGGTGGATTGACGCTTGACGGAAGCGGCACGAACAGGACGCTCGCCGTTACGCCGGCATCGGATGAAACCGGTGTCGCGACTATCTGGGTCATCGCGGATAACGGCCGGTTTTATTCCACGAACTCGTTTCAACTGACAGTTATGCCGGTGGGCGGCGATGCGCTGCGCTCCGTCACGGTCACGAGCCCGCGATACGACATAACGAATGCTGCCTCGGTTCTGGTCTCTGCTGCCGTCGACGATCCTGACGGCGCTCTAGTCGGAATTGATCTTTATGCGGACGGTCAGGTATTGGCTAAATCCGTTGCGTGGCCCTTCGCGCGGTACTGGACGAATCTGAGATACGGTCGGCATGCGGTGGTTGCTGTGGCGCACGACACGACGGGTGCCGTTGTGACCTCTGTACCGTCGATTTTCAACAATTATCTTCCACTTTTGGTGCCGACGCTCGTTTCCAGCGGTGCCGAATGGCGCTACTTTGATCGCACCAACGACCTCGGCACGGTTTGGCGCGGGACCTCGTTCGATGATAGCGGCTGGAGCAGCGGCTCAGCCATGCTGGGCTTCGGCGACGCCAATGGCGTTTTACCCACGACAACCGTAGACAATAACCGTCAGTGGACGACCTATTTCAGGCGAACGTTCCTTGTAACTTGTACTTCTTCGATCGATAGGGTACATATGCGACTTCTGCGCGATGACGGGGCGGTTGTCTATCTGAATGGTACCGAAGTCTGGCGCGATAATCTTCCGGCCGGAATCATCAGCAATGCGACGCCGGCGAGTACCAGCATAGGTGGGGTGGCGGAAAGTATCTGGCTGACGAATGTCCTGGCTTCCAGTCTGCTTGTCGTAGGCACCAATCTGCTTGCCGTGGAGATTCATCAGCAAAGCCTGACAAGCACCGACATCTCGTTTGACTTCGAACTCGGAGTGACTGTTTCTCTGCCGGAGGAGCCGGTCTTGCGTGCGACTGCGGGGGGGGCCGGGCTGTCGCTGAACTGGGCGGCCAACGATGCCGGGGCCTTCTCGGTCTATATGGCGACCAATCTGATGCGCCCGGTGACGTGGTCCTTGCTAACGAATCGGCCGGCCTTTATTGAGCCTTGGTGGAACCTGACGCTCCCAGTGCTGCCGGGCGGCTGCGGTTTCTTTCGGCTGCAATCTCCTTGAGTTGCTTTTCGTGGACAGTAAAAAAGATGCGTCTTGATCATGGCGGGAAGGATGCGTAGACTTCATCGAAAAATGAAACAGCAGGTTGGTTTAGAGAATCAACCAGAAGTGGGTAAGGGGGAACAATGAGGGACATCAGTCGGATCTTGGTGGGCGTCGGGTTTGTTTTTCAGTGCGCGTGCGGAATGGATTTCTATGTCGCGCCGAAGGGGAGCGACTCGTGCCCGGGAACAAAGGAGCAGCCGTTTGCGACATGGGAAGCGGCACGGGATTCGGCTCGCAAGGCCGGTCCGGGACCTCACAGGATTGTGGTGCTTCCTGGAGATTATTATTTGGAGAAGCCGTTTGAGCTGACGGCAAAAGACAATGGTTTGACGGTCGAGGCCGTAGTGACCAACAGTGTGGTCGTGTATGGCGGCAAGATGGTAACCGGCTGGCGGCGCGACGGCGAGACTTTCTGGTGTGCGGATCTTCCGGGAATCAAGGAGGGTAGGTGGGACTTCCGCGCGCTGGTCGTGAATGGCCGCATGCCTGAACGCGCGCGTCTACCAGAGACCGGCACCTTTATGCACAAGAGCGTGTTTGACGTCAAATGGCTCTCCTCGGTCGGAGGCGGCTGGGAGCGTAAGCCGACGCAAGTGGAACTAACCACGCTTGTTTATGATCCAAAGGATCTGCCTGCGACTTTGGAGGTGCAAAATGTCGAGGTGCGCGTCTACCACATGTGGGACGAATCGCTCGTTGGCGTGGTCAGCAACGACATGGCTCGTCAGGTGTTGACCTTCTCCACGCCCGCCAAATCGCCGGCGGGCTCGTTCGGCGTGAAGAAGTATGTTGCTTTCAACACGCGCGAGGGCATGACCAAGCCGGGCCAGTGGTATCTTGATCGCGCCGCAGGAAAGGTGGTCTACTGGCCGCTGCCGGGTGAGGACATGGCCAAAGCTAAGGTTGTCGCCCCGGTTCTTGAACGTGTCATCCGGATCTTGGGAAGTGATAAAGTGCCCGTAGAAAAGATCAAGCTGCGGGGTTTCTCCGTGCAGGCTACAACCACACCGCTCAAACCGGCAGGGTTCGGTGCTGGGGCGTATGACGGGGCACTCAACATCGTACATGCGCGACAGTGTGCCATCGAACACCTCGAAATCCGCAACGTGGGTGGTCAGGGTATTCAGTCGTCGAATCTCTCTGAGTGTCGCATCGAAAGCTGCCTTGTTCATGACATCGGCGCCTGCGGCATCAGGTCCAGTGGCAGAGACAGTCTGATCGTCGGCAATCATATTCACCACGTGGGCCTTTATCATCCGAGCGCGGTGGCGTTGCATGCGCAACACACGTTGACGGAAGCCGATCCCAAAGGGTTCCACATTTACCGCAACGAGGTCCACGACGCGCCTTACTGTGGGATCATACTGGGAGGTGGAGGACACCTGGTGGAGGAAAACCTGATTTCACGCGTGATGCGCGAACTGCAGGACGGCGGGGCGATTTACGGCGGAGTTAAGCGCTGCATTCTGCGCGGAAATGTGGTGCGAGACGTAGTGAAGATGGGCGAGGGCTACGGTGTTTCGTCCTATTATCTCGATGAGGGTTCTCAGGACTGCATCGTAGAACGTAACGTGTCGATCGGCGTGGAGCGCCCGACACACAACCATATCGCGAGCGATCTGATCATCCGCGACAATGTGTTTGTCGCGGAAACAAACATGTCGCTGTCGTTTGCGCGCTCGCGGCGTTGCTCGTTCATGGGCAACACGCTATTCGCACCCGGCACGATCACGGTCAGTCCACCCAATGCAATCAACCTGTGGACGAACAATATTGTGATCCGTAACGGCTCTGGCAAAGACGGCAGTCCGCAGGCGTTTTCGATCGGAGATGCGATGCCGGAAGCGCCTGTGCCGGGCCGGCGCAGCTACGCGGTGACGGTCGTGCGCACACCTCAGCCTCCTTTGCTAGACGGCGAAATTGGCGTGGAAGAGTGGCCCGGTGGGCTACAGGGTATCGACCGCGAGCCGTCGCGCTGGAGTGCGAGCGGTGCGCCAGCCTTCGCCGAATTTGCCTTTGACGACCAGTATCTCTATGTCGCTGTGAATGTGGTGCTTTTCGATATCGGCAAGCTGAGCAAGGGAGGCGCTTGGGGCAAGGACGACGGCGCGGAAATCTGCATCGCGGGCGACAAAGGCACTTTTGTGGTGCGCGGCTTCGCGGACGGCACGCTCGCGAGCGTGACCGATGCGGGCGTTTCTCAGGATGCGGCGTCTGCTCTCGGTAAGGCGGTCCGCTTTGTGGCAAAGCCTTACGGCAAGACCAAAGGCGACTGGAAGAGCGGCTGGCGAGGAGAGTGGGCGATTCCTTTCGCGTCGTTGGGCCTCAAACCGGAACCGGGCAAAAAGGTTGCTTTTAACCTCGGTCTCTACCGGGCGGAGGACAATGTTTGGCGTTGTCTGGAGGGCACGCAGGCTGAGAATTGGCGGTTGAAAGAAGCCGTGCAGCTCCAGTTCAAGTGAATGAAGCTCTCAACGCCCAACGCGTAAGGTTACAAATGAGAACACGGGTCTTTCGATTGATGTTTTACGGCTGGATACTTGCCGCTAATGCCTCTGTTGCGGGGGATATCTACGTGGCTAACGTCGGAAACGACGCCAATCCTGGAACGAAATCGGCCCCGCTGCTGACGATTCAGGCGGCCGTGAACAGGCTTGGTCCGGGCGACACGTGTCTGATCCGGGGTGGTACCTACCGCGAGACAGTGACCTTTCCGCGGAGCGGCAGTCCGCAGAAACCGATCACCGTCAAACCATACGGAAGCGAATGTGTGACCGTGAGCGGCTGTGACCCGGTGACGGGTTGGACTCCGTATGCGAATAGGATCTGGAAGGCGAACATGCCCTGGACGCTGGGTACGGGGCGCAATCAGGTCTTCTGCAACGGACAGATCATGATCGAAGCCCGCTATCCTAACGCGCCGGCCCCGGGCTTAAATATTCCAGTCTCCGGCCTTTCGGCTCTCTGGCCGACCTATGGCGAATTTTCTCTCCCTCAGGAAACGCGCACCAACCAGCCGGGCCGGATTGTGAGCAAACTGCTGAAAGATCAGCCGGAGGACTACTGGAAAGGCGCACTGTACTGCGGCGTCCATTTCGAGGGCTGGTGCGCTCAAACCGGCGTGATCGAACATTCGAAGCCCGGAGAAATCAGCGTGGGCGACCGAACGCAAGGCTGGTGGTTCGGCTCGGCCTACGGGGGCGGGTATCCGCAGGAGCACGAGGCGGGGCGCGGCATGATCGTTGGCCACAGGCACGCGTTGGATGTCCCCTCCGAGTGGCACTGGCAGGATAACGCGCTTTATTTCATTGCGCCTGATGGCGGTAAGCCTCAAGCGGTCGAGGCCAAGCGCCGGCAAGTCGCGTTTGACCTGAGCGGACGCGAGTATGTCCGGCTCGAAGGGCTTGCAGTCCGAGCCGCGTCAATGCGCTTGGAAAATGCCGCGTATTGCACCGTTGATCGTTGCGATGTTGCCTATGTTTCGCACTATACACGCCATTACGGTATTGGCAGGATCGAGCATGGCCGAGATACGGTCCGGTCTGGTGAAACGGGCATCTACGTGAGCGGACATGACAACGCGTTTCTGAATGGCAGCGTGCGTTTCAGCGCGGGAACCGGTTTTCACCTCAGGGGGTACCACCACACGATCCACAATTGCCTCATCGACGAGGTCAGCTACGTCGGCCACTATCTCAACGCCATTACGGATGCGGTGGACGACTACGCCGACTATGAAAATTTCCTTGTGGGTGGACACGTTATCACTTTCAACACGATGCGCAACGCGGGGCGACACTTTTTCAATATCTACGGCAATGGCCCTAGCCTTAGCTCGCGTGACCGCGGCCCCATGGATTATGCGGCCACGCTTTTCGCGGGTAACCACCTCTACAACGGCATGTTGCTGACGCGAGATGCGGGCTTCATTACCAGCTATTACGCCAGCGGCGGAACGTTAAACGGCCAACATTCGCAGGTGGCCTACAACGTGATGCACGACTGCTATGATATCGCCGCGATGCGCTGGAACATTCTCGGTATGATCTATCTCGACAACGGTTCGCGCGAAGTAGACGTGCACCACAATCTGCTGTGGGCCACTCCCGGCTCGCTGCAGTGCGGCATATGGTTCAATCCTCCCAACATAAATGTCAGCGAGCACGACAATGTGTTCCATGGGCTCTTCACCCGCACGTGCGCTGAGTTGCGGGACGACGATTTCCCCTGCGGTAAGCCCTTCCGGTTCGGTCACGATTTTGGCCATCCTCCGTCCGTGCCGCAGTGGCCGCAGCAGGAAACCGTCGCATTTGATGTGACTGGAGGAATAGACAGTAACTGTATCTTTCTCGGCTCCATAGACTTCGGTGAAGGATGGCAGTCGGCGGTCCTGTGTTTCGCTAGCGATGCTCAAGCGATGAACACGGATCATTCGGTGCGTTGGGCCTCTCCCCGTCACCAAAAGGTCTCCGATCCGCTGGTGCTCGACACGCGGGCCTTAGACGGCAGCGGAGGCGTGACGAAAAACTGGACGGTTTTTAGGACCTCTTCGGGCGGTTGGTTGCGGTTCAATCAGGTTCCCTTGGGCGACGGATACCGCCGCTTCCGCGCCGTGTACGGTACGACGGGGTGCAGTCCGCGCCGCATCGAGGTTCATCTGGATCAGACCAACGGGCTCTTGGTTGGAGAGGCGCGGCTCCCGGCAACCGACAAGCCCCGCAAAGGTTCGATCCAACTGTTTGAAGAAGCTGTGGGAGAACTATCGGAAACGGCAAAGGGCACGCGTGACGTGTACTTTGTGGGCTTTTCGGACGACGGAAAACCGGTGGCCGAGTTTGAGTATTTTCGCTTCGAACGCGCCCGCACGCCCGTGCCGCTCGCGAAGAACGATCTCCTCTTGGAACTGCGCCTCGGCGCACCTGACGGAGAAAAGATCGGCGAATTTGTTCCTCGCTTCACGGGCGGCGCAGAGGAGTTTCGAGAGTTTGTCGCCAGACTCGAACCGGTAAAGCGCGTTCAATCGCTGTTTCTTGTGGTACGTTCTGACCGGCCTATTCCGTCCGCTAGAATCAAAGGTATCAGGTTACAGAAAGCTCAGCCCATCGATTGGTCGACGATTAGTCTGCCACCGCGTCGTTCGTGAGAAAGCTCAGCCCATCGATTGGTCGACGATTAGTCTGCCACCGCGTCGTTCGTGGCTGGGAGCCGGAGCAATGATTCTGCCCCAAGCGGTGAACCGCCCTTGCGCGTCACCTGCCGACACGTTTCGGCAACCGATTCCCGACCGGCCATTCTTCCGGGCGAGTCGCCTCGAATCAGCGCCGGTCATTGACGGCAATTTGAAGGATTGGCTGGGTCGCGCCATTGATCTGAAGCAATCGCTTGAAGGTGCGATTTTTGAGGCAAGCGCCACGCAAGCGTGGATCGGTTACGACGCCGATGCGCTTTATGTGGCGCTGAGCATGCCGATGCGCGATCCGAAAGCGCTGCGAACGTCGGGTCATCTCTGGGGTGCAACGGACGGCGTCGAGATCGCGTTGCAGAACCAGGATGCGGCATCCGGGCCAATCTTGAGCCTGCGCGGCTGGCCGGACGGACACTTCCGTGCTCCGGATCTTGCCGGCGTTCCTTTGTCGTTGCTTCAGAGTCTGGAAAAACGAGTGACCTATCGCAGTGCGGTCGACAGGAAGTCGTGGACTTGTGAATGGCGCATCCCGTTCGACGCGTGCGGATGGAGGTCTGCCTCCGTGGCAACTTTGGCCTGTAACCTGACTGTGCGGAACGTGGCCGACAATGCGTGGCGCACGTGGAAGATTGCGAGCGGCGCCACATACGACCTGCACAACGGCGGCACATTGGTAGTCAATGCGGGTGAGTCGCTGCTGTCGGGCAGTCTGAAGGATGGGCTTGAAGTGTGGCTCGATGCGGCGGACTCTGCGACGGTTGAGAAGGGCGTGGACGGCAAGGTTGTCGCATGGAAGGACAAGAGCGGCAAATCTCGGCACGCGATGCAGGCTCGCAACGAATTCCGTCCACACTATCGGGCCGCCGGTTTGAACGGCAAGGCGACGTTACATTTTGATGATCTGCGGCGGACTCGATTGGAATTGCCCGATCTATCCGACAAGCCGATCACGGCAACGGTCATCGTCGTGCTCAGTAACCCCGACGCGGGCTTGACTCACAATACGAACCAGCGCATCTTTACTGCCAGTGACGGTACAGCCTATGACTATCTGTGTGGAATCTCCTGCAACGTGCCGGGCGCAGAGACCGGCGGTCCGCGCCAGATCACATACGAATTCCGTGACCGCTGGGCCAAACGTGTGCGTGTCGGCTGCTTTTCGCCGAACGACCACACTTTTTTTAATGGCGATATCTCCGAGATTCTTGTGTACAATCGGACTCTGACGCGCGAAGAAAAAACAAAAATCATGGCGTATCTCATGGGCAAGTGGGATCTGTGAGGGGTGTCAGAAAGGTAATGGAGGTATGAGGCGGATCAGACTGACGAAATACGGACCTGAGTTCTCATGCATGGCGTATGGGACATGGCGGTTACTCGCTACGCAGCCGACGGCGCAGGAGATTAACCGGCGACTGAACATGTGTGTGGAATTCGGTATGACCACGATCGATACGGCCGAAATTTATGGCCTCTACGAGGTTGAGAAGGCGCTCGGCGAAGCACTGGCGCTCTCTCCGGGGCTTCGAGAAAAACTGGAAATCGTAACTAAGGCCGGCATTTATGTGCCCTGCAAGGATGTCCCCGAACGGCATACGGCACACTACAATGCGACGGGCGCGCGCCTCATAAAGAGCCTGGATAAGTCGCTGCGGTTGCTAGGCACGGATCACATCGATCTTTTCCTCGTGCACCGGCCAGACTGGTTGTCTCGGGCCGACGATACGGCCGGCGGTTTGAATCAACTGATACGTGACCGAAAAATCCACGCCGCGGGCGTCTCGAACTACAGCCTTTCGCAGTTCGATCTGCTGAACGCCTGTCTGGAACAGCCGCTGGCAACGAATCAGGTCGAGTTTAGTCTGCTGCATCAGGAGCCTCTCACTGACGGTACGTTGCATCAGTGTGAACGCTTAGGCATAGTGCCCATGGTGTGGAGTCCTTTGGCAGGCGGAAAACTGTTCGCGCCTGATACTCCTGCTTCCTTGCGCCTGACGATGGCTGCAGAGTCGATGTCCTCTCGCTACGGTGGTGCGACGCTCGAACAACTTGCTTACGCATGGATCATGGCGCATCCGAGTCATCCGCTGCCTGTGATCGGCACGAACAAAGTCGAGCGTATCAGAAGCGCCGCGCAGGCGGAGTCGCTCACATTGGAGCGTGAGGACTGGTACGCGCTTTGGGAGGCGGCGCAGGGACACAAGGTGCCGTGAGGTCCTTGAACGAAAATGGAGGCAAAATGGGAAAGTGGACACTACGGTTTTGTTTGATTTTTGTATTCGCCGTTGCTTGTGGTTACGCCGGTCATGTGACTGTCGATTTACAGCCGCAGTGGGATGAATCTTTGCCTCTGGCGAACCCCGATAAGGGTTGGTATCACCATTATTTCGACAACTCAATCGATAAGTATCAGCTCTCAAATGACAGCGATCTGACCGCGTTTCCTGGCATGGATCACATTTATTTGCGATTGGCATGGTCATGCCTTGAGCCCGAAGAGGGACGTTTCAACTGGCGCTTGATCGACGAGCAGATCTCCAAGTGGACGAAACTGGGTATGGGCATTTCTTTCCGGATCACATGTAAGGAGACAGGCACGAATCGCGTCGAACAGCAGTTCGCCACGCCGCGCTGGGTACGCGACGTTGGCGCGAAAGGCGGGTACTACAGTAAGGGCAAGGCCTTAGGGCCGGAGGCACCGTGGGAGCCGGTCTTTGACGATCCGGTCTTCCTTGATAAACTCGACGCGTTCTTGTCCGCCTTCGCAGCACGGTACGATGGTCAGGTTTGGCTGAGGTATGTGGATATCGGCAGCCTCGGGGATTGGGGAGAAGGTCACACCTCGTCGGGAAGTCGGCTCAAGTACGGCTATGACACGATGGAGAAGCACATCGACCTGCACCTGCAGCATTTCAAACGAACGTTGCTCGTGATTTCCGACGATTACGTGACCAGCTTGGCGAGCGCGGAGGATCGGAAGCGGTTGCGCGAAAAGATCATTGCCAGCGGGATCAGCTATCGCGATGACAGTATCCTCGTGGACTGGTATGTGAAGACGTTCAGCAGGACGGCTTCGGTGCGTAGCCCGGAACTCTTTGCCGAAACATGGCTCGTCCGTCCGACGGTGCTCGAACTGGAACATTACGGCATGGTCAAGCAACACGGCAACTGGATCGCGCGGTCCGGTTCGTCGCTGGAAAAATTCGGCAGCGGCAAGAGCGGTGCAGATGTATTCCGCAACGCTTTGGAACTGATGCACGCCACGTATATCGGTTATCACGGTTATGCCCGCGAATGGCTGGCAGACAATCCCGCGCTGACAGCTGAACTGTTGAATCGTTGCGGCTACTGGTTCTTCCCGCAAACGGTAACAATCTCTGAACCACTTGTCGCCGGCTTGACAAATGCGGTCAGCATCACATGGCTGAACCGCGGGGTCGCCTGCGCTTATCGTCCCTATACACTGATCCTCAAGTTGGAGGGAGCTGAATCGTTCCTTTGCGACCAGCCTTCTAATAATACACGCTGGTTGCCCGGATCGGCTGAAATGCCTTGGCAGGAGGTTTATTCGATGGCTATTCCGGCCTCGTTTCCGCCCGGCGATCTTCTCTTCAAGTTCAAGATGCGGTCGAGTGCGGCAGTGCGGGACATCAAGTTGCCGCTTAAAAACGCGATGCAGGACAAGGACGGGTTTTATACAATCGGGCGTGTGCGGGTTGCACGCTGAATAAGGGTTCTTATATCGTGAAAACACTCTTCATATGGTGCCTGCTGGTTGGAGTCGCGCATACGTTGCTGGCTCAGTCCACACACGCGTTAGCGCCGCTGTCTGTGCGCGGCGTGAACTATTATCCGCGTGAAACGCCGTGGGGAGGCATGTGGACGAAAACCCCGACAGAGGTCTGGAAAAAGGACATGGAGCTGGCTACGTCGCTTGAGATCAACGCAATCCGGACCTTTGTCTCGTTCTCGCCCAATCTCGAGCAGGCCGGACTGATGCAACGCGACGGCACGCCGACGACCGAGTATCTGGCAAAAATCGAGGCCTTCTTGGCCCTTGCAGACCTCAACGGTATCCGGACAGTCCTCTGTTTCGATTTCGATCCCAAGGTTTTCCAGACGCCCGAGGGAGTAGGGCGCTGGCAGCGGGCGCTCTCTGCCGTGGTCGGTGCACATCGAGGGGACGGGCGGGTGCTGATGTGGGACCTGATGAATGAGCCCGACGACGATGCCAAATGGACAGAAGGCACGCGTGTCTATCTGCGTGACGCGCAAATGTTCTTGCGAGGAATTGATGCGAACCACATGACCACGATCGGGATGACTTGGCGCATCGACCGCATCAAAGAGATCGGCTTGCCGGATGTCGTGCAATATCACGAATATTGCCCAAAAAAAATCTTGTTTGATCAGGGGCCCGCACGCGTGAGGCAGACGATCAATCGCCAGCGGCAGTCTGGCGGCGCGAGACCGGTGCTGATCGGCGAGTTCGGTTTGTGCACGGCGCGCGATCCGGCGCATGGCTTGGGGGAGGCTGCGAGAAGCAGGCTCGGAGATGCACCCGGAACGGAATCCGAGCAGGCAAAACTCTATGAGATCGTGTTGACAGCCGCTGAAAAAGAGCGGATCGCAGGTGTCTTTGCATGGTGTTTGTACGATTATCCGATTCAAAACCCGAACGAGTCGCATTTCGGACTTGTCCGGGCTGATCAGACTCTGAAGCCTGCAGCTCGTGTCTTGCAGAGTACTTTCGGGAGGTGGAAAAGCACACAGGCCGAAGGGCCGTCGGCGGATCCTGAAGTTGCAGGTTATAACCTGCGCATGGGTGCTCAGGCATTTGACGCGTGCTATCAATTCACTACTAACGACATCGTGGTTGAGCAGGCGGAGCATCTGGTAAGGATGGGTAGCGATATCGTCAAGTTTCGCATGGAGGCCGGGAAGTATCGCAAGGACCAGAAGACGTTGACGGCCTTCGTTCAAGTTGACCCTGTCTGCCAGCGTTTATTAAAAATGCCGTTCCATCATTACTTAACTTGGACCAGTATTGCGGCACATGATTCACAACACTACTGGCACAATGGGCCTCAGCCGGATCAAGACGGTCTTGAATATGAGGAGATCCATGAGTTCACTCACTACCTTCTCACCCGCTATAGCGGCTCGGGCAAAAAGTTCTATTTGGGCAATTGGGAAGGTGATTGGCTTCTGGTCGGCACGACCCAGCACGGCACCAACAATCCGTCGCCAGAGGCGGTTCTCGGCATGCGGGCTTGGCTCAATGCGCGGCAGCGGGCGGTTGATGACGCCAAGAGCGAGACCGCGTACACGAATGTGGATGTTTTTGTCTATGTCGAAATCAACCGTGTGCGTGATGCCATGCTGAACAAACCGGGGTCGAACATCCGCATTGTGAACGCTGTGCTGCCGCATGTCCCCGATCTCGACTACGTGTCGTATTCGTCTTACGACGCGCAGAACTTGGCCGAATCCGAATTGGTCCGTACCCTCGATTACATCGTTGCGCAGATGCCTGTTCGGAAAGCAGCCGTGATTCCCGGCCGACGCCTTTTCATTGGCGAATACGGGTTCGGAGGCAATCGGCGCGCACCGGATCAGCAGGTTGAACCCACGCGTGCCTACATGGCCCGGCTTCTTCGCTGGGGGGCTCCGTTCGTGCTGTTCTGGCAAGTCTACAACAATGAGAAGAACAATTATTTTTGTCTCGTTGACGCCCAAGGCGTTCTCACGCCGTGTTATGAGCTCCATCGTCAGTTCCTCAGTACCTCGCGTTTGCGCGTTGCAGACTTTAAACGTCATAATGGACGGTTACCTACTGATGCCGAGTTCACGGCGTTGGCGCTGCCGCTTCTCGATGCGCCTTTGCCGTAAATGATGCACTGAATAGGATGAAACTAAGGGTTTTCAATGTTTAAAACGCTATTAACGAAATGCTCACTTTTGTTGTCAATACTGGCTGTTTTCAGCACCGCAGCGCAACTGTTGCCGGACAACATCGGGTGCGAAATCGTGGCGCGCGAACGCTTGCCAAAAGGATCCTATAGCCTGATTCAGTCGTGGGAGGCTGAAGGATCCCGTAACCATATGACTGGTCGTGCGGTAGACGATCCTCTTGCGTCGGGTGGAAAAGCATGGGAGGCGCGCCGCGTTGATGACGTGCCCAACAGGCACCAGATGTTCGGTCCCTATCTTGATGTGCCTGCAGGGACGTATGTCGTGTTATTCCGGCTCAGGCTTTTGGATGAGGCTGAAGACGACGTCGCCGCATGTCTGGATGCCACGATTGGAGGGGCTGTAAAAGTGTTGGCGGCAACGGACGTGTGGTCCGGCGATCTTTCGCGCGATCGCTATGTACAGATCCCTTTCGCTTTCCAGACTCCAGGGGGGGAACTCGAATGCCGCCTTTTCTGGAACGGTTATGTGGGGTTGCGACTGGATAAGATGACACTTTTTGCGCTACAAGGCGGGTCCTCAACAGGGGCCCTGATGCGCGCGCCGAACGCAGTGCCGAGTGGCCAGCCTGCCGACTTGCCGTATCAATCTACGGTGCGCCCGTTTCCTGATGTGTTTCCGCGAGCCTTGAAACCTGCGCCTCGCCAAATCGTATTCGATCTCCAGACGCAACCTTATGACTGGCGTATGCTTTTGCTGTGTTTGCAAGGGCTCGTTAATCGCGAGCGCCCCTCGCTCTACGCCATTCTGGACGAAACGGACCGGCAGTGGTTGGATTGGATGAAGCAACGCGGCTGGGTCGAAGGTGAAGAGACCGTCGTTGATCCCACGAGGCTCGTCGCACGTTACCGGGAGAAGATAAAAGGTGCTGTCATCTATGATCCACGCCTGGCTTCGACAAAAAACGTAGCGATGATGATCGCAAGTGTTCGGGATGCCGTCGTGGTTTCTCCTCGTCTGGCCCGCGAATTGGGACTGCCCGTGCTGGAGGATCTGCGGGGCCGCTGGAAGACGCACTCCGAAGCGTATCGCTGGGCTTCGGACACGCTCTGGTCTCAGCTCAACTCTTATGTGATGGCCTGCCTTTATCCCGAGAACGCTGACGGCCTCCGCGATTATCTTTATCAGCAGCGTATCTTCACGTTCTGGATCACTGGCCCAATCGACGGTGCGTTGCCGGGTGGTAATCCGACCGCCGAGGCGCAGGTGATGGAGGGGGTTCTCGCCAAGGCGCCTGCGAATATCCCGGTGATGGGGTTCCCGTGGGCGGGCGAAGATGTCGGCATCGGCGAGGGGGCTGGTGTTCGTCTGTTTGCACAGTACGGCAAGTTTCTTGTGGGGACCGTGGGGGTTGGTAACCTCAGCGTGCATTCCGGATATTCCGTTCCTTTGTTTAAACAGCGACCTTCACCTGTGCCTGTGTTGCGGCCTGACAAGATTTACGTGACTTGGCTCATGTCTGATGGCGACAATCTGCCCGTCTTAAGCCGCGGTAACTTTCCGCAACTTTGGCGCGACAAGGCCCGTGGTCGCGTGCCGATCGCGTGGAGCCTGTCGCCGTGCGCAGCGATGATGATCCCCGCCGTCGTGGATTACTACTTCGAAACCGCCTCTGAAAATGATGCCTTCGTAGGAGCGGTCTCGGGGGTGGGGTATACCTATCCTGACAATTATGCGCAGCAGTTCGACGTGGATGCGCGAACGCGGCTTTTCAGCGAGTTCATCGGGCTTACGCGCGATACCCTGCCGCGTTCTGATCTCAAGCAGATTTGGCTCATGGGCGTTTCTCAGCCTGAACTGCTTAATCGTTATGCCGCCGAACTGCCCGGAATCGACGCGATCTTCCCCGATTACGGCAAGCGCCTGAACCGCTACGACGAAATGTTTTACCCTGCCGCACGCGGGGTCCCGGTGTTCCATGCCGTAACGCATTGGGAAGAGGGGGCGACACGTTCGCGCAAGGTTGAACTGCTTGTCGAAGAACTGCGCGGAACCTTGCCAGTAGAACGTCCCGCCTTTTTGCACGCCTTTGTCTGGAATTGGGGTGCCGATCTTTCCATCCTTCCGGAGGTCATGCAACGGCTGGGACCACAGTATGTGGCGGTGGGTCCAGAACAACTTTCCGCGCTCGCGAAGCAATCGCTTGCTCAGCAGAAATTGATGATACGCTCCCTCTCCGGCGTCGCAGCCATTGAGGGACGCCCGGTCTTATTCCAGGTTTCTGTCTATAATGCAACCGATTCGTCATTGCAGTTTAAGGTTGCCGTTACAGAGGGCCTCGGTGATGCTGTTGCGGCACCTGACGGCGCTGATATACCCGCGTTCCAATCCAGAGCGATCACCCTCCAAGGCAAACCTGTGGGGCCGTCTTTGCTGTTCTCATTGAAGGGCACGTGGGGTGAGCGTTCCAAAGCTGTTGCGTTGAGGACGATTCCGGAGGGTGAATTGGCTGGAGTACTGCCGGAAGGAGTCGCTTTGCGTTTTGTGGACCGGTTTGAGGCTGCAGGACTCTCGCATCGCTCCGGTAAGGCGCAGGCGGCCCCGTCAGCACCCTGCGGCAGCGTGTGGGTTGCTGAGAAAGGCGTGACAGAACCCGGACATATCGTGTTCGGCCCCTATAAGCCTTTTCCCTCCGGTCGGTACCTGGCGCTCTTCCAAATCAAGCGCTCTGGCGTGGGTGTCGGCAACCTGGCCCGCATCGACGTTCATAGCGAAGGAGGCAAAAACGAGGCGGCTGCACGTGCGATTTCGGTCAGCGAGGCCGGTTTGAAGCTCTGGCGCTATTATACATTGGAGTTCAAGCATCAGGGCGGTGCTCTTGAAACCCGCATTTTTTGGCCAGGGAAAGCCTCGCTTGAGGTAGGCGAAATCCTGCTGTGGGAAATCATCCCGTAAAAGTTTCTGCTGAGCATTGGCTTGTGAGTTTGTACGGGGTAGACGTGTTTTCATCGGGTGTGGTAAATTAAGTCATAATTTTTGTGATGTGTTTCACAAAAGGAGTCAAGCTATGATGACGCAAGTGCGATTGAGCGCTGTAGTGGCGGGTCTTGTTTTGACCGGTTTCACGGTTATGGCGATGGAACGCATCAAGGCGGACAATTCGACGAATCTCAACGTCACGGTAAGTTGGACGAACGGTGTTCCCGGTGTCTTTGATTACGGCAAATGGACAAGTGTCGTAACCGGCCCGAACTATGTGCAACTTGGCGGTGATATGAGTGTGCAGGGACTGGTTGTCGCGAATCCGGGCGGAGATGTTGGGCTCGGCGGGACGAATAGTCTTACGGTTGGGATCATCGGATTCAATCTAAGTGCGGCTTCGGTCAATCTGACCGTAACGAACCAGCGCGTCGCGCTGTTGGATTATGCAACGCCGCTCTGGGTTGTGCCCGTGGGACGTGTGCTCACAGTCAGTCCTGTTCAGTTCATACGCGGCGTCGGTGCTGCGCTGGGTATCATTTCAGCGGGCACGGTGAATAGTGCGGCGCTCGCGAACGATACCACTGGCATTGTTGGCCCGTGGGCCTGGTATGGCGCGGGCACGAACACAAAATACACGGCAGTCAGCGGCGGCACTGTGTATGGCTATCCCGGTACTGCGGCTGCTGCGGCAGGTGATGTGACAGATAGTACTGGCGCTTTAAACTACGATGTTGCGGCGGCGGGTACCCTGGGGACCGGCGCTTCTTTCAATACCTTGCGGTATACGGGCGCGTCAGGAACTATAGCGGGAGACTTTTCCGCAAACGGCTTGCTGAATGCTGGCCTTGGCGGCTTAACGTTCAGCGGCACTGCGATGATCGGTGCGGGCAAGGAGTTGATCTTTGTCACGCCTGACTCGATTCGGCAGTTATCCTTGTCGGGAACTCTTGCCGACAGTTCGGGTGGCGCTTCAGGAGTGACCGTGACGGGTGGCGGAAAGGTGAGCCTGACTGGAAATAATACTTACAGTGGCGTGACTGTGGTGAACGCCGGTACCCTCTACATCAACAAGGCGAACGCGCTGGGTTCGACAGCGGGAAACACGGTGGTCAACGTTAACGGCTCTTCTGTCACTGGAGGCATGCTGCAGGTGGCGGGAAGCATCACGCTGACCGAGCCGATCATGTTTGTAGGAGCGGGAGATGGTTCGCCGTGGAACTCGTCCTTGTCAGTCTTGAACGGCACAACGGGGGGGACAAACACGCTGGCTGGGCCGATCACCATTGCGACCCCAAATGGCGTCAGAATCACTGCAGGCGGTGCGGGTACGGGCTTGAATCTCAACGGTCCGATCATTCGGACTGCCGGGGCTGGGACGCTTGTTATCGGCGCGGGCGGTGCGGGTGGCGTGCTTAACGTGAATTATCCGATCAACAACAACGGCGGTGGTGTCAACACGCACAATGGTAGCGGACTGATTCGACTGAATGCGGCGGGTTGCAATTTCGGCACGCTGAATGTCCAAACCGCTCATCTGGTGCAACTCGGTGTCTCTGATGCATTGGTGACCGCATGTAATCTGAACGTGGGAGGAGCCGCGAACACGTCTGGCGATCAGGCGCGCGGCACCTTTGACTTGAATGGGTTTAATCAGACTGTAAACGCATTCGGCGGAAACGGCGTACCGGCTGAACCACCCTCGGTGCGTGTGGTGACCAATTCGGCGGCGACGCTCAGCACGCTGACGATCGGAAACGGAAACGGAAGCGGCATTAACAACGGCGTTATCGTCGGTAACATCGCGCTGGTCAAGAACGGATCAGGTACGGAAATCATGTGCGGCCCGAACCGCTACACCGGTGGCACTACGGTCAACGCTGGCATCTTGGTGGTTAGCAACGCGGTGGGCCACGGAGCGCTCACGGTCAACGGCGGCACGTTTCGTTTCCCGGATGCGTTGACCGTGAACGGTACGTTCTCCGGCGCTGGAGGAACACTCGATATGGGCCTGGCGGGTTCCGTTCTGACTGTGAATCAGACCGGAGATACATTTTTCAACGGTGCGATGAGCGGTGAGGGTGCTTTTGTCAAGAACAGCGCTGGCGCGCTGACAATTGCTGGGACAAACACCTACAGCGGAGGAACGACCGTGAACGAAGGGTTGTTGCTCTTCGGCAAGACCAATTCGATACCGGTGGCCGGCAGCGTATCAGTGGCACCGGGAGCGAGTCTCGGATTCGGAGTCGGAGGCGCGGGAAGCTTTTCTACGGCTGATTTGGACGCACTCTGGAACAATGTTTATCCGGGCTTGACCTATCCGGCTGCCTCGCCAATCGGCATCGACACCTCGGCGGGTAGTTTTACGTACGCTACCAGCCAGTCAGCCGGACGCGGTCTGGTGAAGACGGGCGACAATACGCTGACGCTATCGGGAGTCAACACTTACGGAGGCGGAACGATCATCCGGAAAGGTGTGCTTTCCATTCCTGCAACTAGCGCGCTCCCGGGGTGGAACACCAACGGCAGTTTTTCTGTTTGGCGTGATGCGGCTTTGGCCGTGTGGAACGCGATTGGCGATGCGGATGTTGCAACAATTCTTATAACTACCAATTTTATGGATGGCGGTTGCATTGGTTTCGACACCGTTTCCGGCAGTCGAATCTACAGCCCCGTCATCAGCAACACGGTCAGCGGTGCCTTGGGTCTCTATAAGATCGCTACGAACACCCTGACGCTGACGGGGGCAAACACGTATGACGGCACCACATGGGTGGCCGGCGGCCGATTGCTCGTGAAGCATAACAGTGCGCTCGGTTCGACAAATGGAGTCACCCGGATTCTGCGTGTTGGAGGAACGGCAAGTGCTCCAGGTGGCGCTTATTCCGACTCAACCGGTCAGGTCCGTTTTGATGCGAGTGGGGGGGCGCTGGTGATCGAAGAGAATTTCGTCATCAACGGGTCGGAACAGTTCGGCTATGAAGGGCCACTTAGAAACGAGATAGGCAACACGACACTGAACGGGCGAGTCCGCGTCGGCGCCATTGGCGGCCGCATCAGCGTGGGTAGCGGTAACCTTGTCGTGAATGGACGCATCGAACGTGAGGACTCCTCGTCAAACCCCGGTTTAACGTTGAATGTCAGTGGGGGGGTGCTGACGCTCAGCAACCGGATTGACATTGCCGGAGGAACACTGAACATGCATAGCTCAGGTGTCAATTACCTGTGCTCCACAGGACATGTCTATGCGCTGGCACAAGTGCAATACGGTAACACCTTGCGCTTGGGCATCGACGATGCGTTGCGGCCTGACCGGGCGCTGACCATTGGACAGGGGACGAACGGGAACGGTCGTGTCGACCTGAACGGCTATCGTCAAACCCTCGCGCGTTTGCAGGAACAAGGCACCGTTTTGAACAATCTCATTACGAATTCTCAGCCGTTGGTCTCAACGTTGACGATCAATCAGCTTTCGGGTGTTTCAGACTCTTTCGGAGGGCTGATTCGGGGCCTGATTCATCTGGTTAAAACTGGCGCAACGAACTCGGTGCTGACGCTGCGCGCTACCAACAACATCATGGGCTCGGCGACGGTTTGCGGCGGCACGCTTGCCTTGGATGCCACGGGTTTGTTGGGAGGTTCCTGCACCAATGTGACGGTTGAAGCGGGCACGCTGAGTGTGCAAAATTCGTTGGCTCTAGCGAATGGCGCCACCCTCCGTATCGTTACCGGCGGCACAGCCAAGGTTAATCTTTCAGATGGTGTGATACAGCCCGTCCGTTATCTGTTTTTAGACGACAAAATGCAGCGCACCGGCACATATGGTTCAGAGATCAGTAGCGCCGTACACAAGAGCAACACATATTTTACGGGAACCGGCGTGTTGAAGGTTACGAGTGACAGCTCGGGTACGACGATCCATTTGAAGTAAGTTGGGTAGACGCTCGCAAAACACCCCGCGGACGGTTCTGGGAACTGTCCGTGCTTTTTAAGTAAGGGAATGGGCGATGTGCAGATCGATTGTTGGGGTTATGTCAGGACTTCTTGTTGCGTGTGCGTGCGCAGTCGAAACGCAAACGCTCTATCTCTCAGGAATCGGTAAGGATGACACTGTGCGTTGGGATTTTCTTTGCACGGACGGAATGCGAAGAAACGAGTGGACCACGATCCCCGTGCCTTCATGTTGGGAGCTGCAAGGCTTTGGTGCTTACGGATATCAGGTTGACCCGCTTGCGGAGAGGGGGCAATACCGGCATCGCTTTCTGGTCCCGGTGGATTGGCGAGGCAAGGTCGTAAAACTCGTTTTTGAGGGAGTGATGACCGATGCCGAAGTTTGGGTTAACGGGCAACCGGCTGGTCCGAAGCATCAGGGAGGTTTTTATCGTTTCACGTACGATGTGAGCGATGCTGTCAAATTCGGCGAGACGAACCTGCTGGAGACGACGGTTTCGAAACGCTCTTCGAATGAAGGCATCAACCGTGCTGAGCGCACCGGGGACTACTGGAATTTCGGCGGCATCTTCCGCCCTGTCTATCTTGAAGGGCTCCCGTCGCCGTTTATCGACCGCGTGACCGTCGACGCACGTGCGGACGGCATGTTCGCGCTGGAGATCTTCCTCGGCGGTGACTTGGCCAAAGCCGATTATGTGAGCGCAGCCGTCGAAGGTCTTGGCGAACTTATGGCGGCGAAGATTGAACCGGGGGCGCGGAAGGTCGTGCTGAAGGCACAAATGCGCGGCCAGAAGAACTGGACAGCCGAAACGCCGAATCTCTATCGGGTCAAGATGGCGCTCAGCGCAAAGGGCAAGCCGGTCCATGAGATGGTGCAGCGCTTCGGTTTCCGGACCGTCGAGGTGCGCGAAGGCAAAGGTCTGTTTGTGAATGGACAGCGCGTGTTGTTGAAAGGCGCTTGCCGCCATTCGTTCTGGCCCGAGTCAGGGCGTACATTGAGTGAGGAGGTCAGTCGGTCTGACGTGGCGCTGATGAAAGAAATGAACATGAACGCGGTGCGCATGTCGCACTATCCTCCGGATACGCATTTTCTTGATGCGTGCGATGAAGCTGGGCTCTATGTGCTGGACGAGTTGTCCGGATGGCAAAAATCCCACGACACAGACGTTGGCAGGAAGCTGGTCGAAGAAATGATCATACGCGACGTCAATCACCCCTGTATCGTGATGTGGGACAACGGCAATGAAGGAGGGTGGAATACGGAGCTTGACGCGGAGTTCGCTAAATGGGACCCGCAAGGTCGCCACGTCATGCACCCGTGGGCCTTCTCTCAGGGCATCGATACGGCACACTACAAAAATTACGAAACGCTGAAGGCGTCATGTGCTAGCACGAACGTCTATCTGCCGACCGAGTTTCTGCACGCCCTCTACGATGGCGGAGGCGGTGCTGGATTGGATGATTACTGGGATGTGATGCGTGCTTCACCGGTCAGCGCAGGTGGGTTCATCTGGGCTCTTGTGGATGAGGGAGTGGTTCGGACGGATCTGAACGGCAAAATCGATGTTCACGGCAACAGAGCGCCGGACGGTCTTGTGGGTCCGCATCGTGAACGGGAAGGCAGTTTCAATACGGTTCGTGAAATCTGGAGCCCCGTCCAGGTGAGCGGCGACGCGTTGCCTGTGCTCAAGGTTGAAAACCGCTACGATTTCACGGGGCTCGAACAGTGCCGCTTCGATTGGACGCTTGCCCGCTTTCCGGCGCCGCAAGAAGGGGTGACGGGACACACGGTGATCGCGCAAGGAACCGTCTTGGGCCCGCAAATGCCGCCTCATGCAAGCGGCACTCTTGGTCTGCGATTGCCACCCGGTTGGCGCGATGCTGATGCGTTGTTTGTCACGGTGCTGAATCCTGAAGGTCGCGAGTTGTGGACCTGGTCATGGCTTTTGCAAACGCGTGCTGCACAGCGCGACCGGATGATGAAGCTTTCGGAATCGCAAGTTCTTGTGACAGACGAAAAGACCCGACTCAAAGTGACGGCTGGCGATCTCTCGCTCCTTTTTGGTAAGTCAGACGGTCTGTTGTCCTCCGTTTCGCTCCGTGCCAAGCCCATATCCTTCTCAAACGGTCCCCGTTTCTTCGCCAGTGCGACGCAGACTGTGAAACAGGAGCAAGGCAAAGGCAAGAAGTCCAAGAGCGTGTTGGCCATGCTCGATCTTTCTGGATCGAACACGGTCAGCCGTCTGACGCACCGTATGGACGGAGCGAACGCAGTCATAGAGGTCACGTACGAAGGGAACCTTCAATCGACACGCTGGACGATTCAACCGAACGGCTGGATCAAAATGAAATACACGTATAAGCTTGAGCAGACATGTGATCTTGCTGGGGTGCAGTTCGACTATCCCGAAATACAAATGAAGTTGGTGCGATGGCTGGGCAAGGGGCCGTACCGCGTATGGAAGAACAGGCTTAAGGGAACACGCTGGGACGTGTGGCAGAATGCGTATAACGATGCGTTGCCGGGTGAGGATTGGGAATATCCCGAGTTTAAGGGATATTTTGGTGACTGGTTGTGGGCGACGTTTGAGACGACTGAGGGCACTGTTACTTTCATGAACGAAGCCGAAAACACCTATCTAGGGGTCTATCGTCCCAACGAAGGCCGTGATCCCGCTAAAACCAAGCTTTACACGCCGCAGACTGGACTTGCCCTCCTTGACGCGATCCCTCCGATCGGCACAAAATTTTCCGACGCGGACCAATACGGGCCGCAATCCCAGCCTAATCCTGCCCCGGGCGTGTGCCAGCGGGTGGTGTATCTGCGGTTCGATTGAACGGTTGCGTTCTGTGCAGTCATAGGTTTCTGATAGTCTAATCTTGCCACAATGAAAAATGGAGGCGACCATGCGTCGAGCAATTTGGCCAGCCGTTGTGATGACGGCTGGCTTACTTGTAGCCGATGATTCTGTGAAGGTCGCGCCTCAGCGGTTGGAGCGTTCCTATTGGGTTCATGCATCGTTGGGAATGCACGTGCAGCGGGGGTATTATGGCACAAACTTTCCGGTGACGCAGTGTCCGATCCGCGCCGAAGTCGCAAATGCCTCGAGTCTGTTGTGTGGGAGCTACGGCGCGAATCGTCTCTACCTGATCTACCATTGCGAGATCGCGGAGGTTGACGCGCGTCGGGTGTTTGGCTGGTGGCGGGAGTTCTGCCCGATGTCGGTCGAGTTGGTCCCCGCACTGCTGCTTAAGATGTACGACAAAGAGCAGACCCCGGTGTTCACCTTCGAAGAGGCTAACGGGCTGATCGATTTCTTCCAGACATGCGTCAACTCCAATCTCCTGGCCGTGTATGACGTTTATGCGGACCGTACTCAAGGTGAACTGTTGCCGCTCCTTGCGAAACGTTATACTTGCGGTGTGATCCGTTTGGGGCTTCAGCCTGGCGAGAGTTTGTCCAAGCCATTCGTGGGGGCGGTGCAGGATACGTGGAGCGGTTTCTGTCACGGCACGCGCACGGACGAGGATTGGTTGCAGCGGGGGTTCGGCGCGGAAAGCCTGCGTCATTGGGTGATTCAGCGGAACGCGGAGAGACTGCCCATCGTGTGGAATCTGGTGGTGGTTGCATGGGATTACGGTCTCACTGCACGTGGGGCGTATCCCGGGTATGACGACGCTGCGAAAAATATGCCGCTCCCGGCAGGGAGAAATCGGGCGGGCGTTGAAGTCATCGTCGGCGCGGCCAAGCCGGATGTGTTCGGCGGCTTCAGCAGTGACCTTTACATCCTGCATGAGAACTCTCGTCATGCGGCTCACGATGGTCAAAAGGGTGCCTTCTATCAGACGCTTCGGGAGGGTCGGCAATACAGTGGCTATTACGCCGGACCTTTTCGCGAGGTGGCCGAGATATATCGGGGTTTGGCTGCAGGAACAATGCGGTCTGTAAAATGAACAGGGGACGGCGATGAATCTTGCGAAATGGTCGGTTGTCGCGATGATGGCAAGTTGGCTCCTTGCGGACGACAGCGAGAAACTGAACGGACTCATAGTTGCGGGTCAAGGTGGCGTTGTGACGATTCCCGCAGGCGACTATGTGCTTGATGGCGCAAAGCCTCTGCCGCTATTTTCCGGCATGACAGTCTTCGCATATGGGGCGCGGTTCCATCTTCCGAAAAAACTCGGTGATAAGGCACGCATTGTCCTTTTCGCAGGCGAAAACGTGAGCGATTTCCGCTGGTTCGGCGGACATTTTATCGGAAACGTCTTTGATCCCGGTAAGGCGGATAACATCTGGGAGCCGAACGTAAACACGCGAGCAATCCTGATCACTACTACGCCTGGTGGTCGCACTGAGAACCTCACGTTCCGCGACGTCTCAGCGGACGGTGTGGCGGGCGCAGTTATTACTGTTCTCGGTGCGGAGAAGCCTGGCAGCGAGAGCGAGGTCGTAACTTTTGCGCGCAATGTGACGCTCGAAAACTGCACGCTGGAACGCAGCGGTAAGTTCATGTGGGACTACGGTTACCTGTGGCAGATTACGGTCTGGCCCGAGTCGTATACGGAGCAGGAGCGGGTTATGGCTGCCAAATATTTCCGGCAAGATCTCATTCGCGGGTCGCTGCGACTTGCGGACGGTGATGACCGCGTTTTTTTCGATAACGCAAAAAAAACGTTGTCGGTGTCCAAAGTCCGGCCCGAAGCCGTACGCGGCCATGATTCGGTCTGTTTTTTCGGCGATGCTATACCGAGAAATCTGGTGCGGGGGAAACAGTATTTTGTAGTCGATAGCACGCCCACGTTTATCCGTGTTTCGGAGCAGCCGGGCGGTGTGGCGATCCGTTTCATGGGAGCTTCTGGGCCGAATGCGAAATTGATCCATGACCTTTCGAACGCTTGGCCGGCGCTCTATGCACCCACGGGCAGTGGTCCCGGAAAGGGATCTTTCGATCTGACGGGTTGCCAAAAAGTGATCGTGCGCGGTTGCCGCTTTAGCGCGCTCGGCGATACCATGCACATTCAGAAAACCCATGGCGTGATCTTCTGTAATAATCACATCACCGGTTCGCGCATGGGTGCTTTCTTTCTCGCGGAGTTCTGCAAGGACGCCGTTATTACAGGCAACACGGTGGATGGCTCGAATGGCTCGCGCGTAATGAGCGTGGAGAAGTCTTCTGAAAATGTGACTGTTATCGGCAATACCTTCCGCAACGGCGGGCGCGGTTCGTGGATTAATCAGCCACATAATTTTGTGCTCGCCAGCAATGTGTTCGTGAACAACACCACGAAGTGTGAACACGATCCGCATCGCGGACGACGAACGTTCGTCACGGGTGACTATGAGCACTATTCCGAGTTGTATTTCACCACGTATGAGCCGAACGGGCGGTATGGTAATGTTGTGGTGCGTGACAATATCTTCACGACAGGGCCGGAAGCAGAGCACGCGATCACCTTCGCGGCGGGCGGCGATACGCTCCTTGTCGCCGATAATGTTTTCAGGGGCGGCGCTCGCGATATCGCGCGTATCACCGGATGCGTAAACGTGATCCTGCGAGGCAACGTAGGCGAGTCACCTGTTCCCGCGCGTAACTTCCGTTCTGACGCGCTCGGACGGGATGTCGCGTACTCGGTCTACATTCCAGAAGGCAAGCCGCCTGAGGGGGGGTGGCCGTTGGTTCTGCTGTTGCACGGCGCTGGGCGCAACCACCGAACGATCGTGGACGATCCGGTCTGTTGGGAAGCGGTGAAAGCACGTCAGTTGGCGATCATCTTTGCCGATTGCGGCGGCGGTTGGTATGTGGACAATCCAATGGATATTCAGTTTCGCTACCAGTCGATGGTTCACGAGTTGCTTGATGTCGCGCGCCAGCGTCTGCCTGTATCGTCTAAGACCGAACGCACCGGTATCTGCGGCTGGAGCATGGGTGGGTATGGAGCCATGCGGTTCGCCGAAGCTTATCCCTGCGAAATCGGCGCGGTGGCGACGGCGATTGCACTTTTGGATTTCCCGAATCCCTTGTTACCTAAAGAGCAGAATCACGTCGTCCCGCCGCCTTTTGGCAAAGACGAAAGCATGTGGTCGAAATTCAACTGTATGACGTCTGTGGAAGAGTTGCGCGGAAAAGCCCTTTTGATCGTCTCTGCGAAAGGTGCTTTCGACGCGCAGATGAACCGCAACTTCCATGCCCGCTTGTTGAGTGCCGGTATCGGGCACGATTTTCGCGAGGTAGACGGCGGCCATGATTTTCCGACAGTTCAGGCCATGCTGCCGCTGATGCTTGATTTCTTGGAAGGCCACTTGAAATGACGCCTCTTCGTTCAGCCTTTAACTTATTTCCGTCCTAAGTCGTCCAAGTGACTTCCAGTTACAAGTTATTTTCTGCTGCCGTCATTCCAGCAACGACATGAACCGGTTGATGCGCTCGGGAGTGTCTTCCACGCCGGATGAGTAAAAAACGACACGCTTGCCGGGAGTTGGCGTTGCCGAAAGCGTGCGGCCGATGGTGTTTACGAGATGGTTCACTGTGCCTTCGTTGCCGTCGATCACCTTGATGTTATTTCCGGCAAGCGCTTGGATCATGTCCCTGTAAAAAATGAAATGGGTGCATCCCAAGACAATGGTCTCGTAGTGATCCCCTTGGATGTTGGACAGTTTTTCTTGCAGGTAGTTCTGCACGAGCGGCGCGTCAAACTCGAAGTCCTCGGCGAAGGTGACTAGCGCATCCAGCTCTCGTCGCTCGACTTTGTGATTCTTGTCTAAATTGCCGATGAGTGTATCCAGCTTGCTCTCTTTTAATGTCAGCGAAGTCGCGAACACCAGGATCTTTTTCCCTGTGCTTCTGACAATTGCAGGCTTCACCGCTGGCTCCATGCCGATAACGGGAAAGTCGAATCGTTGTCTCAAATCGTTGATGGCCACAGAAGTCGCTGTGTTGCAGGCGATGACCAGCGCTTGGATGTTTTGCCGCGCCAGAAAATCGGCGGCGTTAAGAACGTAATTTCTGACTTCGTCTTTCGGCTTGACGCCGTACGGCACGTTTCGGGTGTCAGCATAGTAAATATACTCTTCATTCGGCATGGCAGCTAAGGCCCGCTTCAATACAGTGAGCCCGCCGAGGCCGGAATCAAAAAAAGCGATGCGCACGGATGTCCCTTCGAAAATCAGATTGTTTAGAGTTTACTCCATGGGGGTGTTTGCGTCAAACCTGTGAAACGATCTCTCTCGTTCCCGTCTGCTATCTTATCCTCTCATCTTTCCAATACATGATTCCCGACTTCTCCTGCGGGTTTCCGCTCGGCTGAGATTCTGATAAGATAATGGGGAAGTCTGCAAGGAGGATGCTCATGATGTCGAGGTTGGCTTGTGTGTTGCTGGGAATTCCGTTGTCCGGGTTGAACGCGGCTGAGCCGGTTGATTATGTGAATCCGCTGATGGGGACCGGGAGCCCTAAGCGGAAAAGCGAGGAGTCACACGTGCCTATCATCACCTCGACGGTGCCGAGCGTCTCCGCACCGTTCGGTATGACGCAATGGTTGCCTTTGACGCGCTTGAATGAGCCCGGTAAGGTGGTCTACGACTCTGGCGACACGCATCTGCTGGGTTTTATCGGCAGCCATCATCCTGCGATCTGGATGGGCGACTATGGACAAGTCTCGCTCATGCCAGGCATGGGCGAAGTGAAGGTTGATTTCGAAGCCCGAAAACAGCCCTTCTCGCATGCCGACGAAACGTGCACGCCGTATTTCTACACCGTCACGACGGGGGATCGTCCCGAGACGCGCATCACAACGGAGTTCGCTCCGACCGAGCGTGCGGTCATTCTGCGTTTCACTTTCCCGGGAGGAAAGACCCCGCACATAGTGGTCGACGCCAGCCGCGAATACAGTAAGGCGAACTATGCGGACCACACGCCCGCTGACGGCTGGGTCAAGATTGATCCTGCGGCCCGAGAAATTGTCGGTTACAACAAGGACCGGCATTATGCCCATCTCGGTGCTCCCAAACCCAACTTCGCGGGATATTTTGTCATCCGGTTCGACCGTCCGGTTACGGCGTATGGCACCGCCGTGTCCGGTGTTGTCAAGGCCGGAGAGGTTGAGGGCAAGGCGGATCAGCTCAACGCCTATGTGGAGTTTGCCGGCTCAGCGGGCGCGGCGGTCATTACAGCAAGGATAGGAACCTCGTTTATCAGCGTCGAGCAGGCGCGAGAGAATCTGAAACGCGAGATTGCGGGATGGGATCTGGAGTCGGTGAAAGAGAAGGGGCGTGCAGCGTGGAATACGCAGCTCAGCCGCGTGCGCATCGAAGACCCGAGTGAGGATTCCAAGCGGATCTTCTACACCTGCCTGTATCATGCTCATCTTTATCCCCGCATCTTCTCTGAATACGGACGCTACTACAGCGCGTTTGACGATGCGGTCCACCTCGGCGAGCATGCGTACAATGACTACTCGCTCTGGGACACGTTCCGTGCCTTGCATCCGCTTCTGACACTGACCGCGCCTGAGCGGGTCGCGCCGATGGTAACAAGCCTCCTGCAGATGTACCGTGAAGGCGGCTGGTTGCCGCTCTGGCCGAATCCGGGTTATACCGGCATGATGATTGGTTCTCCCGCCGACCCTGTGATTGCCGACGCATGGCAGAAAGGACTGCGAGGGTTCGATCTCTCGCTTGCGTACGAGGCGGTCCACAAAAGCGCGACCGTGCCACAGTCGGGCGACGCCGGAAAGAAGTGGCCGAATGTGGGACCTTTCGGCAGCGGGCTTGGGTGCAACGGGGACAAGCCGGAGACGCGCGGCGGCCTCGCGGGGTATATGAAGCTGGGCTATGTTCCGGTAGATGCTTGTCTTGAATCGTCCTCGCGCACGCTGGAGTACGCCTACGAGGATTTCTGCGACGCGTTGCTTGCGAAAGCTGTGGGCAAGTCAGAGGACGCCGCGCTCTTTATGGCCCGAAGTAAGAACTTCCGTAACGTGATCAGGGACGGCAAGCTGTGGGCGCGGAACGCGGCAGGGGAGTGGGTCGTGCCCAAGGTGGCAGTGGACATTACCGAAGGTGACGCGTGGAGCTATCTGTTCTGCGCCATGCACGATGTGTCGGGGCTGGTGGATTGCTTCGGCGGACGCGAGGCATTTGTCGCCAAGCTGGATGAGAGCGTTGTCAAACACAATGTCCATGGCAATGAGCCGCAACATCATTATCCATACCTCTACGACTATGTGGGGCAACCGTGGAAAACGCAAGAAACGGTTCGACGGATTCTGACCGGAAAATACAAGAATACCGGCTCGGGCGGGTATGACGGCGACGAAGACTGCGGGCAGATGTCGGCCTGGTACATCTTCAGTGCATTGGGTTTTTATCCGGTCGCACCAGGTTCGGGAGAGTATGCGATTGGCGGCCCTCTTTTCGCTGAGGCGGAAATTCTGATCGGTGCGCCGTACGCGCCCGCGCGGTTTAAGATCATCGCCGAAAATCAGTCGCCTTCGAACCTCTATATTCAGTCTGCCGCTCTTAACGGCAGGCCCTTGGACCGTCCGTTCCTGCTTCACACGGATATTGTTAAAGGCGGCAAACTGATCTTTGTGATGGGGCCAAAACCCAACACCACGTGGTGCGCAGGCAAAAGCTTGCAATAGCTCTGAATTCAAAAAACATCACCCCAAAACCTTACTTCTATAAATCCTCTTCCATGTCTTCCTCCTTGCCGTTAATCTGCTGCACGGCTAATGTATCTCCCCACCTATGGACAACTTTAAAACGCTGATGCCTTGGTTTAGACTGATTCGTTTGCCGAATCTGCTGACGGTGCCCGGCGATCCGGTGGCTGGCTTCTTGCTGGCCGCAACGCTTGTGGCACAGCAACCTAAGCCTCTCGTGCTGTTCGCGGCGGCAGGCGCGTCGTTCTGTCTGTACATTTTCGGTCTGATCCTCAATGACCTTGTGGATTTGGAGGTTGACCGTTGCGAACGTCCGGAGCGGCCTCTGCCAGCGGGTGAAATCACGGTTCCGCAGGCGCGCATGGCCGCGATCGCGATGGCTCTTTCGGGACTCAATCTCGCATTGGTCGGGGGTCGTCCTTCGCTCTACGTCGCTGCCGCTCTCGCGGGGCTGATCGTATTGTACAATGCGGTGCTCAAGCGCGTGCCTGTAGCCGGTGTCCTTACGATGGGTTTTTGTCGTGGACTGAGCCTGCTGCTCGGTTCGGTAGCGGCTCAGCCGGATCTGTTTGCCAAACCTGCGGTAGCCTCTGTGCCGGTTCTTTTCGTTGCGCTAGGCTTGGCACTTTATGTGACCGGTTTTTCCGTTGTCGCCAAAGGCGAGATGGACCCTGCGAAATCGCAAGGCGGCTCTCGCTGGCTACCATTCGCGACGCTGTTCGTGGTCCTGCCGGCACTTCTCGCTCTGTTTTCAGCGCTCAAGCGGCAAGACTCGTTTACGCCCACGGTGTACGTCTTCCTGATGGTCATGACGCTGATGCGTGCATGGCTGTTGGGAGGCCTGATGTACAGGGTCCAGCCTGTCCCTGTTACGGTGGGCGGGCATATCCGCAACTTGCTGATGGTGCAGGCGTGTTTCTGCGTAGCAGCGGGCCAGTCGGGCCTGCTGCCGTCCATGCTCTTTGTTTTGCTTTCCTTCGTCTTTGCCCGTCTGCACACTCGTTTTTATAGCAGTTGAACCGCGCTCCGGCAGGCCATCGAGAAGCGTCCTCCGCGTGCCGTCCGGTTTCGCGTTTCCGTTTCTTTTTTCCGTTATGATATTTTTTTTCACGTCCTAGTTGACATTGGTGCTCAGGGATGGTTAAATAACCCGGTTTTTAGCCTGAAAAGGCTTGTGGGGGTATAGCTCAGTTGGTAGAGCGCTTGAATGGCATTCAAGAGGTCAGGAGTTCGACCCTCCTTACCTCCACCACTTTTTAAGGCCCGTAAAACCTCGGTTTTATTGGGCTTTTATCATTTTAGGCATCATAGCCTGATTTTGGCCTTGCGCCTCATTTCCACTAAATCGACCTGTTCAAACCTCTTTTTTGGATACAGTTTGTATACAGACTTCTCTGTGCCAAAATTTGGATACAACCCCCGTTCCGAACCGACAGAGCGTGTTTTTGCCCTGAATAGCCGTCCGTTGTGGGGTTCTTCGCGCTCGAAGGTGATGCCCCCGTCTTTGCATGGTCGGCCCTGCGTGCGATTGTGGTGCATCAGGGAGGGTTTTCTGCGTTGCCGCGTCTGCTTCGGTAACATAGGCACAAAGAAAAAGCCCGCCGTTGGCGTCCGGCGGGTCGAGTAGGGGCTCATTGGGGAAGCGGCCGGTGGGCGCCACATGCCGTTGTCCGTCTACTCTGTTGCGGTACCGCCTTTCTTCCTTAAATCCGCGCCATTGGCCATCCCCGCCAGCAGCCTGTCGAGGTCAGAGGCCATCACGCCCGATGCGCGTTTGAATCCCGGGAGTATGGCCTTGCGCAGGACACCTCGCCGCGCCAGCAGGTGCAGGCTCCTGGGCGAGCGGTTCAGCCGTTTTGCCGCTTCCTCGAAGGATACGAGCTTGTCTTCGGGCTCTTTTGAGACCGCGACTTCCTCCAGACCGAGGGTCCGCATCAGCGTCTCGCGGTCTTGACGCGTTCGAACGGGGTCGCCGTCGAGGATTGCTTTTAATGCCGTCAGTGTTGACGTTTTCATCTGTTGTCGCCTTGTGTCCGCCCCGCTCGCGCTGATGGCGGTGGGGGCTGGCCGGCCCGATAATTGGCCGGGTCGGCCGTGAGTATCAAATTCCCTTCGTATCGGCGGTGCCGGTCATCCCTGTGGATGCCGGTCCGCATTTCCTGATTTCGCAAGCGTCTTGTAACCGCTCCTGCGTCTCGTCTTCGTTCCGTGCCATGGTGGCTTTTATAAGCTCCACGGCGTTGGCTTTTCTTATCGCTTATTTGAACCGGCAAGGTCTGAGGCGGGCCAGGTGCCGCGTTTCATCCGCGCCACAACTTCGTCAGCTAACGTCAGTAATTGGGACACAATAGTTCCTGGGTTCAGAACGTCGTAAAAGTATGCGGATTGTCCGCGAAATTCATTCCGATGAGAAGAAAAGAGAGAACTCTGCTGCTGAACCGGATCACGAGCTATTGCGAAGGACTCCTGTGCATTACGCAGAATATCAAACGCGCGCTTGATACGATCGCAGAACCGAGCCAAACGACTATTCAAAAAGTTACCGTAATTGAATTGTCCGATGTCTCCATATCCAAGGGTTAATCTAAGAGTGGCTTTGGCCAGATCATCCAAGACTTCATCAAGGTCTCGGAGCATGCCCCTAGCTTCAGAGGTCCAGTCGCCCCCTTCTTGCGCGATGAGCTTTTTGGCCACGGCATCGGGCATGTCACGTACGGCAAACCATGCCCTCTCGGCATAGACCAATATCCCCGATGGGATAGTGTCGTCATCTGGAGCGTTTGGGTCAATACTGGAGAAAAGGGCCTCATACTGCCCCAGCAATAGACTGAGATCACTGTCATTAAGACACCTTTTAAGGTGGTTAACAAGCGCCTTGCCCGTCTGTGTATTAACCAATCTCCGTAGGTCTTCCGGCAGGACGCAGTCGCGTAACGGATAGGACTGAAATATCCTCCTTCCTTTCGGAATCATTGCGGGTAGCAACAGGTATGCAAACGGTATCAAAGGTTCGCACAGCCGTTTTTCTTCGACGCACAATAAGCCTTCCCGACCATCCTCGGTCTTCACGCAGATACGGAACAGGCCCGCTTCGGCCCAGTTGACGTAATCCTGATGCTCTGAAAGGCCCACAACCCGTATTACATCTACAGGTTTTTTTTCCTTTGTTTTCGCATCAACCGCAATTGGTTGCTCACTAATCGCACTGCCGTCAGCCTTGACTTCATTTATGTTTAACTCGTTATGCATGATCATAATCTCCATCATTGTAACCGCCCTTATACCCGACCACGGGTCAGGGCACTTGTATCGAATCACCGGGTCGATCCGGCGCTGAGTCCACGGGGACGGCCGGTTCGTATGTATCACGCGAGCGGCAGGCGCTGCCTACGGGCCAGGCACCGACCACATGGACCGCTGACATTAAGGTCAGGCGCATCTTCTCTTTTGCTCCCGATCCGTACGTCTTCAGAAAACGGGCATCCGGATCGGCAGCCTTCCTGTATTGTCCATAGAGACGCATATTCGCCTCGGGCTCTGTGACCATCGAGAATAACGCGGCAGACCAAGTCTGGAAATCCAGTGCGCCACGCCGTCTCTCGCTTCTGCTCATGATTTCTGTTCGGTGCGGCCCACACACCTTGGGGGAGGCGTATGCCGCTTTGACGGGGGTTTCGAATAGGGACCGGTGGTGTTGGCCTTCCAGGCTCGAAGCACCGCACCGGCTTTCTTGCGCATGATGTCGCCGCCTCGGCTGCCGCAGAGCGCCTACATCTGCGTCGCCGACACGGCCAAGCGGGGTCACGCCCGCGTCGTTTTCGCCCCCTGACGTTGAGGCCGGGGGCATGTATTTTTGTGCCATCAAATAAGATCATTTTCAAAACTCACGCGTAGTGCTTTACCGACTGGCGCTCCTGCTTACTTCTCTTCTAGCAGATGTCATACAACGAACGGTCGAGACTGAACCCGTCCTGAACTTGAAGCAGGGCGTCACGGCAAGCCGTCAGCCTTGAGATCACCGGTTGAGCCAGGGCACTCAGTCTGCGTGCCGAATCTTCATCGTTCACGTGCCTTGCGATTTCCGCGCTTACGGAAATAAGCAGAGTCACGGCGAGCAGCAACGCGCTTATGCGGCGGTACGCGTCCCGTATCTGAAGCTCCCTGTACGCGTGGTTACCCTCGTCGTGCGATCTGCGCTGGTCGGCCAAGCGCACCAACTCGGCTTGGACCTGTGAGATCATCAGTTGTTTGCAAACGTTGCAGCCGCCGTGGCGGCATTCACACTCCAGCACCAAATTCCGGATATCCTCGAGGTCGCAGTAATCCACGAGCATCGGTATGCCTTCGCTGATGAAGCGCTCAAGGATGAAATCCCTCAAGTCGTAGGGCACCGACAATTGAGACAGCGCGTAGCAGCCGCCGTCCGGCCATAGCTCACGGTCAAGCGTGATCAACGTCACAGAACCTTCAGGGGACAAAGGCAGCTTGCCGAAGTCCACCGTAAGAACGCCGTTGCGGTTGCAGGTCGTGTAGACTTTCAGCCGGAAGGCGCCTTTTGCAGCGGCCTCGCCCTGCTCAGGGAGCAGGCGCCAGCGGGTGTGCCGGATAGTGACCATCTTTGGTGCGGCGCGTTGCTGTTGCGCCGTAGCCGCCGCCGAGTCAATATCACCGCCGCCAAGGCTCGAGCCGGCGGAGGCTGAGGCATGACGGACGCCGTCTTCGGCAGGCGTCTCCTGGTTTTCCAGTGGACACTGGTCCATTGGTTTCGAGTTCGCGCTACCTGTTGTAATCGCCGAACTTTGGTTGGTATTTGGGTATTGCATGACTCTATGCCATTTCTTGTGTTCCAAGCAGGCCATCCACCACGCGGTAGACTTCGGACTGCTTTTCGGGGGAAATTGTGGCAAACCGTGGATGGGTATGGCGATAGGTACGCGATAATACTCGTAGGCGAAGCATACCCATATGGCGAGGGATAGGTCAGCGTGGGTCGCGGCACCGGAGACGGAGCGAGTCGGCGATATGTTTGCCGATATTCCGGTTCAACGTTGCGCTTCCGTTTCGGTCAGTTAGCGGGCTGCTGCGGGGCGGAAGCCGAGCAATTCGGCGATAGGTTTTGCGCTCTTGCCGCTTAACTTGGAGAGATCGACCGAGTACCGGCCGACATCGATGCAATATACTTTTAACTTCTTCTTTTCAGGGGGCCGGGGTGCCGGCACAAGAACAGCCGGCAAACCGCAGGCTTTGAATTTTTTGTTAAAGTCATACGCCAAAGTATGCTCGGTGCCCCGTGCAACCTTCAGAAACAGTTTCCGGACATCTTTCCCGTCAAAGCCAAAGCCGCCAATCATTGGGCATGAAGGATTTATCGATTTGACGGGATACTCTGAAGCCACGGCAAAAGCAAGAAGGGTCTGGTAGCCTATGGCGGCGAACTTAAGCTCCGCAGTCCCCGCCCGCACAATCCAGCCGTCGTGTCCCGGTGACGGCCGGCAAGGCTCCTCGGTGAACACCAGCGGAATCTTTTCAGCCAGCCCATCGGGGTTCAGCGGTTCGGTTTCGGGATCAAGGACGCACCTAATAGCAAGCTCCGCCAGTCCCCCGACATCGGCATCGCCTGGGATCAGGACCACAGCGCCGTTGCCGCATTCGAGAAGCAGTGATCTCGCCTGGCCATCGCCGTTGTCTGCGGCCGTAGCCGTAGCCGGACTGAAAAGGACTTCGGCAGGCAGGCCCATGAACGGAGCGAAAACTTGAAGAGGGACTCTGCCCGACGATACGCAGCGTCCGGACATCTGGACTTCAACGTGCGAGCGTGATTCGAGCATAAAACGGCCATGCCCGGCCAGGAACGCCGCCGCCGCAGGTTTCACGTGCTGCGGAATCCGGCATGCGGGAGGTCGTTCAACAGGGCACGCATCATGCAGCCGGACCGGTGGAAGAATAGAGGCGAACAGCGTGCCGATTTCCGCCGCATCCTCATTGACCAGATCCTTTGGGATAATGAGCACGGCCAGCGTGCCACCGTGCACAGCCGCCCATATTTGAGCGAGCGCCTTTTGAAGGGCTTTGGGAAAGACGGAAGTCATTAACTTGGCGTAGTTGTCGTTATGCAGCTGGTCATCCTCGGAAACGTCGCTCATGGCCTTCAGAAATTCGTGCACTGTCTCCGCGCGGAAGGTCTTCGGAATGGAAAAGCCTTTGACTTTCTTGCCTTCGTCCTTGGCTAATAATGCTTCTGTAACCGGCAAAATTCTGTCTTCCAATAAAAGTCTAAGAGCGGCACCGCTGGCTTTAAGGGACTGTTCAGTACGGTTCGGACTGGAAAAAAATTCGGCCAGGCCCCGGGCTTCCTTTAGCAGTTCATCGTCATCCGCTGCGGAGGGCGGGAAATCTTCCAGTTGCGGCAACGGCGGTATGCCCCTGTTAAAATCAAGAATGACCAGGTCATGACGACTTAAACCGCCGAGCAGCAGCAGATCCGGCAGACCATATCCATGGGCTCGGATATCCGCGCCAGGGAACTCCCCGATCTCGGATACTCCGATCAATGTGACCTTTGGTCTGAAGCCCATAACTCCGTCCTCTTTCCGGTGCCGCCGCTCGGCTCACGCTAAGATGGTCAATAGTATAGCGCGGCCCCTTCTTCCTGCAAGGCCATTGTGCACTCGCAGGCGGGCGCGCCATCCAATGCGTCCGGTTTATGGACAGGACGGCGGGGGCGCGAGCGGCGATTTTTTGAATAGGGTTTGCTTCAGCGTTTCGCGGGCGCGGCTTTCCTTTCCAGGCGGCGCCGCCGCAGGTGTTCCTCCTTCTCGGCCTTGAGCTGTTCCCTAAGCTTCGCGTATGCCGCCGGGTCGAAACCGGAGGTTGTGTAGGTTTCGCAGCCCGGGACTGTGATCATGGCAATGCCGGAGCTTGCCCGCGACATTAGTTCGGCCAGATGCGGGTTGGCCACGGCTGCCGGAACCTGTTTACGCTCGTTCAGCTCGTCCGGAGGCGTTTCCGCACTGATCCGCACTGATAACACTGATGGTTGCATTACTCCTGTAACAGAGGTATCAGTATTTGCATGACATTCTTCCACACCTGTTACATCAGCTGCATCAGTAGGGGTGGCCACTTCATCAGTGTCGGCATCAGTGCGGATCAGTGCGGGATCAGTGCGGGGCGGCTCCGGCGTGCGACGGGTGAAACGATACTCCCAGGTCGTGTATAAGCCTCCCCCCACGCCCGTGCGCTGCTCCTGCACCTCCCTCCGGCTGACCACGAGGTCGTCGATCGCGACCTCGCCCTCCTCCCGGAAACACTGTTTCAGGCGCTTGCCGAAGGCCTGCAGCACCGTCTTCCGCACAAGTTCGGAAGTCATGTCCTGCCCCTCCTGGAGGCCCGGGATCTGGATGTTGCCGTCGGTCTCGGCGACATCCGCGAGCGCGTGCGTGCGCAGCCACTGCCCGTCCCGTTGTTGGCGGAGAACGGCGATGGCGAGGTCGCGCAACCACGTCAGCACCGGGTTCGCCATGCGCGTCTGGGCCTGCTGGTGGCCGTCCATCAAGGGGCAGGTGTTGAACAGGTTCCGGACGATCCAGTCCAGCGTCCTTGCCCACGCCCGGAAGTCGTGTCGGGTCTCTGTCGTGCGCGGGCAGCCCTGTGCGTGCCACGCCCTCACGACCGCGAAAACGGCCCCAAGATACAGGGGCTGGTTGGCACGGATGTGGTCGACGACGTCGCCCTCGGCATATTCCCGGTACTGGTAGCCGGGCGCGCGTTTCCGGATCCTCACGCACGACGACCGGCGTGCAAGGTCGGTGGTCAGCTCGGCCTTGTTGGAGGTTATCATGATTGTTACGCGCCTGGGATCGATGAACGCGTCGGTCCTGAGCGCGCGGGCCAGATAAGTGTCTTCGGTCATGAGCGACTCCAGGGCCGGCGAGTCGACTTTGCCTCGGAGGTTGTCCAGGCAAACAAAACCGGCCCCGCTGATGAGGGCGCGGCCGAGCGACTCCTCCATGGATCCAACTCCGCCGCCCCTGCGCTCGGTTATGCTTTTGACCTTCGCATTGAAGACGGAGGCTGTAACCCTGGCCCTGAAGCCCTTTCCCGCCTGCGGCTCGTCGGCCTCGCCAAGATCGATGGGGGAGCGCCCGCCCAAGAGCTGGCCCGTGATCAGGGCGGGCGTGACGAGGGCCGCTATGGCGCGGGCTTTGTCGCCTTCAGTGGCGAAATTGAAGTCGCCCAGCAGCTTCTCGATCAGCGGCACCGCCTCTTCGAGTGTCATGTCTGGAACAGCGTCGCCGCCGGCAAGGATCCCGCTGTCGTTGTCGTAGCCGCAGACCTGCCTCAGCCCGCCGTCGGCTCCGCGCACAAGCACGGGGCACCGGCTCACGGCTCTGATGACGGGCAATGCCTCGACGAACTCCGAGGCCTGGCTGATGACCTTGGCAGTCTGCTCGCTGCAGACCGTGGGCACGGGCATCTGCCCGTCGCCGCTCGCCGCCAGCTTGTGCAGCGCGGCCACGCGCTCGAACTCGCTGACCAGCGCCGCCGTCTGCAGCGGAACCAGCACGTAGAAGCCTTCTTCGTCTCGCTCGACCCTGACAAGTGATCCGCCACGGTTGTAAACGCGGCGTGACATCGCGACAAGAGGGCCTAGCTCGGCGGCGGTTGCGATCACGCTGCGGTTTCCGCCAGGCAGCAGAACCGCGGGCCTTGCCGGCACTGCCTCTGTAACGGCGGCGGGCACCGGCCCGTGCGCGGCAGCACAGGCAGTGCCGATAGGACGTTCGCCGTCGTCAAGAAGGCAGCCCAGCTCACGCGCCTGCCAGTCGAGAGCGGCAAGAAGTTTGGTTATGCTCATGCGCCCACCGCCTTTCCGCCGGGGCACAGATATAGCAACGACTGCAACTTCTGTGTGTCGTCCCTTGTGAAGCCCGCCATGCGGCAAAGCCTCGCCGGGTTCTTGCAGGCCGTGTCCACGCCGAGAGTTCCGAGACGCTCGCCGAACAGCTTGCCTTCGATGTCTGCCTTCCAGATTTCGAGATCCGGCACATCGACCCTGAGTATCGCGTGCAGCGACTTGTTGCCGGAATGGACTATGGCGGCGACAGGCAAGTCCACGCCGAACCAGAATTTAACCTGCTGCTCGATGGTCAGCCCGTCAAACTCGACAAGGCAGTGGCTATATGCCGAGACGCAGGCGTCGGCACGCTTGGACACGGTGCCGCTCTTATTCATTTGCTCAAGCCCAGACAGCGGATTTACGCAAAGGAAAGGTCCGACGGTTTGGCCGCGTGATATGCGGTCGAGCCAGTAACGCACGGGCAGAACTTCCTTCTGGAACCTCTCCCCGAGGAAAAGGTGCGCGTCCTCCCGGAACATGGAAACGAGAAACAGCTTTTGCTGTTCTAGTGGTGCGTCGGGGATTTTCACCGGGCTTTTCCGTCGAATATCATCGAGTGTCGCGTCGCCGCCTTTCTCGATCATGCGCTGCAGCAATTCCGGACGGAAGCGCGGCGTCATGGTTTTTGCTGAGTAAGCCGGAGGCGTTCGCCCCTTGTCCTGGGCGGCATTGCGGAAGGCGCGTCTGACTTCCTCACCGGATACGTGCCTCTTGCCTTGGGGCAGGTCGTGAAGCACGTCTGCGACGAACTGCTCCTCGGATATGCCGGCGCCCACGGCCCTGTTGGCCTGGCCGAACACAAAACCGTGAAAGTTCAGTTGCATTCCCGCCGGCGGTGTCAGCGCACGGGCGCGTTGATACGAGTCATTCCTGCGCGCGGCAATATCCGCTGCCACGGCATCGGCTTGAGCTTGAAAACTCATGGAGAACTCCTACATAAATTTTGGGTATCAGTGGGGGATCGGCGCATACCGGCCCCTCGATTCCGTATCAGGCGAGCCGGCGACTACCGGCTCACGTTGGCTTTTTGCCCGGGTCATGTGTCACTGATTATTTGTAGGTGAGGAGCGTATGCTCTATGGTTCAATGGTCTGTGTGGCGCGTGTTAGCTGTGTTCTTCTTAAAGATCTGATCTCTGTTTCAAGTTAATGATGCTACTATACATGATAGCAGACGGCTGTGCAACAGCAAAGTCTGGATTATTTATACCACCTCTTTCACCGTCACTGAAGCCGCGAGCCGCCGGCCCCCTTGCAGGATGATCAGGAGGTCGGGGCAGCTTCCGGTCTCAGGCGGCGACTCGACATATACGCCAAGGATATCGCGGTCGCGGATACCCATCAACCGGAGCTTGTTCGCGAGGACGTCTAGTATGGCAGGAGGGTAGAGCTGGGCGTCCTCGATGACGCCGCGAGCCTTGACGGTCGCGGCGGCGGCGTAAAGGAACTCCCGTTTTTCAGGACTTTCGCCCAAGAAAAGGGCATCGGCAAGCTTTGCCGCGGCTCTCGCCCCGCACCTGCGTTTCCCGCTCTCGATCATCGAGATGACCGGGTTCGGCACGCCCGACATGGACTCAAGGTCACGGAGAGTGAAGCCAGCCTTGACCCTCAGCTTCTGAAGCATATCGCCGAAGCCATGGGCGACGTTTCTCATGGCCGGTCTTGGCTGCTTGAGGTTCTTGAACAGCTCTCGAAAGTCTTCGGGGCTGATGCGGTTCGGGGTCGGTGTACTGGTCATGGTTACTCCTCTTCATAAGTGCTACATATATGATAGCAAATGGATGTTTAAAGTCAAGCTGGCGTACGGTGACATCGTGATCGCGTGCGTGGATGCGGGCCGGACCATGAAGTTGGTATTCAAGGACTGCAAGGGCCTCAGGCTGGGGCCCGCGAATAAGAAATATGAGACGATAATGTCCAAGAGTCTGTTAGTGGGCGAGGCCTTGGTCAGCAGCGTCATAAGGAAGCTGATGTGAGGGGGGGGGGGGGGGGGGGGGGGGTTTGGTTTGGGGGGGGGGGGGCGATTTAAGGTTGTATGGTTTTTGTGTTGTGAAAAGCAATTTTCCCGCCAAACACCCCGAAAGGTACCGCCACCCCCCCCCCCCCCCCCCCCCCCCCCCCCCCCCCGGCCGTTTTGGGGGCTGAGCGTTTGAAGGTTTGAGCGTTTGAAGGTTGGGAAGAGAGATTTTCCCGCGAATCTCCGCGAATGGGAACGGCACCCATTTTGTCTGACGCTGATCGCTACAAAAGGGGAGCCGCGGTTTCTGCACGTGAGGGCCACTTTGTCAGCGCATTCGCATTGACGTATATGGGCATCGTTGTTTAATCTTTGCTTTGCGGTGGTGGTTGCGCCGTATAACAGGCAGCGAGGAGATGGCATGTACCTTTTCTTTGACACCGAAACGACTGGCCTTCCGAAGAATTACAAGGCTCCCGCATCCGATCTGGCTAATTGGCCTCGCCTTGTACAAATCGCCTGGCTGCTGGCCGATGCGGAGGCAAATGAAGTCCTGTCTGCCGAATACGTTGTGAAACCCGACGGGTTCGTGATTCCCCAGGAAGCCGCAAGGGTTCACGGCATTTCCACCGAGCAGGCGCTGAGGGACGGAGCCCTGCTGCACTCGGTGCTTTCCGAGTTTGCCACGTGCATCCCGAAAGCGTCGGTACTGGTCGCGCACAACATCCGATTCGACGAGAAGATCGTGGGTGCGGAGCTACTGCGCACCGGTCACTCGAACGTGTTGGAATCCAAAAAAAGAATGTGTACCATGCTGTCGGCAACCGACTACTGTCAATTGCCCGGCCGATACGGCTTTAAGTGGCCTACACTTCAGGAATTGCACAGCACGCTTTTCAAAGAGTCCTTCGACGGCGCGCATGATGCGCTCTCCGATGTGCGCGCGTGCGCGCGGTGTTTCTTCGAGCTCAAGTTCCGCAATATTTTGGAATAACCCCGCGAAGAGCAGGCTGTTGGTCGAGGCCGTTGTCAGTGGCGTGACATGGAAGCTGGTGTAAGGTGAGAGTCCGAGGGGTTAAGGATGAGCCTTGTTTGTCATGGCGGCGGCGCGTTTTGCCATCGCCTTAGCTTTGCTCGTACGGCCTGTTTGCCGATAAATGTCCGCCAAGGTTTCGAGACTTTCAACGGTGTCTGGGCCACCTGTCTGCGAGCGGATCGCCTGCGCACGTTTGAAGAGTTTTTCGGCTTGAACAAACTTATCCTGATGAAAGCAGGACAGCGCGATACGGTCCAGAAGGTCGGGCAAATCAGTGTGGTGTTTGCCAAGTGTTTTCTCAGCAATCGTCAGAGCGCTCTGAAAATACTGCTCAGCTTGCGCGTGCTTTGTTTGCTTCACGCACAATGAGCCAAGGGTTTCCAGTGTCGCAACAAGATAGGAATGGCCCGGGCCAAATTGGCTTTCGCGGAGCGCCAGCACACGGATGTAAAGAAGTTCGGCCTCCGCGTGTTGACCTTTTCTAGACAAAATAGAGGCAAGGCCGGATAGGGGCAAAGCCGCGGTGAGATGGTCCGGGCCGAAGGTTTTTTCGTAGATCGCAAGTGCGCGCGTGTCAAGAGTCGCGGCCTGCTCATAGCGTTTGTGTTTGCTGTCGAGGCTGGCGATATTATTAAGGCTCAAGGCGACTTCGGGATGGTCTGGACCGTATGCGTTCTCGCGGATTTTCAATGCGTGGCGGTGAAGTTTCTCAGCCTGCCCGGATTCGCCGATCATGTTCTTGAAGATCGCGATGTTGTTCAGGCACTCGGCGACTTCCGGGTTTGCCGGGCCGAGTTGCCTGTTGCGTATAACCAGCGCCTTTTTGAATAGCCTGTTGGCAATGTCGATATCCCATTGTGAGAAATACAGCTCTCCAAGCATGTTCAAGCTCACCGCCGTGTCGAGATGATCAGGGCCGAATTTCTTCTCAGCGCGCTTTAACGCCTTTTTCGCCTTCTTCTTTGCCTGTTCCGTTTTACCGGCTAAAGTAAGATCCAAGGCCTCCTTGTGGAGGACGTTCCACTGCGCGTCCTGACCTTGATGAATGATCGTGGAGTAATTAAGAAACCCGAGAGGCCGAACGGCGTATGATTTATCAGGACCGAGTGTCTCGTCGTATGCGTCCGAGGCTTCGGAGTAACGCTTCTGTGAGATTAAGATATCGGCTTTGTTGAGCCAAGGGTCGACATTCTCCGGGTCGAGCGCGAGTGCCTTGTCGATGGCCTCAAGCGCCTCTCCGTAACGTTTCAACGCCAGCAGGACAGCTCCTTTGTCGACCCATGTAGATGCGTTCCGGGGGTCCAGTTCAAGCACGGTGTCGAATGCGAAAAGGGCGTCGTCGTAGCGCTTAAGAATATCCAGTGTGACTCCTTTGCTGTGCCACAGCGAGGCTTCATCGGGCATTATCTCAAGCGCCTTCTCGTACGTTGACAAGGCTTCTTCGTGACGCCTCTGGGTTAACAGCAAAAGCCCTTTTGCGAGCCAATAAAGGTTTTCTCCGGGATGGATTTCAATCGCCTTGCCATAGGCTGCCAAAGCCTCCTCATAGCGCGCGTGCTTTTCCAGAATGGATCCTTTTATGTGCCAAAGACGTGCGTCTTTCGGAGCGAAGTCAAGCGCCTTATCATATGCCTCAAGCGCTGCCTCATCATTCTTCAGTGCGCGAAGAACATCCCCTTTGCCTATCCACGCGGCGGCATAGGCGGGATTGAGCTGAAGCGCAGTCTCGTACGCTGCCAGTGCTTTTCCGTGATGATGCCGGGCCTCTAATACAGCCCCTGTTCCTAGCCATAGGGATGCGTTTTGGGGGGCGAGCACGAGCGCCTGCTTGTATGCCGCCAGAGCCTTGCCGTATCGGTTTTGTGCCCGGAATATATTGCCCCTGTTGCACCACGGGCTGGCAAACGAGGGATCAAGTTCGATGGCTTTATCGTACGCCGCCAATGCCATGTCACGATTTCCTTGATGTTCCAAGACAAGCCCCTTGCCATTCCACGGAAAGGCAAAGTTGGGGTCAAGCGAGATCGCCTGCTCGTAGGCGGCAAGTGCTTCGTCGTAGCGCTGTTGGTCATGCAGAATCAGCCCTATATTATGCCACGGGAGGGCCAGTTTCGGATTAAGGGCGATCGCCGACTCATACATGGCCAACGCCTCGTCCACTCGATTCTGGTCTTTCAGGATAACCCCTTTGTTGTTCCACGCCAGGGCGAGTTTAGGATCAAGAGAGATCGCTTTATCGTACGCCACAAGCGCCTCGTCACAGCGTTCCAAGCGTAATAGCACATTTCCCTTGAGAACCCACAAGGAGGCGTTCCTCGGATGACGTGCGAGAGCGTTGTCAAACAGCGTCAAGGCCTCCTCGTAACGCTCAAGAGAGATCAGGATGACGCCTTTCTTTTGATATACGGTGGCATTTTCCGGGTCGAGTTCAAGCGACTTATCATAAGCGGCCAGAGCCGCGGCATGATGACCCTGCGCGGAATAAACGTTCCCTTTGCCGGTCCATGGTGCGGCGTAACCCGGATCGATTTGTATCGCCTGATTCAAGGACTCCAGAGCCTCGTCATAGCGTTTTATGGCTAGGAACTGAAATCCTATGTTTTTCCATGGGAGGGCGAAGGCGGGGTCGAGCTCAAGCGATTTTCTAAAGGCTTTTTCCGCGCCTGAACTGTCCTGTGCATTCAGCGCAACGCCCTTGCCGTTCCACGCCGGGGCGAAATCCGGTTCCAAGGCGATCGCCTCTTCGAATAGCGCCAGAGCGGTTTCAGGTTGGTTGCGCAGTGTAGCCAACACACCCTCGGCAAATTTATGCCAATGGAGAAGACCTTCTGCCTTTGCTGTTCCGCTGATTTCGGCCAGAAACGCGGAGTATTCCTCAACGCGATGGGGGCTTCTGCACGCAACCAGGTACCGGCTGCGGATGTTGGCGATGGTCGTGGATTTGTCATTTGGAGACATGATTAGTTCTTCTAAGATTGTGAGAATGAAAAGGTGCGAAGGGTTAAGCTGCCGGAGTGGTGATCAGAGACGGTGGATGTGAGCCGTATTTCTTGGCCATGGTTTGAATGAAGGTTCTTCCCGTTTCGATAACGGTTTCCAGTGATGCCGGAGTGATCGCATATGTGCAGGGGGAGAGAAAGCAGGGATGGTAGGTGTCGCCTCCGGTGAAGGAGTCAGCGCGGAAAGATTCGCATGAAGAGCATCCAAGGCGACAGGCGCAACACGTCAGCTCGATGATTGGGCCGCCACTTACCAATTGGTAGGTGCGCGTACGTCTGCCCCAAGTCATCAGTTTAGCATGTTTCTGCAACATGGCGTCAGCGTCTTCGGACGAGACATATTGGTCACGCAGCTCCGGATGTGCTTCCGTTACCAGTAGTTCTATCAATTTAACGTGGGTGGCTCCAACCTCGCTGGCGAAAGCCATCAGTCCGGCCAGACGGGAGTGATCCTGAACTAGATCGCGCGTGAGCACGGCGTTAATCTTCAAGCCGACACCGCGCGCGGTCAGGTGCCGGAACCGCTCCACCAAGATGGATGGGACTATTCTGTTCTGGCCGGTGATTTCCGAATAGAGTTTGGGGTCTGACGCGTGTAGCGAGAGATGGACTTTGGCGTTTGGGCACGCGGCGAGCGCTTCTGTTACGGCATCATCCATCAGCGAACCGTTGGTTATGAGCGTGACTCTGGGCCGGTCCGGATGTTTCGCACACCAGTCCAGGGCGCTGAGCAGGGCGGGCTTGTTCAGCAGCGGCTCGCCGCCGGTGAAGGTGAAATCTCTTCTTCCTTCTGCACAGAGCCGTTCCATCAGGGGTCGGATTTCATCGAATGTCGGGTTGCCTGGCCGGCCGCAGCCACCCTCTTCGTGACAGAAGAAGCACTTGTAGTTGCAATGGGAGGTCAGGCGGATGCGGACCTCGCGGTCAGGTGTCGTTGAGCAACTGTTCATTACCGCACCTCCTCGATCAGATAGGACACCTTGCCGTTCAACGAGAAAATGCTGCCGCTGCCCTTGCCGGCGGCAGCCCTTGCCAGCGGGCTGGCCGGGGAGATGAAGGTGACCGTCTGACCGTCGATTTCACAGTCGAAGCCAGCTCCGCCGGGGCAGATCAGGCAGACCATGCCAGAGGGCTGGTCCATGCGGCGCAGGCGGCACAGGCTACCGGCCTGCACGCGGTCGCACGGGGTGACGGGGAGAAGGGCGAGGGCCGCAAGGTTATGCCGCCATTCATTCAAGAGCGAGGTCTGTCCGTCTGCGAGCCAGCCCGTTTCCTCTCGGCTGGTGTCATATCGGCTGGCGATGCGTCCGGGCGCGTCGGCGACCATTTTACGGGTGGCTGCGAGGGTTTCCTGAAACGCTTTGATCTTGTTCTCGAAGAAGGTGCGGGCTTTACGGATGACAGTTTCTTTGTTCATGACTTCTACTCTTTGTTTTGCGTCTAATTTCGTAATCATACGGATAACCTATTTCGCTCAGACACCGCCAATGTAACCCAATTAACTCATGGCTTGCCATGCATGAGAGCGCATGTTACATTACTCAGCAATCATGTATTGATTGGAGGCTTTGAATGTACGATGGACTTTTCGGAAAGCGTGGCCTTTCATTTGACCGTTTACGCGCGTTGGTCGAGGTCGCCGATGCCGGCGGGATCGCCAAGGCGGTCGGGGACGATCCGGTCCGGCAGAGCCAGTACAGCCGCCAACTCAAAGAATTAGATCAGTTTTTCGGCGTCGAACTCACCTGCCGCAAGGGACGTTCGTTGACGCTTACGCCAGCAGGACGACGTCTGGCGGCTGTAACGCGTGCAGCTTTCACGTCTTTCTGTGATATCCGGAGAGAATTGGCGGATGCGCCTATGGAAGTGACCGTCGGGGCGGGAGATGCGCTTCTGCACTGGATTCTGGCCGATGTGACAGGTACACTGCGCATGTCCTGGCCACGAGTAATCATCAGTTTAGCTAATCGTCAGACAAGTGCCGTGGTGGACGCACTGGCAGAACACTCGATTGATTTCGGATTAATTAGAAGCGCTGCAGTGCCCAAGACATTGCACAGCCGGATCGTTGGGCATCTCGACTACCGTTTGTTCGTGCCTCTTTCCCTGATTCCGAAACCGGGGGCGAAAGACCCTGCCCTTTTGTTGACCAAGTTACCCTTGGCCATGCTTGAGGGGGGCGGCGACTATACTCAACGCCTCCAAGATGTTGCGCGCCGATTGCGCGCTCCGTTGAAAATCTCCCTGAACTGCACGACATTGCCACAAATATGCCGGGCGGTACGCAGTGGCGCGTATGCCGGCGTCTTGCCGATACTCGCGAGTTCCGAACTTCCCGCCGACCGCTATGCGGCCTTTGATCTGCCCGCACTCAAGGCATTGCGTCGCACACTGGCCTTATGCTGGCATCCGCGTCTGTTCGGGATTCGCGACAATATGGAGAGATTTTCTGGAGCACTTGGGGATGTCATTACGAGACAATTGAGTAATGGAGATAATGAAGCGTGATTCCCTGTAGAAAACAAGAGGTCAACGCTGTCCTCTCAAAGCGCTCGCACCTGTTTTTCTGGATATGTTGCGCCGCTCTTACGCAAACCAAGCACAACCGATAAATCTTGTGGGTGAGTTGACAGTATCGATACTGTGCACGCTTGAGTGATTATATCGCCCTCCCCTTCCTTTAGAAGGTCGAAACCCCGACCAACACTTAGTGTAAAGTCCATTGGCATTGAATTCACGTACCGTTCGTGTAACACATCACCTCCACCACGCTTATCTCTTGCCGCATCCCCTTCCTTGACGATGGTAACCCGCATGTTACTATGCTTGCCAATATCTTGCCAAATGCTCGCTGCTATATCGGTACTAGGTTCGTCCATTCGACCCGTTTCATCACGTGCTGGATGAGTAATTACTTCAAACCAACGCCGCGGTACCAAGTTATGCTTTGACCAACAACGGTAGAGCCAATCGATTGTTAATCTAAAATTCTTCCAGTTGCTCCATTTGTTATTGCGACTCTTAAATGCTGCTCCAATTTGTTTGTCCACAAGAGTGACAGTTTCACCCCATTTAAGGATCGGATCAAACCACTTCTCTTCAGTCTCAACTCGACTTCTCCCCAAAAGGGGTTCGCCATCGTTTAAAGTCAGTCCTCCAGCTCCAGACAACTTTCGTACTTTACTGCGTTCCGATGCTGGCAACTCTGCGCAATCGGCAATAATCGCCGTCTCTTTCGACACCACGACGCCATCCACGTGGCACTGGCCGGTCAAAGATAGTGTCGCCAATTGTCCAATTTGCTGCGGATTAGTACAGTCTTCTAGCCAGGGTGATACCAGCTCAGTGATCATTCTTGTTTGTTCACTACTACTAAACGAGAATTTACGCCTGAGGCTTTCTTCCGCAAGTGCCCCCACTTCAGGCCACTTGTTTCTAATTTTACTTACTTGCTCAACAAGCAGACTGCGAATATGACCGGCTTCATCTAATGCCACTACTTGATGGTTTATTGCAGATTGAAGAAACTGAACAAGAAAACCACGGTAGTCCTCATCTGCTAGGTTGATAGAGGAGTACAGGCATGGGTCGTGAACAATTGAAGCGATAACACGCTTAATCATAGTAACTCCTGCAATCGCTCGGGGAAGAAACCGCCCGGCCATGATTCGAGAAATCCGGCGCTTTCGTTGAGTTCTAACCGTTGTACCGACGATCCGGCATCTCCTCGACTCACATACAATACGCAAACATCCTGAGGTTTCGATTTCTTTGCGCGTATGAGCTTCTGGACGCGCAACATCAGGTGTTCGCTATGGGTTTCGACAATGAGTTGGTGGTGGTAAGTGTTTACTGCTTCAGCAAACAATGAGCCAAGCTCTGCTTGTAGGCGAGGATGAATGTGGAGTTCGGGCTGCTCGATTAGGATTGTGGATGGGCGAGAACTTAAACAAGCCACGAGTATGGGCAGGATTTGGCTAATGCCAAAACCCACATCTGCGTATTGAACCAAGGGAGCCTCTGGATTTCTCGTATCCCGCAACACTATTTTAAAATACTCCTCATCAAGTGGTTGTATTTCAACCGAGTAGTCCACGCCCAGACGGACGAGCCATTCATTGACGCGCGAGCAGAGATTAGCATCACCTTTTAACATCAGGGGAACAGTCGAGCCATCAATATCCGACTGTTCATTGTCGTGCGTTATTGAGACTGATGAATAGATGCGTTGCGCGCGTTGCCTCAACGGTGCGATAAATACAATACGCCGCATGGATTCAACGATATTTCTTGCTATGGAGCTAAAAGATTGGGGCAAAAAACTGTCGATTTGAGCGTTCAAACGCGAGGCCTCTTTTGCCACATCGTTCTTTGGAGGCACCTGTTGTATTAATGAGACTTCAGTTATCTGATCTTCAAAAAAATCGTGACTGACAAACAATGAGGGGTCATAAAGTCCTACTATATCCCGTGTAAATATGCGCGATGGTTCGTATGCCGGTTGCGAGATATTTCCATCAGGAAGTCGGATCATCGCTGAATTTGAGGCAAAGTACTCCCAGTTTGGTTGCGCACAAAAGGCGATCACGTCCTGATACTTAGTGGCACGCAGATGCTCCGCCTTCTCCACAAATTCGGCCGAAACTCGGTAAGTGCGCCAACTCGGCGGACAGTTTTCTATCCAACTAGGAAGCCCGCTACGCCAGGCGTCTGCGATAGCTCGGTATTTAGCGGTCTCCTCTTCTTCTTCAGTTCGGCGCCTTTTATAGGCTTCATCCGTTTCAGTTGTCTTGCCAGTTAGAAGATCATAAAATTTGCCCTTTGCCTGAGGAATAAGCTTTTCCATGTTTTCCAGAAGGCGTTTGAGTTCCTCTGGGTTCTGGTCGAGAAACTCTTGCATGATATCCGCTTCGATCAGGCGCTCTATACCTTCTAGAATAGCCGGTCGGTTATCCATCATCAGGTCAACCAGAGCTTCTCTGTGATTACGGTTTAAATTATGATAAATAGCGAACTGCGCTACCATGGAAGTTCCATTACGTTTAAACGTCCACATGTTCGGTGTTTCGGTATAACTTCGAATAAATTCAGAAATATCCAAGGTTTCGAGTTCTGGTTTCTGCTTTTCGTCTGACCAGGCTAGAGAGGATGTTAAAGCGTATCCGTCAATTCCTTCAATAAAATAGCCGTCGACACTTGCATAAGAATCACGTGACTCTACGCCAAGTGTCATGGCACGATCCGTGTCATGGTCGGTAATGATCCCTTTAAAAGGAAACTCTTTGAGATTGATAACCCGAGGCTCAAGAAGATAGCGTCTAAGCAGTTGAAGTGCCAAAAGTATCGTACTTTTGCCACCGCTGTTCTCGCCGTAGATGAGGGTTAAAGGGGCGAGCGGAATGGTGTTTTTGTCGCCAAAGCATTTCAAATTCTCGATAGTCAGTTTAGTCAGCATGGTAATCTCCCTATAGGTGTTTCAACGCCGGGAAGAATAGAACAGTTTTACAGCGTTATCCATGTGTCTTTGTACAGGTGCCTTGATTTTCAAGTCATGATTGCTTTCATGGTTTAACCAACCGGCTTTACCGCCGTCAACGCCTGCGACAATGGTTGCCATCGCTGTCTCCTTCAGTTAACGGTAGATTTCGTCGAGGCGCCAGACCAAATGCAATGCTTCAGGCCATCCGACTTCAACGAATGCATCCAGAAGGTTTAACAGGTTGTTAATCGAGGATGCATCCTGAATACTTTCCCGATGGTCGGCGAGAATAGTCTCTACCAGAGTAACGGTTTCACGCATGGCCATTGAGTCAATTGTATAATCGAACCGTTTGCTGCTCGTGACAACCTCTGATGCTAAACGTAGGACCAAAGGCGGGTCATAGTTCAGGACTCCGTTTAGTAGTTGCATAAAGTGATGCGCCGTAGAAGCCAGAAGCATTCCGGTTTCTTTCACCAACCCGAAATCGATGACCCTTTGAAGAATCGGCAATATATCGGTGAAGAAAGCCTTTCTTTGGTCGTCGTTTAATGTCTGGGGTTTGGTGCGTTTTCTCCCGGTGGGAACAATGTCAGCCGCAAAATGCATCCGCATAACAGCATCGTTTATCACCCCATATAGCAGTTTCATCGTGTTCTGGCGCTTATCTTGCTGCTCACCTTGTGCGGCCCCCTGTTTTTGAAGCTCACAAAGACCATCGGCAACACCATCGATTAAGGTTAATAGAAGTGAACGGGCGTTAGCCAATTGATTGCCATGATGTTGAGGTTGTATATGTTCGACGAGACGGTGACCGGCTCTAGAAATTGATCCCGGAAATTGCAATGGGGCACTTTGCCAACTAGCGATCATGTCTTTAGCCCATTGATCTTCTTGTTGAACTGCGTAATCGACCGTCATACTGATTAGAGCTGGACGTGCCTTATCATCACTATCGGTATCCTCCTTAACGCGTCTCATAAGTTTCTTGATTAAAACGAGACTTTGGCTATTATCTTCAACAATTAGTCGCCAGAGAGAATTGGTGATGCCTTGGAGTACGATTCCGTTTTGTTCTGTATCAGCCATTGTGTCAAAGATCAACCACATTTCGGTCGACATGTGCTCCACAACACGCCAAAGTTCGCATGCTATGAGAAACCGCACAGCCGGAACTGGATCATGAGAAAGTTGTTGAATCGCTTCTAAAGCTTCTTTGTCCTTGCCGAAATGCGTTAACCACGGCAAAGCCTGAGCTGCCTCGGTTCTTGGAGAGGGTGACCATGCGGCGATGTTCCACGACGCATCTAGCTCCGAATTTGGTTTTGGTTCTTCGTGTCTTGCCAATTTAAGAATTATCGTGCGTAGAGTCTCGAACCTTATTGAAGTGGGGTCATTTGAAAGCAAAAGCGCTTTCGAAACAAAGCCAGAAAAACGAACCCAGGCCAGACTCAATTGCCTTTCGTCAGCTTTGCTCGGTTTAGATAGTAAATCACTCAAAGCACACACAGTCGGCATTAATCCATCAATCGCAGTATCATCCTTGTTGCCATCGCACCATTCAGCTAGTGACCAATAAAGTTCACGAAGTTCCAAGTTCGCTGGCGCATCCGTGTTCACACCTTGACGATCAAGAATATTCTCATCGGTAACTTTGCGCCAACTGGAGGATGACGAACATAGCGGTGTGTTTGAATACAGCGAATTAGTCAATTCCAGTGAAAGCTTAAGCTGTTTGGCGCTACTAGTAGTCAGATACTGTGTTGGAATAAGGGAAATAAGCCTGTCGCGTCGTCTTTCCCGCCAAGCGTTATCATCCTGATTATCAGGTTGAACAATATCAAGAATGTTATCTTCAATTTGTTGCCGTTGCGATTCTGTGAAATATTCATAAGTGCGTTCGAGATAATTACCAAGTGCAAAAAGTGTGTCATTGCTTTCAATGATTGGCTTGGCTTTTGCTAATTCCCATAGGCGTAGACCAAGGATTGACGGGGAATGTGTGCCAACAGTTAGTAGACGGGACCACAAAAATGCCATTTGCATTTCGGTCTTGAACATGTCAAACACACTGTCAATATCTGCTATCTTATTAACTTTTGCTAGATCTAGTAACCCAGCAAAGAGAAGATTAGCAATCTCAAGTTCTTTATCGGGATATGATGACGAGTCCCAGATAGCAGAACAGTCTCCGACAATTTGAGCTTCGCAAGCAAGAAACGAAAAAGGTGACTTGATGCTATCACGGGTCTTGCCGTCGATTAAATACTGTTGAACGTGACGTTGAAAGGCGAAAGCTTGAACAGCTCTGACCCCTGTCCGCATGGCTGCAAGAAAAGCGTACTCTAAATATGTCGGATATTTTTCGATCAGGTTGTAGCGACACATGTCGTAATCTTGCCTTCGATTACTGAGTAAATACATGATAGATGAGCCGCCCATGGTGGTTTGCTTCTGGCTCGTTTCATCATGACAAAAAACATGCTCGTAAATGTCTGCAACAAGTTCTGCATCACATGGAATAATATGTTCGATTGATTCAGTCAGCCTGTAGACACAATCAATTGGGAAATCAGGCTCTGACATTACGGCTAGAATGCGTGTAAAAAGTCTCTTTGCATCGAGTGCATTTGTGTTGTATGTCTGTGCGACTAGTGGGATTGCCACTAGACCTGTTAGCCGTTCAAACCACTGTTTCTTGTCAACATTAGTGCGGGAATCCCATGCCCATTCGAGTAGACAGCGACCAAACTCGCCAATATCAGTAAGTGATCTTTGTAAAAGCGGGTTCCCCGATTCGATCAGTTCTAGGCCAATCCTTCCCGCTTCCCAGGCAAAGCGTGAATCAAGATGTGCCCCAATTGAGCGCAAGAAAGAAGCCCAAAGTAGACTTTTCGATGATTTTAGTACACGTAGGGCCTGAAGCAGAAAAGTGATCGCTTCTGCTGATTGATGTTGATCGGTAAGTAAGCGTTCTGTTAAGGGGAATAAATCATCTGGGGCCTGCGCTTCATTGACAACCACTGCGGGTAGCACTAATCGTACAATCTGCCGCAGGTGTATCGCATCATTTTGAATTACCGCCCAGAAGTTGTACCAGAAAGCATTCCGATCAAAATGCCAAAGTAGAGTGAAGTGATATACCAAACTTGGTCTTAGGAAAAGAGGGCGAGCCGGTTCCTCGGCCACAAAGGCTGCTAATCTGTTTGGATCGCTGTCCAGCAGATGAGTACTCACTGCAAAGTCAAAGAGGATGTTATGAGCAAATGCGACATTCGAAGTGTCGTTTTGTGAAACCAGTTTTAGCAATTCATCACTTAATAGGTCATCCCAGGCTTGCCTAACTTCAGGCTTGTAGATGAGATCTCTGCGAACTTTCAAAGAATGGCTCCTGACCATCTCTTGAGCAGCCGTTTTCAGAATGTATTCACGGTTTTCGGGTTCTGTCGCATGTCGCACCCTGAAATTCCAGTACATGTTCAGCAATTGGACTTCCGAAGTGATCGCCGAGAAGTCACTTGTATTTGCACCTGCACGTAAAACGCATTCGATTAGCCAAAGATTGAAAGGTACGGTGAGAAGGTTGCGGAATGCGAGTGTTCCTTCGTCGTGTAATTTACGCAGGCTCGGCAGCTGAACTAAGGCTTGTTCAATTTCAGAAGCATTAAGTGCCGGGATCACTAATTGACGACAGTTAGGCTTTGCATTCCCGAGAACTGGCGCATTGTCTTGGAACAAATTTAGCAGCCTTTGCGATTTGGTTGCGTCAAACGTGCGGACGCTTACAATCGTGTGCCAATCATGCAGGTTAACTACTGCGCGACGAATTAGTTGAAGTACTCCTGTGCGTTCCTGTTCACCGCGAGCGGCATCGTAACCATCGAAAATAAGAATTGCAGGTGTCTTTGGGTCTGTTTTCAAAGAGTGTAAAAGGGAAATAAAATCGACATCCTGTTCAAGTTCTGCCTTGAGTTCGGCATCAGATGCGCCGCCTAGGCGCTCAACGGACAGTATGATGTGCAGAATGCCATTGGTTGTTAAACGGTCATGAAGTTCGGCGAGCGCATGACTCTTCCCGATTCCGGGTTGACCGATAACAATACCATTCCCCGATAGTGCGAAATCCATCAGGGCTGCTATTAATTGTGGGCGCTCAATCTTCATGATGGCGGAACCTTTTCGCAGTTTGTTCGTTGTGTTTTGTAAGCCAAGATAAGTTATTAGTGGTTTCTTCAGGTGTCGGTTTGGCCGCTTTTGAGGTCTGTTCTGGTGCGGCTATTTGAGACGACGCCACAGATATGGCAGCCATTGTTTGTCGGTTAATCGATGGGATTATCTCATAAGCCTCCTTAAGAATCTGATCCAATCCCGCGTACGATTTATCAAGGTTGTCATAATAAATGGGTTGAAGGCCATACTTGGAATATGATGCTGCAGTGGTTTCAAGGGATGGGATGGATGTATCGTCTAACGGAAGAATTACATAGTGAATTGGTTGACCAATTTCCCATAGATCACGAGTTACAATTTCAAGCAGTTTCTTGATGAAAGGATCGTCCATGCTAAAGCCGATAAAGACCATTCGGCGCGTGGCAAATAGAGACCACGCCAATAATTTGTGGAGCGTATAGGCAATGGGGCCATTATCATCACGCTTAGGTTCGCAGCGACCTTCATATGCTAGAAGGTAGTCCGAAGCAGTCAGGATAATGTTCTTGGTGTCATCCCAATGCCCATGAAGGTGAGCCACAAAAACATTTGCTGGGTCGGTCGGCTCAGAAATAGACCTGAGAAAGCGCGATACAAGATGGCGATCAGAAGAGTTTGATTTTATTGTCAAACCGCAGTTGCTACGTATTATGCCTTTAGCAATAAAGGACTCTTGTAAGGCGTATTCAATGCAATCCTCGTAGTTAGTGGTAATGAATGCTCTAAATGGTAGTTTAACTAGCGTTTGGTGAGTAGACGTATGGTTCTTGCCTGTACGTTTTGGCTCATACTCGCGACCAAGAATACTCTCGTATTGTTCGAGGCCATTCGGTGCCTTCCTAAAGTGTTTTTTTATTGCGTCAGCGTATTCTAGCGCGTCGGTGTCGACACCTGAAGGCAGAGAAAATGATCCAAAGTTGTTTGCTTCGCTACAAAGTTTTTCAAGCAGTATGTTCCACGGCGGATAGCCGATAGGCGAACTTAAACCCGCGCCCACAAAAGCTATTGCCTCGCCAGAGGATATCAGTGATATCAACTCTTGCTTACGGTTACAGTTCTCTGCAATCTTAGCTTCGACTATTGAGGTCAAGTCCGACATGTGGATGATTTTGGTTGTGATTTGGAATGAACTGATTATGGTGATCAGTATTTCATGAGGTGGGCGATTTTGGTGGCGACGACATAGCGGGCGGTGGTCTCGTTGACGGTGAGGGCTTTGAAGTGGGCCTTGCCGCATTCGATCTTGGCGCTTTCGAGGTTGCGCAGGTCGGTTTGTCCGTTATGCATGGGGGGTTACTTTAGTTATGCGGCAGACGAAAAGGGAGCGACGAGCGCGGGTTGCGGCGACGTATAGGAGTGCGCGGGCGCGTATCGCGGTTTCGTTGTCGTTGGAAAGTTCGCCGAATTCCATGGGGGCGACGAGAATGATGTGGTCAAACTCCAGGCCCTTGACCCGGTGAATCGTTGCGAGACGAAGACCGGGCGAAGTGCAGTCATCGGCTTTGCCGGGCTCGACGCGGTGTACGGTGGGACACACTAACGACACGTATTTCTGATAGTCGTCCAGTTCTCTGTGCGTACGTGCCACGAGGCAGATACTCTCCGGTTGCGCCTGTCCGCTTTCAAGAAGATGCTTGATGTGTTGGGCAGCGGATTCCCCCGCCGTCGTTTCGTTGGCGCATGATTGGACCACCGGCGCTTCACCGTGAACGAGGGACCGCACGCCTTCTGAGTCGTCGAACCCGGCATCGAGGTCATCGAATGACACGCCTTTGAGAAGCCCTGAGGCCCAGTTCTTGACCTCTTCGGTCGTACGATAGTTGATCCTCAACTTGCGGCCGCGCCCTCGTATTTCGATTCCACACTTTGAAAGAACAACATGCTGTCCATAAATGCGCTGGTGTGCGTCTCCCGTGATGAACAGATCGTTCTTGTCTGCGGGAACCAGGGCACGAAGCAAGCGAAAGGCCTCGTTTCCAAAATCCTGGGCTTCGTCGACGACCACCGAGCGATAGGGGAAGGTGATCCCTTTTGCCTGAATCATTTTGACCGCCGTGCGGAAAACATCCGCGGGCTCACAAAGGCCATGCTCGGTCAACAGAGCGCGGTATTCGCCAAATACGGGCCAGACTTGCCGGCGGATGCCACGTTCAAGACGGCGTGACCGGCCCAACCGCGAAGCCGTCATATAGGCCTCCATGGTTTCAATACCATAAGCCTGAATCACGTTGTCCCACTCCGATCTGATGAAATCGGCCGAGAGTTGGAGTTCGGACGGAAGTAAGCTCAATGCTTTCTGCCAGAGGTTGTCCCGGTTGTCGTCCTCGTACGCCATCTGGAGGTTAAAGCCCTGCTTTTCCAGAAAACGTCTGGCCCATGCGTCGAGATTGATCACCTCGATCCGCTCCCACTCTTCGCGTGAACAGAGTCTCTTGAGATTCCCTGCGATATCGGCGGCCAGATTTTTGGTGAAGGTCGTGAACAGAACCTTCTGCCCGGCGGCGCAAGCGTTCCGAACCAGCCATACCGCGCGGTGCATGGCCACAACCGTTTTGCCAGTACCCGCGCTGCCAAGAACCCGAACAGGCCCGGCTGCCGCTATTTCTACCAAGCGGCGTTGAGAAGGATGCAGGAACACTCGCCATTGCTCCAACGGTGCGGAGAGAATGCTCTCCATTTCCGCCGCATCCGTAATGACGATGAACTGGCGTTTGGACCCGTCGCGCTCCATGGCTGCCGCGAAGTCTGTCGGATCGACCGTTTCTTCGCGCTTGATGTTCAACTCGGCCCGAGCCTCATCAACCGTATATCCGGCTGCCAAAAGGAATAGCCCCTCGAAGGCCTCTTTAGGCAGAATTGCGTCCAAGCGGTCCAATTGGGTATCGTCGCCGACCTCACGCACATGCTTGAGCATGGTTTCCGGAATTCCGAGAGAAAAAAGGTCGGCATCGGAACAGACTGAGAAGAGACGCGGGGCAGGCGCCACGTCTGATGCCGGTTGGGTGGTGGCGGGTTTCTCAGCGGCCAGCACCGCTGTTGCCGCCTGTTCAGTCATGACAACCTGAACCGTTCCTGTGCCGGGATGAATGCCGCATGTCCGTTTCGTCGCCCACGCGTAGGCGTCGTCGTGCTTGTCCACCCACAGCAGGACGAACACATTCCCCTGCTCCGGTTTCAACATTATTCCGCGGTAGTCATCGCCAATCCGCACCGACCGGAGATTGTCATCCTGAGCCCCTTGTATCTTTTCGAAGTTGATGCCAGAGGTGTCCGGATTCTTTGTGAATTTGTCGAGAAACTCCCTCACCTTCTTCTGCTGTTTTTGAGGCAGTCCGGCGAAAGCCAACAGGAAATCGGAACCGAGGGCGAGCTTGATTTGTCCGGGTGCATTTTTCATTTTTACGACCTCAGCTTGGCTAATAGTGTTTCAAGGGCGTGAGTCTCTATTCCGTCGGCGGTGAAAGTGATGACACTCCACCCCGCGCGTTCAAAGGCGATACGCTCGTCGGGCATGGACTCGTCGATGACGGCGATCTTCATGTCTTCCCATGCCGCCTCGGCCGTGGCAATGATCATGCCGTTATCCATCAACTCAAACCCGAGGACAGGCAGGGGCGTCTTCTCCTTGAGAATGGCCGCCAGCAGAGGCCGGATAGCGGGATGCGCCAGATCCATGTCGAAGTCGTTTTCCGCGCGTTCTTCGCCTGTTCCGGGCTGTTCTGAGGGCGGAGGCGTCCCGCCCGCCTCATAATACCCATACGCATCTGCGATACCTGTAAACAGACCGCGGTGTATGCCGCGGGCGGTGATCATATGCAGTCCGGAAAGGAACTGCAGCCTGTTCATCAGGCGCAGGAATCCCCGCCAATGCCTGGCGAAATCCGCAGTGCGGCTGGTGGCGTCATCTTCAAACCGCAGCAACAGAAAGACATCGTTCACGTCCCGATTCTTGACCCCATTCAAGGTGGTGACGGTGATTGCGGCCAACTGGTCCGGGGATTCCGCGTATATGCCACCCAATCCGTCCGCAGGGGGTGTGTCAGCAAGCGGCGGGATCGGGCCGGAGAAGGCTGTGAACCGCGAGAGCATGTCGGCAGCCAGCACCCTGTTGACTGGTTGCAGTTGCAGGGGCAAGGCTAGTCCGTAGAGGTAGGCGAGCTTCTGCCAGAAGGCGGCCGAGGGGTAGGCGAGATATTCCAGAAACAGGCTCCAGCTCGTGTATGTGCCCGCGCTCCGCGCCCGTGACAGTTCATCCCCGTTAAGAATCATCGGCGCCAGGCGTTCGTTGCGCAGCCCCGCATGCTCCTCGCCCCAAAGCGTGGCAGGGATTTTAGAGGGCTCGTTGCGGTACTGGATGTCCTCCCATGAGAAGTTCCAGACCCAGAACTTGCCGGAGCTGAGCAGGGACTGGCGCTGCTGGACATCGTGGGCGATGCGGTTGTGCCCGGTGCTCTCTTCCGCATGGAAGGCGAACCCGTCCAAGAATACGGCCAACGGGCGTGAGGATTCTGGGCGCACCGGATGGAGCACGAAATCGGGAATGGAGGGCGTGTTGATCTCCGCGCTGGGGGAGACATGTACCTGCGGCTCAATCTCCCATACGGAATCTCCGCGCCGCCACACCCATCCCGGTTTGTCGCGGACGATTTTGGCCTGTAGCTGAGCGCCGGGTTCATGCCGAAGGCTTTCGAGAAAGGCTTTTTCCAGGGCGCTTTGGATCAACGGATGGATGTCGATGTCCGAAATCCGTTCGACTTCCTCCAGCTTGTCGGCGTTCTCGAGGATGGCGGTCAACAGCCGGATAGCGGCTGTCCGGGAAAGCCCGCTGTGGTTGCCGTGGTTACGCGACAGCAGGATGCAGCGGTGGCAGCCGTCGGTGTCGTGATCATCCTTGGTCGCGCATTCGCACGCGGTCAGATGTTGCAGGGCCTTTCGCAACACGCTGAGAAAGACGTCCGGCGGGTGAGAAAGCTGCTTGAGGTAGCCGGTACCGCCGGGCACCTGGTCGTAGAGGACGAGGTACTTTCTGCGAAGGCTCGTTCCGGGGACGGGCCTCTCGTCCACGCAACCCCTGAGATGCTCGATACTGCCTCGGAAGTGGAGCCTCAGTCCCAGATGCAGCGCAGCCACAAAGGACGTGAGGTCGGTCTCCTCTGTTGAACTTGTCGAGGGCAACAGCACACGAATGGCTTCCGAACTCAATTCGCGATAAAGGAAGACGGCTTTCAGCGGTACCGTATCGGGTTTGCTGCGGTTGCGGCAGGCGATGTCATGTTTCATCTCCTCATCGCCGCGGCCTGCGGCGCGGTTCTGGACTTTGCCGCACTCCGGACAAAGCATGAAACCGCCGGTCGTTACTTCTCTGCCGCCCAGCCGGAATGATTGTGCGGCGTCTGAGTCCTGGCCGAGATTCACGACCCGTAGCGTTGTTTTGGCGAGATATTCGAAGCCGAAAGGAACCGTAGAGCCGCAGACCTGGTATGCCCGCCGCTCCGCATCGGCTGGAATGACCACTGACTCTTGGCGGCTATAAAACTGTTTCTGCCGACTGTCTTCCTCGTCGTGACTGCGGGATGAATTGTCGAAGCTGGTCGACACGACCTGACGCAACCGCACCAGTTCGCGCTTGAGCGAGGCATCCGTCCAGTTCACGCTGCCGCAGGACGGGCATTCCGGGCGGGGACTGGAGAACTCGCTGACAAGCTCCATGTAGCCGCACTCATCGCAGAAATGCCATTTCTCGACGGGACTGACTTTCATGCCGATCTGATCGATCTTCAGCCTGCGGCCCTCGACATAGAAGACGTTCCCCGGTGCGAGTTCGGTAATCGCCGATGCCGCTGGCCGTATGTATTCCAGCGTAAACTTCCGGTATTTGTTGTCATCGCCTTTGGCGGTCGTCCTCTTCTTAAGTATAACGCCGCGCAATTCGACGCCTTCCTCCGGAAACGCGTAGTTCGGCAGCAGGCCCTCGTCGGTCAGGAAGTTCAGTGTGACTTTGTCGTTGATCTGTTTGAGCATCTCATGGATGCCGTCACGGTACTGTTTCAGTTCATCGAGTTCCGCGTCAATGGCCTCGTCGCGTGCCTTGATATCGCGGTTCTTCCGAATCGCCGCGCCGACTTTCTGCATTCGCCGGCGCAGGTCGTCGCGCTCATCGGCCAGGCCTGCAAGCCGTTTCAGAATCTTATGGGTCAGATCGCCTTCCTCGCTGCCGTCGCCGCGCGCGAAACGCTCCAAGTCCTTGCGCGACTCGGCCGGCAACTCCTTCTCTGTGAACAACAGGAGGAAGCTTCCCAGAATCGCGTTAATGTCCTTCGCAACGAAGTTGAAGAAGTCGTATGGGAACCCCTTCTTGACGCCTGCCTTGCTGACGGTGTCGAGGATGGTGTCAATCCGTTTTGGGAGCACGGGGACTGGGTTCACCTGCTCGCTCCACCGGTCGAGGCAGAAGGCGGTGAACTGCCGTTCGATCACAGCGGGCGCGTTCAGGAAGGTTCCCGGCGGCAGGATCTCGCCCGCGATCATGTCCTCGGGCAGTTCGAAATAATAGAGGTCGTGCGGTTGCGCCGAACCGATGGTCAGGCTCACGGCCACACCATCCTTACGGCCTGCACGTCCGATCCGTTGAACGTAGTTCGCGGTTGCGGGCGGGACTGTACACAAGATCACCGTGGACAGGTCGCCGATGTTGACGCCCATCTCAAGCGTCGGCGTACAGGAGAGCAGGTTGGGGTCGGTGCTGCGCCGGTCCGATCCACGCGCCATGAAGCGCTGTTCGGTCCACTCGCGGACTTTGCGGTCGAGCAGGCCCGTGTGTTCCGCTGTGCGGATGCGGACGACGTCGCCGGAGCGGTAGAGGTCGCCGAAATAGTCCTCGATGGGGGGCTGAGGCGCGTAACTGCCCGCGCACGTTGTGCGCAGGCAGGGCGCTTTCTCCCAGAGGGGAGCATCCTCTGCGGCACAGGATATGGAGTGTCCGCACACGCGGCAGGTCATCAGGGCGACGTCTTTGCTTACGAGGAGACTTTCCTGCGGGATGCCCCAGACGCGGAGTTCGTCATTCTTCCGTTCCGACAACAAGCCAAGTTCCGTCAGTGTCTGGACGGCCTCTTCGATAAGGATGGCGGTGATCTCGGGAGTCGCGCCGCCGCGGACAGACGTGAGGCTCTTGGTAACCCAGCGTTGGCACCAGCTTTGAGATGTGCCGCCCGCCACAAGTTTCTCAAAGCGTTGGCAGCGTTTGGTTCCTTGGTAAAAGAAGGATGGGGCGCGTCCGAACTTGCCGAAGCCTGGCATGTGAATCTGTTGGTTCAGCAGGAAGGTATCGCCGCCGCGCTTCACGTACCCTTCCATCTCGGGGTGGAAGATCCCGCCGCCGGTACGCAGGCGGTGCAGGATTCCCAAGAGCGTACAGGTCAGTTCACGTTCTGTAACGTCACCCAAGCCTCCCGTTTTCTCGCGAAGCCGTTCCCGCAGGATGGTGGCGGCCTTTATTACGGTCTGCGCATCCGGGTGGGCCACAGCCGCGCCGCTCTTCTCCGGTGTGCGTCCAATGCGACTGTTAAAGCCGAACTCGCTGGCGATCTCCCATGCCGTGCGCCGTGAGACCAGTGACACGAGGTCCGATCCGGCGGGCAAAGCCCCGGTCTGTTTCAGTGTCTCGTAGTCCTCCAACCATTCCATGTTGGGTGGCAGGAATATGCCTGTGAAGTCCAGCAGGTTCAGTTTCGCCTTCCAAAAGGAGAGGAACTCCGTCTCAAGCTCGGCGAGGTTCAGCTCCTTTCCGGCATCCGACACCACCATTCTGACCGCCGTGCGCAGGTTCACCCGGTAGGTCCGTCCTGCGAAGAAGCCGGAACGGTGGGAGGCGTCCTGGACGTTGTCGGAAAAGGCGAGCGACTGCTTCTCGTCATTGAACGGCGACGCGTAGATCTGGCCCAGGGCGACGCTGGTCAGGCTGGCCGAGCGCGAACCCAGGATGGTGATGCCGGACGCGCTCTCGCAGTAGGGGCACGAGATATCCGCTTCGGTCTGATCCTGACGCCGGCGAGAACGGTCATGGATCATCACTTCGACCAACCGGTCTTCGGCTCCGCAGGATTCGCAGCTCTTGCTGTCGGCGGCGTTGATCGTCAGACAGTGGCCGCAGAGCCGGAAGGTGAATTCCTTTTGCGCCGGTCCGCCGCTTACGGCAGCATTTATGGGGAAGAAGAAGCGCAACGAGGGAAGCTGACTGAAGAAGGCCTTGTAGAACTCCTGCAGGTTTGGCGATATGCGTTTGTCATTCGCCCGCATGCTGCCGCCCCAGCCCATGGCTCCGCACTCGCGACAGTGGATCACAGGCAGATGGCACTTGAGCGCGTCGCCCTTGAGGTCATCGGAAAACGACATGCGGGGCAGGTCATCGACGGAAGCCACCAGACGCGATAATTCGCGGGCCCACACATGCACGTGCGTGCGCAACAGCGGACTGACGGCACCGGTTTCAGCCGAACGGTACCGGGCATGGGCGCAGAGCGAGAGGAAACTGTCCAGCAACCGACGCGCACGCGCGGTGTCGGAAAAAGCGGGGTCCATGCGTCCGAGTTCATGCAGCAGCCATTCTTCCGAAAGGACCTTGCGGCCTGAGCGCTCAACCAGAACAAGCAGGTTGCGGAACAGGCTGTGCTCGCGCAGCAGGACACCCACGTTCAGGCGGGCGTCCTCTTCCATGAAAAGCGCGGGCGCGGGACGTTCGAACCAGAGCCGGAACTGTGCGGCCAGATACGCCTCGGCGTTGCCCTTTGCGGCGGCAGGAGAAAGCGAGGGATCGTCCGCGTCGGGTACGCCGTGGAAACGGATGAAAAGCCCTTCCACAATGTCGTTCAGCTTCAGCAGGTCTTCGCCGATCACGCTGTCTTCTGAAAAAGGCTCCGCAAAGACCGTCCGGGCATAGTCCAGAAGCGGGCCTGTAGAACCGGCCGAGCCCAGTGTGGCTGATGTGCCGACGCAGCAGAGGTGGCCGTCAGGCGTGCGCAGGCGGGACTTGAGGCGGCGGATGAGGCAGGCCAGGTCGGTGGACTGTGCGCCGTCAAAGGTGTGGAGTTCGTCGACAACGAGGTAGCGCAGGGTGGCCGGCACGTTGCCGCTCCACAAGCTCTGCTCATCGGGGCGGAGCAGCAGGTAGTCCAGCATCTTGTAGTTGGTCAACAGGATGTCCGGCGGATGCGTCCGCATGTGGCCTTTGCTGGTGATGATGTGATCCGGCCCCATGTCGACGAACTCGTCGCCGTCGCCGCCGATGAAAAGCCCAGCGGTGACTTTGCCCCGCAGCGCGGGATCATCGTGGATTGTCTTGGCGAAACGCCGGGCCTGATCGGTTGCCAGCGCGTTCATCGGATAGATGACGATGGCCTTGATGCCCGGTTCGCCTGCCCGTGTGGCGCAGGCGTCGAGAACGGGGTAGAGAAAGCACTCGGTCTTGCCCGAACCGGTGCCGGTCGCCACGAGCGTGGAGCGTGGCGCGTCGCCGCAGAGACGGCTGAAGGCGCGGGCCTGATGCAGGTACGGGCGGTAGTCGAAGCGGATCTTCTCGAACGGCAGGGGACCTGCCGGTGCGGGGCGGAAAGGCAGACGCAACCCGTAATATGGCCCCTTGAAGACCCTGCCCGGCTCGTTGAGAAATGTTTCGAGGGTGTGCTCGAAGGAGGGAGTGGAAGAGGGAAAGGTGGAGCGGAGGAACGACTTGATTCCCTCTTCGATCTCACGGCCTATGACGGTTGGCAGCATTACTTTCCCTTCGTCGTGGCGTTCAGTTCCGTCTTACTGGCCAGATGATTTCGCGTCAGGCCGTTTTTCGACCAATGCTCTTCGATGGCTTGCAGGAATTCCGGTTGTACGATCTTGGCGCGGGAGAGCAGATATTGCGGATCGTCACGCCGAAGGTACAGCCCCTCGCGGGTGGAGTCGCCCACAGCCGATTTGCCCGACAACATGGTCTTGATCTTTTCCAGGGAGAACTGTCCGCGCGAGACTTCGGGAACGCACGCGAGTCCGATTTGTGCAGTCAGGGCGTTCCGTCTGGACACACTCCAGAAGCGCCCGACATGGCAGTCATACACATCAAAAGCGAGGAACCAGTCCGGCAGGTGGGTATAGTTGACCGAGTGCCGCGCATAACACCATTCGCCGAACAGGATATGCTGCGGCGACAACAGATTGCGGAGGGAGGACTCGTGTGCAGCGGCCCAGCCGCGTAACCGTTCCCATTGACCGTCGAATTTACCCTGCAACCAGTTGCCCCGGTTCTGAAATCGCAATTGTCCGTCGGCCCCAAATGAGATGCCAAGATTCGCGCCGTCCACTTTTTCTTCAATGATGACCGGTGCCGACAGGAAGTTCTTGGCCTCCACTGGCGTCAGGACCTTGTCGTCACGCACCTGATTGTTGCTGAGCCAAACGAGGTGCGGGGTCGAAGGGAATTTATGGAAGGGGGCGGTCATTGCAAAATGGGTGTCTACCCCCCGTGTTTTTCCTGATATCTTGCCTCTGCGTATGCAGGATCCATAAAAATAACCTTGATGCCGACTTGGTCTAACGCATTTTTCCATCCCCACCACTTAAAGTCTACAGCTTGTAGAATAGGTGGCTTCCTTTTATTGGAATGCCCGTTTGAGGTGGCAACGAACTTGCGGTCTGATCTGTCGAAATTGACCAAGCCGGCATGATTGGGGAATTGGTCGTAAGTGTCCCCGTTTTTGGTTATCGTCACTCTGCTGGAGGAAGGCAAAGTCCACCTATTGTCGTGAACCCATTTCATAAATCGATCACCCATACCGGGTTGCCCCGCCATGGACAACTGTTGACGATATTCGTCGAAAATCTCGTCGCCGTCATCCAAGATCAGGCAACGCTTTTGAATTACATGCTCAATCGCATCAACACAAGCATTAACGCAAGCGACCATTTCTTGAGGTACAGTGTCAGGCCTATGTGCAAGGTTGGCTGTCTTTGGGACATTGGTGTCCAACAAACAGTTTTTTGGTAAATTCATTCGCAATCCCCCGGCTTTTCATCACATTGCCGCATCCTTTTTTTCATCGCGGCTTTGGCCTGACTGGTGATGTCACCCATTTCATCACCAAAGAAATTTTCTGGCCAATTCAGGATGTTCCCGAAAAGGTCGATTTGAAGAGGTTCAAGTTTGGCAGGGGTCTTTGCAATGTTGGCAAAGTATGCAGAAACGTTCTCCCGTGAAATCGCATCCTCAGCAATTCTTCGCTGAAGGCGACGTAGAAAATGTTCGGAGTGGGTTTCAATTATTAACTGAATATTCCTTTCCTCTCCATTTTCTTTGGCGTTAATGACATCAATCATCACATCCGCCAAAGCAGATTGTGCCTTCGGATGCAAATGAATTTCCGGTTGCTCCATCAGAATGATGGACCCCGCCGGGGCATAAAAGCATTGCACAAGAACCGGAAGAACCTGAGATATACCAAACCCGATATCAGGTAAATCTACCCAATCCTGAGAGCCCTTCGTAAGAACCTTAACTTCATATTCCTGCCGTTGCTCAGAAATTGGGTTAACCTTGAACCCATCAATCAATCCCATTTCTTTCAATTTTAGAGCAATGATTTCTTGAAAAGGTTTTGCCTGTGATGCATTTTTCTTGCCAGGCTTCACTAAACCAATCATCCGATTTCGTGCAGCCAATAAGGCAGCAACCGTATTTTCGCCGGTAAACCCGACACTTTCGGGTTCATTTCCAGTCCATGAATAGAGCCGTTCGGTCTTCGTTCGCAACGGGCCAAGATAACAAATTGAGTGGAAAAATTTTTCATGTGCAAAATTAAGAGATTGGACGAAATCAGCGTTCTGGTGATAGGCAACCACTTCATCTGGGAAACCATAAAAGCGAACCGGTGCTCCTGGTTGCCACGCACGTCCAGGTTTACGCTTTAGAACATAATCAGTTGCCTCTACTTTATATTCTCTATTTACGTCCGTGTTCTTTTGCATTCCGATTGACAGGATGGATTTATCCCCTTCCAGTAACTTGTATTTGAGATGATCTACTGCCAGTGCAAAAGAGGCCTTTTCATCACATTCAACTTCTGCATTGAATCTTAAAGCGTTTCCTTTAAATTCATTATCAGAAACGGGGTCCTTGAAACTTAAGACATCGGGAAGCAACCATTCATAATCAAATGTTATTTTATTTTTTGTGTCACGATGGTAGACCATGTCTTTATAGGATCCAAGTTGTATGGCCGAATTCTTTCCTCCCGGATAAAACACTGCCTTTCGATCCGAAGTTTCGGCAGTCTGCCTCAACATCATCAGAAACTGGCCGATGCTCGACTTGCCAGAGCTGTTGGTGCCAAAGAAAATAGTAATCGGTTTCAATTTCAAGGGGCCGGTGTCTTTCCAGCACTTGAAATTCTGAATCTGAAGTGAGGTTATCATGATTGCTTCCTTTTAGTCATATGGTACGCTTCGCTAAGTGTGGTTGCCAAACGCTATTTCAGCGCATGCGGCAGTTGGCGTCAGTCATTGCGCGGCCGTGCGCAGTTGCAGTAACGGTGGGTGAGGCGTGCGTTCTCGGGAATGGTCTTGCCGCCGCGCCAGTACTGTTCGATATGATCGACAGCCGAGTCGTCGACTTCGGAGATGGCCTGTCCGCAAATCGCGCAGGTGGGATCGGCGGTGAAGAGTTCCTCTTTGAGTTTGCGCGTGAAGCAGCGGGTTTGTACTTTGTGGTCTTTGAGAATGCCTTCAACCAATTGGCGGGTAAGGTCGAAGCGGCGTTTGACCATGTCGACGGAACTCGTGCTCCGCTCGATCGATTCCTTAAAGTCCGCATTGGACGCCATCAGGTCAACCCAGCCTTCGCGCAAGGTGTCCAGCGCGGCCATGACCTGGTTCTTGTCCTTGTCACAGAACACACCCAATAGCACATCGTAGATGGAGGCGTTGAACTTTTGGGGTTCCCAATGGCCGTTCGGATTCCTGGAATCGCCGGCGTAATAGCGCTTGAAGGCGTTCTGACTGCCCAGCAGGGATTTGATGATCTGCAGGGCGTTTTTGAACGCAGCTTTCAGTTTCGCAGCATCCACCGGGTTGATTTCCTGATGCGACTTCATGTCTTCGTTGAAGAAGCGCTTCATGGGCGACGTGTACTTGAGGTACGTGCTGTGGTAGAAGGCTGCAAAACGGAGAGTCAGTTCAATATCCTTCATGCGCTTGTCGGGCTTAGTGAGGCCAAGCAACGTGCGGAAATCGGGATCGGTGGCCATCTCTTTGAGAAGTCTGTTGTAACTACCGCGATAGACGCAATTCCGTAGTTCCATGTCGTTCAGCGGCTCAGAACCGGTGTTCAGACGCTCAAATATTTCGAACTTCAGATTGTCATCGCTCTGGCGCAGAAGCGTGACTGTCCGCAGGGTGTAGTCGGAGATTCGATCCTGCAATTCCTCACTAAGATCTAAAAACGGTTTCTTGTTCAGTTCGCTGTAGGCGGTCAAGCCGGTCAATTTGAAGGGTTCACCATCCGGGAACTTGCCGTCGATAAAGGAGAAGAGCGAGGTGAGACGCTGCTGACCGTCGATTACATACTCCTTGCCGTCGGGCTGTTCTGAAAGGTAGATAATCGGCAGAGGGACGCGTAAGAGGACACTTTCAATCAAGCGGCTGGCCTTTTTCCGATCCCAGACAAATTGACGCTGGAAGTCGGGTTGTAGTATCAGCTTTCCTTTTTTCGCTTTGCTGTGAAGCGCACAGACCTGCGGATCTGCGGGGCGGGTCAGCACCTCGCGCTGGCTTATCGGAAGTTCGAGATCATCGCCATTCTCCTGCTCTTCATCAAAGAGCAGCTCTGCGTCATCGGCGGGGTTCGGTTCGTTTGCCATAAGATAAACCTCATTGTCCAAGTTCATCGAGTTTGCGCCAGACGGTGGCATAATCGGTTTCGCGGTCGCAGCGGGTGAAGGGTGCGCGGTATTCTATTGTGCGTTCAACGGGGCCGGTCGGGAGCGTGTTGTCGGTGACGGTACGGCTGACTGTGCCCGACTGCATTTCTTTGATTGCGTTCCATTCGGCGCGGGGAAAGCCGACTCCGGGAAGCCCTTGAGAGTTGTTTGTGAATACTATTCGCCCACGTTGGTCGTACCATGTGTCTGCCTCAAATTGGTGCATGACAGGGAATTGGATGCGGTATATGGTCTGCAACTCTTCCAGTGTCAGTACAAGAGCCCGGGCTACAAGCACATCCACTTCTACCAGCGCCCACCTTCTTGCGTAGTCGTTTCGTAATGCGGAATGCCGTGTCCATTTTGATGTCAGGTTCCGCCAGAAGTCTGGGTTTAGACGTGGATCTTCACCTAGCCAAGTTTGATCGCTTAAGTTCGTGTTCCAACAGTCTGACCACAGTTCAGCATAATGCGACGTTAGGCAGGTAAGGGATAGGGTACGGGCAATCAGAGAAGCGGCAGAAGGTGATGTTTGGTCCACGAGGGGTAAATATCTGGCAAGATCAGATCTGCAATCCGCCTTGCCAGTTGTTTTGATCCAGAAATCGAGAGGAACGGACGCGCAAGTGCCTGTGAACAATACGAGACATAGTGTATCTTTGAAAGTGATGGTGTGAACTCCATCAATATGTCCAATAGCTTTTGGAATTAATGAGCACACGAGTGTTCTTTCGCCTGACTGACTTAATGCGCGGCGGTTCGCAAAGCGAAAGAACTCTGTGACCGGTTTCTGGGCATCCCAGGGAACGTTAGGGGTACGGCGGCGATATTCATCGGGTTCACAAGCGGGGACGTAATTGGTGCGAGGCAGGTAGTCATCGGATAACGTTTCGAGGTCGAGAGTATCGTAATCGTGATGTTTCTCGCAAACGACTTGTGGGCACTTATAGAAGGGACGTGCCACATGGAAGTGAGGCCCTGACATTATGAATTCGCTTGGGCTGTTTGGAAACCGTGTTTCACGCCTGATAGTGCCATCTTTCTGTGTGTTTGTTTCATGCCACATTTCTAGGGAGAGGTAGTCTTCCCCCAAGTCAACAAGTCGGCGCGGGTAAGCGGCGAATTTGCGCAAGACATTGACGAGTTGGCGGGAGTGTAGCGTCGGAAACCGAGCCTCGTCAGCCGGGGTTCCCGCGGCGTCATACAATCGCGCGAACAGCGTCAAAGCATCTGCGTCCACCTGTATCACGCGATCCTTATGGCCTGCCATATTCCAGTCACTTGCGTCGTCTTTGATTCCTATGACAACTCCGATCCCCGATTGCTCGAACGAGTCTTCTATTGTTTTTGGAGCAAAAAGATTAGAGAGAGAAGCGAACGCGGTTGTTTGGCGTAATGTACTGTAGATGTTGATTGAGAAGGTAACCCAGTGAAGTACTTCAGCGAAAAGTCTCTTAACATTCAAAAATTGAAAGTGGAAGCGAAGGCGAGGATAGAGAGCCCTGCGTAGCGGCCCACCATTTGGATCGTCATACACACTTTCCGGATGCAAGAAACCTGTCGTTCCCGTGAGATTGTTCAGCTCCCACGCTCGAGTGATGAAGCATTTGTATAGATTGGTCTGCTGGCCTTTGAGCAGTGGGTAATTCTGCAGTGCGTTAAGAAAATTCTGGGTGCCTTCGAAATCCTCATACTCGTTGAGGTAGTCGGCCAGTACGCCGGGTTTGGCAAGTTCGCCAGTGCGCAATGTGGCGATCTCGCTGGCTGAGAGCTTGCGGATCGCGAAAGCGGGGTTCAGTTCGGAGAGTAGTCCGCCCTCATTCCACTCGATCTTGATCCACGGCGGATTACCGGCAATCAGATCGAAGCCACCGCGTCGGGCGAAGACGTCCACGAACTCCAGTTCCCAGTGGAAGAAACGACGCTTGTCGGCAAGTTGGCACACGAGATTGAGGCGTGGCAGTTTTGCGCAGAGTTCTTCGACGTTGACGATTCCGGCGGGATCATCGAGGTCAAGGTCAGGCTGCACCTGTTGGGGCGCTCCGGAAATTTCGATCAGCAGACTCGCGAACTCGCCCTGCGCGGTTTTTTCGGATGCGGTAGGGGTAGCTCCGAGCAAGACCGACAGTTCCATGAGGAATTGGTCGCGCGTCGGCAGCAGAGCCGACTGCTCGATGGGCCAGAACCAAAGGGCGCACCAGTAGTCCATGGCGAGCTTGAGTCGGCGGTAGGGGGAATAGGGATGCCTGATAGACTTGGCCCACTGCTCATCTTTCCATTGGGTACTGGTGGGCTGTTTTGCGGAAGGCTGTTCGGGCCAGACAGGAAGTTCGTCGGTGGTTTGGGCACGCAGGCGGGCGCAGGCGTCGAGATGACGCTGCCACAACTTGTCTGCGGCATCGGAGAGCGCCTTGAGCGTTTTCGTATCTGGGGCGTCGAAAGATTGGCAAAACACTTTGCGCCAGGCGTTGATTGCCGAGATTTCCTTGCGCTTGAGTTCCTTGACCACCTTGTCGCTGTACAAGGACATGCCGGGATCGGGAAGCAACCAGTGATAGACCGTGTCGGAGGGACGAGAAGGTAGCAGTAGTTGGCGGTTCGCGGTTGGCGGTTGAGGGTTGGGCCAGGGAACGCGACCCGGCACAGTCTCGGTCCAGCGGGCTTTGCCGCAAGTGTGTCCGGGCTTATCGGTGAGCAGGCCGGCGGAAAAGGTCTGGCGGCGTGCGCCGACGAGTGAGTTGCCGTTGGCGAGCTGGAGGCCGAACCACGGGATATGCGGGTGCCCCGATTTCTTTTCCCTAGTCTTTTTGTCGGTGAACTCGGGAGAGTAGATGGTGTTCAGCCAAAGGGAAACTTCGGCGAGTTCCACGGCGGTGGGGTTGAGATCCACGCCGAAGACATTGTTGTCGGCGAGGCGCATCTTCACCCGCTGTTTCTCAAGGGCGTAGTCCTCGTGCGACAAGGTCAGGCCCGTCTCTTTCTGCTTCAGGCGCAGGTAGGCATCGGCCAGTTGGTTGACCACCTCATTCGCGAAGGCGGCGGAACCGATGGCCATTTCACAGACGGTGATATTCAAGATATCATCGGCGGTCTTGTCTTTGAGCAGTTCTTTGAGGGCGTACTTGACGAGGCACTGGGTGAGGCTTTCCGGCGTGTAGTACGAGGCGGATTTTTCGCGGTTGCGTCCGGCGAGGCGGTAGATATAGCGTTTTTTTGTATGGCACAGCAGGCGGCGCGGCGCATCGGCGCGTGCGGGCGCGTAGACGCGCTCCTCATCGCGATAGTCAGCCAGCTCGGCTTCGGTGACGAAGTAGGCATGGATGAGCGGATCGTATTCGGCATCAGCCGGTTTGACCTCGTAGAGGTCGGTCTTGGCGAAGAAGCCGGAGTAGGAAAGCAGATTCTCGTAAACCGCGCCGAGCTGGTTGATGCCGAGCTGGGCGTAGGAGATGCGGCCGGCGCGGGCGTTGCGGCCGCGGCCCTGTTTGCCAAGGGAGAGACGGCGGACCACCTCCTGCAAGATGAAGTTACGGAAACGCACGCGCTTGAGAATGGGGGCGTTATCAGGATCGAACAGGTGGCTCTTGAGCGGAGCGATGCGGAAATCGTCACGGATGGAGATGTTGTCCAGGTTCAGCGTGTGAGCGCCGAGTTCGCGGCCGTCACAAATAAGGCTAAACAGAATGCGGATGGAGCGGTCGAAGAAGAACCCGTCACGTTCACGTTCAGTGAGCAGATCCACCTCCTCCAGATCGCGCAGGGCTTCGAGTGAATACCCTTTGAAATACTCGTCGCTCTTGATCGGCAGGTAGCCCAGTTCGGGGCGGGCTTCGAGGTAGTGGATGAAGAGGAGGCGGTAGAGGTAGCGCAGGCAGCCGCGCGTGAGTTCGTCGGCAAGTTTCTGGTCGGGCGTGGAGAAGACGGCTTCCTTGCGGACTTCGCTCAGATAGTAGACCGCCTCGTTGCCGAGCAGCTCGACGCACTCGCGCATGGCGTCCTTGAGGTCTTCGGAAACGGAAAAGGCGTGGCGGTGCGAGTTCTCGTCCAGCGTGTCGAGCAGGGCGAAGCCTTCGGCAGGGCAGATGCTGTCGCGGTGCAGGAGCGCGGCTGTGGCGCGGAGAGTGCTTTCCTCGCGACGGTTGTAGATGTCCTGCAGGTCGAAGGAGAGGTAGCGGCGCTCCGGCCATTTGGTGCGGTCCAGCAGACAGAGGTGCCCGAACGAGGCCAGGAGCACCCAGCGGGGCGGCTCGTCGAGCGAAAAAATGTGGCGGGTGACCAGTTCGTCCCACGTCATATCGGGGTCGGGGCGTTTGCCGTCGGCCTGCGGGTTGTCGCGTTCGGGATCGGCGGCGTATTGCGCGGGATCGACAGTAAGCATGAGGGGGTCGGCTCCCGGCTCGTCTGAGGGCGGCAGCGCGGGCAGCACCCAAAGGAGCGGTGCGCCGGAAGGTTTGTCCACGGCGGCGAGCAGGGGAAGCCGCAATCCATTGGGGGTCAGGGTACGCCAAATCGGTTGCGGCGTATAACCCAAGGCAGAGAGGAAGCCGCATAGCCATTCGGACTGCGCGGACAGACGCGCCTCGGGATCGTGGAGACGTTCGAGGCGGTTGTACACACGGGTATAGGAGACGCCCAGTGCGCGGATCTTGTCCGACGGCGGACGGTGAACCTCGGAATCGGGGTGGTTGGAGGCGGTCTCGTCCCAGCGGCCGGCCAGCTCTTTGAGGTCGCCCTCCAGCAACGCCAGCAGGTAGTGCTGGGAGTAGTACTCGTTGCGGTTATTGATGCCAGTCAGGTTAAGGGCCATGGCTATTGAGCCCTCCTGCCGGTGAAGATGGCGGCGATCCGGATGGACGGACGGTCCTCGGTTTCGAGCGTGTCGTGAATCCAGGCTTTATACACTTCGTAAAGATCCTGCACTTTGCGCAACTCGGCAGAGTGTTTCTGCCCGGTCCTCTCAAACTGGAATTCGAGTTGCGAGGTCCGGGCGTTGCGGAACTCGTTTAGGCGGTCGAGTTGGTCTTTCAAGAGCGGCTGCATTTCGCTATCGAAGGCGCGGCGGGCTTTCTGCAATTCGACCCGCATGGCGCTGACCGAGGGAGTGATGAACGGTTTGAGAATCTGGACGCTGTCGGGCGGGGTGTCCGGGCCGGTCGGGTTCGGATAGGTCTCCTGACCGAAGCGGGTGCGGGCCATGACATCAGGGAGCGTGAGCGTGTTCTGGAGTTTGCTGTCCAGAAAGCGGATGCCCGCCCAGCGTTGGATCAGGGGGTGGCCTTTGCGGTTGGGCAGCAAGCCGGTCGCCAGGACGATGGTTTCGTCGGGCGTCAGGGAGGGCAGTTGCACGACCGGCGCGTGCTGGCGGCCGAAGGCGAAGAAGATCTTGTCTTGGAGCCATTCCATGGCCGGATGCTGTTGCCAGAGAAGCTGCGTGCGCGGCCAGCGGTTCTGCTCCTTGCGGCAGTCGCGGATTTCGCGCATCACGGCGCTGCGGTCAGCGGTCAACACCCACAGTTCATCGTGCGTGCGGATTTCCGGTGGCAGGCGATTCAGGCGGCGCTTGAGGTCTTCGGGAAGATAGAGGTGGATCTCTTTGCGGTCTCCAACGAATTCGACCTGCATGCGCTCGCCCATGCGCGACTGGGCATAGGCGACCGCTTCTTTGGCCCAGGTGTAGTCGTCGGGGAAGAACGAGGGGGCTTCGGCGATGTGGTCCGACGTGGTGACGGAGTGGCCGGAGGCGGACGGCATCTTGCCGAGAAGGGCGGCGAGAAACGGATCGTCTGTCTGGGGGGCTCCGCCGAACAGCGCGTCGAAGTCTTGCGGGGGCGTGCCGGCTTCGATGGCGGCGGCGATAGCGGCCTCTTCCTCCTCGACGGAGTGCAGCCCCGTGAACTCGGAGGGGTCACCGATGTTCTCGGTGACCTGCTTGTCCTTGGCGATGAGGATTTCGAGAATGCGCTGGTCACCGCGGATCTTGGGGTGCTGGCTGTCCGTAAGCAGGTAGTGCAGTTGGGGCTGCTGTTCCTGACCATAACGGTCGATGCGGCCGTTCCGCTGCTGGAAGGTCAGGAGTGACCACGGGATGTCGAAGTGAATGAGGCGGTGGCAGAGGTAGTGGAGATTGATGCCTTCGGAGGCGACGTCTGAAGCGATCAGGAGCCGGAGGGGTGACGCTTCGTTGCCGAAAGCCTCCACGATGTCCTGCTGTTCGATGTCGGTCATTGCACCGTGAAGTACGGACACCTGGTTCGGGCGCAAGCCCAAGTCGGCGGGCAAATGCGCGAAAAGCCAGTTGAGCGTGGCGATGCGTTCGGTGAAGATCACCAGACGGTCGCCCGACTGCTTGGGTACCCAGCCGATCGCATAGGGCGAGCCGGGCCGCAACAGGGAGAGCAGGTTCTGGTACTTGGAGAAATCAGAGGGGGTGATTGCCTTGAGTTGTGACGCGAGATGTTGCAGCGATGCCGCCGCGTCCGCATAGCGGGCGGCATCGGGGCGCTCTGCGGTGCGCCTGATGCGGCTGGCAATGGTTTCAAGGCAAGCGTCGGGGCTGGAGAAGAGCGACTTTTCGAGGAGCGTCTTGAAGAGCATCTCCCCTGTTTTGCGGTTGCTGTCGAGTTGCGAGATGTTCAGGTCAGCCAGGCAGGCGTAGGCCTGTTCCTCAGAAGGGCTGGAGGCTAGATGGTGAGTGAGAACGACACGCTCGGGAAAACTTCCGCGGACCTGGTCCTTGATGTCTTTTTTGAAGCGGCGTATGAAAAGCCCTTCGATATCGGCGGGACCGTAATCGTCCTCGTTCTTGATCGCGGTCGGGTTCAGCATGTTCATGATGCTGGCGAACGACTCGCGCTTGCCGTCGTGCGGAGTGGCAGAGAGAAGGATCAGGGAGTCGGAACGTGAGGAGAGCAGTTCGGCGACGCGGGCGCGCAGCGAGTTGGTGCCGCGGCGGGCGACGTTGTGAGCCTCGTCGATGACGATGATGTCCCACCAGGCATTCTCCAGATGGGTGCGGTATTCACTGTCCTGCTTGATGGTGTCGATCGAAATGATGGTCTTGTCGAAATAGTGGAACGGGTTATGGTTGGTCGGCACGCGCGAGCGAACCCGTTGGAGGCCTTCGGAGTCGAGGCGTACAAGGGGGATCGAGAAGCGGGCCCAGAGTTCCTTCTGGAACTGGGTCATCATCGACTTCACGGTCAAGACGAGGATGCGGCGGCCGCGGCCACGTCGGATCATCTCCGAAAGCAGGATGCCGCACTCGATGGTTTTGCCCAAACCGACGGCATCGGCGATCAGGATGCGCTGGCGGGGTTGCTTCAGCGCAAGGCGGGCGGGGTCTAACTGGTAGGGAAGGACATCCATTGCGCCCTTGTGACCGATGCACAGGCGGGCATCCTCGGGGACGGTTTGACGGAGCAGGGATTCCAGGAAGAGGCGCGTGTCGCGGAAATAGGGGGAGGTGTCGAGAACGGGCTCTGTGGTGGCGGGATCCACCACTTGGATCGGCAGATCCAGCTTGCTCTCGATCTCGTCGATAAACAGGGCTTCACGGTCGCGCACGAGCGGAGAAAGACCGGTGACGGTAAACAGTTTTGCTCCCGACGGAGTCAGGTCGACTTTCCGCACTAGCCATTCCTCGTCCCTCACGAGGATACGGCTTCCAGCGGCTATGGATGTCATGGTTTCGGACATTGCGTAGGCATCTTGAAAGTGACGATTCGTATACGTTCAGTTTGAACTTTTAAAATGTAGCACTCCGCCCCTTTAAATGCGAGTGCAAAAGGGGATAGAAACGGAATGAAAGAGAAGACATTGGAGTCCGGAAGATTTAACATTTTTGAGAGTGAAGAATGTGATTTGTTACGTTCGTCTTTACAGCAAAATGAAAACAAGGAGATGTCATGAAACACTCAACGTTGGTGGCATTGATGGCGATCTACGATAGCGATCCGGCGCGGACGAGCTCGGATCGGGAGACGCTGCAAAAGTTGTTTGGATTGTCGGACAGTGCGGTGGTCAGTAAACCCGTCGAGCGTGTGATCAGCTTCGTGGATGCGGCGAAGCGTCTTAATCGAACGACGCGGACGATTCACTTGCTGGCGCGGCGCGGTGTGCTGCGCAAGGCGCGGATGCCGGGCTGCACCCGGGCGGCGGGTGTGCTGGTGTCAGACCTGGACGCTCTGTTGGCCAGCATGGTGGTTGAGAATGGGGAGGAAGGGCAATAGAGGTGCGGGATTACACATGAAAGGAGCGCAATATGTTTTACACGACAAAAGTGGCGCTGACATACTGAACACAGATCCCACGATCACTGCGGACCATAAGAAAGCCATTCTAGCGGTCGTAAGGTCTTACACCCCAAAACAGGTCGACAGAATACCGCGTGTGATCCGGAGGGATGAAGCCGCGCACTTGCTGGGCGTTAGCGTTAAGCGGATCGACCAGCTTTCACACGCCAAGATTCTGAAGCGTGTCACAGTGCCGGGGTGCTCACGTGCGATGGGCCTTACCGAGGCCTCAGTCCGTGCCATTGCGGAAGGACTGGAAGCGGAGGGGGCCGAGAGCGGCATGAGTGCAGGGGGATGCGGATTAAGGGAGATGGACGTGCAGTCGGCAATGCTGAAGGGCTGAGAACGTGTGATGAACATGCCGACAGAGACAGCTCAAGACGAACGCCGTATCGGAGTCGAAAGGGCGGATTTGGCATCGGACCCCGGCACAACTGTACCGATTTCCAGTCCGTATGTACCCGTTTTCATGGCCGATTGGACCAAAAAAACTGGAGTTGTACGAGGTTTCAGGGGTTATTTACGGTTCACGAGCGCCGTTTTCCGGCACCCAACCGTCAGTTTCAGGTACGGAGAGGGCTCTTTTCGGTACAGGGGTTGAACATTTCGGTGCGTACAAGCTGAAATTGTGCGGCATTGCCCTGCTGCCTGCCTCCAATCCAAAAACACAGGCTCTCATTCTCGGATCCGCACCTCCAGTCCCCAGTCCGCGCTGTTTGTCCCGCCTTCCGTCCGTCGCCGGATCACCGGAGCCTCTGGGGGCTTATTCGGGCACGGCCCCCAGCCCCCTTTTCAAGGCCAGGTCAGATCCCGCGCTTGTGAGGAAGCGGCCTCGCGCTTCGATGCCGACAAGGCCCCGCTTGACGAGGTAGCCTTCGATGTCGGTCGCGACCATCTGCCGGTCGAGGCCGAGCGCGGTCGCGATATTTTGCATCGAGACGTGGCCGCCGCGTTGCGCGATGAAGGCGATGTAGCGTCGGTCTTTGTCGTCGAGGTTGTCATCGTCGATGCCCAGCAGCTTCAGGCATCTGACGGCATCGGCTTTGGACACTGCGGCTCCGGACGCGCGTGTCAGTTTTATGGACTCCAGCAGGTGCCTCGCCTTTCGCGGAAGCCCCCGCGCGGCCTCGGCGATGCGGGTGGCGGCCTGCGGCTTGAGCAGGATGCCGAGATCGGCCGCGCACTTGCATACGATCAGCCGTAGCTCCGGCAGCGTGTAGCTGTCTAGCGTGCAGGTCAGGGTGATCCTCCCTTTGAGCGCGTCTCGGAGCCTTCCGCACTGGTTGGAAGCGGCAATCAGCGTGAACGGCTGTATCGTCACAGTCTCTTCGGCGCTCAGCCTGTTTGTGCCGGGTTCGACTTTGGGGACGGTGAGGCTGTCGATGGCCGGGTAGAGCAGCTCCTGGCAGTCCGGGTCAAGGGCGTGGACCTCGTCCAGAAACAGTATGTCCGCTTTGGACAGCGCCGCGAGTTTCTCTACCAGTTGCGTTTTCTTGGTGTCGCCCGAGCAGAACACACTGTGGCAGACGGAACCCATCTCCTTGGCGACGGCCGCCGCGAGCGCGGTCTTGCCGATGCCGCTCGGCCCCGCGAGCAGGGTGTGGGGCAGCGGAACTTTTTGCGCCAGGGCGCCCCGGCAGTGCTGCCGCAGCGAGTCGACGATGCCCTTCTGGCCGCAGAAACCGTGGAAGGTGTTTACGGGCCTACCCATAGCGGCACCTCCCAACGTTGACGGCCAGATTTAGGGCCTGGGCTTGATGGCGGGCGCGGGGTGTCCGTTTCTCGGAACCGTGGTTGTTGAGCAGGGGGGCTCCCTGCTCGTTCGATTTAGATGGCATGGTTTTGATCCCATAAGGCTTGACTTCGTTTGGTGAGTTACGGTCTGCCGCGGACACGCCGCATGCGAGTGGGGGAGGGGAGCTACGTCGCTCGGGACCGCATGCCAGATGAAGACGGTCACGAAAATAGCGTGACCTTGAGACCCTGTCGGGATCGGGAACTTGTCGCCGCGGACACGCCGCTGGCGAAGGGGTAGCTACGTCACTTAGGACCGCATGCCAAGCTGATACAGTCACGACATCCTCGTGACCGGAACCCCTATTGGGGCTTTGTCCAGTGCGGGAACCCCGCAGAGGAGGGGCTGCGGCACTTGAGGCCGCATGCCAAACGTGAACAAGACCCGCGCTTAAAACGAGTACAATTCTTTCAGATATTCAGTTTTCAGTCAACCCCCCGCGAGCTTCACATTTTCAGGGTACATTTTTTCAGGGCGTGCCCCAATCCTGAGCACGGGGCGGTGGCGGCGCTACGCTCATGCACGCCTTCTCAGCGTCAAAACGGCCCCACGCCCCGTCGCTCATTACGTCCTAAATTTCCGCGTTGTCGCAGTTATAAGTAATATGGGCCTGTCATTTTCGGGTGTCAGGCTATCAAAATCAACCAGCCTTAACGGCTACCAAACACTTGGTGGCCGTTTTGTCGGCCACCTTCATTTGAAGGAGGTCAGACATGTCACCGAGAATGGGACAGATGCTGCTGGACAGCGTCAGGCCGATACTCCACGCCGTGATCGGGCGCGGCAAAGTGAAGATGTTCGGCACAGAGGACGCCGAGGAGCTTTTGTCTGACGCCACGGCGCAGGCTGCCGCGATCATCGAAAGCGCGGAACGCGACGGCAAGGAGGTGTTTCCGAGTTCGGTTGCGTACTACGCGCTGCGCAATCTTCAAAAGGGCCGGCGTTTCGGCTGCGGCGCGGGCGACCTGATGTCACCGGCGCTTCGTCTCAGCGGCAAGGTCAGGGCGGTCGAGTCCCTTGACGCGCCGATAGGCAACGGCGACGAGGACCCCGACGACGAGCCCACATTGCTGGACAGCCTGGCGTCCTCGGGCGAGGACGGTGCCGCTGCCGCAGCCCGCGCCATCGACTGGGAGGCGGCAGCCACGGCTTTGGACGACCGCGAACTGGACGTGCTCGGCGCCACTGCGGCGGGGCTCCAGGGCACGGAGATCGCGGCCGCGTTCAACGTCAGCACGCCGCGCATCACGCAGCTCAAGCGCGCCATCGGCGACAAACTCCGGTACACGCTCGGGAACGACGCGCTGGCCGCGTGCGTCTGTGAAACCACTTGGCAGGGCGGGCTTAGGGCCTACCGGGAAAAGAGGGCATGCCGATACGCGGTAGCCAAAACCAGTAAAATGAAAGACGGAAAATGAGACTACGTGAAAGCAAAAAGAAAGTTCACGAACTGATCAAGCGTGCAAGGGTGAAACCTATGCTGCGGCTGCTCAGGCTTATGGCCAAGCGGTTTATCAAAGCCGCGATCGGCTTTGCCCGCAAGCACCGCGGATTCACCGAGGCTATGATTCTGGGCATGATCGCGGCGGGCATCGTCTCCTACGTGCCGGGCATCGGCAACGCGCTGGCGGTGAGCGTGATGGCGGCGGCGGCCGTTGTGGGCATAAGCCGCGAAGTCAAGGAAGCCGCACAGACTTGTGGGTTATAGTAAGATGATGTGGGAGGGCGCTCCGCAAGGGGCGCCCCTATCCCGATGTGCATCTTCATTGAATATCAACAATGTCGATTCGATACAGGTAATCGGTTGCGGTAGAAGAAGGAGGTCTAACATGACCGAGACACTTACTGCCTTTCGCGACTGGGTCGCTGATGTGACGAAATTGCGTTCGCTGCCGGACGTTCTGAGCCACCCCGGCGGACCCAACGTCGAGACCCTGAAAATCCCGGCTTACTGCCAGACGCAGAGTTTCAGCTGCGGCTTCGTCGCGGGGCTGATGGTCTTGCGGTACTTCAGTCCCGACGCTTGTGCGGAAGCGTTCTACGCCAGCGTGAACGCGGACCCGGAAACGGGCACGAGCGCGGGCATGCTGACGCGGGCGCTTCGAAGGCACGGAGTGTCGGTCTCCGTACGCGCTGATCTCACGTTCGCGGCAATTGCCGCCGCCATCGACAGGGGGCGGCCCGTGGCGCTGATTATTAACACTTCCTGCCCTGATTACTCGCATTGGGTTTTGGTCTACGGCTACGGCCGGTGGCCTAGCAGGGTCTATGTGGCCGGCAACGGGTTGCCTCTCGTCTCACGCAAAGTGTATGACTGGCGGGAATTCAGGGCGCACCAGTGGCGGACGCAGGGGGAGGGGCTCGTGTGCTGGAAGCGCAAACAGAAGCGCACTGCGGGCACTGGCAAGGTATGAGGATTACGAGTGCCTGGCCTGTGGGTGCGGCACAGCGTGACAAAGCCCGCCGCCGCGTGTGCGGGGCGGGCTCGCTTCCGGTATCCACACCGGCTCTTTATTCAGCAGTTTTCCCGAGACTTGAAGCGGGCAAGCTCGTAACCGTCCACGTGAAGCCTCTTGATCATCTCGACAACGTCATCCACAGGCAGCACGCCACGGGTCAGCAGCTCCAGCAACCGCAACAGTCCTTCTGGGCCCAGAAAGTCGCTGATTGCCGAACCGTAGATGCCGGAGCCATCCCTTTTGTATTCGTCTTCAAGACAATACTGGCATCCCCAGTCATCCACGATCTGCGGGCTGCACGTGTTCACGTGGACCAGCCGCAGTCCGCGTCCGATTTCTTTGCCGCCTTCGACTCTGACCAGCCATTCAAGCTGACCCTGTTCCGGCCTCAGAATCTCACCGAGGCATTTATCGCAGGTCAAATTACCTGTGCTCATATACTTGGTCTCCTTTAACCGTCAAGGCATCACCGGTCACCCGTTACATTGGGGCGACGGTGTTGCCAAAATACATTGCCAAAGCACTCACTTCAGCACGTATTCGTTTTTCATATATTCGGTTTCGTTTTTGCCTGTCACTCGGAGCCGGCATCTTTCTTAAAGGTGTCGCCAATCATCCTGTTCAACGCGGCCACGCCCTTCACCGGGTCGTCCTCTACAGTCACGGCTCCGATGCCCTTGTGCGCAGCGAAGCGCGCCTGGATCTCATTATTTTCTGCGTCTACGCGGTCCTGATTGTGGTCGGGGCGCACCATTGCCGGAGCCGTCAGGCCCAGAACGTACTGCACCACCTTCAAGCTTTCAATGAGCTGCGGGCCTTTGCCTGCATCCGTTTCCTTGAGCATACGTTCGCGGGCTATGGCATTGGCCTGAAGCCGCGTAAGATCGCCTGTGCGCAGTTCACCGGCGACCAGCCTGCGCTTCAATTCAGCCTCGACTAGCTCGTCAAGCGAGGGTTCGCCAACACTCTTGCGTGTCTGTCCGGCACACAGGAAACGCCGCAACCCGTGTGTGCCGCCCGTGAGCGCGACCTTCCGCAATCGGGCCGCAATATCCGGCACCTCAATTGCCTGAATTTCAGCGCTTAAGCGCATGATAATTGCCGGGCGTATTGATCCTGCGTCGTCGCGCAGATCGAAAAACAGGCAACTGTAGAGGCGTAGGTCGGCGGCGGCGATGTCCAGTTCAAGGGCCGCTTCTTCGCAGGTGACGGCCCCGATCAAGTAAGCCTCTATCAGCGCGCGCGCATCGGATTCGTGCCAGCCGATAACGCGGTCGATGGCGTCGGGTTTGCAAATTGCGCCGACCCTGCGCCTGAGCATGAGATGACGAACAAGTTTGCGGACATCGGCGTCAGCGGCAAGCGGTGCCTTTTCCCCGGTACTCTCCAGATCAACCAACGCCTTAGCCATTTGCCAGCGCCAGTCCAAGTCGTAGCCGAGCGGGTCTTCGTCGGGCGTGCGGATGTTGACGTTACCTGTGTGCATCAAACGCTCCTGACGCTATACTGTGCTTCAGTTTTCGGATCGATGACTCTGTTTTTGCCTTGGATTTCAGCGCCGCACGCAAAGCCGACAGCGTGCGCAAGTGAACGCGCCGAAGGCCGGGACCATTCTGGGGTATCGACGCCACCTTGAGACGGTACGCGCTTATCAGGGCGTCCGTTAACCCAAGCGTTTCATCGAGCGCGGCAATAAGTGCCGATATTGGCGATGCCCGTGCTTCCGTCATCTCGTTCATGGGCACCTCAGTCCCGGAAAGCCGAGCGGCAACCGTTCAACAGTTCACGGGCACGTAGATACCGTGCCGAGAACACTTCGTTACTCATGTCAAACGGCCCGTCCCCGCAGAGCCTGACAACGGCATTTTGAGCTTCTTTGCTGCGGTCCATCCGCATGTAGGGCTGGTCAAGTTCATCAATCATCAGATTCAAGGCGACGCTCCTCATGATGGCTTCGGGCACGCCGGCCTGTGCAATGTAATCCTCCATGCTTTTGAACCCCCAGCGCCGCCACAGTTCGCGCTTGCAAATGAGGATCAGCAGTTCTGCCGCGACCGGATCTTTTTGATTTGCGAGCGTCGGCGTCATGACGCATAAGAAGTCCTCCGGAAGTCTTCCGGCCTCGACCTGTTTAATGATGCAGTCAGCTGTCATGTTGTCTCTCCAATCATTTTGTGAAGCATCCATCCGCGGAAACGATATCCGCATCCGGCAGCCAGCGCCAGGGCCCGTTGACGGGCACCCGCGCGCTGCGCCTGTAAGGTTCGTATGGTTCGGGATAGTTCGCTGCGCGACAAAGGCCACCGTCCGGTGATCCTTGAGCACAGCAGCAGTTCGTCATTCATGTCAGGGTTCCCGAGATACAGCGATCGCTGAACGCCATGGAGGTGGCGATAGCGGAGCTTCGTGTGTTCATGTCCGTGGGCGTTGCGGTCCCGTGTCAGGTGCGGCCGTGTTGCCAGGTGTTCGATGAGGTCTAACGCCAGCAGCGTCCGCGTTTCCAGTTGTCGGACACAGGGTGCCAGCAATTCAAGGGAGTTGCTCGGAATCCCATTGACTTCATCTTTCATCGGTCACATTTTTCCGTAAGGAACGCGTCGAGGTCGGTGATGGTATAGACGAGGCCTGCTCGGGGTACACACCGCCAGCACTCACCGTCCCATAATTCGACGGTCAGCCACGTGTCTGCGTTCACCGGGCCTTCGCACACCCGCCAGTCGCCGGGGTCAGACCCGTAATCGTGGCCGGTCTGGGCCAAGCGCATGATCGTGGACCAGTGGGCTCCGCGCTTGGCGAGGAAAACGTCCCAGGCCTCCGTGATTTCGACCGGCACACGAATTCGTGCGGCCTCGAACCTTGGCCCCGGCACGATATCGCGAGGGTTGTCAGGCCAGGTGTCGGGAGCCAAAGACATCGTGGCCTTGCAGATGTTCTCCCACGGCGACGCGCAGCTGAACCAGCAAACCTTCGGCGGTGGCCCATATGGGGCAGAGAACAGCGGGTCAAGACTGGGGAGGATTGATGCCTCATGAAGAATTTGCCTGAGACTTGAGACGCAGGTGTAGTGGTAGTAACTGCGGTGGCACAGGCTCATTTCTGGCCTCCGCTGCTTGGTGCTGCGTTCAGAGGTGGGCATGGGGCTTCCGTAGCGCAAACAGCGCATGGAAACGGGCAGACCGATAGCTGGCCCGATGCCAATAAGCAGGCGACAAGTGATTTCATAGACGAACTCCTAATAAAAGTACCCGCTGCCGGAATATGATGGCCATATTGGCCAAAGGCAGCGCGTTTTCGGAGTTCTTGTGATGGCCCTGGGTTATTGCCGGGTGCCGAGAGTTCGTTATGCGTCGGGCGCTCTGGCCCGCCGTCCTTTTGGGACTGATTCGATTTAAGATTACTATAGCAGAAACCAGGGTTCCGATCAATACCGGACGCAAAGGAAAACATGAAAACCATACATGAGCCCGCATACCATCTGCTCGTGTCGGAGCTGAGACAGGCGCGCGCCCAAGCTGGGCTGATCCAAGCCGCTGTTGGCCTTTTGATCGGCCGCGGTCGTAACTGGGTCCATAAGATAGAGACCTGCGAGGTCAGGCTCGATGTCCTGCAGTTTGTCCGGCTCTGCCGGGTCTACGGCCTGAAGGCGCACGACCTCGTGCGCAGGCTCGAAGAGTATCCCTGAAAGGGGCCTCCTTTTAGGTGCACCAGACGTCATACCACACCACAGTGAATTACTGAGTATGGTTGTCTTGAGGGTTCCGAAAATCCTTGTAATAAACTCGTGGACGTCACCGCATACATAGCTGCCTATGCGTCTGCCAACTCGTCGAGTGATGAATGATATATTGACCATGTCCGCTTCCTTAAATAGAACCGCTGCCTTGAGAACAAGTTGAACCGACGAAAGGCAGCAGGAATAACCACTGTTCGCTTCAGGATGACAAACCGGGGTATGTCCCCGCATCCTTGAACTGGATGCGCATTTCTGTTACGTTTGTCGTCAATTATCCGGACTCAACTGAACCTTTCAAATGGAGCACTGATGCATGAACCGGTCTATCTCTACATCCCAACCACTTGACATCATCGAAATCAGTAAGGAGCTTGCATCTGTTTTGCCCTCGATGCTCTCGACGCCCCGGAATAACGTCCCGGAGGTTGTCAGCATAGAGAGTGTGACGTCTATCCTCACCGAATTCATGTCGCACCGACACCCCGAATTACTTGGCTTAGGCTGCCCGGGTGATGTGTTCATTTCCGAGACCATTGCCGCCTTAGCTGTCATTTCAGCTGCCCATTCATCGTCTGTCACTCCTGCATCTTTGGATGAGTCAGCTCTGCTAGGCTTCAAAATTCAGTGTGATGTTAAAATTGCATTAATTCCCTCTGTTTTTGCCGCTGTGATAGCTGCAGTTGCAGGTGAGTCTGTTTTTGGACCGGGCTCGCTTGTGGAGAGCGTTTTCGAAGCCGAGGTAATGGCAGCGCTTAGCTATCTCCCTGTCATGATTAACATTCGCCGAGAACATAAAATTACAGAGGAAGAATCCTACCTGCTTAGGCTGTTGGCCATGGGGACGCGGACGACTAGAGAATTGGCCACTCGTAGCGGTATGCCGCCTCGTACTGTGCGTCGAATTCTTTCTGGTCTTGAGTCTCGGCAACTCGTGAGAGTCAGCGGAACGCTTGCGGGTGCGAAAGAGTATCGAGCAGTGGGAAGTTAGGTGATATTCGGTGCAAGAGTTTATTGCCACTTGTGCGGACATTCTCCCTCCGTTTGGCTTGTCGCTCGCCGTCTATCTATACGTTCAAACGGCATCGACAAGCAATGCGGTTACTGCTGGGCGATTTGATTACCATTTCTCATTGCGGCTTTTCGTTGTCGCCTTCTATCTCTTGTTTCTTATTGGAATGGTTGTGACCTCGTTCCGCAACTGTCTCTGTGAGACCGGACGTCTGCCGAATGTCATTAGGCTTATCGGATATTTATTGCCCATCGGTGCTGTCATATTTGCATCTCGGTTCAATGCTTCAAGGGCATTCACTTCAAGTTGTGGACTTGCCTTGTCCGATACGGACAAAACTACAAAGGAAGTCCGACTGATTGCAGGCTTGATCGGGGTGGAGGTCACTTCTGTCGGCCTCTCCCGACATCTCGACATGCCGGTAGTTTACGGGACGAGTATTTGGCGTCCCAGATGCACGGTTATTTTGAGTGATCTCATGGAGTTTGCGCTTGCTCACATTTCGCCAGGCCCTGACTATCCGAGGTGCGCCCGATTGCTTCGAGAATATATTCTTTTGCATGAGTTGTCGCATGTTCGTAATAGGGATGCATCACTGCTTCTTGTTTCGCGCGCGATATTTGCAGGGCACTGTGTAGCTCTCGTGCCGTTGTTGCTAGCGTCGTTTTCAGGGTCAACTTCCAGCAATTTCTTATCTGTATTCCTGCTATCCGTCTTGGCACTCCTTCTTAGTGTAACGTCTGCATTGCCAGTTGCTAAACATGACCTTCAAGCGGATGCGGTTGCTCTATTGCTGAGCGGGTCGGTAAAGAGGACTCGTATTTTCCGAATCCTTGAGGTCCAGGACTTGATGCGAACCCTAATAGTAGCACACACAGAGCATGCATCACGCTGTGGGAGGCGGAGCGGCGCAGCAAGCGTGGATTCCAGAAGCCCGAAAGAAATATTTGGGGGGCAAATGGCGGTACTTGCGGATGCCCCTTTCAAGAAACTTACATCCTTTTTTGTAGCTATGATGAATGCCCAGTCGTCTTTGTCTCCTGCGCCGCTGCTCCAACGAATGACTATTGCCATGTCCGCAGAGGAGCCCCCTGTTGGACGATCATTGTCCCACCAGGAACTGTTGATCGCAGGGCTCGTGTCTGGTATTTGTGGCATGTCGTTCGCCACCGTGTGTGTAACGATGGCCCCGATTCTCGGCGCTTGGGAGTCAGCCTTCGTTCTTACGCGCTGGCAGTTTGCTGCACTCTGGGGCAGTATTGTGTCCCCTATTATGGCGGGCGGGCTTATTACGCTTGACTACCTGCGTCGAGACTTGCTTCGCGCCCCCATGAAAGTGTTGAAGCAGATCGCTCTTGGGTGTGTGATGTTCCGCCCATGCTGGATCGTTAGTGCGTATTGTCTTGCGGTATGGACTGTGCCTCTCCTCTTCATGAACTTCCCTGGTTTCATTCTCATACTATTGTGGTTATTCGTCCCGGTGTCTACCTGGGCACTGGTGATGCAAATGCTTGGTCCACGATTACGTCACTTCGAATGGCGTTCCTCCGCAGGACTACTTTGCGCACATTATCTTCCGACAGTGCTATTCATTTTGCTTCTTATGAGCGGAATGTCGATTGGGGCAACGTTTCTGCATGCAGCAGGAAGCCCGCTGCCGAATGCTGTTTTTACTGGTTTAATGATGATAGCGGTGTCTTTCTGCTATCGGAGTTGGCGAGCAGTCAATCTGCGTTATCGATATCTAGCAGTAGCCTTCCTTAGAGGGTATTGGAGGATGAACTTCGCGGCTTTACCTTTCCGGAAGCGCCTTCAAAAGTGTTTAACAGTTGACATTGAACTGTGTGCGGCGGGGATAGGTCTTGGCATCCTGCTGTCTATAGTTATGGCGGTGGTTCGGAAGCTATATTGGGGACGTTTCTGTGCATGGTTTGCAGCCACCTTTGGAGATAGGATACTGTCTTTCCTTTCGACGCCAACTGTGGACTTGTTGGAGCTTTTCGTGGCGCTCGTCGTGAGCATGTTCCTTCTTTTTATATTTTATCCTAACTGGGGTCTTCAATCAAACACGCCGTCACTCACTAGTGTTCGGAATCACCTTTATTGGTGTGAAGCTACTTGGAACATTGCGATATCTCTCGGTGAAGACATTTCAAGACCTCATAGTTTGTGGTGGGTTAAACGCAAGCATTGGCAGGACTGCCTCAGCGAAATATTTATGCGGCTTATTCGCAAGAATGGAGAGGTGCAGGTTACTCCATATCCATGCGGCACAGTCCCTGAAACAATTGATTTCATTCGAGCATTATGCGTGACCACTCCTCGTCAGCAGATCAATTTTGACAAACTCATAGACTGGTTGGTAGAGTGTAAGGATAGACGAGGTGGGTTTGGAATGTGGGTGAAATGCAAGCGTGACTTACTGAGCACGAGTTGTATGATAGGCATAGCTTCAGAATTGCCTGAACTCGGAACGTGCGTAACAGAAAATGATCTCAAGTTCTGGCGGAACGGTGTTTACACTGTTCTAATGTCCAACTGGCCAGTTTGGGATCGGTTGATTGAGGTTGCCGATGCGGTCTTCTTCGCGCGGTTCAGTCGCGAGACCGTATCCGGCGTTATGCCTCGTAAAGACATTGTTGTATTATTGGATGAACTCTTTTTGGACACCCTTCCGTATACGACATTCTCAGATTACGCTCGGGTATACGGTTTATTGTGTGATCTGGATCTTCAGAACACCGGACCAGCGCTCAAAATACTCGAAAAGGTACGTGAGACATCACCTCGTCGTGATCTTTTGGCGGAGAGAGCACCTAATATATTGTATGAGTGGATGAGGTTAGTCTCACGTGCTTCAGGGGCTCTTACGTTAGACTACTCTCCGGTAAATGCCACAGCGGTGGAATTCATCAACAGCCTTACACGCGACGAAACGACGATTATGATGCCCAAGTGAAATGCCTGTTACCGGTTGATATGCGTCTGCTGTTTTCCTGGACACCGCGTGGGCTAAAATACTGAAATAGCCCAATGATTTCGGGGTGCCAGTAGACAGCGGCAGCGGCCCGGATATTTCCGGTAGACTTCCGGTAGACCGTGGGAGCAGTTTCCCGTAGATCACACAGGGGCCCCCAACATCACGAGTAACTTGTCCCTGTCAGCCTTCCACGTTTCAGCAGTCATGGCTTTCACGACGGCTACTAGCGCGTCCCTGTCGGTTGGCGCGAGGTCGGCGGGCGCATGTTCGGTCTTAGTGCAGGTCTGGTCGGACTCCTTTGTCACGTCAGGAAGCAACGCGACCGCTTTCTGCGCGGTCTCGATTCCGATGTGTGTGTAATGCTGAGTCATGGCGGGCGAACCGTGACCGACGAGGGATTGAACTACGGACTGACTCACACCCCCCGCCGCGCAAAGGCTTACAAACGTGTGCCGCAAGGAATGGAAGCCGCAATCCGCCCGAACCCTTGGTCCCTTCGGTTTGGCCTTTGGCAACTCCACGCCTTTGGCTTTTGCTCTTTTCCTTGCGGCTTTCTCGCTTTTAGTCAAGGCGTTTGGATTTGTTTTGATGTCTACCGAAAGAAAAAGGTCTGAAACGTCGTTTGCCAGTGCTGCATTGTAGCTCTGATGCCGAGCAGCCATCGCTGGGATGACGTAACCCTTTCGCCGTTTCGTCGGGATCTTCTCAAGCAAGGCATAAAGCGCCCGGTGTATGGGGATGACAACCCGCTTCTGTGACCGCCGCGCCGTCTTCTGCGGGACAAGTGAAATAATACCCTTTACCATGTCCACATTGCCCCACTCCAAACAAGCCGCATCGCCCAAACGTAAACCGCAGAAAGTGCCGAGTGCCAACAGTAACCGCATTTCCCCCTGCGCCGCATTGAATACCTTTTCCAACTCTTCAACGGTCAACTCCCGGCGAGAATGGACTGTGAACCGTTTGCGCTCAATCCCCTTCCACGGATTGCAGGATAACCGTGCCGTTTTCTCCAGAATGCGCCACACCAATGTCAGCAAGAAACAGTGCCGGTTGAAGGTCGTAGCGCTGACACGTTTCAACAGGTGTCCGGCGTATGCATCCGCGTGTTCCGGCGTAACCCGCCTCAACTCCGTAATGTCGGGATGTTCGGCTGCAATCCAACGCGCGAATGCCTCGAACCAGCCTTCGTACACCTTCAGCGTGGTCGGGCCGCTGTCGGGCCTGTTATGCTGGTCGATGTACGCCTGCCATCCTTGCAGGATCGTGGTCGCCTGAACCCCGTTTTCGATCTTGGCAAGTTGTCGGTCGATACCCTCCACGCGGGCAAGGGCAGCTTCAGCCCGTTCCTTGTCATCCCGAAGGTTGTAGGGGTTAAGAACCCGGTCGCGTTCCTGCTGTGCCAGTTTGAGTTCGTTTTGCCCGGTGGATTGGACAAGCAGCTTGCCGTCGACCATGCGCTTGATGTACCATGTTCGCCCGCGTTTGATCAGGTTCTTGGTGTCGGTGTCCTCTTTGGGTTTCTTTGCCATGTTGCGCCACCTTTCGCTTTGATCGCCGAAAACGTGAGAATGATACCATTGAAAGCGAGAATTTGGCAACAGTTTGTATACACAGTCAAAAAATACCCTATATTTACAGTGTTTCTGTTTGAATGGCATTCAAGAGGTCAGGAGTTCGACCCTCCTTACCTCCACCACTTGAA